>Ga0308407_1000003_pt1 | contig 555221 bp, 555 predicted proteins | sample HotsprSampleMSe2_FD_203476 | JGI IMG/M metagenome (GOLD analysis project Ga0308407, IMG submission 203476) | Hot spring phototrophic mat microbial communities from Mushroom Spring, Yellowstone National Park, Wyoming, United States - 20060911_MSe2 ...
AAAGCATTATAAAATATTAATATTGGTCTGTTCTGCTATGATGCCAGCAAAAAATAACAGAAAGAAAGCCTGCCAAGAAATCGCCCCCACCATTTCCTCGTCTCAAGCTTATCACATGCGTTCATTCCCGTGGGTTCCCCGCAAGGTGCAATAAATGAGGAGCAAAGGGTTTTCGTCGAGGTTTTGATCTCTCTCAAGTTTGCGATGGCACATTTGCTTTTTTCTGCCATTGATGGTATACTGTATTACTTCTAAAAATACAGGACAAGCGATGAAACCTTACCCAGCCGATCTCTGGCAAAGAGTAGTAGAACTCCTCACCCAGCAAAGCTATAGTCTTGCCGTCGCTGAGTCATGCACGGGAGGGGGCATAGGCAAAGCCGTTACCGAGATTTCCGGGAGTTCTCGTGTCTTTCTCGGAGGTGTCATAGCCTATGCCAACGAAGCCAAAACAAACCTCCTCGGTGTTCCAAATAAAACCCTTGTGCTTCATGGAGCAGTAAGTTTTGAAACGGCTCATGCGATGCTGGAGGGGGTTCAGCGTCTCTTTTCCTCCTCCTGTGCCATAGCCACAACAGGGATTGCCGGTCCTACAGGAGGAAGCCCCGAAAAGCCCGTTGGCACTGTGTTCATTGCCATCAAAACACCCCAGAAAGAGCTTCTCTACCATTGTCTCTGGGAGGGAAATCGCCACACAATACGAGAACAGAGTATTGCCTTTGCTGGTATTCAGCTCGCTCGTTTATTAGGAGAGACAGGTTTTGAAGAGGCTTTCCCTGAAATAGTAGAACAAAGAATTTTTCTCACTGATGGAGGTAATCGTGCGTAAAATAGCCCTTTTCGTTGGAATTTTTCTCGCTGAGGCAGCTGTCGTTGCCTTGCTCTACTTCTTGGCAACAAAACTTCCCGTTCTCTACACCATAATTGTATTTCTTGTTGTTGGAATAAGTATTGTTTGGTGGAGCATTCATCAATCTAAAGAAAAGCGTAAGATCTATGACCAAGAAACCATCGCAAAACAAAGAAAACAAGCCTTTCGATTAACCCTTTCGATTGTGGGAGGGATGCTTCTTATTATTTTTGTAGCGTTTCTTATCAAGACTCTCTTTGCCTAACCCTTCACATCACCGAAACGCTGGACGATTTCTTCTCCCTTCTTGAAGAATCTTCTGCAGCTGGGCAAGCATCTCTTCAAAAGATACCTTTTCAAAAATCCCCTGTTTCAAAAAGCTCTCTATCGCCGAAATCCGCAACAAGGCTTCATCAATACGAGGATCGCTTCCCCTTACATAGGCACCAATCCGGATGAGATCCTCTGCCTCTCGATAGGTAGCCAACAATTCTTTTACCTTTGCAGCAAGCAGTCTATGCTCCTCAGAAGCAACATCCACCATCAATCGACTTACACTCGCTAGTACATCAATAGCGGGATAGTGATTCTTCTGTGCCAGCGAGCGCGAAAGTACGATATGACCATCCAAAATACCTCGTACAGTATCGGAAATAGGCTCATTAACATCATCTCCCTCAACCAAAACCGTATAAAACGCCGTAATCGAACCACGTGAACTCGTTCCTGTTCGTTCGAGAAGCTTGGGGAGAAGCGAAAAAACACTGGGGGTATATCCCTTGGTAGCCGGAACCTCTCCTACGGCGAGTCCCACCTCTCGTTGAGCCATGGCAAAACGGGTAATAGAATCCATCATAAACATCACATCAAGCCCCTGATCGCGAAAATACTCCGCAATAGCCGTAGCAACATAGGCTCCTCGAATACGCAGCATAGGAGGTTCATCAGAGGTGACCACAACCACAACAGAACGCTTGAGTCCCTCTTCTCCGAGATCACGTTCAATAAACTCGCGAACCTCTCGTCCTCGTTCTCCGATGAGAGCAATCACATTAATATCAGCAAGGGTATTTCGAGCAATCATACCAAGGAGTGTAGACTTACCAACACCACTCCCCGAAAAAATACCAATACGCTGCCCCTTCCCCACGGTGAGAAGACCATCAATAGCCCTGATTCCCGTCACCATAACCTCTTGGATACGCTTCCTCTCATAGGCACTGGGCGGATGACGATCCACGGGATAGGTAAGGGTAGTGACAAGAGGCCCTCTTCCATCCAAAGGTTCTCCATCCCCACTGAGAATACGCCCCAAAACCTCACTCCCCACACTCACTTCCAGCTTGCGACGGGTATTAATAACCCTCATACCCGGAGAAATTCCACGAACCTCCCCTAAAGGCATAATGATCGTTTTCCTATCCCGAAACCCTGCGATCTCTGCCTTCACTTTTTCCCCATGTTCCCCCTCAATCAAACAAAGATCCCCAATAGAACCAAAAGGACCCGCTGCTTCAATAGTAAGCCCCACCACATTGGTAACACGACCTATGGTTTTAATAGGGACAACCCGTTCTACAGCATTCTCATACTTGGTATAAATATCTTGAGAGTCAAAGATCTCTTCTTCGAAGAGAGAAATTCCCTCTTCCCCTTCCTGATAGATAGCCTTCATTGGAGAACAATCTCCTTTTCTTCTTTGGGTTTTGATTCCTCAGTTACCTCTGTCTTCTTCATTTCATCGAGCCCACGCGTCTTTACTTTAGCAGGAATATAGAATTGAATCTTGTTTTCAAGCTCTTCAAGCTGGGTAGCAATAGTAGCATCCACTTCTCCCACATCCGTTTCAATGAGAACACCACCTCTATCCACAGCCGGATTCTCAAAGAACTTCACCTCTGGCATACCCTCAATCATACGGATCAGTTCTTCCTTATGCTGGATGGTAAAATTGTAGTCTTCCGGATTCACATGAATATAAACCCTCATCGCCCCTCTCACCAGAGAAAGGGCGTCCTTTGCATTATTCAAAACCACATTCTGTTCTTCAACGGTAAGCTTCTTCACCACCTTTTTCACCATGGTGAGAATAAGATTCAAAATCTGCTGCTCACTATGAACGAGTATCTTCTCACGTTCCTGAATAGTAGCATAGATAACCTGTTTAAGGCGTTCCACCATAAGTTGAAGTTCCTGCTTCCCTTCACGGAAGCCCTCTTCATGCCCCTGAGCAAAACCCTCTTTCTGAGCTTCCTGTCGAATACGAACAGCCTCTTCCCTCGCCTCGTTAAGAATACGCTCCGCTTCCTCCCTTGCCTGAGCAAGAATCTGTTCGGCTTCGCGCCGTTTTTCTTCAATAATCTTTTCTTGATCTTCAAGGGATTTTTGAACGCGATCAAAAGCAGACTTTTCTGCCTCTTTAACAATACGCTCAGCCTCTAACTCAGCCTTCTCAACAATTTCTTCTGCTGTCCGTTCACTCTTCTCTATTTTGGCATTAATCTCGTTTTCAAGAGAGCGAATCTCCTCCTTGAGACTTTCGATTCTTTGGAGAGACTCATCTACTTCCTGTTCACGAGTCTTTTTGAATACACGCGGTGCTTCAAGGATATAACGATTGTTATCCAACCGATACTGACCTTCACGAAGCACACGCAAGCGATACTCAAGAGAGGAGTCCTTCATACGCCACCCTCTGTATTATTTATACAATAATCTCATCTTCAGCATTTCGAGCCAGCACCACTTCACCCTGTTCCTCAAGCTTGCGGATAATATTCACAATCTTTTGCTGTGCCTCTTCCACATCCTTGAGTCGAATTGGTCCCATGTATTCCATATCCTCTTTGAGCATTTGTGCGGCTCTCTTAGACATATTTCGGAATACTTTGTCCTGAACTTCAGCATCCACAGCCTTTAATGCCTTGGCAAGATCGGTATTCTCCACATGTCGCAGCACTTTTTGGATGGAACGATCATCCAGCGTCACAATATCTTCAAACACAAACATCTTCTTCTTGATTTCCTCAGCAAGATCGGGATCATCCTCTTCAAGAGCCTCAATAATATTGCGTTCCGTCGCTCTATCCGAACTATTCAAAATGGCCACCACAGCATCAATACCACCAGCCTGTGTGAAATCTTCACTAGCCAAGGTGGAAAGTCTGCGTTCCAGTACTCGTTCCACTTCACGGAGGATTTCCGGCGAGGTTCTATCCATAAGGGCAATACGCTTAGCAACATCTGCCTGAATTTCATGGGGAAGAGCTCCAAGAATACTTGCAGCTTTTTGCGGATCGAGGTAAGAGAGAATAAGGGCAATCGTCTGCGGGTGTTCATTCTGAATGAAGTTGATCAAATGAGCTGGATCCGCACGCCGTATAAAATCAAAAGGCTTGGTCTGAAGAGATGATGTCAAACGGTTGATGATATCGACCGCCTTCTGAGTTCCAAGAGCTCGTTCCAAAACCTCACGAGCATAATCCACACCACCATTGATGATGAAATCCTGAGCCATCATCAATTCCTGGAACTCCATAAGAACAGCATCACGATCCTCAGGATCCACCTTGTCAATACGAGCAATCTCAAAAGTAAGCTCTTCTACTTCATCCTCTTTCAGGTGCTTGAAGATTTCAGCCGAAACCTCAGGCCCAATGGATACAAGAAATATAGCTGCCTTTTCACGCCCTGTTAGAGGCTTCTTCTTATCCCGCTTGCCAGAACCCCCACCCTTTGTAGGTGTCGTTTTTTTGCTTTCGTCTCGCTTTGAAGCCAGTGTTTTTTCTTCACCCGCCATACTTCTCCTCCCTCGTTTTCTTATTCCTCAGCCAACCATGTGCGAATCAAACGAGCAACATCCTCTGGTCGTTCACGAGCCACATTGATGGCGTTCTCAAGAAGCTCCATACGAGCCTTTTCTTCAATAGAAAGTTCCACGGTGGCAGCTTCTTCTTCAGCAGCCCTCAGAGCAGCCTCACGCATAGCCTGTTGCTGACGAGCCAATTCCTCCTCGCGAAGACGACGCCTTCTCTCGAGTTCCCGTGCGATGGCACGATAAACAAGCGTACCAATAAACAGCACAAAGAGAATAATAATCGACGCGATGAGTGTTCTTCTCAAACGAACACGAGCCCGAATCTTGGCATCCTCTGCCTCAAATTCCTTGGTGTGATCAAAGGGAATATGACGCACCACAACCTCATCTCGACGACGGGCATCATAACCAACGGCAGCCTTCACCCATGCCTCATAGCTTCGCAATTCTTCATCGGAAACAGGAATATACTCACGAGCAATTCTTCCACCATTGGTGATCACCTCATCACCGGCATCTGTACGAATAATACGCCACACCCCATCAATAGCCACTGCCACAGAAATACGCTTGATCTCATAAGGAGCCTTTTCTTCCTGAACATTTTCCTTGCTATTCTGATAATTCACAATGTTCTCGTTCTTCTGGTAGTGGGTAAAACGATCAATTTTATCCTTTAGTCCGGGTGGTACATTGTTTTCCACTCCTGCTGGACCTTCTGGAATATAGGCAGGCCCCTGAAAATCCTCGGTGATTTTCTTTTCACTAATAGGAACATTAATGGTCCGCTCTGACTCATCATAGGGGGTCTCGGGATTATCCGGACGTATTTCGATTGGCACAATTCTCTCAGCTTGTTTTTTCATCTTCGTCCAGTCAAACTCAATATCAGCATTGATAAGAAGACGCTCTTCAGGAATAGAACGCTTGAGAGCCTCAAGCACACGCGCCACAAGAAGTGCCCTTTCCCGTTCCTTAATCTTCATCTGCTCTCGGGCAAGTCTCACACTATCCGAGAGATCATTGGGAATAAGAAGATCTGAAAGCACATTCCCCCTATTGTCAACCACAACAATATTCTCTGGCTTCAACCCAGGGATACCCTTCGCTATTAATTGAACAATACCATTCACCTTTTGCTTGTTCTCAGCGAGATCTGAGTAGGCCGAAGGAGTAACGGTTACAGATGCCGTCACTGGTACATCATTTTCGGTGTAGAGCGTCTCTTTAGGAAAGGAAATCTGAATGCTCACATCTTCGATATCTGAAAGGGTCTTTAAGTGTTTGACCATCTCCCCAATAAGAGCTCGCTGAAGATTGACATTACGCTCAAAATCTGTTGTGGTAAAATTCTGCACATCAAAGAGTTCCCATCCCTTCACATTCTCTGGAATAATACCTTCTTGTCCCAAGCGCATGCGAAGGGTTCGACTCTCCTTCTCGTCTGCAACGAGAATATACTTATCATCCTTCGTCTCAAACTTCACATTCCACTCAGCAAGCTTTTTGGTCACACGAGCATACTCTTCAGGAGAAAGTGGAGATTTGTACAAAAGTGAATAGGTTGATTTGGTTGAGAAAGTTGAAATCACAATCAGCCCAACAATAATACCAACACCCACCCCACCAACAATCAACTTCTGCGGCAAGGTAAGCTTTTTGTAGATTTCTACAAGCTTCTTCCACAACTCAGAAAAATTTGGCATATCTTCCCCTCCCTGCCCTTTCGGGCTTTTTTACTACCTCATTGTCACAAGATCATTGTACGCTCGAATAGCCTTATCAACAATCGTCTTCATAAAGCTTATACCCAGGCGCGCCTTCTCCGAAGCAATCATAACCTCATGAATATCAACCTCTTCAGGAGAAACTGCCATCTTCTCCTCCAACTCATCTGCGTTCTGCTGGAGCTGGTTAACATTTTCCACGGCATCAAACAACACCTGAGCAAAGGGCGCTACGGGATCGTCACTCGGCTGGACAATACGACCTCGATCATCAAAATGTTGTTTACTCGTGCGCACCATACTCACCTGATTCCCGGCAACATCCAGTCGCGAATAGATCTGCATAGAAACCTCCTCCCGTAGTAGATAAAAAATTACTACTGTTCTATTATGACACAAATTTTCTATTTTGCAAGTTTTTTAGCCCTTTTTTGAAAAATTTTTTTATCCCTCATGGTTTATTTTCCGAGAGAAAGGGCTTTTTCAAACATTTGCCGCGATGAATTGATCATTGTTACATTTGCCTCATAGCTTCTGTTGGCAGATATCATATCCACCATTTCTTCAACAATATTCACATTGGGATACATCACATAGCCTTTCCACTTCCCGGACTTAATAGCATCAGGATGAGTAGGATCATAAACCATACGAGGGGGTTTTTCGTCTTTTTCTATCTTGAGTACCCGCACCCCCTGACCTGGACCGGGTTCTAAAGCATCAGGCAAAAGATGGGACTTAAATGTCAAACGATCATTGATCGGCCGAAGAACAACACGAGAACGCTGAAACGGTCCACCCTCAGTTGTCCGCGTTGATGTGGCGTTAGCTATGTTGTTAGCAATCACATCCAGTCTGAGTCGCTGCGCCGTCAAACCACTCCCGCTGATATTCAAAACATCAAACATTCCCATAGAGCCTCCTCATTACCTTAACACAGTATCAAGAATACGAATATTTCTCGAGTATGCCTCGAGAAGGGCATTGTACTGCATGGCATTTTTGGTGGCATCAGTCATCTCTTTATCAATATCGACATTGTTTTTGTCGTTACGGTAGTTGGAATCATACTCTATACGAACCTGAGGCTTCACCGTCCTATAATCAATCACCTCATCAAAAGCCATGTGTCGCTTGTCTGTGAGAAGAGCAGGGAACTCCTCTTTTTTCTCAGAATCCAACGCCCGTTTCAATTGGGATTCGAATGTCACCTCAGCGCGCTTAAAAAATGGCGTATCTGCATTGGCAATATTATCAGCAATCACCTGTCTTCGAAGGGATGTTGCCTCAAGAGACATGCGAAAGATTTCCATCTTTTTGCCAAAATCGCTATTTGTCCCAAAGAGCATTTTCTTCCTCCCTTTCTTTTTTCTCTATTATGAGATATCGACACAAAAATAAAAACCTTAAGCCCATAAAAAAAGGGCGGCAGAGCCGCCCACATAACCTTTGCTCATTTTGATTAGAAAAACACAAGCCGCCCCAGAGAAAGATGGAGCCACGCCACAATAAAGGTTAACAACCCTCCCCATGGCTTATAGGTGTCCATAAAACGGTGATACTTCTCCTTGTGCTCCTCTGAAATATTGAAGAGTTCGACTATATCTTCATACCAAACCAATCCATTGAGAATCAATACTACCGCAGGAATAAGCCCTCCAAAAAGGGTAGGACCATAGTCTGGATGACCAAAATCAGGAGCAAAAAGATTCCACACCCCCAATACAAGCCCAGCCAATCCCATCAAAAATCGAAAACTTCCATTCCCAGCAAGAGCCTCACACTTCTCGTAAAAATTCTTCAGAGATGGATTGGTTTCCACATTGATAAGGGTCTTCTGCTGGGAAAGTGTCATAAAAAAGCTATACCACAAGAGAATCAAAAAAACAACAAACATCGCAAACATATTTTCCTCCTTTTACTGCACCTTTTCAAAAATCATCACATAAAAATCTGTGCCCACAAGCTTCACATTCCACTGCCCCTTCAAAACCCCCTGAACAACATCAGAAGGCACAGGTTTGGTGAGATCAACCGAGGAGATACCATCAACATACTTCCACTTCCCTGTAGAAAGCGCAGAAAGATTAAGAGCCTCCTTGAGCTCTACAGGTGAAGCACTCCCATTGATAAGCACCAAAGCGACCTGCTTGTCTGTGACACGTCCATAGGTGAGAACAGAATCAAGCCCCTTTTCCTTTGCCTGCTCGAAAGGAAGATCAACAAAACTCCCTATTTGCAAGGCGGGATACTTCTTTCGCATTGCAATAAGCTTTTGATACACATACCAAAGAGACTGCTTGTCTTTCTGATAGGCAGCAACATTCATATTGTTGGTTACATAATACTCGGGCTGCATCACAACAACCCAACTCTTGCCACCTGGACTAAAACCGCCTGTTGTTGGTTCATCACTCCACCACAATGGATAACGCTTCTCAGAATCTCCACCACCACGACTCTTCTTGCTTCCGTGTAGCTGACCTATCTCATCGCCATAGTACACATAGGGGGCTCCTCCAGGAAGGGTAAACTGCAACACCGCTGCAAGCTTTTGTTTGGGTACCTGCTTCACCTTCTCAGACAAACGTCCTGTATCGTGGTTGGAGAGAAAGAGAGCGAAAAATGTAAAAGGAACATTCTTTTTTGCAAGTGCGGTGTACTTTTCAAGGGCTGTTCTGAGACTTCCCGATCTCCCCGTTAAGAGGAAAGGATAGATAGCCCTGTCCCCTGTGCCACCAAAATCAAAGTTAAAGACAGCATCCAATCCCCCCTCTCCCTTATAGTAAGAGGCACACACCTCCATTGGGGCAAACACCTCTGCAACCACATAAGCTTCAGGATTGATGCTCTTGATATATCTTACAAGCTTATCAATAAAGGCAATCGTCTCCGGAGTATCTGTCTGTTCCCCCTCGCCCTTTTCGATATAGTAGCGGGCTGCATCGAGACGGAAACCATCCACTCCCTTGTCCATCCAGAACTTCACAATTTTCTTGACCTCTTCAACAACCTTTGGATCAGTCAAGTTGAGATCGGGTATATTGAGGTTGAACGCGGCATAGTAGTACTGACCATTTCTCCACGAATTTGAATTGTTGTAGAGGTTCCACGCAGGTTGTGTTGTACTCCCTGTCGGATTAGGCCAGGAAAGTTTCGTTTTTGACCAAACGTAGTAGTTGGTATAGGGAGAATTCTTGTTCGTCGCACCATCAACAAACCACGGATGCAAAACAGATGTATGATTAATAACGAAATCAAGGATCACCTTCACCCCTCGTTTGTGTGCCTCCTGAATCATCAGATCAAAATCCTCCATCGTTCCAAGCCTTGGATCAATCTGATAGTAATCGAGGGTATTATACCCATGATAATCCTTGGCAAGAAAGATGGGATTCAACCAAATGGCTGTAATACCAAGATTGGTCAAGTAGTCCATTTTTTGGGCTATACCCTTGAGGTCACCTTTCCCGTCCCCGTCAGCATCATAAAAACTCAGGGGAAAAATCTGATAAAACGTTGCCCCATTAACCCACGATGCTCCATAACAAAAAAATGGAATCACCAGCAAAAGCAAAAAACGCTTCATTTTTGCCTCCTTATTTCTTTCAAATATTTTCCTTTAAACTATAGCGCAGAAACAAGAAAAAGTCAAATACTTTTCTCCTAAAAAAATTGACAAAACTCTCCCTTTCTCCTTATACTTATTTATATATTGTATACAAGGAGATACTCCATGAAGACAGGCATTCATCCCCAGCTTTATGAGACGGTTGTCAAGTGCACCTGTGGTAATGAGTTCACCATTCGGACAGCAGTACCTGAAATCACCGTTGAAGTATGTTCACAGTGTCACCCATTCTACACCGGTCAGAAAAAACTTGTGGAACGTGGTGGTATGGTTGAACGCTTTAAGAAGCGCTACAACATCAAGTAATGCCAAACGAAGAGTTGACCGTACCCGAGAACTTCTATACGGTAAGTCAAATTGGGGAACTCACCAGAGAAACGCTTCTGGAAAGGTTCCCCAATCCTTTTTGGGTACGTGGGGAAATCACCAACCTCAGCAATCAGCGAGGATTGGACAAAAGTAAACGTTATATTTTTGTCGGTCTAAAAGACGAACAATCCACTATCTCGCTCTATATTTCCTCGTCATCGCCAGCTTTTTCCCTTCTTCCTCAGCTCAAAGATGGTCTTGAGGTTTATGTGTATGGGCAGTTGTCCTACTATGTCCCCCAAAACAGTGTAAGTATTCGAGCTTATCATATTCTCCTCTGTGGAGAGGGAGAACTCCGACGCCAGTTTGAACTCATGAAACAGAAACTCCAGATGGAAGGCCTCTTTGATCAAGCCCACAAAAAACCCATCCCAAAGTTTCCCCGCCGTGTCGGTGTCATCACCTCTCCCACAGGCGCTGCTCTTCGAGACATTATCAGTCGAACCAAGCAAGAATACGGCTCCGTTGACCTCATCGTTTTTCCCGTGCAGGTACAAGGGAAGAGTGCAAGTAGCGAAATTGCTGCAGCCATTGAAGTAGCAAACCGCTTCTTTAAAAACGACATTGAGGTTCTCATTGTGGGAAGAGGTGGCGGTTCTGTTGAAGACCTCTGGGCTTTCAATGAAGAGATTGTCGCCAGAGCTATCTACAGCTCAGAAATACCCGTTATTTCCGCCGTAGGGCATGAAGTAGACTGGACTATCGCAGACTATGTGGCAGACATGCGAGCCCCCACACCCACTGCTGCAGCAGAAATGCTTCTCAAAGAGATTATTAATCAGAATAGAACACTCCATCTCATCCAAGAAAGACTCCTCCAAACGCTTTTCCATCGCTTTCAGATCCTTCAACAGAGGATAGAAAACACAAAATCCACCCTCAGCATTGCCCGACTCGAATCGCGGCTTCAGTCTACCAAACAAAGACTCAGGAATTCTGTTTCGCGAAGCGAAATCATCCTCACGAATCGTCTTGAATCACTCCGCTTTTCACTGGACAAAGCCCACAACAATCTTCTCTCCCTCCATCGAAGAAGACTAAGCAATACACTAGCGAAACTCACCCTCTTGCATGAGAAGCTTGCCCACCTCAATCCCCACAACATCCTCAACAAAGGCTACTCGCTCACCTACTACGAAACCCCCCAAGGAGAAAAACTTCTCCGTTCCTCTCACGAAGTACGCCCTCACACAAAGCTTCGGACAGTCCTCACCTCAGGAGAGGTGCAATCCTCTGTGATTACCACGTCGTCGAAAACAGAAAAGCTCCATCCGAACGAAACTGCTTGATATCAAAACTCAACAGCCAAGGCATTTCACCTTCTTTTTCAAGGTAAATAGCCCCAAAAATAAGAAGACGAGCTTTGTAGGTCTTCCCTTTCCACTGAAAGACATAGTAGTAGTAATCGTTTGAGATAACCTGAATGCTCTTCTTGTCTTCTTCGGTCATTCTGAGATGCTGATACAGGATACCCTTATAGGGAAAACCCTGAGGAAGGATAACCTCTACACCAAAAAACGGCACAACCATCATCACAAGCAACACCAGAGAAAGAAATCGTTTCATACCAACCTCCTTGTCAGTTTTATCTTATCGGGGAATTTCATTTTTGTCAAGTGCTTGTTCTACCAATTGTTCATAGTAACGTTGCATAGCTGTGTCCCCCTGTTGACGATACACCTCAGCAATCTGAAGCATGTCTTTTACAATCCCCATGGTATTTTCTGCCTTTCTGTCGTAATCAAGAGCTCTCTGAAAAAGACGAAGCGCATCCGAAAGACGACCCTCCTTCAGAGCCACCATTCCCGAGTAGTAAAAGTACATCCCAAGAATATCATAGTCACTCAAAAACCAAAGACTCACACCAGCTCCATCAAGCACCTTTCGTGCCTCTACATAATTACCCTTCTCCATCCAGAACGATGCTAAAGAAATCCGCACCTGTATTTTTTCAGCCGACTTCTTCGCTAACCGAAGAGCCTGCATATACCCATCAACAGCCTTCTCATCGCCCAGCACATGCCAATAGCGTGCCCGAGCAAGCACAATATCAAAGGAAACAATCTTCTCCACAGAGGCAATTCTCTCCCCTTCCTGCAGCAAACTCTCTGCATTGGTAAGATTCGTCAATGAAAGAGCCACCTCAGCTCGATAGGCATAAAACCTCACCATTTCCTCTGGAATATAGAGTTTGTAAGAGAGACGAAGAGCATCCTGAAAAAAACCATCGGCAAGTTCATACTCCCCACGATAATACGCTGCTGTGCCACTCTTCCCCTGATTCAAAAGATTTTTTCGTACGTCATTTCGAAGGGTAGGATTCTTGCTACAATCCACCACAAGAATCCCTATTACCAACCATACAATACTCTTCCCTTTCATTTTCTTTCTCCTTGTTTGAGGGATGATGGCGACGAACCACCACTTCCCAAAATCTCTTTGAGAGATTGCAACACCGCACGCAATTCAATAAGATTGTCTTTGAGAAGCGATGTGAGCTGTTTTACATCATCAGGAGTTGACTCCAGTTTGCCAGAAACCTTGCTTAAACTTTGAAGACTTTTATCCACCGACGAAAGAATACTCTCAATCCTTGTATAGAGCTGTTTCTTATCCTGAAGAAGCGCCCCAATGGTACTATCATCAGATTTTAGCAAAGTGGTAATTTCCTTCAGATTCTTGGTAATCCCTTCAAGATTAGCAAGCGAGGCAAGCACGCGATCCGATACCACCGTTGAATCCCCTGTACGCAAACCGCGAACAATAAGATTAAGTTCGCCCGTTGTAGACTGAAGATTCAAGAGGATTCCCTGGATGGTGGGCTTGAGCTCAATCACACCATCAAGTACATCCTTCACCTTACTGGTGAGATCATCCTTGCTTGGTTGTTGTTGGGCTACAAGGGCAAGCACCTCTTGTCCCTTTGGCATATCCATAGAGAGCACAAGGCTTTCCGGTGGAAGCAGCTGAGATTCCACGGAAGGTACAACCAAAACAAGAGAAGCAGCCCCCAATAGAGAAGACTGTACCTTAAGAACTGTGTTCTCCTGCATGAGATCTTTGTACTCCCGGAGAATATAAAAATCGATTTGCACTTTTTTCTCTGGAGTGAGGGTAAGCTTTTTGATTTTCCCTACTGTTATCCCCTTGTATTTCACTGGCATTCCACTCGTCAATCCATATGCCTCCTCGATCACACTGTAGTAGTATACCTTTGACTGGAGAACATCGCTCCCCCGTAGAATCAAGATAACCACAGTAAAAAGAAAAAATATCCCAAAAAAGACAAACACAGCCACTGCTTTCTGAGCAGATTTAAATGTAAACGGCATAATCTCCTCCTCTCATTCTTGATGAAACAGTGCCTGAAAACCCTCCAGAATACACGCCCTCGCCTCAGATGGAGTTCCTGAAAAGAGCAATCGCCCCTCTTCAAGATAAGCAACTTTATCAGCCACACGAAAACCAAAATCAAAATCATCACTCACCAGCAGCATGGTTTTACCCCCTTCTTTCAATTCCCCAAAAAGTGTCCGCACCTTCCGTTTGGAAACAGGATCAAGGTTGGCGAGTGGATTATCCCAAAAGATATACATCGGATCATGCATAACAGCACGAATGATATTCACCAGCATTCTCTCCCCCATACTCAGTGAAGCAGGCCTCAGTTTGAGTTCGTTCTCCAGCTGAAACATTTCCACATAGGGCATAATCTTTTTCCGCCCCTCTCTTGTAGAAAGCCCCTCATGGTAACGAAAATAGAGAAGCAGATTATCCTCTATAGTCATGTTGCTAATCAGGGCTGCATTCTGAAACACAAACCCACATTGACAATGATAATCCAACATCTCTTTCTGATTAAAGCGGAGAATATTTCTCCCCCCTACCACTATTTCTCCCTTTTGGACAAGTTGCAAACCCGCTACCGTCTTGAGAAGACTCGTTTTCCCACTTCCCGACTTCCCCACCAAATAGTACACCGTCCCATCGGGAATAAAGTCTTCTATTGAATCCAAAATCAACGCCTCACCCAGAAACAGGGAAAGATTCTTTATAAAAATATGTCCCATTCCTTTCCCCCCCTCTATTTATATATAAAATACCACAGTGAGCAGGGCATCCAAGACAAAGAGGGCAATAATCGAACTCATCACCGCCTTGGTAGTTACCTGTGGTATCTGCGTGCTAACAAATGCCTGAAACCCATGAAATACCGAAACCGTAGCAATAAACATCCCAAAAACAACACACTTCAAAAAACTCGAAAAAATATCCATCAGCGTAATACTGTTAAACACATACTCAAAGAAAAGTTCATACGAAACACCACCTATAGCATTTGCCACAACAAACCCTCCAACAAGAGAAAGCGTAGTAAAATAGATATTCAGAAGGACAAGTGCTACCACCATCCCCACAATTCTTGGAAACACAATAAACTTCAGCGTATCAATCCCCTGCATCTCAAGGGCGTTCACCTCATCATTCACCATCATCGTTCCAATCTCCGCAGCAATGGCAGTCCCCGAACGACTGAGAACAATAAAGGCTGTAAACACAGGCCCAAGTTCCCGCACAATCACAATATTGAGAAGTTTTCCAACAAGATCCAGTGCCCCCACCTTAGACAACTGTGTGAATGCCTGCAAGATAGTAATAGCCCCCAGAGCGAGAGCCACAACACTGATGATGGTTATCGCCATTACCCCCGTAAAATAGATCTGCATAGTGATGATGGTATTTACCTGATCTCTTCCTTTCTTGTCAATGATATAATTCCTTGTAGAATAAAGGATAAGAGCACATATTCCACCAATGGCTCGCACAAAATAACGAAAACTCAACCATCGGTTGTAAAACCATCCCACTATTTTTGCCACCGTCTTCTCCTATTTCTTTGGAAGAAAAAGATTATAGAAAAACCCAAACAACCATGCGAGAAGAGCCCCATCCAGTGCACTCAAACAAACAAGCACAAGCAATGCCACCGCATTGTTCTGAAAATTCTTCATAAAGGAGAGCAAAGGATCATAGCTAAGCGTCACAAAAACAGAATAGAGAGATGCTACCTGTGAAAGCTTTTCAAAAACCATTGTTCCATACCCTGTTGCCATAAACCACAATCCAAGAATAAGGGTTATCCCTCCCGACAGAACGGCTCCACTCAGTGCCAGTGCCTTAAGATGCAATTTCATCTTCCCTCCTTATTTTTTCTCTATAGATTCGGAATTTTCGCCGTATATGATAAAGTATGTTATCCACTTGTTTGGTATCTATGCCAAGCTCTCGAGCTATCTCGACATACATTTTTTGTTCACCATATTTCTTCACCAACACTTCTCGTTCTCGTTGTGTAAGATGAAGAGCATCCAAAATTTGTTCCACCTCCAAAACATCATCCATTTTGTCCAAAACAGAGGGACCCTCCTCAGGAATACTTGCCATGGCATCAGGCTCCATAAATTCAAACCCTTTCTGCCCTTTCTGACGAAAATACGATTTCCAGCGATTCTCAACACACTTTTTTGCATAGGTGGAAAACAACACCCCAGCAGAAGGATTAAAGGCTTCCAAAGCCCCAAAGACAGCAATAAAAGCCTCTTGTTTAAGATCATCCCGATCTCCTCTAAAAGACAATTCTCGAAGCCAATAATCAATAATAACACTATAACGACGATAAATCTCTTTCACTGCACTCTTGCTCTTGGATGTCTTGATGAGCTCACAAAGCGCCTCATCTGTCATCTGAGTATAGTTCGATATTGTTTTATTCCCCAAATCAACCTCCTTTGATTTCACCTCTTTCTTATTATCATCGTATAATTGTAGGGGAAAACTCAAGTTTTGTAAAATTTTCTTTTTCCCTTTATACTTTAGATAAGGAGAATCTATGCAAAAATTTGTTTTTTTGATAGCCACCCTGTTTTCAACAAGCCTCTGGGGATGGGTTTTCATCCAATCAGAACCTCTCTGCGCTGATGTCTTCATCAATGGCAATCTCATAGGAAAAACCCCTCTTGCCCTCACCAACACCCCTTCTTCATTCACCCTTTCCCTCTCCAAACCAGGTTACACCTCACTTCAAAAGAGTATAAAGATAAACTCTCGTGTAACCAACTTTGCCTTTACCCTCATCCCAGAGAGTTTTCATTCTACATTCCCGGGATATGAAAAAATTAGCGTCAATGGCAAACCCTTTACTGCCTCCACTATAGAAAACCTCTCTCTGGGCACCTATACCTTTTCCATCACCAACAATACCCTTCTCATTTCCAAGATTAACCCCAACAAACCCTTTTTCTACTTTTCTCTTGGGACTGCGGCTGCTGGTTTGTTAGCTGCTGGTGTTGGACTCATTGCTGGCACATTTGAGTATACCCAGTTTCAAAACGCCAAAACCTACGAAGAGGCAGTCCAACACATGCAGGCAAGTATGTTCTACGATTCCATGGTCAGTTGGGGAGGTGCTTTCGCCCTTGTAAGTGGAGGCATAGCATTCGTTCTCTACCTTGATGACCAGAATTTCCAGAAAAAAGCCAATCAATTCGTTGTAAAGGAAAGTGGTTACCGTGGAGAAGACCAAAATCTCTACAATCAAGCCATGGATGCTCTGAGTCGTCAAGACTATGATACGGCCATTTCTCTCTTTGAAAAAATGTACCTCAGTTATCCAGAAAGCCCTTACCTCTCCGTTTCTCTCTATCAATGGGGGAAAATCTACAAAAATCGGAAAGATTATCGAGCAGCAGAATCGAAATGGGAGAAACTTCTTTCGTCCTACCCTGTTATTGATCTCTATGAACTCACCCTCTACGAGCTCTTTGATAACGCCCTCCAAGAAAACAAATTCCAGCTCGCCGAAAGCTATCTTAAAATTCTCCAATCTGTTCAATTCCTTTACAGTGTTGAAGATAACGACTGGTTCGAAATCAGCCTCTACCGAACATGGAGCAAAGTAGACCCATCCAAACGCCCCCTCTATGAAGAGAAAAAGCAAACCTTCATCGAAACTCGAAGCTACTCTACCGAACGTCGACAGCTACTTCAAAAGGAATAGCCTCCTCTCCGTTCATTTGTAATGAACATCGCTTCTTTTCACCTTTTTTTGGCAGGAAACACCTTTTAGAAAATCTAAAAAACTTGCGTTTTTCTCTCTTTTGGCGCATAATATAATTTCTTAGGAGTAGTGTAATGCGAAAAGTTCCTCTGGTTGCGATGATCCTTCTTTTCTCCTCTTTTCTTTTTGCCAATGCCAATGAGGAGCTTCTTCTTGCTATTTCACAGAAAAACTTTGACGCCGTACAAAAAGCCATTGAAAAACGTGGGGCATCCGTATCTTATCGAGATAGCAACAAGCGTACCCCACTCCACTGGGCAGTGATTTCAGGAGATCTCAAGATTGTCGCCTACCTCATTTATAAAGGAGCCTCACTCACTGACCGAGAAAAAAATGGGGCTCAACCCCTTCACCTTGTTGCCTACAGTAAGAATCTCGATATTGTGAAGTACCTTATTCAAAAAGGGGCTGATATCAACGCTGTGGACTATGCAGGCTGGACACCTCTCCACTACTACACTTATTATCAGTTTGAGCTCGGAGTAAAATACCTTATCTATGCTAACGCCGATCTTTCTCTAAAAACCACAAAGTCAGCAATGGGCATCCCAGCAGGTTTTACTGCCCTGGACATCGCATCCAAAATAGGCAAACAAGCCTACATAGATGCCCTGAGTAATCCACAAAACTACCAAAACCTTGCCAATCGACCTGTGCTTTCTCTTGTTGCCCTTCAGCCTTCCCTTTCGTTTTCCAATATTCTCCTCGCTGAAGAAAAGGGAACACTCACCCTCTTTGTCTCCAACACAGGACAGGCTGCCGCCGAGTCCACTATTATTGAATGGAGCGGCTTCACCAACCCCTGGGTGGCCATTTCTACAAACTCTTCTCCCAAAACCATCTGGAAAGACAGTATGGCCTCATGGTCGTTTGATGTGGTTTCGCTCTCCCCCCCTCATGATACAACGGCAAGTTTCTTGGTAAGAGCTGTGGATGCTGCCTCTGGATCCTCGAGTCCCTGGCAGGAAGTAACATTCTCCCTCTGGTCGCAAAGACCACCTTTCCTTCTTCTCGGCTTCACCCTTCTTGGGGACACCAATCTTCTCATACCATCAATGCAGGCACACCTCAAACTCTGGATATCCAACGAAGGTCTTGGTCCCCTTCAGGATGCCACCCTCACCATTCAGGACAACCGTGGTTGGATAGAACCAATGAGTATTCCTTTGGTCACTCTCCCCCGTCAGTCACTCACCAACATAGAACTCTCCTTTCTCACCCGTGATACGATGCAAAATGGCTCTACCACTCTCGAATTTATCCTCAACTCATCTCGTCTCTCCAAACCCATTGTATTTTCAAAAGAACTCCCTACCCGTGGTCCACTTCCCCCTCATCTCGTCATCAAACCCTCCCTGTACAAAAAACTTTCCCCCATCATCACTACCAACACCGTCATGCTTGAGAATGGAGAAACCAACTTCATCTTTACCACAAACAGCATCCTTCTCTCCTATCCGATGATAGAAGTCCTTAACGATGGGGAAAGCAGAGCCACCAACCTCACCATAACGGTAAACATCACCACTCTCTCCAATCTCATATCCTATACCTATACGATTTCCCAGCTTGCCTCGTTCGAAAAGCGAAGCCTTGCTATTCCCATCGAACTCACCTCTCTTCAAGACACCACAGCCACGTTGAAGATCAACGATTTGACAACTACACTTCTCGAGACCAATCTGATATTCCACGACTGGCCAAAGGAGTAAGCCAATGCTCAATCGAAACCTTGAGTGGGAAAAAAGAATTTCCTCCCAACTCTCTCCCTCTCGATGGCAACATACCCAAGGAGCACTCGAGATTGGGCTTTATCTCGCAAACATCCATTCCATAGACGAAAAAAAAGCCTACACAGCCATTATTCTCCATGATATAGGCAAAGCCTACCCTCTCGAAGAGCAAAAAAAACAAGCCCTCCAGCACCATCTCCTTGAGGAAGAAGATCTCCTCGCTGAAGGAGTGATCCACGCCAAACTCAGCGCTTACCTTGCTCAGCATGAATATGACATTCACGATGAAGAAATCCTCTTCGCTATTGCCCACCACAGCACGGGACATGCCAACTACAACGAGTTAGGATGGCTCCTCTACGTTTCTGATTATCTCGACCCCTACAGAAAACTCGTTCACCAAAAGACGCTTCTCGCCCTTTGTGAAGCTAACCTTTGCAACGGTTGCCTCGAGGTTCTCCGAGCCAAAATTGAATACCTCTTTGACGAACGTCGCTACCTTCACAGCCAGAGCGTCCACTTCTACAATAGACTGATAACACTCACCAAAGACTAAACCTGACGATTATTCCCCTTCCCCTGACTGCTCACAAAACTCCCAAACCTCTGCCACGCTTGATCAGGGTGCCCTTCTTCTCGTGACTGATACAAAAGATAATAACAGGGTGAACCATTTCGCAGCACACACTTCTCAAGAGACATCTCTTCCGAACCATCAATATTACAACGCAAAAGATTACACCGAAGTACCAGGTGTTTCATATAGGCCTCCCCACCACCATTATTCTATATCTTTCCAAGAATAGAAAAATACATCCCATAGGGATTCTGCCATATTCCATCCAGCACATTGTAAAAGAATCCAAGAGTAAAGCGCACTGTACTCAATTCACTATACATATAGATACCTACTCTGTCCGAAATTTGATAATTCGTTGACATCAAATAGGTATTTTCCATCCCCACTCCATAGGAAAGCACACGCGCTCCAAGAGAAAGATAAAAATCAACATCCTGACGCAAAACCTCTTCCTGCCCATTGTACATCGTGGGACGAGCAAAGAGAGCTAGATTTTGTTCAAAATAACCTACCAAGAGGTGTTCTGCCAAATGAATATAGGCATCTTCAAAAAGTGGAAGACTGGTGAGAGCATTGTAAGGAAAACCAATACCCACTTCAAAATCCAGTTTGCTATAACTCGAGCGAACAAGAATACTGTAGCGCTTTTGGAGCGTGTTGTCCACCACAGCCTGATACAAGCTACTCACATACGCAAACCCAAGAGAAAATTCAAGACTCGTATCACCAATACGAGAATCCACAACAATATCCATCCCGACACCATTTGTCCCCGAAAGTTGGCAAAGAACAAGGTGAGAGTAGAGTTTCCCATCAAAAAAACTCTTCCCAACTGAAACACCAACCCCTCGGATATCATACGCTCCTTTATAACTCATCATCGGATCAGAAAAAAACTTTAGACCACTATAGCCATATTCTTTTTTGGCCATGGTACGCCACTTGCCGCTAAAAAACTCCACTTCAAAAAGCCCAAATGGCTCCATCTGAAAAGAAATGGTATCCACAAAAGGAAGAGAAAAAAGCCCTCCCCCTGGACTCACCACATTTGTCACCACACCCATCATTAACAAATCCAAACGGAAGCCATACTTTTTCCCACCATCAATAGAAAAAGTAATATCGTTTCGCACAAGATATAGTGCATTCGTTCCAATCTCCGAATACACATCAATCTCAGGCAAACGAACCATTTGTCCCCAGACAACACCAAAACCAAAAAGAAAAATCAAAAAACAGGCTTTTCTCATCAAGGCTCCCTTTTCAAAACAATTTTGACCTTTGTCACAACAGCATGCTTAGAAAAGGTATTATCAAAACGACCATAAGCAAGAATAACCTCAAAGGGTTTGTCCAGAACGAGATTCACATCATAGGCTTCCTTGCTCACCAACTGACGAGCAAAGACAAGAATCGTTCGATTGTTTGTTTCTTTTGCCTCAATGAGGCGAACATTCTCCTTGCCCCCGAGATCAGTATCTCTCCGATGTCCAATAGTACTCACCCCAAAATGATCCTCAATCACACCATTGCTTCCATTGGTTACATAACCAATGATAAAATCGGCATCTCGCATCTTCTGGGTTGCTCCCCATCCTATTGCCACCCATCCTGTTGTCGGAGCATCCAACGTGAAAATAACCTCGCTCCCCTCTACCCTCCAACCCAGGCGAATACCTGCACTTTCCACACTCTCTGCCCAAATCATGCTCACCAACCCCATAGCAAGCAAAAAAAACCATGGAAACCTCATACTTCCTCCCTACTTTTCAAGAATCTTCCCCCGCAAACTCTCGATTGAAGCTGCCTTACTGAACGCAGGAGATACTGCATACGACTTTTCATACGCAGAAATAGCCTGCCTGTAGCTCTTCGTTTCCTCATAGGCTTTCCCCATACGAAGATACCACTCAGAGAAGCGATCAAGAAGCTCACGATTGGGCATAAGAGCCTGAACCTCGACAGGTTTTTGTTTCTGCTCCAAGGAAAGAGAAGGAGAAGGAGTGGGATTTTGCACCCTCTCCCGCATACTCTCGTGCGAACGAACAAATTCAGAAGAAAACCGCTCAATCCGCATGCTTCCCTCCTCAGGTATAAACTGGAGGCGGTGGGAATCGAACCCACGTCCTGGAAAGAGATGCCGTAGACCTTATCCACAGGCTTGGTCTTGCTTTGTGTTCTTCCGCACAAGGAAGCAAGACAAACCTTCTGCAGAAAAAGTCGGTAAAATTTCGGAAAAGAGCCCCGACATCTCTTTTCCTATCCTCTGGGTCTGACCCTCGTTAGCTCCGCAGAGGAACCAGAACTAAGAGGGTTGGCTGACTTAAGCAGCCAAGAGAGCAGAATTATCTGCGTCTATCTTTGTGAAGCAGTTTAAAGGGTTGCTTCAGCCCTGCCTGAAGTCTACAACCTCCCATTTCCAATCGAAAACCAATCGCCCCCATATTTTTGCTATCTATAGTATACACACTGGTTCAAAAAAAATCAAAAAATCCCTATCTTTTCTATCGACAAAAGCACGAAAAAAATTAACCTTCTCGTAACAAATTTTTAGAGAAAATCTTCCATGAGAAGAGAAACATCAAGGGGTTGTATGGTATGAGTCAGCCCCCCCATAGAAACAAAATCCACCCCCATCTCAGAGAGAAGAACAATCCTCTCCTCTGTCATATTTCCTGATGCCTCAATATACTTTTTACCACCGATGAGTTCAACAGCCCGTGCAATCTCTTCATTATCCATATTGTCCAGCATGATAATATCGGCAGATGTTTGGAGAGCCTCCTTTACCTCCTCAAGGGTAGAAACCTCAACCTCTATCACCTTTGAAGGAAACCTCTTCCGTGCTCTTTCAACAGCCACGGTAATCCCACCCGCCGCTGCACGATGATTCTCCTTAATGAGAATCATATCATAGAGACCATACCTATGATTATACCCTCCCCCCACACTCACCGCATACTTCTCAAATACCCGAAGCCCAGGAAGAGTCTTGCGTGTATCAAGAACACGAAGTCTTTTTCCTTCCAGACGTTTCACAATACGGCGGGTTTTTGTGGCAATACCGCTCATGAAACCCAAAAAATTAAGCGCCACCCTTTCAGCTCGCAAAATACTCGCCGCATTCCCTCTCACTGTGAGGAGAACGACGCCCGACTTCACTTCCCTCCCGTCGTGAACCAGCACCCTCACATCCAGCTTCTCATCACAGAAAAGAAAAGCCTTCCGAGCAATCTCACTCCCACAAACAACCCCCTCGCCCTTCGCTACAATAGCTGCTGATTTTAGTTCAGGATGATCTTCAAAGATAGCCAGCGATGTGATATCCCCCTCTTTTCCCAAATCCTCTTCAAAAGCCCGCCCAAGAGCCTCTTGAATCACCTGCTCATCGAGAGAAAGAAGCCGAAACGGAAAATCAATCATAACGCCACCTATGAACCCGACGATGTATCCTGTGAAGTCTTCTCAGACTGTCCTGTTTGTTCCATGGTGTCAGGTGGGTTTTGCGTTGTAGCCCCCAGTTTCACTCTTGAAAAAATAAAAGCGGCAAGAATCTCCTGATCCTCATGACCCAGATAGGTAAACCTCAGAGCACAGAAGCGTTTACGATAATCATAGGCAACAACAGTAGCGTCAGCGTATACATCCCTATCATCAATCATGAACTGGATATTGGTAATCTGAGCATTCACCTTCAGGGACTCTTCGGGGAACATCCCCACCAGTTCAACTGCCAATCCCCCAAAACTGATATCACGGATCACACCCACAAGCAACTGTGAATTGATGGGAGAACGAAACTTAATCCCAATTCGCTCATTGGGATTAGATGGATCAAGAGAAATACGAACAAACTTCCGTTGAGGGGGCGTTCCCTTGAGCTTCTGGTAAAGCTGCATGGTGTAAAGAAAAAGCTCGTCCCCAGCCACATTACTTTTGATAAAACCCACACAACCATTTTCGATTGCCTTTGCTGCTATAGCCTTGTCAATAGCCGCATAGATCAAAAGACCATAGATAGTTCGATTCTGAGTAACAGCAAACGCTTTGATCTTGGCAAGCATATCAATAGCTTGGGCAAACTCCTCATGGATCACGTCAATGAACACAAACTCAATATTGGGATAGATCCGCACCTTTTCAAGAAGTTGCTCAGCATTATCCGTATGATAGACGGTAACTCCTTTGGGATAAAAGGCATTAACAAACTGATTCCGTACATAAAACGATTGAGTAACAACCAAAATCTCCATATCCTTTCCTTGTTTTCGGGGTTTTATTCAACATCTTCAATCTAAAGCAAACCCCAAAAAAAAGCAAGTTTTTCCTCGTTCTCTCAAGAGAGAACGAGCCTTGCATAATGCACTTTTTTTGTTCAAATTGCACTTTTTGAAGTGCGGTTATCTCTCTCTGTGATAAGAAAATAACAAAAAAATTTTCAAAAAATTTCACTTTTTACTCCCTCTCAAGCGTATAAAAGGGTAGAATGAAACTTCCATGAAACTGATTACATAGAAAATAATACATCTCATAAAGGAGGAAAAAGATGTTTGGTTCATGGTTCAGAAATGGTGCGAAAATAGGATTCGTGTTTCTCTTTTTCGCAGGGTGTCAGTTAATGAAGGATGTCCCTCAAAAATCACCAGAGACAGACAAAGAACCCCCTGTCGTTTCGCTGAGTAGTCTCTCAGTGAGTGGGGCTACCATTTCCCTTGTGGCAAGCTGGAGCGACAACGATACTGTTTCACAACTCTCTCTCATTGTCAAAAAGGATAGTGCTCAGTTTACCAATATCTCTCGTGGCATAACATCGAGCAAGCATTATGGTGATGAGAGTTTTTCGCTTAATCTGCCTGCTGGTTCTTTCTCTCTTTATGTGGTTGCTCAGGATAGAAATAACAATAGCGGTATATCTCCCATCACGAACATTACTCTAAGCGATCAGGATACTTTAGCCCCTACCATCGTTCTCATGTCCCCCACCAACAATCAGCGCTGCGGCCTTTCATTCGAGATCGCTGGAACAGCAAGCGACAACCGATCTCTTCAGGCTATTGTCTACCGCATCAACAGTGGTTCATGGACTTTTCTCGCTGCAACAGGGGTAAGCTTCTCTTTCTCCACGAACGTTACCCTTACCAATGATGGTACGCATACCATCGAAATCTATTCCCTCGACAGTGCTGGAAATTCCTCCCCCACCAACACAAGAACATTCACTGTGGAAAGTGGTATTCCCTCAGTGGTCATCGTCTCTCCCCCTGCTGGTCTTCTCACCAATACGCTCAGTCTGCTTCTCGAGGGGAGTGCAAGTGTTGACACAGGAAGTATTACAACGGTTCAGATTAAAATCAACAACGGAAGCTGGACAACTGCAACAGGAACAACCTCCTGGTCTTACACAGCCTCCCTCACAGAGGGGTCAAACAGCATTCAGGTGCAAGCCATCTCCTCCTCTTCAAAAACCAACTCCACAACACGTACCATCATCTGTGATACTACTCCCCCGTTGCTCACCATTGCTACGCCCACAGAGGGACAGACATGGCTCTCCAGTTCCATCACTGTCAGCGGAAGTAGTAGCGACAGCCTCTCAGGAATAAAGAAGGTTTTTGTTTCTCTTGATAACGAAGGCTTTGTTGAGGCAACGGGAAGCACAACCTTCTCCCGTGTATTCAGTCTCACCCCCGGTTCACACACCATCAAAGCCTATGCCATCGACAATGCTGGCAATAGTTCTTCTACCAACACGGTCACCTTCACCGCAAGCTTTAGTGCGGGAATTGTTGTCCACTTTAAGAAGCCTTCCGGATGGACAACCGCCTCTCTCTACTACTGGAATGTCTCTCCTGCTGGGAGTATGCCCACTGTCAGCTGGCCTGGTGTTACGATGTCTGATGAAGGAAATGGCTGGTATGGTTTTGTTTTCAGCAATGCTACATCAGCAAACCTCATCTTCAGCATGTCTGGAAGTCCTCAGACTGTTGATCTCTCCCTCTCTTCACCGGGAGAATACTGGTTTGTAACCAATGGAACAAGCAGTGGCAAGATTGTGGGCAAATGGTATCTCTGTGATCCCGATGATACGGTACCACCAACGGTGGCTATTCTCTCACCCTCATCAGGCACAACCGTAAGTGGACAGATCACGATAAGCGCAGCTGCAAGCGACAATACAGGGGTGATTGATTCCGTAAGCTTCTATGTTGACGGCAAACTCATCCAAACGGTTTCCTCTTCTCCTTATGAAGTCATCTGGAACTCCGCCTACAGTGTCAATGGTTCCCACACCCTCAAAGCTATTGCTAAAGACGGGGCTGGAAACACCAATGTCTCTTCCCCCGTTACCATCACCACTTCCAACACAAACCTTCCCCCTGTTATCCGCTACCAGGCAGACAACTATGGCATGGTTTCCAACTTTTTTGTCTTCAATGCCAGTGAGTCGTTTGATCCCAATGGAAGCATTGTTTCCTACCAATGGAATTTTAGTGGTGCCGAGTACAGCAGCCGAACAGGGGCAGTGGTCAGCAACCGCTTCTTCCAGAATGGAACATTCCAGGTAACCCTCACCGTTACTGACAACGAAGGTGCCACCTCTTCCACCAATTTTACCGTTACCGTTATTACCAATACAAGAACAGGGGATTTTCGTGAAGAAACCATCTACTTCCTCATCACAACACGCTTTTACGATGGAGACCCCGCTAACAATGTTTACTGCTGGGACGATATGGCAGCTGGAAACTATCCCAACGATCCTGCATGGAGAGGGGACTTCGAAGGCATCATTAAGAAGCTTGACTACATCAAAGCCCTTGGTTTCTCGGCTATCTGGATCACCCCAGTGGTACAAAACGCAAGTGGAATGGACTACCACAGCTACCATGCAATCAACTTTAAAAAGGTTGACTACCGCTACAAGAGTAGTCAGGATGCAACAGCTGAAGACAGCTATCGTCGCCTCATACAGGCTGCCCACGCCAAGGGAATCAAGATCATTCAGGACATTGTCCTCAACCATACAGGCAACTTTGGTGAAGAGAATCTTTATCCCCTCTTCAAACGTAACCAAGCAGAACCCTACATCAACGCAATTACAAAATACGATCCTCGTGGGCTTCTGCCAGCCAACTACGATTCGCTTGATCCGGGTAGACAGTATCAGGCTCGTATAACAGCGATGAAGGAAGACTACACCGATATCAGCAATATCTACCATCATGAAAAGAATCTCGGATGGGAAGACTACACCGTTCAGACAGCACAGATTGCAGGAGATTGTGTTGATCTCAATACCGAAAACCCCGTGGTAGCTCAGTACCTACGAGAAGCATACTATCAGTATATAGATTGGGGTGTTGATGGTTTCCGTATCGATACAGTGAAACACATCTCCCGACTCACCTTTAACAAAGAATTCATACCTCAGTTCAAACAGCGGGGTGGAGAAAATTTCTACATCTTTGGTGAGGTGTGTACCCGTTTCCGTGATGTTTGGAACTTTGGAAAGCCCATCATTTCCACTCCCTTCTACACATGGAAAGAATCCGTCAATTATCCTTGGGGAACGCTTGCAGACAATACCAATTCCACCAAGCGACTCTGGGATGATAATTACTCCGACAGCACCATTGCCAATCAGCCCACAAGTGATAACCATAGGCTGACAGGCCCCTTTGAAAACGAATACCACACACCTGACTGGTCGCGAAGATCGGGACTTGATGTGATTGATTTCCCCATGCATTGGAACTTTGCCCGTGCCCGCGATGCCTTTAACCTGGCCGTGGGAACAGACAAGTGGTACAACGATGCCACCTGGAATGTTGTCTATGTTGATTCTCACGACTATGGACCTGATATGGATACACGTTACAACGGAAGTCAGGCTGATTGGGCTGAGAACCTTACCCTAATGTTCACCTTCCGTGGCATTCCCACCATTTACTATGGAACAGAAGTGGAATTTCAGAAGGGGGCTCCCTGTGACAAAGGGGCAAGTGCACCCCTCGCCACAACAGGAAGAGCTTACTTCGGTAGCTACCTCGAAGGTACGGTAACGGCAACTGACTATGGTGTCTACACAGCGTCAGGAACAGTGGCAAACACACTCAACCACCCCCTTGCTCAGCACATTCGACGCCTCAATATGATTCGCCGCCGTATACCCGCTCTCCAAAAGGGACAATATTCAACAGCGTATATCTCAGGCGACGGTATCGCCTTCAAACGACGATACACTGATACCAGCCGTGGTATTGACAGCTTTGTTCTCGTCACCATCTCGGGAAGTGCTACCTTCTACAACCTCCCCGGAGGAACTTATCGTGATGCTATTACAGGGGACACAAAAGTTGTCACCAGCGGTGGCTCACTGACAGCAACCTGTAGCGGACAAGGAAATGCTCGCATCTATGTTCTTAACGGTCCCGGCAAGATTGGTGATGATGGTGTTTACCTCCATCCGTAATAAGGAGAAAACTATGAAACAATTGATATATCTCATCCTTATCGTGTTCACCCTCCCCCTATGGGGGAAGGTGAACCGACTTGAAGTCGGATTAAGCCCTTCTCTTGTCACTTTTGGAGATGCTGTCGGTATGGGAGTAACAGTATTTGTGGACTATCCTTTACTCAGTCGATTTGGCATAGACTTACCACTGAAAACACGCGCTGTTCTCTTCGGTGAAAGAGCATCAGGAAACTCTACTTCGTTCTACAACATAGGAGCAGGAGGAGGAGCTAGTGGTTACTACACTTTCCCAAACCTTTCCGCTCTTGTTCTCGAAGGAGGGTGCGATATCCTTCCGGGAATTTATGGTTTTTCCTATGCAACTAACAACAACCAAGGAAATACGTTAGGCGGAGGCGTTATTCTTGCTCCATTTCTTGCAGGAAGTTACTGGCTAAGTTCGTCCTGGTTAGTCCGCATTGATGTAGGCTACCATATTGGCATCTATGACAGTCTTTTCACCTACCTCGTCATGAGTATAGGAGGTGTCTATGCGTTTTAAAGTCACTTTCATCTTCCTCATAGGGATTCTTCTCTTTGGATGCACATCACTGGGAGAAAAAGGCCAGCAAATTTTCCCCGAGTTTACAGACCGAGAAAACACACCAAACACAACCCTGAGTTGGGTATCTCCTACCAATTCAGAGTTACTCACTTCGCTGGATGTGAATCTCCGTGTTTCGGTATCCTCCCTTTCTAATGTTGAGACTCTCTTCTTTTTTTGGTGCAAGGGAGATAAAACAGCTACTAACTTTAGCGCTTTGGATATCAATCGAAGTGGCTCATTCCAATTAGCCACCAATGTGGCATTTTCCGAGGAAGGAACCTACTACCTGTGGATGAAAGCTATCCTCACGGGGAGAAAATCTGCCTCCTCTTCTTCAATACTCATTCAAGTGTACACCAACATGACCAGAGCACATGCTCCCCTTTTCTCTCCTCTTCCCGGTGAAAGCTACAATCCTATTACCCTCGTCCTCAGCAGTTCCACTCCCGGTGCCACCATTTACTGGACAACCAATAACTGGCAAACCCTCTCAAGCCAAACCTCACCCGTTACGGTAAGTATTAACTTTGGAGAGTATGAACTCAAGGCCTACGCTACCAAGGATGGTTATCTCCAATCCGATACCGTTGTTGGAACCTACAAAGTGAGGGTCGCTCCTGTGACGCCATCGATACCCGGAGGAAGCTATACCAACACCCTTAGCCTCACGCTTACTTCTCTGACCACCAATGCAACCATTGTGTGGACAACCAATGATTGGACTTCTACCTCAACCAGTGTCTCACTTGTCCTGCCAACAGGAATATGGCAACTCAAGGCCTATGCTACCAAAAACGGATTCTTCTCAGCGACCAACTCGTGGGAATACTTCGTTTCTTCCAGTTTGGCTACCCCTACTCTCTCCCCAAACGGTGGAACCTATGACGCTATAACCATGATACGTGCCACCACTGCAACCGAAGGGGCAACACTCTTTCTCTCCACAAATGGCACAACCTGGCTTGCCACCAATGCCATTATCCTTCCACCGGGAACATGGACAGTGAAGGCATACGCATCAAAAGATGGCAACACATCCCTCACCAATAGCCAAACCTACACCATTACGGAAACAAGGGTCGCTTCCCCTCTCTTTACCCCCGAAGGAGGCATTTTCCCCACCAATATCACTATTTCGATAGTTTGCCCAACAAGCGGTGCTTCCATTTACTGGACAACCAACGAATCCACATGGTACACTTCCTATTCACTTACCCTCACCAGTGGTACCATCGTGCTCAAAAGCTACGCTACCAAAACGGGACTCATTGCTTCCACAACCAATATTGTCACCTATGCCATAGAGGACACTCTCCCTCCTACCCCTCAGGGAAACATCACCATCTCCGAAGTACAATCATCAAGTGCAAAAGTTTCGTGGCTTGCAGCAAGTGATAACGCCACTCCCGTTCAGTTGCTCCAATACCAGCTCGTTTATGCCCAGAACGCATCCCTTATTGATAGCATCTCAAAGGTAACCAACCCCTCTGTCGGTGTTTCTGTTATCCCGTGGACAGCCAACATGACCAACGCAACACTCTCTAGCCTCTATGACAATACCACCTACTTCGTGAATGTAGCCGTGAGAGACACATCGGGCAATGTTTCTCTCTTCACTAACTCTCCCGTAAGTTTTACAACACCAGTCGCATCATCACCATCAGCCCTCTTCACCATTATCTTCTCCAACTGGAACCAAACCCGCACCCTCTACCTCCCCGGTGATCACAACAACTGGGATCCAAACTCATTCACCCTCACCAATACAGCGGGTTCCACTACCATTGTCACACTCTCCAATACCATTATACCCTCAGTAATTGCAAGAGGGGCAGATGCTTCCCGCATCGAACTCAAGGTGATCAATCAACCAAACTGGGTAGACCAGTGGAGTTTCTCCAGCTGGACAATCATTGGTCCCATTGTTCTCTACGACTCAGGTAAACAAATAGCTATAGCCTGCGATCAGAACGACAATGTAACCATTCTCTTCGATGTTGGAAATAGTAAGATTATCGCTACAGTCGAATCCCGACCATAAAAGAATTCATAACCTTCGTAAAAAAGGGGTGCCTAAAAAGCACCCCTTTTCCAGAAGGAGAAAAATTGTTAGTGCAAATAGGTGTAAAGGTTTGCAATATCAGAATCCTGACGGAGCATTTGCATTACATTCTTTTCAATCTGACGAATGCGCTCCTTGGTGAGATTGAGCTTTGCCCCCACCTCTGAGAGCGAATGGGGTTCTTCTCCATTCAAGCCATAACGATACTCGATCACCTTTCTTTCGCGTTCAGGAAACTTATTCAACACCTGCTGAAGACCCTCTTTCAACAAATCATTTATCACCACCTCATCAGGCCCCAATACATTGCTCTCAAAATAAGACTTTTCCAAGACTTCATCCAGCATCATCTCCGAATCTTCCGCCACCAGTTGATCAAGTCCCGTCCCACTTTGTGCCATATCAATCATTTTCGTAATCTCTTGCTTCTGAATCTGGGTAGCATCAGCAATCATATCGACAGAAGGCTGACGACCGTGCTGTTGGGTATATTCGTTAATGTACTTCCATACCTGCATTAGCTGATTATTACGATTCATGGGAAGTCTCACCATACGACCCTTTTCAGAAATAGCCTTGAGAATAGCCTGACGAATCCACCACACAGCATAGGAGATAAAATGATACCCACGACGATAATCAAAACGATGAGCGGCTTCAATCAAACCAATGTTCCCTTCGCTAATCAAATCAGTCATCGAAAGCCCCAACCCCTGATACTTCTTTGCCACAGAAACAACAAAACGGAGATTGGCAAGAATCAGCTTATCACGAGCTTCTTTATCACCGTTCAGGATGCGCTCCCCCAGTTCTCGCTCCTCATCACGAGTAAGAAGAGGAATCCTTTCTATCTCACGAATATACAATGCCAACGTATCAGAATGGGAAACCAGCTCAGAAAGTGTCTTAAGAGATGGAGTGTTTTTCTGGTTTTCTTTTGCTTCTACCATATATACCTCCTTAAAGGCTTACTTAGATACAGCAAAAATCGTGCCAAAAGAAACAAAAAACCAATGCTCGTAAATCATTGATACAGAATAACATAGAAAAAGAAACTTCCAAAAAAGAATCTTACCTACTCTTTTCCTAAAAAAAGCACCAGACAAGGGATTTTTAGCAGAAGAATGTATCATTATGGCGCACTAAAAAGAACAAAGAAGTAAAAAGTGGGACTTTTTATCCTCAAGACTATCGACGGCGATGGATTTCTTTCCACTGAGCAAGGCATTCTTTCCGTGCTGGATTGGTAACAAGCGATGTTCCAACAAGAATCCCGTCGTACCCCCATTCAACCAAACATTCAATTTGCTCTTTCCTACTGATGGCTGAGAGACTGAAATGATAGGCTTGCTTTGGCAGAACATCCACCATCTCTCTGCTATGCTGCCAATCCTCTGTAAGTGTCCTCAGATTCCTGTTATTCACCCCTATGATAAGGGGTTCGCACCTCGCTATCCGAAGGGCATTTTCCCTTTCGTGTACCTCCACAAGCACATCCAAACCCAGCGATGTAGCAAATTGGTAGAGTTCACAAAGTCTCTCTGTGTTTGGCAAAGCCTCGGCTATCAAAAGCACCATATCAGCACCAAAAAAAGCCGCTCTTTCAATCTGCACCTCGTCTAAAATGAAATCCTTGCACAAAATAGGCAAACCTGTTACCTCCTTCACCTCACGAAGAAAGTCAAAACTCCCCCCAAAGTAGCGCTCATCCGTAAGCACAGAGATCATGTCTGCTCCCCCCTCCTTGTATTCCAAAGCAAGCTCAACAGGATCCATCTCCATAGCCATCTCACCACGAGAGGGGGACTTTCGCTTCACCTCCGCAATCACAAAAACCGTTTCTGTCTCTTCCAACTTTTTACGAACAAGAAAGCGTTTTTTCTCCTCCCTCGGCAGAGGCTTAATGCCTTCCGCTCTGAAACGAGCAATTTCAAATTGTTTGTTGACAAGAATTTCAGCAAGCTTGTCCATCACATACCCCTCTGTGAGAGTTCACGAGACGCCTCGAGAACCTCCCATGCTCGCCCACTCTCAATGGATTCACGAGCCCTGTCAAAAGCCTCAGAAAGCGAAATATCATCAAGAATATAAATCGCAAGCCCGGCATTGAGAACAACCGCCTTGTAGGGATCCCCTTTTTCCTTGCCCTCAAGAATATTCTCAAGAACTTGCCTACTCTCCTCAGGGGAACCAATCCGACAATTGTCAATTTTGCCATCTAGACCATAGTCCTGAGGATCAAGCACCATCTCCTCCGTTGTCCCTTCACGAATCTCGGTTATCCTTGTTTTCCCTTCAATCGTAGCCTCATCAAGCCCACCTTCTCCATGAACCACAAGAGCACGTTTATAGCCCAAACGAACGAAAACCTCTGGCAAAATCCGGTATAAACCCTCTGAAAACACCCCCATCACATGATAACGAACATGAGCAGGATTCACCAAGGGACCGAGAATATTAAAAATTGTTCGAAAACCAAGTTCCCGTCGTACTGGCATCACATACTTAAGCCCCGGATGATAGTGAGGAGCAAAAATAAACCCAAATCCCGTCTCCTCCACACAGCGCTTCACCACCTCGGGAGAAGCCATAATATTAAAACCGAGCTTTTCAAGTACATCGGCTGAACCACTCTGAGAAGTGATAGAACGATTCCCATGTTTAGCAACCTTGAAACCAGCCCCAGCAACAACAAAAGCCGCCGTTGTGGAAATATTGAAGGTGTTGGATTTGTCTCCTCCGGATCCACAGGTATCCACAACCCTTTCATCACTGATAACGACCGGAATACAATGCTTTTGCATGGAACGAGCACTCCCCGCAATCTCCTCTGCCGTTTCCCCCTTCATCCGCAAAAGAGAAAGATAAGCTGCAACCTGCGAGGCTGTCGTCTTTCCTTCGAGCATGGCATCAGCAAACTCCTCTGCCTCTCTTTCAGAGAGATGTTGTCCCTCCGAAAGACGAAGAAACAAACCCTTTGCCAAAGTCGAGACCCGTTCTCCAACAGATTTCTCCCGTCTCTCATGCACAATCCGAACAAAATTGGCTATCAATTGCTTCCCATGTTCTGTCAAGATGGACTCAGGATGAAACTGAACACCATAGACAGGTTTTCCCTTATAGACAAGAGCCATCACCTCACCATCATCACTCTCTGCAACCACCTCAAGGACAGGAGGCAACGAGTCTCTCCGTGCCACGAGGGAGTGATAACGAATCGCTTGAAACGGGGAAGGTATACCCTCAAAAATTCCTCCCCCTTTATGAGTTATCGTAGACGCCTTCCCATGCATAATGTTAGTAGCCCCAACCACCTGCCCACCTACGACAACCGTCAATGCCTGATGCCCCAAACACACCCCCAGCAAAGGAATCTCCCTCTCAATTGCATAACGAATGAGATCCAGAGAAACCCTCGAATCCTCTGGTCTTCCCGGCCCTGGTGAAATAACAATACCATCGATGTTCATATTCATTGCTTCCTCAAGGGAAATCTCATCATTCCGATAGACACCTATATCCTTCTCATACTCACCAAGATACTGCACAATATTGTAGATAAACGAATCATAGTTATCAATCACAAGAATCATATCTCCTCCCTTACTCCACCGCCTTAAAATTATACACTGGTTTTACAATCTCTTCGATCTCCACATTTTCCGGCAAGACTTCGAGAATACTCTTTGCAGGTTTGTATGCCATCGGTGCCTCATCGAGCGTCTGAAACGAAATTGTCGATGACCATATTCCTTCCATAGAACGCTTAAACTCATCCAAAGACAACTGCTTCTTTGCCTGATGACGAGAGAGCCTTCTTCCCGCCCCATGAGGAGCAGAAAGATTCCAGTCCTTTCGCCCCTTTCCCCGACCAATGATCACCCCATCCCGCATGTTGAGAGGAATAACCAGTCTTTCACCTTCATGGGCACGAATAGCCCCCTTGCGAATAATCCCATCGTCAAAATCAATATAGTTGTGCACGCTTTTAATTACCTCCGTATTTTCAATATCCTGATCAAAAAACTCTTCAATAATAATAAGAGCCATGGTATAACGATTCAGCATAGCGTATTGCTGCGCTATCTGCATATCCTCAAGATAATCTTCTCCCCCTTGCGTAAGAGGAAGATACTCAAGGTCTCGAAACTTCCATCCCTTCTCATGAACACGCACCCACTCTCGTGCCTTCTTCTGATGGTATTCTGCAATCTGAAGCCCAAAATGCCTGCTTCCACTGTGCAAGGAAAGATAAAATCGTCCTTTTTCATCCTGATCAATCTCAATAAAATGGTTGCCCCCTCCCAATGTTCCGATAGAAAAAAACGCCACCGATGGATCAAGCCCTATTTTATGACAAATTTTTTCAACTCTTCGTTCAAACTGAGGAGTATAAAGCCCTGAATAACCACGACCCGACCAGAAGTTGGAGGATCGTCTTTCAAACCCACTGGGAATAGCACGACGAATAAATCGATCCAGCTTCTCAAAATCAATATGCTCGGTATGCAAAGCATACAACTCAATTCCACACCCGATATCAACACCAATGATATTAGGAATAACAACATCCCCCAACTTCATGGTAAACCCAATCACACTCCCTTTTCCCGAATGGCAATCGGGCATAATCACCACCCTCTGATGTTCAAAAACAGGGCAATCCACAATGGTTTTTATCTGCCCCAAGGTAGCATCGTCAATATCCCGAATCAAAACATCAGCATCGGTGAACTGCCCACGAATCTTCATTTCCCCTCCTACAAAAGTGCTGTCATAAGCGCCTTTGCCTTGTTGATGGTTTCTTCGTACTCTCTCTCAGGCACAGAGTCATAGACAATACCCGCACCCGCCTGAAAATAAGCCATTCCATCTCGACAAACAAGCGTTCGTATAGCAATACCCGTATCCAAATTTCCTCGGAAATCAATGTAACCTATAGCCCCTGCATAGATACCCCGCTTCTCTGGTTCCAGTTCCTCAATAATCTCCATAGCTCGAATCTTGGGGGCTCCACTTACCGTCCCCGCCGGGAAAGTCGCCGTAATCACATCAAGGGGATGAATTTCCCTGCGAGGGGTAGCCACCACATCTGAAACAATATGCATAACATGAGAGTAGCGTTCAATATGAAATGGGTTTTCCACCCTTACTCTCCCATACTGGGCAATACGCCCCAGATCATTTCGCCCAAGATCAAGCAGCATGGTATGTTCAGCCCTTTCTTTTATATCAGAGAGGAGTTCTTTCTCAATCTGTTCGTCTTCTTCCCTTGTCTTTCCTCGGGGACGCGTCCCAGCAATAGGTCTCAAGAGTACCTCATCTCCATCATTTCTCAGGGTTCGTTTCACCATCACTTCTGGAGAAGATCCCACAACCTGAAAATCTCCAAACTCCATGAAAAACATATAAGGAGAAGGATTGATCATTCGAAGTTTACGATACACGGAAAACGGGGATTCTCGCAACTCCGTCCGAAATCGCTGAGAAAGAACAATCTGAAAAATGTCTCCTGCCACAATATATTCCTTGGCTTTCTGTACTGCAGCAAGAAAATCCTCCTTACGAAAGTTTGACAAAAGCTTCAATGTGCCCTTCCCCGACGAAAGCCTTGAGAGGGAATGTGTTTGGTAGAGACGTTCTTCATAGCGTCGCAATCTCTCCTCTGGATCACTTCCTTCATTTCCAAAGCGATAGGTGATGAGAGCAATCTTCTGCCGAATGTGATCAAACACCACCAGTACACGCGGAACAACAAAGTAGATATCTGGAACACGAAAACGGTAGGGTTTCACATCGGGGATACGTTCAATGTAGCGAATGGCATCATAGGCAAAGTAACCCACCAATCCCGCCGTAAAGGGAATATCTGTTTTCTCACCCTCCTCTTCAAACGACGATACAAACTCACGGAAAACCTGTGTAGAGTTTTCAACCTCACGGCGTTCTAGTTCACCCTTTCTCACAATTTCCACCTCTCTCCCTGTTGCCCGAAAGATATAGGCAGGTTCAAACCCCAAAAAAGAATATCGCCCCAGTCGTTCTCCCATTTCAACACTCTCCAGCAAAAACGCCTGTGCTGAATTTTCTCTCAGGGCATGAAACGCAAGAACAGGCGTCTGCATATCCGAAGGAATCTCCCTCACAAACCTCTGAAGATGTACTTTTTCCATCACGGCTCCTTTTGTTTCTCTATATAGAAACATTATACAGATGAAAACTTTTTTCGTCAAGCAAAAGTAGTCCAAAAGAGAAAATTTTCCTCTCTTTATTTTTCGAATTATTAGCCCATCTTATTTGTTGGTATGACAGTTGGCGTGACACACATGCCATTGCAACTTTGAAAAAGGAAAAACTCCGACGAAAAATTGGGGTAGTGAGTTTGACAGTTACCCTTTCAACTCCTTGTGCCCTTACCTTATCTTAGCTCGGCTTCTTTGTGGGAGTAAAAACTAAGACAAGGAAAGAGCAAGTTATCCCCCGATCTTGAGAGGAAGAAGTCATCATCCCCAGAACAAGAGCAGGGGAGGGTATTTTCAAAGGGGTATTCTTAATAATCGAGCAGCTTCTTCACATTTTTTGGGTGGCGCAGCTTGCGAATGGCTTTGGCCTCAATCTGACGAACACGCTCACGGGTTACCCCCAGCGTATAACCAACCTCCTCAAGGGTATGAGAACAGCCATCTTCCAACCCAAACCGAAGCATCAAAACCCTCTGTTCACGATAAGTAAGCTGGTCGTTAACCATTCCCAGCATTTGTTCCCGGAGGAGGTTAGACATAGTTGACTGCAAAGGGCTTGTCACCTTGCTATCCTCAATGAAATCACCGAGTGAGGAATCCTCATCCCTTCCCACCGGTGTTTCCAAAGAAACAGGATCGCTTGCGATTGCCTTGATCTTTCGCACCTTTTCGGGGGTTGTACCCATCCGCTGAGCAATCTCTTCCATAGATGGGAAGTATCCCAGTTCCTGGGTGAGATCCATCTCGATCTTTTTGATCTTGTTGATCTGCTCGATCATATGAATAGGAATACGAATGGTGCGAGACTGTTCCGAAATAGAGCGTGTGATAGCTTGCCTGATCCACCAGGTTGCATAGGTTGAAAACTTGTATCCCTTGTTGTGATCAAACTTTTCCACAGCCCTGAGAAGCCCCATATTCCCTTCCTGAATAAGGTCAAAGAGATGCACACCTCGGTTAATATAACGCTTGGCGATCGATACCACGAGACGAAGGTTGGCATTGACCAGTTCCCGCTTTCTGAGATTGACAATATCCTGTCCAACAGCCACCTCCTCTCCCCAGTGCATCAATTCCTCAATACTTGCAGTATACATTCGTTCATAATTGCGAAACATCTGCTGAATTCTCTCAATCTTAGCAATCACAATCTGAAGCTCTTGGTTATCGGGGTATTTCTCCTTAAGAGCGAGGATATCCTCGATCTTCATCTGGTTTTCCTCTTCAATACGACGAAGTTCATCGCGATAGGCACAGATTTCATCGTAAAGGTTTCGGAGTTTGGTAGCAGCATTCTCAGTAAGCTTAGGATTGAGATCAATATTCTGGATAAAGGCAAGAAAAGCATTGTTAAACTCTGCAATCTGCTTTTGGATGGCACGCCGCTCCTCAGAAGAGGCATCAATCCACGCCTCCTTGAGGGAATCAACATGACGATGATAATCCTGCAAGAACTCTCCCACCTTTTCAACAATTTTCATTCGCTCCTGCTTTTCCTTGCGGTTCATATTGTAGATCTTGGGGAGGTTAAAGAAATCATAGAGTCTTCCTGTCTGCCTTCCACCATATTGTGGATCAAGTAACCGAGAAGTAATATCCTCGATCTCAGGAATAAACATCCCCGAATCATGCACTGCGGTGCGAATCTTGAGCTGTCCCTCCTCAATCTTGCGAGCAATCTCAATCTCCTGATCGGGGTTCAAAAGAGGAACACGTCCAATCTTTTTGAGATAGACACGAAGGGGATTGTCCGTTTGATCCTCTTCCGACTCGATAACGAAGTTCTCAAGATCCTCATCCTCGAGAAAGTCTTCAAAATCCTCAAACATATTGTCTGTGAGGGTAATATCGTTCTCTTCAAGAATCCTCACAACATACTCGACCTTTTCTTGGGAAGAAGCAATATCATCAGGCAAGCGTTGCAATAGCTCATCATAGGTGATGATACCCTTGTCTCTCCCATACTTGATCAAAGGCATCAAAGCTTCCATATCGATACCTTCGAAATTCATCTATTTCCTCCTTGCTTTATCCTCTTTTAAGAGTTGTTATCAAACATAATTCTGCAGCAGCATCTGGACTTCTTGCAGACATGCTTTGGCATTGTTGAGCCTATCCTCTACCTCTTTCAGTTCATCATACACCCTCTCTCGGGGCTTGTCTTCTTTTGCTTCTTCTGCACCCAATTTTTGCAGAATCTCCTGATGCCTCCGTTGGTAATAACCTTTGAGAAAGGTATAGAGTTGTTCCATAAGGCTATAGAGCTTCCGCTCAAGGGAGAAATCGACAAAATAGCTTCCCATCAGTTCCATAACCTTAGCATAGAGTTGATAATCGCTCGTTATCTTATCAGCCATTTCCTTCACACTGGGGCGGTGCTGCACCACATAGGTAAACCACTCCCAATACTGCTTATTGGAAAACATTTCCTCCTTCACATAAGAGGCTATCTCTCCCACATCCACATCCTGAGCAAAGAGAATAGTCAACGCAAGTAAAAACCGTTCATATTCCTCCGCCATGCTCTTTTCCTGCAACGAAACAAGGGATGAGGACTCCTGTATATCAGGGCGAGCATAACGCTGAAGTTTTGACTGAAAACGTTTGAAATCACTGTAGAGACCACGAAAGTCGAGCTTAAGCAGCGAAGCAAGCTTCATAATAGCTTCCTGCTGAGCAGAGCTCTGCGGCATATTCATCAGAAAACGAAACATCGCCTCCAGTTGCTTCTGAAGAGACGCCTGAGGCATTTCATACTTTTGAATAAACATCCACTTGAAATCCACAGCCGAAAATGAAGATGTTTTCACAAACTCCAAAAAACGCTCCTTTCCCTCGGCAAGGATGAATTCATCGGGATCTTTTCCTTCGGGCAAAACTGCCACCTTCCCCTCCAAGGATGTTTCTCGTATCAAATCAAGGGAACGGGATGCAGCACGTAAACCTGCCAAATCTCCATCAAACAAGAGGATAACAGTATCGGCATAGCGTTGCAATAACTGAAGATGAGACTCTGTCAAGGCTGTCCCCAAAGGAGCTACTGTGTTGGCAATCCCTGCCTGATGAAGAGCAATAACATCCATGTACCCTTCCACAACAATAACCTCTCGTTTTCTGTCAATCTCCTGTTTTGCCTGAAAAAATCCGTAGAGTACATCACCCTTTCTAAACCAGTTTGTATCACGGGTATTAATATACTTTGCAACCTTTTCATCTTTCCCCTGCCATCGCCCTCCAAAGGCAATCGGATTCCCCTCTTTATCATAGATGGGAAACATCAAACGATGGGAAAAGGGATCTCGATAGTTGGGACTCCCTGCAAGCCCTGCTTTCACTATGGCGGCATAGTCAAACCCTTTTTCGTGAAGGTGCTGAGAAAGATCCCCATCCCCCGGACTATATCCCAAACGAAAGGCTTTTATCGTCTCAGAAGAAAGCCCTCGCTTGAAGAGATATTCCCTTACCTCACTCCCCGCTTCCGACCAGAGAACACCTTGATAGAAGCGCACAGCCTCCTGATAGAGAGCTACATAATCCTTACGATTTTCTTCCTGTGCTCTATCCTTATTCAGGTAAGGAGCAATATCGACCCCCGCTATTCTTGCAACCTCTTCCCACGCTTCTCTAACAGAAAGGCGTTTATACTCCTTCAAAAAAGTAAGAGCGTTGCCCCTCGCATGACAACCAAAACAATAATACAAACCCTCATCATCATTCACAAAAAACGATGGCGTCTTCTCCTTGTGGAAAGGACAGAGAGCAACATACTCCCGCCCTCTGCGGGTAAAACGGATACCTTCTCTTTCCATTAATTGAACGAGGGAAATTCGAGACAAAATAATCTCTCTCAAAGAATCAGGAATCATATGCTCTTTCTTTACCTACCTGTATAAATAATATACGCAGAAAAGAGCAAAAAATCCTAATTTTTTTCATATTTTTTTACCGACAAAATGAAGATGACGAGCCTGCTTCTCTCCTCTGCGATAGGAATACCAAAGATCGGGATCGGAACAAAGACTACACACCCCAAAAGTCTCAATATGAGAAATTCCCATAGATCGGAGATCATCGCACACCTTTTTCTCCAGATCGAGATACCACTTTCCCCCTCGTTTGACGGCATAAGAAGTGGAAACCCCCTGAAGAACATCCTCCCCTACCTCATAACAACAGGAACGAATATGAGGCCCAATAACTACCGAAAGCGACGCTGGATTATAACCATGAGAGGCAAGCTCCTCGACCATTTTGGTGTGAATCTGGGCATATACTCCCCTTCTCCCTGCATGCACAACCCCCACCACATCCTCATTCCAGAAAAACACTGGCAAACAATCAGCAGTAAAAACCCCGATAAGAACATCGCTTAACTCCGTCCACAACCCATCCCCTTCCTTCAAAGCGTTAGCGAGATACTCTTCAACATTCCCTGCATGAATATGATAAACCCGATCAGAATGCGTCTGACGAAGCGTCACCAGAGAAGTAAATCCCAAATGGTTACATAGACTCTCACGAGACAAACGCACCTGCTCATAGTCTTGATGTCCCTCATGAGTATGATAGGCATAATCATGAGTATCCCGTGTTGTTGTTCCCATCACAGGATGATGATGATAGAGAACAAGACGATGAAATCCCATACCCTATGCCAGTTTAAAAGCCAACACCGTAATATCATCCCATGGTTCCGCTCCCTCAGTCCAATCATCGAGCTGACGGAAAAGTGCCTGCACAAAAGCTTGGGCACTCATATTCCCATAGGTTTCAACAACCTCTTTCAAACGAGAAAAACCAAACTCCACCCCATCGCGATTATTTGCCTCAAGCACCCCATCCGTCACCAGAAAAACCAAATCATACGGGGTAAGAACAAGGCGTTGTGTCTCAAACTCACTTGAAGGCTGGATGCCCAATGGAATCCCCTTCCCCGAGAGTAGATGAATCTGATGTGTTTGTCCTCGATAGATGTACTGCATATTGTGTCCCGCATTGGCATACACAAACTCACCCGTTTTAGAATCAAGAATACCATAAAACACCGTCACAAACATTCCCACCCGTGAATCATCATAGAGAATTGCATTCGCCTGTCTCAACACCTCCGCAGGATCGTTTATCTTGTAGGCATATGCCTTAATAACACTTCGAGAAACCGCCATAAAAAGCGACGCAGGAAGCCCCTTCCCAGAAACGTCCCCTATAACAAAACCAACACGATTCTCATCCAAAGAAAACACATCGTAAAAATCCCCTCCCACTACCTCAGCCGGGACCATCTTGACAGCGAGAGAAAGACGAGAAAATCGTCCAAAATCCTTGATAAGAAGAGCATTTTGAAGCATCCTCAGAATATCAATCTCTCGACGAAGTTTTTCGTGTTCTATCCGTTCTTGATAAATCTTCAAAGTCTCATAGGTATACCCAACCTGCGAAGCAATCGTTTGAAGAAGCTTCACCTTTTCCGCCGAATAGACAACATTCTCTTTCGGCTCACTCACACTCATCACACCAATAGGAATGTTCTTGCTTCGGATTGGCACAACCATGAAAGCCCCCTTCTGATAACGAAGACGCTTATTCTTCAACCCCTGCTGTTCCAGATTATTGGTGAAGAAGGCACGGTTTTTCTTCACGACAATGGCCGAAATTCGATCAGACTGAAGAGGAATATGCACCTTTTCAGAAATGCTATCATCCAAACCTACACCAGCAGCCAACGTGAGAGTATAATTCTTCTCATCGAGAAACATAATCGACACCCGTTGGGATTCAAACACATCGCTTACCAGCTCCGCTATCTGAGCAAACACATCCTTTGGATTAAAGGAAGAAGTGGTGAGATTACTGATACGGTAGAGATACTCCATCTCCTTGGCTCTATCCTTCACCTCTTGATACAAAAAGGCATTCCAGATAGCAATAGCTGCTTGATTGGCAAAACTCTGAAGAAGCATGACATCCTCTTCCTCAAATCCATCATCTCGAGCATTCACCACCTCAAGCACCCCAATAGCGATATCGTTCCTGAGTAATGGCACAGCAATGAGGTTGCGCGTTTGCATCTGGGTGAGACGATCAACCCCACTGTAGAAGTCTTTCTCCTTTGTTGTATCATTCACAATCCGATACTGTTTTGTTTGAGCAACCTGCCCAGCAATCCCTTTCCCTCGGGGAACAATAATGTTCACCAGCTTGTCCGAGCTCATACCAAAGGCAACCTCAAAATGCAAGTCTCCCGTCTCCTGATCCACAAGCAAAATTGATGCTCCCTCTGCATTGAGAAGTTTGGCAGCATAGAGAGCAATATCCTGCAAAATAGCCTTTGGTTGGGCTAACGAGTTAATCTTTTGACTGATATCAAGGATGGCTTGCAGATCCTGAATCCCGAGAGACATACGCTTCTCCTCCAATTAGTAGGCAGCGGAATAGATTTCTACCAGTTCGTTCTTGCTTGCTGGACGAGGAATCATGGTCATAAAGTCGTACTGTCCAGCCACACGAGCAGCCGCTTCCAGTCTATCCTGAGGGATATTATACTCGGATAATCGCTGAGGAATATGGAGATCAAGCATAATACGCCTCATAGCCTCCACTGCCATAATAGCGGCCTCAATTACCGAAATATCCGTCACCTTTTCTCCCAGGGCTGCTGCAATCTGAATGAATTTGTTGGCCGCTGCCGTAAGATTAAACTCCATCACATGAGGCAAAATCACCGCTGCCCCCACTGACTGGGAAATATCCGTCTGTGATTCAAGCCCCATCGCCGTGGCTGCACAGGTTCCCAGCGAGGAACCATAGATAGCGAGGGATGCGAGAAGGCTCCCCATACTGAGATTCCCCTTAATCTTGGTGTTGGCTGTCTCCACAGCAACTCGTTTCAGGTTCACACTGAGGTACTCAATGGCTCTCAAACTAAAGGCATCCGAAATAGGATTCGCTTTCTTGCCAATATAGGCATCAAAGGAATAAGCGATAGCCTCCAAACTCGAATAAATAATATCATTCAATGGAACATCCTCACTGAGAGCAGGATCAATAATCAAACTATGGGCTACAGATTCCTTGTCAATATAGGGTTTCTTGGTTTTGTCCGTATCATCGGTGATATACGTCTGGGGAAGAATACCCCAACAGATAGTTTGGAGGGTAGGAATCTCGATATAACGCACCTTTTTCATGAAAAGCTTGCGATGACTCTTCACCTCCTCCTGTTGAAACTCATGGGTACTAAACTGAGCGATAACCTTGGCAATGGAAAGTACCTCAGAATCGCCAATCCCTATCACAACATCAGCTCGAGCGTGTTTAGTGATATTTACTCCCTCAAAAAGATCCTGTGTATTGTACCGTTTCATCTCATAAATAATCACCCCATACGCATACCCTTCAATCATCCGCTTCACCTTCTGGGCAATAGAAGAATTGTGGGGTTTTTTGTCCGTCACGATCACAACTTTCTCAGAATTGGGAGTGGCCAACTCGGGGAGTCGAATAAGAGAATCTGTTCCATACACAATCAGGGTAGGTACCTGAAATTCCAGAAACGACATGATGGTTCTCCTTTGTCTCTTCTCTTTATTTTCGACTTTTTCGGTCAAAAACTATCGTTTTTTCTTAATTTTTACAAAAATCCCCCTTGCAAAAACCCTATCCAAACCGTCATTGTAAAAGCACTCTCAAGAATAGCAAGAAACACTATCTCGCTCGCGAGATCCGACTTTCCCCCATAATGGGTAGTAAGAATCGCTGTATACACAGCCGATGGCATAGCCACCTGCAACAAACCCGCGTTGAAATACATTCCCTTCACCCCAAAAAGCCAAAAGAGGGGTATCACAGCAATGGGAACCAGAACAAGCTTTACCGTGGCAATAAGAAAACTCACCAAACTTTGCTTCCCAAATCGCACAGATGCAAGCTGAAGACCAACCTGAATAAGATTCAAAGGAATAGCGCTCAACCCAATCATCTGAATAGGCTTAAAGAGGGGATCTGGCAAGCGAATCTTCAAAAGCACAATCACAAAGGCAAGGAGAATGGCATAAAAAACTGGAACCCTTGCCATAGACTTCACCGCCTCTTTCCATGAAAACTGTTCTTTTGCCGCAACAAACACCCCAAAGGTATGGGTATAAAACGAATAGATCACCAGCAAAAGCGAAGCCACGGCAAGCCCCTCCCCACCAAATGCCGACTCTGTAATTGGCAGACCAAAATTCCCCGTGTTGGCGAGGGTAAGGGTGAGAATAACAACACGGGTGAATCGTTTATCCCAATGAAAAACCCTTGCCAAAAACAGAACAAGAACCGTTGAAAGAGCAATCAGCACAGTTACCGCAGCAAACAAGCGAAGAAAGTTGCTATTTACTACCTCTGGATGTGAATAAATCGCCTGAAAGATCAACGCAGGAGTCAAAAGATAAATGGAGAGCGTAGAAAGGGTCTGATGATGCCAATGAAAAAGCTTCCCCAGAACATAGCCAATACCAAATATCAAAAGCACAGGAAGAACAATCGAAACAAAAATAGAAAGCCACACCATCCTATCTCCTTGAATAGAGCAAGGGATTCGGCTCCATGCTCACCTCTGAACCAATACGAATACCGAGGGCGATCTTCTCCTCCTCACGAGCCTTCAAGAGTCGATCTATCATGATTTCCGTGAGCTGATCGGGAGCCAGTGGGTTAATATAGATCTTAGTATTCCCCTCAAAACCAGCAGGCACATTAAAACGAAGCTTCACAAGAATCCTCCATGGCAGCACATAGATAGAGTCAAAGGGGGTATAATACCACTCCTCATTACAGGTAATATCCGAGGTAAGAGCCACATGAATAGCATGAACAAGATCACTCATACCACGAACCTCTTGAGGAGTCTGATCAAGCGGACTCCCACTTCTACTCTTGGCGTACACGGCAATGGTAGGATAGCGATGACCAATCTCCACATACCCAATAGCAAACTCATTCTCAAGAAGAAGAAAAGAATTGTAAATAGCAAAATTCACACCAAATTCGTTGTAGATATTGGGGTTTTTCATCACCTCTCGAATTTCTCGCTCAAGCTGAACCCCCCACTCATCCAAACCAACCAACTGACGATGAAGATGATCAAAGGATGCCCCAGCTGGTTTTAACCAATTCTGAAAGATAGACACATAACGAATGTAAGGATTTTGCTCATGAAGACAGCGAAGCGCATCGATGGTAAACGACATATACTGATAGTGCTCCTCTGGGGTGAAATCACCCGCAGAAAAAAGATCGGTTGTATATTTCGCATGTGGTTTATAGTGTCTGCGACCAAGAATAAGTTCATGGCACCCACCAAAAAAGGCATCAATACGCTCCAGTTTCTCCTCAAAAGTCCATTCATCGGTATCAATACCGAGCTTGTCATATTTCAACTGAAGCACCTTGAGCACATGAGCCATACCTTCAGGATCACTCAAGTAGTGATCCCGCCACTTACGAATGTGGTTGGGCATGGTATAATGATAGTTTTTTGTCCAGTAGTTATACCCGACAATCTCAAAGAGATTTCCTACTCTGCGAAAGTCAACACCCGAAGCATTTTTCACCTGCGAAGGAGTAAGACAGTACTCCGTCTTCCACTCATGCCCATCAAAGAAACGGCGCGCCTTCTGTGGGGTAATAAAATCCCAAAGCTTCTCACAAAAATGGCAGTAATCCTCGGGTTCATGGATAGGTTCATGAAGCTCCTCTTTTTGTTGTCCATTGGGGAAAAAGGCTTTATACCCCCGCTCGGCAACAGACCACACCTCTGTTTGATTGAAGGGATTGATCTGTTTGACCGTTCCATCAGGCATACGGTGGTAAAATCGATCATACGATCCCATAGAAAACCCCATTTCTCATATTCTCACGACTTCATTAATTATAGCCAACCTGAAAAGAAAATGCAACAAACTGCCCCCTCCCATCCAGAGCCTTTTGAAGAAAAATTTGGTTCGATTCCCTCTCGATTTAACTTTCATCACCCCATCTTCCGATAAATACACAAGAGGAAAAAATGCAGAAAACAAAAAGAATACTCTTTCTCCTTCTGAGTTGTGGCCTGTTACTCATGTCCTGCGACATGAACAAAACAACCCGTTCTACACCATCATCCAAAAAACCAGCATCAACGGTTTCCTCATCATCAAAAGTATCAGATACAAGCACGATCAGAGAAACCACTCAAAAAGAAACGCGTTCCTCATCCACCCTCACTTCCTGGTGGAATACCCTCTTGAAAACCAAACCCGCAGCAACGAACAAAAAGACTCCTTCTTTCTCATCTTTCGAATTCCCACGCATTCCCCCATCAACGATCGTTTTGACAGGGGTTGGCGCTGCCTTGGTTATTCATCTCATCCTGAAAAGCCTCAAAATATAGCCCTACTCATCCAAAGACTCCTGAAAGTCTCGATGAATCTCCTGGACAGTTGATACGACCTCTTCATCAACATGCTTACTCAGGTTTAACAAAATCCCCATCGCAATCGAAAACATCAAAAGCGACGATCCACCATAACTGAGAAAGGGAAGACTCACCCCCGTAGGAGGCAAAAGCCCCGTTGTTACCCCAATATTAAAGAGGACATGAAACCCCAAAAGAGAACTAATACCATACCCAAGGGTTTGACCAAAGGGATCTTTAACATGCCGTGCAATCACAAAAGCCCTCAAAAAGAGAAAAACATACAAACCAAGAAGCAAAAGAGCCACAAGAAGCCCCATCTCCTCTGTAATCACGGCAAAAATAAAATCCGTATGTGGTGTTGGAAGTGCCCCCAACTTTTGAAGCGAGTTTCCCAGCCCCCTTCCCAACCAACCTGCATTTGCAAAAGCCTTATACGACTGGATGAGATGATACCCCTTTCCATAAGGATCTGCCCACGGATCAAGAAACGACAAAATTCGCGACTTTCGATAGGCCACCTGCACAACAAAAGTAACCAAAACAGGCAAACTCAAAAGCCCAACGCCAAGAAGATGCTTCATCGAAGCCCCCCCGACAAAAAAGAGCACCAGAGCCACGAGAAAAAGCATCGTAGCAATCGAAAATCCCGACTGCATCAGGATAATAAAAAACATCGCTGTCACAATCAGAAGCGGTGGCAAAAGCCCAAAGGTAAAATCCTGAAGCTTGTGTTGCTTTTTGGTCAAAATATGGGCAATATACACAACGACAACCAGCTTTGCAAACTCTGCTGGATTAAAATCAAAAAAACCAAAACTAATCCACCTCCGTGCACCCCCACGAACACTCCCCAACCCTGGCACAAAAACAAGCAAGAGGAGAACAAAGGTTACCAACACCACGGGCTTAATCCATCTGCGCAACTTCTGATAGTCATACTGCGAGAAAAACACCATGGCCACAAAACCCACCATCACAAATACGAGTTGCTTCATCGTGTAGGTATACTCATTTCCCGTATAACGAATCGAAAAATACGAGCTTGCACTGAAAACAAAAAGTACCCCCAAAAGCATGAGCAAACACACCGTGTAAAAAAGAGCCCTATCCATTCTCGAAGACAAATTTCCACTCCCCTTGATTACCAGTTATAACTATAACTCAGTGCTATACGATAGGGCTTCACCTCTGTCCCCTCATACCGATAGGTGGTAAAATGCCCTGACTCTTCGCTATAAACCTCATCGGTAAACCACTGAACAAGAACGGTGAGAGAATGATTCCCCCCCTCCATGAACACAAGCGGACCAAACACCCATTCAGTAAAGTCCGAACCCCATCCATGATTTGCCATCACCGAATCATCACGATGGGAGAGACGCGTTGTGGTAGAAACCAACACACCCACATTCCTAAGCCACAGCGGCATTTGATAGGCAATAACCGAGGTTGTCATATACTTCCAACCATTATAGTTTCGACCCTGGTCTGCCTCATAAAGCCACGGAGTATTATCATCAGCAAGGGTAAAATACCGATAATCAAGGGTATGCCCCATATAGAAAAGCACATGCGTCCAGTCCCCAGGAATCACGGCTCCTGTATCAAACTGCAATGCTCCAGTCACCCATCCCTCAAAAACAGCACCTCCAAAAGAGGTAGGAGTCTGCGCTGCGTTCGTATTGAAGAGGGGATTCAGTGCCAATCCCGTGAAATCGAGAAGCTTCCATCCTGTTCCCACCTTTGCCCCCCACTGAAGAACAAGAATCGCAAGGGGAGTCAAACTCACCTCTCCCCCTGCATTGAAAGAAACAGGTGAAATTTCCCCAAAGACCCTCCAGGTAAAACTGTTATTCTTTGTGAGAACACCCTCCCCTTGTAAAAAGGGATACCTTTCGCTATAAGAAAGTACCATCTTTGTTTCGAGCCCTCCACTGGCATAAATAGCATTCAACCACTGAAATTGCGTCTTCTTTTCCAAGGCAAACAAAAGCACAGGCATAAAAAAAAGAACAAGAGTAAATTTTTTCATATTTTTCCTCCTCACAATACTTCGCTTTATTATACACAAAAACAAAAAAAAATACAACCCACCGATGAAAAGTTTTCCCTATGGTATAAAGTAAACTGAGACAAGGTAAGGGCAAGAGCGGAGAGGATGTTTTGGGGTAAGCTTTTTCCCTGCCCAAGACAAAGAAATCGGTGAACTTGAGTCAATTTTGTAAAATATCAGTTAAGCAAAGAATTTTTCTCAAACTTTTCTGGGGTTCTATAACCCAGATAAGAATGAAATCTTTTTCTGTTGTAAAATATTTCAATATACTGAATCCCACGCTCAGAATGAAATAGTAAACCTCCGTCAGGATTTCTGTTTAAACATGCCATTTCCAAAGCACAAATTACCAACAGAGTATCTGGCTTACGAGACATAGACCATCCCACAACCTTTCTTGAATATAAATAATAAATCACGCGCAAGAATCTCCAATCATAGTGTGTAGGAATATAAGTTATATCATACACCCATATTTGGTTTGGCTTTTGAGGATTAAAGCTCCTGTTCAGTATATTTTTTTTCTCCTTGTTCTCTCCATAGTTGAACCTCTATTTAAAATATTCGGCTTAACTTCTCCTCTACGTTATCGACTGAAGACCAGGGGGAAAGGATATGGTGAAGAAAAATACACGTCCTCTTTTTTGGCACAACACTTCAAAAAAGACAGAGACAAAACACTTGACTTTCTTCTTTTTTGCCTTATGATGTATACACACTATTTTAAAGGAGCATTCCATGAAACAGGGATACTGGATGCTGGTTCTCCATGCTCACCTTCCTTTTGTCCGTCACCCAGAATACAACGATGTCATCGAGGAACGTTGGCTCTACGAAGCCATCACTGAGACCTATGTCCCTCTTCTCTGGGTATTTGAGCAACTTGCCTCCGAAAATATCCCTTTTCGTGTGACCATGTCCATTACTCCTCCCCTTGCCAATATGCTTACTGATGAGCTCCTTCAAAACCGGTATATTTCCCATATCGAAAAACTCATTCAGCTTGCCGAACAAGAGGTTGTCCGTAATCGTTTTGTTCCCGAATACCACAAACTCGCAGAATTTTACCTCGATCGCTTCCAACGCATACGCAAAACCTTTGTCGAAACCTACAAAAAAGACCTCGTCAAAGCCTTTCGCCGATTTCAGGACTTGGGCTACTTAGAGATCCTCACCAGTGGAGCAACCCATGGATTTTTCCCCCTCCTGAGCGTACATCCCGAAGCAGTAAGAGCCCAAATTCAGGTGGCAGTACGGGACTATGCCCGCCACTTTGGAAGAGCTCCAAAAGGTATATGGAACCCAGAATGTGGTTACTATCCCGGCCTTGAACACCTGCTCAAGGAAGCGGGTATACGGTTTTTTTACACTGACACCCATGGTATCCTTCATGCATCAGAAAAACCTCTCTATGGTGTCTTTGCTCCAATGCAAACCCCCAATGGAGTAAGTTATTTTGCTCGCGATGTTGACACATCTCACTCTGTATGGTCATCTGCTGAAGGTTACCCCGGTGACGGTGCTTACAGAGAGTTCTACAGGGATATTGGTTTTGACCTCGAGCACAACTACATCAAGCCATATATCCACGAAAGCGGTTTACGAATAGCCACAGGCATCAAGTACCATCGAATCACAAGCAAAGAAACCCCTATGGATCACAAACTCCCTTACGATATCACCATGGCACAAGAGAAAGTCAAAGAACACGCCCATCACTTCGTGTATTCACGAGAGCAACAGATTAACTATGTTGCTTCTCTCATGGACAGACCCCCTGTGGTTGTCTCTATGTATGATGCCGAACTCTTTGGACACTGGTGGTTTGAAGGACCGGATTTCCTCTACCATGTTATCAAACAAATGGCAACTCACCCCAAAATGGGCATGATTACAGCACCAGAATATCTCGAAATGTTCCCCAACAATCAAGTGGCAACTCCCCCTCTGTGCAGTTGGGGATACAAAGGATACTGTGAATTCTGGCTCAACGGAACCAATGATTGGATCTATCCCCACCTCCACAAAATGGCAGAACGCATGAGAGAGCTTGCCAACACCTATCGAGGAAACCAGAATCCCGTGGTAATTCGTGCCCTTAACCAGGCAGCGCGAGAGCTCCTTCTCGCCCAATCCTCCGACTGGGCATTCATCATGAGAACAGGAACCATGGTAGACTATGCTGTTAAGCGAACGAAACTCCACATCTCCCGTTTTAATCAACTCTACGAGATGATTCATCTCAAGGTTGAGATTGATGAAGCTTGGTTAACCGAGGTTGAAAAACGAGATAATATCTTCCCCGAAATTGACTTTCGGGTTTACTGTTCCTGATGTTCTGTGTCTTCAGAGAAAAGCAAACGTAACTCAACGATACGATCCAAACGAAAGTTTCGCGTTTCCTGACTTTTCAAGCAAAACCCGACAACCCCCTCAAAAGATCTTCCCTTGTAAAAGACTTCTCCCACAAAATGCGGAATAATCACACGATAACTCATGGTATTATCGGATTTAACATAGATAATCTCTACCTTTTGATTCTTTTCAATCGCCTTTTTAATCAAGGTTCGTTTCTCGTCGTCGGGGGAACGAACTTCCATCTGCTGAGAATGAGTAGAATTCATAAACTGAATCACCCGCTCATTCACCATGATACTTCGCCAAGAAAGTGGGGAAGTAAGAACCAGCCCTTCAAGACTGGTAACTCGACTCAATGCCACATAGGCCTGCCCGGCTGAAAATGTCCCTCGCTTCATGTTGAGAATCACATGAGAAAAGGTCTTTCCCTGTGATTTATGCACGGTAATACTCCATGCCAACTTCAGAGGAAGCTGCACAAACCGCCCCACCGCCTCCTTGGCAAGCTTTTCTCCCTCCCGTGTGTAGCGATATGCCTTCCACTCATAGGGCTCCACTGTCACCTCTTCTCCATTCTCCAATTCAACAACAACAGTATCTTTCCCACAAGAAAGCACCCTTCCAAAGGTACCATTCACCCAACGCCTCTCTGCATCATTTACGAGAAACATCACCTGGGCATTCTTTTTCAACACTAGCTCTTCATCCGTGGGAAAATCCTTTTCCTCAAAATTTCCCTCAATTGTAGCAGAATATATGTGCTTTTTACCGGGGAGTTCTTCGAGCTTCTCTCTATTGATTTCATTGACTATATCATTATGCGTAGTGAGATAGATGTAAGAACAATCCCCTGGATCAAAATCCTTTTGATAACGCTCATTGAGAATCTCAAGATCCTCATCGGTTACCTGACCGTTGCGAATGCGATTAAGAATACCAATGAAACGTTCATCATGCTGACGATAGACCTTTTCAAGCTCGTAAATTTTCATCCCTAAAGAAGGATAACACTTTGCATCAAAAAAATAAGAAGATGCATACTCATTATAAAAAAGATTTTTTTCTTTGTTCGTCACGACAGGGGGAAGCTGGTAGAGATCCCCAATAAAAAGAAGTTGAATACCCGCAAACGGCTTTTGCGATCTTGCTTTCACCTCATCCGTCTTGCCATAACGGGCAAAAAGCTCACAGGTAAGAGCATTCATCATATCAAGAATATCCGCCCTTACCATGGAAACCTCATCAAGAATCAACAGATCAATGCTCGAAAGAATATTAAAAGCCATTCTTCCTCGTCGCTTGATAATTTCTTCCTTGTTGGCCAGCGTATCCAAAGGAAAAATTCCGTAGAAGGAATGAATGGTCTGTCCTTCGACATTAAGCGCGGCAACCCCCGTTGGAGCAAGAACAATGGCTTCCTTATTCCCCTGCTGAAGAACATATCGAAGAAAGGTGGACTTCCCCGTCCCTGCTTTCCCTGTTAAGAAAACATTCTCCCCCCGCTCAAGGGCATTAAGAGCCTCCTGAAACTCGGCATTAATCTCTATCGACATATCCCCTTCTACACTGAAAACCGCACTATGAGCACATCGCCATCCTGAACAACATAGTCCTTGCCCTCAAGGCGAATAAGCCCCTTGTCTCTCAGAGCAGCCCAACTCCCATGCTTCACAAAATCCTCATAGGAAACCACCTCAGCTCGAATAAACCCCTTTTCCATATCACTATGAATCACCCCAGCTGCCTGTGGTGCCTTTGTCCCACGGGTAATCGTCCATGCTCGAGTCTCTTTTTCACCGGCAGTAAAAAAGGTAATAAGCCCCAAAAGCTTGTATCCCTCAACAATCAGGCGCTCCAGCCCACTCCTCTCAAGACCAAGCTCTTTGAGATACTCCTTTGCCTCTGCCGGTTCCAGTTCAGAGAGCTCCTGTTCAATCTTTGCAGAGAGAGCCAAAACATCAGCCTGCAGAGCGTCTGCCTTTTCCTTGAGTTTCTTATAGAGAGGATTATGCTCATAGGTAGTGATTTCTTTTTCACTGATATTGGCAACAATGAGCAGTGGCTTTGCTGTGAGAAACTGGTAGACATCCAGCATCTTTTTTTCGTCTGCCTCGAGGGAAATATTCTTGATGAGTTCTCCCCGCTCAATGTGGGATTTCACCTTCTCCAGCAGGGCAACCTCTTCCTGAGCCTCTTTGTTACCTGCCTTTGCCATCTTGGTACGCTTGGCAAGAATATTTTCAATCGTCTCAAGATCCTTAAAAATTAACTCCATATTGATTATTTCCAGATCTCGTAAAGGATCCACCTCTCCGATATGCACAACATCCTTGTCTTCAAAGAGACGAACCACTTGGACAATAGCATCCACCTCACGAATATGAGAGAGAAACTGATTTCCCAGCCCCTCTCCCTGACTTGCGCCCTTCACCAAACCAGCAATATCCACAAACCGTACCGTGGTTGGGGTCACTTTTTTGGCATCCACCAGCTTTGCCAAAACATCGAGTCGCTCATCAGGAACAGGAACAATACCAACATTGGGATCTATGGTACAAAAAGGATAATTCGAACTGGGTACCCCTGCCCGTGTCAAGGCATTGAAAAGGGTAGACTTTCCCACATTGGGAAGACCAACAATTCCACAACTGAAACCCATACAGAGAACTCCCTATTTTCCTATTTTCTTCTTTGCATAATCACGATAGTACTGAAGCTGCTTGTCGTTGGGATAACGCCCAAGCCCCTCCTCTGCATACTTGAGCACAGACTGCCAATCCTCTCGATCAACAAACTCCTCCACCACAGCACGATAACTGAGGAGAATAGCTCTATCAAGCTCCCAGTTATCCGGCGTATACTCAAGGGCTTTCTGGTAAAAAGAAAGCTTTTCCATCGCTGAAGAACTCCCATTGGCTTTCTGCGTATACCAAGCAGCAAGATTCTGTCGCACAATAGAAGCGTTGGGGACAAATATAAGCCCTTTCTGCCAAACTTCCAGTGCCTTTTGACTAAATCCTGCCTGATAATACGCCATGCCTATGTTGTTATAATATTCAACCAGATAGTTAGACTTATCCTGAGAAGCAAGGTTGGTATACCAACGAAGTACTAATTTTTCCTGGGCAGGATAGCTTTTCCAGTCATCAACCAGCTTTTTCACCAGAGAACTCAAACCATAAGCAGAAACCTTGACAAACCACGATTTTTCCCCAAACTCTTTTTGCACCGCTTCCAGCGTATCCCATGCCTCCTGATAAGCATTGGTCATAATCAAACGATAAAGGAGTTCCTGATACAAACTCCCCATCATATCCCCCTGAGTCAGTAAAAGGGGTCGGTATTTTTTCAAAAGATTCTTCCCATCTGCCAAATTTCCCCTCTTCAAAGTATCCAGAACATTTTGATAGACAATGAATTGATAATTATTACTCAGAACAGGACTAAACGGAAAAGTATTTACCCCCTCCTCGATAACAGCGATCACCTCATTGGTGAGTCCTCGCTTCAACAAAAAAGAAGTATACTCCTGATACGCTGATACAGAATTCGTTTGTACAATAGGTAAAGAGGGATCGAGAGCAAACGATCGAAGAGCAAGCTGAAACCCTTGTGGAACTTTCCCCTGCTTAAACTGAAAGTAAACTTCATTGGCATACCATGCTGCATACCACTGCCGAGGAGTATTACAAACAGCCAAGATCCTACCCTCATTGGAAAAGGTAGTGAGGCGTACAAACTCTTGTTGTGCTTGAGTATTCCTACGAAAATCATAGCCAAACGGCGAGGTGGCCTCCACCTCAATCCACATACCATTTACCAAAACCTCTGGACGAGCATGGGTTCGATAAAGATTCAACCGTGTCTGAAGCCCCATTTCCCGCGCCAACGCCGCATAAAGAAGAGAAGAAGACATACAATTAAATTCACCTGTAATAAAGATCCCTGAAACCGTATTAGCAGATTCACGATAGCGCTTGAGAAAATACTGGTGAATCTTTTTCAAAAGCGCCTCTGCTTTCTCGCTCTCATTTTTATAGTTCTGGGACTGTATCTCCTTGAGCACATCACGAGCCTTGCTGGCATAGAGAGCAACACTCTCCTGATTTGTCAAAAACGAGATAATGAGGAGGTTCTCCAGCACATTGGTGTTGTCTCCCTCCCCAAAAATCACCTCCTCCAAAGGGTTAAAATTCGCATCCCAGAAACTGCTTTTCCCCCACACCAAAAGCGGAAACACACAGAGAGCAACAAGAAAAAAACGTTTCATAATATTCCCCTTTTTTTAGTTCTTTCCATCGAGAATACGAATGGTCATGACCTCGTCTCGCACAAAGGGTAAGTGGGCAATTTCTTTTAAAGCCTTCTGCAGATTCTTTTCCCGTGCTTCGTGGGTGGTTAACAAAAGCGGAACATAATCCGTTTCACTCTGTTCTGGCTGAAGCACGGAAGCAAGACTAATTTCATGCTTTCCAAAAATTCCCGCAATCTTAGCAAGCACCCCCATCTGATCAAGAACATGGAGGCGAAGATAGTAGCGACAAGAAATCTCATCAAGGGGTTTCACATAAAGCTTTTGATAAGGAGCAAAGAGAACAAAGGGCTTTTTTGCCTCCTTGCATTCAGCTATACCCATGATATCAGCAACCACAGCGGTAGCGGTAGGATGAGAACCAGCCCCTTTCCCATAGTACATTGATGTTCCGAGGAATTCACCCTCTACAAGGATCGCATTGTACTCATAATGAACCCATGCCAATTGGTTGGTAACAGGTACAAAGGTAGGATGCACCCGTAATTCCAACCTCCCATCGTCGTCCTTTTTGGCAATAGCAAGAAGCTTTACCACATATCCCATTCGTTCCGCATTGAGAATATCCTCAAGAGAAATCTTTTCAATACCTTCGTAAACGATGTCTTTGAAGTCCACCTCGGTATGAAAGGCAAGAGAGGCAAGAATGGCAAGCTTGTGAGCCGCATCATCCCCATTCATATCCAGTGTAGGATCTGCCTCGGCAAACCCCTTTTGTTGTGCTTCTCGCAGAGCATCGGCAAGAGAAGCGTGGTGAAGCGACATCTGCGTGAGAATGTAATTCGTCGTCCCATTGACAATAGCATAGAGAGCACGGATATTATCTCCAACGAGAGAGTGAGCAATCGTACGGAGAATAGGAATACCTCCCCCCACACTCGCCTCAAAGGCAAGACTCACCCCCTTCTGTGCCGCAAGAGCAAAAAGGGAAGCCCCTTTTTCCGCAAGCAAAGCTTTATTCGCCGTTACCACATGTTTTCCTGATTGAAGTGCCTCCTCGATAAGAGTGTAGGCAAATGTCTTTCCACCTACAAGCTCTACAACAACATCTACCTCTGGATCGTTTAAAGCGTCCTTGTAGTTTGTGGAGAGTTTGGCTTCTTTCACTGCCACGGGGCGGGGGGTTGTAATATCTTTATCAATCACCCATCGAAGAACAGGGCGAATTCCTGTGCGCTTCTCAATGGTGGGAGCAAGCTCTTGAAGAATCTTCACCACACCAGAACCAATCGTGCCAAAACCAACAACTGCGACACCAATCGTTTTCACTCTCTCCTCCTGCAAACAAAATACGAAGTATATTATAGCACGGACAAGTCTTTTTTTGCAAAAAAGATAAGCCTCCTCTCCCAAAAAAAAAAAAAAAAAAAAAAAAAAAACGCCCTTTTTACAAGGGCGCTCGAAATTTTAGGGCTTATACTTCCGCTGAACCCGAAGATAGGCTGGGGTATTGAGATCCTCTTCTCCAACAGCCTGTGCCTGAGCATGCCCAACCTGTGGACCCTGATAGGTACGAAAACGGCCGTTTCTTGCCTCATCAATCTTAATTAACCGACGATCGCTAAAAATTTCCTCAGCCGAAAGACCATCGATAGATTGCGTTGTTGCCTGCTCCTTCTGAAAATCAGTGGCTATGATCACCACCCGAATAGTATCCTTGAGACTTTCATCATTATTAACACCAACAATAATCTCTGCATCAGGACGACAAAGTTCTGCAATTTGCTGAGCGGCCTCCTGCCATTCCACCATTGCCATATCACTAGGACCAATCACATTAACCAACATGGCACCCGCATTACGGAAAGAAGAATTTTCGATGAGTGGATTCTCAAGAGCCTGTTTGGCAGCCTCAAGAGCACGCCCCTCTCCCTTTCCAACACCAATCCCCATAATAGCCTCGCCTCGATTGGAAAGAATCGTACGCACATCAGCAAAATCGACATTGATAATGCCCGTATCAGAAATAATATTTGAAATACCTTCGACCGCCTGCTTCAACACCTCATCAATCTTTGCAAAAGCCTCTTTAACACTCGTTCTCCGTTCAATAATACGAAAGATACGAGAATTCGAGATAACCAACATTGTATCAACATGTTCACGAAGCTTTTCAATACCCTGCTTTGCTGCAGCAATACGCTTACTTCCCTCAAAATCAAACGGAATCGTTACCACAGCAATTGTCAGAGCCCCTATTTCTTTGGCTATCTGAGCCACTACAGGAGCAGCACCTGTTCCCGTACCACCCCCCATACCAGCAGTAATAAAGACGAGATTAGACTTTTCCAAAACCTTTCGAATGGCATCGGCATCCTCCTGAGCAGCCTTCTCTCCCATTTCTGGACGAGCTCCAGCTCCAAGCCCACGAGTAACTTGTTTCCCTATCTGTATCTTCGTCTTTGCCAGAGACTGATTCAACACCTGAAGGTCAGTATTAATGGCAATAAAATCCACATCACGAATACCCGTCTCAATCATTCGATTCACAGCATTGCAACCAGCACCGCCAACCCCAACCACTTTAATTTTTGCTACCGGCTCGTGTTTTTCAAAGAATTCCATAAAACCTTCCTCCATACCTTTCCTCCCTTTTTCTATTCAGAAAAATTCTTTTACCCATTCTTTCAGACGCTCAACGATGGAATTAATATTCTTCTCCTCATCCTTGTGATCCGTAGGACCCAAACGGGGAGAATTATCCATAGCATACAAACAAAGCCCCACTGCGGTGGAATAAATTGGACTATCCACCATATCACGCAAACCACCAATACCGAGTGGGTTTCCTATACGAACCGGCATCCCAAAGATAGCTGATGCAAGATCTACAATATACGGCGTCAGAGAAACCCCTCCCGTGAGAACAACCCCACCAAGAAGCCCATCGAGAAGCCCTGTTTTTTCCACCGACTGATACACCAGAGAGAAGATCTCCTCCAGCCTCGGCTGAATAATCTCGGCAAGCTTTCGACGAGATTCTATTACTGGAGCCCTTCCTCCAACACCCGGCACTTCAATCACCTCACCCTCATCCACAAAATCAGCAATAGCACAACCAAACCGTTTCTTAATCTCCTCTGCCGTTGGAAGAGATGTTTTCAATCCATAGGAAATATCACTCGTCACATGATTACCACCGAGAGAGAGAATCCCTGTAGAACGCAAACTTCCATCCTTAAAGATCACATAATCTGTTGTTCCCCCACCAATATCCAGTACCAAAACCCCCATATCCCTTTCTTCATCACTCAAGATAGCCCGCGACGCAGCAAGCGGCTGGAGAACAATATCCTGTGCCTCAAAACCTGCTTTTTTCACAGCCTTCACCGTATTGTTCACCGAAGTAGTAGCAGCTGTGATAATATGAACAACTGCCTCCAAACGATGAGCAGACATTCCTACAGGATCACGTATCCCCTCATGAGAATCAACAATAAACTCCTGTGGAATCACATGAATAAGATCACGATCCACCGGCAAAACAATCGCCGTGGCAGCATCAATAACACGCTTCACATCTGCCTCGGTTATCTCCTGATTCTTATCAGCAATAGCAATGACGCCGCGACTGTTAATACCCTCAATATGCCCCCCAGAAATCCCGATATACACCCCTCGAACCATTTCACCAGCTTGAATCTCTGCCTTCTTAATAGATGCAGCAATCGAACGCGCCGTTTCCTCGATATCGATCACCACACCCTTTCGAAGACCATGTGAGGGCACTACCGATACCCCAATAACCTCACATTCATGCCCCAAAATACGGGCAATCACCGTACACACCTTTGTTGTACCAATATCCAGCCCAACTACAATAGACGAAAGCATATTACTACTGGTAGCCAATGGCGTTCTCCCTATGTAAATTTATTTGCTTCAAGGCAAGCTTCTTCCCCACAATCTCCTCTTCAAGTGCAAAAATCTTCTGCCACACCGTCTCATCCATGGTCTCATGCCCTACCCAAAAATCCGTCGGCATACTCCTCAGAAAGACATGAGCCCCTTCCTCTCTATTCAAGCGAATTCTGGCTATCCGATCCCTATTGGTCACCTTTGCCAGATTCTTCACCACTGCAAGCACCCATTCGTCCTGAATCCTTCCCTGTTCCAGGGCAAGCGGATACTCCACATCAATCCTTGGCACATGTGGCGAACGAGCAGAAAGCAACAACCTCCCATCGGATTTCACAAACCATGCATTCGTTCCCACTACTAGCACCCCTACAGGAAAATCCTCCTCTATTCGAATCCGCACCACACCGGGAAGCAGCCTTTCCCCTTCAGCACTCCGAATAGAAGACGAATTCGTCAACCTCCCTATCACCACATCCCACGAGAAGTCAAACATACCCATCCCTGGATGCAACCCCGTGAGATGAATCACCTCTTCTCGTGAAAGGTACTGGTTCCCCTCAACAACCACCTCCTGGATAGCCAGGAGTCCATTCATCACCAGGAGTCGGTATACCAGGCTGTGGAGAGCCACAATCAAGCCAGCAAAGACCAGACTCACCAAAATCCCTCCCACACGCCGAGACATGGCTACTCCGCGCTTTCCAGAATGTTGAGAACTAACTCCTCTCGCGACATTCCTGCCGCCTGTGCCATAGCAGGAATATCACTGGTTTCTGTCATTCCCGGGCTTGTGTTCACCTCCAAAAAATATGCCCGATTTTCTGGTGTCAAAATAAAATCAAAGCGCAGTGGCCCTTTTAGTTTCATAATGCGCATAGCAGAAACAAGCTGTTGTTCAATATGCCGCCGAACAGCTTCCTCCATCGGGGCAGGGAGAATAAACTCTGTCATTCCCTTTGTATACTTCGCCTCAAAGTCATAAAAGGCATTCTTTGGCTTCAATTCGAGAATAGGAAGAAAAACAAAATTGGGATAACTTCCCAACACCCCTATTGTCATTTCTCTCCCACGCACATACTGTTCAATAAAATAATCAGGATACTTTTTTGCATTCACCTGCAAAACACGACGCAAAGCCTCTTCATCCCCACAAAGCTCTACGCCCACACTCGACCCCTCACAGTTAGCTTTAAAGACAACGGGATACCCAAGCAAATGTCGCACCTTTTCAAGCATAACATCAATATCCTGTTCCCCATCGAGAGACAAAGGCACATCCAAACCACAACCACGCAAAACACGCTTTGTGGCATTCTTGTCCATTCCAAGAGCGCTTCCCAAGACACGACTCCCCGTATAGGGAATTCCCATGAGCTCAAGCAACGCCTGAATAACCCCATTTTCCCCATACGACCCATGCAGGGCAATATAGGCAATATCTATCCTCGCCTCTCGTAAAACGGCAATCGGATCTTCTCCTGTATCTATCTTTACCACATCAAGTCCCAACGAAGAAAGAGCACGAAAGACATTCTCCCCTGAGCGAAGAGAAATCTCCCTCTCAGAAGAGTTTCCACCCATCAGCACACCAATCCGTTTCCCCGCAAAACGAGCCAGCTTCTCCTGCATAGTTTCTCCTTTTTTTCACCTATATATTATTATATGACTTTTTATTTTTGTCAATAGTTTTTGCCGATTTAGTAGTAAAAATTTTTCTACTAAAATTCACTCCCATTCTTTTCCAAAAAGACCAGCAAAAATTGGAAAAAATATTAGCTCTGCCTTACACTGTCTTAAACAAGTCCTGGAGGTGGCTATGAAAAACATTAGCCGTTCTCTCTTTCTCTTTGGTGTTATTCTCTTCATCAGTGGTCTTGTCATTGGTGTTGTTGATCGCGAGTGGTCACGATTCTTTTTCAAAAACATCTACCTTGACCGCCAGATTGTCGTTGGATTCAACCTCTTTCTCACCCATGGGCACATCCTGATATTCTCCCTTTTCTCATTTGTTCTTGCCATCCTCCTCAAAACAGAAACAAACCCAACCCAGAACACGGTTGTTTTCTTCTGGGTCTATGTTATCGGAACAACACTCACCTTAGCACTCGGTATCTACAAAGGGCTCTTTCTTTCCGCTCTTGTTGGCATGGATCCACGGATGGGGCTTTTTCATGCCGATGCCTTTCTCTTTGGTGGCAATCGCATCCTCCGTTCCCTCATCTACAGCATTGCCCATACTCTCATGGCAACGAGAAGCATCGCCCTCGTCATCAAAGCTTTCAAAGGATGGAAGCCCTCTAACTAATTGCCTGAGACCGACTCCTACCAGGAGGAAATATGAACCAAGAAATCCAGCGACTTGAAGATGTTTTTGCCCTTTTTCGGAATCAGTTAGAAAATGTCCCTCCTGTTGTAGCTATTGAAACAGATTCTCTCACCATTCTTGAGCACACCATCAAGGCATACTTCCGACAAAATCCTCCCTCGTTTCAGATTTTCTTTGTTAGTTTAGATGAAAAACCCTACGAACCATTCATATCCTTCATCAAAGAGTTTTTTGACACCCTTTCACCCGAAGAACGCTTCCAATGGATACAGACCCTCTCCACTTCAGCTTTCGTCAAAGACCTCCTCAGAGAATTGTTGGGAGAATCCACACAAACCTATCCATCCTTCTACGAGTGGTATATTGACCTCGATGAGTGCCTTTTTTTCCAAAAGGAAGTGGTCTCTGCTCTCACAGAACTTATCCTCCGTATTAGTGAAAAAAAAACATCCCTCATATGCATTCGCTGTATCAACAGTGCCTCCTTTGCCTTTTTCTCCCTCTTTTCCCACATCCTTCAGAAAAAGCCAATACCCGCTCTTCATATCATGCTTCTCATGGACAACCGTATTCTCAGCATCCTTCCCGAGGAGCAATCCTACGAGTGGAATATCTTTTTCCACGATCATCAAAAGTCTCTTCTCACCTGTGAATTTTCCTTTTCTGATAGCATCCTTGAAAACATTGCTACCCCTCCTCCCGTTCAGCCGATAGATCGCCTCTATGAGCTCCTCCTCCTCTACCAGAAACATTGGGCTTGGCGGGATGTAAAGGCAACGGCAAACCTTCTCCTTAGACAAGAACAGCTTCTTTCTCTCTCCCAAAAGATCACCGTCCTCAAAAGCCTTTCCCTCGCCCTTGCCTTTGATCATCTCCTCGATGAAGCCCTTTTTACCATCGAAAAGCTTCTCTCCCTCCTTCAAGAAACCAACGACATCCATACCCTTATTGCCATCCAACGCCTTCAGGCATACATCTACCTCGCTCGTGACGGAGGACAGGAAAGTGCTCTGAAGATTGCTCGCCAAAACCTCAAATTAGCAGAAGACAGCCGTTCCAAAGAGGATATCCTTCTCGCTCAAGTGCTGCTCTTCGTAACAGGAGACATCACTCAAGAAACCTTCCCTGCCTTTTATACCAAAACCTTTTCCAAAGAAATACAGCGTTTCCATCCCCTTCTTGCCATGTTTGTCCATAGTAACTACTACTTTTTCCTCTCCCTTCCCACCGTCCTCCCCCCAGACAATATGCTTCGTACACTCAAACGATTTGCTCATATGGCAAAAAAATACTCCTACCTCTACCGTCTTTCATTTTCTTTTCACAATATCGCCATACTCTACAGTCAGATGTACGATTATGCCAACACCGTCCGCTTTTACAAAAAAGCTATCCGTATCCGTCTTCAGCTCGGTGACACACGACGTGTGGTACATCTCTACAACGGATTTGGCTATGTCTACTATGCAGCAGAAAACTTCTCCAAAGCGTGGTACTACTACAACCTCGCTGCCAAACTCAACATCCAAACAAGAGACTACCACGAGCTCTGCATGACCCTCATGAACCTTGTCCAGCTTGAAATTGTTCTCCACAACTACCAAAATGCAGAACAGCTTTTAAGTTTTCTCATCGACCTCAAGGAAAAACTTGGTATCACCACCCTGCCCATTCACTCCAACACCAAAATCCGCACCCTTCATACCTACCTCCTCGAAAGATTGGGCAAGTTTGTTCCCTACTACCATCAAACGACACGGGAAGTCGCCATCAAAGAAAACTCCTTTTACCCAAACACAGAAGAGTACGCCTACTTTCAATGGTATTTAGCCCTCTACTACCAGTACTCCATAGACCAAGAAAAAACGCTTCAGGCATATGAAAATGCTATTGCTTCTATATCCGCAGAAAGCTTCAACTACAGCGAAATGGAGATCCGATACGACTATCTTCAATGGCTTAAAAAGAACAACCCCTCCCTTTATGAAGAAAAGCGTCAGGAGTTTCTCAAGCGCCTCATTCAACTCAACCTCTATTATTACCAAAACTACCTTGTAGAAAAACGCCCTCGTCCTCTCTCCCATCACTACAATTTCCCCACAGAACATATCCTCGAAACCGCTCATCTTCGCTCCCAAATCGCACGCTTTCAGAAAAACCTCGAGGTGCTTGATTTTATCAATCAGATCCAAAAACAACTCATCAAGCAAAAAGAAACAGAAAGTCTCATCACCGAATCTATGATTCTCATCAAACGTTACTTCTTAATAGATTTCCTTGTCTGTTATTTAGGCTCTCACCACGATCAGTACAAAACCTGGAAACTTGTTTACTCCTCCCATGAACTCAAGAACATTCCCCCAGATCTCTACGAAAACATACGATCCTGCTTCACCACACAAAAGCCACGTCTGGTCAACGATCTGGCTGCCCATTACATGCGATTATTCTTCCCGCAGTACTACAGTGTCATGTATTTTCCCCTCTTTGTTGAAGGCAAAGAGATAGGATGTGTCTTTTTTGCCAACCGAAAAAAGGAAAATGCCTTCTCAGAAGAAACCTTCCAGACCATTCATCTTGCTATACAACAGATCAACACCATGCTCGAAAATATCATATATGCCGAACTCCTCCGTCACACGGCCCAAACGGATATGCTCACAGGTTGTGCCAACCGATTTGCCCTCCAGAATAGGCTCAACGAGGAGGAAGAACGAGCAAAACGCTCCCCAGACTACAATTTTTCGGTCGTTTTCACAGACATGGACAACTTCAAGTACTACAACGATCACTTTGGACATTCCATAGGGGATGCCATCCTTGAGGAGATCGCTGCTTTCCTCAGCAAAAACATTCGCAAAATCGATCTCATTGGACGATTTGGGGGAGATGAGTTTGTCATCGTTCTTCCCGAAACAAACCACCAGAAGGCTCTCCTCTTCTTTCGCCGACTCTACCGCAAACTCGAAGAAGAAAAATTTTTCCAAAACTTGTTTGAGAAATACTTCGACTATACCTCTATACCCCCAGAGAAAAAGCTTTCCATTTCAGCAGGTATTGCAGACTATCGACAGGCGGAATCGCTTGAAAAACTCCTCGAATATGCCGATATAGCTCTTTATGAATCCAAAAAACAAGGAAAGAACAAGGCAACGGTATATAAGGAAAAATAACAAAAAAATTTCACTTTTCCCCAATAAAATCGTATAATATTAAGGAAAAATAACCCAAAATCCCAAGGAGGTTGATATGAAAGGCAAAAGCATAGGTGTTGTGATAGGTTTTTTTCTCCTGGTAAGTAGTTTCATGGCAAACGAAACCAATGAAACACTTCCTCAAGAGAAGCCTTCTCAGGCTGCATCCCCCTTCAAATTTGGCTTTCAGGTAGGAAATATTACCATTGATGGCACAAATTACCTCTCGCTGAGACTTCAGCCCGACCTCTCAATTGGAAAGTTTGGTATAGGGCTTGATATCAACCTTGAGTTTGATCCTCAGTGGAATTTCCGTACCTCCGAATGGAATAGCGGACAAGCAATACTCTCCAAGATTCTCTATCTCCGTTATGGTTTCAAGGGAGAGCCCTTTTTCATTAAGGTAGGAAATATCGATGATTTTACCCTGGGGAATGGTTGGATCATGAGAAGGTTCTCCAACATGCGAGACTTTCCTGCTGTTAAAAAGCTTGGACTCGCCTTGGATATGGATTTCAAGATGGCTGGTTTTGAATCTGCTGTAGACAACATCTTGGACTGGGATATTATGGGGCTCCGTGCCTATGTTCGTCCTCTTCAGACCAGTCACATTGCCATCCTCGAAAATCTCGAAATTGGTGCCACTGTGGCTGCCGATCTCGATCCAGCCAATCCCGTTCCCCCAGCCGACAAACCTTATAACTTCACAGATGGCAACCAACCACCCGTCACGGTTGTGGGAGCTGATATTATCCTGCCCCTTGTGAAAACACCTGTCATCAATGTAATTCCCTATGCCGATTTTGGTTACATCGTTAACAAAGGCACAGGAGAGGCAACGGGTATACGTGGAGATATCGTTTCAATCCTTCCCTACCGATTCGAACTGCGTATCCTCCAGCCAAAATTCACCCCGGTGTACTTTGACCCTTACTATGAGAGTGTACGAGCCACAAAATATGACTCTCTCGATACCATCACCAACAACTACCTCGGCTGGGCATTCACATCAGGACTCCATCTCATGAACAATGCCCTCTTCTTTGACTTTCTCATTGAAGACGACTGGGGGGATACAACACTTCCGGCACTCACCCTTACCCTTGGGGCAACAAAGGATGTGCTGCAATTATTTGATATTAAAGCAAGCTGGACCCGTCAAAACATCGCCTCGTGGAACGATGTTTTCAAATACGAAAGTGAATACTCCCAGCTCGGTTTAAACATCAATTACTACGCAAGCGCAAACATGATCATAGCCTTGGAATACAAACGCACCTTCCAGCTTGACGAAAACGGTGTTATTCAGTCTCTCACAACAACAAGTGTGAGCACAAAGGTTACCTTCTAAAACCGATTAAGGAGGGTTATATGAAGAAATGGTTTCTCACCGGCATGATACTTGCCGGCATCATGTTTGGTGCATCAGTGAAAGTAGAAAGCTATATTGGTAATTGTGAATACTCGCTTGATGGCATATCATGGAAAGCTATCGAATATGGAATGGAGATACCTGTCTCCGCAAAGGTAAGGGTTCCTGGGAAAAAAGATTCTCTTCTCCTCGCTTTTGAGGATGGCAGTACCATCCAACTCCTGGGAACAACAGTTGTAGAAATTGCTTCCCTTCAAAAGGATGCCTCATCCAAAAATCTCCTCAAGCTTACGATTGGAAAACTCTTTGCCTCTGTGATAAAGAAAAAGGAATTGGTTTTTGAAGTCGAAACAGACACCGCAGTAGCTGCTGTACGAGGAACACGATTCGGTGTAGGATTTGCCCCTGGTCAGGGTGGTGAGGTAATCGTTTCCGAGGGAACAGTGGAAGTATTTGATCCAGGGAGAACCCAACAACCCAAACTTGTAAACGCTGGAGAAAAACTTGTACTCCCTGCCACAGCCGGCCCACTTCCCAATCCTGTGAAAGCAAGCCCAGAAGAAATCCGTACCTATGATGAGAACTATCAATCTCCGGCTCCAGCTGTTGAAAAGCCTACACCTACACCAACACCCACTCCCTCACCCGTTCAAGAAACACCTCCTACTCCAAAACCAGCCCCCGCAGAACCCAAAAAGGCTGGCGGTTTTGGATTTGACTGGGTAATCGGAGGAGAAAATATCGATGGCAAGATTTGGAACAAGGTTATCTTGAGCCCTGTTCTCCGTTTGGGGAATTTTGGTGTAGGACTCTACCTTCCTGTTTACTTTCTCTCTTTTGAGGATCTTGGCTATGCTGATCGCTGGTATAACGCTCACGAGTGGGATTTCTCTTCCTTTGAAAGTGGAGTTCAGAATCTTCTGCTGAAAATTCGTTTCCTCGAGTACCAAAATAAATGGCTCCTCTTCCGTATTGGTTCTCTCCCCAATATGACACTAGGACATGGTATTCTGATCAACAACTATGCAAACGATCTTCAGTTCCCAGCAGTGCGCAAAGTTGGCGGCCAGATTAGGATGGATTTCAACACGGTAGGGTTTGAAGTCCTCACTGGAAACGCTTTTACCTGGGATATGGCAGGGGCGCGGTTCTTTGTTCGCCCGTTTTTTGGCAAACCAATCATTGGAAAGCTGGGATTTGGCGTCTCTGGTTTCTACGACAGAATGCCCAACCCCCTCTTCACCAACCAGCAGATTGTGTTTGGGTATGGTGCTGATATCGATCTCCCGATTTTTGAATTCGGAGAAATGCTCTCTATGGTTCTTTACTCCGACATTGCTACTCTCGGCTATCAGGATAAAGTTGTGAACTTTTCAACCAACATGCAGGGATGGGGATGGGCTACAGGTTTGAAAGGCTCTCTCATCGTCCTCGATTACCGTGCTGAGTACCGCTATCTCAAGGATGGTTTCCTCATCAACTATGTGGACACGATGTACGATGTTACCCGCACCACCAAGTATATGGCTTTGTTGGGGATTACTAACTTAGATTACTCTGGTTTCCTTGTAGAAGCAGGTAAGCAATTTAAAGGCTTAGGGTGGGTCAATCTCCGCTATGAACACCTCTATCCCCTCTTCTCTACGGCATCTTCTGCTCCCATCAACATGCTCCATATGGAAGCAGGTATCGAAAAGGGCGTACTCAAATGGGGATATGGATCTCTGGCATACGATAGGATGAATTTCAATCTTAGCGATCTCTTCTCTTCTTTCCCCGGCGAGGGAAGCGTTGTGAGCGCCCAAGTGTACTATGCTATTTCCCCGGGTGCTTTCCTCGGAATCCAATTCAAACGCTACTATGAACGAGATCTGATTACAGGAGAGCTTGTTGCCAAGGACACCTTTGGGGTAAACACCCAAATGGGATTTTAAAAGAGAAAAATGGGTCACTGATAACAGTGACCCATTTTTATTTAAATACAATACCCGTCTTCGCATAAAAGATCACAAAATCGAGTGCCTCAAAAGGAATAGCAAGAACTTCAGCCCATTCATGGAGTTTTGTTTCATACAAGAGATAGCGTTTCTCGTCCAGTGAAGAAGAAAGAGAACATCCAAAACGCTCCTGAAGCATCCTAAGTACATGCCGATCAAGAATAGCAAGCGAAAACCCAAAACCAGTATTTCGAAGAAAATGACTCGCTTCCTTCCAGCCAATCCCCCTCATCGTATGCACAACCCACCGTCTTTGTTCATGGGGGGTTTGCAATTCTTCCAGTTGCCTACGAAGAGAAAAGGAATCCCTCAAACAAACCTCACGATTGGCGACAAGGGAAGCTGCCTTGGTATAACGAAAACGCACACGATGGAGATGAACAGCTATCTCAGAAGCCGTCCCATCCCACAAAAGACCACAGTGCATGAGATGATCCAGTGTTTTCTGTGCCTCCAATGGCTTCGCTTGAGGCGTCAAGGTACAAAATGCCAACTCAACAAAGAGTTCCCTATTGTTAGCTTCCCTCCGTATCCGCTGAAACTCCCTCAAACGAGCCTGAATACTCTCCCTTTTCTCCTCATAAAGAGCAATAAGCTGTTCGTCCAACGGATGCATACTACGCAGGAAACAAAAGCGACAAAATCACCACCAACACAAGGGAGGGCAAAAGAGAAGCGGTACGAATAGGCTTGAGCCCCAAAAGTTTGATACCAATCCCCATCACCAGCACACCCCCTGTGCCAACCAGCTGTGCAATAAGAAAATCACTCATAAAAGGCCCCACCCAACGAGCAAGAAGTGTCAAAAGCCCCTGAAAAACAAAGACCACAAACCCTGAGGCAAACACTCCCCACCCCCAGCTTGTTGCCAAAGCCATTGAAGCAAAGCCATCAAGCAAAGCCTTGGTCAATAAAATGCTCGATTGCCCAGTCAACCCTTCCTGAAGACAGCCTGTAATAGTCATAGCCCCCACACAAAACAAAACCGAAGATGCTACAACCCCCTCAGCAAAATTGGATTTCACACCAGAAAAACGACGTCCCAAACGATTCCCCAACGAAAGAAAAAAATCCTCAATATGAATCACCTCACCAAGAATACCTCCCAGTACCACACTGAGAATCACTGGTAATGGATTCTTGATGGTTAGCATCATCGAAAGCGAAAGCATCATTGTCGAAAGTCCAAGAGCCTGAAAAACAATATCCTCATACTTCTCAGAAACAAGATTTTTCAGCCCAATCCCTACGAGACTTCCTGTAAATACCGTGGCAGCATTCACCAAACTTCCGAAAAGTATCATGACTTACTCCTTTCCTTTAAAGTAATCAAGAGAATCTGAATAGCCGCAGGACGTACCCCAGAAATCCGTGAAGCCTGCCCAAGGGTAAGGGGACGGATTTTTGAGAGTTTTTCGACCTCTTCAAGACGTAATCCCGGCACAGTAGTATAATCAAAATCCTGAGGAATAGCAAGGGATTCCATTTCAGAGAACTGAGCTACCAGAGCCTTTTCCTCTTCAATATACCCTTCATACTTGATTTCTATCTCAACAGCCTCAATCTCTTCAGCATCAGTAAGCGGCTCTGAGAGAAACTTCTCTGCAAGAAGCGTATAGGAAACATGGGGACGTTTCAAAAGCTCTGCAAGAGAAACAGGTTTATGAATCTCCCCAATTCCCAGAACCTTCAAAAGGTCATTATTCTCCTTCGAAGGAGCAATTCTCACAGAACGAAGCCTTTCTATCTCCTTGTCCACACGCTCATACTTTGCACGCATCCTCTCATAGCGATCCGAGGGCAAGAGCCCGATACGATAACCGAGAGGAGAGAGCCTCCTATCAGCATTATCCTCTCGCAAAACAAGACGATATTCCACACGAGAAGTAAACATGCGATAGGGCTCATTGGTTCCCAATGTTGTGAGATCATCAATCAACACACCAATATACCCCATTGAACGATCAATCACCAGGGGAGGCTTCCCCTGAATCTGGAGAGCGGCATTGATGCCAGCCACAATACCCTGAGCAGCTGCTTCCTCATACCCTGTGGTACCATTAATCTGTCCCGCTAAAAAGAGCCCTTTTACCTTCTTTGTCTCAAGGGTTGGATAAAGTTCTGTCGGATCGACATAATCATGCTCAATCGCATAGGCGGGTCGCAGCATCACCACCCTTTCAAGACCAGGTATAGAATGCACAATATCCAGCTGAATGTCTATCGGGAAACCATTGGAAATCCCATTTGGATAAAACTCAATGGTGTTTCTCCCTTCAGGTTCGATAAATACATGGTGTTCCTCGCGATCAGGAAACTTCATCACCTTGTCTTCAAGGGAAGGACAATACCGCACCCCCGTAGCCTGAATCTGTCCAGAATACATCGGCGCACGATCAATATTTTTGCGGATAATATCATGTGTTCGCTCCGTAGTATGGGTGAGATAACAAGGCAACTGCTCCTGATAGAGAAACTCCTTCGTTCTCGGAGTCCAAAAAGAAAAGGGACGAAGAGGAGTATCTCCCGGTTGAGGGGTCATTACCGAAAAGTCAATCGTCCGACCATCAAGACGGGCGGGTGTGCCTGTTTTAAATCTCCCCAACCGAAAACCAAGCCGTCGCAGAGTACTTGACAAGCCAACCGATGGTGGTTCTCCAAGACGACCAGCCCCGTAGATGGTAGTTCCAATGTGAATTTTGCCATTCAAAAAGGTGCCGGGGGTAATCACCACTGATTGTCCCTCATAAACAACCTGACTCAGTGTCCCGACTCCCCTTACCTTGCCATCTTCAATCCAAAGATCATCCACCATTTCCTGCTTGACATCAAGATTCTCCTGATGAAGAACAACATCCTGCATATACTGGCGATAGGCGGGCTTGTCTACCTGGATACGCGTGGAACGAACGGCCGGCCCTTTTCGCATGTTCAGCGTACGAAACTGAATGCCATGCCTATCCGCAGCCAAGCCCATTTCACCACCGAGGGCATCCAGTTCCTTAACAAGCTGCCCCTTCCCGATGCCACCAATCGATGGATTACAGGGCATCTGTCCAAGCAAATCAATATTGGTCGAAAGCAAAAGGGTTTTACACCCCATACGACTCGCTGCAAGAGCAGCCTCAATACCCGCATGACCTCCACCAATTACAATTACATCATAGCGCTCTGAAAAAACAAACACACCCTACTCCTCATCTAAAAGCACAAAACAATTCTTTCCCTGAAGTTTTGCCTGATAGAGAGCCTTATCCACCCGCTGGAGAAGCTCCTCCAAAGAGACCTCATTTCCCCCTCCATAGTCCACAACACCTATAGAAAAAGTGGGAAGAATGTCAAGATGGAGATCATCCCTCACCTTCAGCGGCACCTGTTGCTGAATACGCTGCACGAGAGCAATACTCTCGCTTGCCGAAGTCTCTGGCAAAAGCACCACAAACTCATCCCCACCATAACGAAAAACAAGATCCACCTTCCGAAGAAGAGAGACAAGATGCTGGGCACTCTTTGCCAGCACCTTATCACCCATTGTATGGCCATAGGTATCATTGATCTGCTTAAAGTTATCCATATCAAGAAAGAGGAGAGAAAAAGTCGTATCCACTTTCTTACTATACCGATGAACCCGTTCTATTTCCTCTTCCAATCGCTGAGTGAGAGCTAGTCGATTCATGACCCCCGTAAGCACATCGTGCAGAGCCATTTCTCTCAGACGTTTATTCGCCTCTTCGAGCTGTTTCTTTTGGTTTTCAATCTCGGCAAGATAACTCAATCGCTGAAAACTTGCCTCCATCTGCTGCCCAATGAGCTTCAAAACCTGAAGATCGTCTTTGGTCAGCAGAACACTCCCATGCAATGTTCCACAGAACAAAATAGCCTTGTGATTCTCCATCGAAAGGGGAATATACACGATTGAAGAAATACTCTCCAGTTCTTTTTTCCAAAGAGCGGTTCCACTATCCCGTCGAAGAAGAACCTCTTGTGTTTTCCCCTCAAACAGAGCAATCATATCATCTACGCCACTACATTCAGGAATCTTTCCAGCATGATACACCTCATGCCACTCGCCATTTCTTCGTTCCAAAAAACAGGCAAAATCAATGAGAAAACTCTGCACCAACTTTTCAAGAACGGAAGTAATCACCTCAAGAGCACTTGATTTTTCAATGAAATCCTGCTGCAGAACATTCAAAACATGGACATCCTGCATCTGACGATAGATTCTCGTTATCCTCTCTTCTGCTCGAGCCAGTTCTCGTATATGATGAAATTGCGGAAGAAGTGCTATTTCAAATGCTGGGACATAGGTGTCTTCTTTCCTCTTTTGGAAAATGCTCCTATAGAAGGGATAGTCCAAAATCTCACTCTGTTGTTTTCCCTCCCTCCATGCCTGTACAAAAAGCTCATCCTCTCCCGAGGCTTCATAGAGCTGAGCAGTCACCAAACAATACCACGGTATCATATACCCGATATTATCGTTTGTTCGATGAAGATAATAATTAGCCTCCCGCAAGCGTTGTAACATCTCCTGTTTCTTCCCCTCATGAGAAGCAAGAAGAGCAAGAAGCATAGCAATATAAAAATATTCTTCGTTTTTTTCAAGGTAGGGCAAAAGCTTTTTTCTGCGTATTCGGTTCACACAATCATACGCCTGAGACCAACGAGAAAGTAACGCATAGCTCGTTCCAAGTACAGCATAAATCCCAAAAAGAGAATGGTAAGCAAGACCATTGAGCTGCAAAATCTCTATCAACTCAAGTACCTCTTCAAAAAATATGGCCGCATGTTGATAGTCCAACCCCAGAAGACAGTCCATTCCCATATTAAAATATGTCATTGCAATCTCATGAAAATCCTTGAGATTATAAAGATAATCCAAAGCTTGTGTATAGTATTCATAAGCCTGTGGATACTTCCCCGTCATATAATAGTAAAAACCCACGCCATTGTACCCATAGGCAATCTCCAAAGGAAGCCCCATTCGCTTTTTCAGTACAAGACTGCGACGATACCATTGAATAACCTGATCATACTGCCCTATAACGGCATATATTAAGCCCCTTATCTGATACCCATGACTCAAACGATAGATATTATGAAGTTTTTTTGCCAGAGCAATTCCCTTCTCATTAAAAATCAGCGTATTATACTTGTCTGCATCAGAAGCATACTCAGAGTAAATTCCATACGGGTTAATATAAATTTTAGCAAGATGATTTTCGTAGTTAAGATCCGTAGCAAGAGCAATAATACGATCATAAATCGCTCGCCAAGGACGGGGTTGTTGTTTGCGATTTTTATCCTCAATTTCAAAGTAAAGAAAAAAGACCTCAAAGTATGCCTTTTTGTAGGATTCGCTTCCACTCAAGTGAAATGCCTTCTCGATCAGATCCAGAGCATCAACAATGTTATCCTTCATAAGAAAGATATAAGCCATATCACGATAAATCAGCATATGTTCAGCCACAGAAACATGACTTCTCTGCATGAGAACAAATGCTGAATTGAGATAAACAGCTGCTTCATTCCACTCCTTCAAAAGAAGCGCAGCCTTAGCGGTATTCCAATACCAACGAATCTGAAGATCTTCCCTGAGAGAGAAAAAATCATCCTTATCAAGTCTTTTTCTGCCCAGTTGATAACCATCACATGCCGCAAGAAAAGCAAGCGAACGCTCTTGAAGCAGCAATTTTTCCTCTTCATCAAGCTGATGATAGTCCTCTTCCGCTGGTTTCTCTTGCTCTGTGCGTTCCTCTCCTTCGCCACTCCACAAATCAAACACAATCCTTTTTTCTTCTGCCTTTTTTATAAGGGATTCAAGTTCTTGAGAAACACTCCCTGCTGCAAAATCATAAATTCCCACAACCTGAAGCGAAGAACATTCCCCATCCAAAACAAAATCCAAAAAAAAGAGACTTGAAGGAGAAGCCTTATGAATATTCTTGAGAACTACGACAATCGATGCCTCAAGAGCAACAAGCTTAATGAACAACTTCCATACACCGTCAAGAATTTCTCTCTTCTCATAGAGATATTCCTCTTCGATAAGTGATTCCTCGCGTGAGGCAACCCCTGTGGTAAGAGATGACTCCAAAAGCTGCTGCAGCACATAGTAAATATTTGCCTCCCGATAAAGCTTTTGCCTCTGAGGAAGAGACAACTCTTGCAATCTGTCAATAACCATGCCTAGCCATGGTTCATAGGGATAGCGAGGCAGTGTTGTTGCATAATCATACACGAGGATCTGTTTGCCAACAGAAACCTGTGAAAGCCCACTGGCAATAAGCTCCACCTCCCCATTCAAGAGGAAAACGCCCTTTTTTTCATTAGAAAGTGTCGCAAGCATTTCTTTTATATTTGACAAAAGCTGGGACATATCTTCTCCTACAGGAATTATGCCCTCCAGTGTATAATTCGCACCTCGCCAGGGTTTAAATTGTAGTCATAATTGTCACCGGGAATATAACTCTGGGGATTATCAAGGGAAAGATCCTCCAGTGTTGAAAGATTCTGACCAAAGTACTGAGCAAGATTCCCCAGATGAACACGCTGCATATTATAAACATCCTGGTTGATAATAAGAAGAGCTCGAGATTTGCCATCGCCAGAGACCTTTAACATCACGAGTACATTCGACATATTGTCATGAGCCACAATACTATTCTCTGTCTCTTCACTGAAGAGAGAATACTTCTTGCGAATATCATTGATCCTTGTGATAAAGTCTGTGAGATCATAGTTCACGGGTTCCCAATCGTTGGGCGTGGTATAGACTACATCAGTTTTCTTACGAAAACCATACTCAAGACCAATAGGAATCATCCACCCTGATGAGAAAAACGCCGTAAAAAGAATACGCTGCCTGATTGCAGGGAGGTGATTCTTCAGATCCATGGCAAGCCTCATGGTATCATGAGACTCAGGAAACGCAATCGAAGGGCACATTGTTCTTGTCTGATTATACTGTTCAAGAAGCCACGCATCCTTGTAGTTCCACCACTTCGCAGAATTAAAAATATAATCAAAACCGGACTGAGCCAGTACCAGCGTCTGTTGGGGTGTACAACCCAAGCTTTCAGCAAAAAACACCACATCGGGATTTCGTTTGTGAGCTGCATCAATCAAGCGCTTCCAAAGTTCCGCTGGAACCTGATAGGCTGCATCTGCACGAAAACCATCAAACCCCTTCTCAAGATAATAGAGTACAAGCTCTTCCCAGTATTTCCAAAGGTTTTCACGATCGGGAGAATTCTCATTATCAATCTCAGCAAGATCCCCCCATTCCACCCAAACACCATTATCCCAAGCCCCGGGGCTTTTCACCTCTCCTCGTTCATTCCTCTTGTACCAATCAGGATGAACACGAACAAAAGAATGATCCTTTGCAGTATGGTTGATCACAAGATCCATGATCACCTTGAGACCCCGCTTATGAGCTTCATCAATCATCATCTCAAGTTGCCGTACCGGAGGAAGAGAACTATTGGTATTGATAAACAGAGGATTGAAATCATAATAATCCTTTGGGGCATAAAGACTCCCCGAAAATCCAGGATAATGAAAGGGATTAACATACACCCATTCAAACCCCATCTCCTGAATACGATCAAAGTGCACTATCCAATTCTCCATCCTGCCAACCAGTCGTGGGAAAAGATTGTAGATCCGTGCCCCTTGTTGCTTCTTGTGTGCCATGATATCCTCCATTCATTCTGGTAGCTATCATTATAGCACAAAAAAAAGAAAATAGCAATGAAAAAACCCCCTCTATCGGGTTAACAAAAATAGAGAGGAATTTTTCTTGTAATGGATAAAAACTTTTTGTTTTCTCCACAATCTCTTTTTTTCGCTTTTTTCTGAGACGACAAAGAAAGCTTGCCAAAAAACGCCCTTCCCTATCCTCCCTTGTCTTTAGTTTTCTCAGGCTAGGAAAAGACTTCAGCTGAAACAGGGCAAGAGCCAATTTCAAGATTGCCATACAAGCCCTTGCTACCCCAAAACCACTCACTCGTCATCGAGTGCATTCTCATCGATCATTTGATAGCGCCACTTATCCGTATCAAAAAACACCCCTTGGAAACGCCCACGAGTACAGGTACCCGTATTGAGATAGTATTTTTTCCTCCCCCGTTGAAACAAAACGATATCCTCAAGCTGATGGGTGTGTCCCATGATAACAGCGTCATACCTTCGATCCAAAAGTCGAAGAGCATAATACAAATACTTGAAATCATTCTCACGACGATAGTCCAGCGGCTTGGTATCCAGCTTCTTGTACACCTGAATATAAAAGTTTCTCACCCACTCCATTCGTGAACAGATCCTCACCAGCCTCATTCCCATTCGCACCATGCCCCGCATCATGGGATTCCCATTCAAAAAATCAGCCTGATGACCGTGAATAATGAGCACCCTCTTCCCGTTATGATGAATCTCATAATAATCAAGCCCCCTCTGACTCACCGCATCGTGATTTCCTCGAATATAAACCACGGACAAGCAATCAAGAACATGGATAAGCTTCGGATAGCTTTCGACAATCTCCGCTTTTCGATAGCGATACAACTCAAAGATATCTCCGTTCAATATAATCTTATCAGGGTTATAACGATGCACTGCCGATTCCAGCTTTTGAACAAACGCATCCTCATTCCAGCCAAACCAGCCCAGCGGATCTCTCGTATCCAAATGCCAATCCGAAAAAACAAGAAATTTCATACCCCTCACATATCCACACGAATCAGATCATAACTCCGTGAACCAAGCCCGATCGACTCAGCATAAGCCAATCCCTCTTTCCAGTTGGAATGCGGATGAATGAGCACAAAACGATCAGCAGAAGAATCATAGTGCTCATGAGTATCCGAAATCTTACTTGGAGCAAGAATGGGGGATTGATTCACAAGATCCACACTTGCCCGATCAAGAGCCACTGGATCCCTTGAAGCAAGAATACCCACATCAGCAACGATAGGGGCATCATGACTCCTCCAACAATCACAATCCGGGGAAATATCCATGAGAAAATTGATATGAAGCGCGGGCTTACCCTTGAGAACAGCAAGAGCATACTCATCAATCTTCTCCCAAGCCGTGTTACCCCCTTCATTCCACACCACCTGAGCAGCATCGTAGCGACACACAGCCACACACTGTCCACATCCCACACAGAGATTATAATCAATCTCCGCCTTTCTGTCCTCCCTCACCTTGATAGCACCATAGTTACAGTTCATTTCACACAGCTTACAGCCGATACACTTCTCTTTCACCACCTTTGGTTTGGAATTAGAATGCATCTCCAGTTTGCCCGGAACAGCACCACACCCCATCCCAATATTTTTGAGAGCCCCACCAAACCCTGTCATTTCATGCCCTTTGAAATGATTGATCGAAATGAAAACATCAGCGTCCACAATAGCAGAACCTATCTTGGCTTTCTTCACATGCTTTTGCTGAATCTCAACCTCACGATAGTCCGTTCCCTTAAGACCATCGGCAATAATGATATCACACCCCACCGTCTCGGGAGTAAAACCATTCTCATGGGCAGCTTGAAGATGGGATACAGCATCTGAACGACACCCCTTATAGAGTGTATTACAATCAGTCAAAAAAGGAAGCCCACCATGCCGTTTAACCACCTCTACCACCCGACGAATATAATTCGTGCGAACATAGGCAACATTACCCGGTTCACCAAAATGCACCTTAATCGCTACAAACTTCTTATCAAGCCCCAGTTCAGGTAAGCCCGCCGTGAGAATAAGCTTCTCAAGTTTGTCCAGGATACTTTTCCCTCTCGAACGAAAATCAATCCAATACACAGGTGATGCCATACACCCTCCTTTTTGATAGGGTATTATACACCCTTTTCCTCAAAATGGCAAGAAATAAAGAAAGAAGACTTTACAACATGTTTCCTATTGTCACATTAACAAAAAAGACGAAAGACTTTTTCCCACTTTCTTTGTCGGGGACAAAAGCTTGCAAAGAAAACTCCCTACTCTTACCTTGTCTCAGTTTTCAGGGCTTTGATGGTCGATTTGTTACCTGTGCATTGGTAGACGGAGTATTAGGAGGAGAAGAAACCGTATTGGTTGCCTCCAACTGGGCGAGATCAAATCCCAATTGCTGAAGGGCATTCTTGGCTTCCTTGCGCACGGAAAACTCAGGATCATACAATGCCTTGTACTTGAGAATCTCTATTGCACGCGTTTCTTTGATCTTGGCAAGGGTTTTTATAGCCTCGGTGCGAAGCAAAATATTATCCGAACGTGTGTACTGAATCACCTTTTCGCCAATCTGGGGACCTGAGAGAAAGGCAAGCCCTGCCAACCCCCACAAACGAACATTTACATCCTCTTTTTCATTATCAATCACAGGAGCAAGAATATCAAAGGCTTCGGCAACTTTTGTCTTACCAAGGGCATAGGCGCTATACATACGCACCTCTTTGACCTCTGCGGGGTCGTTAATGAGCGACTTAAGAAGTGGAATACTCTCCTTTCCGCCAATATTTCCGATGGCTACAGCTGCAGCACCTCGAACCTCTTTGGTATACTGATAGTTGGAAAGAATCCCCAGAATAACAGGTTCTGCCTGCTTATATTCCAGTTCTCCAAGAGCACGAAGAATGGTTGCTACCAGAAGACTCTCTTTGGTATCCTCGAGCCTATTCGTCATAATTGTAAAAAGATAGGGGGCAGCTGCCGTCACCTTGAGTTCACTACACCCAAAAGCAATACGACGCAACACCTCCGAATTTGTCTCCTTCTGCACAGCAGCCAGCCAGGGTGACTGATTGGAGAGCTTGAGTTCCACAAGGGCATAGGCCGCCTCTCCACGGACATTGGGGTTGTCATCATTGGCCAAAGCATTCATAATGAGATCGTATCCCTCAACAGCCTTACTATCCTTAATAGCCTTAATCACTCCAATCCTTTGAGAAGAAATACCATACTGCATCGTCTTCTGCCACTGTTCCACAATCTTGGGATCCACAGCGAAGACAAGGGAAAAAAAGAAAACCCCAACCAGAAGAATCCACAGGCCTTTTTTGGTCATTGAAACCACTCCTTGTATTCCTTTATCGGCTCAAAATCACCAAAGTTAAATCATACCTCCTCAGAAGAAATAAGATAGCCATACAAACCCCGCAAAAAGGTTTCATAGCCCTGGGGTGGCTTATAGTTTCTCCGCCGCATCATGGTGGTAAGATCCCGATAGAACTTCTCCCACTCATAGCGACCTTTTCTCCCCCAAGAAAAAGCAGGCATATACTTTTCTACCTGCACGCTGCCATCCTCAATAAAAATATTACACCCCGGCTCAATCACCGTTCCCGTATTCAGCATAATACCAATCCCAATCTTCACAAAATCCGAAATCACCGATCCAAACTTGTTCGTTCGTGTATCAACTTCGCCCTCTCTTCGACGGATGACAACAGGTCGATAGTTGTTTTTGAGATCACTCGTGGTTGCCATAGCCCCAATATTTACCCAACTTCCCACATAACTATGCCCCAAAAAACCCTCATGGTGCTTGTTGGAATAAGACTCTACAATACTCCACTCCACTTCCCCACCAATCTTACAGTGATCTCGGATGGTTGTTGCCTCACGAATTCTACCACTATCCACAAGGCTCTGTTTTCCGATGTAGGTAGGACCATCCACAATACTAAAAGCCCGCACTTTCGTTTCACAATCCACCACAATCATGCCGTTCTCAGCATGCCAAACCACATAGGGATCAATCGTTGCGCTCCGATGTACATACACTCCCTTTTGAAGAGAAACAAAATCATTGTGGTGTTCAAAATACGGCTCATAGAAATGGAGAACACTTTCTTGCCTATTCACCAGATCGGCCACATCACGATAATAAATTCCCGTCGAAACCTCCCTTGTCGAAAACTGATGGGCAAGCCAGTTCACATTCTGTCCCTCAAGGGCTCGTCTCACATCCTCGGTGAGATTTTCACCACAGAGATAAACCCACTTTCCCTCAGGAGTAATACCCAAACCCCTCTCAAACTGAAAACCGACAGGATAGACATACTGTGGATTCAGAACAAGAAAAAAATCATCATCCTTCGAAGCATAACCCTTTCGAGCAAGCGCCTTCCACACATCCTGCTCAAAACGAGGAGACCACACTCGTACCTCGCCAAACTCCTCCTTCGCCCGTTCATAGGGAGTCCATACCCCCAGAGAAATATCCCAAAGAAATCGACTATAACTCACAGGTGCAAAAAACACCCATTCGTGCGTTTCGAGAAGAAGAACCACAACTCCTCCTACATCATAAACATCGCACCATCGGGAACATAGAGAGCCTTGAGAAGCACACGGTTTCCAAATGGTTCAAAAAGAGCATACGCTATCTTTCCCTGCTTTGTAAAAATCGCCACGAGTGTTTTTTCTCCAACCATGGTGCTAAAAATCCTCTCAACCTCACTTCGAGCTGCACTTTCCTTGGTTCTTTCCACGGTTTGAACAGTATACCCAAAGAGAAGCAGCTCTCCCATCCTGCTAAAATCCTCCCCAAGCAAGGTGAAACGAGAGATTTTGCCACCACTCCCCAGGGAGAAAATAACCACTGGTTGGGCATAATTCGATGTATAAAACCTTGCTTTTCCACGCACCAGAGCCACACTCACCTTATAAGCCGTAATAAACACCGGCTGCGATTGATTCTTTTCGATGAAGACAAAATCCTTCTGATAGTCCTCTACCATTTCCCTGTGTTTATCCTCAAGAGGCAAATTGAGAAGCGTAGCACAGCCCTCCTTGCCATTTTTCCAGTCATCTACCTCAAGAGAAGCAAACATAACTACCGTCCACAACCTCATAGCCAAATCAGAAGCCTGTTCATCGGAAGAAAGAAGGGCAATCCCTCGACGGGCATATTCCTGCGATCGAGGAAAGTCCCCCATTCTCAGAAAGATTTCCGCTGCATTATACAAGATAGCTGGATTGTTCGGTTCGATGGCAATAGCTTTTTCTATGTTGGAGATAATATCCTGATTTCGTCCCAATTCCATAGCAACAGTCGCAGCAAGCGTATACGCCTGAGCATCATTAGTACGCAGCTTCAAAAAATCCTGAAGATACCTATCCGCATTGGTATAGTCCTCTTGCCACACCAACAGAAGAGCAATATTAAAATAGGGGGGAGCATAGGTCTTATCCAACTCAATGCACTTCTGAAATGCCTGAATGGCCTGCGAAAACTGTTGTCTCTGGGCATACTGTTTCCCCTGAGCCATATACTTCTCCACCTCAGGGGACACAGCCCACATTCCTCCCACTATTCCCACCATCACCAATCCAAAAAGAAACTTTTTCATGACCATCTCCCTCTCTGTATTTTACAAGAAAAACACCTTATTTTCAAATTTTACCCCAGTGCTACATCAAGCACCATCATCACCACAAACCCCATCATCGTACCAATAGTAGCGATATCAGAATTTCCCCTTTGTTGAGACTCTGGAATAACCTCCTCCACCACAACATAGATCATAGCCCCAGCAGCAAAAGCCAATGCATAAGGAAGAATCGGTTTTGCCCAAAAAACAAGAAAAGCCCCCAAAACACCCGCAACAGGCTCAACCATCCCAGACAACTGCCCATACCAAAAACTCCTCCAGATACCCACACCCTCTCTTCGTAGGGGATACGAAACACTCATCCCTTCTGGAAAATTCTGAATCCCTATACCCAAAGCCACAGCCACTGCCGCAGCAAACTGACTCGCCGTATACCCTTCTCCCAGTGAACCAAACGCCACCCCCACAGCAAGCCCCTCAGGAATATTATGAAGGGTAATCGCAAGAACGAGAAGCGTTGTCTTCTTCCAGTGGGTAGTAATACCCTCTTTCTCACTCATCGGAAAACCTATATGCAGATGAGGAATCAGCATATCAGCCACACGCAAGAACATCCCACCCAAAAGAAAACCAATACTAGCAACCAACCAAGGAATCTGATGCATTTCAGAAGCAATCTCCAAAGCAGGAAGAAGAAGAGACCAGAAACTCGCAGCGATCATCACACCGCCAGCAAATCCCAACATCATATCAAGAAACTTTTGATTCACACGGGGAGTGAGAAGAACAAGAGCTGCACCCAGTGCTGTCACAAGCCACGTAAACAGTGTAGCCAGCAATGCCATCACCACAGGATGCATAAAACCTCCTATAGAAAAAAAGGCTTACCCCAAGGGGTAAGCCCACCTCTGAGCCGCCTGGGGCTTGAACCCAGGGCCCTCACATTAAAAGTGTGATGCTCTACCGACTGAGCTAGCGGCCCAACCGACTCCACGGTATCCCTACCATAGAGGAGATATATTATACACTATTTTGCTTCTTTTGTCAAGAGCATTCGCACCCCAGCTGTTACAGGTGAACCAATCATCACAGAAGAATAAGTACCACTGATAAGCCCTACGATGAGAAGAAAGCTAAAGTTACGAAGCACCTCACCGCCCCAAATGTACAGCGCCACAGCAGAAAAGAGGGTGGTCAACGAAGTAATAATCGAACGATCCAAAACCTCAGTAACAGACTGATCAATCACCATGAGAAAGTTCTCTTCCTTAGCAAGCTGCTTCTTCTCACGAATACGATCAAACACCACAATGGTATCGTTAATCGAGTATCCAAGAATCGTCAGGATAGCTGCAATAATCGTAATATCAATAGGAATTCGCATAAACACAGCAAAAGCAAGCATAATGAAAAGATCATGCGCCATTGCCAAAATAGCCCCAACGCCATAACTAAAATCAAATCGAATCACAACATACAGAAGGACAATCAGCGAAACCACCCATATGAGATTCAAGGCACGATACACAAACGACTTCCCAACTTTAGCCTCAACCACAGTAGTTCCCATTATCTGTACCTTATCCTGACCATATACTTGAGTCAAAACATCCCTAATCAAAGCAATACCATCACTACCAGCCTCATAGGGTACCGTAATCACAAAACGATTGTCAGTAACAAGACCAACCGTCGTCACATTTGCTGCAATCCCTCGATTTTTAAACACCGATCTCACTTCACCCACCGAAACACTCTGTCCTATAGCCACCTCAGCACGATATCCACCCTTAAAATCAATACCAACCTCAAAACCACCCTTCAGTGCATAAAAAATAATTCCAAGCACAATAATGGTGAGAGAAATGGCAATAGCAAACGGTGCCACTCTCATAAAAGGAATAGGCTTTCTCTCATTCATAACCATCTCCTTTAGACAGAAACCTTTTTCAGTTTCAGCGTATCAAGCAAAAAGTCGTAAATCAACTTCGTTACAAACAGCATAGCGAACATATTGGCAATAATACCTGCTCCCAGCGTCATACCAAACCCTTTAATACTCCCCGTTCCAAAAAGAGAGAGCGCCACAGCCGCAAAAAAGGTGGTAATATTGGAGTCCCAAATGGTAGCCGAAGCATGCTTGTAACCATTTTCCAGAGCATGCCTAAAGTTATGGCTACGCTTCATCTCCTCACGAATACGAGAGAAGATAATCACATTCGCATCCACGGCCATTCCCACCGTCAAAGCAATTCCTGCTATACCAGAGAGCGTCATGGTAGCACGGAAGATCCCCGCGAGAATAGCAAACAAGAAAAACATATTGAACACCAGCCCAATCACAGCAATCACACCGCTTCCCTTATACCAGATCACCATAAAAACCACGACAGCCAGAATAGCGATAAGTACCGCCTTTGTTCCACCCTGAATAGCATCAGCCCCAAGAGAAGGCCCAACAACCCGTTCTTCAACCACATTGAGCCGAACGGGAAGTGCACCTGCCTTGAGAATATTGGCAAGAAACTCTGTCTCGTTATAAGTAAAGCGACCTGAAATCTCTCCCTTTCCACCAGGAATCTCACTATGAATCACAGGAGCACTCTTCACGCGTCCATCAAGCACAATAGCAAGCCGTCTCCCAATATTGTTGCGAGTCACATCGGCAAAAATGTCAGCCCCTTCCAGTGTCAAACTAAAAGAAACCACCGGTTGTCCTGTGGTAGGATTCATATCCGAACGGGCACTTTCCACATAGGTTCCATCAAGCACCGTTTCTTTCTTGAGAACATACCAACCACGAAGATGGGGAATGCCATAGTCGTCGTTTTCATACCAAGGATACCAATCTGAATCCGAAGGAAGCGTAAAGTTGGTAGGCAGACCCTGAAGACTCATGACAGCATCACCAACCATGGGAACACCCAGATCCCGAAGCTTTTTCATCGTCTCTTCATCCACAAGCTTGAACTCCAACCGTCCAATCTTAGAGAGCGATTCCTTGACGAGTTGAGGATCACTGACACCCGGCATTTCTATACTGATACGGCCATCAAACGTCTTGGCAATACTCACCTCACTCACACCAAAGGTATCCATACGGTTCTTGAGAATCTCCGTGGCTCGCTCAGTTGCCTTGTCCAACTCTTCACGAAAGGCATTTTCTGAAAGGGTATCTCCACCCTTTTCTGCCAACTGAGCCTTCAACTCCTCCTGATCAACCTCAAGAAGAAGATTGGCTCCACCCTGCAAATCCAGTCCGAGATTCATAACCTTCTTCCGCAAAGCTTTGATATCCAGCACCTGCTTTCGAAGCTCAGGAGAAAGCTTATCCATCTCTTCTTCAGAAATTTTGACCAGCTCCTTGGTCTCTTCAGGCAAAACAAAATACCACTGAAGAGTAGGCCACATTCCCCAAAGAGAAAGTGCGACCAAAAAGACAAGTAACACAAAACGCGAAAGCTTGCTCATAAAGCCTCCCTATTTCTTCTCTGCTTCAGGTGTAATCACTGCCGCGATGAAGTCTTTTCTCACTTCGATTTTGGCATCTGCAGTACGAAGATAGATAGTTTTATCTCCAACAAACTCCACTGTACCAATAATGCCACCCGTGGTGATAACACGATCTCCCTGTCTCATAGCAGCAATTTGTTTCTCAAGGGTTTTGCGTCGTTTCCGCTCAGGCAGAAAAAGGAGAAGATACATAGCCACAATTAAAAGCAAAGGCATCAAAAACAACGAAAGAGCATCTCCTCCCGTCTGTGTAGCCTGTAGAAAAAACCCATTCCACATATTTTTCCTCCATAATTTTATAGTAGTTCACCATTATAGTGGCAACTTACAAAAAAATCAATACCTTTTGCAAAAAGCTTTGCTTACGCCTGCCATACCTTAATCATATTGGTACTTCCAGGAATACCTACTGGCACACCAGCAGTAATCACCACAAAATCCCCTTCATTCACCAGCTGCTTAAACCTGAGAACTTCGCCAGCCCCATCCAGAAGTTCATTCACCGTGGAAACCTCGCCGAGCTCATAGGGAGTCACTCCCCATACCAAGGCAAGCCTACGAGCTGTCACAGCCGATGGACTAAAACCAATGATCGGAATAGGAAAACGATACTTTGCCACATTCCGAGCCGTACCACCACTATGGGTAAAACTCACAATGTATTTTGCCCCAATCTTATGAGCAAGTTCCACAGTGGCAAAACTAATCGATTCCATCACATTTTTGCGCGAGCGTTTCATCAAATCTACCTGTGTCACCGTACGCCCAGAGAGCATTTTCTCAAAAAGCTCACTATTTTCTACCTGAGCAGCAATCTGATCCATCATCTTAACAGCTTCCACAGGATACTGACCTGCAGCACTCTCAGCAGACAACATCACCGCATCCGTCCCATCAAAAATCGCATTCGCAACATCATTTGCCTCTGCGCGCGTCGGACGAGGATTGTTTACCATCGACTCAAGCATCTGTGTGGCTGTAATCACAGGCTTACCTGCGATATTACACTTCCGAATAATCATCTTCTGAATAACAGGAACCTCTTGAGGCGAAGTTTCCACTCCGAGATCTCCTCGAGCCACCATAATAGCGTCACTTACATCAATGATATTGTCAATATCATCAACCGCCTCAGGCTTCTCAATTTTTGAAATAATGGGAATACGTCTCCCATATTCCTTGAGCATAATATCAATGAGTTCCTTAACATCATCAGCGCTGCGTACAAAAGACAAAGCCACATAGTCCAGATTATGCTCAAAGGCAAACTTAAGATCGTTTCGATCCTTTTCCGTAATCGCTGAAATATTGAGCTTAATATGGGGAAGATTCACACCCTTGCGAGGTTTGAGTTTGCCACCATTGATAACCTCGGTATAAATATTTGTTCCTTCAATCTTTTGAATACGGAGCTCAAGTAGACCATCATCCAAAAGAATTCTCCCGCCAACTTTTGCCTCATTGTGCAAGTTCTTGTAGTCAATCGAAACCTTCTTTTCACCATTGATGATACCACCCACGAGATCATCCGTGGTAATCACGAGGGTATCACCCTTTTCAACTTCGATAAAATCCCCATCAAGTTTTCCAACGCGAATCTTTGGCCCCTGAAGATCCTGAAAAATAGCCACCACCTTGTCCAGTTCCTTGGCTGCCTGACGAACATATTTCACACTCTCAAAATGATCATCAAAACTTCCGTGCGAAAAATTCAATCGAATAACATTTGCCCCTGCCTCAAGAATTTTATAAATTGTTGGATAGTTTCGTGAAGCTGGCCCTATCGTGGCCACAATTTTAGTAAATCGTTTCATATATTCTCCTTACTCTATTTTAGAAAATTTGAGAGTAATATTGTAGAGAAAAAAATTTTTTTTTGCAAAAAAGTATACTCTCTTCAGTTTCTCAGGCTGTGGAAAGATTTTAGCCGAAACAAGAAAATAACGGTTTCCTGCGAGGTGAAATAAATGAGGAGGAGAGGTCAGCCTTGCTTTTTACATGCCTCAGTTTTTCCCATGGGGAAAATAATCTGAAACAAGGAAAGAGCGGAAAGCAATGTAAGGAGATTTTCGTTTTGAATTAACGATTCCATTTCGAAAAGAGTTATTATGAAGCAATTCGGGGGCTTGACAAAAACGAAAAAATATGCTATACTATATCTACCAACGCCGGGGTGGCGGAATTGGTAGACGCACTACTTTGAGGTGGTAGCGGGTGCAAACTCGTGCAGGTTCAAGTCCTGTCCCCGGCAAAAAGGGGCTTTCGTAAGAAAGCCCCTTTTTGTTTTTTACACCTACTTATTCGGGAATTGGCCCTCAAGCCACTTCTTTTGGGCTTCGCTCTGCTGAATCGCCTGATTCATTCGACCATACTCCTGGCGCAACTTGAGTTCATAGTCTTCGAGTTCCTCATTCATCTTGGTAACTTCTTTTTCTTTAGTGGCAATTTTTTGTTTGTTACTATCCAAACGAAGAGTGGTAAAACTCCCTGGACCATAGGCATACCGCAACTGAGCATTGATCTGAACAGCAATGCCCTCATCCTTCACCATATCGCCCGTTGTATCTGAAGCAAAGAGCTGTTCCACACCAACCACCTTCTGTCGGAGAGCATCCTTGAGACGGTTCTCATCCACCTGAAGAAGCCCCATTTTGGCGGTATTCCATTCCTCGTCGCTCGTTGAAAACGAACCCGCTTTTTTGGTATAGATACCAATCTGCTCCAAAAGAGCAAGCTCACGCCCATACACTGTTGGATAAGCATTCTGGGCAATAACACGAAGTTTACTTCTCAAGGAGTTAAAACTCACATCTGCTTGAAAGACACCATTGCGGAGGGTTTCCTGCGAGCGCTCGCTCAGCGGTGTTCTATCTTTGTCCGGAGCGGTTGCAATGGCGAGGTATTCCATGACCTGGTTATAGGCATGTACCCAATCAAGAATACTCTGATAAATCTTGTCATAGTCGTGATCCACTGTGAGTCTCACGGGAAGAGATGAGGGGTTTTTCAAAGTAAGGGTTACCCCTTCAATCACATCGGAGACATTATTCTTGTTCCGTTTCACCTCTATTCCATCCAAAGTAAAAATCGCATCCTGTGCCTTTGAAACAGGATTTTGTGGTTGAACTCCTCCTTCGCTGACCACTGTTTCGAGAACCATATTCTGAATGGCAACCTGTTTGTCTGTATTGGCATTCTTGAGGTGAACACGCACAAGACGTTTCCCTTTCTGTGCCACAAGGAGATTGGAATACACACCGCTCCCTGTCGGAGAAAGATACTGCACCTGTCCATCACTAAACTCAAGGGCAATGTATTCCTGAAAGTTGGAAATACGTACAGGAAGGGCTTTTGGCTCCTCATAGTATACGATGAGGCTTCCCCCTTCCACAACAACATTACTCACCTGCACACTCTCCATCTTCTGAAGAGGAAAATCCAACAGATAATTGGTAGGAGATTCCTCCTCGGGAAGCTGTTTCAAAGAAAACGAAAACACAAGTGTTGTATTAGCCTTAATCTCTGGGCCATCGGGAAGATAAAGATCAACCTCTGACCCTGGTACCAACACCACCTCGGAAGAAAGAAGTCGTGGACTTCCCCCCTTGACCAGCGAACGCTCAAGAGGCACAGGGTATTTTTCGCGCTTATCTTCTCCTATTCGGAGAATACCCGCCTCAAAAAGCGGCTTTAAATCCCCAGAAAAGGCAAGTTTATTTTCCAAACCTGTTTCCTTGCCACTCACCACAAGCACAGCCGTGGTAGGAGTATCTGCCACAACCTTTGCATCCACTATTTCTCCAGCCTGATCCTTGATTTGCTCAGCCAGCTGGTAGATATTACCTCCCCGAAAACGCACCTTCGCTGACTTCCCCCCCATGCTAATCGTAAACTCACCCGGGGAGAGATTGTCAAACCGCGAAAGCGATTGACTCGCAAAGGAATCAGGTTGGGCAATCTGGATCACCTTGATCTGATAACTATCCTTTTTTGCCTTTCTCTGAGCAATGGCTGAGAGACTCGATTCATCGGTAGAGTTGGCAATTTTATCCCCAAAAGGCGATTCAAAACTATAAAGAGCCTTACTCTTCGCGTCAAGCTCCTTCAAATAGTTGACAAAATCAAGAATAATCTGGTTTTCGATCTTGAGATTCTGAATCTCCTGTTGCTTTTGCAAAATAGGAATTCGCTTTGCCTCAACCAGTTTACGAATAGTGCCTTCCGTGTCAAACTTGTTTTCCATCCCAGGAAGATTGAGAATCGGCTTATTGGTAATAGAAGCTGCCCACATCATTCCCCAGAGAAGAAACAAAACAAAACGATAAACCACTCTCATGGCTTCCTCCTCTCCCCTCTTTCTCCTTTTTTCTATCGGCACATTTTTCCAAATCTAAAAGATAAGACAACGGCCTTCTATTGGAGAGGGAAAATATATTTTTATTAAAATATATAAAAAATTCCTCCATTCATCATAAAAACTTGACTTTTCCCCTCCTCTTTATTATAATAATTTTTACAGAGGTATGTTAATAGTAATTAAAGGAGGAAGAAAATGTCAACAAACAAGGTTATTTTCATACTCTCTCATTATAATGATAGTATGAAAGATGTGGCAACTCAGCTGGAATTGAGTGAAGTACCGACAACGGTAGAAGTTATCTCACCTAATGAAATCGAAAAACTTCCATCCCTTCGGTACGAGGTGGTAGTGATTGATGTGGATCAGGCAAACAAGCGTGGGCCTATTCTGATCCAGAATCTCCGTCGCAAGAATAGTTATACCCCTATTGTCGTGCTGTCCGAACAGGGATCACCAGAAACAGCTGTTTACTATTTCAACATGGGGGCTGACGACTTTGTCCGCATGCCTGTGGATGTTATGGAACTTGCCAGTCGTATCAGGGCAAAACTCCGACTGATGAATTTTCTTGAGTCGCTTACCTCTTCACCAAATACAAGCAATACCCCCTCAAAAATCACCATTGGAGAAGCTGAAATCGATCTCAACCGCATGATTGTTCAACGCGGCAAAGAAACAATCGTACTTACCCCCAAGGAAGTCGGTATTCTCAGACTCCTCTACCGTAAACGCGGAAACGTGGTTACTCGCACAGAATTCCTTCAGGAAGTGTGGCTCCTCGACGATCCAACTTCGATTACCGATCGTGTTGTAGATACCAATATTCTCAATCTCCGTACGAAGATCGGGGATGGTGGAAGACACGCCCGCTATATCAAAACAATCTTTGGGGTGGGATATCTCCTCGTTGCAGAATAAAATAAAGGGCTGCCGCAGGGCAGCCCTTTATTTTCATCATTAGAACTTGAAAACAGCGGAAATGGTTGTTCCACCGTATCCATAGTAAGTACCATCAAATCGAATACCAAAAGAATCGGTAAAAAAGTAGGTAACTCCTCCTATCGATGCAAAACCAAGCCAGGCTGTTTTCGCATTCGGCTTCACATACTGATCATAATAACTTTGAGTTGTAGGATCGCTAAATGCAACCCAATAATTTTGTAAGAAAATCCCTACCCCGGCATAGAAATCAAGATGTTTTAGAAAATCTGGAACATCAGCCATAGAATTTTTGGGACCAAAATGAGCCGTTCCAAATAATCCTACGCCAAGATAGTTGTAACTCCAGGAATAAGTAAAGTAAACATACTGAAACGTATAATAGTACCCCTGAACGGCAACACCAAAATCCAACGGAACCTTGTTGTCAATGGCATACTGACTAAAGGTGAATTCGATCCCAGGATACGCACCAAAACCACCCCAGGCAAGCGCCAAAAGATCAAAACCAACATTGATAGCAAACGTACCCGGCTTGTAGAACGAATCCAACACTGAAGACGCCTTGGAAGATGCCTTGGAAGCAGAAGTTGCCTCTTTCTTTGCCTCAGCACCAAAAAGCACCGCTGCAACCCAAACCATCGCCACTACCCATACCAACTTCTTCATGGTCATAGACCACCTCCTTAAAAGAAATTTTTACGAAAACAAGCACAACTTTTTTAATTTCCAAAGACTATTTTAGTCTAATAAGCCTCTCTCTTTTTGTCAAGTTTCTGGCAACACTTTTTTAAACTTTTTCTTCATCTCCCTGAACAACAGAGCGAATTGTTTGTATAAATTCTTGCCCTTCAACGACATGTGATTTTTTTAGCAATTCGTGAAGAACTGCATCCTCGCGCACACCCATGAGAGAATAGACCTCAACACTTGAAGGAAGCGCATCAAAACTGGAGAGCAGAATCGCCAAATCGGTAAGTTTACTATGGGAAATCGCCTCAATATGTCGCCAGAACACTACATAAAAGCTTCCCTTGACATAGATTGCCACATCACTATTCAAAAGAAGTTGCTGAAAGGACGTTCTCCCCAGTATCTTTTTGCACACCTGAAGAAACACATCCTCCCGTGCTGTAAAGTACTGCGAGAGATAGCTATGCGGCAAAAGCCTTTTGTACATCTCATAGGTAACCTTTACATCCTTGAAATTCGGATCCATGAGAGCGATACGCTCGATATTTTTGAGCGACTGGTACTCCTCCCCCGTGTTCCATAAGAGATTGGCATAAAGGTAGAGAAGCTCTTTTTTTACCGACTCTGGAGCCACTTGCGAGAGAAACTCCGAAACATACTGAATTCCTTTGTGATATTCCTTCAATTTAATCCATATCTGGATAACACTCAACCAGGATTTATACCGCTCCTCGTGATACGAAGAGGCAAACGACTTGAGAAATGTATCGTAAGCCTTTATAGCATCAAAATACCGCCGAAGATTCTCCAAACATCGGGCATAGTAAAACCACATAAGCCCATTCTCATAGTGATGCTTGATAAGAAGTTCCCACTGCTTAAGGGCTGAGGCATAGGTACCCATTTCATAGAGAATCTTGCCATAAAGAAAACGTGCCTCCAAAATACCAGGCCTCTGTGAGAGAAGTTTCTCCAAAAGTTCACGAGACCTACGAACATGTTTGAGATGATACTGGCACTCTGCAGCCCGAAGAAGGGCCAGTGGATTATTCTCATCCTGATGAAGAACCATAAGGGCATAGGCAAGTGCCTCTTTGTAGTTATTCTGTCGCTGATATAGCCCAACAATAGCAAGCAAAAGGTCATTGTACAAGGGATGTCTTACCCCCCCTACCTTACTTGCCTCTTGATAGAACTGAATAGCATTCACTCCCTGATCGAGAGCCTCATAGGATCGAGCAAGATAATACAACAAAAAGAGCCGTTCCCGCTGATGAAGCCTCTCACTTTTTTCCAGCCTCTCGGTAATCAATCGGATACATTCTTGATAGTCTCCTCTTTTGTAAAGACGCTGAACCCTTCGCTCAATCGTCTGATTATAAAAAATCGCCCAGATTGACCAACCAACGATACCAACCAAAAAGACTGCCACAATCCCCAAAACCCAGATTCCTATGATTTCCTGCCACATCAGCGCAGCACCCCTCGACAATTGTTGGTTTGCATCCATCCCTCCCTCATATCCTCACCACGAAACAGCACAAACCCCTTCTCCCGTCGAAGAATCCAACCCTCCGTGCCAGCATTCACCTCACCGAGAGACAGGGCAGACTCCTCAGGACGATCCCCCAGCACCCCCTTTGCCACAACGACAGCAGGTTCCTTGGAAAAAAGCTGCCAGGCTGCAATTCCCTGCCCCACGAGAAGAACAGTGGCAAAGAGATACCACACCACAATCATATGTTTCAAAAACCGCCACTGGGAAATTCTCACAAGCACATTCCATTCCCACTCCCCACTCCTCACCACAACAAGCACACCAGCAAACACAAGACACAGCACCCCCAACCATGCCAACGTATTCAATCCTCCAACTCCAAACACCATCCTCTCCGCAGGCTTGTCCATAAACTCCATCCGCATCCTTTGGTAGGTAGCCCCCACCTGTTGAAGGTGCGGAGACAACACATAAGCCTTTTTCACATACCAGAGAGCCTCCGGTTTGTTGCCCTCGTTCCACAGCCTCACCCCTTCATTGTACAACACAACAGGATCTGAGCGCATTCCACAGCCATTGATCCCCAAAAACGCTATGAACACAAAAAACCATCTTTTCGTCATGATTCACACTCCTTTTTACCTTCGAGAAGAGAACGATTGTACTCCTCCAAATGATGCTTTGCGTTGGCAATAGAAAGAGAAAGCGTCTCCTGGGGATAATCACAAATCTTCCCATGCCCTGGGAAGATTCTCCGTATCTGGAGAGTACTTAAGCGTTCCAGAGAGTTGATATAATCCCCATAACTCCCCGATTGCGAGATTTTTGAAATCACCCCATCAGCAAAAACCGTATCCCCAGAAAAAAGAAACCGCTGATTCACCTCATAAAGACAGATACAACCTGAAGTATGCCCAGGTGTATAAAAAACCCGAAGCTTATAATTTCCAAAATCAAAGATATTCTGATCGGTAAGCCATACATTCACCCTCGACTGAATAGCCTCTTCCCCGTGAACAATAGCATGAATCACATACTCATCCTGAAGTTCAATCTTGGTTGCCGCAAACCGATCCGCTGCAACAAGCGCCGTCTCGTAGAAAAAACCTATTCCCCCGACATGATCATAATGCTCATGGGTACAGATCACGAGATGAATATCGCTCACCTTCAGCCCCACCTGAGTCAAAGCCATCACAACACGATTAAAATTACTCCTTGTCCCCGTATCAATGAGCACATTTTTATAAAGCCCTTTGATAATATAAACATGCGAACTTGGTTTTTCCCCATAGACAATGAAGATGTTCTCCTCGATCTCCTGAAAAAGCAGCCGTTCACTCATGCCCCAGCCCCTCAATTGCCTTAATCAAACGAAATGTTTTTCGCTCAAGCGAGAGAATATCAAAATTTTCATATCGCTCAAAAAGCATCCGTTCCCTGAGATAGTAGCGAGTGAGAAAATCCTTCCCAAACCGTTGCAATGCTTCAAAAAAACCATGGTTTATCGGTAAGCCCCGAATCTCGTCAGAGAGTTTCTTCAGGTTAAAGATTACCCCTTTCACCGCCTCCCCTGAAATACGTTCCGAAACAAACATTTTTTTCTTGTGCAAACCAGCAATCCCAAAACGCCTACCCGCATCGTCAAGATCCATTGTTTCAAAACCCTCCATCAGCACACCTTCTCGAGTAGCATTCACACAACGAACACCCGTTCCATCCCGAAGCCTCTGTGCCGAAACCTCAAACCATCCCTTAAAATTCGAAAGCACAAAATCAGAGAGCACCTCCTCATGAATTCCCCTCTGCTTCTGCAATCGACGAGAAAGAAGAGCCTCCCAAAAAATCGTATTCAACGAACGAAAACGATTCCCCAAAGGAAAATAACGATAGTAGTGTGATGTCGATGCCACATGAGTCGTTTGATAACTAAAGGCAAGATCCTGCCCAACCAAAATCAAGGGATTCCCCCCCAAAAGAAACGATGCATGAAACAGTGAAGTAGAAACAGATCCCCCCGTTTCCACATCCCCCAAACGCGTATTCATCTGAAGTTCTATCCATTGCACAAACTCATTCTTCAACAAAAAGGGATTCCCTTGGGGATCAATATCCACATGGGCTGTTGTTGCCACGTACTGTTCATGTGCAGGGGAAGACCTTCGAAACCAACGGGGAGTCTCTGGATGCACCACAACATCATAGATCAGACGAACTCTTCCCAGATATTCCTCATCTATCCCAACAAAATCCTCCAGTGTGTGCACCTGAGCATCGAGAGAATACACCACATCAGGAACAATTCCCGCCTCATAAAGCGGAAGAAGTGCCGTATCCACCGCTACCACAAGAAACGAAGACGCCACCCTTCGAATGGCTGGAAGGGACTCACGAAGCGAAGGTCCTGCTGACACCAAAAGCACAGGAATTCCCCTCTGTCGCAAAAAAAGCCTATTCACAGGTGTGGCAAACGGGAGATTCTCAAGGTTCCGTATCATATGGATCAACCATATCTCCTCAAACTTCAAACGAGTACTAAAATCCCCCAACTTTATCTCAAGCAGTCGCTGAATCCGCCGTTCAAAGGCACGATAATCCGAAAGCTCATAACTCCCCCGAAGGATTATCGTTTTCACAAACCGTATCCGCGAAAAATCCAAAAGCGCAAAGATACCATCCAGTGCCTCTTCTGTTTGCTCAGGCCCAATCCAATAAAACGACGAGGGCAATTCGTACACCTTTTGAAAAAATGCAGCGACTTCAGGATGCTGCTCTATCACAACCCCTCTTTCAAATCCCTCTTTTTCCAATAATTCCACATGATAGCCCAAGCCTGCTCCGATGATAATGACAAAGGTCTCCTTAGGATCACAGGACTTGAGCGGTTCCAGGAGCCGAAGAGCCTCCTTACCCGGAGAATAAAGACTATGGACATAGCGATCCCCCACCTTGATCGTCAGCAAACCATCCCTTGCTTCAACAAGAGCCGAATACTCCTTGGCAAGTTGTTTAAGCTGTGGGTACCGTACCATACCTTCTCCCTACATTGGTAAGAAAAACGACAAAAAAAGCGCCAGTCGCACACTCACATACCCCAGCACAATACCTGCAAGCACATCTGTGGGATAATGAAGCCCAAGATACATTCGTGAAATACCGATAAGCACCGCCACAACAAGAAATGGCCACATCCACACAGGATAAAAATACCACATAAAAAACACAACGGTAAACGCTCCAGCTGTATGCCCAGATGGAAAAGAAAATCGATCTGGTGGGGCAAGAAGAATCGATATATCCCCATGCTTTACATAAGGACGATCCCGAGTAAAAACATTTTTGATCACCACCTGAAAAACAATCTGAATCACCTGAGCCATAGCAAGCACAATCCCTGCGTAGAGATCCAGAAAAAGCAACAAAAGAATCAACCCAAACCAAACATACCCATCGCCAATACGTGTCATAATAGTCATAAACACATTGAGACCATGACGACGCTTGCGAGCAAGAAGAGCCACTATCTCCTTATCAAGATTACGGCTTATACGAAATCGTCGCTTCTCCCGAAGAGGAACCTCAATCTCCTGAAACAGCACACGAAGAATAACCTTGTCTTTTCGAGAGAGACCCCTCGTCAGAATATACTGACTCCGTTTGGCATCATACACATAAACATCGTCAAGGTATTCCCTCACCTCGGGATCCTCAACGGTCTCCAAGATTCTCTGCCACTGCACCAGAGAAAGTTTTTTAGGCACAGAGGAAACATTTTTCTTCTGAGGCTGTGATTCTGTCATTTTCTCCCGCCTCTTTCTTTTTTCAAATACATTATACACGATTTTTCAAAAAAAAGAAAGCAAAAGGTTGCTTTTCCCACAACAATTCAGTATAATAACACGAGGAGGCCGTATATGAAAAAATGGTTTTTCTCCTTTTTCCTTTTGGGAATACTTATCCCTACCTATTTGCTTTCACTTGACAAAATACTCTACATCCCTCTACCGAAAGCGGCCAACTCCAATACCTACCCACAACAAGAATCCAGCTCCTATTTTCTTCAGCAGATGCTTCTCGCGGGATTTGCAGCTCTCCCCGACTGGGAGATTACCACCGAACTCCCTACCAATACACAGAACATCGCCCTCTATCGCCTTGAAACCATGATGGAGTTTTTTGGTTCTGTAAACCGTCCCCAATGTATCTACACCTATACCCTCTACAACAACAAAAACAAAGCCATCTTTACGGGCATTACCACTAATGACATTCGCTATGGCATGTTGGATGCTGCCGATGTCGCCATCTTCGGGGGAGGCAAAGCCCTGGGACAGGATCTCTCTGCCTACACTGTGATTCGTGTTACCCTCCCCCCTCTCGGTATGTCACAGTATAGTTTCTACCTCAACAAAAACAAACTCTTTATCCTCTCCAACACCGAACCGATTACCCTTGAGTACCGTCTCCTCACTAATCAAACCTACTCTTTTACCATCAAGGAAGCCCCTTCCCTTCAGAACCTCTGGCTCGGAAAGACTCTCTGGCAAAAAGATCTTACCCTGTTTTCTCCTACAAACATCTCGCTCTCCATTACACTGAATACCATTCTCACCATTCAACCCGTCAAAACTGAAGTTTTTTTGGTTCCAGCCAAAAGTTACACACTCACCATCTTCAACAGCAACACAAGCACTAGTTTCACCAATACCATCCTTCCACTATACTTTGAACAACCCCAAGAAATAACGCTTCCCTTCGGAAATACGTACATCCTTGAGACCAAATACACCAACAAAAATAAAAACATCGTTGTGGACTCCAAGACAATCTTTGCATCAAAAACCTCGCTCAACTATCAGCCTCTCGACAGGATACAAACCCGTCCCTTTTACCCCCGTATAAGAATAGCATTGTGGGCTCCTTTAGATAGAGGAGAGAGTGGTTTTCCCCTTCTCCTTGAAGGAAGTGGAGCACTCTGCTACTACCCAACAATGAACAGCTGGTTTGGCATACAACTCGGAGCACTAAAGCCCTTCATCCCCTCTCCCGAGGCACCAACAATTGAGAATTCTGTAGGAAGTCTCGCTCTGTTTGGAGGGTGGTATCCCTTCAGCAAAAAGTATGATCCAATACGTCTCTTCGTCGAAGGATACATCGGATGGCACAGTGCAAAAGATATCACTCTCATAGATAACACTTCTAGTCCCTTACCACCGGAAGCCAGTGATCGGTACAACCAATTACTTACAGGTGTGGCCTTTGAAATCGGTGGAGGTATTGAACTCTCTGTCTTTTCAATTGGCTTCCATTTGTGGGCAGCCTCCCGCAAAATCCCAACAGATCCTTACAATCTCGTGGAAACAACATACGAAAACAAGCTTATATCAGGCATTGTCATTGTAGCCAAAGTTACTCTGTAAACAACGCTTACTCCACCAAACTGTCATTGGTGAAGATCTCTACCGTATCATCGATAAAGTTACAGATGGCGAGGATTTGATGATCCGAGGTAAGGGCAATACCAATGGGCTGATTCCCCACTTCAAAACTCTCTACACAACGGTAGTCATTATAACTATCAAAGATTTGGACTCTTCCATTTTGTGGACTGGGGAGCAAATAACTCTTGGGATTATCCGGTCCTCGGGTAGTAACATAAATATAACGCTTGCCAGGTGAGAGTTTGAGGTTGTTGGGATGAATCCACGTTGGAACCCGCCTCACAATGGCATCTTTTTTTAGATCATACACAACAAAATGGTTTTTTCGGAGATTGTTGATGAAGGCAATCTGCCTCTTGTAGTCAGGGCGAAACCTCCCATTTGATCCACCACCATTGTGAATCATGAGCACCTCTTTGTGCTGATTTTGACGATCATATTTGGCAATATGCCCCGATTCGTAGAATACTACATAGAGATACCGATTATCCTCAGAAAAACCTATTCCACGAGGAGAGATTCCTCTTGTCCTCACCCTTCCCAGGTAGGTATAATTACTTGAAAAATAGGTGACATCATGACTCAGCCAATGACTCACATAGTAATAAGCTCCATCAGAGGTAAACTCTCCCACTTTTGTCCAATTTCCATGGGAGGGAAAGTTGGTCTTGATGGTAAATGTTGCCGTATCCAGCACAAAAATCCATCCCTTTGTATCCATCTGGGTAAACCAGTACTCCTTCCCATCTGGTGTGAACACCCCTTCCACAAGCCCCCGATACGGTTGACGTTCCTTTGGAATAAAAACATCACGCAACTCCCCTGTCTTCATATCGTAGATCTGAATTTTAGGGGCATCAAGCAGGGAGATATAGAGATAGCGATCATCGGGAGAAAAAATGATATCTTTCGGCTGGCTTCCCGTGGCAAACCGTTTCACAAAACGAAAATGGGAGTTCGTGGCCATCAGGCGTATCCATAGCGTCTGGGGAGGAAAAACATCCCGACGTTCCTCTTTGTACCCCGGCTTTACTAAACGGATAGTCATAGAGGAAGGGAGAACATTCGTATGAAAAGGGGTTTTCCCAACAAGAGTATCCCCAACATAAACAAAAGCCCCCGACGGGGCAGTTTCAACATGAAGGGGCACACTCCAGGCATTTTTGACAACCAGAAATGCTATCAAACTAGAGACCAACAAACGCATGATTATCTTTCCTTTTCTTGAAGTTTTCTTTTGTTCTTTACCAAACGATAGATATCAGAGAGGTTTTTGATAATAATCTGATCAGCACGCCGCTCTATTCTTCCCATGTTATGGTAACGCATGATGTATTTTTCACATTCTTTTACATCAATTCCACACCAATGAGCCACCTCCTCCACGGTTACACCCTCCAGCGAGACAGGATCGGTTTTGTCATAGGTAGCAGGAATAATTCCCCGCACCTCACAAAGCATGAGTAGAGTATCCAGAACCTTTGCCTCATCATCCTTGAGGGAGAGAATTTCCAGCTTACGAGTGGCATCAAAAATACGCTTACTAAAGATTTTGATAAGAGAGAGAGCCCATTTAGGATTACTCACCATGAGTTCATAGAAATTCTGCTTCTGGAGAGCAACAAGACGCACGGCTGTTTCTGCAATAGCCGTGGCATTGCGGGGGGCATTGTCAATGATAGCCATCTCCCCAAAGATAGCCGGAGGCTCAATGATATCCAGTGTCTTCTCCCGATTATCCTGAATCTTGGTAAGCCTTACCTTGCCTTCTTTTATGATATAGAACTCATCACCCGGCTCGTACTCACAAAAAATAATATCGCCCGCATTGTAGCTCCGTTCAAACTTATCTAATGCATCCATACTACAATGCCTCCATTCGTTTCTTTGCCTGACGAGAGAAATCATCAATAGGGGGGAGCATCACTATCTTTTGAAGAATCGTTTTTTCATTCTGAACTTGATTGAGATAATGATAAATATCAGCCAAAACAAAAAGCATTTGTTTCACTGTAGGAGGATCTTTCACCTCCTGTAAGAAGGCATTGACTGTCTGGGCGCACTCGTTCATCTTGTTTTGTTTGAAAAGGGATGTCACCAGCATCAATTTTGCTTTGAGCACCATGGCGGGATCAACATTGGCAAGATCCTTCTCCAAAAATGAACGAAGCATCTTTTCCCCCTGGGCATAGTCACCACCATCACAGAATGCCTTTGCCTTGTAAAAGGCATCCATGGCTTCTTTTGTTCCCAAGACTGAATGGGCATTACTAAGGTTCTGTGAAGTGTCCTGCACCGTAATATTTACACTATCAACTGTCGTTGTTTCCATAATCTTCTCGAGCGGCTGAAAACTCTTCAAGAAGCCTGTTTTCATCGCCTCCTGACAAATCTGTATACGGTATTCAGCCTCTTTTGCAAGATTCGTATTCCCATAATGCTTGAGATACCGCTGGTAGACCTGAATCGCCTGACTGTACTTCTTTTGATTGAGATAATATTCTCCTATCTTGAACAAGCCAATATTGGGGGCATAGAGCACATTGTTGCCGAGATAGTTATTCACCTTGATGCCAAGGTTACGAAGTTGCCCTGAAAAAACACGAAGAAGACGCTTCATCAGTTCAACATTGGTTGCCACATAGGCCTCAAATTCAGCTGCCTTGAATTCTATAGTAACCACATCGGTAAGAGCCTGTGCAACCTCTCCCCGTGTATGTCCAATAATGGCAGACTTGAGCCCAAAAAATTCACCAATCTGAACAGGCTTCTGGATCTTCTCCCCTGTTTCTGGTTCTGTAAAGCTCAATTCAACTTCACCAGATTTCAAAATATAGAGCGTATCTCCGATTTCATGATCAAAGTAGATCACTGATCCTGCCCGAAAACGCTTTTCTACAGGCACCCCTTACTCCCCCTCTGGTAATGTTAATGGGAAAAATGGCAAATGCTTCACAAAACCTAATCGTGAACACACCTTTTGATAGAACTGTATAGGTCTGCCAATCAAAATCCTGTCCAACCCACCCATGGTAACCCGCTGATAATGCCCTGAAAATTTCTCAAAAAATGGCACAAAACTAGCATTTCCATAGAGAGGCTTACCTTCGAGAATAACAAGTTTTATATCATCCAGATCACTCTGTATCAGGGCTTCATAAGGATTATGGATACTACTGCCCTTTATTATTGTAAAATTGGATTTTGCTCCGATGGCAATTTTTCCTTCGTCAAAACAACGGAGTGCCCGAGCGGCATTCATTGTTACCATCATCACAAGCACCTTCGGATCCAGCTTCTCACCATAGAGCTTTTCATAGAGACGTGAGGCAAACTGAAGCTCATCCAAAAGATGAAGACCTCCAGACATGGGCGAATCCGTGCCTAATGCTACATTAACCCCCGCCTCCAAAAGCTTCTTTATCGGTGCTGTTGTCTGAAACATATAGTAATTAGAGGATGGGCACCAAACAACATTGGCTTTATGGGAAGCAATTTCCTCAATATCTTCATCACTCAAACTAATCCCGTGAATAAGAACAGTGTACTCATCCAGTGCTTCAAGCTCCAGAAGAATATCCGTCCCAAGGTTTGCCTCTTCATCAAATCCCTCTTCAAGATGAGTAATAAAAGGAATATTCTTCTCCTGTGCCTCAGCATGCTCAACAGTAATCCCTCGTCCCCATCGAAGATCATAGCTTGAACACTCGTGTTCAAGGGTATAGTTTTGAAGAACATGGAGGGGAAGTTCCTTCAGAAAGTCCTTGTTCACCGCATGGGGAATATGATCCGAAACAGTAACAACTCCAGAAATAAGGTTACGATAGGCTCCCAACCAGTAGAGATCACGGTTTTCAAGCCGACTTCTCTCTTCATAGAGAGGATGACTCTTGAGATCATTATCCCAAGGGTACCAGCTAATATAGGGACCTTTCCCCACTCGAGGGTAATATGTCCCAAGAAGATGATCATGGGCATTAATAAGACCGGGAAAAACAATATCCCTCTCCTCCAATTCAAGCACATAATCAACCGGTGGGATATTTTTCCCCATATGGAGAATCTTTCCCTTTTTGCTATCGACAACCACAGCCGTATCTCGAAGGAGAAATTCAGGGGTTACAAATGTCCCCCCTACAATTGCATAAATCATGAAAGCTACTTCTCCTATCTTTTACAATTTTCGGAATATCAAGAGCATAACTTGAAAGATAATGCCATTCTTCCCAAAAGAAAAACTTTAGTTTTGCACCCTCCTCTCCGAAACAATAACGAGACAAGGAGAAAATAATGATGCGTGCTCTCCAATTACTCATCTTTCTTCCTCTGATGATGTGGGGAATCACCCTCAGCCCAGATATCCAAACTCTTACACAAGCTGTGTTTCTTGCCACCCCAGGAAATAATCCTCTCTACCAAACACCCGAATACGATGACAGTTCGTGGACAAAGATTTCTCTTCCAACCAATCTTCAGGTGGTACTCGGAAAAGCTGATGACTACTGGATTCGTTTTCACTTTTATGTGCCCGAAGACTACCATTCTCTTTCAGCTATCCATGTGGGGTTTATCTACAGTGCCGATGCCTTTTATCTCAACGGCAAACTCATGGGCGGCCATGGGGTATATCCAACCTATGAAAACGCCCATGATACCCTTCGATGGTACCTACTCCATCCACTCATTCCAGGGAAAACAAATATCATTGCTTGGCATATCAAGGGGAAGTTTCAAGGATACACAGGGATGGTTCGCTACCCCATACGAATAGGCCCAGCTGTCCCCCTCTTCTTTGAGATCTATGGTACGGATTTTATAACCCTTGTCTTTCTCTCTATGTACGTTATCGTAATGATGTACTTTCTGCTTTTCTTTTTCCGACGTCGGGATCAAAAAGACTACCTCTGGTTTGGGCTTTTTCTCGCTGATCTCATTGTGTACTCTCTCTGCCGTATACAGATAAAGTTTTTCTTCTTCACCAACTACACCCTTTGGAAACAGATAGAATATATCACATACTACTTACTCTTTCCCTTCTTTCTGATGTTCATACGAACATCTCTGGATGACAAAAACAAAATCGGCCAATATATCCTTATCTTTGACCTTCTCCTTGGTATTCCTGGCTACATCATCGCTTTTCTTGCCAATTGGCCATTGGCCAATAGCTATAACTTCAGGTTTTACCAAATAACTGTCTTTCCACTCACCATAGGGTATACTTTCTTCCTTTTCATCAAAAAGTACAAAACCTCCTCTCAGGCCCGTTTTTTCCTCGGTGGCTTTGTTTTCATTTTAATGGCTGTCATTTACGATGTTTCGGTTGCCCGTGGTGTTATAAAAACAGCACCGATTATGCCTTTTGCCTTCTTTGGATTCATTATTTTTTACGCCTTTATTCTCGCTAATCGATTCATCAATCTCTACCAAGAAGTGGAAAAACTGAATGCTCACCTCGAAGACTTGGTTGCAGATCGTACAAAACAGCTTGAAGAAAGCAATCGGCGACTCCTTGAATCCCAACAACAAATTCAGTTCGAACTCTCCCTCGCCCAACGTATTCAACAGTCCATGATGCCTTCTGATTTTCAGTTTCTCAAGCCAACAACAGCCTACGGTGTATACATTCCCATGGAAGAGCTGGGAGGAGATTTCTACGACCTCTATCAGAAAAGAGATGCTTCCCTCCATATCATGATCGGAGACGTCTCAGGTCACGGTGTTCCCGCAGCTCTTATTGCCATGACTGCGAAGGCTCTTCTCAGCTATTACAGTGAAACATCTCAAGATGTTGGATTCATCCTCTCCTCTGTCAATAAAGAACTCTGTCGCCAGCTGGAGTCTGTTGAAAACTACCTCACCCTTTGGTATGGAATTATCGACCAAACAACAGGGACATGTTCCTATGTAAATGCTGGTCACCCCCGCATGTTTCTTCTTTCCTCAGATGGAACAATACAAACCCTCGAAGCCAAAACCCCATTTTTAGGGAAATTCCCCGAACTCACCTTCACCTCATCATCAATTACTCTGAAACCATCCGACAAACTCATCCTCTACACCGACGGAGTCACAGAAACCCGAAATCGAGAAGGAAAACTCTTCGGTGAAGGTCAGTTTATGGATCTTCTCACTGCCAATGCCTCTCTCACCCCAGAAGCCCTCGCGAAACTCATTCTTTCTCGGCTCGATAAATTCCGTGATAACCAGAAAATAAGCGATGACACAACTTTCTTCATCGTTGAATTTCCTGCTTTTAGTGAAACAAAACGACTGGCAACCTACGAAGTCGCCACCCTCTATGAAAAAGCCCTTCAAAACTACAACCACGGTAACCTCCAAGAAGCTCAAAAACTCCTTGAAAACCTCAGAGAAAACGTTGAACTCACCGACGAAGAAAGATATCGTATTCTCCTTCTGTTGGGCAACCTCTACATCCAGCTGAACCGCAGAGAGAAAGCCTACCAAGTTTGGCAGGATGCCCTCTCCATCCATCCAGAAAATGAACGACTCTCAAAAAATATTGCCATCCTCCAGAAAGAACTGAGAAAAGACAAATAAGTCTCTTTCACCCTCCCCCACCAATGTAGTAAAAAAGAAAGAGCAAAACTAGCCTCTGCTCCTCATTTATCGCACCTTGAGAGAAAATACTATTCTCTCAGCTTTTGTTTTTCGGTAGGAATAAACTGAAACAAGTGAGTAGCATAAAGAACGTTTTTTTGCAAACTCTTGCCGGCCAGGGCAGAGAAAGCGAAAAACAAAAATATATTGTTTTCTTGTTTTTTTCTTCAATTCCCCTTATACTATTCCGATACAACAGAAAAAGGAGTTGTTCTCATGCATCGATTTTTTGTACTTATGATGTGCCTTGCGCTTTCTTCCTATGCCAGTATAACGCTCACTACCAATCACAGGGAAAATATGTGGACATATCATCTCAGCAATGAATTTGCCTGCCCTGTTCAAGTTCTCATAAAATATACCAACAATGAAGGCAAAGAAGAAGTTCTCCATCGGGTGATTCCTCCTTATTCCACTGAAATTCTTCTCTGCCTTACCAACACACGAGAACCCCAGTTCGTCTTTCAGCATGAATTAGGGGATCCCTTCCTTGAGCCTCAGGATGTAGAATACTGGCTCCCTTTCGCCCCTAACCAGATGGTTCGTGTAACCCAGGGATACAACACCCGCTTCTCCCACAAAGGTAAAAACGCCTACAGCATCGATTTCGCTGCCTCTATAGGTACGCCCGTTTATGCTGCCCGAGACGGGGTTGTCGTCATGGTACGAACCAATAGTCGTTTAGGTGGCAATCGCAAGGTATACCGAGGTTACGCCAATTATATCATCATTTATCATGAAGATGGCACATTCGCTCACTATGTTCATCTCAAATACAGAGGTGCTGTTGTTAAGCCGGGGGATTATGTCAAGGCAGGGCAACTCATCGGCTACAGTGGAAATACAGGATGGACAAAAGGTCCCCACCTTCACTTTATGGTCACTCGTGCAGGATATATGGACCGTTTTTCTATCCCCGTAAAATTCTACACCTCGGATGGTCCTCTTACCAACCTCGTCGCTCGAAACTTTTATCTCATAGAACACCCATTTATCACGGTGGCACACAATCCCCCAACTATTACAACCAACGCCACCAATTTTGAAGCTATAGGTGAGGATGAGGGAGATATGGGTGCTCCGTAATGGGGTTTTTCTTTGTCTCTTTCTTTTTACACAGGGATTCTCTTTCACTATAAGTAACCTTCTCCCAGAGGTAAGTACTCAGCGACTTACTCTCACGAGAGAATATATGCTGGATCACTATGGGATTGACTCTTACTCCCTCACCAACCCCCAAATGATTGTTATCCATTACACCGTCACCTCAAACCTCTCCTCTACCCTTGCTCTCTTTCTCCCCGATGAACTACCGAAAAAAAGCCGCCCCGAACTCGCTCCTTATGGCAGGGTAAACATTGGGGTGCACTTCTTCGTTGACAGAGATGGGAGTATCTACAGTTTTCTCCCCCTTTGGATGGCTGGACGACACACCATTGGGTTTAATCATGTAGCCATTGGCATTGAAAATATTGCCCTCTCTCATCGTTATCTCACTCCCGCTCAACTTGAAGCAAATGCTTTTCTGGTAAAAACCCTCGTGGAAACGTATCCTTCTATTCACTACCTGATAGGGCACCACGAGTACCGCCAAAAAAACCTTCCACACTGGAAGCTCTACCGCGAGAACTATCCACACTACTTCACCGAAAAATCTGACCCAGGTCCCCGCTTTATGCAAGCTCTTCGTAAACTTCTTAAGGAAAAATACAACATCTCCCTTCTTGACTAAACAAAAAACTCACCAAAAATCCCTGTGTTTTATACCCTTTTCACTACCTTGCTTACCCAACAGCACTTTTCTTATGAAGCAATTCGTTCTCTTGACTTTTTCAAAAAATGGCTTATAATCATTCTATAAGAATTCCTGCCCGAACGAAACGCTGCACAAAAGGGAGGCAGAGTGGATTACAAGCAGCTCAAAGAGGAAATTATCCGACTCAAGCAAGAGAAAAATGCCTATATCCTTGCTCATAACTACCAACTCCCCGAAATACAGGAGATCGCCGACTATACGGCTGACTCTTTGGGGATGGCACGCCATGCTCTCACAATTTCCAACCCATTCATTGTAGTGTGTGGTGTATACTTCATGGCTGAAACCGTTTCCATTCTTAATCCCAACAAACGTGTTCTTATTCCTGATACCAATGCGGGGTGCCCCCTCGCAAATTTTGCTCCTGTTGAAGAGGTGCGGCGATGGCGAAAGCAGTACCCCGAACATACTTTTGTAGCCTATGTCAATTCAAGTGCTGAAGTCAAAGCAGAGGTGGACATCTGTTGCACATCAGCAAATGCGATTGATATCGTTCAGAAGATTCCGAACAACAAAATTGTGTTTCTCCCTGACAAAAATCTTGGCCGCTATGTTCAGAAACATGTACCAGAAAAAGAAATTGTTCTCTGGCCTGGTTTCTGCGTTGTCCACGAAACAGCCGATCTCGAGGCAATCCTCCAAACAAAAGAAAAACATCCACAAGCTCTCATCATCGCTCACCCAGAATGCCCAGAAGAAATCCAAAACATCGCCGATGGCATCTGTAGTACGGGACAGATGATACAGTTTGTCGAAAACCATCCAACCACCAAGGAATTTATTATTGTTACCGAGTGGGGAATGGTGTATGCTCTCTCCAAAAAATTCCCCGACAGAGTGTTTATAGAACCTGCTCAACGAATGGAGTGCAAGAACATGAAGCGGATTACCCTACCAAAAGTTTACGATGCTCTGAAAGAAGAAAAGTTCATCGTTAAGGTACCTGAAGATATTCGCATCAAGGCACTCCAGAGCATTGAAAGAATGCTTGCCGTATAGAAAAAAATGTGTCACAATACAGAAAACACAATGGGAGGAAACTATGCCATACGTCGTTACTCTTGATGAAGCCCAGAAGGGCGTAAAATTTCCCACCAAAGAAGATGCCATCGAAGCAATGTGGGAACTCTACAAAGACAAAATGAGCCGTGCTGATTTTGAAAAAATGATTGAATCTCACATCAAAGAGGTATAAGAAAACGGGTGAAACTCCTTGTCGTAAGCGATGTCGTTAACCAAAAACTCTACAGTCCATTGGTAACGACAGTTGTAGGAGATGTGGATCTTATTGTCTCCTGTGGTGACTTGCCTATGTATTATTTGGACTATCTCGTGTCAAGCCTGAATAAACCTCTTTTGTATGTGTGTGGCAATCATGATCATTACACCCAGAAAAAAAAGTGGTGTGACACACTTAATGAGGTTAACGACTTCAAGTACCACCAGCTCAACTATCAGAAAAAGCATTTTTTTGGCGGAGTCAACATAGACATGAAAGTTGTCGAGCGAAATGATGTCCTCTTTGCAGGATTAGAGGGCTCTTTTCTGTACAACTATGGTGAGCACCAGTACAATGAGCAACAGATGTGGAATCGTATTCTCGTGATGTCTCCTTCTCTCCTCTACAACAAACTTCGCTACCATCGCTATGTTGATGTTGTGGTGAGTCACGCCCCACCTTATGGCATCCACGATCAGAAGGATCTTGCTCATCGAGGATTTGAATCATTTTTGTCGTTCATCCGTACCTTCAAACCAAAACTGTGGCTTCATGGACACACCCATCTCTATGATCGCAATGTCCAGAGAACAACCAGAATCAATGGCACGACTATCATCAATGCCTATGATTATCAGATCATTGATCTCAATCAGTATTTAGGAGCAAAGAAATGAGTAATCAATTTAACATCCGCAACAAAGCCCGATGGGACTTCGAAAAGGCAAAAAACAAAGCATTCTTTTCCCGCCTTATGAAACGACTTTTTGACCAAAATGACGAACTCCTCCGATTTGATGAGGTAAAACACCTCCTCGCACCCCACGGCATGGCATATCGAGGAGTAAGAAGCATCCCCATAAATAAGATCGTTGGATCAGAGGGAAGGTACCAGGATTTTGATGCGGACTTTCTCCCCATCCACGAGCATAATCGACAACGATGGGAAAATATCGACATTGCTCATCTTAAAGAAATTACTCTCCCACCCATCAAAGTATACAAAGTGAGGGATTTCTACTTTGTACGAGACGGCAATCACCGTGTTTCGGTTGCTCGACAGCTTGGTATGGAATACATCGATGCAGAAATTACCGAACTCTTCATCAAAGTGCCCCTAGAAAGCGAAAAACTCGACCAAAAAAGCCTCCTCATTGCAGAGGGATATCGTTTCTTTGTAGACAAAACTCATATCAACAAGGTACTCCCCCATGTTTCTTTTCAACTCACCAATCCATGGGGATATTATCGTCTCGTAGAACATATCAACACCTACAAGTACCTCCTCGAAGAGCGTCTCAAACGCCCCATTTCCATAGAAGAAGCGTGTTTAGAATGGTACAACAACCTCTATCAACCTGTTGTTCGCCTCATCCTCAAAAACAAAATTCTCCGTCATTTTCCCAAGAGAACAGCAGGTGATCTCTACATTTGGATTATGGATCACTGGCACTATCTCAAAGAGCGTTATGGCCCTGTTGATATAGCTGTAGCAATAGAAGATTACACCCAAAAGTTTGGGAAAAAGAGTTGGTGGAACAAACTGATCGCCTTTTTCTCACGAAAAAAGCAAGGAGAAGAGGATGGAGCTTCGCAAGGTTCTGATTGTCGCCCAGAGTAGTCGTCCGCAGGTTGCAGAAGCCCTCCATATCCTCGAACAGGAACTTGGAAAACGAGGAATTCAATGGTTTACCATGGAACCCTCCTGGTACAAATTGGAAAGTAAGGATGTTATCACCGATTTTGATGCTCATTATCGACACGAGGATTACCAAGCTATCTTTGCCATAGGGGGAGATGGTACTTTTCTCTATACTGCGAGAACATTCGCAGGGTTTGGCATTCCTATGGTGGGAATCAATGCAGGAAAACTCGGTTTTCTCATGAGTGTCGCACCAGAAGAAAGTGGTGCCCTTTTGGATACCATCGCTTCCGATGATGCCCCCCTTCGAAAGCATTTCCTCCTCGATGTCTGCGTTATCCGTCAAGGGAAAACACACCGTTTGGCACCGTTTATCAATGATGCAGTTATTGCCCGTGGCACGCTCTCCCGTATGATTTCCATCGAAGTTTCAATCGATAACAAGCTTTTTTCGCACTATTCAGCCGATGGCCTCATCATTTCTACTCCTATAGGCTCAACAGCCTACAATCTCTCTGCAGGTGGTCCCATCCTCTCCCCTGATCTTTCTGCCCTTGTTATCACCCCTATCTGTGCTCACACACTCGCCGTTCGTCCCTTTGTTATTGATGCCTCCCATACCATCGTGGTCAAAATCAAAGGTGAACCCAAGGAATGTGCTCTCACCATCGATGGTCAGGAAAACTTCATGCTCGAAATTGATGACGAGATTCACATCCACAGAAGTGAAAAAAAACTCTTTGTCTATGAACCTCATCAGCATCAATTCTACCAACTCTTACGAAAAAAGTTAAGGTGGCAGGTATGATTCGAAGACTCGCTATCCGAAACTATGCAATCATTGATCACCTTGAGGTTGAATTCCCCAAAGGTCTTATTGTTTTCACTGGAGAAACAGGTGCAGGAAAATCTATTATCCTCGGGGCTCTCGGACTCCTCATTGGGGAGCGTGCTGATACATCGGTGATACGCAGCGGATGTGAACGAGCTATTGTGGAAGCCGAATTTGATATTCAGGATCCTGCTCTTCAAGAAGTCCTGCACTCTCTGGAGATTGACACTACCGAAGGTCTTCTCATCCGAAGGGAGATTGTTGCCGATGGAAGGGGGAGAATCTTCATCAACGGCTTGCAAGAACCCCTCTCAAAACTCGAAGCAATAGGCGAATATTTGGTGGATTTTCACGGGCAACATGACCACCAGCTTCTCCTTCAACAGAAAGTCCACATCGATATGCTCGACAGATACGGCAACCTCTTTCCCGCTCGACAAGAAATCAAAACCCTCTACCACAAACTCATGGGGCTTCTTTCTACTTTGGCCGATCTCCAACAGGATGAACACCGCCTTGAGGAAGAAAAGATCTTTTGGGAGACAGCCATAGAGGATATTCGTGAAGCCAAACTCTCTCCCGATGAAGAAACCGAACTCTCTGATGAAATCAAACGTCTCGAAAACGGAGAAAAAATTGCCGAGGCTTTTGACCTCGCCCACTCTGTTCTCTACGAGCAAGAGGGATCTGTTCTCGCCAAAATGCAAAAAATTATGCATCCCTTGGCCGAAATTGCTGGTATGAATCGACAGTATCAGGAGATCTACGAGATTCTGGACAACGCCTTTACACAAACCCAAGAGGCTGCCAACCTCATTCGTGAGGCTCGAGACACTCTTGATTTTGATCCCGCCCATATGGATGAGCTTATCCAAAGGCTTGAAAGTATCAAAGACCTCAAACGCAAATACAAAAAGAACACAGTACAGGAACTCATAGACTACTACCATGAGTGTGAGGATCGTCTCAAGCGATTCTCCAATCGTGCACAAGAGATCGAAAATATCCAAAAAGAAATCGCACAAACCCAAGAAGCCTACATTCAGCAATCACTTGAACTTTCACGACAACGCCAAGAGGTAGGCAAGCAACTCTCCCAGAAGATAGGCGAAGAACTCTCTGCACTGGGCATGGAAAAAGCCAGCTTCCTTGTCGATATCAAATATGTACGAGAAGAAAATTCTCCCATCATTCTTCAGGGCATTCCTATCAAAATCAGCGACACAGGCATCGACAGAGTTGAATTCTTCATGAGCACCAACCCCGGCGAAGAGCCAAAACCTCTCAGAAAAATAGCATCCGGTGGAGAAATCTCCCGTGTCATGCTCTCGCTCAAAAGCATCTTTGCCACCTCCGATATGGTAGAAACATTGGTGTTCGACGAAATCGATGTAGGAATTGGTGGTATCACGGCCAATCAGGTAGCTATTAAGATGCGAAATATTGCCTCTCTCAAGCAACTCTTCGTCATCACCCATCTTCCTCAAATTGCATCAGCAGCACAAACACACTTCAAGGTATTCAAAGAAATGAGCAACAACAAAACCTTCACTCGACTCCGCCTCCTCTCACCTGAAGAACGCATCGACGAAATAGCCCGTATGCTCGGCGGAGAAAACGAAACAGCCAAAAACCATGCCCAAGAAATGCTCGGGAGGTGGTCATGAACAACAACACATCCCGTCCTCTTCCCATTACAGCTATCATTCTTCTCTTCCTCATTCTCTGTGGAGGAGGGTATCTCGTTCTCAAAGGATGGCAGTCTTTTCTCCAAACACGAAAATTAAACCTCGAAAAGGCTATCGCTTCCCTCACAAACGAATTCCCCCTTGCACAGATAGCCATCCAACAAACCCAGCCAGAAATTGCAGGGCAGGTTGTCTTCTTTGGACCAAACGGCACTCCCATCAAAGGGGAAGCATTTGAAATGACAGGCGAAGACCTCTACATAGAATTTCTGGTCATCTCGTGGCAATACCTCACCAATCGCTTTGTCTTTGCTTACCCACAGAGAATCTACAGTGAAAAGGTTGCCCCCGAGGATGGTATTGATATCCTCTCCTCCTATACCAACAACCTCTCCCTTACCAACGAGGCAGAAAAACTTGCCATTCTCCTCTTAAACCAAACACCACCATCAGGCGTTTCCCTCAACCAAAAAACAACCGTTGCCGTTCATCAGTATCCCGGCCGATCTTGGCAAAACACATCATATGAAGTCATCTACCGTCAAAACGGCACACTCGAACTAAGAGAAAAGCCATGACAGAAATCGCTTCTCTTTTACAGATCCTGCACTTCGTAGCACGCATCCTCTCCTTTTTCTTTTTTTCTGTGTGGGGATGGCTTATCCTTAGTATTCTTCTGGTGCTTTTTCTTGTGAAACAGGGAATAGCAGGAGACGGACAGTGGCGTTGGCATGTATTTCTTCTCAACCTCTCCGAAACACTCACCAAACTCCTTCTCTGGTTTCCTCAAATCATTCTCAGCATCACCCTGCTCTTTGGAATTGCCCTCTTTGAGAAAGACATTCAAACCCTCTACGAAAACCTGAAAATTGCTCGTGAAACCCAAACGCTCACACAGGCACTCAAAAATCTCTCATTCGAGGGCAAAATCCTTGAAATCTCTGTACACACCACCAACTCAGCATTTCTTCTTTCCATGAAATTCTTTACCCATAGCCCATGGGATAACAAACCCATTCTCAAAACCAACCAAAACCTCATTGTCAATGCCCGCCGTGTTTACATCGACTTCGGTGTGTGTAATTTTAGCTACAGTCGCATCGCTGAAGGTAGCGCTTACAACATTGCCTTCCCCTATCGTATCTACACGGCCACCCAAGCACCCCAGAATGGCTTTTCCCTCTTTACAGGGGAAAAGGGTATCCTTTCCGTGTTTGATATCCCCGAAGACGACCTTGTGGGTATTTCCCCGCACGAATTCCACACCACCGTTTCCCAAATTGTGGCGGCTATTACTAACACTACGGTTGCCAAAAGGCTTGGCATAAGAACATTCTACGGGGAAGCCATTGCCATTGATCTCAAAGAAAGCACCACCTACACTTTTGTTACAACAGGAAATGGCGGTGTCCTTCTCAAGCCCTAATGCCGAGCTACACGATGCCGATAGTCTACTTCAAGACTATGAAGATACTGAACATGGTCAACATCAATACCACTTCGATAGAGATACACTGTATTATTATGAAAGAGCGGATCGGACAAATCAAGATGACAGACAGCCCTCTCAAAGTCCGGTGTTCCGGGAATGGGTGAATAGTAGGCAAGCATAGGTGTCGCACCAGAACAAAAGATAAACTCCATCGTTTTTTCCACCGAGGCAAGACTCTGTCCAGGAACATTGACAAGCGTATAAACCCTTATCTGGTGTGGTTCAAAGCCTGATCTCGTAAGCATTTCCATAGCCCTTAGAAAATCATCACGAGCAGCCTTCTGACCATGATCTTTTTGAAAGTCTTCATCAATAGATTCTAAAGATAAACGCACATCCACAAAACCACTTTTCTTCATCATATCAGAAGTTTCTTGATCAAGAAAGCGAATATGAAGCCCGTTAGGGGTATGAAAAAAGCACTCATAGGAATGCTTCAAAACATGTTCCATCAACCTCCAAAGTCGCCTCCGTGCATCAACGAGAAGGGCATCATCATAAAAGGCAAAATGCCGCACCCCCTTTTCTTGATAGAGAAAATCAAATGCCTTCAAAACCCCTTCCATATCTAGTTCTTGAAACGAAGAGAGAAAGGGACTCGCACAGTAGTAACAGCGAAAAACACACCCCAGAGCCAGAAGAAGCGGAGCATAGGCATACTCCCCCGCGATATGATAATCCGGAACAAAGGATGTTTGAGAGAAAGAAATCCCCATCAAACGAGTCAAGAAATCAGCAACCTTTGCAGGCTGCTGAAAGGGAACAACCACATCCACACCGGGAATGGCTTTCGCATGCTGGGGAAGAAGAGATGCATAGATTCCCCCAACCACAATCCTCACATCAGGAAACACCTGCCGTATCAACGCAATCGTATACTGAAGCCCGCGGTACCAGTAGGTCATCCCCGAAGAAACAAACACCCAATCGGGTTTTTCACACGCCCGAAGCCGAGCAAGAAACATCTCCTCAGGCATTCCATAGCGTTTCCATCGCCGGGGAATATCCAACAACTGGGGAGGTGTCTCAATAACCTGCTGAAAAAAATGCCCCGTCCCATCCGGCTTATGACGAATTCCAGGCAGCGGAAGACTCCGATCAAGGGCATTGATATACGACACATCAGCAACATCCTTAAGCATCCCTGCCACCATCCAGAGTCCCAGTGGCTTGGCAAAATGATCATAGGCAGCAAAATCTTCAATGTAGGGGTACACCAAGAGAATTCTTGGCTTAAGCATGAAATACCCGCCGATAGAAAAAACGCTCTCCCTTCCATTCACCCACGGCAAGAAGCCTCTCTCCCTCCCTAATCTGATAGAAACCATCATTCTGTGGCGGTTCAAGAAAGGCATTCCTCTCCAGTATTCTCCCGTGCATTACCCATTCTGGATTTTTCACCCCAAGAATAGGATAGTGAAGCACCCGACTCACGGGAAGCAGAAAGTTTTGCCAGTTGGATTCACCAAGCCTTTCAAGAGGCACACATTCCCCCACTGTAATACCCAGAGTCTCCAAGCGAACCAACCGACTCACATAACCATAACACCCCAAAGCCTCTCCCATATCACGGGCAAGACTTCGAATATATGTTCCTGAAGAACAACACACACGACTCACCAATACTCTCTTTGCCTCGTCGTAAGACATCACCTCATGGGAAAAGATCTCCACCTCTCTTGGTTGAAGAGAAAAATCTTCTCCCCTGCGAGCACGCTCATAGGCTCGTTTGCCATCAACCTTGAGAGCAGAGTAGCGAGGAGGAACCTGCAAGATTTTCCCCGTAAACTGCATCACTATCTTCTTCACCTCATCAAAAGAAGGAAAAAGCGACGAGGTGAAAACCACCTCTCCCTCAGCATCATCCGTGGTCATCGAAACACCAAACTGAACAGTGACCTCATAGACCTTTTCATGATCAAGGAGAAATTCAAAGAGCTTGGTTGCCTCTCCTACAAGAAGCACGAGCACTCCCTCTGCAAGAGGATCCAGAGTCCCAGCATGCCCCATCTTGAGATTTTTGGAAAACTTGCACTGCTCTTGAACAGCACGAATCACATCATACGAGGACATCCCCCGCGGCTTAAAAACAGGCAAAACACCATTCATACCTAGTTTGCTATAGTTACTTGTATGGCTTGCTCTTTCATCTGACCATCCACATCAAAAACACGGGCTCTGATCGTATACACCCCATTCTGAAGCACTGTCGTATCCCATTCATAGGTATACGACTGCGAGGTATTCCCATTCAATGTAGCGGTAAGGGTATTGTTAACAAAGAGCTCTATCCGATCCACAACCATGGTCGGCGGGGGGCTCACCACGATAGAAACCACTCCTTTTACCGTCTCTCCATCACGCGGCGTCGTAATGAGAGAACCCTCCTCGCTCACACTACAACCCACAAGAAGCCCTGCCATCACAATCAGAACCTTCCAGCGCATGCCTTCACTCCTTCTGGAATAGTATACAATAAACCGAGTGTTTTTTCAAATTAAAAACCAATATTCACGCCAAACATAAAGGGAAGAAAATTCTCTCTCGCCACATTCACCATACCCAACTGAACACCTTGAAGAATACGTGTGGTATTCACAAACCCAAACTGTATTCCATACACCCTATCGGCAATATTGACAAATCCCAGCTGAGCCCCCTTCAACTGTCCTGTGGTATTAACAAACCCATACTGAATGCCTCCAAGCCTTTCCTCTGCAGTGTTCAAAAAACCCATCTGAAAACCATACCCAACACTCTTCACACGATTAATAAGACCCATCTGCATACCAAACAAGAAATTATTAACCACTGGCAGAAGGCCCATCTGAACCCCTATCATTACCCCTGCTTCAGGCTCAATCAGAGCATACTCATACCCCACAAAGGTAGCATTCTTGAGTGTCAACAAGCCATACCCAAACCCTGCAAAATTCCACGAAGATGGCCAGAGCTGTATTTCCTCCACAAGCCCGAACTGAAAGATAATCCCCCATCTTCGCTTCTCTCTCTTCAAGAGATCTTTATCCTCTTGAGATTGAGCTTGCTCTGTTGAGGGTGTGCTTGATGTTTCTCCTTGCGTTTCCTGAGAAGAAATTTGCTGCTGCTGAAATTTTCTCTTCACATTATTTATCAATCGTTCAAGAGCTGCCTCATCACTCTCTTCTTCCGAAGAAGATGATACCACAACATTTGAGGAAGCAGACTGACTTGGTGAAGGTCTTGACACCTTTTCTTTCTCTGCAGGTTGGGCAACCTTGCCCTCCCGAAAGGCTTTCGCATGAAGAAGCCTTTCCACCCCTTCTGGAATACGATCCACGAGACGATCCAGTGAATTATCCTGAATCTCAACCACCTCTTCAATGGTTGCCGAAGAGGTATCAATAAGACGAAGCATAAAAAGATAACGATCTCCTATCCGAGCTACCGCTCCAGCCACAGCCTTGGAAGCCCCTACCAGAGCCCCAACCCGAGCAATCTCCTTCTCTGTCAAACCCGATTGATTCAGCTTTTGCTCAGAGAGAATCTTCTCCAGATACCGCCGTTCGACAACACGGCAGGACTTGCTTTTCACAAAATACAACTCAACAATCTCCATAAGCGTCACATCATCCAGACGGCTGTCCCCCGTCCGATTTTCAACATGCATTACCACAATAGAGGGTAGTTCCCCTGCCCACACCCAACCTGCCAAAAAGAACAAAAGAAATAGATTTTTCAGTTTCATTAATAGACACTCCTCAGATATTCTCTCTATTATACCAACAAAAAAGCAAAATTTCAAGAAATTTATTTTAGGAAGGTTGAGTTTTTTCAAGACGAATAACCGATTGAATAAACTCTTCGAGCTTGCGTTTATCTTTCCAGTCGAGATTACTTGAGAGTTTTACCCCGATAGGTTGATGACCCTCAGGGGTGGGATCATACACATTGACAATCGTCGCCATCGTTTTAATCACCGTATCATCAGGGAAATAGAGCTGCACATACACACGACGCCCAAGACGAATATACCTGTAGAGATCAGGATCCGTCACCAAGATCTTGATCCCCATCACACCAAGATCAATCACTGGTTGAGGTTCCTTTGCCACTACCTCAAAGGCACATTTGGTAAAAAGATTGTCAATGGCATTTACAGCAAGCGAATTGAGACGAATCACATGACTCTTATTAATGTAGTCCTTTTGCGTGACAACACGAATCTGTCCAATAACCTCTTCTTCAAAAATTAAGGGAACAATAATCTCACTTTTAATAGCATTCTTCACATAGAAGTCTTTGATCTTATCGAGCTGTGCCATAATAGCGTCCCTACTGGCACCCTTCTCCATCATAAACTTTACATAATTCTCATAGGAAAGAAAATTTTCATCCTTGATGGTAAGATTCCCCGTATTGAAGACAACGAAGGGCCTTTTATACTCTCGTAACATCTGAACAATAACACTCTTCTCCGATCCATCGTACAAGGTTACCTTTGCCATCGAATAGTTTTCTGATCGAACCAGATTGCTTTCGATCGTGCTGAGAATCAGATGGATCTTCTGGGCAAGTTCATTGTCCTCAATCGAGGGATCAACAACACGCACCGTCACAATGGTATACATTTTGGAAATATAGGGATTCCCTATTACGGTAATACGGGGATAACGCCGTTTAGGATGACTTCGCAAAACATCAGGAAGAGAAAACGAGTTTGCCGATGTGGGATAGGCTACGAAGAGAAAGGTATCCGAACCAAAAGAGACCTCTGCATCAAGCGGTCTCATCCGATAATTTTCCAAAGAAAGCCCATTGGCATTGACAACAGAACTCAAAAAAACCTCTCCGTTTTTGCACTCTTTAAAGGTTGCCTCAAACTCAACATTACGATCCCGCAGGAAAACTTTGGCTTTATTAGAACAAAAAATCGAAAAATGCTTGAAGATCTCTCGCTCATCCTGATAGATTGCTTCTGTAACAGCCATTGCACCTCTTTTTTTCTCTAAAGTTTTACCTTTCAATTTATCGGCAAAGAAATACAAAATATTTAATTACCATTGAGAAATACAATAACAAACAAAACCATTCCGAGAACATTAGGACAAAAGAACAAGACGAAGAGCGAGCCGAAGAGCCATTTCCATGCTTTTTGAAGACGCAAGTCCCTTTCCCGCCAGAGAGAAAGCCGTCCCATGATCGGGGGAAGTCCGTACAAAGGGAAGCCCAAGAGTGACATTGACCCCTTCATCAAAGTGAAGCATCTTAAAAGGGGCGAGCCCCTGATCATGGTACAACGCTACCACCATTTTATATACCCCTTGCTGTGCCTTATAGAAAACGGTATCCGCAGGCAGTGGGCCTTCAATAGGCACCCCCTCCCCCACAAGGCGTTGGACAAGTGGCTTCATGATGGTCTCTTCCTCATCACCGAGAAGCCCTCCCTCTCCCGCATGAGGATTCAGCCCACAGAGAGCAAGAACACCACCACCATACACCCTCCTGAGAAAATCATAAGCAAGTCGCAGCGTGGTCTCAAGATGAGATGCAGAGAGAAGAGAAGGAACAACACGCAACGGCACATGAATTGTGTCCAGCACAACACCAAAATGTTCCCCCCAAAAAGCCATCCGATAATCAGAAACAGCAAACATTTCACCCAAAAAGGTTGTATGATCGTAAAAACGATTGTTCCACTGGTGCACCGTATACTTGGCAAGGGGAGCTGTGACGAGAACATCTATCTTCCCTTGACGAATATACTCCACCGCCTTTACAAGCGATTCATAGGCAACTCTCCCCCCAAGAAGCGAAGACTCTCCCGGTTGTGGAACAAAATCAAGCGTTTCACACACACTTACCCATTCCACATCACTTCTTCTGTCAACACCCTCCAAAAGTTCTCGAAGAGCCGGATGAGAAAAGAGAAAATAAACAACATCCTCACGAACACCAATACTCTGAAGAGCCAAGCGAGTAATCTCAGGACCTACACCATTAGGATCACCTATGGTAATAGCTACCCTAATCATGTTTCTTATAGAGATCGAGAATCGTTTCCTTTATTGGGGCATCTGGCTTACTTGCAATATGGAGCTGACCTTCAAGCATCACACCATTTTGAATCATAATTTCAGGAGTACGAATATCCCCCAGTACACGAGCGGTTGGCATAAGCATCACACGGTTTCTTGCCTTGATGTTGCCAATAACAACCCCTTCGACCACAATGTTACTCCCCTCAAGATTCGCCTTCACCTTGCCATTAGCCCCCACATAGATCTGATCAACTGTCAAAAGGGTACCCTCAAAGCGCCCATCTATCTGGAGAGTACCATTGATAAGCATTTTCCCTTCAAACGAAGACTTCTCACCAATCACCGTATTGGCATCTACTTTCATCGCCATATCATTTTTCCTCTTCTACTTTAGAAATATCTGGAATCTTAATATAATCAAGAAACTCTTCAACAAACCGTGCCAAATCCTGAAGCGCCCGCTTTGCTGTCGCACCATTAAGCGAACTATCCGATCCTTCAATCATAACGATGGCATCAGGTTCAAGAATGGACTTCACTCCCTCTTCCTCAGACGAAAAAACACTCTGAACAAAGAGCTGAAGAGCGTGCAAAAATTTACCCACACGAAGGATAACATCTCGATACTGCTTATTCTGTAACTGAATAAGACGCGAACGATATTCTTTATTGTTTGTGAGTTCAGCATGAGCAATCTGATCGCTGATTTCACCATACTCCTTTACAACCTTCAGTACATCATTGTAGAGCATATAGAATTGATCCCGTTGGTAGGCATGACCATAGTCAAGCTTGAGATTCTGTTCACTGAGAAGACCGAGATATTCCTTGCCAAAAAACTGAAGATAACTCCAAATAGCATTCACCTCATCATTACGAGTATTGGGGGAAACAGGCTCAATAGGAATATTATGAAGAATACGGTACCCACCCCGCTTATTGTGAATTATCTCTTCCAAAGCCATCTCCAGATCCTGTGCCGAAATCCCATAACGAGCAAGATCCTTTTCTTCAAATTGCCCCTGATCGAGTTTTTGAAGGTCTCTGTCAATCTGCTTGAAGGTTGTTTCAAGCTCGTTTTTCTTAACCTCATCCCGTGTGTTTTTATAGACAAGCAAAAGCTTGCGCCGTGAGAGCTCTATCCTTTCTGCAATGTAATCCTTTGTACTACGAATGAGATCGGCGATTTCCATCCCTTCCCTCTCAAATAATGTGTAGATTTATTATAGGTAAAACACTTCTGATTGTCAACTTTTTATGCTTTTTCTCTTGTCATGCCAACAAAAAAGAGAACTACCAACTACAAAAATAAAGAGGAAATTTTTTGTAGTGGATAAAACTTTTTTTCGCTTTCTTTATCCGGGGTGACGATGACAACAGCTCCATAGAAAGCAATTTAACTTTTCTCCCTTTCAAAGCCGATATACTCTACCATGAAAAGAATACGCATGTTTCCACTCCTCCTCTCAACCATTATTGCCTTTGCCCTTGTTTTTGCTGCCTATCTCTACTGGACTGAAGATGAAAGCCTTGAGGATTTCTCAGGGAATTACCGCGATCAGTTCGCTGCCATGAGTATAGAAGAAGTCCTTGAACATATTCCCGGTTCTCTCCCTATTTTACAATACCACATGATTATGACTCCGCGTAATGCTATTATCCTCGAGCCATTTCTGAAAAAACACCGCGGCGCTTCCCGCTATGTTGTCACTACAGAAGAGTTTCGCCGCGAGATAACCATCCTCTACAACAAGGGCTTTCGTCCCATTTCGCTTGATGAATACCTGAGTCTCGGTTCTGGGGCAGCAAGTTCGCTCAAACGACTTGCCCCGGACACAAAACCATTCGTTCTCACCTTTGACGATGCCACCTATGGCCAAGTAGACTTTGTTGATACCAATAGTGATGGCATATTGGAACTCGACCCTGACTGCGCCCTTGGAGTGCTCATTGATTTTCATAGACAACACCCCGATTTTGCCTTGACAGGAGCATTTTGTATTGAATTTTCCAAACCCCCATTCTTTCAACCCTCGTATGTAGAAAAAAAACTCAACCTTCTCTTAGATTACGGCTTTGAAATCGTTAATCACACCAAAAACCATCGTTCCCTCTCAAAACTATGGGCACATTCCCCCGAAAAAGTTAATGAAGAAATCGGCGGGGCGATGGAAAAATTTGAAAGTTACCTTGGTTATCGAGCCAAATCCATTAACAAAATCGCTTACCCCAATGGTCATGTTTTACCCAAACTTAAAGATGCCGTGAAAGAAATCCACTACAACGGAAAGACCTACCGCTTTGTAGCCGCACTGCATGCGTTCGGCCTTCAAGCCCCCCATCCGAGAAGTGCTCGCTTCGATCCCTATCTCATCCCCCGTATAGAGATGAGTAGCAATAACTTTGAAAAATTTGTTCTCCTTGCCCCTCGTCTCCTCACCCTTCCCCCGCTTTTGTCCACTGAGCAACACGATTAGGCTTAATGCTTAATGAAGAAGTAAAACAATACACTCTCGATGAGCAGCAAGTGTCTTCTCTCGAGTAAAGAAGCTCGCCCGCTCTCTCCCCCGTTGGCGATAGGTTTCCCTGAGTTCCTTACTGCAGAAAAGCGTGTAAATCTTCTCAGCTATATCCTGTGGGGAGTAGGGATTGGTATACAAAGCCGCCTCACCAAAAATTTCATAAAAGACGGGAATATACGAAAGAACAACAGGACAACCAACACTCATTGCCTCGAGCGGTGGTAAACCAAACCCCTCATAAAACGAAGGAAGAACAAGCATGCACGCGTTGCGATAGAGAACACTCAATTCACGATCACCCACCTTACCCGTAAAAATGACACGAGAAGAGAGATCATGTCGAGCAAGCATCCCCTCAAACTCTGGTATGCCTTTATAAAAATTGTCCTTGTTTCCTACAATAACGAGATTGAGATCACGGGTTAGTCTACTCACAATGGCAAACGCCTGAAGAAGCCCTGTGATATTCTTGTGGGGTTTGATATTCCCAACATAGAGAACAAACGGTGAAGTAATACCATACTGAGCCAGAGTACGCTGTTGCTCTTCGGTTGAAGTTTCTTCGACACCTTCAGCGTAATGATAAATGATACGAATCTTCTCCTGCTGGTCAGGTTTTGGATGAAGATAGAAATCAATCTCATCCCGAGTAAAATCCGAAGGAACAATAAGAGCATCAGAGAGCCTAAGGGCTCTTTTCAAAAGAAACCGCGCATAGGCTTTTTCGAGCCAATTGTAAGGAGAAAGAGGAGAAAGATGAAACACATCATGAATCGTTGCCAGTCGCTTCCTCGCTGGAATACGCCCAACGGGCACATTAAAATGGGGACTCCAGAAGAGATCACATGGAGGAATTTTACGTTTGAATTCAATCTGTTCTCGTGGGTGATAGATGCGTACCTGAAAAGGAATAACAGAGGTATTCCACTTTTCGAGCTGAGAAGGATCCCCCATGAGAATTGTCTCTGTATCGGGAATACTCAATACAGCGGGAAGCACAGAACGCAGGTAACGTCCAATGCCCGACATTTGTATCATGCGGGCGTCAATCACAATACGTTTCATCGTATCTTACCACACTTTATCCACACTTTGAGTAGCCACAGGCAAGACAGTTAACACAGTCCTCAGTCTTAACAAGAGCCTTTTCTCCACATTTGGGACACACCATGGCTCCCGCTATTTCCGTTTCTGTTTCTTTGTGACCAGAGGGCTTTTTCTTTTCATCACCAACATCAAAGAGGAACCCTTGTTGAGCCTTTTCGTCAAACTTTTCGGCAAACTCTTTGAGGATCTTACCTATAGCATCGGGAACACTCTTAATCAACCTTCCTTCATCCCACACACTAGCTTCACCCGTGATACCAATCAGCGTATCAGCAATATCATGGACGGAAACCCCATTCTGAAGAGCAATGGAAATAACACGTCCCAGAGCCTCAGAGAAAGCCGAAACCTGAGAACCATGTTTGGATATATTGATAAACAATTCCACAGGATAGCCGTTCTCATCCATACCGATAGAAGTATAAAGTGTACCATCTGCTGTTTTTGTTTTCCTAATATAGCCGGGAAGAAGTCGAGGACGTTTCCACCGCTGACGAACCGCCACTATAGGTTTTGAAGGTGTTGCCTCTGTTTTCTTAGAGGTAGTCATAGGCTGAAAAGACTTACAACCATCTCGGTAGATAGTAATCCCTTTGAGCCTCATCTCCCAAGCTTTGAGATAAATCTTCTCAATCTGTTCCACTGTTGTTTCAGAGGGCAGATTGATAGTAGAAGAAATACTGTTTGAAATATATCGTTGCAAGGCTGCTTGCATCTTGATACGATCCTCGTAGTGGATATCATGAGCCACTACAAAAATCTTTTGCAACTCTGGGCTCACCTCAGGAATACCCTGACAACTTCCCCCGTTATCAATCACCTTTTGGATAATTTCCTCATCATTGTTCACCGCCTCACGAAAAGCAGGATCAACATAGGTGAGCTTACCCCCATCAATAAGGTTCTTGTGGTAGGCAAGGGCAAATTGAGGCTCAAGAGAGTAGGTATAGGCATCCAGTACCAGACTGATGGTTCCCGTAGGAGCAAGGGTTGTCCAATTGCTATTACGAATTCCGTGGGCTTCAATGGCTGCCGCAACAGAAGACTTTTCCTCTTCGGTGTCAAAATAAGAGGTGGCCACCCTGATGAGTGCCGCTCTATTCTCCTCAAGAAGCACAAAACTCCCCTTCTCCTTTGCCAGTTCAATCGAAGTAAGAATAGCCTGCTGCGTCATCTCCCGAGCAAGACTTGCTGCAAACTTTCTTCCCTCTTCACTTGCATAGGAAAGCCCAAGTTTGAAAAGAACCTCTGCCATTCCCGTAAACCCAAGCCCAATGGGTCGAATCTTGAGGGTATTGATCCTGAACTCTTCGGTAGGAAAGGCTGCAACATCAATCACATCATCAAGCGCCCGTGTTGCCAATCGAATGGTTTCACGATACTCTTCCCAATCAAAAGTTTTCCCTTTCACAAAACGTACCAGATTAATAGATCCAAGATTACAACTCGTATAGCTATGGAGACTCTGCTCACCACAGGGATTGGTAGAAAGAATCCGACCAAAGGAGGGAACAGTATCATACTCATTCGCCCGATCAATAAACCATACCCCCGGATCTGCCGTTCTCCAGGCAGAAGTGGCAATCTTTCGGAAGAGTTCTTTTGCCCTCACTGTCTTGACAATACCATGGCCACTATCCAGTGTAAAATCCTCATCATTGATAACAGCGCGCATAAAGTTGTCCGTAATAGCCACGCTGATATTCATATTGGACAGGGGCTCGAATACCTGACGACGAACCTCTTGCAAAACAGCCTGACGAGTAGTATCGTCCCGAATAACATCCTCCATACCTGAATTCAAGCTCTGCATAATCTGTTCTACAAAATCATCAGGAAGAGAAAGCCCTGGATAGGTTTGTTTCAACTGGGCTACAAAATCCTTGCTTGTAATAAATTCTTCAATATCAGGATGATTCACATCCATCATTGCCATAAAAGCAGCTCGACGCACGCCGCCACTCTTTACCGTTTCCCCCACCTCATCAAAAAGACGCATAAAACTCACGGGACCGCTGGATGTCCCTCCTCTTCCCACACGAGCCCCACGAGGCCGAAGCACACCAAAATTCAATCCCATGCCGGCACCTGCTTTGAAGGTGATTGCTGTATCGGTAGCGGCCTTCATAATAGAAACCATGTCATCCTGCATGCCACCCACAAAACAGCTCGAACAAAGAGGAAAATCACTCCCAGCATTAAAGAGAGTGGGAGAAGAAAACATAAACTTCTGTTCTATCATTAGATCAAAAAAGACTTTTTCCATTTTCTTTCGAGTAGAAGCATCTGGTTCTGCAGAAGCCACAAAACGAGCTACTCGATGAAATAGCTCTTCAGGAGACTTTTCAACGAGATTACCATCCCTATCCCGTTTATAATAAAACTTCTCCAATATAAAATGAGCATTCTCTGAGAAACGCATACCAAGCTCCTTCACAAAACCTTGAGATAATATGATACAAAAAATTCTCAAAAAAGTCAAAGAAAAAGGAGCGTTTCCCAACCACTGGATCTCAGTTTCCCTCAATCTCCAAAGAAGGTGACACCTCATAACGCAAAAGCCACACCAGAAGCGCAAGCCCCATCAAAGCATACAACCACCCCCCTCCTCGAGGGGAGAGCGAGACCATCACAGGAGAAATAAACGAAAGCCAGTGAACAATACCAGCTATCACTTCCCAGAGCCACTCAAAAGGCAACAAAAACCACTGAGGAACAACCCCAAAGATCGCCACCCCTGCAGTAAAAAAACACCCCCCAAGAAAAAAAGGAAAAAAAGGCAACACAAGCACATTGGCCAAAAAAGAAATCACACTCAACTGCCCAAAAACAATTGCAAGGAGAGGAAATGTAATCATATTTGCTGAAAGAGTAGTTGCCACAATACCGTCCAGAGGATACACATGCTGAAAAAGAAGCTGCAAAACAGGTGCAAAAAGCACAATTCCGATCACGGCAAGAAAACTCAAACTCCACCCCACTCCAAGCCACGAAGGTGGCAAAAACACACAACACACCAGAGCCGACAACCCTACCCAATGAAGAAACGAAATGGTTTCCCTCCTATCGGCAAGAACCACATACCCCCACACAAAGAGTGTTGCCCTGACAAGGGAAGGGGGAGCTCCTACGATCAGCGTATAAAGGGAGAGAAGTATTGCCACAATCGGCATCACCATCCGTCGAGAAAAAACAAAAGAAAGAAGCCTCTCCAGAAAGGCAGCAAGAAACGCAAGATGAAGCCCCGAGAGTGCCAAAAGATGAAAAAGCCCCGTCGCACGAAACTCCTCTCGAGTGCCATAATCAAGATACAGCCGATTCCCCAGCACAAGAGCAAATATCATTGCCCGAAGAGAGGGAGAAGATACATTCCGCTCTATACGCTCCTGCCAAAAAAGCGAAAGATCACTGAGCCAACTGAGAAAAAAACGTCGTTTTATAAACTCGATTCCTTTGGGATACAAAAACCACACACCATTCGAAGGTTTGATAACCCCATACACAAAAAGAGTATCTCCCAAAGAAAAAGGTTTTTCAGAAACCAAACAAATATTCTCCGACTGAAGAAAGTAGGTATGATCAGGAGTGAGAAAGGGCTGCGATGTTATGGTAAGTTGCATTTCCGTATAACCCTTCTGAAGAGGAGGAGGAGTAAAAACCCTCACCTTGAGCGTCCCCACCAAAACCCCAACAAGAAGAGCGAGCAAAAGCCCATACCTCTGCCAACCACGAGAAAACAAAGCAATCACCACACCATAGACAAGAACAAAAAAAACCTGATCCCACCATGCTCCCCACATGCCACAGAGAATTGCCCCGCAGAGAACAAGGGACAGGACAGCCATACCTACCAGCGTATCTCACTACTATTCTGATTAATCTTACGGATACTGAACTGATCCTTGTACACTTGGGCAGCACTCCGCAAAATTGCTATAACATCGATCAATGCCTTTTCATTCGGATAAACAAGCGAAAGTGATGTGGGAGAAGTTTCTTTCACATCAATACGAGAAATCAATGTATTGGGAAGCACTTCACAGAGTGTATTGTTAGTTTTAATGATGCTCACGAGAAGATCCTTCGAGTTGGTACACTTTTGAAGGTAGGTCTGATAGAGAAGCGGAGAAAAATCCGTAAGCCAATAGGTAACAAACCCTGTCTTAAAATCACCCTCAGAAATATCCAGTATTTCCTGAATAATCCCCAAAAAGCGTTTCAACCTATCGTCGGTAATATGATAATCCTGATTGTTAAATTCTTGCACACCAATCCCCGCTGCAGTAGCCACATTCTTCCACGCCTCTTCACCATACCGCAAAAGAATCCATGCCTTCAGTGCCTTCAAGAAAAGAATCTTCATAATCACCCCCAAAGAGGTCATTTTTTACCCCGTATATTGTAACATATTTTAAGAATACTGCAATATTTTTCTTTCTTCAAAAATATGTTTTTTGGCTGTCTTGTGAGTCTTTTCCCCCACAAAAAAATCAAGCCTAAACAGGAGAAGATTTGAAAAAATCAACTAACACATTTGCCAACTCAGTTTTTCGTCGGAGTTTTTTCCTTTTTCAAATTTGTAGTTTCTTGTCCTCTTTTAGAGTCGCCACAACTTTTTTGTCACTACAAGTTTTTTACCCATTCGTTTTTTGCATTTTTTTTTGGTTCTCATTACACTTATAACTTACATTAGGCACCTTGATACTCCTGCAAAGAGGAAATATGATTATTTTTGAAGTTTTGATGCTCCTCTGCTTTGGTGCAGCATGGCCGTTTTCAATCTACCAATCGTATGTATCTCGTTCTCATAAGGGAAAGAGTGTCATCTTTCTCTGGATTGTCTGGATTGGCTATATCTTTGGTATTCTCAACAAAGTGGTTCGTGGACTAGACTATGCCGTTATTTTTTATGCCCTCAATTTAATCATGGTCAGTATCGACATTAGCCTTTACTATAGAAACAAAATCCTATCAAAAAAGGAGGGATAAATGCTCCTCTCAAGCTTTCTTCAACCAGAATTTTTCTGGAGTTCCTTAGAGGGAAAAGACGAACGGGATGTACTGAATCACATGGTGAAAACCATTGCCCGCCATTACACAGAACACCCTCTCTCAAAAGATGAAATTATTGAGGGCATCATTCAGCGAGAACAGGAACGTCCAACCATCATTGGAGAGTGTTTCTGGGTGCCTCATCTGAGAGTTTCTTCTCTCGAAGATCTTATTATAGGAGTGGCTTTCCTCAAAACACCTCTCTCTTTTGCTGAAGAAAAAAGTGCTCGGGTTGTTTTTCTCGTTCTCACAAACCCAACTCGCTCGTCGCTCTACCTCAATGTGCTTTCAGCCATTAGTACGCTAGCTAAAGACCCCACCTTTCTTGAATCTTTCTGCAAGGGAGTACACTTTGATGAGTTTTGCCGTCTCCTCGACACAAGAAACATCCGTATAAAAAAAGAACTCACCATTGCTGATATTATGTCTACAGAAATCCATGTTGTCTCACCAGATCAGAATATCGCTGATGTACTTGATCTCTTCGCTCGCTACCAGATCAGCTATGCCCCTGTTGTGGACAAAAACGAGAAGTTTGTTGCAGAAATTAACATGATTGATATTATGAAAGTAGGGATGCCAGCCTACACCAGTGCTCTTCCCAACATGAACTTTCTCTCCTCCTTTGAACCCTTTGAAGAACTTCTTCAACACGAAAAGGACATCCCTGTCCAAAAGATTATGCGAAAACCAGAGATTGTCCTTTCGCCAGAAACGAGCATCATTGAAGCCATTTTTGAATTTACCAACCATAGAAGAAGGCATCTCCCCATCGCCAAAGATGGTCGTATTGTTGGTGTTGTGAGTTATATGGACATGCTCAACAAGATTCTCAGGAGGTAACGATGAATACCATCATGATCACTGCACTTGTTCTTTTCTCTATTGTGTATATCCTGATTTCTACAGAAAAGATCAACAAAACAATTCTTGCCCTGTTAGGTGCGGGCCTTTTTGTGGCATTTCACTTTCTTCAAAGAGAAAAAATCTTTGCTGCCGTTGATTGGAATGTAATCTTTCTCCTCGTAAGCATGATGATTATTGTAGCGATTACCAAACAAACAGGGGTATTTCAGTATGTTGCTATCAAGATGGCAAAAATTGCACGAGGTAATCCTATGATTATCCTCATACTGCTCTCACTTATAACAGCCATCTTCTCCGCCTTTCTTGATAACGTGACTACTGTTCTCATTCTCGTCCCCATTGCCATTCTCCTTGCTAACGAACTCAACATTTCTCCCGTTCCCTTTATTATTGCCCTTGCTATTGCATCCAATGTCGGTGGTACGGCAACCCTTATCGGTGATCCGCCTAATATCATGATCGCCAGCGCGGCAGGTCTTTCTTTTAATAGTTTTATCTTCAACCTTACCCCCATCGTCATTTTCCTCCTCGGAATACTTTTTATCTTCCAGTGGCTTTTTTTCCGTCGACAAATGCATGTACCCTATGAAAGAAGGGCAAGAATCATGGATCTCGACGAAAAGAAGGTCTTGAATAACACACCCCTCATGATCAAATCTCTTTCTATTCTTGCACTCGTTATCCTTGGATTTTTCTTCCATAGTGTAATAGAATTGGAACCCTCAATGATTGCTCTCCTCGGGGCTTCTCTTCTTATGGTTCTGGCAACACCCCACGAAATCAACGAACTCCTCCACGAGGTAGAGTGGGAAACAATCCTCTTCTTCATTGGGCTCTTCATTCTCGTCGGTGGACTCGTAGAAGTAGGAGTAATGAAGTGGCTAGCTGAAAAAATTATCTCTATCACCAAAGGTAATCACCCTCACTGCCATGCTCATTGTATGGCTCTCGGGCATACTCTCCGCAGTAGTTGACAATATCCCCTACGTGGCAACAATGATTCCCCTTATCAAGGCGATGGAGGCATCCTTTGGAGCAGCGGGACTCCTCCCTCTCTGGTGGTCCCTTTCCCTCGGAGCCTGTCTTGGAGGCAATGGCACACTGGTGGGAGCATCAGCCAATGTGGTAAGTATCGGTATAGCAAGAAAAAGCGGCCGTCCCATTAGTTTTTGGGACTTCACTAAATATGGCATACTCTACACCCTTGTGAGCTTGATCGTATCCTCCCTTTATGTGTATCTTCGATACTTTGTGTGGAAATTTTGAGACTACCGAGTAATCTCCAGCACAGAGTTTAATCCCCCCTTCCCATCAGGGGCAACTGCAGAATTGTAGGGGTCGTTGGTAACTATGGTACCGTTGAGTATGTACTTGTACTGATAGATACCTGGCTCCAGGGTGATAGAAATTCTCCAGAGATTGACAGACGGATCAAAGGTGAGAGGAAATCCCTCCTTCTTCCAGCCAAAGAAATCGCCTGTAAGACTCACATTGGTAATATTGGTTGAGGAAGCTCTGTACACAAACAGGACAATATCCCCCAAAATAAACACGCCTGGTCGAGGCCCCTGAGGGGAATCCTTTACAGACTGAGAACAAGAGACAAGAAGAGCCACCACAACAATGAAATGCCGCAGCTGCTTCATAAATCCTCCCCTGCGGATCATTTTCAAGGCTCCATACACAAAAGACATATATCATCCGTTATTTGATCAATCTGAACATGGCTTGTAAAATTCTCAACAATGGCATCCACAATCTCCTGAGCTGAAAAAGAGGCTAGTTTCTGCCAGGGAAGTGTCCACAAAATCTCCTCATAAGGTTGATGAACCTCCTGACTCACCGCCTCCATAAGCCCATCAGTGAAAAAGAGAAGCTTGCCTTCTTCAAAGTGGTAGGTATGATTGATATACCCTTTGCCCAGTCGTTGCAACTCCTCATAGGTAAGAATACCAAGAGGAATCCCTCGTTTCAAGCAAGAAAGAGGGGTGAGTGCCCCAGAGGGGAGAATGAGAAGAGGATCAAGATGCCCTGCATTGGCATAGAGGAGCGTGTGCTGCTCTTCATCATAAATCACATAGAGAGCTGTCACAAAGTTTCCCGCAAGATATGGGAAAAGAAAATCATTCAAACGATAAAGAAGCATTGCAGGATCGTGAAGGGCATCGGTTTGCAAAAGATAACTCTTCATCAGAGAGGTAATAAACGCCGCAGGTACTCCATGCCCAGAGACATCACTGATAAAAATGCCCCATTTGTAGGTGTCAATCTGATGAATATCAAAAAAATCTCCCCCTACCTGAATCATGGGATGAAAGTAAAAAGCAAAATTTTTTGCAGGAGCTTCAGTAGGAATAAATTGACGCTGAATCTGACGAGCAAGCTCCAGTTCCTCTTGAATAATTTGGTTCTTCTGAAGAAGCTTGTTTCTCTCTGAGACAAGCTCTTCTGTTTGACGCTTAACCTCTTTTTCAAGATTGACTTTGAGAGTTTCCGAAGTCTGGTAGGCAACAGAAAACCTCCGAGAGAGAACAAATGCCTGAAAAAACACAAACACAAGCTGTCCAAAAGGTGTCAGGTAGATTTCAAACACATTAAACTTCTGAATAGCATAGAAAATATCATTCATGGCCGTCAGAAAAAAAACAGAAAAACCAATAAGAAGCAAAAGAGCCTCTGGATTCGAAAACATATTTTTCATCAACATAATCAGCATAGAAACCCCGAGAGGAACTGTCACCCAGATATACACCATCTGCGTATGAAAGTATATCGTCTCATCAAAAAAGAGATCAATCGCAGTAAGCAAAACATAAAACCAGATCATATACCCCAAGAGTTTTCTATACCAGCTTTCCTGAAATACGGTCTGCATAAATCCCACGACAAAAATGGTGATCAAATTCACCAAAACAAAATCCATGCGAATCTGAGTTCTCCACCCAAAATCAACAAAATAGGCACTCAACACACTCTCATGATTAATGAGGGTTCGAAAGGCCAGTACCAATGCCAGAAGAGCAAAAAACAAGATTCCCCTCTCCCTCCGCTGAAGAGAAAAGAGAGCCAAATGATACAGTGCCATAATCAGAAGCGCTCCAACAAGAAACATATCAATAGCTACATTGATATTTCTCCTCGAGAGGATGTTCTCCCATTTCCCGAGTTCAATGGTATTGTACATCCCCCCCTTGTTATCATAAAAGTTGGCAACATGCACGACCACATCTATTGTTCTCGTATTGGTAAAGTAGACATAGCGAGGAGCCATGTGGGGTACATACGACTCACGATTGGTTCCAACCTTACCCTCCTCAACAAGCAATTCCCCATTCACAAAAAGAGCATAGGCACTGGTAATAAAAGGAATGCGAAAACCAAGAAGCACAGGAATATTCGTAGACTGGATACAAAGCCGATAGGTTCCATATCCATAAGGAGACAGAGGTTTACCATGCCATTGGTAGCGATGCCAAGAATCGGGAACAGTAATCAAAAAGCCCTCTTCCCTCTCCCAATCTGTCTGAGACGGATCAAGGAGTCGCCCCGGATAAAACATCCACTTGCCTGAGAGGCGGACAAGAGAAGACTTGTTCCAATCCACCCAAGAAAGATTGGTGGTCGCCACCATACCAGAAAAGACAACAGGTAGCAAACTCCCCAGAAAAGCAAAAAATAGTTTTGCCAACGGATTCATACCTTTCTTAACTATATTATAGAACAGGAATGAAAAAAGTCAATGAGATCAAAAAAATTTCTTCCACACCCTATTATGTCAAATAAAAATCTACTCGAAATTGGATTTATTGCTTCAAAACAAAATCTACTTGAAATTAACATAGTCTTGTAGGTTTTATACCTTTGCTTTTCTGTTTTCTGAATCTGTAATAACATATTCTGGCATTTTGTGATCTCCCTTTTCAACTCAAAGAGATTTAGCCTTTTGTGTTCCTCTATTATTTTTTTCTTTCTTCGGGAAGAAAAGGACAATCTACGAGCCTTTGGCATGGAGTTTTAGGATTATCATACTTTTTTCTTACCTTGCTTCCAATTCTAACTTTTTCAACCAATTTCATGACTGGCTGAAAATGATTAGTGGTCTTTAGTCGATAATGTATGAGGAGAAGTTAAGCCGAATATTTTAAATGGAGGTTAAACTATGGATAATGGGAACTTAACGCCACAGGAAAAAGAGATTGCGAAATTAAAAAGAGAAAATGAGATACTTCGCAAAAAAGAGATATTAAAAAAAGCAATCAGCATTTTCTCAAAAACTCCCGGATAAAATATATGTTTATAGGGGAGATGGCATGTTTAAACAGAAATCCTGACAGAGGTTTACTATTTCATCCTGAACGTGGGATTCAGTATATTGAAATATTTTACAACAGAAAAAGACTTCATTCTTATCTGGGTTATAGAACCCCAGAAGAGTTTGAGAAAAATTCTTTGCTTAACTGATATTTTACAAAATTGACTAAAGTTCAGTGTGATAAGTAAGGAGCTATTTCATCTCCTCATTTTTCTCACATCTCAGTGAAACATATGAGTACCACACCAACAAAGAGGCCTCTTTTTAAGTATTTTCCCTATTCTTCCGAAAATAGAAGAAGAAAACACAGAAGGAGCCGTTTATGGCTTTGGAACGAACATTTGCCATGATAAAACCCGATGCATGCCAGAGTGGCAACATTGGACATATTCTCTCCATGATTGAGAAAAACGGATTTAAAATCATTCATCTTCAGATGATCAAACTCACTGAAAAATCTGTCAAAATGTTCTATGCAGAGCATGTTGATAAGCCCTTTTTTCCATCGCTGCTTGAGTTCTCACTCTCGGGGAAGGTCGTTGCCATGGTACTTGAAAAAGAAAATGCCATCGCTGATTTTAGAAAGCTTATGGGAGCGACAGACCCCAAAAAGGCAGAAAAAAACACTATCCGCCATCTCTACGGTAGTGAAATGCCCAAAAATGCCATTCACGGCTCCGACTCACGAGAAAGCGCCAAAAGAGAAATCACCATTTTTTTTGGTGAGTTTGCAGCCATCCCCTCGTCAGAAAAGAAAAACGGCAAAGAATACTAAAACCTATTGTTGAAATACAATCCTCTCCGCAAGCTGTCTCGCCTCTTCTCCCGAGACCCACAGCTCCACAAGTTTGAGCGACGCAAGAAGCGAAGTTCCAACACCCTGCGAGGTAATCAGTTTCCCATCCACCACCACAGGATCATCGTGATGAATGCCTGTCTTTATAGAGGGACGCGTTCCTGGATAACAAGTAAAATTCTTTCCATTTAAAACCCCTGCCCGATCAAGAAGAAGCGGAGCCGCACAAACAGCATACACCCACTTCTCAGCTTTCACAAAGCTCTGAATAAGCTCAAGCACATGGGAATTCTCCACCAGTTGGTTAACTCCAGCACCTCCAGGCAAGAGAAGGGCATCATACTCCTCGACATCAATATCCTCTTCACTCACAAAAACCCTATCAGCCTTGACAGGGATCTGATGACTCCCTACAATCTCATGACTCCCAACCCCATAGGAAACCACCTCTATCTCAGCACGCCGAAGAATATCTATAGGGGTAATCGCCTCAATCTCTTCAAAGTTATTTCCAAGAATAATGGCAACTCTCATACTCTCCTCCTATTCCAAATCCTTCAATCCAAAATGCAAACTGATTGTGGAAACCTCAGGAAGGGATGGATTCTCAGGATTCCAGGTCAGCTTAATATTTTCCGTCTGGTATTCCTGAGCATCACGAATCACAAAAATCACCGTAAAAGGATCTCTTTGGGTCACAATGAGATAGTTTTTTGGAGACTTTCGGTGCACCTGCATCATAATCACCTGGAAAAACTTTTCATTCACCAAAATCGCATAATCCGAATCCCTGTCACGAAAGGGAAACGGCAGATTGTGCTCCCGAATAATCTCATCAATAAAAGTACGCAATTCTACATAGGCGGGCTTTGTCTCACTCTCCGGAAAGTAAAACCGCGTACGAACCCGCTTATACTTCTGGTATTCTCTCTTCACATAGTCAAGTGCCGTTTTCAAGAGTAGCTTCCCCGTAGACGAAAGATGCAGCTCCTCTATTGTCATAGGGCCTCCATTAAGGCTTATTTCACCACAATATTCACAAGCTTCTCCGGCACAACAATGATCTTCACAATCTCTTTTCCTGCAATCCAACTCTGCACCTTAGGACTCTGCTGAGCAAGAGCCTCCAGCTCCTTTTGAGAAATGCCCCGACTCACCTGAATGTTGTCTCGCACCTTCCCATTCACCTGAAGTACCACAGTAATCTGATCTTCTACCAAAAGAGAAGGATCGTACGATGGCCACTTCTCAAAGAGAATCGATGGCTTATATCCCATTCTCTCCCACAACTCCTCGGTAATAAAAGGAGCAAATGGGTGAAGAAGTTTGACAAAATCTACTGCAACCTCTCTTGGAAGCTCATCCTCCTTAGCAAGGACATTGATAAACACCATCAACTGACTAATGGCTGTATTGAATTCAAGGTTCTCAATCCTCTCCGAAACAAACTGAATGGTCTTGTGTCTGAGTCTATTGAGAACATCGGATGGTTTCTTGTCAACAAGAGGTTTTTCATCAAAGGTTTTCCATACCTTATCAAGGAATCGCTTCACTCCCATAATACCCTGCGTATTCCAAGGTTTATCAGCAGCAAGGGGCCCCATAAACATCTCATAGAGTCGTAATGTATCCGCTCCATACTGAGCAATCACATCATCGGGATTAATCACATTACCACGGGATTTCGACATTTTTTCACCATTCTCACCAAGAATCATCCCCTGATTTCGGAGAGCCATAAACGGTTCCGGATAATCAACTACTCCGATATCGTAAAGGAATTTATGCCAGAAACGAGCATACAACAGATGCAAAACCGCATGCTCTGCTCCACCCACATAAAGATCCACAGGCCCCCAATAACGAATCTTCTCTGGATCAGCAAGGGCTTTATCATTTTTCGGATCAATATACCTCAGATAGTACCAACAGCTTCCCGCCCATTGGGGCATAGTATTAGTCTCTCGTCGGGCAGGACCACCACACTTGGGACAGGTTGTTTGCACCCAATCAGTAATGGCTGCAAGGGGAGATTCTCCTGTTCCCGTTGGCTTATAACTCTTCACGGGGGGAAGTGTCAACGGAAGATCCTTCTCGTCCAACGGAACAATCCCACACTTTTCACAGTGCACTACGGGAATCGGCTCTCCCCAGTAGCGTTGTCGAGAGAAAATCCAATCTCTCAATTTGTAGTTCACCATCCTACGACCGATATTTTTTTCTTCCAGATAACGAATAATAGCCTCTTTTGCCTCAGGGGTTTTAAGCCCATTAAACGGCCCCGAGTTCACGGCAATCCCATCCTCTTCCTCTGCTTCAGTGAGTTCATAGAGAGAACCATCCTTGCTCACCACTTGAATAATAGGCAGGTTAAACTTCTTGGCAAAAGCAAAATCCCGGCTATCATGAGCAGGAACTGCCATAATAGCACCCGTACCATATCCCATAAGCACATAATCAGAGATCCAAATCGGTATCTTATTGCCATTCAATGGATTAATAGCGTACGCTCCTGTGAAAACACCTGTCTTTTCCTTATTCAAATCGGTACGCTGGAGATCGGTTTTGCGATTGGCTTCAGCTTGGTAAGCCTTTACTGCATCACGCTGCTCAGGAGTTGTTATCTTTTCCACTAAAGGATGCTCAGGAGCCAAAACCATATAGGTGGCACCAAAAAGCGTATCTGGACGAGTTGTAAAGACGGTGATCACCTCATTCATGCCATCAACAGGAAAACGAACCTCTGCACCTTCCGATCTCCCAATCCAGTTCCGTTGCATCATCTTGATCGACTCACTCCAATCGAGAAGATCAAGATCCTTGAGAAGTCGCTCAGCATACGCGGTAATCTTTAGCACCCACTGCCGTATTCTTCTCCGTTCAATCGGAGTGCCACAACGATCACACTTCCCATCCTGCACCTCTTCATTGGCAAGCCCTGTTCCACAACTGGGGCACCAATTGATAGGCATCTCTGCCTCATAGGCAAGCCCCTTTTTGAAGAGCTGGAGAAAAATCCACTGCGTCCACTTGTAGTAGTCGGGATCACAGGTAATCACTTCTCGATCCCAATCATAGCAAAACCCGATCGATCTAATCTGCTCACGGAAACGTTGGATGTTCTTGTATGTCGTATCTGCAGGGTGGGTTCCTGTTTGAATGGCATAGTTCTCAGCGGGAAGACCAAAAGCATCAAAACCCATAGGATGAAGTACATTATACCCATTCATCCGTTTATAACGGGTATAGATATCTGTCGCCGTATACCCTTCGGGGTGACCCACATGGAGTCCGGAACCAGACGGATAGGGGAACATATCCAGCACATAGAGTCGCTTTTCCTCAGGGAAAGCAGGATCTTCCGTTACACGAAAGGTCTTATTTTTGTCCCAGTATTCTTTCCATTTCTTCTCGATAGCAGTAAAATCGTAGGTAGCCATAGCCACTCCTTACTTTGTCTATTTTTTTAAGCAATATCATCAACATTGGTAACAAAGTTCACATTCTTAAGAATAAAATCCTTGCGTTCTCCAGAAACATCTTCTCCCATAAGCACTCGGACCATGTTGTTGGCTTCCTCAAAGTCGGTAATCTTCACCTGCAGAAGTTTGCGGGTCTCCGGATTCATGGTGGTTTCCCAGAGTTGTTCTGGATTCATTTCTCCAAGTCCCTTGTAGCGCTGAATTTCATACTTAGAGTTCTTGAAAACCTTTTCAAGGATTTCATCCCGTTCCTGATCACTATAGGCATACTCTATTTTTTTGCCTGCTGATATTTTATAAAGCGGAGGTTGAGCAATATACACATGTCCATCCTCAATAAGAGGCCGCATAAAACGATAGAAAAACGTCAAAAGCAAGGTACGAATATGCGAACCATCCACATCAGCATCTGTCATGATGATAATCTTGTTATAATTGAGTTTCTCAATATCAAAGTAACTATAATAGCCTGTACCAATGACAGCTATCATTGTTTTGATCTCTTCATTGGCAAGAATGGTATTGAGACTCTGTTTTTCTATTTTTTTCTCCACATTCAAGATCTTTCCACGCAAGGGAAGAATGGCCTGAAATTCTCGGTTTCTTCCCTGTTTGGCAGAACCACCAGCTGAATCTCCCTCTACGATAAAAAGTTCACGAAGTTCGCGCTTTTTTGTTGTACAGTCTGCCAACTTACCAGCAATAATGGTGGCTGTTTCTCGTCTGCTTCTACCAATATTGTTCCGAACACCTTGACGAGCCTTCTCCGCCTCCTCAAGCGCCCTCTGCTCAAGAAGACTCTTCTGGATAATCTTTTCCGCAAGCTCAAGATTTTTCTCAAAGAAGACAAACAGAGCACCCTCAATAATATCACGAATTACGGAACGAACTGCCACGGGTTCTGTGAGTTTATCCTTGGTTTGTCCTTTAAACTCTGCATTCGGTACCAAAGTATTGATAATACAGGTAAAACCAAAGGAAAGAATCTTCCGATCAATTTTTTCATCCTTTCGTCCAAGATTTAAGCGCTCAGCAAAATCCTGCATAATCTTTTCATACGCCATCCAAAAGGCATCTACATGAATACCATGAGACTTGGTGTGAATTGAGTTGGCATAGCTGTAAATCTCTGGATCATCACCGGTATTGCGGTACTGAAATGCCACCTGAACACGAAGTGTTCCTCCTTCAATCTCTCTTTCCCCTTGAATAACAACCGGCTCAGGGAAAAGAAGCTCTTCACCTTTATTCAGTTCCTGCACCAAGAAATCAACAACGCCTTGGGGAAAACAGTAGTGTTCCTTTTGAGGTTCCCCAGCAACAGTATAATCCTCAAACATCACCTCAAGACCAGGATTTAAAAAAGCCACCTCCCGTAAACGCGCCCGAAGAATGGGGGCACTAAACGCATGTACCTGAAAAATACTATCATCGGGTTGAAAACGAACAAGCGTTCCTGGGTGAGAAGATTCGCCGATTACCTTGAGTGGGTCTTTCTTGATGCCCTTTTCGTAGCGAATAGAATAAAGCTTTCCACCACGAGACACCTTAATCTCAAGAAAATTCGAAAGAGCATTTACAGCGGTGAGACCTACGCCATGCAAACCACCCGAAACACCATAAACCTGCCGATTGAACTTGCCTCCCGAATGCAACTCGGTAAGAATGAGTTCTATGGCTGGCACTTTCTTTTGGGGATGTGGATCAACAGGAATACCACGCCCATCATCAATAATTTCAATGGTGGAAGGATTCAACAACCGAAGAGTAATATGCTTGGCATACCCAGCCAAATGCTCATCAACTGAGTTGTCTATAACCTCAAATGCAAGATGATGGTAGCCATCTATTTCACGATCGCCAATATACATATCAGGACGTGTTCGAATGTTATCAGGAAAATTCAAGACATGAATGGACGCTGATGTATATTCTTTACTCATGATTCCTCCCTTGATCTGAGCACAAACCGATATGTTTATTATACCACAAAAGAGAAAAAAATACAAATGAGAGAAAAACCATCCCTCATGCCAACAAAAAAAGGGGCACAAGCCTATTTGTGTTTTTTCTCAAAATATCTTTTTTTCCGCTTTCTTTATCCAGGGCAACAAAAGCTTGCTAAGAAAACGCCCTCCCAACTCTTGCCCTGGAAACAATGCTTTCGCATCTCAAGATAGGCTTCCTTTTCTTACTTTCTTTATCGTTTCCCTTAATAAGGTTTCCGCAGATATAGCCTTATAAAAGCTGGTCATCTTTTGAGACAAATTTGTATATACACTCTCTGAGTTTTGTGTAAATTTTGTGGGTAGTATTGCAAGCTAACTCAAGCTCTTTATATGCTTTGTTAACAGCAGCTTCAAGAACAAATAGCTTTACAGTCACTATGAACTTAGAGAACGAAACTTTTAAATCTTCAAGAATACTATCTTTTCTAACACTCCATTCTTTTTTGCATTTATAACATTTGTCTAACTTTACCAATGTTTTTGGCATGACAGAAAGGACAGCTATCAAATGTTTTAAGTTTGCCTTTTTCTCTTAAAAATCTTTTTGCTTTTTCTTCTGATGATGCCATTTGTAGTAATTCTCCTAAATTCATGTCTTGCCTCCTATACTATATTATATAGCATAGATGGATGGATTATTTTGAGCAATTACCAAAAATTTTACCCACTGCAAAAAACTTTCTCTGTATTTTTGCAGGTAGTAATCCTCTTTTTTGGGCATGACAGGCACGCTATCTTTTCTGCAAAAAATTCATTCGAACTCTTGACAAAGGTTTCTTTGTCCTGTATAATAAGTTAAACATTTAACCAAAGAGGTAAAATGAAGCGGGTTACTATTAAAGATATTGCTCGTGAAGCGCAAACATCGTATGCAACTGTGTCTTACTATCTCAACAATCGCCACATGAAGTTTTCTGATGAGACTGCCCAGCGCATTGAATCAGCTATTAAAAAACTCGGATATGTTCCCAATCGTGCGGCACGGCGTCTTGCTCAGAAACGCTCTTTTACCATTGGAATTGTGCTTCCTCCTTCCCTTTCGTTGCATGAAAATTCTGCTGTAATTCGAGACAATCCCTTCTATAGTGAGTTTGCGGCAGGAGTTCAGACAAAAGCATGGGAACTTTCCTATGATGTAGTGGTTAGTCCAGCTCTTTCTCCAGAAAGCCTTTTTGAGTGGATTATAGCCTATAACCTTGATGGTGTTATTTTGTTTGACTCCTCTGTGGCAGAAAAACTTACTCAGGAAGCAGGACGGAGACAGTATGTGCTTAATACTGTTTTGGTAGGGCTTGAAGAAAGAGGGGAAAATGTTCATGTTGTTGTTGGTATTGATGAAGCTCAGGCAATAAGTGAAGCAACTGAGTACCTCATAGCCCTTGGCCATACTCATATAGCTTTTGCGACAGGTGAGTACGATATTTCACCTGTGAATGCGAGGCGTTTTGAAGGTTACAAGAGAACACTCCTTCAGCATTCTCTTTCGTTGAAAGAGGAATATGTTTTGGTTGATGAGGTTTCATTAAACGGTGGAAAACGGATAGGAGAAAGAATTCTCGATTTGCAAGAAAAAGAAGACATTACTGCAGTAGTTTGTGTGGCGGATATCCTTGCTGCGGGTATCTACAAAGCGTTCTTTTCCGCTGGGAAAAAGATTCCCGATCATCTTTCGGTTGTGGGTTTTGATGACCTTTATTTTGCTGCGCTTCTTGAACCAGAACTCACCACTGTTCATCAGGACATTTATCAACGGGGAGCTGAGTGCGTACTTGCTATTCACCATGCCTATGAGGATAAAGAGAGTGTAAAAATCCGAATACTTCCCACACATTTAATGATACGTGGATCCGTTAAGAAACGTATGTAAGAAAAAGGAGGTTTGTTATGATGAGAAGTTTACATCAAGTTAATCGTTTAACCAAAGGGGGTTCAGTGTTTTTTGAAAAGCAGAGAAAGGGTTTTCTGTTTTTTATGATTCCCCTATTAGCAATTTCTTGTTTACTCATTTTCTCATGTGCTTCCAACCGACCACAAAATAACCAAATGTTGCCTGCTCAGGCTTTTTGGGAAGACTCATTCCCAAAGACGGCGGGAAAATTTCTTTCTTGGTATATTACCAATAATAGGGTGTATGTTTCTTTTCAGCGTGTGACGCTCACTCTGCGGGTTGTTGGAGAATCTGTATGGGAGGTTTCTCTTGTTCGGAGAGGGGATGTGCTTGTGGAGTATTCCTATGCCTGTGTTTCTAATCTTGGTGCCCTTCCCATAGAGATCATTGAACAGCAAAAAAACATTGTTTTGCAATATGGGGATGAACGTCTTTTTATATCAAAAAAGGACGGTACCCTTCAGTGGTGGCAAGGAAATACACTTCTTCTCTCTCAGAAAGATCCATTACGATTACGGGATGAGAGTGCCGTTGTTGGTTTTTCGCTCGATAGTGGGGCTGTGTTTGGACTTGCTGAAAAAGCACTAGGACTTAATCTTATCGGTCAGACTTTGACGTTTTATAACAAGGATACTTATAAATACCAACGAGGTACAGATCCTATTTATCTTTCTATTCCCTTTGCTATTATCTGGAAGACCAACGAAAATGTGGGTATTTTTCTCGATAATCCAGGCCAATCTTTCTGGGATATTGGGAAAACAGATTCCAAAACGCTACGTGTAGGTGTGCGTGATGGGGATATTACTTTCTACCTTATGCATGGAAAAACACTAAGAGGGGTTCTTGTGTTGTACACGAGTCTTACAGGGCGTCCACCCCTTCCACCATTGTGGGCTTTTGGATATCAGCAATCCCGTTTCAGCTATTTTCCCCAAAAGCGCGTTTTGGAAGTAGCCCGAACCCTGCGAGAGAAAAATCTTCCCGCTGATGTTATTTATCTTGATATCGATTTTATGGAGGGAAAGCGAAGCTTTACCTACGATACCAATCGATTTCCTGATCCTGTGACTATGATTCGTCAACTTCATAATTGGAATTTTTCTGCGGTGACGATTGTTAACCCGGGTGTTGCTGTTCGTAAGGGGTACTTTCCCTATGAGAGTGGGGTAAGAGAGGATGTGTTTGTGAAACAGACCAATGGCAACTTTGCTCAGGGAACAGTATGGCCTGGTTTTTGTGTTTTCCCGGATTATACTAAGCCTGAGGCGCGGCAGTGGTGGGGAAATCTCTTTACCAATCTTTTGGTTCTTGGATTTGATGGTTTTTGGAATGACATGAATGAACCCTCTGTTTTTAATGGCAAGAATGGTACTCTTGATTCGTCTGCTCTCCACTATGATGGTGGGCGTTTTTCTCCTCATTATCGGATTCATAATGCCTATGGGCTTACGATGGCACAGGCAACCTATGAAGGATTGATGCGTCTTCAGCCTGAGAAGCGGCCTTTTATTCTTGCTCGTGCTGGCTATGCAGGTATACAACGCTATGCTTTTGTGTGGACAGGTGATAACTCTGCAACTTGGGATCACCTTCGTTTGAATTTGACCATGGTTTTAAATCTTGGCCTTGCCGGTGTGCCATTCGCTGGGGCTGATATTGGAGGGTATAGTTACACTCCTTCTCCAGAACTCTTTACTCGATGGATGCAGATGGGGGCTTTTCTTCCCTTTTTCCGGAACCATACTGAACAGGGAACAGCGCCTCAAGAAATTTGGGCTTTTGGTGACAAAGTTGAAGAAATTTCGAGACGCTATCTTTTTGCAAGATATAGGCTTTTGCCGATGTGGTATACACTTGCTTATGAGGCACACGAATATGGAACGCCCCTTGTGAGACCTTTGGTTTGGAATGATGCTCTGCTCTCTGAAGATGCCTTTTGGTTGGGGGATTTTCTGTTGGTTCTTCCTGTGCTGGAAGAGGGAAAAACTGTGGTTACCACGAAGCTTCCTCAGGGTCTTTTCTATGAGTGGAAAACCCTTCGGGCCTATGAGAATGAGGCTTCTCTTTCTGTGACAATGGAGGATATTCCTCTTCTTTTCAAGGCGGGGAGTGTGCTCTGTTTTGCAAATCTACCAGAGACTCTTCTCAAACAGGGTAAACCTATTGGAGAGGTGTTGCAAGCGCCTGATGCTTCGTTTCAGTCGACCAAAGATTTGCGGAATTTCTCACTTTGGGTTGTGGGTGGCATGTCGGGGGAGGGTTCTTTCTACTGGGATGATGGTATCAGCCAAGCATATCGTCAAGGAAAGCGAAGCAAATTTTCTTTTCGGTGGGTAGAGGAAACGAAGAGTGCTCGATTGATTGTGTCGTATGTTGGTGAAAAGCAAGCTGCTTTTCATCTTCCTTTTCAATGGCTTGTCGTGCAACCATGTCCGCCTATTCTGAGTGTTTCTCTCAACGGACAGCAGCTCTTTTTTCTACACGAATCAAACCTTGGTTGTTCCTGTTTCTCAGAAGAATCTTTGGGATTCATATACAGTAGAAATTTCCTATCAAAGGAGGTAAGAGATGTATAGGAAATTATGGTTCTTGTTTGTTTTGGTAGTGCTTGCTAGTTGTGATTATCGTCCAACTCCGCAGGCAGGGATTGAATTGGAAAGTGATCTCAAGACTTCGATTGATGTTTCAAAAGTATTTTTTAACTCACGTGACACTTTTTTCAAAAGTCCCTTTGGTGCTGTTGTGGAAGGTACACCTGTTCGTTTTCGGATTCAGTCGAAGAAAGGTGATGTGAAAAGTGCGGAAATTCTTCTCTATCGTCAGGAGAAAAGTGGCACAGGTGGGAAGAAGATGATCAAATCTCTGGATACCATTCCTATGAAGCTTGTCTTTTCTACCAATGGGCTTGATATCTGGGAAGTGACGTATATCCCACAGAAACCAATGGTATATGGATATGCCTTTCGTTTGCGTAAGGGTGAGAAGGATGCCATCATCTATGCTAATAATCGCAGAATGGTCGATGTTCCTTACAATTCTGTTTCAGGAACTGGTGGGATAGGGCGTATTCAAGGGGATAGCTATCCTGTGCCATACACTCTTACCGTTTATGCGAGTAACTTTACTATGCCCTCGTGGACAAGTAATATGGTGATTTACTATATCTTTCCTGATCGTTTTCGAAATGGGAACAAGGCCAATGATCCTGTTGTGGGGAAGCGATTCTTTTATAACAGAAAACCGATAGAGTTTCATACCAATTGGTGGGATCCTTATCCCTATGTGCCTGGTCCAGCCGACAAAAACTCTACAGATGATAATGAATACTGTAATGACTTTTATGGTGGGGATTTGGAAGGGATTATTGAAAAGCTGGATTATCTTGCTTCTTTGGGTGTAACGGTTCTTTATATCAACCCTATTTTTGAGGCTCCATCGAATCACAAGTATGATACAGCAAACTATATGAATATTGATCCTGCTTTTGGTGATCTCGCTATTTTTCGACGTTTGGTGGCTGAAGCAAAAAAACGGGGAATTCGAATTATTCTCGATACTTCGCTAAATCACTGTGGTTCGGATTCAGTGTATATGGATCGTTATGGCAAATACCCTTCTCTTGGTGCCTTTGAGAATGAAACCATACAAAAAGACTCGCCCTACTATGATTGGTTTTCTTTCCGGGCTAACTTTAAGAAAGCTGATGATGCTTATGATCAGTGGGCTAATCCTACTCTTGCAACCCTGAGGGAAGTGGATAGCTACAAAGATTTTGCCTACCGTGGTACCAATTCTGTTACCCGGTACTGGCTTAGGCAGGGTGCCTCTGGTTGGCGTATGGATGTTACTCCGTGGAAATCTGATAATTTCTGGCGAGAATGGCGAAAGGCTGTAAAGGAAACTGATCCTGAAGCCTTTACCATTGCTGAGGTTTGGTTTGACGCTTCGTTTTACTTTCTTGGGGATATGTATGATTCTACTATGAACTATCTCTTTCGATCGGCAATGATTCAGCTTGGTCTTGGTACGAATGTCGCTGTACCCTTAGAGACTCTCGAAATGATTCGAGAGAACTATCCGCCACAGGTTTTTTATTGTCTTATGAATCTTCTCTCGAGTCATGATCTTCCCCGAATGCTGTATGAACTTGGTTACAAAAAGTATGGTCAAGCAGGTTATGAGACTTTTAAAAAACGATTTCAGATGGTTGTAGCTTTTCAGTTTGCATTTCCTGGAGCGCCAACAATTTACTATGGTGATGAAATTGGAATGACCGGGGGAGGAGATCCCTTCAACCGTGGGCCTTATCCCTGGCCTGATACACGGGCTCCTTATGGGGATACTGATATGGTTGGATTCTTTCAAAAACTGGGCAAACTTCGTCAGACGATGCCTGTTCTTTCTCAGGGGAGCATCGCGTATGTTTATACGAATGAGCATGCTCTTGTTTTCGAAAGGGTTTTGGGAGGTGATCATTTTTATTTTGCTCTCAATAATGGTACAGAAACCGTCCGTATTGCGTGTAAGGAATTGACTGGATCTTTCTCTAATCCTTTGACGGGGGAGCATGTTAAACTGCAAGGTGAGATTTCTCTTGAACCAAAAGGATTTGTTTATCTCTTGAAAAAGTAAGGGTATGGAAACGGGCTACCTTCTGGTAGCCCGTTTTTGTTATAGCGTGGAGAAAAGATAGAAGCGTTTTGTGTGTTTCACTCCTCCTCACCTATTTCACCGTGCAAAATAAAAAGTGCGATATGTGAGGAGGAAAAAGCATCCCTTCCCTCTCGAAGATGCAATAACTAAGGAGCTACCCCTTTTGTGCGGCATCTGAGGAGCTACACAACCCCCGTTCTTTTTTGCAATTCCTCATTTTTTATGCCATAATACAGGAGATATTTTTCACTCCTGAAGGAGCAAGATATGACTAAAGAAATGGCTATCAAACGTTCCAATCTCTCTCAATCAGAGCTTGAATTAGTAGAAAAATACCTTGGAAGAAGCCCAACAGTCGAAGAGATTGGCATATTTGGAGCACTGTGGAGCGAACACTGCGGTTACAAAAATACAAAACCACTCATAAAAAAACTTCCCACCAAAGGCAAACACCTCCTCCAAGGACCAGGTGAAAACGCGGGAGTCATCCGGGTAGGCGAATATGCTGTTGCTTTCAAAATCGAAAGCCACAATCACCCCTCTGCTGTAGAACCCTATCAGGGAGCAGCAACAGGCGTCGGTGGAATTCTTCGGGATGTCTTCGCTATGGGCGCACGCCCAATAGCTGTTCTTGACAGCCTTCGGTTTGGGAAACCCGACTCTCCTCGTACCCGTTATCTTGCTAGCGGAATTATCAAAGGCATCAGTGATTACGGAAACCGTGTAGGCATTCCCACCGTAGGAGGAGAAGTCGTTTTCGAAGAGAGCTATGAAGGAAATCCTCTTGTCAACGTAATGTGTGTTGGAATTGCCCGTCCAAAAGACATCATCAAGGCTGTTGCAAAAGGAGAAGGAAATCTTCTTTTCTACTATGGTTCCAAGACGGGCAGAGATGGACTTGGTGGAGCAACATTTGCCTCAGCAGAACTCTCAACAGAAGGAGAAGATCAACGACCATCCGTACAAGTTGGAGATGCCTTCACTGAAAAACTCATCCTCGAAGCAACACTCGAACTCATCCAAAAAGGGCTTGTCGTTGGAATTCAAGATATGGGGGCAGCAGGCCTCACCAGTTCAAGTGTAGAGATGGCGGCAAGAGGGAAAAGCGGCATAGAGCTCATCATCGACAATGTTCCGGCACGTGCAAGCAATATGACAGCCTATGAATTTCTCCTTTCAGAGAGCCAGGAACGTATGCTCGCCTGTATTGAACCTCACAATTTACCCGAAGTCGAAAAGATCATGCAAAAATGGGAACTCGACTATGCAGTCATTGGCAAAGTCACCAATACTGGCCGAGTCGTCGTCTACGAAAAAGGCAATATTGTTGCTAATATTCCCATCAAATATCTTGTGGACGAAGTTCCTACCTATGTTCGCGAAGTAAAAACCCCCGATTATCTTGAAAAAGTCAAAACCATCCCCTTCATTCATCTCAAAAAAGACATGACAGACTCCCTTCGTAATCTCCTCAAAGACCCTTCTATAGCCTCCAAAAGATGGGTTTACAAACGGTACGACCACATGGTACAAACCAATCTTCTCGCAGAACCCGTAAAGGCGGGCGGAGCCATGCTTCGTATCAAAGGGACAACTATCGGACTTGCCATGAGCACCGATGGCAATGGCAGATACACCTATCTCGATCCTTACACAGGAGGCATGCAAGCCGTCGTAGAAGCCTGTCGAAATATCAGCTGTATGGGAGCAGAGCCTTACGGCATTACCAACTGTTTAAACTTCGGAAATCCAGAAAAGCCCCATGTCTACTACCAGCTCACCAAAGCCATGGAAGGTATGGCTAAAGCCTGTGAAATCCTTGAAGTCCCCGTCACGGGAGGAAATGCATCCCTCTACAATGAAACCGATGGAGAAGCCATTCTTCCTACTCTCATTGTCGGCGCTGTAGGAGCCATTGATGATTATCACAAGGCTGTGTTTTCCCCATTTCCTGGTGCTGGATATGTTATCTACCTTTTGGGAACACCACGAGAAGGCATCGGTGGAAGCGTTTTCCTCAAACACCAAACTGGCAAAATCGCTGGAGAATGCCCCTATCTTGACATCGAAGAAGAAAAACGCCTCCAAGAATGTATTCGCGCTCTCATTCACGAAGGAATTATTACCTCCGCACAGGATGTTTCCGATGGTGGACTGGCAGTAGCCCTCGCCGAATGTTGTCTTCTTGGCAATGTAGGACTTTCCATGGAGATAACTGGCAACGTTTCCCCAGAAGCTTTCTTCTTCGGAGAATCCCAGTCTAGAATTGTTGTCTCCCTCCGAGAAAAAAATATTCCACACCTTGAAGCCCTCTGCAAAAAATGGAACATTTCTATCACAAGACTTGGAACCACTACAGAAGAAGGAACGCCGTCCCTATCCCTTTGCTATAACGATTGCACCATTAATATTTCTGTGCAAGAAGCAAAAAATCTCTACTCTACAGAATACCTGTAAAGACCACAAAGGAGGGGTTATGGGGTGAGTGGTTTGTATTTTTTTGTGCTTTTTGGGCTTTTCTTTCTCTTTGTCTGGGCTAATCTAACCAACTACAAACTCCCTATAGCAAAAGCGTTGGGAGGTGTGGCTTTTGCAGAACTCCTCTGGATTTTCTCAAAACTCATGCTTCTCTCTGGCATAGGGTGGGAGAGTGTCCGTGTCTGGATGTGGGTGCTCACCACTATAAGTTGGCTTCTTCCTGCCATCCTCTTGCACTTCTCCCTCTCTTTGAACAACCGTCATTCCCCTGCTCACTATTATCTCATGGGAATAGGATACACTTTACCTCTCCTTGTGAGTATTCTGCTGTTTCTCTTTCCTTCACTGATGCCTACCCGCTATATTTTCATTGGACAATCGATATGGGATGGTGTGTTCCAGCCATCCTATCTTTTCCTCCATCTTGGATTCGTAGGAATCTATTGCTGTCTTTCCCTTTTTGCCAGTCGTCATAACAATCGGATTTCTCTCCTTGTCATTTTTGGTGCATACATAACTTTTTACCTGCGAACTGTGCTCCTTGCCTTTGACATAGCAACCTATTGGCGAGGCTGGCTTTTCCTTCAACCATTCCTTGCTCTGGTAAGTTATCTCCTTCTCTACCTCCTCTACAGACGAAACTTCTGGCTTGAAGATTCGTTTAGTGTTTTCGCTTTAGATAAAATCCTGCACAATTTTACGCTTCCTGTTCTCATCCTCAAACCCAATCAAGAAGTATGGTACATGAACCAAGCAATGAGTTCACTCCTTTCAAAAAACGCAAAAAACCTCAAAGCCCTCAGTGAATATCTCTCCTGCTGCGATGAAGTAGCAGAACTCTCTGAAACCCTCTCTTCACTCAATGCTCATCGTCCCATTCAACAGCTCATTCTTCACTTCCATCCATCCTCAACAGAAACCCTTACCTTCTACACCCACTGTGAACTTATCACCATTACCAACAACAAAATCGCAGGATATGTCATTGCCCTTACTCCACTCGAATCAGAACACTCTGTCCAGCTCGCTCAAAAACACCTCCGCCTTCGCAAACAGTTGGAAGAACTTCAACAAATCTATAAAAGCTTCTTCTATAGGATAGAAAAACCCCTTATCCTTACTACTACTGAGTGGACAGTTGTCGAAGCCAACCCCGCTGCCTACAAACTCCTTGCCATCCACGCAGGAGCTCATCCCCTCTCGAATGCACGACTTCCCCTTTCCCGTGTTATTACTGAGCATCCCTACAAAAGCGAACAAAAATTTCTCTTAGAAATCGATTTTGGCAGTAGAGAATGGCAGCAGCTTTCATCCCAGCGAAAAGATATCGTAATTTGTGAGTTCACGGTTATACCAATCAATAACTATTACCTCATCACCATCGAAGATAAGATGCAAAGTGAAAAACAAGATGAACACCTTCACTTTGAAGCCCGTTTTTATCGATCGCTCCAACGTCTCACACTCCAATACCTCACCACCCAAAACAACGAAGAATGGTTTAACACCATTCTGGATGCTTTCATGGAGATATTTGCCTTCCCTGGTTATATCACAATCTTCTCCGAAGTCAAGGACAACGAAAAAGTCTCACCAAAAGCTATACGCGGGATTGACATCACCACTATCGAAAAAGTAAACAACCTCCTGGGGAAAAAATTATCCGACACAACCTTTCGTATTCCGCCACATTTCACAATGGAAAAAAACATCATGCTTTCTGGGAAACTCTACAAACTCACAGGCGGATTACAAGAACTCTTCTTCTATTCTATTAACCCCATGGCAACTATGATCCTGGAGCACATTGTACAAGTAGGAGACATATACATAATTGGCATCAGTCATTCAGGAACTCTTTACGGGCTTCTTATTATCATCATCCAAAAGGGATATACCTTCAAAGAATTGGAGTGGATTGAAACCTTCGCAGAAGAATTGTCGAATCTTTTTACGCTCCGTACCAACACCTAAAAACCTCTCATGACTTCACTGTTCCTGACCCAGAATGCCCCACAAACTCTGAAAAAAAACCTTTCCTTACATCTAACTTAATATTCACTTTTCGTCAAAACTATTTCTACCATGACTTTCAAAACAAGTGTATTTTCCCATGCTACGCAGATATCTCACCTTATAAAGAAGGTTTTCTTTTGTCTTCTGATTTTTTCGAATCATATCCAGGTGACATACATGAGTAGCCTGGTGTAACATCGAAGTACCGCTCTTCCACCCTACTCTTCAAAAGTCTGCAACTCAAGAAAACGTCTATAATCCCGCTCAGAATACAACACAAGAAAAATCCTCTCAAACTGAAAAGCATACTCCTTTACAATCCCACACACTAAAGGCACAGACCGATCAAACGGGAAACCATACACCCCTGTGGAAATAGCAGGGAAGGCTATTGACTTACAACCAAGACTTTTTCCAAGAAGAAGCGACTCACGGTAAGCAGAAACAAGCAAATCATCCTCGTTGTCTTTTCCTCCCCGCCAAACCGGACCAACGGTATGAATAACAAAACGAGCCTTGAGTTTTCCAGCAGTGGTAGCAACAGCCTTTCCCGTGGGAAGTCCATCAGGCCACTGCCGCCATCGAATCTCACGACACTCCTCAAGAATTGCCGGACCTCCGGCTCTGTGGATCGCCCCATCTACTCCCCCTCCCCCCATGAGACTTGAATTCGCCGCATTCACAATCGCATCAACCTCAAGAGTCGTAATATCCCCACTGAGCACCACAACATGCCCCTGCAGAAATTCCCTCATAGACTCATCAACCCCACTCGTACAATCAAAATAACCAGAAAAACAAACGAAGAAATCGTCGAAATAAGAGCATAAAAGAAAAGCTTATTTTTCTCCATGAGAATCTCAGAAATACCAACAATCGACTGAACAATCTGACGAGCATAATCCTCCGGTTTTTGAAGCATCTTCAGCACAGACAAATACTTCTCCACCCGACTTTTATAATCACTACCCAATCTCAAAATATCACCCGCCCAGAAAATGCCATCACCTTCAGCATGCTTGATCTGAGGCCGAAGAATACGATAACAAAAAAAACTTGATATAACTAATAAAAGCGATGTAACAACAAGCAAAAAAACAATAAAAACAGTAGGACGAGCTCTGGAAAAGAGCATAACAAGTTCTCTCCCCAAGAGAACAGCAATCACTCCATTCCAGGAGAGAAGAACAGAAACCTTGACATCAAACTGTTGAATTTGCTTTGTAATCGCTTCATAAACGTGCACCACAAACTGATACGACATCCCTTCCTGTGAAGCCATTCTTCTCTCCTCAGAATGGAAAGTAAACCTTTACTCTATGTCGAGACTTACACGGCAATTCTTCGTGCTTGTAGGATCCACACCACTCAAAGGTTTAGAAGACCCAGAGGCACGAATAACAAACTTACTTCTGTCCAGTTTAGAGTTTTTCAGGATATAATCCAGCACAGCCTCAGCACGTGCTTTAGAAAGCGCAATATTCCCCTGTTTCCCATCCTGAGGTTCTTCTGGCCCAACAGCATTAGCATGCCCTTCAATCACAACCTTTCTCCCTGTTGGCAAGGCATTCACCACCTCAGAAAGGGCTGGAATAAGCACCTGCTTCATAAAAGTATCCACATCATAGCCCATTACCACATACTTCGGATCCTTCAAGGGAATTTCTGCAGAATTGTAGGCAAACGGAATATCGGCAATTCGTTTCTTAAACTCTGCCCGAAGCTTCTTGTAGGCTTCCTCTTCAGCATTGGATGCTGCAGATTGTACCTGCTGTTTCAGCTTGTCCGTATTAACATTCAGCTGAGCAAAAGAAAAAGAAACAGCAACACCCATCAATACCAAAATCCATCTTTTCATGACATCCTCCTCATTTCTGAACCTTGCGAACAGAAACATATCCATCTACAAGAGGAACTTCTATCCTTGCGATAGTAAGACCATGCTTTGATCCAATACGAAAGAGCGAAGGATCAAGCCCCAGCCCCCGTAAAAGAAGCACCACCAATGCTATACCAAGCCCTGCTCCCTCCGTTGTATCCATCTGCTCCGCATAGTACTGAGCAAGATCTGTATATTCCATAGCAAGCTTCAACTTCATACGCACACGATATTCCTCGATAGGAATAATCTCCGAGTTGTTAATTACTTCAAATATAATTGCTTCCTTATGCCAGTTAGCACGAAAATCCACCCAGAGATCATACTCTTTGAGAAGATTTTCATACTCCGTATACTGGAGTTTATCAAGCATTTCCTTAAAAAGAATAAGACCATTTACGTACTCACCCATGTTGTTGATATCGAGATTGTTCTTCAGAAAGAAAACTCGTTTGAGATTTGCTTTGGTAGCATTAACAACCAGCTCCTTCACACAAGAATAAATGGGATCAATATATTCTTCTTTTAAGGTTTCCAAAAAAATCTGTGTAATAAACTCCCGAATATTTTGGTTCACCTCATCCGTATGGTAATAAAACCGCACATTGAACTTGGTGTGTTTTTTGAAATAATCAAACCACCCCATAACAACAAGCCCCTCTTTTTCCTTTTCTCCCTAATATTATAAGCCCTTTTAAAAAAAAGTCTATATTTTTCTTAAGAAAAATTTGCTTCCCCAAAAGCACCTTTTACAAAAATGAGCGAGGAGTGCATAAAAAAGGTACTCACCTATCACACCACGTCCTTCAGCACAGGCAGTGTGAAAACATATCAAAGCACATCCCATTTTCCAACAAAAGTTCTCCCTCTTCATTTGCTCCTCACATATCACACCTGTAAAAAAATCTTGGCATCTTAAAACCTTACCAATCACAGAGATAAATAGTTTACTCCACCCTATAACTACCTCCAAGTGAAACAAATCAGTACCCCTCCCAAAAATTTTGTCGTAGCCACTTTGAAAACGAGAAAAACCTTTTACTGAAACCTTGTATAGCAAACTTGGCATGAGCTACTTTATACCCCTTTTTGCTCTTTACTTGTTTCACATTGATTTTCCCATGGTAGACAAAAACTACGACAAGGAAACACCAAAACCAAATTCTCCTCCTTGTTTATCTCACCTTACAGGAAACTGTGTTTCCTCTGTTTTAGCTTGGCTTTTACCGCGGGAAAAGAAAACTGAGATACGGTAAGAACAAAACTGATCTATGCCCCTTATTTATCGCACCTTGAGAAAATATGCTATTGCTTTGTTTCAGCTTAGCTTTTTTCGCATTCAAAAACTGAGACAAGGAAATAGCAGAAAGGGCACTTTCTTTGCCCTGAGCGGCAATGAAAGCAGATTTCTGTTGAAGAGGCACCCTTCAAAAATTTTTTCTGAAAAAGGCCTTTTTCACTTGACTTTTTTCGCAAAATTGCATAATATAATTATGCAAACATTTCAAGAAGAAAATATCGCACCTCCGCTAACGGGCGGCACCACTTTTCTGGGCCGCCCGTTGGTATTTTTAACCCGACACCTTACCATCTATTCTCCTATACGCTTCATAGGCTTCAGGAAACATCTCAATGGCACGGGGCAAAAGCCCATTCACCCAAGCAAAAAAGAGCCCATAATTAAGAAGCGGTATTCCAGCCTTCTGAATAATCTCCATAAGAGCAGAGTACTGTCTCCTCTTCACCATACACCCCCCACACATAATCACCCCCTGATAACCCTGCAATTCCTCAGGAGAAGACACCTGCTTTTTCCACTCAAAAGAAGCTGATGCCTCTACCATCTGGTTAAAAAGTCGTGGAATCTTCACCGTTCCAATATCATCAGGTTGCCTGTGATGACTACAAGCCTCAAGTACTAGAACCTTCCCCTGTGGAGGGAAACGGCAAAACATTTGTAGGCTTTCAATAAAAGGCACAAGATCACCCTTCTTTCTCGCCATCAAGAGAGAAAACGAAGTCAAAGGCTGATCAGGTGGAATATCAGCGGCTACCTTGTGAAACACCTGACTATCCGTAATCACGAGCCGGGGACGAATACCCAACTGATGATAAAAAAGCCCCAGTTCTCGTTCCTTCACCACCATCACACCACAGTCTCGATCCAACAGTTCTCGAATTGTCTCCACCTGCGGTAGGATAAGACGCCCCTTAGGGGCTGCAAGATCAATCGGCGTTACCAGGACCACAAAATCTCCCTCCCTTACCAACCCGTCCAAAACACCCGGTTCAACCTGCACCATATCCTTCAGGGACAAGAGTTTTTTTCGAACATCATCAATACCCTTCCCGGTTAGATTATCCACTCCTACCCAGTTTCCCTCTCGAAGAAACTCCTTGGTTTTGTGAACACTTCCCTCAAAAAAGGTAAACACAACCAAAAGCGGTCGAGCTGTCTTCGAAAACTCTGCAAGCATCTCTTTCTCTTTGTCTGTGAGAGGTTCATGAGCTGGTGTCACAAACAAGCCCACATCTGCCAAACGAAGCTTCTCAAGAGTCTTTTGAACACGAAGACGTCCCAGTTCTCCCTCATCATCCAAACCAGCCGTATCCACAAAAACAACAGGTCCCATCTCCGCTAACTCCATAGGAAAAGAAATAGGGTCAGTTGTTGTCCCCGGTTGATCAGAGACAATGGCAAGAGGCTTGTTGGCCAATCGATTGATGAGAGATGATTTTCCTGCATTTCGTTTGCCAAAAAGAACAAGAGAAATACGTTCAGAAAGAGGTGTCTGTGTCATAACATTCTCCTATCAACTCTCTTAATAAACCGAGTAAGCCCATCGGGAGTAAGATTCTCCACCACCTCCTGGGGAACACCCTCCTGCCGAAGCCACTCCCTCAGTTCGGCAAGATTCTGAAGAGATGGTATTCTTTGCACTAGTTCCTTGGTCTTGCTATACCCCAACACAGGAAGCAACAAATTCAACACAGCACGAGAATGATCCAAGTGTTCAGAAATAACCTCCGTATTGATTTTCACCTCCTCAAGAAAACGCAGCATTCCATTCAAAGAACGCCCAAGAAGATCCGCCATTTCAAGCAAAGCATCCGCCATGAAAGGAACAAAGGCATTGAGTTGAAGATTTCCTTCAACATGATAATCCTCTACCAGCCTCCCAAGATGAGTAACACGCAAGACCATCCCTTTCACCCATTCCAGCAGCACAGGATTCACTTTTTGAGCCATAATTGTGGAGCCATATTGCAGTTCAGGATGAGCCATCTCTTTACACAAACTTGATGTATAGAGCAGAAAATCACCTGCAAGCTTTTCAAGATTCTTGGCAAGAAGAACATACCCCGATGCCACCTCACTCCAATCATCGTGATGAGCCACAGCATCACAGAGATTCTGAGAACGAGACAAAGGAAGTGCTGTCACCTCCCTCAGAGCCTGTTCTACGGCAAAAACATACCCCTGCGGAGCGGGGAATCCTGTGCCAAGAGCTGTTCCCCCGAGAGAGATGAGTCTCAGTCTTTCTTTAATCTTGTGAAGTCTCCATCGATCTCTCTCAAACATACCCGCCCACGCCCCAAAAACCTGTCCAAGCATCATCGGCAAGGCATCTTGAAGTTCTGTTCGTCCCATAATAAGCTGTGTGGAGTAGATTTTTTCCTTCTCGACAAGAGCCGCCTGCAGAGCAATCGTCTGCCTTTCCACCTCAAAAAGATCACGCAACACAGCGATGGTAATCGCCGTGGGAAAGGTATCATTGGTAGACTGATAGCGATTCACATCGTCAAGCGGATGAATCACAACATCATTACCATATTTTTCCTTCACTATCTCCATAGCCCTCTTCGCCACAACCTCGTTAACATTCATATGAAGACTTGTGCCCGCCCCACCTTGAGCCAAAGGAACAACAAACTCATTGTCCCACTTCCCTCCAATGATCTCATTCACAGCCTCAACAAGACCCTCATACACCTCAGGGGAATAATACCCCTCTGTCCGTTGCAAAGCAAGAATCGCCGCCTTTTTCACTTCAGCATAGGAGCGCACAATCTTTGGATTGCACCTTCCCTCTCCAAAGTTCTTCACCGCAAGCCTTGTCTGTTCACCATAAAGCATAGTTCATTCTCCTCCCAAGACTATCTCCCCGTTCCATAGAAATCTCCTTGCCAACAGACTTCACCCGCAAGCCAAGACAGGAAAGACACTCCGCCCCATCCTCATCAATGCAGATCTTATTGGGATACAAAAGATAGTGCTTTTTTCTCTCCACAGGTGTAATATTCGGCATCAGAACATTTGCGCCCGCAGCAAGCATCATTTCCCTTCCCCGGGGATGAAGAGTTCCCGCTGCCGTTGTTGCAGGAATATTAGCCAAGGGAAGAAAAATCCGAAGGAGTGCCGTGACGCGAAGAGTTTCTTCAATAGGAAGAGGCGTACCATTCCCCAACGGTGTATCTGGATGAGGCAGAAACGGCCCTATTCCCACCATTTCTAGTCCCAGTTTACGAGCCAGCAGAACATTTCCCAGTCGAGTTTCAACTGTCTCACCGGGAAGACCCACCATAAATCCAGATCCAACCTCATATCCCTCCCTTCTGAGGTCCTCCAACGCCTGCAAACGAAAAGCAAGCGTCTTTCCCGGACAAAGTTTTTCAAACAAATGTTCGTCGGATGTTTCAAAGCGAAGAAGATAGCGATCCGCCCCGTACTTCTTCCATTCCCGATAGACTTCCCTCGGGTAAACGCCACAGGAGAGTGTTATGGCAAAATCGTCTCCATATTTTTTTCTTACCTTCTTAAGTAACGCTGAAACATAGTCCACCGTATGCGAAGCTGCCTCCCCACTCTGGAGAACAAAGGTATGAAAACCAAGCGAGATACCTCGTCCTATCGTTTCCTCCATCTCCTCCAAAGAAAGCGTATAACGAGAAACCTTGGTATTACTCCGACGAATCCCACAGTAGAGACAATCACAACTACATCGATTAGAAAATTCGACAAGACCGCGGAGGTAGACTTTGTCCCCATACACCTGACGACACACATCATCCCCTAACCGCTGCAGAACCGTTGTCTCTACTTTCTCATACCATGCAACAAGATCATCCCATCCAAGAGAAACAATCTCCCGAGGAGAAAGCGTATCAGTAATAGACATCCCTCTCTCCTTTTTCCACCTCTGTAAGGCCACTCATCACCCGTTTTCGGAGTGCCTCATCCTCAATTTCTCCAACGAGTCTCTCGATCAAAGCCATTCCCTTCTTTCTCGTTTCAGGGGAGGCATAATCATCCAGATACTCTTTGAACGAAAAAAGCCCATTCGGCATACAAAACTTCTGAATCAATCCCGGCTTGGCAAGATCCATAAAATCCTGTCCCACTCTCCCCTTTCGATAGCAGCCTGTACAAAACGAAGGGATAAACCCATCATCAATCAGGGCCGAAATCACCTCTTCAAGACTTCGATGATCCCCCAAAGAAAATTGACTCCCCGTATTTTCCTTGGAGTGAGAGTAGGCACCCGGATTGGTACGAGAACCAGCCGATATCTGACTCACCCCATAGTGAAAGAGCTCCTGACGAAGAGCCTCACTCTCCCGTGTCGAGAGAATAATCCCCGTATAGGGGAGAGCGACGCGAATAATAGCCACAATCTTCTTAAAATCACGATCCGAAACAGGATGGGGAACATGAAACGAAAGCGGTGCTCCCTCTGCAGGTTCAATCCTTGGCACACTCACCGTATGAGGCCCACATCCAAATCTTTCCTCAAGGTGGCGAGCATGTTCCATGAGAGCCAAAACCTCAAATCGATAGTCAGCCAATCCAAAAAGCACCCCAATACCCACATCATCAATACCACCTTCCATAGCCCTATGCATCACCAAGAGTCTCCAAAGATAGTCCGACTTCGGGCCAGATGGATGATATTTCTTGTAAAGCACCTCATCATAGGTTTCTTGGAAACACGCATAGGTGCCTATCTTCTCTGCCTTGAGGCGACGAAAGCCCTCCACATCAAGCGGAGCGATTTCTACATTGATGCGACGAATAGAGGCATTGCCTTCTCTCGTTGCATAAACACGACGAATAGCCTCCAGAAAATAATCAAGAGGAGTCTTCTCATCCTCTCCCGTCAGCATAAGAACACGTTTATGCCCTTCTCGAAGAAGAGCACGTGTTTCCATCTCAACCTCTTCAAGAGAGAGACTTGCTCGCGCTAGTTTTGTATTATCCCGACGAAAGGCGCAGTAGAGACAGTTGTTTGAACAGTAATTGGCAATATAGAGAGGAGCAAAAAGCACAAGTCGCTTCCCATAGATAGCCTCTTTCACTCGATGAGCAGCCTCCAAGAGCAAGCGAATATCCTCTTCCTCCTCAGCTTGCAACAGAAGAGCCACCTCATCAAGATCAAGCCCCTTGAGATGAAGCGCTTTGTCCAGAACCTCTTTCAACCGCACACGAGAAAACGCACGAGAAGCATCTTCAATACGCTGATAGAGCTCCTCACGATTGATGAAGCTCGTCTCCTTTGTCAGGGTTTTCGGCATAGTTTCCTCCTTCTTTTCGTGAGAGGACGGACTTCACCTTCACCCCAGGGAGACGACCCAACTTGCCCGTAAGAGCACCAATATCATCCGTAGTAGCTTCGACAATAAGGCTTATCACACGAAGATGTTGATCCCGAAGATTCATCCCTTGACGACCAAGAATAAACTCACTATACTCAGAGAGAATCTTTGACACCGCTACTACCTGGGAAAAATCTTCGATGATAACACCCACAATACCGATTCTCTTGTCCATCAGACCTCCCTCTGGACTCGATGGGTTCAACTCTCCTTGAGGCGGAAACACCGTCTCTCAGATATATTTTATTGTAGCACGGATTTTCCAAACTGTAAAAAAATAAAGAAAAACAAACATTTTTACCTCACATAAATTCAGATAATATACCAAAAACATTTCCCAAAAAGAAAAAAAAAATACAATTTTACCCTACTATGGTATATAATATATAGTGTTTCTGCAAGCAAAAAAAGAAGAAGGAGTAACTATGCCCCTTATCGAAGTACGAAATGCCAAAAAAGACTATCCCCTTGGCAAAACAGTTGTCCATGCTCTCCGTGGAGTAAGTCTCACCGTAGAAAAGGGGGAATTTCTTTCGATTGTAGGTCCCTCAGGAAGTGGGAAAACCACTCTTCTCAATCTCATTGGGTGTATTGATCACCCCACAGAAGGTGAAGTCCTCATCGAAAGCAAAAACACCGCTTCGCTCAGTGACAAAGAGCTCACCTCCCTGCGACTCTCCAGCATTGGCTTTATCTTTCAGACATTCAATCTCATTCCTGTTCTCAACGTACGAGAAAATATAGAATTTCCCCTTCTTCTGATGAAAGATCGCTCACAACTTCCCTCCGCTGAAATCAACACCCGTGTAGAAAAACTCATTGAAGCAGTAGGTCTCAAAGACTTCATCACCCACAAACCAGCCGAACTCTCAGGAGGACAAAGACAACGAGTCGCCATTGCCCGTGCCCTCGTCACCAACCCTCCCCTTGTTCTCGCAGACGAACCAACAGCCAATCTCGACTCAGAAACAGGTGAAGCCATCCTCGCTATCATGCGACAACTCAATGAACAAGAACATACCACTTTTATCTTTTCCACCCACAATCCTGACGTTCTCAAGTATGCCACACGGATTGTAAAACTTAAAGATGGGCTTATCGTTGGTGAGGAGTAAGGTATGGTGAAATTATTTCTCAGTATCTGCTTTCGCAATCTTTTCCGCCACCGTGGCAAAAGCATCATTGTTGGAAGCCTCATATTTATTGTTGCTCTTGTAATGACACTGGGTAACGCTATCATCAAAGGAATGAATCTTGGGCTCGAACGCAATATTGTCCATGGATTTACAGGCAACCTCATCATTATTTCCACCAACCAACAAGAGAAAGAAGTCTTTGACTCAATGACGGGGCGTCCTATGGCTGCTCTTCAAGATTACCCAAAAATCGAGGCTGTCATCTCCAACCAGCCGTTTATTGAAGACTATCTTCCCATCGGACGAAATGTTGCCATGGTGCTCAGTGAAACACAACTCCCTCTTTTCTGGATGATTTTCTCCGTTGATCTTGATGAATATACATCCTTCTTTAAAAACGAAATCATCACCATCGAAGGTGAACCCCTTGACAAGGAGAAGCGTGGTCTTTTCATCGGTAACCTTTTACGCAATCAAACCGCCGAAACCTCTGATATGTGGCTTTACTCCAGCAAAAGTGGCATTGTCTCTTCCAACATCCCACCCAAAATTCTCAGTAACCAAGAAACCATAGCCTTTCGCTCTGATGTTTCCCTTGTAGGGCTTGGAGAAGAAACGGGCATAGACATAAGACTTCCCGTCGTTGGTGTTTTCCGATTTGCCCAGCTCAATGCCCTCTTTGGGGGGAGCATGGTGTTTGTTGATCCCCTTTCTTACCAAGAGATGTTTCACTATGCCCAACCAAAAGCAGAAACACTCCTCCCCGCCCAGAAAAAGAAAATCCTCGAAAGCGACAACCTCGATGCTCTTTTTGAACAAAATCTCTTTGCCGACACCATACCAACCTCTTCAGAAACCTATAGTGAAACCACCATCAAAAAAGCCCTCAAAAAATCCAATACAACCATTTCCTCTGAACGCATCTACAACGCCATCCTCATCAAAACACGAAAGGGTGAGAACGATGCCAAAACCCTGGCAACACTCAATCACATCCTCAAGCAAGCCAATGTTGATGGAAAAGCCATATCTTGGAAAGAAGCAACCCCTCAGCTTGCCCAATTCATCGGTGTTATTCAAGGGCTGTTTGGTGTGATCATCTTTTTTCTCTTCCTTGTCTCACTTATTATGGTGATGAACACGCTCTCTATGTCGGTTGTTGAACGCATTAGTGAACTTGGTATGATGAGAGCCATCGGAACCCAAAAGTCCTTCATCGGAAGAATGATTTACACAGAAACCCTTATCCTTGGTGTTGTCTTCGGGGGAAGTGGTATTATCACGGGAGCTCTTATCAGTTGGATACTCTCTGCCTTGCATATTAAGGCACCCAATGAAATGGTACAGCTCATCTTTGGCGGCGATTTTTTTCAACCAACGGTTTTTGCAAGCGATATCCTCTCTAACCTGCTTCTTCTCCTCATTGTTCTCTCGTTCGCTGCCCTCTACCCCATACGCTTAGCGAAAAAAATCACTCCGCTTGAAGCAATCTCACAAGAATAGGGAGATACCTATGAGAATCACAACACTTCTTACTCTGAGCCTCCGCAACCTCCTTCGTCAAAAACGTCGCAATTTCTTCCTCGGTCTTGGTATTATGATCGGGGTTGCTATCATGGTCGTCGCAGGGGCATTCTCTGCTGGACTCAGGCAACTCCTCCTCGATCGCTGGATCACCTACATGAATGGACATATTCAAATAAGCGTCATTGGTGGCAATAATGATTTCTACGGGCGGGGACAGGGCTTTTTTAGAGACAGGTCGGTGGTTGACAATGCCCTCTTCCATTTCACAAACGAAATAAAAATGTCCTACAACAATACAGGTGCCTTTGTAAACCTTGTAGGCAATCGCCGCTCTGACCTCGCTCAGCTCATTGGGATTGACATTGACGAAGGGTTTATCAACTTCCTCCATGTTATCGAAGGTAGTGGTTGGAATCTCACCAATACCAACACCTACGAAAATCCCATAGCCCTCGCAAAAGACAAAGCCGACTACCTCCGCATAAAGCTTTACGACACCGTCAAGGCATCCTTCCAAACCATCCATGGACAGATGCAAACAGCACGATTCACTGTTGTAGCCATCTACAAACCTGAGGTTTCTTTTATGGGGTGGGTGGGCTATGTTCCTACTGCAGCCATGCGAAAACTCTTAGACTTCCGCCCCTACGAAATCGGAAGTGCTGTCATTGTACTCAAAAATAGCAAGCAAGCCATTGATATTGCCCAACGCATGCAACCAATGCTCAAACCTCCCCTCATGATAGTCAAAGCCACTTCACGCAAAAAACCGCTCCTCATCGCTGGTTTCTGGAGAAATGAGAGATTGTTTACTCGCCTTTCCAACACCATCTCGATTCTCACCCCTCTCACCAATTACGACCAGCGGCGTAATGGAGTCCTGATCTCATCCCATCTTACCAAGCAGCTTGGCGCACAGACTGGCGATACAATAGAATTTTCCTATCGTTCTCGTTTTGAAGGAGAGCAAACAGCTCGCGTTACTATTTCGGGCGTGTACACAAGCACCAACCTCCCTGAAAACCTCCTCCTACTCAACGAAAAAACATTCTTTACCATTTTCAGAACCCTTCCTTCACGTGATGCCATGATCACAAACATTCATTCTCCCTTCGACGAGCTTTTTACCACAGAATGGTATCTTCTGCCGCGTCCAAAAACATCACTGGAACTCTCAAAAATCTACGAAGACCTCAAAAGAAACCCCATCTACGCTGACAAAATTCTCATCACCACCCTCTACGAATCTGCTTCTTCTCTTCTCCAATTCTTCTCTGCCATCAACTTCAGCAGCATGTTCTTTTCTTCCTTCCTCTTTCTCATCGTAATGGTAGGACTAGCTAATTCACTCCGTATGAACATCAGAGAAAGAACCCGTGAGATTGGAACCCTCCGTGCCATTGGAATGCAACAGAAAGATGTGCGTCGTCTTTTCCTCGGAGAGGTGACTCTCCTCATGATCTTTTCAGGATGTGCGGGTGTGGCTCTCGGTATTCTTCTCGTCGCTTTTCTCAGCCTTATTCCATTCTCTTCCGAAGGGCTTATAGGAATGCTTCTGGTGAACAATCACCTTCTCTTGATCATCGACTGGGGATGGAATTTCTTCTGTGTCATCTTTGTGCTGGTGTTGGGACTGATCACTGCTTACCTTCCTTCCCGCCGAGCCTCTCGTATGTCCCCATCCGAAGCCCTCGTCCACTATGAATAATTCGAAGGAGAAAACCTATGAAACATTTCCTTTTCATCCTTCTTCTCACCTCTTCCCTCTGGGGAGTAAACGGTAAGGAAATCCTTAAAAAAATCGATGCACTCTCCACTCTTTCAAGCGATATCACCGCCACCATAAAACTCACCCAGAAAAAAAACGACAAAATCACCATAATGGAAGCCATTTACTATCGAAGAGATAGTGATAATGCGTTTCTCATTATTATGACCGCTCCTGATAATGAAAAAGGAAACGGTTATCTCAGAGTAGGAGAAAACTTCTGGATGTACAAACGAAACACTCGCACCTTTCAGCATATTAACCGAGATGAATCTATAGCAGGAAGTGATGCGAAAGGTGGAGATCTCGAAAACCGTAAGCTCAGTGAACTCTATCGTGTGGATACCAATGCCAACGGAAGCGAAAAAATCACAGAAGAACAACTTGGCAACATCTCCACCTACCGCGTTGAACTTGTTGCTCGAACAACCGATGTCACCTATCCACGACAAATTCTCTGGGTTCACAAAGAGAACTTCCTTGTTTTAAAAGCACAGGCTTTTGCCCTTTCTGGTACTCTCATGCAAACCATCTACTACCTCAAGTATACCTCAATTCAAGGGCGGTACATTCCCCTTCAACAAATCTACATCGACGAGTTTGATAAGGGAAACAAAACCGTTCTCGAACTCTCTGGCATTTCCTTTGACAAAATACCCTCTCACATCTTCACAAAAGCCTATCTCGAAAGCTTAAGCCAATAAGGAGCCCCTCATGAAAAAGTCTTTTCTTGTCCTGCTTTTTCTCAGTATTGGACTGTTTGCCGAAGAGGTAGATGAAAAAGCCCTTTTTTTTGACACCAACATCATAACATTGGCTCCCACCCTCATCACCAATCCCACCCAAGAGAAATCCCTCACCCTTTCAGGAGAATTTCGTTCCCAACTCAACTATGCCTTCACAAAAGACTTTCTCAATGGCCAAACTCAGAGTAATGCCAACCCCTTTTCCTATGGGATTGACGGAGATTTCTTTTTCAACATTCGACCCCAAAGCGGTTATCGGATCTATGGTGATCTTTGGCTTTTTGCCTCGGCAACAGGGATGCCTGTTGAGCATAGGTTTTTCGATCCTCTCACCCAGACCCCTCTCTTCGCCATTGAAACCAACACCCTCCTTCTCAAAAACAAAGAACTCTTCCTCGATATGAACATAGCCAATACCGTCTACCTTCGCATGGGAAAACAAGTTCTCAAGTGGGGAACCACCTCCTTCTGGAACCCTATCGATCTTCTCAACCGAGAACGAAAAACATTTTCCGATCCCAACAGCACACGCGAAGGTATTTGGGGACTCAAGATCCACATCCCTTGGGGAAGCTCTCTCAACTGGTATAGTTTTGTTGATATGACTGAGTGTAAGCAAATCGAAAACAGTGCCGTTGCCTCCCGACTCGAGTGGGTCATGGGCAACACAGAAATTGGCATCTCGGGATGGTGGAAAAAGTCCTTTGTCTCTGTTTATGGCGGAGATGTCTCCACGCGACTCATGGGATTTGATATCAAGGCAGAAGGCAGCCTCTCCTATGGTGACAATCGCCCACTCCTCAAGGAAGAAATTCTTTCTTTTGGAACGGTATCACTCACCAACGTTACCCCTCTCCCTCTTACCAATCGATGGGTTTTCCGTTTTGCTCTTACGCTTTCCCGTTCCTTTGATTTCCTCGATGTCAAAGACCGTATTACCACCATGGGAGAAATCTTCTACAATAGCACAGGCAAAGAGAATCCTCCTCTCTTCGACAACACCACCAAAGTCTCACAAGGCCTTTTGTACGGTGCGTATGTTCCCAACGAATACAATAAATGGTATGCATTCGGCACCCTCCTTATCAAGCGATTTTTGTTTCCCGATGGAAGCCTCCTCTCATCTCTTCTGTGGAATATCGACGATGGTTCTGCACTGCTTTTATTTCAGTTAAGCTATACTCCCGACTCAGCACTGAGTGCCAGTATCAGTGCCACAACAAGTGTTGGAGCATCCGAAAAAGAATACACCTACGACAATCTCCCTCTCAAACTAACTTCTACCGTTACCTTACGATTCTAACAAAAAAGGGGTTCCCATTGGGAAACCCTTTTCTTGTCACTTCACTTTTTGTTTAATTTTATTCACCGTATCTTCAGTATCATCTAGTGTTTCGCTTTGTTCTTCATCATAGTTACGCAACTCTTCCAGTACCCTCTCAGCATTCTTGATAGCCATAACACGAGACAGCGTTTGTCGCTGAGACTCAGAAAGGGCTTCTTTCAACTGAGCAAGATTATTCTTACTTCGCCGAATCAACTCCTCAAGAGCCTTGTTCTCCGCCATCGTCATCGAAAGCTTTTGGTTCGCTTTCACCTGCACCGTAAGCAGATTTGCAATCTCTGGATCCCTTGACACCTCTGGGGTAAGCTGCACCTGACGAGTAAGAGTCACCGTCCCCTCCAGCACAGCACAGGTTGACACATCCCCTTCGACATAATCAATGATAAACTTCGTCCCACGAACAGCAGCCACAGCCACATCATTCTCCACCTCGACAACCTCACCCTTTTTGAGTTTGGTAAACACATTGAGATGAACAGCTCCCTGCTTCACCCTTACCCTTTCCTTCGTCCCAAGACTCTTGAGTTGAATCACCGTATTCTGCAAAACTTGAAGAGAGCGCTTCCCCTCGTATACCAACATCACGGAAGAGTCAACTCCCGTTTTAATCCAATAATTCTTTGAAAACCTCATACCCACATCAAGGGGCTGCCACTCCTTTCCATTAGCAGAATAAAAAACACTACCAACATAACTTTCTACTTCATAGGCATTGGATGATGATTGAGCAGTGACAAAAACAAAAAGCACAAGTAGCACACCAAATATCCACACCTGTCTCTTCATATAAGCCTCCCTGTATCGTTTTCATCTATACTATAACCACAAATCAAAGAAATTTCAAGCGAACACCACAAAATTTTTGTCAAGCCAAAAGAAAACAGATTTGGCACACTTTCCCTACCCTCATCAAAAAAGCAAAACAAAAAACCACTATAATCTTTCTTTCAAAAAAATTCACCCTTTTTTTACAAAAAATTCACAAAAAATTCACACAACCCTGCTATAATAGATACAAAACTAAGAGGTTTTTCCCCCTTCAAAAGGAGAAAACAATGGAAGAACGACCCATTCGCGTCTTGTTTGTGTGTGTTCACAACTCCGCCCGAAGTCAGATAGCAGAGGCTTTCTTCAATTTCTATGCCCCTCCCTGGATGAGAGCAGAAAGTGCCGGTATTACACCAGGAGAATTGAATCCCCTTGCTGTCAAGGTAATGGCAGAAAAAGGCATCGATATCTCCCACAATACCACAAAAAGCGCCTTTGACCTCTACAAGCAAGGAAAAACCTACGACTATGTTATCGCTGTGTGTGAGAAAGAGGCAGCAGAGCGTTGCCCCATTTTCCCAGGGAGAAATATTCGCCTTGAATGGAGCTTTCCCAACCCCGCCTTTTTCACCGGCACAGACGAAGAAAAACTCTCTGCTATGCGCAAATTACGCGACGAAATCGAACACCATGTGAGATCCTTTCTTGAAACCGAGGGTTTCTCCCGATGAAAAACTTGTCGTAGCAATCCTCACCAAAACTATTTGTAAAGCGTGTAGGTAGCACTGTTGGTTTTGGAGGGATCCTTTTCCTCTTGTGTAGCGTATGCCTCCAGAACAATCCTCACAACAGGATAAACACTATTCGTTCGAAAGGTAAGCGGAGAAACATACTCTGTCCACTGATCCGTCGTCTGCGTCGCTGGAGGAAGGCTTAAATTAGTATTTGAGTAAAAGATTGCTGTTCTACGAATATAAATCGTTGCGCCAAGAGTAGAACAACTCACTGTCACGGTTACACTATTTGTATAATCTCCACCAGTGGGATCAAAGGTAGGCATACTCACACGATTAAGAATCTGCGAACACCCCATAACAACCAAAAAAATCCCCAAGCCAAACCCAAAAAACCAGCCCTTTTTCATATTTTCCTCCTTAAGAAAATTACCTTTATCAGGATAACCCCTTGTTTTAAAAAAGTCAAATTTTCTCCTTTTTATTCTACCACTGTTTGCAACTGGAAGAGCCGCCCATACATTCCACCCTTTTGGATAAGTTCAGCGTGGGTACCCACCTCAGCAATACGTCCATCGTGCAGCACGATGATTCTATCCGCATGCATAATAGTGGCAAGTTTGTGGGCTATGATAATTGTCGTCTGATTGCCGAGAATATCCTCCATGGCCTTCTGAATTGCTTGTTCAGACTCTGCATCAAGAGCACTGGTTGCCTCATCCAGGATCAAAATTTTGGGTTTTCTCAAGATGGCTCGCGCCAAAACAATACGCTGCCTTTCCCCGCCCGAAAGTTGTGCCCCCTTATCCCCCAGAAGCGTATCATACCCCTGGGGAAGCCTCTCAATAAAATGATGAGCATTGGCAATACGTGCAGCCTCAACAATCTCAGCAAAGGAAGCATCAGAATACGACAAACAAATATTCTCCCGTATCGTTCCCGAAAAGAGAATGGGTTCCTGTGTCACTATACCCAATTGAGAGCGATAGCTTTTCTCGTCATAGAGAGACAGATCTTTTCCATCGACCAAGACTGTTCCCACTGTAGGTCGGTAAAAGCCAGCCAACAGCGAAACGAGTGTCGTCTTTCCAGAACCACTGAGCCCTACAATCGCCACCGTCTCTCTCGGTCGAATCTCCAGCTGAATATCCCGAAGCACCAAACGATCGGGAGTATAGCCAAAAGACACCTGCCGACACTCAAGATGCCCCTCTATCGTGCCAAGAAAAGGCAACGAAGCCGTGTCCTGAATCTCATAATCCATAACCTCATAGATTCTTGCCAAAGCAGGAGAAAGCTTCTGCAATGTTGTAAACACAGTACTTGAAAGACTCAGCGGCTCAGAAAGCACCGTGGCAAGCAAGAGAAAAAACACCACATCACCACTTGTTAGCATTCCCTTGCTGACCATGCTTCCACCAATAAAAAGAATCACAATAATCCCAAGCGATCCAAACCATTCGGCAACAGGAGCACTCACAAAACGTACCTTGATTTCCTTGAGAAGCGAAGCCAAGTATTCCCTATTATGGTTAACAAACCGCCGCCTCATCTCATCCTCAACAGCAAACCCCTTGATCACCTCCATTCCATAGAGAGTCTCCTGAATACTCGATGTTACATTAGAGATATGCGAGTGCACACTACGACTTGCTTTTTCAACAAGCTTACCAATAAGGCCCAGGATAAGAGCCAGCAAAGGAACCACAGCAAAGAAAGAAAGAGTAAGCAAGGGCTGATGAAGAATCATCATGATAAGAATAGCCACTACCGTCAGGGGCTGAACAATGAGTTCAATCAGCACATTCATTAAAAAAACCTCGAGAATCTGAATATCATTCGTCAAACGACTGATAATATCCCCTGTTCTCTGTGACTTAAAATACCCCATAGGCAAACGAAGAAGCTTGGTATACACATCCTGTCGAAAAGCCGCCAGGACTTTTACAGCAAGCGTATTAGAGACAACTAGCATCAAATAGTGGGACAAAGCCCACGAAGAAGCAGACAAAAACAAAAAGATGGCTCTCTGCAGCGGATCCGCCATACTCTTTTCAAGAAAGTACCCAGAAAAAAATATCGAAAGCTGATATACCGCTGTAATTTTACTCACCACTACACTGATGGCAAACACCACCATAAGACCAAGAAGCAACGGATGCCTCAATAAATAACGAGAAAGCCGCGTATAATTCATTCTTCCTCCCGCAAAACTACCTGATACGACCCCCAACCACCAAACAACGGATGCGACTCTCGAAAACCAGCCACAAGCGGATGTTCTCTCAAGATGCGTTCCACCTGTTGTTTTTTCACACTTCTCCCCTTTCCTGTAATAATCCTCACCTCACGATAGCCCTTTCGAACAGCCTCAGCAAGATAACCCTTCACCACCGAATCCACCTCGTGAGAAGCAAATCCATGGAGATCCAGTTCTGGACTAGTGCAGAGAGGAAGCACCTCATCCACCCCCACAACTCCCAAAATATCAGAAGGAGATTGAAGCACAAAGGTTGGATTTTTCGGTTTTCCATATCCCCAAGAAGCAAAAGCAAAATCCATACCCACAGCACGAGCAAACGCCTCATCAATCTCTGTATCCCCGATCATCAATACATCTGAAGCCTCTAGAGGTTTCTGCTGTCGTTTCCAAAAATCCCTCACCACATCAAAGCTAGAAGGATGTGGCTTCGGAAACGCCATGTCATTCTCAGAAACAATAAGATCAAACCACTTCTCACCGTTCCAACCGCCAAGTGAACGAAGAATCCCTTCTCTACTTTTATTCGAAACAATCACCATGGGAATTTTCCCAAAGGTCTCATGAAGTACCTCTTCAATACCAGCAAACGGCTTATGTCTCTCAGCAAGAGAGAAATAGACACTCCTATAATACTCTTGCGCATCGTCCCCCAACCCTACAAGATTCATGGTTTCCCTAAAGGGATGACCAATTCTTTCACGCATCCACTCACGTGAGACAGGTGGTCGACCATAATGTTCAAGCATCCGTGAAAACGCCTCATAAATCACTGGCAAACTATCCACAATCGTACCATCAAGATCCCACACAATTGCCGCATAACGAATCATACTCACTCCAAATAATCCAGTCGGACGATAATTCCATTCTCTGCAAGATAGCGCTTCAAATCCGTAATATCCAATTCCCGGAAATGAAAAAGTGATGCAGCTAAAGCAGCGCTCACCCTTGTCTGAGTAAACACATCAAGAAAATCCTTTTTCTTTCCAGCCCCACCAGAGGCTATCACAGGCACATCCACACTCTCCGCAATAATACGAGTAATCTCAAGATCATACCCATCCTTTGTTCCATCCCTATCCATTGAAGTCAAAAGAATCTCCCCTGCTCCACGCTCACACACCTCCTTTGCCCAGACAACAGCATCAAGCCCTGTATCAATCCTTCCCCCCTGAATAAAGACATTCCATCTCCCGTCCGCCACCTTTTTCACATCAATAGCCACCACAATAGTAGAAGAGCCAAAACGTTTTGCCGCAGCCGTGATAAAATCAGGCTCACGCACCGCTTTTGAATTGATCGAAACCTTATCCGCTCCAGCAAGCAAAATCTCCCGAATATCATCAAGTGTTCGAATTCCTCCCCCGATGGTAAAAGGGATAAAGACCTCCTTTGCTACAGCCCGTGCCACATCCACCATGAGAGAACGATTCTCATGAGTTGCCGAAATATCGAGAAAAACAAGCTCATCCGCACCAGCCTCATCATAAATCCGGGCATTTTCGACTGGATCTCCCGCATCCCTCAGATTCAAAAAACGTACTCCCTTTACAACTCTTCCCTGATGAACATCAAGACACGGTATAATACGTTTTGCGTACATAAAACCTCCAAAGATAATCATAGTGTAGCGAAAAAAACAAAAAAAATCAAAAACTACAGCCCATAGATACTCTCATACACCCATACCCAAACAGGAAGCGTTACCACGAGAGCAACCACACTCCAGAGAAAAAGAGCCTGAACCAACGACCGATTCCCGCCTTCCCGTTCTACCAAGACAGGAAGTGCTGTCACAGGAGGAAGGGCACTCTGCAAAAAAACCAAAAACTTCAATGTTGCAGAGACAGGCAACCAAAAAACCAAAAAGAGATGCACAAGTGGAAACAAAATATTTTTCACCACCACAAAAGCCAAAACAACAGAAAACGACTGTTTGTGAGAAACCTCTCGATCGATATACACATTTCCCCCCAGAACAAACAAAAGCAAGGGAACAGAGAGAGCCCCCAACCTTCTTGCCACATCAATAGCTATACCCGGTACCCATGGCTGTAACCCCGCATACTGAATCACAAGCGACACAATGAGAATCACCACAAGCGGAGGAAAAAGCTTCTTCCACTGAAAGATGATCTTCCGACGGGAACCATAAAAAAGCCCAAATCCTTGAAAAAGGAAAAACGAAAAAAGCATGGTAAAAAGAAACAACTCCACCGTAATCTCCTTTCTCTCTGGAAAAAGAGCTGGCAACAGAATCAAGGGAATAAAGATAGCATTAGGATACACCAAGGAGACAAAAACCTCCTTTCGCGACTCTGCCGGGAAAAACAAAACACTCACCCGAGCAAGTATCACAAGCACCACAAAAGATCCCAGCCAAACCAGAGGAGAAACCCACCAATAAGGCATCGCAACTGGATTAAACAAAACCATCATATCATGAAACACCAATGCCGGAACAGCAAGATCAAGCGAAAGAAAAGAAAGTGTCGACAAAGCCTCCTTCGCAATCGCCTTCCTTGCCAAAAGCATAAACCCCACCAATCCCAGAGCAATAAAAACAGCCACCGCCTCCAATGTTTTCCAGAAAATCATCGTCTTTCCTCCCTTTCTTCCGACAACAGTTGATCACAAACCATCAAAAGATATTTCTCAAGAATCAATGCACACCTCCACAACCGCCAAGAAAAGAAAAACCCCCGCAAAAACAAAAGAGGATGCTCCCAAAAACGCTTCCACATCACATGTTCCCACGAATCAAAAATATAAGGCACAGAAGGCAACCTTTCACCGTAAGCATCAGAAATAACACGAAGTGACAAAAGCCGCCTCCCTCGTTTTGCACACTCCTCAGCATGCGTAAACGTTTCCATATCGATTACATCAGCCTCCATCCCCAAACCATTCTTTTCATCACCATCAGTCCATTTGCTCACCTCAAGTCCCCTAACTTGCCGAAAACCAGGAAGAGTCAAGAGACTATACTGACAATTTCCTTTGTTCACAACCTCCCTCAGCAATACCACATCACCAACAGCAAAATCCTCCCCCACGGCACCTGCAAAACCACCCACCACCATTACCGAAAGAACCACCCCTGCATCATCAAGCTTTCGATAAAACCGCCGCACCTTTGCACTTCCCACACCTGTTACCCCCCAGAGTATTCCATCCCGAACAAAAAAATCCGGGGCTTTTGCAAGCGAATCTCGACACCAATGAGGAAGCTCAAGGTGTGTTGCAGCCACCACAGCAATCACTTTCTTTCTCCTCTAAAAAATCGAGGGGCTGATTGTCAGCCCCTCGAGTATAAAACTAGTAAACCTGTACCTCTTCACCCAGATCAAAGGCAAGCGACTGATAGTTTTGGTTTAACGCCACTGAAATAGGCAACTGCTTCGAAGATGGACCCCAGAGTTGACGAGGACCAGGGCTGGTAAAGTGATCCTTCTCAGCCCATACAGCGCGACGACTTGCAAAAAAGAGAAACGCTGGAGAATTTGTTTCCACGAGTGCCTTCTTAATCACCATCTCATCCTTCCCATGGCGGCGTTCAATATTCAAAAGCCCTGTGAGAGGAAGAGCTAACACATCTCCACCCTTCTGAAGATCAGTAACTGCAACAATATAGCCTGTATGCCCATCCAGAATGAGAGAACCAGCAGCAAGACCGAGATTCAGCGTATAGGCAGCATCAAACAAAGTGGGAGCACCACAACGTCCCTCATAACCAAAGAAATGGCTATTGGTAGCAAACTTAAACTTCTGGAAGCGAGCATATTCATCAGCTGTCATATTGAGATGACGCACCTCATCCTCATGCTTCTTCATCTCGTTGAGACGTTCCTCAACCATGATAATCAACAACCGCTCAGTAGGAATCTGAGAAACCTGAAGGTTGCCATGCGAATCTCTATCGAGAAGAAGCATATTTTCAAACTCATCAGGAAGCGAAGCCATGAGCTTTGCAAGCTCTGCTGGAAGCTTCTTGTAGATAAAATCCTTTTTCTCTTCCATAGTATTCAAACTCTGGAGATCCGCCTCATAGTGAGCCATGACCTCGTTGAGTTCAGCAATCAATCTCGTCATCTCTGGAATAAACTCAATAAGCCCTTCGGGGACAACCACTACACCATGGTTAATACCCTTACTGGCACGCTTAGCAATCACATCGGCAATCGACTGAACAAGCGAATCAAGAGACATGTTCTTTTCTTTTACTTCCTCAGAGATAATGGTAATCGCAGGACGAGTCTGAAGAGCAACCTCAAGCGCTACATGGCTTGCAGCACGCCCCATAAGCTTCACAAAGTGCCAGTACTTTCGAGAAGAAGGTGTATCTTGGAGAATATTTCCCACCAACTCACTATAAATCTTGGTAGCCGTATCAAAACCGAACGAAATCGGCAAATACGAACCAATCTGAAGATCTCCATCAATAGTTTTGGGAACTCCAATCACCTGAACACCCATATCATAAAGGAGCTCCGCCAAAATAGCAGCATTGGTATTCGAGTCATCACCACCAATCACCACAATACCATTGAGATTGTACTTCTTCACTGTTTCCTTCACAGCATCAAACTGCTCGGGAGACTTAATCTTCGTACGATCAGAACCAAGAAAATCAAACCCTCCCGTATTCACAATCTCCTTCACCATGTCATCGGTGATTTCAAAGAGCGTTCCTTCAAGGAGACCCTTTGGACCGTTCTTGACCCCCAACAGAACATTTCCCTCTCCCAGAATCTTTTTGAGACCAACAACAACATTGTGTCCACCAGCTGCAGGACCACCAGAGAACAACACGGCGACACGCTTTCCCGTCACCTTCTTATCCAGATTGCCCGTTGCCTTGAGAATCTTGTTCTCCGTCTGAGCTACCGTCTTGGGGAATTGTGCGTTCACAGCTGCAGCATCACTTGTACCAATGACATCCTTACCCTTGGCAAACACAGCAGGAACAATCTTGCCATTTTTCAAAAATACCTTACAAACAGACACCTTGAGTTTGCGGATCTCCTGTTCAAAGAGAGATCGGTGATCCTCCATAGCAATCAGCTTCTCTTGAAGAGACATTCTCTATCCTCCTCTGTATTGTATTCTTCTACTCTTGAACCTGAACCACGCCAAGCCCACGAAACCGCTGATAACGGTTTTGCACCAACTTGGTAGGCTGAATCTTAACAAGCTCATCAAGATTTCGCAAAAGAGCCTTCTTTACTGTGGCAATCGTTTCATCTGGCTGATGATGAGCCCCACCAATCGGTTCAGGAATAATCTCATCAATAACACGGAACTTGATCAATTCTTGAGCCGTCAACTTCAAGGCTTCTGCCGCACGAGGTCCCTTGGATGCATCCCTCCAGAGAATCGAAGCACAAGACTCAGGAGAAATCACAGAGTAAATCGCATTCTCCAGCATGAGCACCCTATCTGCCACGGCAATAGCCAGAGCCCCACCACTTCCCCCTTCTCCAATCACCGCTGCAATAATGGGAGTCTTCAAAGCCGACATCTCAAACAAATTCCTAGCAATTGCCTCTCCCTGCCCACGTTCCTCACCACCTATACCGGGATAAGCACCCGCCGTATCAACAAAAGTCAGAATCGGGAGTTTGAACTTCTCCGCAAGCTTCATGGCACGCAAAGCCTTGCGATATCCCTCAGGATTCGGCATACCAAAGTTACGATAAAGCTTATCCTTGGTATCCTTTCCCTTTTCCTCTCCGATAACAACACACTTATAATCACCAAGCTTGGCAAATCCGGCAATAATAGCCTTGTCATCACCAAAATTCCTATCCCCGTGAATTTCAAGAAAATCCTCAAATAACTTGTCCCTATAATCCGAAAATATGGGACGCTGAGGATGGCGAGCCACAAGAGAAATTTGCCAGGGAATGAGGTTTTTGTAGGTCATCTCCAGCAGGTACTGAAGCTTCCTCTCAAGCTCCCGAAGTTCCACGGAAAAATCACTATCCAGGTGCTTCTTCAGTTCTTCGATCTTCTCCTCCATCATCTGGATAGGCTTTTCAAAATCCAAATAATACTTCCGCATTTTCGCACCTCTTTTGTGTTTTTTCAACCTCTAGCACCAAAACAAAGATAATATATGATAAAAGCAACTTTGATTTTGGTCAAGTTTTTAACAAAAAAGAGCCTCTTTTCCATAAACAAAAAAAGTGGATTATATCCCCCTCATCAACCTAATTTAAAAGAAAAATTAAAGCAAAAAAGCCCCCAGTCTTTCACCGGGGGCTTGATAAGCTTAGTAGTTTTCGACAAATACCTCAAAGTAGACCTGAGGATGTTTACAAGAGGGACAAACCGTGGGGGCTTCTATCGCCTCAACAATAAACCCACAATTTCGACATTTCCAGAGAGTCTTTTGATCTTTTTTGAAAACCTTTTCAGCCTTGACATTTTCGGCAAGCTTACGATAACGAGCCTCATGACGAGCCTCAACCTGAGCAATAGCACGAAAACTTGCAGCAACCTCGGCAAAGCCTTCCTGCTCTGCAACATTGGCAAACTCAGGATAGAGCTTAGTCCACTCTTCGTTCTCACCACCGGCAGCGCTCAAAAGATTGGAGAGAGTATCCTTGAGAGCTACAGGATAACTTGCCTGAATCTCTTGCATCACATCGTTTCCAAGACCGTCTACAAGGTACTGGAAAAACACCTTAGCATGTTCCCTTTCATTCTCTGCTGTTTCGAGAAAGATTGCTTCAATCTGCATAAAACCTTCCTGGCGAGCCTGAGAGGCGTAATAGGTATAACGGTTGCGAGCCTGAGATTCACCAGCAAAAGCTTTCATCAGGTTTTCTGCTGTTTTTGTACCCTTAAGCGATTTCATATATTCCTCCTCTTTTAAAGTTATTCTCTTTTAGCCAATTTGCCATCAAGATACAGCATACCACAGTTACTACTACTGACCTTGCGCAATTTCTGGACAATTTCCAGTGTTTGGGCCTCTTCTTCCACCTGTTCTGCCACAAACCACTGGAGCATCTGTTCCGTTGCATAGTCTTTCATCTCTCGTGCCAAAGCCACAAGATCATGAATACGCTTGGTCACAGTAATTTCGTGCTCATAGGCAGCCTCAAACACATTGAGAAGATCCTTCCACTCGACAGGAGGCTTTTGAATAGCCTCCATTACAGCACGACCACCTTTCTCCACAATGTAGTGGTAGAACTTCATGGCGTGCTTCACTTCTTCCTCTGCTTGCTTACGAAACCAGTGAGCACTTCCTTTCCAACTCTCCTCATCGCACCACGCTGCCATAGCGAGATACAAGTAGGCAGAATAAAGCTCAGCCTGAATCTGGGCATTGAGATGATCATTCATATTCTTATCCAACATACCATACTCTCCTTATTTTTTTTTCATTTTTTCCACAAACCATGGAGGTTACAGTACTCTCGAGCAGAAACCTCTTTTGCCTTCACAGGGAAAAATGCCTCTGGCTTATCTCCGGGTTTGAGGTAGCGCGTATACTCTATACCATCAGCCATAAGTGTAATCCACATGATGTAGTGTTTTTCCTCCATAGGATGTTCTACACTCCCTACCTTCACAAGGTAACCATCATCCCGAGCCTCAATCACTGGTACATGCTTTTCTAAAGATGCATCCACAGAGTTTTCATTGAGAAGCTGCATAGGCTCCCCACAACACACCAGTGTCCCTCCACCTGCCACGCGAACCTCAACAATGTTGCCACATACATTGCACTTGTAAATTTGACCTCTCTCAATCATGTGATCCTCCTTTCTCTAATATTATTGGATTCCTTTATTACGGAAAAAAGGTTTATACCCCATATCAGTCTGAAGAATATGTTTCATAAGCCAATCTTTCAAAAAGTTTAATGTATCTACAGAAACAAAAATATCTCCAGCCTGATATTTCCGATAGACCGTTGTTACCTCCTCTACAAACTTTTGGTGTTCTGCCTGATGGCTCACATAGGCAGGATAACCATACTCTTTCATGAGAGTCTCTTCAGCTGAAAAATGGTACTGTGTGTACTGAATAAGCTCTTCTAAAACCTTCCCTAAAACATTCCTTCCTTGTCCCTCCGTCATCGCATCAAAAAGGGTATTCAGAAGTCCCACAAGCTTCTTATGATGATCATCTAACTCCTTCACACCAACACTCATACTCTCCGTCCACTCAAAAAATGGCATATTCGCCTCCTTTTATATCTATGAAATTTTCTTCAAACAGGAATCACAAACACCTACCATGGTCACAAACACCTTGCGAACCACGCCGGGAATCTGCATATTCTTCATCTCTCTGCCCACATCCCCTTCACAATCTCTATATTATTGGATTCCTTTATTACGGAAAAAAGGTTTATACTCCATATCAATCTGAAGAATATGTTTCATAAGCCAATCTTTCAAAAAGTTTAATGTATCTACAGAAACAAAAATATCTCCAGCCTGATATTTCCGATAGACCGTTGTTACCTCCTCTACAAACTTTTGGTGTTCCGCCTGCTGGATCGCATAGCCAGGATACCCATGCTCTTTCATGAGAGTCTCTTCAGCTGAAAAATGGTACTGTGTGTACTGAATAAGCTCTTCTAAAATCTTCCCCACAACATTCCTTCCTTGTCCCTCCTTCATCGCATCAAAAAGGGTATTCACAAGTCCCACAAGCTTCTTATGATGATCATCTAACTCCTTCACACCAACACTCATACTCTCCGTCCACTCAAAAAATGGCATATTCGCCTCCTTTTATATCTATGAAATTTTCTTCAAACAGGAATCACAAACACCTACCATGGTCACAAACACCTTGCGAACCACGCCGGGAATCTGCATATTCTTCATCTCTTTGCCCACATCCCCTTCACAATCATACACCTTGCCGCATTCGGTGCAAACAAAGTGGGGGTGGGGTTTCACACAGCCATCAAAGCGACGCTCTCCCAAATTCGCTTCAAAAGAAAAAACCTCCCCCATACGCTCAAGAATATGAAGATTACGGTAAACTGTTGCAAGCGTTACTGAGGGAAAATCTTTTTTTACCTCTTTCCAAATCCATTCTGCCGATGGATGCGTCCGCGTATTTCGGAGAATGCGAAGAATGGCATCACGCACCTCGCTCTTCTTGTAATGAACAAGCATTTTTTTGCCTCCCTCGGGAAACCTTAAAATTTATACTTAATATTATAATTATTATCAATATAAAAGTCAAGAGGCAAAAGGGAACAAACGCAAAAAATTTTCAAAACGCTTGTTTTCGGGCTTATCACCGATTTTCGAAAAAAAAAGAAAAGAGACGCTCTTTAAATACTTCAGCTCATCCGAAAAAATATGAAACAAGAAGAAAGAGTGAGAAGAAAAAACGGAGAGGGTGGGATTCGAACCCACGGTACGCCAAAAGACGTACATCTGATTTCGAGTCAGACCCAATCGACCACTCTGGCACCTCTCCAAAAAGAAAAACGCGCCCAAGAGGAGTCGAACCTCTGGCCTTCAGATCCGCAATCTGACGCTCTATCCATCTGAGCTATGGGCGCATTTACTCTTCTTTAAAGAACAACAGTGGTAAAAAGAAAAAGAACAGGACTGACCACACACTATTGTAGAGCCACTCACCAAAGAAACTCACAAGATAGCCACCGCTAAACAACCACTGTCCTTTTATTATAAGGGAAAGCAGCAAAAAAATCAAGTATTTCAAGAAAGTTGCCCACAGGATAAAAAAGAGAAATCCTTGCAGTGTGGTCACAAAAAAACGCTTCTGATAAATGCCCACAAACCACGCAAGAAAGGTATACAAAAACGCATGAAAACCAAACCATCCCCCCGTAAGGGTATCAACAATCAACCCAACCACAAAACCCGTTATTTCCGCAGCAAAGCGACTTTGATAAATAGCAAAGAGAACAAAAACAACCAAAAGCATATCAGGCAGAACCTGATAAATCTGGAAAATATGGCTACACTGCAATGAAACAATCACAAACACAAAAAGCCCAAACCAAACCCACTTCATCCAAGGTTTATTCACGCGCTTCCCCCTCGTTAAGCAAGCTCCATTTCACCACAAAAAGCATTTGAGACTGCATCGGGTGATAAAAAGGTCGAACATACAAACGCTTAAAAAACTCCTGACGAAGCGAACTCGTCACTCCTGCAACCACACCAATATTAAACCCTGCCGGAAAAATATCACTCTCATCCGACGTCACAATCACATCCCCCACTTCCACCAACGCCTCACTCGGAACATACGACATCACACAATACTGATTCCATGCCCCCTGTCCATTCAAAACACCAAGAGCCCCGTTTGGCAAAAGTCCACCGATAAAGAAATTCTCAGAGTATACAACCTCCACAACAGAGGTAAACATATTCACCTCGATAACCTTCCCCACAATATAAAAACCATGCTCTGCAGTATAGCCTACCACAGCATGATTCCTTCGAACACCATCAGCAAAACCCTTGTCGATCAGTATTCGCGAAGAAGTCATATCCAGGTTTTTGTTAATCACACGAGTATAAAGAGTATCGTACTGGATTCGTTTCTTGACATCAAGCACCTGTCTCAGGGTCTCATTCTCCTTTTCCAGCTGAGAAAACAAAAGAAACTTCGACTGCAACTCCACAATCATTTTGTCAGCATCCGAAAGCTCTTCCTCAAGCTCGCGAAGACGACCAACGCGCTCCACACTGTCGTTTACGAACTGAACACCACTTGACCAAACATACTGAAACGGATACAACACGAACAAAAATACCGAACGAACCGTTACCTGAGGAAGACGAACATCCCAAACCATCAGTCCAAGAGAAACAGCACAGAATACAATCATCGTGAAAAGAGTACGACGACGAGTAAACGTCAGCATTGGCATGCTGGTATCCTATCCTTAACCACTTAAAGATTCATCTGGTTTTCATACTTCTTGATATTCTCAAGATACTTCCCCGCACCCAAAACATCACAAACAAGGGGATCATCCGCAAGAAACACTGGCACACCTGTATTCTTGGCAATAAACTTGGGAAGACCACGAAGAAGCGAACCACCTCCAGCCATTACGATTCCTCGCTCAAGAATATCCGAAGCAAGCTCAGGAGGAGTCTGGTCAAGCGTTTGACGAACAGCCTCAAGAATCTTATTCACCATATCCTGAAGGGCTTCTCTCACCTCTACACTATCTATCTTAAGAATTCTTGGCAGACCACTCACAGCATCTCGTCCCTTGATTTCCATAGACTCAACATTCTTAAGAGGGTAAGCACTTCCGATTTTTATCTTGATATCCTCTGCCGTTTTTTCACCCACAATAAGGTTGTGGTACTTTTTGAGATGCGCCATAATAGCCTCATCAAATTTATCGCCACCAACACGGATTGAATTACTCACCACAATGCCACCAAGAGAAAGCACAGCAATTTCTGTTGTTCCTCCTCCAATATCAATCACCATATGACCCGCTGGTTCCTCAATGGGAATGTTTGCCCCCAAGGCTGCAGCACGAGGTGCTTCAATAAGATGCACCTTTGCAGCCCCTGCCTGAATAGCCGATTCTCTCACAGCCCTTCTTTCTACTTCCGTAACCCCAGAAGGCACGCTGATAACAACACGGGGATGAACAAGTTTACGGTTCACCTGCGCCTTATGAATAAAATACTTAAGCATCTTTCCTACAACATCAAAATCAGCGATCACTCCTTCACGCATTGGGCGGATGACAATAATATCTCCGGGGGTTTTCCCCAGCATATTCTTTGCTTCATTTCCCACCGCTCGAACCTGACCTGTTCCTGTTTGCACAGCTACCACAGATGGTTCGTTGATCACAATGCCCTTTCCCCTGACATAGATAAGTGTATTTGCCGTTCCAAGATCAATAGCAATATCATTCACAAACGCATCAGCCACAACCTTGAAGAAATTCACAGAAGCCATATATCCTCCATGTATACTTTCTCGTTTTTGATGTGTTATTGTAAGGAAAATCCCAAAAATATGCAATTATTTTTGGGGGTTCAAAAGAAGAAGCAAAGTCACATCGTGATGATAACAAAGCTTGGATTCCAGCTGTTTCCCTGTTTCAGCTAACTCTCTTCTAAAGACAGCCTCACCCACACTTGCACAAAAGCCAAAAACACCCTATACTGTAGGCATGCTATGGGACGCACACTGTCATCTCCAAGACACACGCATTGTTGATCTCTCACGCCAACTCGAAGAAGCTCGACAGCTTGGCATCACCTCGTGGATTGTATGCTCTATAGGTCCTGATGACTGGGAAACCGTCCGTAACATCTGTCTCACCAACCAAGGCTGCATACCCGCCTACGGAATTCATCCCTGGTACCTTTCCCACCTTCCCAAGAACTGGGACGAAACTCTTGCCTCCTACCTTGCCGCCTCCCCCACCGTTATCGGTGAAATCGGACTCGACTTTGAAAAAGAAAACCACCATCTTCAAGAGATCATTTTCTCTCGTCAACTTGAGATTGCCAGCCAGTTTTCACTTCCCCTCAACATCCACTGTCGAAAAGCCTGGCACCGACTGCTCCCTCTCATGAAACCCTACCGCGACCGCGTTCCCGGCTTTATTCTTCACGCATTCTCTCAAAAACTTTCTGTAGCCCTTCAAATTATCGAATATGGTGGTTTTCTTTCATTTGCAAGCCACATTCTCCGTCCCTGGAACACCGAACGCTTGAAAAAACTTATTCAGGCTCTTCCTCTTTCCCGAATTCTCATTGAAACAGACGCCCCAGACATACCCCTCTACTCCCCTGAAACAGGGCTCTCTGGAGTCTCTCGACTCTCCAACCTTCTCCTCGTCGCCCAAACTATCTGTGAATGGAAAGCTATTTCTCTCGAAGAACTCTCCGAAAGTCTCACTGCCAGCCGAAACCAGCTCAAGCTGCCCTCATAAAGAACGACGGGGAAGATGCCAATCAAACCGAATAGCCAACACTCGCCCAACAAAAATAAATCCCACCACAACTACCATGGCAAGAAGAGAAGAACCACTCCCTTTATACAAAACGTAATACAACAAAGAACCAACAATACAAAACGATGCATAGATTTCTTCCCTGAGAACAGAAGGAATCTCTCGCACCAAAAGATCGCGAATCATGCCCCCAACAACCCCCGTTGATGTTCCCATAATAACCACTCCCAAAACCCCCAAAGAAGCATTCATCCCCTTCTGAGCCCCTACAACCGTAAAAAGAGCCAATCCCAAAGCGTCAAAATAACGAATCAAACGAGAAAAATCCTTCACCCTCCCTCCCAGAATGTATGTTCCTATCGATGCTACAATAGCATACACCAAATCCTCCTCATGAAGCAAAACCACAGGCACCTGATTCAGTAACACATCGCGCACCATCCCGCCCCCCAGGGCAGTAAGAATCCCCAACACAACCACACCAAGAATATCCAACGAATACTTCATCCCCTTCATTGCACCCGACACAGCAAAAGCCACGATTCCTACAATATTCAGGATAAAAAGTACTCTCTCCATACCGTTACCTCTTTTTTAGTATAGCACAATTCTCAAAGGTAATTGCTCATTTAATTCCACCTAAACAAACATACAAATTATCTTCAATATTATACCGATAATTATATCTAAACTCAAGCTCTTTTAGATAATAAACAAAATTTTCTCTGCTCACCCCATGAAATTTAATGAGCCTCTTATATTAGGCTTCCTCTTCTTACTTTCTTTTGTGTTAGCTAAGCTTTCCCCATAGGAGAACCAAACCGAGACAAGGAAATAGCAATGATTCCCCCTCTCTTGAGACGTGAAAGCATCGCCTTCGGCGCAAGAGCAGGATGGCGTTTTCCTTGCAGGCTTTTTCACTTCGGACACAAAAAACGAAAAACCGTTTCTTTCTAAAACGACAGAGCACCAAAAAGTTGACAGAAAGAAATTTTCTCGATAAAATAATAAACTTTTTGAAAGCAAGTACACAAAAGACTATCCAAAGTGAGGAAACATGACACGGCAGGGTGCACTGACCATTCAGACCAACCAAACCGTCCTCGTTGATACCCATCATGAAGCCTTCGAGGAGGTTCAGAAACATCTCTTCACTTTTGCTGAACTCACAAAAACCCTCGAACACGTTCATTTTTATCGCATTACTCCTATCTCCCTTTGGAATGCAGCAGCAAATAGAATCCCTCTTCAAACCATTCTCTCTACCCTTGAAACCTATTCTCGCTACAGCATCCCCCCATCGGTTGTCAAATTCATCGAAGAACATTATAACCGCTACGGTCAAGTCGTTTTTTACAACAGCAACAACAAACTCCTCATCAAGGTTGCAACCCCCGAACTTCGTGAACGCCTTACCTCATTTCTCAAAACCTTCGATCTTGAACCAACCGATGAGGGCTTTCTCGCCTCGCTTGACAATAGAGGGGAAATAAAAGCAACCCTCATGAAGCACCTCATCCCTGTGCAGGATATGGCAGGCTACGAAAAGGGCGAAAAACTCCCCTTCCAGCTTCGTTCGATAACACGCAGCGGAGCAGCGTTCTCCCTCAGATTTTATCAAGCAGAGGCAGCCTATCTCTTTTCCCAGTGGAAGGAAGGAAGCGGAGTTATCGTCCTCCCCTGTGGAGCTGGGAAAACCATCGTCGGCATTGCCATCATGCAGGATATTCAAGAAAACACCCTCATCATTGCCACCAACCTCGAGGCATTACATCAATGGAAAAGAGAACTCCTTGACAAAACTACCCTCACCGAAAGTCAAATCGGAGAATACACATCACAGAACAAAACTATCCGACCCGTTACCCTTACCACCTACCACATGCTCGTCCATCGCCGTTCCAATAGCGAACAAAGACACATTGATATCCTTACATCACAGCAATGGGGACTGATCATCTACGACGAGGTGCACATTCTTCCAGCACCCATCTTCCGACTCACCACCGCCATCCAAGGAAAACGCCGACTCGGTCTCACCGCAACCCTCGTGAGAGAAGACAATCAAGAAGGAGAGGTCTTCTCCCTCATCGGTCCCAAAATCTACGAATACGGATGGAAAACACTCGAGGCAGAAGGATGGATAGCCCGTGCCCAGTGCTATGAAATCCGTGTTCCCCTTTCTCCTGAGGATTTTGAAACCTACCTCAAGTCCTCCCATCGAGCCCGTTTTAGAATTGCTTCCGAAAACCGTAACAAAATAGCCGCAGTTGCCTACCTCCTCGAACAATTCCAAGACAAAAACATTCTTATCATCGGGCATTTCCTTGAACAACTCGAAGAAATCTCCCAAACATTCAACATACCCCTCATCACAGGCCAAACCCCATCCGACCAACGAGAACGTCTTTATCATCAATTTCGCGAGGGAGAAATAACAACCCTTATCGTTTCCCGTGTGGGCAACTTTTCTATCGATCTCCCAAGTGCCAATGTAGCAATCCAAATCTCGGGGATTTTTGGTTCTCGACAGGAAGAGGCACAACGACTCGGAAGAATCCTTCGCCCTCAGAATGGCAATTCCCACTTCTTCACCATCGTATCCCAGAACACCATTGAAGAAGACTTTGCAAAACGCCGACAAACCTTCCTCATCGAAAAGGGGTATAGCTACGAAGTTGTTTACTTCACCCCCAAAACCAAAAACATCATTCATGAGGTAAGTCTCCCATGATAAGAAAAATCTACCGAGAATCCTCCCTCAAATGGTTTGAGAACGAACCAGAACTCATTACTCTCCTCTACAACGAAATCACCCAAGAAAATGTTTCCCCCACCTTTGACACACACACCAATCAAAAGCGTATCCAGTCCATCCAACAATGGTGGAAAGAAAACCTCTCCACACTTCTCCAATCGCTGAGCAACAAAGAACGCATCACCCTTGATATTGTGATGAAAAATTTTGGTTGGCTTGTCTATGACAACCTTGACAACCTAATCCGCTTCACCTCTACCATCTTTCGTATCCCACGCGAAGATCTTATCGAAGGAATACAAGGCCTCTGTCAGAAGCAATTTCTCTTCAACTATGAGCCCCTCAAGTATCATCCCTTCCTCTTTCTCTCTCCCTTTGTAGAAATTCAAACCTCTCTTAATACCATCGACAATACAACCATAGCTGACCAACTCTACAACCGTGTCCCCTATGTGATTGGACTCATAGGTTACCTCATTGCCAATGCCCCACGAAGTTCAGAAGCCAATGAAATTCACCGCGTTGATCTTCAGAAACTCCAGAACTTCTTTACCCATTCTCCCCTTTCTTCACAACTCGAAAACCTTCTCAAAAACCTTTCCCGTATCGGCCTTATCCAAAAATACAACAATCGCATCATTATTCAGCGAAGCATTATCCAAAAACTCGAGAAAATTCCCCTCTCCTCCCTGTTTTCCCTTTCATTCCTCTATGAAACCTTTGAAAACATCGGACTTCACAAGAATGCCTTCCTCACACTCCAATGGTTAGCCTTCACAAAAAACGAAGAACTTTCCATTCGAGAAGTCTTTTACTACTACACACAACACATTCTCTCTTCTCTCTATCGAGACAATTTCAAGTCATTCAAACTCTTTCTCCAAAACCTCGAACAAGATTTTTACCTCTTTCTCAAACACCTTGAAAAGCAAGGGATCATCACCATCCAACGGAGCCGTCCCTCTATTATCTCGCGAGATGATACCCTCTGTCTCAACCCCCTCTATCGAGCCCTTCTCCAGAATGCCGATTTTACTCCCTTTTTTGACAAACAGCACTTCATTGTTGAGGCAAATGGAGAGGTAATTGTTGATCCCGATCTTCATCCCCACATTCATCTCAATTTAATTTTCATGGCGCAACCAAAAGAAATTCAAACGCTCTCCATTTATCAAATCACCAAAAAATCTATCTACAAAGCCCTCGCCTATGGATACACGATTGAAGAAGTGATAACCTTTCTTGAAAAGCACTCACTCCACCCCATTTCTCCCCAACTCATTCAAACAATTCGAGACTATGGCAAGAATTTCACACAACCCAACGCTAACAATTGCCACATCCTCCAGTTTTCCTCCACTGAATCCTCAATTATTGCCGACCATTTTGCTCAAGAGAGTATCGAGATAGAACCCCACACTTTTCTCTTTTTTGATGATACATCCTATAAACAAGTCAAAGAATTCTGCGAAAAACAAGGAATCACATTCAAAGAAAACATCAACTTCCTCCATCAGAATATTGTCTCCTATCCAAACTCTATTGATCATCATATCAAACATCTGCAACATTTCCTTGACATTCTGGAGAGTCGAGCCATTGTTCTTCCCCATCAGGATGTTCTCAAAATCCGTCTCCTTTCCCCTCATGATTTCTCTCTTCTTATGAAGGAAAAGTCTCCAGAGCGTTGACTTTTCTTTATCTTTGCCTTATAATAGTCCATCTCAAGGTAAGAAGGAGAGGTGGCCGAGTAGGTCGAAGGCGGCTCCCTGCTAAGGAGTTGTACGGGTCTAAAGCCCGTACCGCGGGTTCGAATCCCGCCCTCTCCGTCTTTTCCCTTTGCAAGCCTCTCCTGTACAAAAAGTACTAAACTTTTGAGGTGGGTATGAAAATCGCTCGTTTTTTTATCCTCGCTCTTCTCTCAACCAATAGCATCTTTTCTGAAGGAGAAACCAATGCTTCCCCTCTCCCAGAGGAAAAACCATCCTTTGCAGTAAACCCCCTCGAACAATTCACCTCCTCCCCCGTTATCGAATGGGATATCACCAATACTCACATTATTGCCTTTTACGGTCACCCAGGCTCTCGTATTATGGGTATCGTTGGTCGTCTTTCCAAAGAACAACTTGCCCATGAACTACGAAGTTATGCCGAACAATACTCCCGTGCTAGTGGAAAGCCTGTAATCACCGCCGTATATCTCATCTATGGGGTATGCCAACCAGGTGGGGAAATTGGGATTATGTCTTCAAATTTGGTTTATGAATATATTCGTTTCACAGAAACAAACCATTTTGTCCTTTTTCTCGATCATCAGATCGGCAAGTACCCCGTAGAAGAAGCCATCCGAAAACTTCTCCCTTTCATGAAGTATCCCCATGTGCATCCTGCCCTCGATCCCGAATGGAGAACCCTTCGCCCCATGAAAGAAATCGGGAGTGTTACAGCTGATGAGATCAACCGTGCCCAGCAAATTCTCAGTGATTACCTCGTCAAAGAAAACATCAATCTTCCCAAAATCTTTGTCATTCACCAGTTCCACTGGAAGATGATCCAGCGTCGCCATCAGGTGAAAATCAATTTCCCCTATGTTTACCTTATCCATACAGCGGATGGGTTCGGTCCACCCGATCTGAAAAAATCAACCTATGCCTATAACGCCCTTGCCACCAACATGCCCTACAAGGGGTTTAAGCTTTTTTTCTACTCAGGGTATAAAGGTGCAGGCTACGATGCTCCTCTCATGACGCCAGAGGAAGTGGTCAAATTAAAACCCTCGCCCTTCCTTATCATTTATCAGTGAGGCTATTATGGAAAATTTTTGGTTCTGTTTTATTCCTATCCTTGTTGCCATCGATCCCATTGGACTTCTCCCCTTCTACCAGAGTTTCACCCACTCTTTTTCCCGACAAAAACAAAAAGCCGTGGCTCTCCAATCGATTATGACAGCCTTTTTGGTTTCGGTTGCCTTTATCCTCGGTGGGAAACCTCTGCTTCACTACCTCGGCGTGAGTGTTGGTGACTTTATGGTGGCTGGTGGAAGTGTGTTGTTTGTCATCTCTCTCAAGGATCTCCTCTCCTCTTCCACACAAGGCCAAACCCTCGATGAAGAAAGCCTTGGAGCTTTTCCCCTCGGTGTCCCCCTTGTGGCAGGGCCAGCCCTTCTTACCACTGTGCTCCTCACCCGTGAACGCTACGGCATCCTTCTCACCGTTTTTGCCCTCTTCGTTGCTCTGGTTATCACCTTTTTGGCGTTTTTCTTCGCCCGATGGATCTTTGAAAAAATCGGAAAAAATGGTGCAAACATCATGTCCAAGATCGCCAACCTTCTTCTCGCTGCTATTGCTATCATGCTCATCCGTGAGGGAATCCTTCTTCTGCTCAAGGGAAACTCATGAAAGGCATCACAAAACTCTTGCTGTTTCTTTGTTTTGTACCGCTCTTTTCTCTTTCTCCCGATGAACTCATGGGAAAAACAAAGATCACAGAAGACACAAACTTCGTGCGTTTCTCATCGGCGGGGAGAACATTCTTCCTCCGTCGCGAGGCCTACATTGCCCTCACCAATATGATACACGCCGCTCAAAAAGACGGCATCTCCCTCTGGGTGGTTTCCGCCTACCGAAGTTTTGACGACCAAAAACGCATATGGGAACGCAAATGGAACCTCTTTAGCTCCCAATACCCCGATCCCCAAAAACGACTCGTCTGGATTCTTCGTTATTCCTCTCTTCCTGGGACATCGCGACACCACTGGGGAACCGATGTGGACCTCGTCTCCGTTGACCCCCGTTTCTTCCTCACAGCACAAGGCAAAAAGATCCTCTCCTGGCTCGAAAACCATGCCCCCTCCTATGGCTTTTTGCGACCATACACCACCCTTTCTCAACGAAAGGGTGGCTATGAAGAAGAACCCTGGCATTGGTCATATGCCCCCCTCGCAAGGGAATACCTCTCGGTCTACACCAACCTTGTTCAAAAAACAAACATCCACGGATTTCTTGGAGATGCCTTTCTCGATGAGATAGATATCACTACCTATGTTCTCGGTATCAATCCAGATCTTCTGCCTTAGTATTTCTCAGAAATTGGTAGCTTTCCTCCACTGAAGAAACCACCTGAACAATTTTATCAATGTTTGAAACATAAAAAAGTTTTTCTACTTGAGGGCTATCATAGAGAACGCATACCCGTGAATTCTGCTTAAAGGCATGAGTTGCCATCCGAATAATGAGCCCAAGCCCAGAGGAATCGAGGTAAGTAACCCCTCGCAAGTCCACAACAAAGCGATAAAGCCCCATCTTGATATATGCCCCGATCTCCTTATACAGCATCTCATACTCTTCGGTATAAATAGTAAGCTCACCATCCACCTTAATGAGGACAATTTCGTCCTCTGTTATACTCACTTTGACACGCAGAGCCCCTGACGCCACAATGCACCTCTCTTTTTTGTTCTCATATTTTTTTCCTTATTTTTTTACAGTAAATATTTTTTTTAAATAGGTGATATTTCCATCCTCTTGAGGGGTAAGAGAAAACTGGTCAAGGATTTTGCTCATCATATACAGCCCTCTCTTCCGCATCTGAAACTGATCCACAGAAGGAGGCGGAACAAGTTTACGAGGAACAGGAGGACCAAAATCCTTAATACTCACCTCGCAAACACGTTTATCATCCTCTTCAGTAATCACAAAACGAATCTCCAGCGATTTGGTCATATCCCATTTATAGGTGTGCTGCAAAATATTCATAATTGACTCATGAATACAAAAATGAAACTCATGAATCTCCATTATAGCCTCAGAAGAATTGCCCAAAACCCGAGAAAGAATATCCATAACCTCTTTTTCAAAAGACAGAATCTCACTCTCACTACACCCCAACGAAAACTGAAAGATCATCGTCTTCTCCCCAATAAGGATAAGATATTATAAAAACAAAAAAAGAAAAAATCAAGTTTTTTTCACAGCAATATGCTTTTCTTTTGTCCTATGGAGAAACTCCACACAGAGAAGAGCCTGATCATCAACAGGACGCTCACCCCAACCAAAACGCACTACTTCCTGTCGAATAGCTTCGACGCAGCGCACTGGATCAAGGGTGGCACAGTTCAATATAACCTTTTCCAGTTTTTCCAAACCAAACCACTCACCGTGCTGATTCTGAATATCAACAAGCCCATCCGTAAAGAAAAAGAGCTTGTCATGAGGTTCAAGAAGAACCATCTGGCTTTCAAACACAGGCTCAGGAAAAACCCCCAAAATCGTTCCCTTCGTATGAAGAGGTTCCAGTGTCCTCTTCTTAGTCCTATAATACAACAGAGGCATATGTCCCGCCGAGGTATAGCTGAGTGTGCCATCCTCCAGATTCAAAAAGGCATAAAAAGCCGTCACATAAAACCCCGCATCCCGTAGGGTCTTCAAAAAATCTCTATTCACATCCGCACAGATCTCGGCGGGATCCTTTCCCCACGCAGAGTGATTGAGAAAGGCAACCTTCGTCATCGAGGTAAGCAGTGCTGAAGGAATACCATGACCAGAAACATCAGCCACCACAAACGCATACCCATTCCTTCCAACACGAATGATATCCAGCAAATCCCCTCCAATCGTTTCAGCAGGCTGATACCAGAATGCCCAGCGAAACTCACTTCTCTGAACAAGCGAATGAGCCAAAGGCATAAAAGACATCTGAACCTTTCGAGCCATTTCAAGCTGATCATTAAGACTGAGATTAATTGAAGCAAGAAGAGCCGCCGTTTCTTTCTCTTTGTCCTCAAGCAATTGTTTCAGTTTTTCATAGTACTGCTGCAACCTTTGATCAGCCACCCGATGATGAGAAAGATACCTCCGAAGGGTACGAAGAAACTGTTGATACTCAAGGGACGTCCCCACACTCTCGCTGTTTTTTCGAAAGAACAGTTCTCCCACCCAAAAAACAATATTCAGCCCCAACAACACAACCACAATCCGCCATTCCCATCCACTCACCCCTTTAAGTGCCAAAAGTAAACCCAGAACAAGCCCCGCAGACACACCAAAACATCCTACCCAACACCGATTCATACTCACCCCTCATCACGCAGCATAGAACTCAAAATCTCATCCTCATCAATATACTCTAACAACTGCTCCACGCTTCCCTTTTCTGAGAGAATAGTGTAGTAATTCTCTTTCATCTGCGGAGCCAACTTCACCGCCTCTCGAAAATCCCCACGAGAAAGAGGATTCTCCCTCATAAATTCAAGAAAACCCGATTCCTCTATAGCCTTACGAATAAGCGGTCGTGTTTTTTCCTGAAGAAGACTCACAGCATAACTTGCCACACCAACCTGAAGCCCATGAAGACTTGGTTGCTTTGCCACCCGATCATAGGCATGCGATATGAGATGTTCACTTCCACTTGCTGGACGACTAGAACGAGCAACCTCCATGGCAATACCCGACATCATGAGTGAGGTGGCAATGACGCGAAGAAAATCAGGATTTTGAAGATTCTTATCATCATAATAGAGAAAGGTGTCGGCAGCACTTCTTGCCATATTGGCTGCAAAATCATTAACAGCTTCACGCGTCTTTCTATAGGCAAGCTTCCAATCATATACCGATGTAATCTTGCAAAACAAATCTCCCATGCCAGAGTAGAGAAAACGAATAGGTGCCCGTTGCAAAACCTCAGTATCCACAATAACCGCCTGTGGTAATTCCACACGAAAACTTGTCTTCTTCCCCCTTACCAAAAGCGATGCCATGGGAGAACAAAAACCATCATTAGAAATAGCCGTTGGAACAGAAAAGAGGGGAAGCCTCTTTACAAAAGCAAGATACTTTCCGATATCAATCGCTTTCCCCCCACCAATGGCCACAACCGCTTCCACAGACGATGGCAACTCCACCGCAGTACGAAAAATATCTTCAACTTCACTATTCGTCGCTGTCAGTTCTACCACAACCTCGACCTCAGCTGAAAGCAAACTCACCTCTACTGTTGGCCTCAAAAGATCGGCTATACCCTCTCCCCACAGGAGAACAATACGACGATTATCTTCATCGCGAAGGTACTTTCCGATCTTGTAGAGAGCCTTTGGCTTGATACGAACCAACGAAGGAACAGATATCTCCATATCCTCTCCTTACTTATCCAACGCTTCAAACACAATATCCCCCACATTGTCAAACACATAATCAGGCCGGTAGGGAAACTCATCAAGCACCTCCCTTGTACTCACCCCAGAAAGCACAAGAGCTGTTTTCATCCCTGCCTCCAATCCCCCTAAGATATCCGTATCCATTCTATCCCCTATCATCAGCGTTTCTGAAGCGTGGCATCCTATTCGCCGTTTTGCCACCAGCATCATAAGAGGATTGGGCTTACCCACAATATAGGGCTTCTTCCCCGTTGCCGTCTGGATAGCAGCAAGCACACTCCCACAAGCCGGTTCAATCCCATCCTCAGCAGGATCAATAACATCAGGATTGGTACCGATGAACTTCGCCCCTTGATCAATCAAGCGAACAGCTTTCCTAAGCATATCAAAAGTAAGATTCGAAGTCTTCCCTACTACAACATAATCTGCTCGTGATTCGCTCACAGAAAACCCTGCACGATACAACTCACTCGCAAGCCCCGGTCCCCCAACAATATACACAGTAGCACTCGGTTTCTGCGATTTCAAAAACTCAGCCGTCACCATGGCTGATGTGATAAAATTCTCCTCTTGCACGCCATCGATACCCATATGCTCCAGTTTCCGCTTAAGATCCAAAGGAGTCTGTTCTGAATTGTTTGTCAAAAAAAGAAAGGGCATACTGTTTTCCACCAAACGACGAACAAATTCCTTCGCCCCCGGAATAAGATTCTTTCCCCGGTAGAGAACTCCATCCATATCAGAAATCACTGCCTTTATCATAGCCTCTCCTATAAAAATGTCACAATGTCCATCAAATCCTTTCGCTTCTTTGGTGGTGGGCCAGCATAATCAGCGCGAGGATACCCAAGCGGAGTAAGAGCATACACCTCCTCATGTTCAGCAAGTTGAAGAGCCTCCCGAACTACCTCCGGTTGAAATGCAGCAATCCAGCAGGATGCCACACCCTCGTTCGCTGCTGCAAGTATCATGAAGGTCATGGCAATTGCCAGATCCGTTTCCAGTGAACTATACCCATCCTGAAGTCTTCTCCATGCCTCGTTTTTGTCTCCCACAACCACAAGAATATGAGGAGCATCATAGAACCAATCCCTGCTGTACGCGTGGCGAAGAAGAGCAAGACGCTCAGGAGAAGAAACTACAATAAAACGCCACGGCTGACGATTCGCAGCTGAAGGAGCAAGCCTCCCCGCCTCAAGAACCCGATAGAGTACATCCTTCTCAACTGGTCGTTCTGGATCATAACTTCGCACACTTGATCGCTCATGAATAAGATCCCAAAAATCCATACATGCCTCCTCGTCGCTTTCAGTATACCACACTCTTCAAATCTCGTCAAACTTTTTAGCCCCTTACCTTTATTCTCCTTCACAATATCTGCCTTCTCCTTCTTGATTACCCTGAGATGTACAAGCAATTTTCACAGGGGAAGTATGTAGACAGGCTTTGGAATTTATGGATTTTTCCTGGGGTGGTTTTGATTGGGAGCAACTTTGAATTGACTTTTTCTCCTTTTTTTCTTATCATAAGTAACATCATTTAAAAAAGGAGGCATACTATGAAAACAGCATTTCTTTTACTTTTTTTCACGGTGTTCTTTTGGGCAACTCCTCGAGATTTTCTTTCTTCACAGGCGGGTTTCATAGCAACGAAACAACCCACCGAAGTCTATGATATGCCAAACGGCAAATCGTTTACTCGTTTAGATATTCTTCAGTCCTGTGATGTTCTCTCTCGCACCAACATTTCCCAAACAACATGGTATCAGATTCGCTTTCAAACAGGCAACGACGACACCCCCCTCACTGGCTGGATAAAAGGAGAAAATCTTTTTTGTGAAGCTGATTTCCAAGTGGTAAAAAAAATCAGCGAATGGTTTCTCTTCGTCGAATATCCAGAAACCATGATTGTGTTCCATGTTCATACCAATGGGGTGGTATTTTTCTACGAGAATGGAGAGACCACAAAAGACCGACTCAAAGTCTATGAGACGATTTTTTTCCTCGGGAGAGCCATGATGTACTACGATGGTAAGAATCCCCCCATCATTCCCTGGGCTAAAACCGTTGATCTGATCACCAACAGGGAGCTCTTCCCCCTTGAAGAAGACCTTCGGCAACCTCTTCCTCGTACCTTTCTGCTGACAGGGGATAGAGTGAACGTGCGAGACTACCCCTCCACCAACGGAAAAATCCTCGCCCAACTCCCCATAAATAGCGAAGTTCTCTTCCTCTGGAGAACAGGCAAAAAGCAAACCATTGCCAATAAAAAAGGTTACTGGGCACGTGTCATCCTTCCCAAAAAGAAAATCCATGGCTACCTCTTCGACGCCTACCTCAAGCCAAAGCCCTAAGTTTTTCACCCATCCCAGGAAAGGAGAAGAGTAAATTCTGTTTGTTCCTTCCCTGTTTCGGCTAAAATCTTTCCACGGTTGACAAACTGAGACAAGGTAAGAGTAAATAATTCCCCTCATCTTGAGATGTAGAAGCATCGTCCTCCTTTTTGTTAGCACGACATACAACACAAAAAATTCATAAAAAAACCCTTCGTTTTCTTTACTTTTTCAAAATATTTCTTATAATATAGATGGGAGAAAAAGGAAGAAAACAAGGAGGGAAATATGAGGATTGAGGACATCCTTCACAGTACAGTAGCGCTTGATCGTATTCAAAAGCAGAAACAAGCCGAAAGCAAAAGCATTACTCTTCGAACACTTCGTTCATCTCAGGATGAGGCAGCGCTTCTCCGACAAACAGATGAACAGCTCATTGGTATTCGAGATCGACAGCAAAGCTATATGCGACAGGAAATCATTGTCAGTGGATTAGAGCTTCTCAAAAAAAAAGTGGATGAACTTTCTCGCACCCCTGTTGAAGAGCGAAACTATGATGAGTTTTCCAAACAACTTCAACAGATAGTGAGCCAGACACGTTTTCAGGGAGAAACACCCCTTGGCTACCTCTCTCTCAAAATAACCGACGAAAAGTCACTCTACACCTTAAACCAGCAGATAGACCAGGAGATCATTGTTCACCAATCACGTCTTCGACAAGACCGTAAACAGCTTGCTGCCTTCCTCGTTACGAGTGAGAATCGTGATGCCCTCGCCAGCGTTTCCCCTGAAAAGCTTGCCAATACCATCAAAGAAACCCTTTACCCTACGGCAGACTACCCCCTTCGTAAAGAACATTCCTTCGCCCAGATACTCAAAATCCTGTAGTCGGATATAATATGGAATGGTATCAGGCTTTTGATCCCCGCGCAAGCAAGGTTCTTGTTGTCGCAGAGATTGGTATCAATCACCTTGGTCAGGAAGAGTACGCCATTCAACTTGTCAAGGAAGCCAAAAGAGCAGGAGCAGATGCTGTCAAATTCCAGATCTACCAAACAAGCCAATTTTATCATCCCTCTTCTGGAGCGTATGAAATCTTTGAACGCTACGAACTGACTCTTGAAAGTTTTGAGAGGATTCGACGTTACTGTGAAGAAAATCACATGCTCTTTTTTGCCACGCCTCTCGATTGGACTTCCCTTCAGTGGATGTGTGACCGTCGAATTCCCCTTATCAAGATCGCCAGTTCAGATATCACTTTTGAACCATTCCTCAACACTATTGGCAAATATGTGAAAGAGAACAAAGCCTATGCTATTCTTTCCACAGGCTTTGTTGATCTCCCCACCATTCAAAAAGCCACGCGATTCTTCCCCAAAGACAAACTCGCCCTCTTGTACTGTGTCTCCCGTTACCCAACAGAAGCACAGGATCTTGATCTTCGATTTATCCAAATACTCCAAAAACGCTTTCATACCACGGTAGGCTTTTCCGATCACTCCAAAGAAACCGTCTTCAGCGTGGCTGCCGTTGCCCTTGGGGCACGCATTATTGAACGCCACTTCACAGACAACCCCTCTCTTGAAGAAGCCGACCATTCCATCTCTCTTTCACCCGAACTTTTTTCCCGCATGGTAAGCGAAATTCGTAACCTCGAGATAGCCCTTGGCAACGGAGAGAAAAAAATCACACCATTTGAAGAAGAAATCCGTCCCCTCTCCATGCGATCCCTTTATGCAGGCCGCGACATTCACAAAGGCGAGATTATCAAACAAACAGACATCAAGTGCCTTCGCCCAGGAGAAGGTATTACCCTCTCAGAATACAACCACTTTGTTGGAAAAAAATCCAAAAAGTCATACAAGGCGTATGAAAAATTATGAGAAAATCCCAAACTTTCCCTCTCACCCTCAAGGATGAACTCGTGGATTTCACCCTCACCCGCAATGTGTGGCTCACTGTCAACAACAATAACAAACGCTTTTTTCAGTTCAACAGAAGCTTTGACAAGTTTTCGTTGGACATAGGTATCCACCTCTGGGAAAACCGCTTCTACGACTACAACACCCCGCTGGATAAACACCCCGATATTCTCAGTTATCGAGAGGGAATAATCCGTATTCCAAAACAAAAAGATGTGCTCTACTACATCGGTAAATGCAACAGCCCTTTTGTTCCTCTCTCTTTTGACAAGCCCACCAACGTGGGGGAGGGAGATTGTATCATCGCTGTTGATGCTCCTCTTCCCAAACCCCTCATCATTGAACACGAGGGATGTTTTCTGCTCGCAGACCAGGCTCTCCAATACCTTCAACAGTACTTTCAGAAACACTTCAAAAAGATTTCTCTTCTCTTTATCCTTCAATTTGTCTCAGGAGAGAAGTATACATTCTTTATCCAGTCTTCTTTGGCCGCCGTAGGCCTCACCACAGAAATGTTCAAGAACAAAATCCTCACCTACCATCGAGAAGAATACTGGCATATTGAAACCGTCCTCCACGAAGCCCTTGTCAACGCCATCACCTATGGGAGTCAATTAGACTATAGCAAAAAAATAGCCATCGCTTATGAAATAGGGAGTTATGGGCTCCGTGTTCTTATTCAAGATCCAGGCGAAGGATTTGATGTGAAGGGGCATATTCCTCTCTCTCTTCTTGATAAGGAAAATATAACAGGGCGAGGTATTCGGCTGATGAAACACCTTTCTTCTACCCTCACCTACAACAAACACGGAAACGCTCTTTCTCTCTTATTCAATTTCAAGGATACTTCCGAGAAAGCATAGGAGAAAACAATGCCTTTCAGAAAAGTTCAACCAGATTCCCTCAATTTTTTCAACGTTTTTGAATGGATAGGAGAAAATTGGATGTTGGTTGTCGGAGGAACCAAAGACTCCTACAACATGATGACTGCCAGCTGGGGAGGATTTGGTGTGGTATGGAACGAACCTGTAGCCTTTGTTTTGGTACGCCCCAGTCGTTATACCTACGAGTTTCTCCTTCGCTACTCGAATTTCAGTCTGGTTTTCCTCCCTCCATCCCACCGAAATATCCTTGAAATCTGTGGTGCAAAATCAGGAAGAGAAATCAACAAGATGAATCTGCCAAATCTCACCCCTTTCAGCCTTCCCTCAGAGGCCGTGGGGTTTGAAGAGGCTGAACTTATCTTCTCGTGTTCGAGTAATTTTCACCAGCCGATTGATCCCAAAGCCCTCCTACGAGAAGACATAAGAAAAGCATTCTACCCTCAGGGTGATTACCACGAAATCTTCATTGCTACCATATGTGAAATATGGGAGAAGAATATATGAAAAAACATACCTACTCATTGATTGCCCTCATAGTTTTTGCTGGTCCATTTATGCTCTCCTTTCATCCCACCGTTGCCTTTGCCTCTCGCTGGCCTGCCGTAGCCATAACCATTGCCCTGATAGGCATGGTCTACATCCTGTGGGATATCTTTGCTGTTCGTTACCACCACTGGGAATTCAACAATGAGTTTGTTGGAAGTACACGCTGGCTTGGTCTTCCCCCAGGGGAGTGGTTCTTTTTTATCAGTGTACCCTATGCTTGCATCTTTGTTTATGAAGTTATAAAAACATTTTTCCCCGACACCCCATTTAACCCCTCTCTGGTATGGATCCAGTGGGGGCTGGCTCTCATCTCTTTTTTCTCTTCGTGGGTATGGCGAAAACAGGGATATACCTTTCTCGTCCTTATAAGTTTCTCTCTCTTCTGGGTTCTCTCTGCGATTCTCTTCCCCGGCATTATAACAGCGTTATCTTTCTGGCTCTATCTTGGTTTCTCCACCATCGCTTTTCTCATTGTCAATGGGATCTATGTTAATCTTCCTACTATAATCTACAACCCCAAGGCTATGTGGGGGATTCGACTTTTTCGTATACCCTTGGAGGACTTTTTCTACAATGTCTCTCTTCTCGGGCAGTGCCTCATCGTCTATCTTTTTCTCAGAGGGAGGTAAATGTTGATCATAGGAGCCATTCTTCTCTTCTGTGCACTCCTGTGGATAACAATAAACGAAAGCGACACATGGGTGAGACTTTTGAGTAAAAATAAGGGGAACATCCTCATTTCTCCACTCATTCTCCGCCATTCCCAAAAATCAAACAAAGCAATCCTCCTTCTCCATGAATTTTCAGGACTTCCTCGCTCATTTGAAGAACTCGCCAACAAACTTTATGCCGAGGGATGGGATGTTTTCGTGCCTGCCTTGCCAGAAACCGTGGAAAGCAAAGACGACCTTTTTCGAATCACATCTGGGCCACTCTACCCCCTGTGGTATGAAACAGCAAAAAGATCCATCGAACAGCTCTTAAGGGAATACGAACATGTCGCCGTGGGTGGCTCAAGCATTGGGGGAAGCATTGCCCTGGACATAAGTTCGCGTTACCCCGTTAAGGCTGTCTTCACCATCGCTGCACCGATTTCTCTTTTTGGCTGGCACTATTTCCGCCCCTTTTCGAGAAACCTGATGCTCTTTTTCTCGGGATGGGTAGGGCTTTTCCGCCCGTGGTGGCAAACGTCATCTTCATCATCCTCCTCCCTTGAAAAACGCTACGGCATCGATGGTGTTATCTGGGCACGAGCCATCCATACTCAGAAAATCGCTCTCCGTCGCCTCAGAAAGCGTCTTTCCTCCATCGTTTCCCCCTGTCTCATTATCCACGCCCAAAATGACCGTACTGTCAATGTTTCCAACGCCTTTTTTCTCCTCCGCCATCTTGCACACACTTCAAGAGAATGCCATATTTTTGATATGACATGGGACAAAGAAAGCCGCCATCATCTTCTGCTCAATCATAGTATCACTTCTCCTGCCGTTCAAGCATGTATCCTCCACTTCCTCAAGAGGACAATACCATGACCGAAATTGCCCTTTTTTTCCTCATTGCTTTCGTCCTCATCCTCTTCGCCCTCGAAATCCCCCTTGTCAACACAAACAAGAAAGCCATCGCAAGTATTCTGTGGCTCGGAATAATAGCCTTCTCCACTCTGCTCTGGGGAGTAAAACTCTACCTCGCACAATCCTCCAATCTCCCCGCCCTCAGCTTGATACAACGCTTTGACGATGCCGCCTGGGTGCATCAGGCGTGGATTGTCTGGCTTTTTGGGTGGAGTCTTACCCTCGAAAAACAAAACCTCCCCTTTCCTAAAGAAATTCTCATCCTCTTTGGTGTGAGTTCCTTGTTTTCTCTCATTTCCCTTGGTTATGGTTTGTTTGATTCCCTCTACCTCTCTCCCTTTTTCACGGGGAACAAAACCATCGTCGGTATCATCATCGCCCCCTCCACTGCCCGCATCTTTGCTGAAACATATACTCTTGTTTCCTATGGACTTACCATCGCACAGTTGTTCTACAAATATTTTGCAGTACAATACACCTTTCAAAAACGCAACATCCGCTATTTCCTCTCTGGTTTGACAGGAGCAGTTCTCTTCTTTTTCGTAGGAAAAACAACCCCATCTCTCTTCTTTTTTCAGATCCTTGCCCCTCTTATCCTTGGTATTACTCTGTTTTATATAGGCAACAACTTTAGAACCCTTCAGTTACGTGATAAGGTAACAAAACTCCTCATACTCGTTTTTATGGGCACTCTTCTCATGATATTCCCTGCTGGTATTTTGTATGTTTTTCGGCAGTGGTTCATGTCTCTCCCTGTAGAACTTTTTGTCCTTATCTTCTCGCTGGGGATGGGGCTCTACTTTGTCCTCTCTCTTCTGCTTCTTTCTCTCATTCAGAGAATTATCCGTCAAAGAAGAGACAATGAGGAGTTTTCCAGCCTTGTCCTTCGCCTCCTTGGAAACAAACGCTCCCGCGAAGAATTCGCCAGTGAACTCGCTAAGCTCATCAAAGAAATCACTTCCTACGATGTTGATGTTCTCCTTCGCGAAGACAACAACTTCCCCATTGTTTCTTCCAGCCGAAACAAGACAGGAGAAACCCCTCTCTCCCCCCAACTCATTCATTATTTCACCAGTGGAGAAATTTACTACGATCGTGAAAGCGTGCTCAACTATCGCCCAGGGAAAAAGGACATCGATCTCCTCTATGCCTATTTTGACAGCCAAGCCATCGAAGCCCTTCTTGCCCTCGTTATCAATCAAGAACTCCACGGCATTATTCACCTCATTCCCACCAACGAACAAGATGACATCCCTTCAAGAACCATTAGAAAACTCAAATCCCTCCTCAAACTCGTTGAAGTCCTCTACCAAAATCTCCTCCTCTTTGAAAAAGAAGAAGAACGCACACAAACCCTCCGTGAACTTGCCCTCGCCTCCGAAATACAGGAAACTATCTTTCAACGAACCCTTCCTGTTATTCGCGACCTCGACATCGCAAGTTATCAGGAACCGGCAAAATGGCTCAGTGGAGATTACCTCTTCGTAGACTCTTCCTCAAACCATGAGATCAGTTTTGTCGTCGCTGACGTTTCAGGAAAAGGGGTTTCTGCTGCTCTTATCACTATGATGATTCACAGTGCCGTTCAGGGGCATGTCTTCTCATCCTCGACTATCAATTCCTTTCTCAATCGCATCAACGAACTCCTCACAAGAAAAAAACCAGAGAGTGAGTGGAAAACGCTGAGTTTTGCCACTGTGCTCGTTGGTTTTGTGGACACAGAAATCCAGACGCTCTACTACAGCAACGCAGGACACTATCCAATTTTAATATGGGACAGAAACAAACGCGAGTTTTACGAACTTTCTACCGGTGGAAAGCCTGTAGGAATCTTTGCCGAAAGTGAGTATGAAACAGGTGTGTACCACTACGACAAAGACCAAATTTTTATCGTATATTCAGACGGTATCACAGAGTGCATCAATAGCAAAGAAGAGGAATTTGGTATCCAGCGACTCAAAAAACTCATCCAACAGTACGACAACCTTCCAGCCAAAAGCATTGTAGAAGAGATTCTTAAAGAAATCAAAGCCTTTACCGAAGAAGCAGATATCTATGACGATATGACTCTGTTTATCATGAAGACCTAATCGGCAACAATAAAAAAGGGAGTGCTTTTCGCACTCCCTGGGGATTACGGGACTTTCTCTTTTTATAGGTTCAGGTGAATCAGGATCCCGTCAGGCATCCCTACCACCTGGAAGAACCGCCACCATAGGAACGATTGTTCCGCTGCTGTTTGCGCGCTCTGCGGCAATCAGGACAGCGTGCGGGTTCGTTAGTGAACCCCTTTTCCTGGTAGAAAGCCTGTTCACCTTCAGTAAAGGTGAATTCCTTCCCACAATCCTTGCAGGTGAGAATTTTGTCTGGCATAAGCCCTCCTTTTGAGTTAGCCATAATTTGGAGATCAGCAAATGATGGCTAAACCAAAGTCACTCACCTGCTGTTCACATAAATAGTATAGCATATTTTTTGAAAAAAGTAAAGTGTTTTCGACGATTTTGCAAAAAATATTTTTTGCACCTATTGCACCCTCCAAAAGGTATTGCTGCACGTTGCCCCCTCAAAGTTGCATTTTTTATCTCTTTGAGTTAAACTAAAGAGAAAGAAAAACGTAATAAGGAAACACATCATGGATCTTGTTCTCAAAGTTCTTCTCCAGCAGTTTGGCCAGTTTGTTTCCGGTATGACTATCTCCCAACAGGTGGGACTCTCACGAACGGCCGTATGGAAACATGTTCAAGCTCTGAACAACGAGGGATTTGGCATTGAGTGTACCAAAAAGAAGGGATACCGTCTCCATACTCTTCCCGAGAACCGATGGATTCCAGAAAAACTTGCCATTCTCTGTCACCCTCCACTGGAGTGGTTCTACCGACCTGAGGTAGATTCTACCAACCTCTGGGCAAAAGAAGTCATGGTACGGTTCACAAAACCTGCAGTTTTTTTCACCGACATCCAATACGCTGGCAGGGGAAGATTGGGAAGACAGTGGCAGAGTAGCCCTGGCAAAGACATTATGTTTTCGCTTGCTCTTCCTCTCAATACGGATGTTTGTCACTACTACCAGTACACTATGATGATGGCACTTGCTGTACACCGTGTTATCTCCAGTTTCAGTAAACAGCCTACCCTTATCAAATGGCCTAACGACATCTACGTAAATGGCAAAAAAATTAGTGGCATTCTCTCAGAAATGCTCACGGAAGAAAACCGCCTCCGCACCCTGATCATTGGTGTGGGTATGAATGTCAATTCCACAACCATTCCACCGGTAGGGACATCCCTCACTCTCCTCACCAACACCACTTTCGATAGGCATGTTCTCCTCTCTGAAACCCTCAACAACTTCTTCGATTTTCTTGCACGCTATGAGAAGGGGGAATTCATCTCCCTCTACGAAGAGTGGAAAACCCACCTCATGGGACTTCACTCCCCCGTTCGTATTGATACAGGTTATGAGGTAGTAGAAGGAGAACTCGTCGATGTGAACGAGCAGGGAATAGCCATTATCAAAACAAACAATCACACCAAAGAGATCTCTTCGGGAGATCTCTTCCTCACCAAATGATCGCATGGGCATACCTCTTCCTTCCCCCAAGCTGGAGGCTAACAGAGTCTCAAGCTCCCCCTTTAACCTCCCCTTCTTTTTTCCTTCGTCTCTACAACAAGAATGCCCGGATTGACGAACGCATTCCTCTTTTCTTCTCTTCCCCAGAAATCGAAGGTATTCTTCAGTCTCATCTCGCTCGTTCCGTTCTTCTTTTTCCCTCCAGAACCATAGTGCAGATGAAACCCCTTCCCCAAAATACCCCCCATTCTCCCTCCCTTTTCTGGATCCATGCCACTCACGACTCTTACCATCTCTGGATGGGATTTTCTTCCCCCTTTCTCCAATCCGTCGTCCATCTCCTTTCTGGAAAACCTACAACTTGCCACACCATCGAAAAACTCTGTAGCGAAATTACCCACTGGTTTTCTGCTCGTCTTGGCTCTCCTCCACCAGCCTTTGAAGATTACCTCCTCAACCTTTCGGATCGCGACCTCCAATGGCTTCTCCAGTGGCTTCTCTCCCAAAAAATTCTCTCCCCCGCCATGCTGGGAGCCTATATAGCAAGCCTTGAGCAAAATGCACAACGAATACTCGCCAACCTCTCCCCCCGTCTTCGAGAGGAAGTCTACGAGCATTTCATTTCCTCCAGAAAACAAAAAAGCTACCGCTGGATAGACGAGGTAAAATACCTTGTTCACCACAACCTCTTTCAACATCCGTGGACACTCGCCCCCAAGGTTCACCTGCTTGCCCTCTACGCCGAACTCAAATCCCACCAGACACATGAAGACCTTCAATCCTTTCTCCAACTCTCCCAAGGCTGGCATACTACCATCCAAAATCTTCCACCCTCTATTCGTGAAAAACGCTACACAGCCATACCAACAAAAGACATTGCAGCCTATGGGAGTTTCATCGACGAACCACTCTTTCTCTCCTGGTGGGAGAATATCATCTCCTCACGAGGGGTCTCAATCCTTCAAGAGGAACGTCGTTGGTGGCTTTCTCAAGACATCAACCAACGCTCTCTCCATGCCATGCAGTTCCTCAAAGCATGGTTTTCACTCGAAGCAGAGGAAATCCCTCCCTCCAGTATGGAAACAGCTCTTTCCCTCCTTCATTTCCCCTGGCAAATCGAACTCATCACTCAGGAAATTGGTGTTGCCACCCTCATCTATGCACTCAAAGAGAGTACTATTTCACACGATATTCTCCCCACCATGATTCTCCACATGTTAGAAGATATCCGTAAAGGCATCCTCTCCTTTCAACAATGGGGGAATTACCGTATTCCACAGGCACAACGCCGTTTCCTCTCCGCTATTTATGTTTTGAAGCATATAAACCGATTATAAATATAATTGTCAAAAAGAGGTATATCTATGAGTCTTTCTCCGTGGCTTGTCCATATCCTCTCCTCTATTGAGGAAGGAGCCTACATTGTCGATGAAAAACGCATCATTCTCTTCTGGAACCCTGCTGCAGAAAAAATCACAGGTTTCTCTGCGAACGAAGTAGTAGGAACATCCTGCAAAGATAATATTCTTCGGCATGTGAACAGTGAGGGAACCAATCTCTGTGAAAACGGCTGTCCCCTTCTCCGGATCCTTTTTCAAAAAACACCCTTTGTTGAAGACGATGTCTTCCTCCACCACAAAAATGGCTATCGCCTCGCTGTCCACATCAAAGGGATTCCTCTTGATGCCACCCTCGTTTCACCCAACGATGACCAAAAAACCTATGCCCTTGAGCTCTTCTCTCCCCTTTGGAAAGGTTTTTTTGTCAATACAGACGACCTCATAAGACTCGCCCTCCAAGACCCCCTCACCGAAACACTCAATAGACGAGGCATTGAAACCCTCTTCCACAACCGACTTTCAGAAATGCTTTTTTTCAAAAAAAGCATCGGAGTACTTTTTATTGATCTCGACAACTTCAAACAGATCAACGGTACCTATGGGCACAACATGGGCGATCTCGTCCTCCAATCAACCAGTCAAACAATCAAACAAACCCTTCGCCCTTATGATCTCTTTTCTCGATGGGGAGGGGAAGAATTTGTCATCATTCTCTTCACCGATCAAGAAGCCACCATACCCTTCATCGCCGAACGATGTCGTATCCTTATAAACAAGCAGTTTTTCACCATCGATACAACAACTTTTACGGTGAGCGCATCCATTGGGGCTACTAAGATGAATCCTGGAGAAACTCTCGAAGAAGCCATTCTCAGGGCTGACCATCTTATGTATCAGGCAAAACGACAGGGGAAAAACACCTGCGTTTCGGATATCTAATCCAGCCGACGAGGTTGTTCATTTCCGAAATAGCGTTCCAGGGTATCGACCACCTCAACAGCAAGTCTTGGCTTAACAAAAGCCATTGTGCCAATTTCAATGAGACGAGCCCCGGCAAGCAAAAACTCCACAGCATCCTCTCCTGAAGCAATCCCTCCACTCGCTATAATAGGAATAGTTACCTTTTGAGCCACGCGATGAACATTCGCAAGAGCCAAAGGCTTAATCGCTGGTCCTGAGAGACCTGCAAACTTTCTCGCAAACACAAATCTCTTTTGGTGAATATCGATAGCCATACCCAGAAAGGTATTGGATATGGTGACAGCGGAAGCCCCCGCCTTCTCTGCCTGATAGGCATTGGCAACAATATCATGCTGAGGACTGAGCTTCACAATACAGGGAAGAGATGACTTCTCACAAGCCAAAGAAACAATACGATACACAGCCTCACTCTCAGCATCAAAGGTTGCCCCACCCGCGTGAACATTGGGACAACTCAGATTGAGTTCTATGAGATCAATCCCAGGGAGTTGAGAAGCCTTGGCTGCCAGCTGAGCAAAATCACCCTCCTCATCCCCCGCCAAGCTAATAACCACCCTTGTTTTCCACGAGACAAAAGGGTTGTTCTTTTTTATCCTTTCTGCGAAGGCATCAAAACCCTCATTCTCCAGCCCAATAGAATTGAGAAGCCCAGAAGGGGTTTCATACAACCTCGGAGGAGGATTTCCCTTGCGGGGCTTCGGGGTAAGAGTCTTGAGCACAACCCCGCCGAGAATACCATAGTCATAAAAATCCTCAAACGGCTCCCCCATACCAAATGTCCCAGAGGCAGTGAGCACGGGATTCTTTAAAACCACCGAACCAATCTTCGTCTCAAACACCTTTCAGCTCCTTTCTCAACCATTTTCGCAAGAATTCTTTTGCGGAAATCCACTTATCAGCAAAGGTTACCAACCACGACTCAATATGCTTTGGCCAATTTTCCCCCAAGGGCCACATATGAGAAAGAATAATATTGCTTTCCCTTCTCGTAATTCGATAATACCTATGAGCACGACGAGCCGACTCCCTCGGATGCTCAAAAGCATGAAGCTTTCCATTCTCAGGCCTCGTTGTTCTCCAGTTGTAAAAGAAAAAATCGTGGAGAAGCGCCCCTCGAAGAAGGGCTTTCCGTTTGAATTTCAATTTGGTGTAACGCTCAACTAGCCCCCCCCAATAATAGGAAAGACGAGCCACCCTAAGATTGTGGTAAAGCACACTCTCCTCATGATGGGGAACATGTTTTAAACGAAGATATAACGGGCGACGCACCACCCCAAGAATAATCCTTGTTTTGGCAATCATCACCTACTCCCGGGGAAGAAATCGCTTCACAAACTCACGCAAGAACTCAGGGAAATCCTTCATACTATTTTGAAGCTGTTTCCCCAGCTCTGGAAAGGCATACAAAGGCTCAAACAACTGCCGAAAATAGCGCTGCGTCTCCTGCAAGGAGGAAAAAGGGATCACCATGCGATCCTGAAGCATCGTCAAATTCTCCTTCAAATGACTCACCCACTGAACATAGCGCTGGTACATACGAGCAGAAAACCAAAAATCCACAATGAGATACATACTCACCCATCCCGTCAACAACCACCTCCATTCAAGAGAAAGCCCATCCAAAAGATGCAATGCCCACGGTTGAATCCACAGCACGGTAACCACTGCCAACACCCCCCAAATCGCACTAAACAAAAGGCATATCTTCCCATGAAGATTCAATGGCATATGACTATAATCCCAGAGTTTCAGATGAAAGAAAACCTCTGTAAACCACCCCCCAATATATTCCACCACAGAGGGCATCAAGATCACAAAAAGCCATGCCCACACCCCCCACTTCTCAAACGGAAAAAGAAGCGTCAAAAGATAAATACCCACTGCCCCAAAACCATAGACAGGAACAAACGGTCCACGCAGAAACCCCGGGTTAACCAACTTCCTCTGCTGAAACGAACGAAAAACAAGCTCAAGCAACCATCCACCAAACGCCATCAAAGCAAAATACAAAACAACCGTAGAAAACAACGTCATAGGAATATCCTCTTCATTATGATACCACAAAAAAACATTTTTGACAAGTTTTTCTTTTTCCATCAAAAAAGGGGGCTACCCCACAAGGAGTAGCCCCAAAGCATTCATGCTCACACTACTTAGCTTCACCAACAAAAGGAGGAATCTTAAACACCTGACCAGGATAAATCAAATCAGGATCCTTGATCTGGTACTTGTTAGCACGCCAAATGATAGGCCACAACCAGTAGCGCTTATCGTACATATAGCCTGCAATCTTCCACAAACAATCGCGGTTGGCCGGATTGAGCTTTACCGTATAGGTAGTAGCCTCTTCCATAGCCAAGAGCATATCAGCAATTCGGATAGCCTCACGAGCGTAATCAATCGCATCAAGGTATTCCTCTTTTGCATAGGCTTCCTCGGCAAGCTTGATATACTTCTCTACATCTGCAACCGTTACCTCTGTATTGTCAGACCCTGCTGTCATATAGATATAATCTCCCTCCAGCAGATAACTACTTCCTCTTCGCTTCTTCAGTTCTTCAAGTTTCTTCTTTGCTTCATCAATATACTGCTCTGCCTTTTGCTTCTGTGTTGAAGTCTCCCCCTCACCAGGGCGAACCTGTCGAGTACTTTTACTAGCAAGTTCCGTCTGATATGCCTGTTCTGCCTTAGCAACAGCACCATCAATCAGAGCAGAAGCCTGCTGAGCAAGCGAGACAGCTGTTTCAAGTTCACCATCGGCAAGAGCCTCCTTGGCTCTCTGGAGAAGAGTTGCGGCATCAGAGAGTTCCCGAGAAGCATAAGTCTTCACAATGTCTCTATTCTCTGCTGCATAGTACTTGTCCTGAGCAGAATTCACCGCTGCTGTTGCCTGCTCCACATCAGCAACAAGTTTCTGGGCAAGGGGAGAGAGCTTTTCGTAAAGCTTGGTTCCCTCTGCATAGGTAGCATCAGGATCCTTCTTTTGATAGACCCCTTCAAACGCAGCAAAGGATGTCACAGCATCCTGATAGGCTTCAGGAGCCCGCTTCTCTCCGAAATTGTTCTTAATCTGGTCCAAGAGAGCAACATTCTTCTGATAGATGTCCTCAGCACGACGTTCACGAGCAAGCTTGTAAGCCTCATCTGCTGCCTTCTTGGAAGCTACAGCCTTCTCCTTTGCTTCCTTGTTCTTCTTTTGTTCTACGAACTTATTGGCAGCATCATAATCATTCTGTGCAGACGCAAGCTCGGATGAAGCAAAGAGTGCAGCATCAACAGAGCGAGCCTTTTCGATGGCAGCCTTTGCCTCTTCCAGTTCCTTCTTCGGTACTGAAGAACAACCAGCAAAAATCCCTATCAACACAACCATGAGAAGAGCACTCATCAATTTTCTTATCATAAAACCTCCTTGCGAGAATTTTCTCCATTCATTCTACCATAAAACTCAAAAAAAAACAAGTATTTTTTAAAGAAAAAATAAAAAAAGCCACCGCATAAAGCAGTGGCTCACTACCCCCACGGGGACTTGAACCCCGGTTGCAGGGATGAAAACCCTGTGTCCTAACCCCTAGACGATGGGGGCACTCACAAAGAGGGATATAGTATAGCATATTTTTTGGCTTTTGTCAAGTGACCGAAATGCTTCATAATAAATCTACTCGAAATACAATCGTTGCCTCAAAATAAAAATCTACTCGAAAAAGATGTAGCTCGACACAATTCGGCAACTTGCGATTTTTCTCCCCACTCTCTATAATAGAAGCAAGAAAACAATGCAGTTTGTCTTCATTCCCAAGCGGGAGGGAATCATGTTTCAGGATAAGCGTCTCCTTGACTCCATTGTAAAAAAGCTTTGCGATGAAAGCTCGTATGGTCAACTCTATCACTATGCCTACCGTGATATCCCTATGCCATCGCTTGCCGAACTTGAGGATATTCTTACCCTCCTTCGTGCTGTGCTGTTCCCCGGATACTTTGGCTCTTCAGAAGTTAACCGTACCACCATGCCCTACTTCATTGGTTCAATAATAACCGAGATTTACAAAAGACTCACAGAACAGGTACAGAGAGGATTTTGCTTTGAATGCGGCGGAGAAAATCAAACCTGTTCTGATTGTGAACACAAAGCCAACGAAATTGTCAAAACATTTCTCTCCCAACTTCCCAAGATACGGAGGCTTCTCGCTACGGATGTAGATGCTGCCTTTGTAGGCGATCCGGCTGCTAAAAGCAAGGGGGAAACCATCTTCTGTTATCCCAGTATTCTTGCCCTCTTTCATTATCGTGTCGCCCATGCCCTGCTAAAACTTGATGTTCCTCTCATTCCCCGCATCATATCCGAAATAGCTCACTCCAAGACAGGGATTGACATCCATCCGGGTGCAACTATTGGAGAGTACTTTTTCATTGACCATGGAACAGGAACCGTTATCGGAGAAACCTGTATCATTGGAAACAACGTTCGCCTCTATCAGGGGGTTACTTTGGGTGCAAAAAGCTTTCCGAAAGACGAGCACGGCAATCCCATCAAAGGCATACCGAGACACCCCATTGTAGAGGACGATGTCATCATCTATTCAGGCGCAACCGTACTTGGCAGAATCACCATTGGCAAGGGTGCCGTTATCGGAGGAAATGTTTGGGTGACAGAAGATGTTCCCCCAGGCCAAAAGATTCTCCAAAACCGCCACATCGATGTTACCTTTGATCAGGGAGCTGGAATATAATGCGTCGATTTGAATGCCTCTACCCCCTCGCGCTCCGAGACTTCATTGCTGAGCAACTTGGCATTTCGAAAAAAAAGGCAAAAGAACTCATCGACAACAAACAAGTCTTCGTCAACAAACAACTTGTCTGGATCGCCAGCCATCAACTGAGAAGAGGCGACCGTGTTGAAATTCTCGAAGACCAACAAAAAAAGTTCGATCCTTCTCTTCTGCTTTGGGAAAACGACGAGATAATCGCTGTGAACAAACCAGCGGGCATGGTTGTCAACGAAGATTCCAATTCACTCGAGGCTCAACTTCGCAGGTTTTATCATAACCCCAACATACAAGCCATTCATCGGCTGGACAAAGACACCTCTGGAATTGTTCTCTATGCAAAAAAAGAAACAGTCTACGCCTTCTACCGCAAAAATTGGGATGATGTGGTTGAAAAATACTACCTCGCCATTTGCCAAGGAGAGATACCCTTCCACAGAAAAACCCTGCGCAACTTCATCGAGAACAAACTTGCCCTCATGGATGTTATCAAACTCTCAACAGGGGATCACTACACCCTTATTGGCGTAAAACTCCACACAGGAAGAAAGCACCAGATCCGCATCCAAATGGCAAGCATTGGGTTTCCCCTCGTGGGAGACAAACTCTACGGACCAAAAAAAATACAAAAAAGAGAACTCCGACAAACATCCCAACAGTACCTTCATGCCTATGAACTTCGTGGAAACCTTCCTTCTGGGGAGAGTTTCCGTATTGTTGCCCCCCTTCCAGAAGAAATGAAGAAGTTCATGTCCCGCCATCACCTCATCGGTGAGATGGTATGGGAAACCGAAAAATGGTTTGATTCACAGCACACAAATCCACATCAAGGAGAAGAAGGTGACACAGTATAACCAGCTCTTTCTGCTGACTTTTACACTTTTTGTTCTCAACTTCCTTTGGAGACAAATCCTCCGCTACCTCTCCTACAGCTACCTCAAAAAACACAAAGGAGAGATCCCTCCAGAACTCAGCCATGTCTTTACACCAAAAGATCTCGAAGATATAGAAAACTACACCTTAGCAAGAATGCGCTTCACCGTTTGGCATTCGCTCTTCTCGTTTGCTCTCTCCCTGTGGTGGTTGTTCGGTGGTGGTTTCCTGTGGCTGTATCACTGGACAGTGGGGCTTGGGCTTTCTTTTATATGGACAGGTATTGTTCTCACTTTGCTCTCTTCTCTCCTCTTTGAAATTCTTGATATTCCCTGGGATCTTTATGAAAGCTTTGTTCTCGAAGCAAAGTTTGGGTTTAATACCATGACTCTTGCCACCTGGATCACCGACATGCTGAAAAGCCTTCTTCTCACCCTTATTCTTGAATTTCCCCTCCTCGCGATAACCCTTTTCATCGTTGAAAAACTCCCCTCCTCATGGTGGATTATTGTCTGGGTTGTCTTCTCCCTCTTTGAAATCCTCATCATCTACATCGCCCCCTATGTTATCGAACCCCTCTTCAACAAATATGAACCCCTCGAGGCAGAATTCGGGGATCCCATTCGTCAATGGGCTGAAAAAAACAATGTCAAAATTTCGGCCGTCCTCAAGATGGATGCATCACGGAGAACAAAACATTCTAATGCCTATTTCACCGGTATCGGAAGTGTGAAACGCATCGTTATCTTTGACACCATGCTCCAAAACTTCACCATCCCTGAGATTCTGGGAGTACTCTCCCATGAACTGGGACACTGGAGAAGACACCACATCTCAAAACAACTCTTCTTTTCCTCTCTTTTTTCACTGGTAGCGGCATACATCGCCTTTTTCCTTATCCAACAGCGATGGTTCTCTCTTGCTTTTGGAATCAATCCAGAACTTGCCCATTCCCCCATGGGATTTTTCAGCGAGGTTCTCTTCCTCGGGACATTCCTCTCGGGAATTTCGCCCTTCTTTCAACCCATCAGTGCATTCTTTTCTCGTCGTCGAGAAAAGGAAGCAGATAGTTATGCCGTCAAAACAATGGGAGAGTCTCAATCACTTCAATCAGCCCTCATCAAACTCTACAAAGAAAACCTCTCTCCCTTCCATGTCCATCCCCTTGTCGTAAAATTCACCTACAGCCATCCACCTCTCCTTCAACGAATCCGATTTCTTGCCGAAGAGGAGAAAAAACTTCACCATGATAACCCTTAACAGTAGGTTTTGTTCCACTTTAGACCAGTGGTATAGGGAGAAAAAGGCATTCCTCTTCGCCATTGATTTTCCAGGAGAGAAAACGCTTCTCTTCCCTCTCGAGGAGGTTCCAGAAGAAAAGGTCGTCTTTGATGTTGAGGGGATAACCAACCGAAGCATACGCCCCCTTGCCATTTCGTGGCATATTGAGGAAAGTGTATCGTGGGAAACCTATCTCCATGCCTTTCAAAAGGTACAGGCTTACCAGCGATCAGGGGAGAACTACCTCCTTAATCTCACCTTTCCATCTAAGGTTTGGCTCTCTCATGATCTCTGGGAAATAGCCTACTCCGTCCAATCCCCCTATGTGCTTGGTGTGAAAGGAGAGTTTGTTGTCTTTTCCCCCGAAAGCTTCATTACCATAGAGGACAACCGCATCTCCACCTTTCCCATGAAGGGAACGCTTCCAGCCACAGCGGAAACAAACGTCCAATCTCTTCTTGACGACCCAAAGGAACAAGCAGAACATATTGCCATTGTTGATCTTTTACGCAATGATCTCGGAATGGTATGCACAGAGGTCTCTGTTCGACACTACCGCTATGTTCAAAAGATAAACCGCGGCAGAGGAGAACTCTACCAAACCAGTTCCCACATCGAGGGAAAACTCAAACCTCACATCAACCTATCAGATATTTTTCAAGCCATGCTTCCTGCTGGTTCTATAAGCGGCGTTCCCAAACATCGTGCTATAGAAATTATCCGTGAAGTAGAAGGATACAACCGCGGATGGTACACGGGGGTTTTTGGCATATTTGATGGAAAAAAGCTTTCCAGCGCTGTCATGATTCGCTTCCTTGAACAAAACGAAAACGGTATCTTCTACAAATCAGGTGGCGGAATCATGATCTACAGTAACCCACACAAAGAGTACAACGAACTCCTGGAGAAGATCTATGTTCCCGTTTTTTGAATCCATACGACTGGAAAAAGACGGCTTTCGCCTCCTCTCCTACCACCAGCAACGCATTAACGAAGTTTTTGCTACTTTTTATCCCAATGCAAAACCATGGAATCTGGAAAAATGCCTTTCTCCTGTTCCAAAGGTAGAACAACGAACAAAGTGCCGTTTTCTTTATAGTAAAAACAATTATACCATCACCTACGAAAACTACTCCATACGCACCATCAACAAAGTTCTCATTATCGAAAAAAACGATATCTCCTATCCATGGAAATCTACAGACAGAACCGCTTTTCAAGCCTATGAAAATCAACTTCCCAAAGATAAAATGATCATCTTTAGTCAAAACGACAAGATAACGGATAGTCTTTTCAGTAACATCGTCTTCTTTGATGGCAATCAATGGTTCACCCCCTCTACCTATCTCCTCAATGGTATCAAAAGGCGATACTACCTTGAGCAGGGGATAATTCATGAGGTCCCCATTACAACGGAAACCCTAGCCAGATACACTCTCATTGGTTTCATCAATGCCATGATCGATATCAACGAAATCGTTCTTCCCATTACGCACGTGGAGGTTATCAATGACATGGAATCAGTTTGAAAAAAATCTTGACGAGGCTTTGAAGGACTTTCCTCGTCTCAAAAGAAAACCCTCAACGCTTGTTATTTTAGGCTCAGGGCTTTCTTCTGTAGGGGAACAGTATGAATGCTTTCAAAAGATCGAATTCCAAACCGTTCCTCATCACCCCGTAAGTAGTGTGGCTGGTCACCCAGGCAAGTATGTTCTCGCCTTTGTGGGAGAAGAAACAGTGGTTTTCTCCTTAGGACGCGTTCATCTCTATGAGGGTTATCATCCTTTAGAAGTTGTGTTTGGCATAGCACTGTGGAAACACCTTGGCATCAAGCAACTTATCCTCACCAATGCTGCCGGAGGCATAGGTGAGTTTCCTGTCGGCTCCATTGTAGCCATCAGAGACATCATTAACCATCAAAACACATCCCCCCTCATTGGTTGTCCCTATCCCCAGCGGTTCACCCCTATGATCGAAAGCTTTGAACCAAAGGTTATCTCGTTTCTCGAAGAGAAAGGTATCCCCAATGGTATCTACGCTGGTGTTATCGGTCCCCAGTACGAAACCCCCGCTGAAATCCAGGCACTCATGAAAGAGGGTGCAACACTCGTGGGAATGTCCACTGTACAAGAAGCCATCATGGCTCGCTACCTTGGTCTTCGCCTCTGTGGGCTTTCGATTGTTACCAACCGCGCCGCTGGATTAGGCAACCACAAACCCGACCACAACAACGTTCTCAACACCGCCGCTCATACCAGTAACCAGCTTGCCTCCTGTATCAAAACTATTGTTGATTTTTGGAGTTAGTATGAGTGAGTGTTCCTATCGAACCGCCTCTCTTCATGACCTCAATGAAATTGAAACCATTGAGAAAACATGCTTTCAAAAAGGAGAGGCCTTCTCACGAAAAAATCTCCGTTATCTCCTTACCAACCCTTACCGAACCTTTTTCAACGAGATCATCCTTCAGGGAGAAACCATCGTAGGATGGGCATCATGGCTCACCCGAAAGACAAACAAGTACACCATACGACTCTACTCCCTTGCCATTCTCCCCTCATTCCGTGGTCAGGGTATCGCTGAAACCTACCTCAGAAAACGCCTCGCCCTCTGGGCACACCACTACACCTTCTGTTCCCTAGAAGTGCGAAGCTCGAACAAGCCCGCTATCTCCCTCTACCAGCGGCTGGGGTTTACCCCCGTCGCCATCCTCCCCCATTATTATGGAGAAGAAGATGGTATGAGAATGAAGTGTTCCCTGATCAATTTTCTTCCTCAGTAAACTATCCTACGATATATCACTGTAGAGATGGCTTTTGGGCAGATCAATAGCCAACTCCATTATCTCTTGACTACTGATATTTGCAAAAGCAATACCATAGGCATACTCATGTTCATCCAACTTTCTTCCCCAAACCGTAGTTCCCTCAAGGCTAATAGGATCCTTGTGAGAATGCGACTTCCGTATCTGGATTTTTACAGGTGTTTCGAGAGCAAGAAGATGACGAGAAACAATACGAATCCCCCCCAAGGAAACATTTTCGGTCACCGTATGCTGTGAAATTGTTTCGTTATTCTGCTGATACGAAAGCCAAACCTCCCATTCTCTAGGATGACGTGGATGCTGTCTCCGATCCTTTGGAGCGATAACCACCTGATTTTTTCCTTGAAACTTCGCTTGATACAGTGCCTTATCAGCCTGAGCCAAAAGATCCGGAATTGTTCCTCCCATATCCGGAAAGGTGGCCACTCCCCCGCTAAAATGAATACCATGAGAGTGAAAGAACTCATTGTCCTGCATGCGCCGAATAAGCCTATCAACAAAATACTTTGCCCGATCACCTCCCGTTTCAGGCAAAAGAATCAAAAACTCCTCCCCACCATATCGACAAAACACATCCTCAAACCTCATGTGAGCCTTCGCAAATTCAGCAAACCGACGCAAAACCTCATCCCCAAAGAGATGCCCATAGTGATCATTAATACGCTTGAAGTCATCCAAATCAAGGATTATCACCGAAAACTGTTTCTGATAACGAATACTACGGGTAAGTTCTTTTTGAAGAGCTATTTCCATATAGCGTCGATTAAATACCCCTGTCAGACTATCCACCATAGCCATCTCTTCTGTTTGCTTAAAGAGATGAAATTCAATCACCATCGGATGCGAAATCAACTTGTTGTAGTTGATGAAATAATCTACAATGGGAAGACGAATCCCAACAGGCCTTTGCAGTTTGTGGCTAAGAAACTCAGCATGCTCAATAATACGCAACCAATGGTTGAAAGCCTCTTCCTCAGAAAAATTGTAGTGAACAAAAAGAGCGAGAAGCGAAGAAAAAAAACTCTCCCTCTGTTTCTCACTATTCTCCAATTCACGTATCTTGGAGAGAAAATACGGAAGATTAGCCCGCTCCTCCTCTTCCAAAAATCCTCGAATACGCTCTAATACCGCTCTCTGCTGATCATTCATATACCACCCCCATAACTTTTATTTATCCAAAAACTTTTTCTCTACTTAAAACTTACCCTTACTCTCTTAATTCAACAACATATCCTCTGAAAGAGTCTTCGTCTTGCAGATCTCTTTGTACAGGAGAGCAGAAGATCGAAATGTCCTCTTCTGGAGAGCATAATCATTCGCCAAAAGACCAAAGGGAGCTGATTCTCCTTCAATCCACTCAAAGTTATCAATAAATGTCCAATGATAGTATCGCTCTACTGGCACACCCTCGCCTATGAGTCGACAAACCTCTTTCAGATGGTCAAATATAAACCGAGATCGAAACCTATCCTCTCTATCACAGGTACCATTTTCCGTAATAAAGATAGGCAATTTATACTTCTTGTAGAGTGCCTTACCAAGAAGGTACAAACCACGGGGATAGATTTCCCACCCAAGATCATTGGTCAACGCCCCCTTCTTGACGAGTCGTCGAGCAAAAAGCTCTGTCGGTTTCCAACAAAACTGTACCATATCCCGCGAATAATAGTTGATGCCAAGAAAATCCTGATAGACCCCCTTTCCCAGAGGATAACCCCTCCCCAGAGGAGGGAGAAAATGCCCCCTGCCCATTCCCTCAAGAAAGATATCCTGAAACACAAAACGATTGAGCCAACTACTTATGTGATCCAGTGGGGAAAGTACCCAGAAGGGATCAAACACACGAAGATGGTAAGCAACACCTACCCGTGTTGGTTGCTCAAAGGCGGCAGAAGGCCGAAGCTCATGAATCAACTCATACGCCTTGATATGAGCTGTCACCATGTTTCTCGCCGCATTGATCATAGCCCCTACATCTTGCTTTCCCGGAGGCCAGAGTCCCAAAACATACCCATAGGAAAGATACACATTCGGTTCATTGATAGTAACCCAATCACTCACCAGATCCTTGAGATTTTCCACAACATACCGTACAAAAGAGAGAAAACTCGTTACATTTTGTTCGTTTTCCCACCCATTGGTATCCTCAAACCAGAGGGGATGAGAAAAATGATAAAGTGTCACCAGGGGACGAATATTATGTTTGAGCAAGAGGGAAATCTCATCACGATAGTGCTGGATGGCATCGGATGAATACTTTCCCTTTTCTGGCTCAATACGACTCCACTCCAAACCCATACGATGGGTCTGAACACCAAGCTCTGCGAGAAGTTCTGTATCTTCTTTGTACCTATTCCAATGATCATTCGCACGAAGAGGGCTTGTCTTGTCCTTAATATGCCCCATTTCTGCCCAACGGTACCAGTTGGTATTGGTATCTCCACCCTCAACCTGAAGCGCTGCCGTTGCTGTTCCAAACAAGAAATCCTGAGGAAAAACACAACTACCCATCTTAAACTCCTCTCACTGAAGACATCATAACCACTTTTTATCTCTATTATTGTAAGCAAAAAAGAGAAAATTTCAATATTCTGATGAATGAAAAATGGAAATGCAGTTGTCCTGTGTCCTGCCAACAAAAAATGGACTCAAAACTACAAAAATAAAGAGGAAATTTTTTGCAGTAGAAAAAACTTGCTCTTTTCCCGAAAAATCTTCTTTTTTATGCTTTCTTTGCCTGTGGCGCCAAAAAGTTTTACAAAAAAGTGCCCTCAGATGGCAGGCTCTCTATCGTCTATGCAAAAGTGCCAACATCTCCACATGATGAGTCTGAGGGAACATATCCACCATCCAGAGTTCCTGAATAGTATAGAGATCCGAGAGAGCACGAATATCACGAGCCATCGTGGCAGGTTTGCAAGAAGAATAAATGATCTTTTCAGGTTGCATCTGACGAAGCACCTCAATCACATGAGGATCCATTCCCTTTCGAGGAGGATCAATAATCATCACATCGGCATACCCAAGCTTCTCCAGCGTATCATCCACAGAAGCCTGAATAAACTCAATCTTACTCTGAATGTTGTTAATTCTCAAGTTATGCCAAGCATCCTCAACTGAAGCCTTTTGCACCTCAACACCTATCGTCTCCCGTGCAAATTCACCCACAAAGAGGGTAATCAAGCCTATCCCACAATAGAGATCGAATATCCTCTCATGACGATCCTCTGCTAAAAAACTAATAATTTTCTCAAGCCAGAGCGGGATCACCGAAGAATTCACCTGAAAAAAACTATCCTTAGAAATTTTAAACCGAAATGTCTTTCCTGCAGCACGCACTTCATCATAGACAGGTCTATCTTCATAGTAAAGGGAACGAATCCAGTGCACAACCGTTTCCCCTGTCACCGTTGTACGAAGTTTAAAATTATGAGGAGGAAACTCTTCTTGCGAACGAATTTTCGCAAGAGCTTCGTTAATTCCCGGCATGGCAAGAAGACACTTCTCCACATCCACAATAAACTTCGTATCCTTTCGGAAAAATCCAATAAGCCGTTTGCGTTCATTAACCTTGAAAGTCTCCGTGTTACGATATTCAAAAGGGTTGGGACTCTCAATAATTCCTGTCAACTGAATATCCGTAAACTTTCCCACACGTGCAAAGGTCTCGAGAACCAGCTGTTTCTTCACCTCAAGCTGAGTAGCATAGTCAATCATCTGATAATCACATCCACCACAAAAGGCAAAATAAGGACACCTCGGTGTCTGGCGAAGAGAAGAAACCTCCAACCATTCAATCGGATCTGCCATAGCATAGTCTTTCGTCTCTCGATAGATTTTCGCCCTCACTCGTTCACCGGGGAGCACATAGCGAGCAAAAATCACCTTCTTTTGTTCCTGTTGATCCCCCTCTTCATAGGCAATACACATCCCCTCGCCAGCAAAACGATCCACACGGAGAATAACCTCCCTATCCGCAATTTTACTCCTGCGAGGATTGATTTCTTCAACTGACAGCTCTGGTTTCACTGTTCTCTCCCTTTTGTTTTCTTGTTCGTTTGCGATATATTTTCACTCGCACAATACGGGTTGCTGTTGCATGCTCAACCTCAAAAACAAAAGAACGAAACTCGTACACATCCCCATTTGAGGGTATACGCCCAAACACTGTGAGAAGATAACCCGCCAGCGTCTCAAAGTCCTGCTTCTCAATACGAGTTCCTACCACCTCATTTACCTCATCAATGTTTGCCATACCACTCACATGCCACACACCATTCTCATAATGAAACAGTTCTTCACGATTGTCAATCCAGTTGCCCACTATCTCACCGATAATATCGTGATTCGTTACTGCACCAACCACACCCCCATACTCATCCACTACAAAAAGCATCTGAACCGCATTTCGCTGCATTTCAAGAAGCGCTCGTGTAATGGGCACCGTATCAGGAACAAACACAGCCTTTTTGATATACTTTTTCACTGGATCCTCGCTGGGTTTGTTAAGAATATTCTTGTGATCAAGGTAGCCAACCATATTGTCCACTCGCATCTTGAAAACGGGGATACGGGTATGCCGCGTCGTAATCATCAAAGCTGCGGCAAGTTGCACGCTATCATTCTCTTCAACACAACTCATCCGCACGAGTGGCACCATAACCTCTCGCACCTTCACATTTTTAAAATTTACCACACTTTCAATGAAGTCGCGTTCACTTTTTCGTAACTCCCCACTTGATTCAGCCATGTGAAGGAGTGATTCAAACTCATCTTTGCTAAAGATTTGCCGCTTCCTCCGTACGCCAAACACCCACAAAAGCCCTGTAATCACACGATGAAACACAAACTGAATGGGCAACAAAACCACAAAAGCCACCATGATGAGCCAACCAAAAAGCCGAATATACCCATGGGCAAACTCCCGCGCAAAGATTTTTGGCAAAATCTCCCCAAAAACCAAAAGAAGCGGCGTGAGAACGCCCATCGTTACCAGCGAAATAAGAAACGGATCACTCCACAGAGATGCAAAAACCCGCGTAAAAATAACGGCAAGAAGAATATTCACGATATTATTCCCCACCACGAGGCTACCAATGACACTATCCAAATGATCCAAAAGAAACAGGACAAAACGTTCATAGCCACGTTTTTCTTCAAGACGGGCATAGATCTTTAGACGGTTGAGAGAGAGAAGAGCTGTTTCACTTGCACTGAAAAACGAAGAAGCCAAAAAGAGAAGAACAATAGTAGTCCCTGTCATTTCTTCCTCTTCTTCAATTCAACAATCACTGTTTCAATCTGTTTATCCGATGATTTCTGAATAGTAAACACAAAATTCTCTGCCTGAATAACCGTTCCCCTCTCAGGAATATCCCCATACTTCTCAATCAAATAGCCCGCCAGTGTTTCATAAACCTCACTCTGAAGATGGGCATCAAAAAAATCATTGAAATCCATCAGACTCACATCCCCACTCACCTGATAGCGATACGACGAGAGTTTCACAATCTTTTTCTGAAGCCCAAAGGTCTCATCCATTACTTCGCCTGCAATATCCCCCAAAACATCAGCAATGGTAACAATCCCCACAGCAAGGCCATACTCGTCCACCACAACAGCCATTCGAAGCTTTTTCTGTTTGAAATCCTCAAGCATCTCAGAGAGTTTTTTTGTTTCAGGCACATAATAAAGGGGCTGCATAATATCCCGCGCCACCTTCATATTTCGCTTGTTGCGATGCACATACTCCAACAAATCCTGGATATACACCACACCAATGAGGTTATCCTCCGTTTCTTCATAAACAGGAATCTTTGAAAAATGACTCTTCTCACACAACTTCAAAATCTCAGGAATCGGCGTATCTGCTGCAACACTTACCACCTTGACGCGAGGTGTCATGATATTCCACACCTCACGCTTGGCAAAATTCAACACCGACTCTACCATATCCTGTTCTTTTTCGGAAAAAATATTCTCCCTCGAAACAATACTCAGCAGAGTCTCAATGCGAATCTCCTTGTCATTATCCTGTGAAACATGCCACTTCCGAAGAAATCGCATGCTTCGTTCAACGCCTTTGTAAACAAGCGTTGCCAGTGGTTCAAAAACACGAAAAAGGGGATAAAACCACACCGTATTCACCATGATCATGGTATCCATTTTAAGAATCGAAAAGGTCTTGGGAAGCATCTCACCAAAAAAGAGCACCACTGCCGTAATAAGAAGCGAAGAGAGAAAAGGATTCTCAATGGCTATTTTCTGCGAAAAAAGCGACGAAAAAAGAATATTGATCATATTATTCAAAAGCAGAACAACAATCAAAACCGATCCACCCCGTTTGACAAAAAACCGGAGCTGCTTCCGAATACGAGAGAAGCGCGACGTCCGCAGCCGTGTTTCATCAAGCCCCACAAAAACAGTCTCACTTGAAGAAAACATCGCGGAAAGCACGAGCAGCAATCCACCGAGAAGCAAAGTAAAGGCATCTCCTTCCATCACTGAACCGCTTGCTTCACCATCTTCACAATAGTATCCTGATCTTCTTCACTCAAGAACGGATGCATAGGAAGACTTACCACTTCCTCTGCTGCCTTTTCTGCCATAGGAAAATCACCCTTCTTATACCCAAGATAGGTATACGCCTCCTGAAGATGCAAAGGAATCGGGTAATGAACAGCCGTAGGAATCCCCGCCTCGCGCAGTTTCTCAATAACCTTATCACGATTCTTCACCCGAATCGTATACTGAGCAAACACACTTCGCTTTGTATTTGGTTCAAGAACGGGAGTTTGCACCACATCGCGAAGCAACTCCGTATAACGCAAGCCAATACGATGGCGTGCATTCGCTTCATCCTCAAAGTGCGGCCACTTTGCCAAAAGAACAGCGGCCTGAAGCGTATCCAAACGAGCATTCATTCCCACATACTTGTGCTGATAACGAACCACCTGACCATGGTTAGCCAACGAACGCATCTTTGCTGCAAGTTCATCATCATTTGTAAAAATCATCCCACCATCCCCATAACACCCCAACGGTTTTGATGGGAAGAAGGATGTGGCTGCCACATCAGAGAGTCCGCAAGACTTCCGATCCTTATACAACGCCCCAAACGACTGTGCTGCATCCTCCATCACCCACAAGCCATGTTTGCGAGCAATCTCACAGAGAGCATCCATATCAGGAGTCTGTCCATACAGTGAAACGGGGATAATCCCCTTCGTTCGGGGAGTAATCGCCTTTTCGATCTGGTTGATATCTATCAGATAGGTGTTCGGATCAATATCGACAAAAACAGGCTTTGCCCCTACCAGAGCAATCACCTCTATCGTCGCCACAAAGGTAAAGGGTGTGGTGATCACCTCATCGCCAGGACCAACCCCATAGGCAAGAAGCGGAATCCAGAGAGCATCTGTACCCGAAGCCACACCGATCGCATGTTTCATACCCACATAACCAGCCAAGGTCTTTTCCAACTCCGCAACATCCGAACCGAGAATAAAACTCGCATTCTCCATGTTTTTGGCAAGACGTTGCCAAATAGCATCTTTGTACTTCTGATACTGCGTCTTCAAATCAATAAAATCCACAACCAACTCCTTTCAGCCTCAAAAGCTGTCATAACAGTATAACGAACCACAGCAAAAATTTCAAGTATCCTCCAGATTCCCCATCACAACCGCACACAGGCATGATACCACCCCAGTGGATGCCTTTCCACAGCCACCTCTTCCCCTTTCCAAAAGAGCTTCCCCCCCTTGAGAGAAACAAGATGAAGATTTCCCCCTATAGCTTGTGGATGCAACGAAGCCACAAGTTGTTCCCCACTCACTGAAAGTTCTTGTATACCACTCCCTGGCAACAAATGCTCAGTGCTTCCCCCGTACGTCCAGCCTTCTCCCACATGAATGTGAAGGAAAAGCCGCGTCGCACAGGGGGGAATAACAACCTCCCCCTGCACATACTCCTCCCCCACCCAATCAAAAAATACCCCATCAGGGAGACAATGACGAACAGCTTTCTTCCCCGTATTGATCACCACATACCCCCGACAAAAGGGAAGTTCCATCCACCCAGTATAAAAAGCCTGATACACCTTTACATTACCCACCGCCTGAATATATGCCGAACGTGGACGGAATCGATACACCTCATGATGATGCACCAGATCCCCTATCTGAACCTCCGCCACAGGAAACTGTTTCCTATAGAGAGCAAGCCTCTCAGGGGTGTATTCCCCCACATGATCCGATGTAAACACCAAACCACCGAGCCAATAGTTCACACAAAAAAGTGTTCTCTGCTGTTCCCACAATAGGGAGTGATTCTTCTCTCTCAGAATAAACACATCAGGATCATTGAGAAATCCCTTACGATGAAGGGGATACCGCCCTATAGTGGTGGTAATAGCCTTGATGGTTGAAATCCGTTCCCGGAAGTGAATCCGAGCTGGACGAATATCCTCCCACGAAAGCCCCACATCACACCCAATACGGCTGTACTCCACCTTCCCTAGTGCATTAGCAATGGGAACACCACAAGCAAGAATCTTTTTCTCCCCTACCAACTTCCGCAAAAACTCCATAGCCCTTTCCATATGAGCCGCACGAGTAAGCCCACCATGGGGATAAATACTTGCCGCATAGAGAAAATCCAGCTTCACCATATCAAATCCCCACTCATGCAGCACAGTATGAAAAACCGTTTCAAGGTACTGCCTCACCTCAGCATTATCCAAATCCAGGGCATAAAAATCCCCATTCCAGTTTTCACTGAAACCCGCGATTACAGGACTTCCATCCTCCCGCCGAAGAATCCACTCAGGGTGCTGAAGAGCAATACTTGACTTTTTCTCACATATCAAAGGAGCAAGCCAAAGCCCTGCCCGATAGCCCGCTTCATGAATAGCTTGAGCGATAAACTGCATCCCATGGGGAAAGGTTGGCTTAAGAGAAAGCCAATCACCCACAGCCGTTTGATAACCATCATCAATCTGAAAAATATCCACAGGTAAACGATGCTTACGAAAGGCAGCAAGATTATCAAGAATAATCTCCTCAGAAATATTGGTATAATAATTATACCAGCTTGTCCATCCTGTTGTCTTCGGAAGAGAAGGTGCTTGCAAGCCTAACACTTCACTATACCGGCGATACACCTCTTCTCGTGTACCCGCCGTATGAAAAAGCGAAACAATCTCATGCGCCCCCTCTGAGAGCTCCCAACCCTCCACATCACGAACAATCCGCAGCGTATCCCCACGTGGATGATGTTCAAAGATTGTATAGGCAGAAGCCTCATCAAGTGAACCAATCAAATGCCACAAACCTCCCCCTCCAACAAGAGTCCAGCCATGGCTATGAAACACCCCCCGCTTATTGGTATAATGATAAAAATGATAATCCCCATAAAAATCCAAGTGATACCCATCATAGGCAAATCGTAACCCCTCAGGTAGTCCCAGAAGCTTTTCCCGAAGGGTAAACTCCCGACTATCACTCCAACTCTGAAAGCCATGAACAAAAATCCGATCCCCTTTCTCATAATTCCACCCCAAAATTAACTCACACCGCCGAAGTCTTACAGGAAACTTACAAGAAACAAAGAGAGACAAACCCTCGCTCCAGAGTGAAACACGCTCATCGGAGAGCGGCAATTCCCCCTTCAATTGATACTCTTTCTCATCATAAACATAAGAAAATACGACCCTTTTCCATACCATAGATTCTTCCCCAGATTATTTTGATATAGTGTAGCCTTCAAAAAACTTTTTGTCAAGACTTTTTCATTCTTTCAAAACAAATTTACCCTATCGTCCTCTTCCTCACCACGCCAACTCTTTTACGGATGCTCCAGCACATTTCCCATCACCCTCTCCTGCTGACGAGCATCGGTATAACTCAACACCAAAACAAAAGGGAAAAACCGCTCCCTCACACTCCGCGGATCAAACATATATTTTTTTGCCTCGAGCGTGAGTTCAATCAAGGTGTTGGATGTTTTCCAGCGATAAAAGGCAAGCACATTATCCAAATCCCCATCAGGGAGATTGATAAACCCCAGAGAATACGACCCCACAGACGAGTACAACCCCACCAAATGCTTCTTTATCCTCTCATAAGTATTGGTAGCAACAGCAAGCGTTTCCAACGGAAGCACATAATACCCCAAAATCAGCTTATTATTCTCAAAAACATACGAAATGAACACATCCCCCCTCAAGAAGGAGATCCACTTCTGTGCAGAATCCACATAAAAGGTAAGAAGAAAACGATCCTGCACAATATTGGTGACAAAACGAGCATCTTCCTTTTGAAGAACCGAAGGTCGATCATCCCCCCACCGAAACCCACGAAAGTGCGTCTTCTCCTGAAAACGAGCATACTCCTCCGTCTCAACAGAGAGCGGCTCTTCTGTTTCTACCTCCATGCCAGGAAACGGATTTGCCCATAGCACCCCCAAAAACATAACCAACCACAACCACTTCCACATGTTGACTGCTCTCTCCTTTCGTACCATAAAGTATACCACAAAACCCCTTGTTTTTCCACTTTTTCCCAAAATAAGGATACCTATCACACCTTGCAAGGTAGAATAAAACTGAGACAAGGAAATAGCAATTAATTCCCCCGCTTTTGAGGCACGAAAGAACCCTTCTTTTTTTGTTGGCCGCCAAAAAGCCACCAATGTTTGAAAAATTTTCCCACCCCCGCTACAATATACCCATAAAATTCACAACAGCGGAGTTTATGTATGGGATCATTTCTCCCACAAAACCTCTACGAAATGAGTAACACCGACAAAGCACAGCTTTTAGAAAACCTTCAAAGCCAGTACACTGCCATCCAGTCACAAAACCTTCACCTGGATATGACACGGGGGAAACCCTCACCCGAACAACTTGACCTCTCCCTTCCCCTTCTCACCATCCTTGATGAAAAGCACTACAAAAGCGAAAACCATACCGATTGCCGAAACTATGGTATCCTTGATGGTATCCCTGAGATGAAAAAACTCTTCGGGGAAATCCTTGACATCCCCCCTCACAACATTTTCGTTGGTGGAAACTCCAGCCTTAACCTCATGTACGATGTCCTCGTTCAGGCAATGCTCTACGGAGTTCCTGGGAGTATCACTCCATGGAAAAACGAAAAAGAGATCAGCTTTCTCTGCCCTGTTCCAGGCTATGATCGACACTTTGCCATTCTCGAACACCTCGGGATAAAAATGATCCCCATCCGTCTGACAGACGAAGGCCCAGATATGGAAAGTGTCATTTCACTCGTCGAATCAAATCCTTCAATTAAAGGGATTTTCTGTGTGCCCAAATACTCCAACCCCACAGGGGTTACCTATTCTGATGCAGTGGTGCGAGCCTTTGCTACTATGAAACCTGCTGCACCCGATTTCCGCGTCTTTTGGGACAACGCCTATGTGGTGCACGACATTGATTTTCCAGGTGATAACGTCCTCAACATCTTTACCGAAGCTGAAAAACACCACTGTACCGATCGTTTCTACATATTCTCATCCACCTCCAAGATTTCCTTTGCAGGTGGTGGTGTTGCCTGTGTTGCCACAGGAGAAAAGAACCTCGAAGCCCTCAAAAAACACTACAGTATTCAAACCATTGGCTACGACAAACTCAACCAACTCCGACATGCCCTCTTCTTCAAAAATGGGGAAGGTGTTCTCACCCACATGAAAAAACACGCCGACATCCTTCGTCCCAAAAAAGACGCCGTCATACAAACCCTTCAGGAACAATTCAGCAACCTTGGCATTCTCCAATGGACAAAACCGCGCGGTGGCTACTTTGTCAGTATTGAAACCCTTCCCGGTTGTGCAAGCGAAGTCGTCAAACTCGCCCACGATGCAGGTGTCAAGCTCACCCCAGCAGGATCCACCTACCCCTACAAAAACGATCCCAAGGACACCAATATTCGCATTGCCTTCTCCTACCCCTCGGTAAACGAAATCCACAAGGCTATGGAGATTGTCTCTCTTTGTATTGCCATTGCCTCCCTCAAGAGCATGTTGGCAAGAGCATAGTATGCCATGGTGGACATGTGCCCATCCTCTTCTCCTTATCCGCTTCTACGAAGAAGAAAACATCCTCAAAAGAATATCCCTTTTCCCACCCGACCCCTCTCTTCCTAGTAGTGATCACCCGTTTGTTGCTCTTTTTTCCACCTACCTGAATGGCAATCCTGTTCTCTGGCCTTCTTATGATGAAAGCCTTCTCACTCCCTACCAGAAAAAGGTTTTTCACTACGTTCAACAAATCCCCTATGGAACGGTGAAAACCTACACAGAAATCGCGACTCTGGTTGGAAATCCCCACAGCTCTCGAGCCATTGCTCAGGCTCTCAAACACAATCCCTTTCCTCTCGTTATTCCTTGTCATCGGGTAGTAAGTATACGTTTTCCTCACGACATTGGAGGATTTACTCCCGACCCTGCATTCAAAAAAATCCTTCTTCAGCTTGAAAAAGCCCTCTAAATCAACAAAAAAAACCGTCCGAAGACGGCTTTTCAAAATTCCTCCCAAAAACACCTCAAAAACCTTAAGGTTTTCGGAAAATATTCGATAATCATAGTGTAAGTAAGCAATAAAGAAAATAAAAATTCAGGGACCCCACATAGCACCGTTTTGTTACCCTTTATCTGTCACCCAAGAGTTAGTGGATATCTGCCTATCCCTAACCCAAGAGCCTCAGCACGAGCTGAGGCTTTAAATTTGCCTGAGCCAGCATCGACACATTCGACTGAGCGAGAATCTGGTTCTTAACAAAATCGCTCATTTGCTCAGCCATATTAGTATCACGGATACGCGACTCTGCCGCCTGGGTGTTCTCATAAGCGACATAGAGACCCTTGTAGAGTTTCTCAAATCGGTTCTGATACGAACCCAGATCGGTGCGCTGTTTAATAACCCTTTCAAGAGCCTTGTCAATCACACCGATTGCACGGTTTGCCGTATCCATTGTGCTTGCACTCACCACCTTCTGACCATCCTGTGTCATCAAGCCAAGAGCAACAGCACCCATGTCTCCCACAAACACCTGAACACGCTGATCCATATTTGGCCCAATATGGAACCAGAGACCAGCGGTGCTGTCGGTAGGCCCGGATGTGTTGGATCCTGTAGGCTGGGCAAAGCGTCCTGTAAGGATGTTCATGCCGTTAAACTGAGCATGCTTTGCGATCCGATCGATCTCATCAATCAGCTGAGACATCTCGACGTTGATAAGCATACGATCCTGATCGCTGTAGATTCCGTTTCCAGCCTGAACAGAGAGTTCTCGCATACGCTGAAGAATCATCGTAGTCTCATCGAGATACCCTTCTGTTGTCTGGAGAAACGAAATAGCATCCTCCGTGTTACGCATTGCCTGATGCAACCCTGAAATCTGCGCACGCATCTTTTCAGACACAGCGAGACCAGAAGCATCATCGCCCGCCTTGTTAATCCGAAGACCCGATGAGAGCTTCTCAATGTTGCCATTGAGAGTCAGATCGTTCATCTTCAGCTGGCGGTTCGAGAAGATGGAGCTAATATTATGGTTAACTATCATACCTCCCTCCTTGTTTCGTCGTAAAACACCATCCATGGTTTCTATGGGGGTCCCTGAGTACTGCACGTCAAGGACATGCAGCCACAGGAGGGAGAGATATGATCATCACCTGAGAATTATATCCTATCAAAACACCCAGGAAGGTGATCTCCTGACCACCTTCCTGAAAGGCTGCCTATCTTTTTGTTCCCCCAAGGGGAAAATCCTTACAATAACCGAAAAGAATCTCCCTTAGGGATAAATTCCCCAAGAGCCACGGTTATCTCAAAAGCTGCAAAACAAGTTGTGGCTTCTGGTTAGCCTGTGCCAGCATAGCTGTAGCAGCCTGTACCAGAATCTGGTTCTTCACAAAATCGCTCATCTCTTCTGCCATATCTGTATCTCTTATACGAGACTCAGCGGCTTGCAGGTTCTCATAACCAACGAGGAGACCTTTGGAGAGATTTGTCAAGCGGTTCTGGTAAGCACCCAAATCTGCGCGCTGCTTGTTCACCTTCTCGAGAGCCTTGTCCACAATACCAATAGCCATATTGGCTTTCTCGGGTGTAGAGATACTGAGCACGTCACGAGAGGAAACATCACGAATACCAAGAGCAGCAGCGGTCATCGTACCAATGTAGCTACGAATCCTCTGATCCATATTTGGTCCGATGTGGAACCACATGCTTGCAGCAGGGTTGTTGCCCGAAACATCATAAGCAAAACGACCGGTGAGCATATTGAGGCCGTTAAACTGAGCATGAGAAGCAATACGATCAACCTCTGCCACCATCTGAGACACTTCTACCTGAATCTGCATGCGATCCTCGACACTGTAAATACCGTTGGCAGCCTGAACGGACAGCTCGCGAATACGGTGCAAAATCTGGGTAGTTTCTTCCAGATACCCTTCGGTAGTCTGGATAAAGGAGATGGCATCCTGAACGTTCTTTTCAGCACGTCGGATACCGTTGATCTGGGCGCGCATCTTTTCAGATACTGCCAGACCAGAAGCATCATCACCGGCGCGGTTAATCCGCATACCCGAAGAGAGTTTCTCGATGTTCTTGTCGGCTGCAAGGTTATCCAGCCGCAAAGAACGCTGCGAGAAAATAGAACTGATGTTGTGATTGATAATCATAGCATCCTCCTTGATCTATGATCCTCCCACATCCTTGTGGGATTTTTACCCTAAAAACTCAAGACTTTCGCCCGAATGCCGATAAACCTAATACGGAGTTCTTTACCTCACTCCTTTGTCCTTTTTTGGTATGTTATAACTCTGTTCTTTGTATCGGAGGATTCTCTCAAAAACTTGAGTTTTTTGCAGATTTTTTTTATCCTAATCTTGCCGTTTAGAAAAAAACATATTATATTTTTCTTATATGAAATATAAGGAGAAACCATATGCTTTCTGTGAACATTGCCTCATCCCAATCCGACCAAAAAGATTCTCTCTACGATGTGATCATTGTTGGCTCTGGACCTGCTGGCATGACAGCGGCCATTTACACCGGACGATCTCTTCTCAAAACCCTTATTCTTGAAAAGATTGGATCGGGAGGACAGGCTGCTCTCACCGACCACATTGAGAACTTCCCGGGATTTCCCCAAGGTATAAATGGCTACGAACTCTCCCAGCGAATGGAAGAGCAGGCAAAAAACTTTGGAGCAACATTTGAGTATGCTGATGTCCAAAATATCTTCAAAGACGAAAACAACATCTTTCATGTTCTCACCGAATCCCAAGAGTTTCTCGGCAAAAGTGTCATCATCACCACAGGAGCAAGCCCTCGTAAACTCGGCATTCCCGGTGAAGAAAAATTCATTGGAAGGGGAATTTCCTTCTGTGCCACCTGTGATGCCTCCTTTTACAAGGGAAAGGTGGTGGCTGTTATCGGTGGGGGAGATTCTGCCGTGGAAGAAGGCATGTATCTCACCAAGTTTGCCCGCAAGGTATACCTCATCCACCGTAGGGATCAACTCCGTGCGGCCAAGATCGTTCAAGAAAGAGCCTTTAAAACCCCCGGCATGGAGTTTATCTGGAATACGGTTGTGGAAGAAGTCAAGGGAGAAAACTTCCTTCAGGCCATCAAATTAAAGAATGTAAAAACAGGCGAAACCTCATGGCTTGATGTCAACGGCATGTTTCTCTACATTGGGCTTCTCCCCAATACAAGCTTTATAGAAGGCATCAACAAAGACGAAGAAGGGTATATCATCACCGATGAAATGATGCGCACATCCATTCCTGGGCTTTTTGCTGCTGGGGACTGCCGTCACACCCCTCTGCGACAGGTTATTACCGCTGCCTCTGATGGGGCTATTGCTGCCTACGCAGTAGAAAAATACCTCGAAGAACACAAATAAACAGAGCACAAAGAAAAACCCCGGTAGGCTTTTCTGCCACCGGGGCTTTGTTTCTTTAGATTATTTCTTTCCCACTAGCCATGCCACAAGAGCAATCAGAAGGGAAACAAACACACCACTCACAGCACTCATCTTATCCGGTTTTATGAACTCCCCCACTCCCACAAGCGAAACCACACCAAAAACAAGCCCTACTACAATAGCCACCAAGAGCAAACCTTTGTGGGCTTGCTTCTTTCCTCCAGAGGCGAGAAGCCCTACACAGGTCGGTGCAACCACAGCAGGAGCATAGAAACTATACACATTGAGAAGCATCTGCAAAAGCGGCGTTTGTGTGAGAGCAAGACTCACTGCCACCACGCCGATAACTCCGATCAAAATCTGAATCCCAACGACTGTCCTTTTTCCCACGACATCCTGCACAAAAATAGTAGCAGATGACAAAAGCGTTGTATCTGCCGATGAAATCAGGGTTGACAGTATCCCAAATGCCATCAGCACCTGACCCACAATACCAAACTTCACACCCGCAAGCCGAAGAAACCCCGCTCCCTGTCCCGGTGCCATCTCCCCAGCCATAATTCCCAACCAGGTAATAAGAATGGCAAGCGGAACAAGTCCCAAAGCTGCCCATACGACAGCCCTCCGAGCGACTTTCTCATCACGAGCACAAAACACCCGAGAAAACATATCCGGTCCCACAAAATATGCTCCTCCCGTAAGCACAAGATAAATCAGAAGATCCTTCCACCCAAAAGAATCATTCAAAAGCTCAAATGGACGAGCGTATGCACGCGGATCCCATATTCCACCCAGCCAAGGTACAATCACAGCGAGCACAATCAAAACAAACTGCCAACGGTCTGTTGCTATCACAGAGAACTGTCCCCCCACAAGAGTGTAGAGCACCATTGCCAAAGCAGACAAGATCGTCAAAAGCCTAACATCCACCGAAGGCCAAAAAAGCGAAAGCACCGATCCCATTGCTTTAAACTGAGCCGCAACAATACCCACCCAGGACAGAGCAATCACCAGAGCAACAAGAACAGCAGCCGGCTTTCCTACAAGCTTTCCAACGAGATCAGGAAGCGTCGTTGCCTCAATCTGCCTAACACGAGAAGTAAGAAAAAGCGCCTGAAAAAGAAGACCTATTGCTCCTACACCTATCCACCATAACACAGGCCAGCCGATTTTCTCCGCTTGAGCCGACACCCCGAGAAGGGCACTTGCACCAATAGCCGTCGCCAGAATCGAAAAAGCCACTCCATTCGTTGGCTGCGTTCGTCCGGCAACCACATAATCCTCATAGGCATGAATCCTCTTCCGCTTCATCCAAGCAAGCGCGAGAAACCCAAGCCAATACACCACAAAAAGCAGTTGAACTCCAATCATCGCTTTCCTCCTTTGTTCAAAAATACTGTCCAAGATTATAAAGGTTAACCAAAATAAAGTCAAGTTAACTCATTTTCAAGCAAACAGTACCCCACCCTAAATGCAAAATTTCTTCTCATGTTCTCACCTCATCTCACTTTTTCTCAAAAACATCAATCTGAAAAGAGAAGCACTCACCTACCTTCCCACCACCAAGCGATAGGCGAGTTCTGGTGGAAGATGTTTTTCTTGAAAAGCCCTCAGCGTTTTTTCAATATCATACACATAGCGGTAAAAAAACACATGCATTCTTTCTGTATCCAAAACACAAAACGAAGAACGCCAATCTCCATCCCGTGGCTGCCCCACACTCCCCGGATTTATAAGATAGAAACGAGAATCTTTTAGATCATATTCCCTTCCATACCAGAAATTTCCTTCCTCATCCACCACCCCGGGATAATGCGTATGCCCAAAGAAAGCTATCCGCAAGCCTGCCTCTTCTAAGGCATAGAGAGCATTTCTGATTTCTTTTGGTCCTACAATGTACTCATCAGGATCTGCTGGGCTCCCATGACAAATCCAAAACGGAGCTTCTTGTATTTCCGATGGCAAATCGTGAAGAAAAGTTTTCATCTCCGGCTGAAGCTCGTGCAAAGTCCATTTCACTTGCATCACTGCAAGGGGATTCATTTTGTGGAGAGTTTCGGGGTCAAATAACGCCCTTTCATGATTGCCTTTAATCACACAAGAAGCATTTTTCCGAATCCATGCCACACACTCATTGGGAAAAGGTCCATAGCCAACAACATCCCCAAGACAATAAAGTCGATCATATTCCACCCCCAGTTTTTCAAAACCCTCCAAAGCAGCATAGTTTCCATGAATATCACTTACAAAAGCTATTCTCATCACAATCTTCCCAAATCAATCATATAAAAATCTACAGTCCCATCCATAAAATTCGAAATCGCCACAATCTTCCCGTCAGGAGAAATAGCAATCCCTATCGGTTGATTTCCTCCTGGAATAACCTCAACAAGTCGTGGAATTGCTCCCGTAATATCATAGATCTCCACTGTTCCGTCTTGCGGACTACGATAGTCTGGTCCCTTCTCACTATCCCTTCCTCGGCATGTGATAATCATATAGCGATAATCAGGAGAAAGTTTCAAGTTTGAAGGATGCACCCCACAACGATAAGCTGGCGAAAGCGTATCCGTATTCAGATCCAGAATATAAAAAACCGACCGACGGAGATTGTTGATATAAACCCAATTCCTCGCAGGGTGAAACCGAAATCTCCCATTCGATCCCCCTGTCTTCAATACCTTCACCACCCTATCCCCCTTCTCAAGATCAAACTTCACAATCTCACCCGAGCCATAAAAAAGCACATAGAGATAACGCCCATCCTGACTGAAACCAACCCCACGGGGCTGATAACCTTTTGTATGAATAATTCTCTCCACCTCATAGGTAAAACGATTGATCTTTGTGATAGTAGCAGAATCCCAACAACTCACAAAGTAGGACTTCCCATCGGGATGAAACTCTCCCACCTTGGGCATACTTCCCTGCACATCAATCTCTCGAACCACAGTCCAGTTAGACAAAGCAAGTACAAAAACCTTCCCCTTCTTATCCACTTGCGTAAACCAAAACTCCTTCCCATCAGGGGAGAATACCCCCTCAACATACCCAACATACCGATGGTATTTTGGTATCTTTACCATAGAAAATTGGTGCGTCATCATATCATAGTATCCTATTCCCTGTTCCCCCATAAAAGTAACAATGAGATAGCGTCCATCAGGAGTAAAAATGAGATCCTTTGGCATTGAGCCAAGCTTCTCTTGCCTGAGAAAAGTAAACACAGAATTGGTAGGAAGAAGCCTCACAAAAACAGAAGACTGCCCCTCCACTTGCTGCGTAACCGTCTTGTACCCAGCAAGGCACACCTCAATCGTCTTCAAACCCGAAGAGAGAACAAGTGGTGTTTTCCCCACACGAACACCACCTTCCCAAACCTCCGCTCCCAATGGCTGACTGGTGATCGTTATCCCCCACAATGATGTCCAAAAGGCTAGAGCTAAGATGCAACGATATCGCATGGTTTTATTACCTCAAGATATTTTTTGAGATACCTTCCTGTATAACTCCTATCACAGTTCAAAATCTCCTCTGGCGTTCCCTCAAAAATAACCTCTCCTCCCTTCTCTCCCCCCTCAGGGCCTAAATCAATAATCCAATCCGCCACCTTGATAACATCCATATTGTGCTCAATCACCACCACGGTATTGCCTTTCTCAACAAGGCGTTGTAGCACATCGAGAAGCTTCCGCACATCATCAAAATGAAGCCCCACCGTTGGCTCATCAAGAATGTAGAGAGTACGCCCTGTACTCGCACGTGAAAGCTCCTTCGCAAGCTTGATACGCTGTGCCTCACCACCCGACAGTGTCGTTGCCGGTTGCCCCAAATGAATATAACCAAGCCCAACATCCTTCAACACAGAGAGTTTCTTCTTGAGCGGAGGAATTGCATCAAAAAACTCCAGCGCTTCATCTACTGTCATATCCAGCACATCCGCAATATTCTTTCCCTTGTAGTACACCTGGAGTGTTTCACGATTGTACCGTTTCCCATTACACACCTCACAGGGAACATACACATCAGGGAGAAAGAGCATCTCAATGCGTTTCACCCCATCCCCTTCACACGCCTCACATCTTCCACCCTTGACATTGAAACTAAACCTTCCCGGGGCATATCCCCGCATACGAGACTCCGGTAGCGCCGCAAACAGATCCCGAATCAATGTAAAGGTTCCCGTATAGGTAGCAGGATTGCTTCTAGGAGTGCGTCCGATTGGGCTTTGATCGATATTAATGACCTTGTCAATATTTTCTCGCCCGTCAATTCTTTCATATTTTCCCGGGCGTTCACCCATAACTCCTCCCATTGCACGGTAGAGAATATCATTAACAAGTGTGGATTTCCCTGAACCACTTACCCCCGTCACAACAACCAACCTCCCCAGAGGAAACGAAACCGTAATATTCTTCAAATTATGTTCGGAAGCCCCCACGACGGTAATAAATTTCCCATTGCCCTGACGACGAAGGACAGGAATGGGAACACATTTTCTCCCAGAAAGATAGAGCCCCGTAAGAGAGGATGCATGCCTTTTAATATCCTCTGGCGTCCCTTCTGCGACCACTTTTCCCCCATAGACACCAGCCCCCGGTCCAATATCCACCACCCAATCCGCACGGAGAATCATCTCCTCGTCATGCTCCACAACGATCACCGTATTTCCTGTATCTCGAAGCTTTTCAAGAGTACGAATCAGCTTGTCCGTATCTCGGGCATGCAGCCCAATGGTTGGTTCATCCAAGACATACAACACCCCCATGAGAGCTGAACCAATCTGCGTTGCCAATCGCATACGCTGAAACTCTCCCCCAGAGAGTGTACTTACCTTTCGATCAAGTGTCAGGTATTCTACCCCAACATCCACGAGAAACGAAAGCCTCTTTTCAATCTCTCGAAGAATCCTCTCCGCAATCATCACCTGATAGGACGACAGCTTCTCAGGGAGGTTGCGAAAGAAATCCCTTGCATCTTGAATGGTCATCGCTGTCACATCCATAATACTCTTTCCTGCAACCTTCACCGCAAGACTCTCCTTACGAAGACGTTTGCCTTCACAGGTAGGACAAGGCACAAAGGTCATAAAACGGCCAAGCCATTCTCGGACTTCGGGCGACGCACTTTCAGCATACCGCCGTCTCAGATTGGGAATAACCCCCTCGTATCTCACTCTCCCTTGAAAAGAACGTTGATCCGAAGAATACGAAACATCTATCTCACCCGTATCTCCATAGAGGATAATATCCTGAATATTTTTAGGCAAATACTGAAAGGGAGTAGTAATATCAAAACCATATTTCAGAGCAAGAGCCTTCCACATTGCCACCCATGTTTGCTGTGTAGGAGGATGACTCCTTATAGCCCCATGAATAAGCGAGAGCGAAGAAAAAACAAGAGACTCAGGGTCAAATTCAAGTTTCTCCCCCAACCCCCCACAGTCCGGACAGGCTCCATACACCGCGTTAAAAGAAAACATTCTCGGTTCAATTTTACCAAAACTTACCTGATGCTCGGGACAATAAAAATTCTCTGAAAAAAGCTTCTCCTCACCAGAATCCACCCTCTGAATAAGCACCAATCCCCCACTCTTTTTGAGAGCAAGTTCCACAGAATCGGCGATACGAGAACGTTTTTCCGGATGGATCACTGCTCGATCCACCACAATTTCAATTGTGTGCTTACGATTCTTATCCAAGGGTTGAACATCCTCCAGTGTTTGCACCTCCCCATTAATCCGAACACGAACAAACCCCTCTCCTCGAAGTTCTTCAAGAAGTTCCTGATGAGTCCCCTTTTTGCCCTGCACCACCGGCGAGAGGATCATAATCTTCTCCCCCTCTGACAGATGCATAATCCCCTCAACAATTTCATCCAATGTTGTAGCCTGAAGATCCTTCCCACACTCAGGACATGTTGGCTTTCCAATAGTCCCCCACAACAAACGAAAATAGTCGTAGATCTCCGTTACCGTTCCCACAATCGAACGTGGGTTGGCATGCACCGACTGCTGCTGAATGGAAATAGCCGGTGACAAACCCTGAATCGACTCCACTTCTGGTTTTTTCATCTCACCAAGAAACTGCCGAGCATAGGTAGAAAGGGATTCCAAATAGCGCCTCTCTCCTTCCGCATAGATAGTATCAAACGCAAGGGATGATTTGCCACTCCCCGAAACTCCAGTAATCACCACAAGTTTATCTCGAGGTATCTCAACATCAATCCCCTTGAGATTGTGCTCTCGGGCCCCTTTCACAATAATCTTATCCAACATACCTACTCCTTGCCTATTACTATAAGCAAGAAAAGAGATTTTTTCAAATCCAACAAAAAAGGGGTTGCCATACGGCAACCCCTTGAGATAAGACAACAGAAACTATTCCTCGCCACCAGACACAGCAGCCTGACTCTTGAGAGCCATAATATCCTTCACAATGGAATCAAGAGCGAGGATCACAGACTTAGCATCCTTTCGTCCAAAGAACACATCCTCGAGCTGTTCATCAAGTTTCTGACGAACCTCAATCCAGCTTGGCACGAGAGGAGGCAGCTTAGCCCCGGGCAGCTGAGCAACAAAAGGATCCTCTTCTGGCTTGTTGCGAGCAAGCTGAGGCTGGTTCACAAGCACTTCCTTAGGCTTGAGGTAAGAATCGGAAGATACCAGCGACTTGCGTGTAGGCACAGCCAATCCACCCTCTGCAGTAAACACCTGACCCTCATAACTGGTGAGGAACTTCACGAGCTCCCAAGCCTCTTTGGGATGCTTGGTGTTTGCATTGATAGAGAGAGAAACTGTCACAACCACAGAAACTTTGTTCTTCTTGCGAGGCAACTGAGCAAGATTCCATTTAAACTTATCAATATTCTTGAAGCGAAGCTGTACCCAGCGGCCATACATACACATCGCCGTCTGACCAGCAACAAAGCTTGCATCCCCACCAATCTCACGTGAAGCAGTCACAGAAGGAGCAACTTTGTACTTGTTCATCGTATCAGCAACAAACTGAATAGCCTCAGCATTAGCATTCAGATACTTGGGATCAGCGAGAACCCAGTTACCCTTGCTATCAAAGATCTCTCCACCATTCTGGAGAATGAAGTTGTAGTACCAGTTGGCCCATGTCTCATTCAACCAACCATACTGATCAGGTACTCCATCACCGTTGGCATCCTTGGTGAGTTTCTGAGCAGCCTTAATAAGGTCATCCCATGTCCACTTTTCGTTAGGATATGCAACCCCTTCCTTATCAAACATCTCCATATTGTAATATATAGCAAAGGTTGTCCAGTCTTTGGGAATACCATAGAGCTCTCCACCAAAGCGAAAAGCATCCACCAGTGAAGGATAAAAGTCCTCAAACTGGAAATCCGTATCCTTCACAAACTCATCCAAGGGAAGAAGAAGCCCCTTGCTGGCATAGTCATAGAAGCTCTCCACATGGAGATAATGTACATCAGGGGGTGTGCCACCTGCATACATTGTCTGAAGCTTATCCCCAAAGGAAAGCGAGTCCGTATGAATCACCTTCAGACCAATATTGGGGTGCTTCTTCTGAAATTCCTGCAGAACCTTGTACACTGCAAGCTTTTCCTCAGGCGTACCCCACATAGCAAAAGTCAACACCACATCACCGGTTTCTTTGAGCTTCAAGCTTGTGTCTCCCTCTCTCTTCTTTCCACACGCAGAAAGAACGAGAGCCATGACAGAAAGACCAAGCACAGCCCATTTCCACTGTTTCATTGAAACCTCCTCTTTTATGAAAATCTTTGTTTTTCCAATACCTTAGTATATTGTAACACAAACAAAAATTTTGTCAATACCCCTCGCACAAGAGAAAAACAAAAATAGAGTAAAAAAGCCAAAATAAAAAAACCTGCCCTTTTGAAGGGCAGGTGAGAGGCTATTTTTTCGCCGATTTTTGCTTTTTCTTCTCCTGCATCCACTGATAGAGCCGTTCGGCTTGAATCAGGAAGGTCTCAAAACGAGCCTCTATAATCTGAGAAAATGGGTTTCCATCGAGTTCAATACTGAGGAAGGGCAACTTATCCATGTATTCAGAAAGATCTGCATAATCCTCGTAATTCCCTGCCTGCCACTCTGCCTCCCGTTTCCCTTCAACAGTCATTTCTCGTGTTGCTACTGCTTCAGTCATACGAGAGTTCATACAACCAAAGGGACCAACATTGATCACCCCACAATACTTATCAACAAGCTTGGCAAGAGCAGCACCCGACGAAAGCCCCGGTTCCCCTGTGAGCTCCCACTTAAAAAAGTGCTTGGAACGTTTCATATACTCCCGAATGTTGATGAGTTCATACTCATAGAGACCTGTTGTAGCAAGGATCTTCTTAATCCTGCGCTCATGGTAATCCTGAACATAATCACTTATCATTGCCTCAATTTTTCCTATGAAGTTCGTCTTGAGCTCAAACATGTTAATATCACGCAAAAAGTCTGTATAGCGTACCCACTCGGTGACAGGAGCATCAAGCATCACAAAACCATGCTCTGCCAATTTTTCAGGTATGCCCATAAGAGAGAAATGATCCCGTCGAACAAAAATCTCTCCTACGACACCAATATATTTTGCCTCTGTAATGGGGTGAACCAACTTAATCTGAGAAAGTTTTTTGGCACTTTCTTTCAACTGGCGATAAAAAGGCTTCTTAATCGTGCCATCAATAACCTTGACAAGCTTATCAAACTCTTGTTGGTAAATGCGAAGAGCTGCTTCCTTATCCACAGCCATCGCCTTTATGGCAGCCTTAATATCATCCATCACATCCATCAGATAAACAGCCCGAGCAATATTGAGACGGAACGGAATACCAAGCCCAGCATACCCATTATCATTACTCAGTCCAAGAACAGCTACATTACGAAGCTGAAGCTTGTCAATCATTCGCTCCAGAAGAATCTTGTACTGACCCACTCGACAACATCCTCCCGCCTCAACGATAAACACAACAAGCCTTTCTTCTGGATTCTCACGGTACTTGATATACTTGAGCACCTCACCCAAAATATTAATAATAGGCAAACACTCCTTGCTCGTTGTCACAGAACGTCCGAGATTGAGCGCCTCACGATCACACACAGGAAGCGGCTCTGCATTCCATCCAACCCGACGAAGTGCGGCAGCAGCCCCAGCAGTGAAACTCTCTCCCATCGAAGGCACAACCGCCTTGATAGAAGGATGCCGATACGGGAACACCTCACCATTCGAATCCACATATTCCACATGCCCAAACTCATTAATCCGCGTTTCAGCACGTCGAAAAACAGGTTCCGCATCAATAATTTTGTCGCGCAATTTCATGTAATTCCTTACCACATCAAGGAAAGCCTCAACACGAGTATTGACTCCCGCATCAGCAGTATGGGTATCCACCTCCAGTGTCAACGAAGGCTTCGTACCCATAAGATCACGAAAGTGAGTGACCATCATTGAGTCAATAGCACACAAGAAGTTGGTAAAGTACACCCCAAAAAGCTGAGGATGATTCTTCACAATACGTGCCGCGCGAACAATCCGCTGCCCCATTTCCCAGTAGGTATTGCGATAGTTTTCTTCGTTTTCGTACTCAAGAAAATCATAGGGCAAAATATAGATACCACGCGAAGCAAACTTAAACGGGATACCCTTGTTAGCCTCTTCTGAAAAGGCATTGTAGGGGTGCCCAAAGAGCACAACAGCAATCTTCGTCGGATCCTTCTCCAACTCCTTGAGAACCTTTCTCCCTTCCTCTTTCATCGCCTGAAAAAATGCCTTTTGCTTCTCATAGGCAACCTTATGCGCTCTTCTGCCCTCCTCTGCCGAAAAACCCATCTCCTGTGCAAGCTTCACAAACTGCTCCTCTTCGGTATGAAATCCCCTCATAAAATTCAACACAGGGGTAAGCATTTTCGGGGGATTGGGGTAATCCTTCAAAAAGGTGGCCTTCTGATAGTAGGGCTCACCCTGAACAAACATACAAACCGTCTGGTATTCCTTGCGATACTCAGGCTGTTCCGTTACATGCATCTCCATAATTTGGGGCATGAAGATATAGTCCGGTTTTTTCTCCAAGAGATCCTCAAACATACCAAGGGCTATCTGACCAGAAAGACAAAAACTTGTCATTCCTTTGTCAATACCCGACTGACGAACCTCAGAAGGCAACACCACCTTACACCCCAACTCTGTGAAAAAGTTGTAGTAAAATGGATAAAGAGTATGGGTATGAAAACTCTTGTTGATTCCAACAACAGGGGCATTTTCAGGGAGTTCCTTCGGCTGACAAAAGGTGTGAAACAAAAGCTCCCGCCGTTTCAAAACATAATCATAGGACTTAGTATCTACCTGAATATGGTGAATCTGGTTATAGTACTTATTACATGCTCCACCAAATGGAAATGTTTTTCCTTTCACCTTAAGCATGGCAATCTCACACTTTCTGTCACAGTTTTCTGGCTTCCCTTGACAGATAAAACTCTTCCCATACTCAATTTCACGCGTAGCCAGATCAGCGAGATCAAAATCACCTCGCTCGAGAAGTTTCAGCTCAAGCATCTCCTTGATCTCAAGGGCAACCCCATAGGCTCCCATCAAGCCGGGTTCTGGGGGAACTATAATCTTTTTCCCCGTCAAACTCGCCATGGCAAGTGGCACAGCCCTGTTATAACACACACCACCCTGCATAAAAATCTTATTTCCTACTTGACGGGCTCCCTTCACACGGTTCACATAGTTCATACAAATAGAATACACAAGCCCTGCAATAATATCCTCACGAGGAATGCCTTCTTGTGTCGCAATCTTAATATCTGATGAAATAAATGCCGCACACTGATCTGAGAAATTTGGTGGCCGTTTTGATTGAAGGGCAATATCAGCAATCTCCTCTGTTTTCACTCCCATCGTTTCATAAGCCGACTCTTCCAAAAAGCTCCCTGTACCAGCAGAACAAGCCTCATTCATCGCATAGTCTGAAGCCACCCCATTGATCAGATAGGTATACTTGGCATCCTGCCCACCAATCTCAAAGATCGTATCCACCTCAGGATCAAAATGAGCCGCAGCCTTAGCATGGGCAATAATCTCGTTGATAATTCCATCCGTCTCTGCATGCAGTCCTGCAATATGACGACCACTTCCCGTCACCCCAACGCCGATAATTTTGACCTTTGTTCCACCAAGCTGCTCCAAGAGTCCCTTATAACAACTCTGCGATGCGGCAATAGGATTTCCATTCGTACGGAGATACACAGAGGCAAGAATCTTATCATCCGAGGTGCGAAGAAGAACAGCCTTCGTCGTGGTTGAACCCACGTCCAATCCCAGAATACACTCATCCCCATCCTTTGCCTTGCCCCTTTCCATTGACTTAAACTCAACCATAGACTCATACTCAGAGAGAGGACTCAAAAAGGTAAAGGAGGAATGATGCTCCTTGAAGACCTTATCCACGCCCTCGGTAAACTCCGCCTTGTTTTCCCACGCCCAGAGAGCCGCTCCATAGGCTTCAAAGTAAATAGCTTCCTCTGGCACATAGATTTCATCATAACTCTCCCGAAGCACATCAATCATAACTGAATTCTGTGTGGTTCCTCCAACCAGAATAGCTCGTTTTGCATTGAGTTTAACAAGAAGCTCTTCTACCTTCTTGGCCATCATACGGGAGAGACCTGCTGCAACATCAGGAATGGGCACACCAATATTCAGCGCATGGGTACAATCCGACTTAGCAAACACAGAACAGCGGCTTGAAAGATTGTGGGGATGTTCGGATTCCTTAGCATATCTTATTGCCTCATCAATCGTGAGGTTCATTCGTCGTATCTGTTGCAAGAAAAACTCACCTGTACCTGATGCACACTTATTTCCTGAACTAATACTTGAAATCCTCCCCTTCTGATCAAGCCCATAGACAATAAAGGTCTCACCACCCGCCGAAACAATGGCATCATAATGCCTATTGCCTTCTTTTTTCATCACATAATGATAGGCTATCTCTGTTGCCTCGGGCTCAGTAATCGAGGGCAAGCGGGTGATTAAACGAAACTTTCGACCTGTCAAAGCAACATAGGTATCCTTGAGAGAAAAGCGCGTGAGAATATCAGCAAGCTTGGCCTTGGGATCACCCTCATGGGGAAGCCGCTCAAAACGAATCACCTTAGGAGTATCATGACTCACATCCAATTCTACTGCTGTAATAGTAGAAGCACCAAGACAAATACCAAGAGAACGTGTGTTTTTCATAGAACCAATCTCCTTACGATGAACAAAAATTCAATTTATAATTGTAAAACAAACTCCAAAAAAACGCCAAAAAACACCATTAACTGGGCTTCTTTGGGACATTATCATGAATATTGTACTCTTTTTTCTTTCACCAAAAATAATGATTTCAGTTTGATTCACATTAACCATTCGTTTTATTCGATCCTTTTACTTCTTAAAAGATGCCAAACGCTTCCAGAACTCTTCTTCTGTTATACCAGAAATCTCTATCATCTTCTGCCTCGACTTTTCCCCACGAACGATGGTAATCATCGACTTTGCCACACCGAGAACATCAGAGAGCAGCCTCCGCACATTCTCATTCGCTTCTCCATCCACGGGGGCAGCATGCACGCGAACCTTCACTGTCTCTCCCTCGACAAAAACTCCCTCACGACTAGAACGGGGAACCACCGTAATCATCACTGTCATTTTTCGCCCTACACAAGCAATGCCACCCGTTGAAGAAGCATCTGAAGAATGGCAAGAATAAAAAAGACATACAAAGGAGAAAAATCCAGAAAACCAAACCGAAGAGGAGGAAGGAGCCTCATCACGAGTCCATAGACTGGATCGCAGAGAGCACGAACAAAACGCACCACAAACCCAAACCCCGGAGTGTCTTCATCAAAAGGAAGCCAAGAAAGAAAGATATACACCAAAAAAATCCAATTATACACTTCCAGGGCGACAGAAAGATAGATAAAAATATAGCGAAGTATCATCATTTCCCTCCCAGTTCCCGAGAACGAGTTGTAGCCTCTCTCACCGCCCGCATCACAGCAGCCCGAAAACCAGCATCCTCCAAAGCAAAAACCCCTCGAGCCGTCGTTCCCCCGGGGGACATTACCGCATCCTTGAGATCTTCAAAACTCTTCCCATCCTCGAGAGCCTCCAAAGCCAAAGCAGCCGATCCAAGCACCGTTTGGATCGCCAAACGCTTTGCAACATTCCGAGGCAGACCCTCCAAGACCCCCGCATCCGCAAGAGCCGAGAGAAGCACAAAAATATACGCAGGACCAGAACCCGAAAGCCCCGTCACCGCATGCAAAAGCTCCTCCTTCGCCACTTCCTCCACAATCCCAAGCGAGGCAAAAATTCCCCTCACAACCTCCTTCATCTCAGGAGAAAACTCCCCATCGAAGTACACCACAGAAGCCCCTTTTCCGATCTGAGCTGGAGTATTTGGCATAACACGAGCGATTGGACATCGTAACCAGTTGCGATACCATTCCACCGCAAGCCCAGCCACAATGGTAACAAACGGCTTGATGCGAGAAGCCAACAAATGCTTATAACCATCCAAAAACGCTTTCACATCCTGCGGCTTAATCGCAAGAAGCACCACATCAGCCTGAACAACCTCATCGAGAGAAGCTGCCCTCGCCCTTTGAGGCAGTTTCACCAGCTTGGATTCTAGTACATCATAGACCATAACCGTATCAAACAACTTTTGTTTCACGACCCGTCGCACAATCGCTTGTCCCATATTACCATATCCAATAACGCCCAGTGTCATATCCTACCCCTTCGTCACTTTTCCAAGAATCTTTTCAAACACCTTTAGAAAAACATTGATTTCTCGCTTTTCTATCACCAGAGGAGGGGCAAGCCGAAGCGTATTCTCTCCCGCCCGCAGCACAAGAACACCCTCTTCTCGAAACTTGTTTATGAGATCAGCCACCGCCATCTGCCGAATATCAACCCCCACCATAAGACCATACACACGCACATCACCTATCAGTTGAGGAAAACGCCCTTTCAAGCTCTCAAGACCATCCCTCAGGTAAAGCGACTTTTCCCTCACCCTCGACAAAAAGCGTTCATCAAGAGCATCCAAAACAGCCTCACCCACAGCACAGGCAAGAAAATTCCCACCAAAGGTTGAAGCATGCATCCCTGCTGGCATTTTCTCACCCACTTCTCTTCTCACGACAATCGCACCAATAGGAAAGCCATTACCCAATCCCTTGGCAAGCGTAATAATATCCGGTTCTATTCCAAACTGTTGATATCCAAAAAGCGTCCCTGTTCTCCCCATACCTGTTTGTACTTCATCGACAACAAGAAGACTCTTCTTCTCACGAGCAAGACGCTGAATCTCTTCAACAAAATCTCGCGGCAAAGCCTTCACCCCACCCTCGCACTGCACTACCTCCAGAAAAAGAGCACACACCTGCTCATCCCAAACCCTCCGTAGTCCCTCGATATCACCAGGCTCAACAAAAACAATCTCTCCAAGCAAGGGGTCAAAACCCTTTTTGTACTTCTCCTGCCCTGTGAGACTAATTGTCGCAATCGTCCTGCCGTGAAACGACTGTTGAAGAGCTATCACCTTGGTTTTCCCCTGATCATGACCCCAAAGACGCGCTATCTTCAACGCTCCGTCATTAGCCTCTGCACCACTATTGGCAAAAAACACCATACCATCAAAACTCCGCTGAACAAGCTTTTCTGCCAGTCGCACCTGTGGCTTTTGATAAAAAAGATTGGAAATATGCCAGATCTTCCCCATCTGTCGTTTCAACGCACGAACAACAGGAGGATACCGATGCCCAAGATTCACCACAGCTATCCCTGCCGTCATATCCAGATAACGCTTCCCACTTTCATCCCACACCCAGCATCCCTTTCCACGAGAAACCACAAGAGGCACGCGCTTATAAAAGGGGAGAAGATACTTCCCAGCACAGTCAATTGTTTCCACAGGCCACTCCTTCCTTGAGGTTACTGCCTACTATTATACAAAGAACAAGAAGAAAATACAAATTTTTAAAGAGAAAAATCCCACCCTGTTGTGTCATGTCAACTAAAAGAGTATGATACTACCGGCTATTCCCCAGTATCAGTTCATTACTTATGGCAAATTCACCATACAAGGTTTGAGTCAAAATTTTTCCTCTTTCTCTCTCTTCTCACCTGTTTATTTTTTCTTCTTCCAAAGTTGCCAGGAAACAAAAATCATTCTCTTGTCTTTTTTCTCGTTTTCTCCTATACTACTAGAGAGGGAAAAGCATATGACAACAGAGAGAAAACGACTCGATCAGGCACTTGTTGAAAAGGGATTTTTCCCAAGCCGTCAAAAGGCACAGGCAGCCATTCTTGCTGGTGAGGTTTTAGTGAATAATACCCCCATTACCAAGGCAGGTTATACCATAAAACCCACCGATGTTCTCCGTGTACGAGAACAGTTTCCCTATGTGAGTCGAGGAGCCCTCAAACTCATCCATGCTCTGGATAGTTTCCACCTCTCTCCCAAAGACAAAATCGCCATTGACATCGGTGCTTCCACCGGAGGATTTACCCAGGTCCTCCTCGAAAGAGGAGCCCGTCTCGTTTACGCCATTGACAGCGGTACCAACCAACTGGATTGGAAACTCCGAACAGACCCTCGAGTCATCTGCAGGGAAAACACCAATGCCCGTTACCTCAAACCCGAAGAGTTTGATCCGCGCCCTGATTTTGCCACCGTTGATGTCTCCTTCATCTCTCTGACAAAAATTCTCCCCACCCTTGTAGCCATCCTCCTCAAGCCTGCAACAATCGTCTGCCTGATTAAGCCTCAATTCGAGGTTGGGCAAGAGTTTGTGGGGAAAAAGGGTTTTGTCGATGCCCGTTACCATCATCTTGCCAAGGAAACCGTTCTCGAGTGCGCACACTCTCTCGGGCTTACCACATCTGATATCATCCCATCTCCCATCACCGGTCAAAAGAGCGGCAACCAAGAATACCTCATCGCCCTTTTTCTCTCCGAAAACAAAGGAAAACCACAACAGGAAGGGAACCATGAGTTTTGAATGTCGATTTCTCGCCAACGACTTCTGTACCCGACTCAACAAAACCTGCAAACCTGGACAAAACGGATGCGTTCTTCAGAACAAGGTGAAGTTTATTTCTCCGACGAATGCCCCCGATACAGGGTTACCCGATTCTTCCCCGCAGCCTTTGACTGATAAAGAGCCTCATCAGCCGCATTAAAGATGTAGTATGCCTCCTTCCCATCGGTAGGAAACTCTGATACCCCCATACTCAAGGTGAAACCAAACTTTCGCCCATCATCTGTGGTAATCGTAATCGTACGAACCAACTTGAGCAAACGTTCACACACCTTAATCGCTTCTTCTCCACGAGTATTGGTGAGCAAAAGCACAAACTCATCCCCCCCATAACGGGCAGCAATATCCACATCCTTTCTCACCGTTCGCTGAATACACTGCGCCAATTCCTTGAGTGCCCTATCCCCATAACTATGCCCATAGGTATCGTTAATCTTCTTGAAATCATCAATATCAAAGATTACAAACGAAAAATAACGATTGTACCGTAGACTCCGATCAATCTCCTCATCCATCTCTTTCTGAAAGTAGTGGGTATTGTACAAACCTGTCAACCTGTCATGAATAGCAAGCATATAGTGCTTGGCGTTCTCCAAAATCGTTGAAGCAAAGTTAGCAATAATCATGACAACTTCCATGTCTTCACTGTTAAACTCCCGCTTGTCAAGCGTGTTGGTAATCTCCAAAAGAGCCACCACATCTCCATCAACCTTGAGCGGTACAACAATCACTGACTTAATCTCCCGCTTGAGAACCTCTCCCATCACTGGTTGAGAATAGTTCGTACTACGGATATCGGGAACAAGCACAGAGGTTTCCTTAACAAAGGCATCCCCAACAACACCCTCACCAGGAACAACCTGATAGTCTTTTATGACATCCCCAAAACTTTCAAGAATAATGCGATTATTCTCATAGACATACATATCCTGATAATTAAGGATGTTCTTTTCTTGATTGTAGACAATCAGTGCCCCCTGAGTTGCCTCAACAGACTCAATAGCAAAACGAACGATCATTGTCTTGAGAATATCAGTTTCCTGAAGATCAAGAATCCGGAGAAACTCACTCATTTCTTTGATGATCTTCAGAGCCCTATCCCGCTTGACAAAACTCTCATAGTAATCCACATGCAAAGCCGCATGAGCCGAGAAAGAAATCTCCCTTCTCCTAGACACTGATTTTACATCTCTCCTTTTTCTATTATAAAGGCAATACGCTTTGCTGTCAAGCCTACTTCCTCAAGGAGCTCCTCTCGGGTTCCAACCTGGGGATAGAAGTCGTCAATAGCCAAAGGAACAACATGTTCACCCCCTTCTGCTCTCAGCATCTCTCCTACACCGCCCCTTCGGATACCCTCTTCCAGAACATACACCCTTTTATATCGGCGAAGAATCTCATATGTTATAGTATGTATCGGCTTAACAAAACGCAAGTTAAGTGTTGCAACCCTTTTTTTGCGTTTTTTCAAGATATGGGCTACATCTACAGCAGTAGCAAAGAGGGTGCCAACCCCCACCAGGAGAATATCGCCTTCTTCCTCAAAGAGAACAGGTTCACCATTCAAGGTATAATCAAGGGGATGATAGCCATCAATCTCACGAGCAATATCCTTGGGATAACGAATAGCCACCGGACCTTTTGCCTCTTTTACCGCATACTCAAGCATGAGAGAACACTCCGCTCCCGTTGCTGGAGCAAGAATTGTCATCCCCGGAATCATCGACAAATAGGCTATATCAAAAATTCCTTGATGTGTCTCTCCATCACCAGGAACAAGTCCGGCACGATCCAGAGCAAACACCACATGGGGACGACCGATACCAATATCATGCACCAACTGGTCAAAAGACCGCTGCAAAAAAGTAGAATAAATCGCCACCACAGGCACATACCCACGAAGCGCCAATCCAACGGCAAAGGTTACCGCATGCTGCTCTGCAATCCCCACATCAGCAAAACGCTGTGGAAACAACTCTGCATACTGAGAAAGCCCTGTTCCACTCGCCATAGCAGCCGTAATAGCAAATACTCGCTCATCACACTGCGCTAGTCTTACCATTGCCTCTCCAAAGATCTCAGAAAAACTCTTCCCTTTTGTTTCCAGGGTCTTTACCGAACAACTTTTTACCCCGCTCACACCATGATAACGTTCAGGATCCTCCTCCGATGGCAGATAATCCTTGCCTTTTACCGTACGAACATGAATGAGTACTGGCTTATTAAGCCCTTTAATACCCTCAAAGGTTTTCATCATATAGGAAAGATCATGGCCATCCAAAGGACCATAATAACAGATATCCATATCTTCAAAAAAGTTCCTCTTCCGCCCCACAAGACGCCAAAAATTCCTCTTCACCCACTCCTTAAAATGATAGGCAACCCCCACCAAAAAAGTCGTCCATTTCCACTTCCGTTTCACCCGCTCAACAAAAGATTTTGCTTTAAAGTACGCACTGGTATGAAACAAACGATCAAAGTATGTTGAAATCCCGCCCACATTGGGGGAAATAGACATCCCATTGTCATTCAAGATAACAATAACCGGAAGCCCCTCATAGGCAATCTGATTCAACGCCTCATACACAAGACCTGCTGTAAATGCTCCATCTCCAATCACAGCAATGGTTTCCGATGTATCACCCGAGAGAAGTTTTGCCTTGGCAATACCTGCAGCAATAGAGAGAGATGTAGAACTATGTCCCATGTGCACAACATCATACACACTTTCCTGGGGATCAGGAAAACCCTTCAACCCCCCTTTCTGCCGAAGGGTAGAAAAACGATCCTTTCGCCCTGTGAGAATCTTGTGCACATAACACTGATGACCAACATCCCAGAGAAGGGTATCCTTGGGCATATCAAACACGCGATAAAGGGCAAGCGTCAACTCCACTACCCCAAGATTGGATGCCAGATGTCCCCCCGTCTGAGAGACATTGGCAATAAGAAACTCTCGTATCTCCTGAGCAAGCTGAGCAAGTTCTGCCACACTGAGAGACTTAATATCCGCAGGAGAACACACCCTATCCAGAATCATTACCTACTCCCTAAAAATAAGCTCAACTAACCGATTGAGATACTGAATAATCAGTTGCTTCTTACGATCCTCAGAAATCCCCTTGAGAACAAGCTCATACACCGACTGATTGGTCTCCACAATAAGGTTGGTTTGAGCATTACTCACCACAAGGTTGGTGCGAATGTCTGTGTAGTTAGTTTTAAAAATGAGGTCTGCTTCTTTAAAGAAAGGCTCTCGAGTTTTGTCTTCCTGCACAAGAGAGAACTGAAGATTGTAGAGAGCCGTGGAAGGAAGGGTCATATCCGCCTGAAGGAAACGAAGCATGGTCTCTCCCTGAAAAAGAAAATGATAAACCTGCCCACCTATTTGCGACTGAAATCTCCCTTCAAGCCGAAGAGCCTTCCCCTCTTTGGCGACCACACGAGCAGGCAGTACAAGTTTTGTCTCCCTGTTAAGGGAATACTGACGCTGGCTCTTCCGTGTTGTCTGCTCCACAACCGTTGCCTCAGGATAGAAGTTTAACACTCCCCCCTGAGCATAGATGCCCTGGCTATTTTCGTTGCCTGTATTTTTCTGATCCTCTTTAAGCTTCAAGAGGGTTTTCTCAGAGAACACCACCATCACAATATCACCTTCATCCACCTTCACGGTATAGAGGGAGGCATCAGGCGTATTCCAGACACTTCCAGCCCATCCGAGCATAGACACCAACATTCCCATAACCACCTTGTTTCTCATAGGACACTCCTCTTCTCACCCCCAAGAGAGTTCTCTCCCTTACCTTAAGCTTTCCCCTGCTCCAACTGCCCCTTAATGAGATCAAGTCTTGGGAAATGCCTTTTCGGTGCCTCACCCAAAAGCTCTTTGAGATCCTCTCCTGTGAGCACCTCTTTTTCAATCAGAGCCTTTGCCAAAAGATCCAGCTGCTTTTCGTGTTTCTTCAAAAGCTTCAAAGCCTCATCATAGCACTGGCGAATAATCTTCTGCACCTCTTCATCAATGAGCTCATGGATCTTCTCACTGAAATTCTTTCTTGTCATCAGATCCTTACCCAAAAACACAGGACCCTCACTTTCTCCATAACGAACGGGACCAAGGGTGTCGCTCATTCCCCATTCACACACCATCGTTCTCACAAACTTGGTAACATGATCAATATCACTGAAAGCCCCACTCGAGACATAATCCTTCCCAAACTTGAGTTCCTCTGCAGCCCTTCCACCCATTGCCATAATAATATTCTGAATGGCCTCTTCCTTCACAACACTACGTTTTTCAACCTCAGGAAGGTGGTAGGTGATACCCAAAGCCTGTCCACGCGGAATAATCGTCACCTTGTGCACAGGATCATTGAGGGGGAGAATATGACCAAGAATGGCATGTCCTGCTTCATGGTATGCGGTCATCCATTTGTCCTCTTCAGAGAGAACAAGACTACGGCGTTCTGGACCAAGACTCACCTTGTCCTTAGCAAACTCAAGATCGTCCATGGTTACTTTCTTGCGATTGTTGCGTGCCGCATTCAACGCAGCCTCATTAACAAGGTTCTCAAGATCAGCCCCAGTAAACCCCGGCGTACCCCGTGCAATAATCGAAAGATCAACATTATCAGCAAGCGGCACTTTGCGTGTATGAATCTTCAAAATAGCCTCACGAGCCTTCACATCCGGCTTATCCACAACAACCTGACGATCAAAACGACCGGGACGAAGCAAGGCTGGATCAAGAATGTCCGGCCTATTGGTTGCCGCCAGAATAATAAGCCCTTCGGAGGAATCAAAGCCATCCATCTCCACCAGAATCTGATTGAGCGTCTGTTCTCGCTCATCATGCGAACCACCCAAGCCTGTTCCACGAGAACGCCCAACGGCATCCAACTCATCAATAAAAACAATACAAGGAGCATGTTTTCGAGCCTCAGAAAAGAGATCTCGCACACGAGCAGCCCCCACACCCACAAACATCTCCACAAACTCCGAGCCACTCACACTGAAGAAGGGTACACCAGCCTCCCCAGCAACAGCCTTCGCCAAAAGGGTTTTTCCTGTACCTGGTGAACCAACAAGCAACACTCCCTTTGGTATACGTGCGCCAATGGTATTAAACTTCTCCGGCTTCTTCAAAAACTCCACAACCTCCTGAAGATCCTGCTTCGCTTCCTCACATCCAGCAACATCGCTAAAACGAACCTTATTGGTGTTTTCACGATGAAGTCGTGCACGAGACTTTGAAAAGGTAAAAGCCTTCGATGAATCCCCCGCCTGAGCACCTCGAAAAATAAAGAACAGAAACACCATTAATACCAGCCCACCAATAACCATCCATGTAATCGACCAAACACTCTGTTCCTTTACCTTCTCTCCAACAATCTCCACATTCGCCTGCTTCAACAGCGGCAAAAGCTCCTCATCCATCAAGGGAAGAATCGTCACAAAACTCTTATACCTTCCCTCAAGAGGCTCTTTAAATTGCCCACGAATAATCTGTCCCTCAATATAAACCTTCATCACATTACCATTGGTAACCTGTCCAAGAAAACTCGAATACGAAATAGGTTTTTCCGCCTGATCAGAAGTCAGCTGCAACAAGACAAAAGTCGCCACCAGTACAATAAGCAGAAAAAGCCCTACATACATTGAGTTACCAGAATTTGGCTGGAAAGGATTATTCCTCTTCGTTGACTTGCGTGCCATAGTTTATCTCTCCTCTGTATTTCTCAAAACACCAATATAAGGCAAATTACGATAGTACTCATTGTAATCAAGCCCATACCCTACAACAAAAGCATCCTCAATAGTAAAGCCCACAAAATCAGGTTGCATTGCCACCCGCCTTCGTGAAGGCTTATCAAGAAGAGTTGCCACCTTCATTTCCCGAGGACAATGCATAGTAGCAAAATGTTCAAGTATCTTTGAAAGTGTTAGCCCCGTATCCACAATATCTTCCACCACAAGAAGTTTTTCTCCACGACAAACCTGCTGCAAATCCTTGAGAATTCGCACCTGACCTGAGGACTCTGTACCCACATAACTCTCTGTGGCAATAAAATCCACACGCACACGTTCACTTTTCACCTGCTTCAAAAGATCAGCAAAAAACATAAAAGAACCCTTCAAGTTTGCCACGCAGAGCACATCGTCACCACCAATCCAGCGATCAATCTCTTCAGCCATTTCACAAACACGTTTCATTATCTCCTCTTGGGAGATGTATACATCCAACTTCACAACCGTTTCCTCTTCTTTTCTCTATCGGAAAATTTATTGTAGCATAAAACAGCAAAAAAATCTACTTTCTCCGCAGTAATCAAATATAATCCTTTTCACAAAAAAAGGGCAAAAATTTCCTAAAAAAATTTCACTTTTATTGATTTACTGCCGTATACTAGCTATATTATAGTATGTACTGAAAAACACACGAAGGAGTTTCTATGAAAACAAATCCCCTTTCTTTCACCAAAGCCATGGTTTTTATCGCTTGTCTCTCATCGATGATGGTATTCGCCTGCAGTGTAAAAACGACTCCGTCCACTCCCACAACTCCTCAAAATCCTCCCACCATTGTTACCGTGGCTGGGAGGGGAGATAACGGCTCGCTTCTCTTGAAAAGCGACGGAACGCTCTTTGCCACCGGCACTCGACAAAGTGGCAACCTCTTTCTGAACACCAACAAGATAAGTAACTACACCTTTATCCTCATTGCCTCTGGCATCAAGGCTCTTGCAGCCGACTCTTCATTTTACATCCTCAAAAATGACGATACCCTCTGGGTTGAAGATAGCGAACAAAGTGACGGTCTCTTTTTTATTGCCTCCAATGTTATCGCTTTTGAACCCAGTTATTCAACACTCCTCTTCATTGATACGAACCACACCCTCTGGGGATATGGAAACAATGGCAATGGTCAGCTTGGTCAGGACCCTGCTCATTCATACTACTCTACACCTGTTATGATTGCAAACAATGTGATTTCCTGTGCAACAGGAGATGACCATAGCCTCTACATCACAAGTGATGGGAATGTCTGGGCAAGTGGTGATAATAGCGATGGTCAACTCGGTACCAACAAAAGTTCTCTTCCACAAACATCTTCATTTATCAAGGTTGCTGAAAACGGTGCTGCCGTCTATACAACACATAATAACTCCTTTCTCCTCAAAAAAGACGGAAGTCTCTATGCAACGGGTGAAAATTACCTTGGGTCTCTCGGGATTGGAAGCGAAGACCCTGTTGACCAATGGAGTTTCGTCACCAACGGCGTTGTTATGGTTGCTAGTGGTGTTTACCATACCCTGATTCTTTTATCAAATGGCACACTCCTTGGCGTAGGTTACAACTATGACGGCGAACTTGGAGTTTTTTCTCCCCTATCAACCAATAAGCCAATGGTGGTATTCTCCAATGTTCTGTTTGTGGCTACTGGTTATTACCACACCCTCATCCTCGATACCAGCAAAAACTTGTGGGTATCAGGGTTTAACGACTATGGACAGCTTGGCACGGGAGACAAAAATACCCGCTCCAACTTTGTAAAAATCAACCCCTGAACCCTGCTTAAGAGAATATCCAAAGGCTTTTCTGATATATCTTTTGGAGAACCAGCCCTCAAAAAAAGTTTTTGCTTTTCTCTTGACAAACTATAAATTTATGCTATAGTATAGCCGATAAAACTACAAAAGGACCAAAGGAGGCTACCGTGAAAGAAAACACAAATAAGAAAATGCGCTGGAGATATTTTATTGACAAACCCTTCCAGATTCGTTTTATCTTGAGATTTTCTTTCCTCATTGTGTTGGGACTCGTCGTATCTCTCCTCTTTATGGGCGTTTTCTACCGCCAGAGGTACAGCAAGAACCTCTACTACCAGGTGAAAAATGTTGCTGAATTTCAAGAAAAGATAAAACAAAATCCGGATCTCCCCTACCATGAAGTGTTTGATATGACCAGATCATACAACGAGTTTCAAATTCAGGTATGGCCGATGATCTGGCTCAGTGTGGTTTACCTGGTACTGATCGCTGTTTTTGGACTTTTCATCTCCCACAAGATGGCGGGTCCCGTGTATCGTATCAAGAAAACCCTTGAGGAAGCATCAGAAGGCAAGATCGATCTTAAAACACTCGAGTTCCGCCTGAGAAAACAGGATGAACTACACGACCTCGTGAAAAGCCTCAACCGTTTCCTCAAAAAGATCAATCCGAAGTAAAATCTCAGAAACAGGGTGTCCCACAAAGGATACCCTGTTTTTTCATCTTGTCCCTCCGCAAATATAGGTTAGGATGGGATTATTATTTTAGAAAGGTAATTGCTCAAAATAATCCATCTATGCTACAATAATATAGTATAGGAGGCAAGACATGAATTTAGGAGACTTACTACCCTGTATTTGGAATTCTTGAAAGAGATGGAAAAGTTAAGGTTGAGATAGTCAAGGCTGTATCTGCGGAAACATTATTAAGGGAAACGATAAAGAAAGTAAGAAAAGGAAGCCTAATATATACGGATAAATTCAAAAGTTATGATAGTCTTGTAATGTATGGATTTAAGCACGAGAGGATAGATAAAAGTGTAAAGTTTTCGAATGGTAAGGTATACATAAATGGGACTAAGGTTTTTTGGAGCTATGCCAAGGAGAGGCTCATTAAATTTCATGGCATGAATAAAGAAAATTTTGTTTATTATCTAAAAGAGCTTGAATTTAGATATAATTATCGGTATAATATTGAAGATAATTTGTATGTTTGTTTAGGTAGAATTAAATGAGTAATCACCTTATAGAAATTATAAGCGGTTTTTTTTAATACAATTACCATTTTGATACTCCTTGTATTATTTATAATACTTGTTTACTATACTATTAAAGCCCTTATCCTTTGGTTTTTTAATCCTCGCTTCCCAAAGTTTTAACATTCTTTAGCTGTCTTTTTATTTTCAACACTTGATCTTCCAAATTATGAGTAATATTTACTATAATTTCATTACTCATTCTCCAAAGAGGTGACGATGAGTAAAAATTAAAAACGAAATGTAAACAGGGATGAAGAAAACTATTAGGAGGATGAAAAATATACAGAACAACGGTCGACACGGCAGGAGGTTTGGCTTGCCGCCGCTCCATTGCAGGATTAATTCCCCAAGCAGGAATCCTGCAACTTCCACATATATTATCGCATATCTTAGGGAAAAATCAAGTTTTGAGAGAAAAAATTTTAAAAACAAGGGGGAGAGAAGGTTTTTGGGCACGACACAACAAAAAGAAAGATTTTTTCTCTTTCCTCTTTAAAATATGGAAAAAATTTCCCCTTAGCATTATAATTTCCCATATTCTAAATGCAAAGGAGGAAAACAATGCGAAGTGATGCGGTGAAAAAAGGGTTTCAACGAGCTCCCCACAGGTCGCTTTTCCGAGCCATGGGTTTCGACGATTGGGAGATGGAGCGCCCACTCATTGGAATTGCCAACTCATTTAATGAAACTATACCAGGGCATATTCATCTCAATAGAATTGCTGATGCGGTAAAACGAGGCATCTACGCCGCTGGTGGAATGCCTGTTGAGTTCAATACTATTGGAGTATGCGACGGTATTGCCATGGGACACAAGGGAATGAAGTACTCTCTTCCCTCACGAGAGCTTATTGCCGATTCCATTGAAATCATGGCAGAGGCATATCAGTTTGACGGAATTGTCTTTATTGCTTCTTGTGATAAAATTATTCCGGGTATGCTCATTGCTGCAATGCGTCTCAATCTCCCCGCTATCTTTGTAAGTGGTGGTCCTATGCTTCCCGGCAATCTCACTACCACACAAAAAGTAGATCTCAGTACTGTTTTTGAGGCAGTAGGAAAGTACTCAAAGCATGAAATCTCTGATGATGAACTCTACAACCTCGAATGTCAGGCATGCCCCGGAGATGGTTCCTGTGCAGGAATGTTTACAGCCAATACGATGAGCAACCTCTCCGAGGCGCTGGGAATTGGCCTGCCCTTCAACGGAAGCGCTCCCGCTGTATTTGCTGATCGTATCCGTATTGCCAAAAAAGCTGGTCTCAAGATTGTAGAACTCGTCCAAAAGAATATCCGTGCCCGTGATATTATGACGAGAAAAGCTTTTGAGAACGCCATTGCCCTTGATATGGCTCTGGGTGGATCCACCAATACTACCCTTCACCTCCCTGCTATTGCCTACTATGGAGAAGTAGACCTGGAACTCAAGGATTTTGCTCCCTTCACCGAGAAGGTTCCCCATCTCACCACCATTGCCCCCGCAGGTCCTCACCACATTCTCGATCTCTATCGAGCAGGAGGAGTGCCAGCTTTGCTCGCAGAACTTGCCAAGAAAAAACTCATTCATCTCGACACCATGACGGTGAACGGGAAAACACTGGGCGAAACCCTCAAAGAATACAATGCAGGTGTGAAAGACTATTCCATCATTCGATCGATTGACAAGCCTGTCCACGAAACAGGTGGGCTTGCCGTACTCACGGGGAACCTTGCCCCCGATGGATGTATTGTGAAACAAGCTGCAGTTGCCCCCGAAATGCTCCACCACAAGGGCCCCGCTCGCGTCTTCAATAGCGAAGAGGAAGCTGTAGAGGCTCTCCTCAAAGGAAAAATCAAGAAGGGTGATGTTATTGTAATCCGTTATGAAGGCCCCATGGGTGGACCAGGAATGAGAGAAATGCTTGCACCAACCTCCACTGTTGCTGGTCTCGGTCTGGACAAGGATGTTGCTCTTATCACTGATGGACGCTTCAGTGGAGCCACACGGGGTGCTTCCATTGGTCATATCTCCCCCGAGGCGGCTGTAGGAGGACTTATCGGTCTTATCGAAGAAGGTGACATCATCGAAATCAACATCCCAGAAAAATCCATCAATCTCCTCGTTTCCGACGAAGAAATAGCACGAAGAAAAGCCAACTGGAAACCACTCCCACCGAAGGTTACCACAGGGTACCTTGTTCGCTACTCACAGAATGTCACCTCGGCAAACAAAGGTGGAGTGTTCCGCACCCGATAACACACAAAAGAAAAAGCCCGAACTTCCATTCGGGCTTTTTTGTTTTTTTAGTAATCTTCAGAGGTATCTTCTCCTTGATAGCCTTCACCATAGTCACCTGACTCCTCCACCACGGGATGAATAAGATAATCAATAGATTTATACAACTCGATAGCATAATTTACTGTGCTAGCATCAGCAAAGGCTTTGGTTAGATTATCAAGATAAATAAGCTCTTTTTCAATCTCATTACTCATAGCAATGATTTGATTACTATCCATCAAGGTAGGCCACTTCTCCTTCCAGGTTGAAAACTTCGTGTAACTTAAATAAAGCAACGACAAAAGATCGGCATCCTTGCTGTTGGTAGAAATTTGATTCCACTTAATCCACTCATAGGTTGTCCATTCTGACTTACCAGTGAAAACCTTGTATGCCGCCATATACCACTGCACACGTGCCCAATCATCCTGAACCTCAACTACATACCCAATCATAGGTGCGTTCATCGTAAAGAACTCTCGAGAAACCTCACTCGGAGTTTTGAATACAACAGCATTATTGAGAAGAGTGGCTTTGGCAATAGGATTTTTCACCACTGTAGAAACATCTACCCATCCCCTTTCCTTGGTACTCTGATTCACAACAAGAACATAGATAATCTCATTACTCTTCCCTTTTACTTCCTCATAGTTGGTCTGAACCTTACCAGCATAGGCGAGAGGAACACCCCACTCCAGATAAACAACCTTTTTGTCTGCCTGATCAAGCACCATTTTTGTGAAGTGTGCCTTGGGATAGTACATCTCTAAAGCCTTTCTTCCACAACCAGTTAACACCACACCTGTCACTAAAAAAAACAACACCCTTCGAAGCAGAGAACTTCGCATTTTCTCCTCCTTCTTTTGCTATTTTTAGAAAATTCTTTCTCACGTTATAACACCAAAGCTAAATTTTTGCAACAATACCCTTCAACCAAACAAGCATATCTTCTTCATAATTCAGCAAATGAAATTGCTCCTTTCACCCTATGACCTGCCATAATGATCATCAAAGCGTTCAATATCATCCTCCCCCAAATATTCTCCATTCTGCACCTCTATCATCTCAAGAGGGATCTTGCCGGGATTTGACAAACGATGAAGGGTAGACTTGGGCACATAAACACTCTCATTCTCATGAACGAACTGCTGCTTACCATCAATCTCCACCAGAGCTGTTCCCTTCACCACAATCCAGTGTTCACTACGATGCTGATGACGTTGAAGACTCAGGGCTGCCCCTACATTAACGACAATTTTCTTGATCTTATAACGGGGAGATTCCTCCAAAACGGTATACGAGCCCCATGGACGATACACTGTCAGGTGTTCTGTTACCTCAGGGCGATTCTTCTTGGCAAGCATCTGCACCATGTCTTTCACCTTCTGTGAGGCTTTCCGATGTGCCACAAGAATGGCATCCTCTGTCTCCACCACAACCACATCATCAAGCCCTATAAGGGCTGTCAGATTCTTTCTCGAAAGAATGAGACTATTGCGAGTATCAACAACCGCCACATCTCCCACCATCGCATTACCATTTTCATCATGGGGAAGCATCTCATACACCGAGTCCCACGATCCTACATCGTTCCAGTGAACCTGCAGTTGATAACACAAAATGTTGGAAGCCTTCTCCATTACACCATAGTCAATAGAAATATTCTCAAACGATCGATAGTTTTCCACCATTTGTTGAAAGTTCATTGTGGAGATTGCTTTAAAAAGCTCAGGCATATACTTCTCAAACGCATCCAAAATAACCTGCAGAGAAAACAAAAACATCCCAGCATTCCAAAGATAACGCCCACTCTCCACATACTGCTTTGCTCTCTCGAGATCGGGTTTTTCAACAAAACGACTCACCTCATAGAGTTTACTCTCTTTCACCTTACCCAACTCAATATAGCCATACCCCGTTTCGGGCTTATCAGGAACAATCCCAAAGGTCACAATATGTTTTCTGGCTTCCTTTTCACAGGAAAGCACCGCATCTCGAAATACATCCACAGGTTCCACTACATGATCCGAAGGGGAGAAAAACACCACCGTATCAAAATCGTATCCCTTCTCAAGGAGATACTTCACCGTCAGAGCTATGGCTGGAGCCGTATTTCTCCCCATGGGCTCAAGAATAAGATTGGAAAACTCACACCCAAAAAGTCTACACAAATGATCCGCAATAGTAAACTTGTACTGCTGCCCTGCCACAACATAGATATCCTCAACCAATGAGAGAGAAGCTAACCGCTCAGCTGTCAGTTGAATAAGACTCTTTTCACCGGTAAGGGTTAAAAACTGCTTAGGAAAATTTTGTCTCGAATACGGCCAGAGTCGTGTTCCACTTCCTCCAGCGAGAATAACAGAAATCATCGTCTTCTCCTCATTCACCCAATTTTATATGCTCTGAAGAATCAAGAATCGCTTCAAAATAATCAAAATATTGGGGAAAGGACTTTGCCACACAGAGAGGGTTTTCAATCACAATCCCATCTACCTCAACACCAATAAGAGAAAATGCCATAGCCATACGGTGATCCTGATAGGTATGCATGGTTGCACCATGATAGCTTTCCCTCGGACGAATCACAAGAAAATCTGGCCCCTCCTCAACATCAGCCCCAATCCGACGCAGTTCAGTGGAGAGAGCTTGCAACCTATCACACTCCTTGATGCGAAGATTGGCCACATTATTAATGCGTGTCTCCCCTTCAGCAAAGAGAGCCACAACAGCAAGTGTTGGAACAAGATCAGGCATATCATTCAAATCAATGGTAATCCCTTTCAGCACACCATCCGAACGCAACACAATAGCACGAGGCTCGTACTCAACATCACACCCCATGAGGGCAAGCACCTTAGCAAAATTGCTATCCCCCTGAAGTGATTCACTGCCAATACCTTCAATACGGATTTCTCCTCCCCTGATCGCCGTCAAGGCAAGAAAATAAGAAGCGCTGGAAGCATCGGCTTCAATCTCATAGCTCCCCGGAGAATGATACACCCCCGGCTCAATCCAAAATCGACTGTACCCCTCCTTCTGAACAGCAATACCAAAATCCCGCATCATGGCTATCGTCATATCAGCATAAGGTTTGGAAGCAAGATCCCCTTCTACACGAATCTCCGTCTCTCGAGAAAACTGCGGGGCAGCCATGAGAAGAGAAGAAAGATACTGACTACTTCGCTCACCGGGAAGATGGCACATTCCCCCTTGAACCCCCTTCGCATGAATCAACACAGGGGGACATCCGTTATCCCTCTCACTCTTGACTTCCACCTCGAGCTCACGTAGTGCCACTAACAAATCCTCAATGGGGCGTTGTCTCATTCTTTCATCCCCATCGAGAAGAAACTCCCCCTCTCCCAAAGCCATATAGGAAACCAAAAACCTCATCGCTGTTCCAGCATTCCCAACGAAGAAACTCTTCTTCCCTGTAGGTCTTTTTCCCCCTTTCACCACAGCGAGATGCATTTTTTGATCCCAATCAATATACACCCCCACCTCTGCAAGCGCCTTTGCCATGTAGATTGTATCTTGAGACTCAAGAAGATGATGGAGTGTTGTTCCATCCGGACAAAGCGCCGTAATAAGAAAAGCACGATTACTCATACTCTTCGAGCCCGGAACACGAAGTGTCGCATGAACCGGCTTTGAAGACCTTTTCACATGATACAACTGCATACTGATTCCTCACAATTTATAGTACCCTTCCTCACACACGACAAGCATCATTTTCCTGTCATGTTCATCATGAGGAAGACTGTCTACGATCTGAAACCCATACGCCACACCAATTGCCACTCTCTCACCCTTTGCAGCCAAAAATCTATCATAAAAGCCCGCCCCATACCCGATCCGATACCCCTCTCTATCAAAAACCACCCCCGGTACAAGCACCACAAGAGGAAGTTCACTTCCTCCCTCCCCCCTTGGTTCGAGAATACCAAACCTCCCCGGGGCAAGATCTCTCTTTAGATCGGTTACCTCCACCATTTCGAGTTCTCTCCCCCTCACCCGAGGGAGAAAAAGCCTCCTCCCCCTCTCTAGCCACCGAAACATCAACGGTCGAACATCCACCTCTCCCCTTATTGGCATATAGGCAGCAAGAGACAAAGCATCTTGCACAACCTCCCAGAGATTTTCACAAATACGCAACGACAAAATCCTTCGTTCTTCTTCTGAAAGAGCCTCCCGTTGCTTGAGAAATCTCTGCCGTAATGCATGCTTTTGCCCTTGCAGAATCTCATCGGAGCTTTCTTTCACCTGCGCTTCGTCCTCACTTCCCCTTTTCCTTGATCGAACGAATCGCCTGATCAACACGGCCTTTGAAAGTATCCGTAAAAATAGGGCGTTCGCGCAAGCGAATCAGGGGAATAAGAGAATCCCTATGGTTCAACTTCTCTATCGACTCCACCAGAAGTGTGGCAAGACGTTCATCCTCCACCCTCTTAGCATACTCATGGAGTGTTTCTCGAGAAACAGGATAATCCAGATTCCCCAGTGCCCCTATGAGAGCATAGGCACGATTCTTGTCAAACACATCCTTGAGAAGGTAGGTAGAAAGCATCTTGGCATCCGACTCATCCCCAATCAAGCCCAGCACCCAAACCCCAAGGATGTAGATATCTCGCATCTTTGCCACCTGAACGCTCTTGTCCAAATTAGAACCCGGATTGGCTGCGCTCACGAGATTACGTACCTGCACAAGAGCCTCTTTGAGTTGAAGCTCCCCTACACGCTTGAGTGCACTGCAAACAAGATCATAGTCTGGAGAATCCAATGCCTGCAAAATAGTATTACTCTGGCTTTTGTCAAGGGAAGCCATCATAGCATCATACTTCGTATTATAACCCCAAGCAATAGCCGCCACCAAAATACCAACCAGCCATCTGTGCCTCATCTCCTTAACCCTCCTTTTCTCTCTTCTGCTCTCATATTTTAAGGTAAAGTGATTTTTCTATCAAGAGAGTCACCCCTCCCAATTCACTCATAAGCAAAAAATGGATCGTATCACAGAGAGAGTATGCCATCTCAATAGCTTCCTGAATCGTTTTCTCATTTGCCCAGCGATCACCATCCAGTTTCTTGTCAAAAGAGAGAACATCACGAAGATTCTGGACTACTGGCATATCACTCTCGGTACGACTCAGGATAAAAAGCCACTTATTGCTAAACTGCTCAAAAATCTCTCGAAAATCCTTTCGAATCTGACGCGAGATCTGACTCCGCTGGATCGCCAGCTGATTCAAACGACTGCTCTTCTCAGCAACAGAAAGAAAAGCCTCCTTTTCCACTGTCCGTATTTCTTTCAAGATACGGATATATTCATTGAAGCGATCCCGTAGTGGAGTCATCTTGTAGTAAAGATCAATGAGTTCCTTTTTGATATCAACACGTTTTCCGTCGATGAGGAGATAGTTATACTGTACACGACTCCCCGTAAAGAGAAAAGAAAACTCATTGTCATAGAGATCAATAAGCCCCTCCAAGAGGAAAATCTTGTCATTCACAGTATATACCCTTCTCGGATCCCGATTGGACTCATAATCCAAAAGTTTTTCCTTCCAGTTGATACGCTCAGCAATAAAATTCACGCCCTTCTGAATATACTCACTGAGTCCTCGCAGAGAATCGGCTGCTGATTCCTCAGCATCGGCAAAGAGTGTATCACCCTTCTGTTTTTGCTTCGCTTCCTCCTGAAGCCTCTTCTGAATCTCTTGCTTCCACTGATCAGTATAGTAGCCCAAAACATCCTCTGGCTTCATCCCCAAAAAATCCCGAAAACTCAGCCGTCTTTTCTGCCGTTCATAACGGTAGGCATACTCCATCAGCGTGTATAACTTATCCATCACCCTTTCATAAATAAAACTAATTGCACTGTGCAAGCTCTTGATATTCTGCTCTGTAATTCGGGGATTGAGACGACGAATCTCCCCTTCTCTCTGCAATGCCTTTTCAATCGCCAGTTTGAGCGACACCTCATAGTTCTGAAGAACAAAAAGATTACGATACAGCACCTTCAATACATCCAAAGTGGCAAAAAACGAATCCCTATCAAGTTTGTGCTCTGTCAGCGTCTTAAAATACACCTCATCATAGAGCTTGTCCAGCCGATAGATGAGTTCATAACCAAACGGAAAACTCGCATCCGCCAACATCATCTGCTGAATCTCCGAGGTAATCGCCTTATCCTGATAGAGAAGCGAAGCCAAAATCATCTTTATTTGGAGAAGAATATTCTGAAAATCATAGACAAGAAAATTAACAAAACTCTCCTTCAGTTGCCGACCATTCCAGCGGAGAAGCCCAAGCAAAGCACAGGTAATCTTGGAAGCAGTGAGTTCAATCCACTGAGAAACAGGATTGACCTCTTCTGCCCTTTTCACCTTTTTTTCTACAGGAGAGAGAGACTTCTCCTCTTGTCCCCGCTGTGCACGAGCAATCTGTTTTTCATGCAAAGCCTCTTTTTTGAGCGTGCGTTGTTGCCTATTCTTTTTCTCCTCTGCGTCAAAATCAATAACCTCTCCACCTGCTTCGACAAACTTCTGAAAAAGCGCCTTCTTCTCACTCTCAGAAAGATCCTTCATGCCAATACGCTGACGAATCTCTTCCAACCGATCCCGAGATTCACTCACCCATTACCTCCCAGACACTCTCATCCGAAGCAAAACGAACCTCTTCCCACTGAACATCTTCATAGTCAGGTATATGATAACGACGAAGGTCAATTTTTAGCAAGTCAAGGTAGATTTTTTTTCCCTTTTTTTCAATAACCATAAGACGGGGACGACCATCATCAAAGCGTTTTCTCACCACAAGGCTTAACCCTTCGCGCTGCCAACTCATAGCCCAACCATTCTCCCACACGACACCATTTTTGCCTTCCACTGGCTCCTTTTGCTTTTCAAAAAATAGTGGCAAGACCTTCACAAAGAGATGGGAAAACTCCTCATCCACATAGTACCAGTCCAGCTTCTGGATATCGAGATGAAGATAATTGGTCCCCCCCACAGTAGAAAGAAGCCAAAAAATTCTCCCGCTTACCAAAGAATCTCGCCCCTCAATCATCCAAAACTCCCCCTCTCTCCCATACATCTCCACCTGAAGTTGCTGTTTTCCCGACGATGTTGAAACCAGCAGATTGCCATTCACATGCAAACACACATCTCCCACCTCTTCTGGTCGAAGATTCTTCCCACAACCAGCAAAAACCACCACACAAAGAGTAAGCCATACCCAACGCTTCATTCTTCTTCTCCTGTTACACTCACCCTTTCAAAAGCAAGCGGTGGCACCTTCATTCCATGCACAACCTCCGCCTCAGATCCAACAAAGAGCACCTTCTCCATGAGTTCAAAGGCATTCCCTCGAATCATCGTATTCTTCACCCTTCCCCGCACCGTTCCATGCTCAATCAAAAAACCGAGCTCCACATTCACCGAAAAATCCCCTGCCACCACATTACTCATTCCCCCACCCAATGTACTATACACCAAAAGCCCCTTCTCAATCGAATGTATCATGTCTTCAAGCGAAGTATCCCCCCTCTCCAGAATCAGACTCGAAAATTCTGGCTGTGGAAGAGAAGCAGGGCTTCGTCTCCCATGTCCTGTGCTTTTCGTTCCCAACCTTTTTGCTGTGGCAAGGTCATAAATAAAATGCCTCAATATCCCATTTTCAATCAACGACAACCGCTGTGGAATAACCCCCTCATCATCAAAGGGGTAGACATCCCCCACCTCAAGACAGAAGGGATCGTCCACCAGTGTAATCCGATTATCCACAACCTGCTTCTCTTCCATTCCCTCCCATTTACAGATCTTTTTATAAAGACTTGATCCATTTAAGGCAATCAGCAAAGGATCCAGCACAGTATCCACAGCCTCGGGAGCAAAAATCACGGGATAGTATCCTGAAGCAATTCGCGCACGCTTCTGACTCCACTCAAAGAGCCTCTGCATCTTAGCAACAAAACGCTCAAAATCAAAATGCGGATCAAACCTCGACTCTGCCTCCCCCAGATAGAGTAGCTCCCCATCTTCACCCACATGCGAAAAACCACAGGAAAGTGAAAACGATTTCTCCTGATAGCTTCCCCAAAAATTCGCCGTATTTGCCACCCAAAAAACAGAATCATGTGCCCCAACAGAAACAAAAACCTTGTTTTTGCTATGAATGTGTTTCAAGTCCGAAACCAGCCTTTTCCCCCATTCCACAGCCTCCTCAGGAGAGAGCGATTCATCCCGATAGGTATCCAAAAGAGAAAAGTCCCTTTTCTCGGGCAAATCCACCAGAATCTCCTCCCCCCATTGAGCCTGATCCTTTGCACGCCGAAGCATATCACGAAGATTATTCTCATGGTTTACAAAGCCCTGCCCCACACGAAAACTTCCTGCCTGCACCTCCTCAAAAAGCCTCAACCCCAGAGCCGCATACTCCCGTATTTCTACCGACTTGAGACGATTCATATCAAAATCAACATCCCAGCTCTCACCCGCCTCAGCATACACATCGCCCAAGCCTATCTGCCCCAACACCCAGCGAATATGATCAGGCATAGAATTCCGTGTCATCTACTTCTCCTTTTGCTTTACAAGTGACAAGCCAACATGACGAGCCTTTGCCACCTTCTCACCCAGAGTCCAGTACTCTCCTCGTTTGGTGAGATAACTCAAAAGCTGCATCCTTGCAATATCTGGCTTCCCGTCTTTCACATACTCCCCATACGCATAGGTTTCTATCACCTCTCCCACAACAAGCAAACACGAAGTGCCCCTATCCAACCATTCTCGAACACGGCACTCCAATGAAATCATTGCTTCTTCCACAAGTGGAGTCCCGAGTACCCCCGTCCCCACCTCAAACACACGAGATTTATCACACTCATAGCCCGACACAAGCCCACAAAAATCCACCTTCTCCACCTTGTCGGCAGAAAACATATTCAGAGAAAAACTCTCAAGAGAAGCATACTCCGAAAGAAGATAACACTCCTTGGCAATAGCTGCCAGAACAAGCGGCGGTTCATCCTCAATTGGCGTCACCCATGCCACTGTGGTAAAAGTCGGTTTTCCCTTCACCTGCGCTCCAATAACCACAACAGGCAAAGGATAGAGCCAAAGTTGTGAGCCATACCTCTCTCGTTTCATTATCCCTCTCCCTTAAAAAGCCAATCATCTCCATTCAGAGAACGACCAAGATGCTCATAGGCTCGTTGTCCTGCAACACGCCCCCGCGGCGTGCGGTGCAAAAACCCCTGTTGAATCAAAAACGGCTCATACACATCCTCTATAGTTTCCATTTCCTCATTCACCGAAGCCGCCAAAGCCGAAAGCCCCACAGGCCCCCCACGATACTGATCAATAATCACGGAAAGAATCCGTCTATCCATCTCATCAAGTCCCTGTTCATCCACACCAAGTCGCTTGAGAGCATAATCAGCAAAACCCTCATCAACGGGAAGCTTTTTCTCAACGAGAGCAAAATCAGAAACCCGCTTCAAGAGTCTATTGGCAATACGGGGAGTGCCGCGAGACCGACGAGCGATTTCATGGAGACCCGCCGGCGTAATTTTCACACCAAGGATACCCGCACTCCTCGATACAATCTTTTCCAGACTCTCCACATCATAGTAATCAAATCTTTCAATAATCCCAAAACGGGAACGAAGTGGCCCAGTGAGATCCCCCATCCTCGTCGTCGCTCCAATTAGAGTAAAAGGTGGCAACGAAATTCGCAAAGTCTTTGCCCCAGTCCCCTCACCAAGAATAATATCCACCTTAAAATCCTCCATAGCAGAATAGAGAACCTCTTCAAGCTGCCTTTTCAGGCGGTGAATCTCATCAATGAACAGCACATCATTTGGCTCCAGAGAAGTGAGCAGGGCCATGAGATCACCCTGCCGTTCAAGCGACGGCGCACTAATGATCTTGATGGATGCATTGAGCTCATGAGCAATAATCTTCGCAAGTGTTGTTTTCCCTAGACCAGGGGGTCCATAGAGAATCACATGATCAAGCTGTTTCCCCCGCATACGAGCAGCCTCAACAAAGACACTGATATTCTGCTTCACAGCCTCTTGACCGATAAAATCTCGAAGCGTTCTCGGTCGAAGCGGCTCATCCATATCCGTCGGAAGAAAATCCCCTGTGGTAAGCCTCTCATCAATCATCGCTTTTCCTCTCATAGATTATAAAGAAGAAACCCGAGAAGTGCAATCTTTCCAAAAGCCAATAAACTCTTCCCCCTCATCTATTTCACCTCGCAAGAAACGACCATCCATCTGTTTCAGTTTTTGGTTTCTGAAGAAAAAATGAACTAAAACAAGCTAAGAGCAAGGGCGTTTTCTCGATACGCTTTTGCCCTCCAGACAAAGAAAGCAGAAAAATTTTGCCACTTCAAAAACAACTTCTCTTTCGAAAACTTGAGAAATTTTGCAGTTTCTCGTACAATAAGACCCGACAATAGAAAGGAGAGTCGACATGACATCACGAGAATTACGGAAGGTTTTCCTTGATTACTTTCGATCAAAAGGACATACCATTGTACCATCAAGCTCACTGATCCCTGACAATGACCCCACCCTGCTCTTTACCACAGCGGGCATGGTACAATTTAAACAATACTACTCTCGTGTGGTAGAACCACCCTTCCCTTGCGCTGCAACGATTCAGAAGTGTCTACGAGCGGGGGGAAAGGGAAGCGATCTCGAAAACGTCGGCAAAACACCTCGACACCACACCTTCTTTGAAATGCTGGGAAATTTTTCTTTTGGAGACTACTTCAAAAAAGAAGCCATAGCCTATGCCTATGAATTTGTTACCAAAGTTGTCAAAATCCCTCAGGAAAAACTCTGGGTATCCGTTTATCAAGACGATGATGAGGCTTTTGAACTCTGGCAAAAGATTGGCAACTTCTCCCCAGAGAGAATTGTTCGGCTGGGGAAAAAAGACAACTGGTGGGGACCTGCTGGAGACGAGGGAGCCTGTGGCCCCTGCTCAGAGATTTATATTGATCTCCGCGATGTGATTGAATACCCCCCTTGTGAAGAGGAAAAACCCGGACCATGCGACGGCTTCCTCGAATTTTGGAACCTCGTCTTCAACCAGTACAATCAGGACAAAGCGGGCAATCTTCACCCGCTAAAGTACACAGGAATTGATACGGGCATGGGATTCGAACGTCTCCTCATGATTCTACAGGGCAAACGCAGTGTGTATGAAACAGACATCTTCGAACCCATTATCAAAAAAGCCCTCTCCATTTCGGGTCTCCGCTATGAGGGCAAAAACCGCATTCCCATCAATGTCATTGCCGATCATGCCCGCGCCGTTACCTTTGTTCTCTCCGAAGGGGTTTTCCCCTCCAACGAAGGGAGAGGGTATGTTCTCAGACACATTCTTCGTCGTGCCATCCGATACGGAAAAATGATGGGACTTGATAAGCCATTCTTCTATCAAATGGTAGAACCCGTTGTTGAAGCAATGGGAGACACCTACCCCGAAATCAAAGAACATGCTGCCATGGCCGAAAAGGTTATCTATTCCGAAGAAGAAGCCTTCTTCAAAACCCTCAACCGTGGGCTTGAAAAACTCTCTGACTTCATCGAAGAGATGCGTGCCACAGGTCAAGCAACCCTTCCAGGAGATAAAATCTTCATGCTCTACGACTCCATGGGTTTTCCCCTCGATTTCATCCGAGAAATTGCTGCAGATGAAAACTTCTCCCTCGATATGCAGGGATTCGAGAAACTCATGCAACAGCAAAAGGAACGTGCTCGAGCCAACTGGAAGGGAGAAGGGTTTGATCTCAAGCTCCTCCAGGGATCCATCCAGCCAACAGAATATGTTGGTGAGGATTTTTACGAATGTGAAGCAAAGATTACCAAACTCATCAAAAACGGCAACATCGTTGAGAGCGTTTCTGAAAACGACGATGTGATTGTCATTACCGACAAAACCCCCTTCTACGGTGAGAAAGGCGGACAGGTTGGCGATCAAGGGGTAATCGAACACCGCAGCTCCCGCATGGTCATTCAGGACACCAAGGTCTACGAAAACACCATTCTTCACTATGGGCGCGTACTCAATGGAACATTTGAGGTAGGGAATGTATGCCTCCTCCGTGTTGATGCCGATAAAAAACAGGCAACAGCCCGCCATCACACGGCAACCCATCTTATCCACAAAGCCCTTCGATCCCTTCTCGGAGATCATGTTCGTCAGGCGGGATCCTATGTTTCACCGACATCCCTGCGGTTTGATTTCACCCATCCTCAAGCCCTGACACGAGAAGAAATCGAACACATCGAAAACGAAGTTAACCGCATTATTCTCGAAAATAGACACGTTCACCGACACATTGTTCCCAAGGAAAAAGCCCTCGCTATGGATGCCATGGCTATTTTTGAGGAAAAGTATGGGGATATTGTTCGGGTGATCGAGGTAGAGGAATACTCTCGCGAACTCTGTGGAGGAACACATGTTCACCGCACAGGCGACATCGGGTTGGTCAAAATCATTTCTGAGGGCTCTGTATCCGCGGGAACACGACGACTTGAGGCCGTTGCAGGTCTTCGTTCACTGGAACTCCTCCAGAGTCTCTTCCTCCGATCAAAAGAGCTCGCAGCCCTTCTCACTGTTGATGAAGAACACATCACCGAGAGAGTGAAAGCCCTCCAAGAGCAACTTAAAGAGCAAGAAAAGATGATCCTCGACAACAAAAGACAGCTTGCCTGGTTGGAAATCCAGAAACACCTCCAGCAGGAGGACATGTCGCGACCTGTTGTTATTGTAAGCAAAATCGATGTTGATCAGGAAGCCATGCTGGGTGTTGTCGACACCTTCAAGAAAGAAGTCAAACAAGGGGTTATCCTCCTCTTTCATGAGGCAACCGAAGACAAGATTCAGATTGTTTGTGGTGTCACCCCGTCCCTCACTCAAACCATCAAAGCAAGCGACATTGCAAAAAAGGCTGCTTCGCTCCTCGGCGGAGGGGGAGGCGGACGGCCAGATCTTGCCCAGGCAGGGGGAAAGAATACTTCCAAACTCCCAGAGGTTATGAACACCATCACACAAGAGGTGAAGTCTACACTAGGGTTATGATCTCCCCAAAAATGCCGATACTCAAAGGGGAGATATCTACAGAGGAGATAGTGGCGTGAAAGGCAAAATTATTCTGGGGATACTTGTGGTTTGTGTAAGCCTTTGGGCAGATAGCAGTGATTTTGGGTTCAAACCCCTCAGAAACAAAATCCGCACCAAAGAGGACTACTTTCGACTCTTCAATCAGTGGCTCTATCAGGATATGGACTCGATTAGCCGAAACATCTTCTTTCTCGAGCTTGCCTATGTAATGCCCTACGACCACCCTATCAAGGCACTGACACCCATAACCAACGAGTACCAGTACCTCCACTACCAATACCTTCTCATGATGCAGATATGCCAGCTCCTCACGCAATCCTACATTGACTATGGCTACATGTACATGAAAGAACACATCTACTTCTTCAACAAAGAATTCAAAACAAACTACCTTCAAGGCTACGATATAGCAGAATTCTACTTCACCAAGGCACGAGAATACTGGGATCAGGCGTTGAGTAATGCCATGATGGCATACGAAACCCGCTGGTACAAAACCGACCTGCTTTATATGGAAGACATGGTGTACCGAATCCGCGACGGGGATCTCAACTACTACAAGGTAATTGATAACCTCATGTACCGCATCGCACGCAATAGAGAAGAAATCAAACAAAAGTGGGGAGACAAACCATGAAATATTTTGCATCGCTTTTTCTCACACTTGCTTTTTTCACAGCAAGCTGGGCAGAATTTATCATTGATGAGCCATCTTCCCCTGGAAACAATCCCCAACCCCAAAGGGCTTCGCAAAGCTTTTTTTTCAGTGGAGGGAACCAAAATCTGGAATTTCTTGGCACTGTAAATACCTTTGACACACTCGGCAAAGGAACATGGTCGGGGAAAATTTTCCTCTACGAAAATGGTGGTTTTGGATTCCGTTTTCATGTGGGGATATTTGATGTGCTCGATATCGGTATCAGCGAGGGTATTGAGAATGTCATCGGTATGGGAAATCCAGAATTCTTCATCCCCGGTGCCTATGCCAAACTCCACATCATCAAAAACCTCTATCACTTCAATTGGACAATAGGATTTGATACCTTTGGCTACGGGGAACGCTCCCTCGTTGTTTCCTCTCATGGCAATCGAGACATGCTCTACGGTTTTTACACCGTCTGTGGATGGAAGTGGAGCGGGTTTGGAAACAACGATTATTTCCTCATTGGGCTTCGTTTCCCTCTTCTGCCGACAGAAATGCGACGATGGGATACTGTGGCTGCCATGGCTGGTGTAAGTTTCCACCTTGGCCAGTACTTCTTTGTTTCAGCAACCATCGAACACCTCTTCTTCAATACCACCCTTACCAACCGCGTACTTCCTACCCTCATTGCAGGCTTCACTCCCTCACAGAATTTTGAGCTCCAGATTCTCTTTCCCTATCAAAGTGAAGCCAACGCCTTTTCGAGACAACTCTCTTTAAGTTATAATTCACGGTTCTAACCATGACACGAATGATACGGTTTTTATGGGTAGCTACAGGCACTGCGCTGATAGGCTATTTTTTTTGGAAACAAAACCTCCCTGCCCTTCATATAAGTTGGCTTTCTACTGTGGTTGGGCTGGTAGTGTGGGAAAGTATACTCTATTGGCAGAAGAGAACATACATTTCTTTTTCCTCTCTTGCTGTAATACTCTGGACAATTTTTGTGTACATCATCTACGGGGAACCGTGGCTCAAGGGATTGAGTCAAGCCTTCACCGCTAATAGAGATATCTATCGGTTTCTTGTCATTCTCACCCTCTTCTTTTTTGGCATCTGGCTCCTTCGAAACTCCCGTTTGTTCTCTTTGATTTCTTCCCGCAGCTGGAGACCATATGTAGTCATTTCTGGTTCCTTTGGCGTTCTGATAATAACAGGGGGATTTCTCCTTTTATTTCCCTTCAGCTCACATGGAATTTCTGTTATCGATGCCTTCTTCACGGCAACATCAGCGGTCTGTGTAACAGGCCTCACTGTCGTAGACACAGCAACAAGCTTTTCTCTTTTCGGTCAGGGGGTAATTCTCCTTTTGATTCAGCTTGGTGGCTTAGGCCTCATGGTGTTCGCTGGAGCCTTTACCTTCCTCCTCGGACAAGGGCTTTCTCTTCAGAGAGGCAACCTGCTCGCTAATGCCATCGGGACATCAAGCTTCCGTGATATCCGCAACCTCATAAAAAGTATACTTCTTTTCACTCTTGGATGGGAAATGATTGGTGCTATGCTTCTTTTCATTTCGTTTCTTAAAAAAATGCCATGGTATCAAGCCCTTTACTATAGTGTTTTTCACTCGGTGAGTGCCTTCTGTAATGCAGGGTTTTCCCTCTTTCCCGACAATCTCATGGGATTTCGAGAAAAACCTTTGGTCATCTATACTATTGCCATGCTCATCATTTTAGGCGGCATGGGATTCATCGTTATGCGAAATATCTGGCAGATTATCAAAAGAAAAGTCTTTCATCAAGGCACCCAACCAACCTACCTGAAACTCCATACACGAATTGTCCTCATGATGACAAGTGTTCTTATCGTAGGGGGTACAATTGCTTTCTATTTCCTCGAGAGAAATAATCAACTCTCGGGACTCTCGCTTCCCCTTCAGTGGATGAATGCCTTTTTCGCTGCCGTTACCCCTCGAACCGCGGGATTCAATACCATTGATTACGGTTCAGTCAAGCCCGCGACCCTCTTCCTCACCATGATCCTCATGTTCATCGGTGCTTCTCCTGGATCCACCGGTGGTGGCATCAAAACCACGGTAGCTTTTCTCATCTTGGTTAATACATACTATGTCCTACGCGAACTCCTCTTGGTCACTGTATGGAAACGAGAAATCCCCTTTGAAAACATTCGCAAGGCTCATCTCATTTTTTTCATGTCGCTCCTTTGGGTTTTGACCATTTTTGGCATAGTGCTCATCACAGAACCCCTCATTCCCTTTGAAAAGCTCCTCTTTGAGGTTATCTCTGCCTTTGGAACAGTAGGACTCTCCACAGGAATAACCCCTCAGCTTTCAACAACAACAAAACTTCTCCTCATCATAACGATGTTTTTTGGGCGTGTTGGACCGCTCACTCTTTTTTATGGATTTATAAGCTCTTCCAAGAAAGCCATTAGTCGCTATCCCCACGAGGATGTGATTGTCGGATAAAAACTACAGCATAAACCAGAGCCCATAAACAACGATGTTCACTACCGTCAACGGAAAACCAATACGAAGGAACTCCCAAAAGGAGATAGTTCCTCCTTTACGCTTCTCTGCATTTTGCACAATAATCACATTGCTTGCAGCACCAAGAAGCGAAAGATTCCCAGCGATCGTACTCCCCGCTGCAAGCACCATCATCTCCTTCACACCACCACCCGCAGCCAACACAAGGGGAAGATAGAGTGCTACAAGCGGAACATTGGAAAGAAACTGACTCACCACAACGCTCACCCCACCAATGACAAAGGGAGAAACAGGAGAAAAAGGCAACTTCTCCATGAGTCCCTGAAAAAAGCCTGTATTCCACACGCTTCTCATCAGAATAAACATGACCATAAAAAACACAAGCGTATGCCAGTCCACCTTTTCAACAAGCTTCTTCCTCGAATCTCCAATCACAAACGCTGCCAAAGCCGCCACAACAGTAATCACAACGAGGGGAATCTCGTAAGAAAACACGAGTGAGACCACAATCTTTACCACAATGCCTACAAGCAAAATCCAAAGTGCCATCTTCGCAGCAAAAGCAAGCCGCTTATGCCGAATAGGCTCCTGCGAATGAGACAAAACCTTCTCCTCGTGAAACTGATCAGGATAAAACAATCGCAAAAATCCATACACCACAAAAAGATTGATAATCGTTGGTATTCCAAGATACTGAACAAACCGAAGAAGAGAATACGAAATTTTCCCCTCTGAGGCGATGAGAAAATTCTGGGGATTCCCCAGAGGGCTCATCACACTCCCTGTCGTCACGGCAAAGGCAAGTGTTAATAAAAGAAATGAAGGCTTGAGGTCGTGTTTACGAGCGAGATGAAGCATCACAGGAGTCCCCACAATGGCAAGCGTATCATTCATCAGAAAGGCCGAGCCGATTCCACCCACAAACAAGATACACAAAACCATTGTATCCGTGTTCCTTGCCCGTTTAAACACCTCATAGCTCACATGAGCGAGATACCCGCTTTCCTCCATAGCTGCACCAATAAGAAACATGCTGAGAAGAAAGAGCATAACCTCCCAATTCACAGCGAAAAAAGCCTCCTTGGGAGAAATCTGCCTCAAGATCAAAACAACGAGAGCCCCCACTCCCATAATCTGCCAGAGATCCAGCTGAACATTTCCTATTCTCCTCACCATCATGAGAAGAAACACAACCCCCAAAACAATCAACGGAATCACTCACTCCTCCACTGGCTACACGATTTTTAAACAAGAAAAAGGGGAAGCTAAATCTCTTCCCCTATCAAGCGAGCGTACTCACGAAGCACTTCCTTCTCACGAAAGGACGGATTCGTCGGAATCTTCACAATGACCTCATAGTAGAGATCGCCCCGTTCACCCGTTCGTATATCAGGAAGCCCCTCATGCCTAAGCCTTATCATATGCCCTGATTGTACCCCCGCGGGAATACGCACCTTTTCCTTTCCTTTCAGAGTAGGAACCTCTACCACACCGCCAAAAACCGCCCGAGGGAAACTAATATACACCTTCCCATAAAGATCACTGCCCTCGCGACGAAACTCTGTCGTATTGCGAATATGGATAACCACGTAGAGATCCCCCCTCGGACCTCCATTTCTACCCATGTCTCCCTCTCCGGGAACCCTCAACTTCATACCATCCTCGATGCCAGCCGGAACACGAACAGAGATGATACTATCCTTTTCTACCGTTCCCTCACCCCGACAACTGGGACAGGGATCACTGATAACACGCCCCGTTCCATGACACTGAGGACAAGTGGTAGAAATGGAGAAAAACCCCTGAGCCACACGAACAGCCCCGCTTCCTCCACAGGTGGGACAGGTGGTCGATTGGCCACCACTCCTACTCCCCGTACCGTGACAAACATCACAGGTTTCTTTTCGACGAACCTTGATCTTGATAGTCTTTTCTTCGAGCACATCCACCAGATCCAAGGTTAAATCTGCACGAATATCCCCACCTCGATTGGAGCTTCCTCGGCGACCCCGTCGCCCAGTCCCACCACCAAAAAACGAGGCAAAAATATCCTCAAACCCACCCGATCCAAAAATATCATCAAAGTCAAACCCAGCACCACCACCGAAGCCACCCTGCTGACCAAAGGCAGCAGAACCATACTGATCGTAGAGTTTTCTCTTTTCTGGATCGGAGAGAACCTCATACGCCTCAGTAATCTCTTTAAACTTCTCTTCTGCCTCTTTGTTGCCGGGGTTTCTATCAGGGTGATACTGCATTGCCAGTTTACGATAGGCTTTTTTGATTTCGTCTTGAGAAGCGTTGCGTGCCACCCCAAGAATCTGATAATAATCCTTCTCTGCCATAATCCTCACCTCTTTTAGCCGTTCTTTACACGAGAGAATAAAAACACGAGAGAGAATCCCCTCTCAACAAATACAGGGAAAACGGGGTTGTCACACAGACAACCCCTCTTCCACTTACTTATCATCAACAATCTCTGCGTCCACAACCTTTTCATCACCATCATTCGAACTAGACGAGGAAGAACCTCCGCCCTGCTGCCCCTGAGCCTTGTAGATCATCTCACCAATCTTCTGAGACTTCTTCTGGAGGTTCTCCATAGCAGATTTGATCCGAGCCTCATCATCGCTCTTGATGGCTTCCTTCACTTCTTTGATAGCCTCTTCAACCTGAGCCTTTTCACCTGCAGGCACCTTGTCCCCATTCTCACTCAAGAATGTCTCAAGGCTATACACCAGACTATCCGCCTGATTCTTGAGTTCAATCAGTTCTCGAGCCTTGCGGTCCTGTTCAGCATACTTCGCGGCTTCCTCCTGCATGCGCTTAATCTCAGCCTCAGTCAAACCACTGGAAGCCTCAATACGGATCTTCTGTTCCTTTTGTGTACCGAGATCCTTTGCTGTCACATGCAAAATACCATTGGCGTCAATATCAAATGTCACCTCAATCTGAGGAACACCTCGTCGAGCGGGAGGAATTCCATCAAGGGTAAACATACCAAGAGTACGGTTATCCCGAGCCATAGGACGTTCACCCTGAAGGACATGAATCGTCACCGCCGTCTGGTTATCCTCTGCTGTAGAGAAAATCTGAGACTTCTTGGTAGGAATCGTGGTGTTTCGAGGAATAAGCACAGTGAACACTCCACCAAGGGTTTCAATTCCAAGAGAGAGCGGGGTCACATCAAGAAGCAAGAGATCATTCATCTCTCCTGTCAATACACCTCCCTGAATGGCCGCACCAACTGCTACAACCTCATCAGGGTTAACGCCCTTGGAAGGTTCTTTACCAAAGATCTTCTTCACCGTCTCCACAATCAGAGGCATACGGGTCATACCACCAACAAGAATCACCTCATCAATCTGTTCCTTGGTGATTCCTGCATCCTTCATCACCTGCATACAAGGCTCAATCGAGCGTTCAACAAATGGTCGAGCAATCTTTTCCAGCTGAGCACGGGTAATATTCATCTGAAGATGCTTCGGACCACTTGCATCAGCCGTAATGTAAGGGAGGTTTACCTGCGTCTCCAACTTAGAGGAAAGCTCAATCTTAGCCTTCTCTGCTGCATCCTTCAAACGCTGCACAGCCATGGGATCCTTATAGAGATCCACCCCTGTTTCCTTCTTGAACTCTTGGATCATGTAGTCCATCAACGCATGATCAATATCATCACCACCAAGATGAGTATCCCCATTGGTTGCCTTCACCTCAAACACACCATCCCCAATCTCAAGAATAGAAATATCAAAGGTACCGCCACCAAAATCGTAGACAGCGATAATACCTTCTTTCTTCTTGTCCAGACCATAAGCAAGGGCAGCCGCCGTGGGCTCGTTAATAATACGCTCTACTGTGAGCCCAGCAATCGTTCCAGCGTCCTTTGTTGCCTGACGCTGAGAATCGTTAAAATAAGCAGGCACAGTAATCACTGCACGCTCCACCTTCTCACCCAGATAATCCTCAGCAGCCTGCTTCAACTTCATAAGCACCCTCGCCGAGATCTCCTGAGGGCTAAATTCTCCCGCCCGCGTTACAAAACGAACATCATTATGCGGACCGGGTTTTACCTTGTAGGGCACCATCTTGATTTCACCCTGAGCTTCCTCATACCGACGACCAATAAAACGCTTTGCCGAATAGATGGTGTTCTCATGGTTAGTGATCATCTGGTTCTTTGCCGGCTGCCCCACAAGAACTTCACCCTTCTCGGTGAACGCCACAATAGAAGGTGTGGTACGAGCTCCCTCCTGATTGGGAATCACAACAGGCTGACCATTCTCAATTACTGCAACCACTGAGTTGGTTGTTCCAAGGTCAATACCGACAACTCTTCCTTTCCCTGCCATATATTACTCCTTTTCCTGTTTTTTTTCTTCGTTCGATACATCCTGAGAAGGTGTTTCACGCACAACCTTTTTTGCCACCTTCACCTTACTCGGACGAAGCACCTCATTTCCCAACATATACCCCTGTTCCAGTTCCTGTACCACCGTCATAGGATAGACAACATCCTCACGCTCCTCCATAAGCAAAGCCTCATGACGAGCGTAATCAAACTCCTGCCCCACACACTCGATTGGCTTCACCCCCGCATCATCAAGCACCTTGTTAAACTCCGCCCAAATAATCGAAAGCCCCTGCACAAGACTTTCCTTGGACGTGGTCTCAATCGTACTCATCGCACGAAACAGTCCATCATACACAGGAAGAATATGCTGAAGGAGTTTCTTATTCGCCTGAAAGCGAAGATCCTCCATCTCTTTCATCACACGCTTCTTGTAATTGTCAAACTCAGCTACTTTGCGCTTGTAAGCATCCTCAAGCTGAGTCTTCTCCTCTTTCATCTTGGCAATCTCTTGCTTGAGCTGTTCCACTTCTTTCTCCCATTCGTGTTTTTCTTTGTTGGTATTTTTTTTCTTCTTCTCCGTTTCATTCTCGTCAGGAGAAGGTGTACTCTTTTCCTCTGATGGCTGTTGAGCTTCTGTATTCAAAAGAGAATCATCCCGCTCAGCCATACATCCTCCTCTTTTTACCAATTTTGCTTAAAATATAATGATTTATAGAGATAAACGTCAAATTTTTTCTCTCTTGATGATAAAATTTCCTTCACAAGTGTTGTAGCAATTTTGAAAGAGGACATGAAACTACAAATTTGAAAGAGTAAAGAAGTAAACTGAGACAAGGTAAGAGTACGTAATCACCCCTCTCATCCTCCATTTGACAGAATCTCCATCCTATGCTACAATACATACAAGGAGGATGCGTATGAATTTTTCAGAGATTGAACTCTACGAGATCGCACGACTGATTAAAGAAGAAGAGGGCAACATAGCCCATCTCCTTCAGTCTCACCTTTCCAACACCGAGGAAACCATCAAGATGCTTGAAGAACTCCGTCTTTACTACGCCCGCAAAGAAAAACAAAAAAAACGCGAGCAACGCATCTGTAATTATATCGACAACGAAGAAACCCTCGCCTACCTCAAAGAAAACTTTGCTGATATATTCTCGTTCTCAAGCAAAGCAAACGGGTCCCCCTCTGTCATCATAGACAACTGGCAAAAGCACCACCAAAAAGTTATCGAATTCTTTGAAAGTCTCCGTTCAGCAAGCGAGGATACCGATCTGGTCACCGATATCGACGACATCCTCACCCATGAGAAGGATTGGCATCAAAAACTTTTATCCCTCTCCACAAAATAATTCCTTCTCTTCCTTATTTTCTGAAATCTTTTCCTCGTCGAAAATCGCATCGTAAGAAACTTCCCTCCTGTGAGCATTTCTTTCACCATGCTGGTCTTCTTGCCTCTTTGCTATCCTCAGAGCAACGCCATTGTTTTTCATTTTTACAATATTCTGATAATAAAATATTGTAATACTAAAAATAAAACCAAAAAGAAAGGGAAAGCCTTCGCTTTCCCCTCATTCTTTCTACCGTTTCACAGGAGGTGCCTCCCCCTCAAAGACAGGGGAAGCAAGCGAGGAAGATTCCTCGCCATCATCCTTTTTTGCCTCTGTCTTCACCACCTTTCGTGAAGGGCCATTTGCTCCAAACTCCAAGAAAAACTCCACCCCCAACTGATATCCCATCACATCATTCTGCCCCGGATAATGCCCAATTTCCCTCCCATAGTAAGCCCCCCACACAGTAAGATTACCCAAACTAACAGGCCAGAGAAAAAGATGCAACCACCCTGGAAATCCAGGAAGATCCCGAAGCCAAGAAAGCGTCAAATTCACCCTTCCTCCAGCGGTAGGATACCCTTGATTCAATCCAACCCCCACTTGTACCATGTCAAGCAAAAGCTTTACATCTACCCCCATGCGAACCTTTGCAAGCAAAGCGAGAGGCTTGGTATAAAGCAAATCCTCTACCTCTACATAAAGAGAAGGCTCATTAATAAAAAATTTGACTGCCCTATCAACAGGGTGTGTATACCGAAAACCCGCCACTAAATTTGGAAGAGAAAGCCAGCCAAACTCGGAGTGTTGAGCACCATCCGCCTTTCTATATTGCCATACAACAGGAGCAAGGATGTTTTCCCCTTTCAAGGCCACCTTCCAACGATCTTGAATTGTTTTCGTTAAACCAATATCAAGCGAGGCTCCCTTTCCTATACGCACATTGTCATACGAAGAAAGATCCGTAGAATTACTTTCCTGCGACATTGCCTCCTGAAAATCAAGGATCTCTTCAAGGTTTTCAAACTGCACCTGAGCAATATAAGGATACAAACCAAGCGTCAGACCTCCATCCACTTCCCCAATCAATGGCAAATCATAATGTCCAAGACCTACAGATGTTGCCACACCACCTTTCATCTGGATACGAAACTGGGGATCCCGAATGAAAAAGAACGTACTCTGCTCTGATGTGAGACTCCCATAAGCCTCCATATCCAACACAGGCTGAATAGCCACACCCCTCACTGGGAGCCCTTCGCTTCTCAGTGAGAAAAACACCGCCCCCAATCCCCCTGTAAAACGAAAGTAAAACCCGGGTGAACTATTGGAAAGAATAATATTTATAGCTTTCTGGACATAAGTAAAATCATTAGTAGGATGAGCAAGCATGGAGGTATCAAAGGCATACCCCGTCCATGGAGCCACCCTATCCAACCCCTCTTTCACACCGGCTATTGTGTTGGGATCTCCATAATAGGCAAGATAATAAAGATACGCTTCAAGCAAACGATAAAACGATGTATTCACTCCAAATGTTGGGGCAAGAGAAAAAAGATATACCCGACACAAGCCCCATTCAGGATAACTTGTACTCTCAGGGCGAAAAATCCAAGGATTTGGATACCCCCCATACTCATTCAAAAGTGCTGGATTGTTCAAACCTGCATACGGTGAACTCCAGTCAAAAAGTGTCACATTCCCCTTGAATACCGTTGAAGAAGAGAGAATCCCTTCCCCATACCCAAGAGAAAGCAACAATACCCCTATCAGAACATATATTCTTTTCATCTCGCACTCCTTACTCGTCCTCTCAGAGCTTCATACCCGCAATAAGGTTTGAAATCTCTTCTGGTGAATATCGATTGGTAATATTGGTAATCACATAGGTTACATCATCAGCTGTAAGGTTTACCCCAGCAAGAGCTTCACCATATGACTTGAGTCCACCTGAATGGGTTCCCCACGCACTCCGTTGGAAATCCCCAAGTTGACCATAGGCATAACTTCCCACGAGAACATTGTGCATATCGTTCATCGCCCGTCCAACATTTGTAGGAGCCTCTCGAAGCACATAAAGAAGGGCAAACGAATTGGTATAGTCTGTTGAAGCATGCGAATTGGTAAGAGCATCTCGTATTTCATCATAGAGATTGGTATACGCTGAAGAAGTAGCAGGCTGTTTTCGAAGAATAGTAGAGGGTCGTATCGCACATCCAATGAGTCCATCAACATACTTGACATTAAGATAGAGGAAACGAAGAAGCGCAAGCATCTCTTCCACAGCATCATGCGACTGCTTCAAAACATTGGTAAGATCATCTCCTGTCGATACCGTCGTCACGTTGGTACTTGCGGTAATATTTGAAATCATCTTATCCAAATTCAAAGAGAATACCACCTGATCATTACTGAGAATTAAATAATCTGGTGGAGTGAGGAAAACCCCATTGCGATCCGAATCAAGAAGATTCACAGCAATCAGTCCCACATACCCTACCATCAGAACAATATTCACCTCAAGATTGTCGTCTTTGATCTTAGCATCCCCCTGATTTCCCACAATACCACCCGATCCTTCCAGCACATCAATAATCGTCTTGTACACTGGAGTTTTTCCACGAAGCAAGACATCCTGCAACTCCTTTCGGTTGAGTGCCGACAAAAGCCCCAAGTACAAATTATCATTATACTTATGAGATTCTTCTGCCACAACATTCACCACGGGGAAAATCACCTTCCACAGAAGAGACTTCGCATACCCCAAGCGTGCCTCACTCGAACGAGGATTCACTTGCATAGCATAGTAATAACTCTCAACAGCCTGATCGTAGTCCTGACTCTGGAAGTACTGATTCCCCCTATAGATATACTCTTCCGAGCTAGCCCCTGTCATACGAGGAGAAAACAATTCAAACACATTACACCCACCCAGCATAAGAATACCGACAAAAACCACACCAATCGTATATTTTTTCATACCTTCCTCCCTCACCACTTCATCTGCAGGGCAAGTTCCCATGACCACCCTGTTGAAACAACTGGTACAACGGTAACATCAGCATAAACCCGAGCTGCAACCCCCACATGCTCCCAAAAGTGCCCCAGCCCCAAGCCAACAGGTACGCTCATCGCCTGAAAAGTATGAGGAAGCTTTACCTCAGCAAAGACAAACGGCTCTACCCCTTTGGAGCCAAAAATCCAAACCTCTTTCTGAAATTGACGAAGTGGAAAATACTGAATCCCTGTTTCAAAGTTCATTACATAAACAAAAGGATTCCATCGAAGAACAAGCGGCTTCCAAAAAAGAAAATCAGTGTCCAGCACCCTCAGCGAGGTGGTTACTCCGATATCATAAAAACCAAAGATAATCTCCACATCCCTATTCCACGAAAGGGGTTTTGCCCATAGGCCAGCTGATAGCAAAAGAAGCGCCATAACATAGCGTCTCATCCATCTTCCTCCTTTACGACACTTTCAAAAATCTCCTTTTAATACGAAGTATACCATCAAAAGATGAAATTTTCAACTCGAATTTTTCCTCTCTATCGAAAACGAACAGCCGTTCCGTAAGCCACAATTTCCGCTGCACCTTGCATTACCAAAGAAGACGCATACCGCATACCCACAATAGCGTCTGCTCCGAGCTTTTCGGCATCCTCAACCATTCGTTTGGTGGCAATAGCACGCGCCTCATTCAAGAGTTCCGTATAAGAAAATACCTCACCACCAAAGAGCATCTTAAATGCTGCCACAATATCCTTACCAATATGCTTAGAATAGACCACAGATCCCCGCACAAGCCCCAACATCTCAAGATTTTTCCCTTCAAGAGAATCAGTAGTTACGATAATCATCTTTATCCTCCTGAGAAATTTCTTTCCATGCTGAAACAAAGCTCACAACAAGCCCTATCAAAAGCAAAAGAAAAATAACGGAAATAAAAACAGTTACCCACGGAGAAAACGAAGCCTGTTGAAACGCCCAAACAAGAAAAACACCATACCCCCTATCATTCCTCCGACAAGAAGAAAAATCCCAATCAAACAAAGGTAGCGCATTCTCTCCCTCCTTACGATATCTCTCCAGTCATCTCTTCCGTAGCAAAACGAGACAGTTGCATCATAATTTCCTTGTTCTTTTGCGAGAGTTCTACGAGTCGATTCATAAAGCCCAGCACCTTCTCCTGCTTTTCCTGTTGAGCATCCAGCCGCTTCACAAACTCAGAGAGAATCTTCTGCACATTCTGAAGCATCTGATAGAAGCTACTCACCTTCTGCTTCTGTTCATCAAAGGCACTCACAAGGGTATTCATCACCTTGCCCAGATCCTCTACATTCTCCGCCAATATGGTAGAATCCGTATGCTGTTGCTCAAGCGTTGTTGAAAGCTTTGTCATCAAAGCATCAAGGGTATCCATCTGAGTCATGATCTCCTCAAGGTGTTTCTCAAGAGTCTCAAAATTCGACTGCGTCTCCTCAAGCTCAGCATTCATACTCTGCACCTCATCGGTCACATTATCAGCCAGTTTGGCTACACTCATAGCAAGATTACGTACCTCCTGCCCCACAATGGCAAAGCTCTTTCCATATTCACCAGCATGTGCTGATTGAATGGCTGCATTGATAGCAAGGGTATTGGTATCATCGGCAATCTTCTGAATATTACCAAGGAGAACAAACACATTCTCCGCTTTTTGCGTCAAGCTCAAAAGAGATGTACGCGAAGAAGCCGTCTGTGTTCGAGAAATCTCCATTCCTTCTTTTAAGCGAATTGAAAGCTCTCGCAGGTTCTTTACCTCCAGAGACACATCTTTCAGTGCCACCAAAATATCCTGAAAACGCTTCATACCCTTCTGAATTAAAAGATTTTCCTCACTGAGTCGGCGCATAATACCATCTATCTCAGTCACCAACCCAAGCGTAAGCTTGGTACTCTCCTCCAGGGCGTGAATCTCATTTTCAAACTCTGCCCGCATCTTTTGAGAGAGATCCACCATATATTCCACAGCCACCTGCGAACTTGCTATCTCCTGATCAAGGTTTCCGCTTGTTTCCCCGAGTTGTATGACCACTCCTCGAATCTTTTGAAGAAGAAGCTGCAAATGCTCCTTCTGCTTTCCCAATTCTTTTTCCTTTTGTTGGCTTAATTTTTGAATATCAGCAGCCCGAAGTGCCATCGAGATAAACATAGAAAAAGAAAAGAGTAACATTCCCCAAGATGATGTCCAGTACCGTGCCCATAGATGAAGCATAAACCCAAACGAATCCTTAAGCGAAAAAAAGATAGCAAGAAAAGACCCCAAAAACATTAACAAGGCATAGTTTTTTTTCCGAATCACAGCCCAGAGATTGACTCCCAGAATATAGAGCGTGACAGGCAAAACCCAGGCAAGCTGAACAACCGACCCCATAATAAGTTCCCACGCAGGAAAATCAGGCATAAGAAAATCAGCCACCACACTTATCCCCGCTAACAAAAATCCTACAGCCTCTATCCAACGCCGTTGGATCGCATAAATACGATGAAAGAAGGGTACCAAAAAGGCAAAACTCGCATACAAACACGCAAAGGCTATTTTTTGTTTGAGAAGATACTCTATAGGAAGGTATTCAACATAAATATCTGTGTAGTAACACCCCAAGAGAAAAACCCCTATGCCCACATAGAGCATACTCCTATCGCCGCTTTTCCCAAACAAAAAAAGAAAATACACCAACATAAACACCGAAACAATCGTAACAATTTGAGGGATACCAAGCCCCAAAAAACTCTCCCAACGAACCCGCTGCACAACCTCTTCATAGGGAGCCAACGCCATCTCGCCAAAACTCCCCTGCTTTTTGTGCGTATACACCCGCAAGGCAATAAGATTTGTCCCCTCATGGAGAATTTCAGGAGCAACAAGAAATCCCCTCGGAGCATGCGGTGTGCCAAAATAATGCCGCGGTGGCTGTGAACCAGAAATGCCTATCAATATCCCATTACAATACACCTCAACCGCATCATGAATTCGACCTGTGTACAAACCCATTTTCCGATTGGTGAAAGAAGAAGGTAAAACAAAACGCTTCCGAAACCATGTATAGGGATTTTCCTCACCAAGAAACTCAAAGGTTGTGGTAGGAAAATTGACCATCTTCCACGAAGAATCATCATACTCCATTGATGTGTAAAGAGGATTATCACCAAAGGTATAACGCCACCCCTCAACCAGTGGTATTTCAGACGAAAAAGCCCCTCCCACTGAAATACCCACGGTCAACCACATTATGAAAACTTTCCACACCATACCCACCCCTTCAAGAACTTTCCCGTTTTTTGTATGCTTTTTGCAAATGCATGGTAATAATATCCTTCTGGTGTGGTTGAGCATAGTCGAGGGCTTTCTGGAGGTAGATGATGGCATTGTCGTAATCCTCCGCCACATAGTATGCCCAACCAAGACTATCATAGTAGGCTGCCGAACGAGGAGAAAGCTGAATCGCCTTTCGACACTCTGAAATAGCCTCCCCGAGGTTAATCCCTAGCTCCGCATAGGTATACCCAAGGTTATTGTGAGCTCCTGCATTATTGGGATTGAGTTGAACAGCCTTCCGAAAATGGAGAATCGCCTGATCATATCGCTTGAGTTCAAAATACACATACCCCAGACTCGAATACGCCATAGAACTCTGTGGGTTGGTTTCTATCACCCGACGAAAGTAACGCTCAGCATCCTCCCACCGCTTCTCTTCTGACGCCATATAACCAAGAAGCATCCAGGTTTGCATTTGCTGGATGAGACTTAGTTTTGAGGATTTTTCTACTAAAGTAAGATAGCGTTTTGCCTCTTCTTTTTTCCCCACATTGGCATAACACAACCCCAAAAAATAGGCAAGAACATCCTCCAGCCCATACTGATCCTTGAGTTTTTCCAGGTCATCAATGGCTGCCTTGAATTGCTTTTTCTGAATAAAATTTTTATAGATACGATCAGTCTCTCTGCGAATCTCATCAAGTAGCGCCATTGTCTCCCCTCGTTAACATGAAAGGGGCATTAAGCCCCTTTCATCAACTTACTCTCCTATTTGGTATAAGGTGTCTGTGTACCGCTCCCTTCACCCGATCCCTTCTGTGTCTCAAACACATTGGGTTCGTTCCACTTAATCTGTGAAATACTCTTTTGCGCCACTGCTTTCACAGAATTAAGGTAGGGACCCTGCGTCACCCGCAAAAGATAGACAAACGATGACTTGTCACCAATCTTTCCCAGAGCCTCACAAATATCGGAAACAAGGGCATTATCGGGGGTTTTTTCAAGCAGATCATAGAGAATCGTCAGAACATACTTGTCCTTCGCCTTGTCCCCCATGAGACCAAGTGCCTGCACGGCTGCTCGCTTCACGATGAGATCCTCATCCTGATAGGCACGGGAAGCCAATGCGTGTACAGCACGTTCATCTCCAATTTGAGCCAAAGCCTTGGCTGCGACAAGACGAACCTGATAGGGATAGATCTTACGGGTGCCGCCTACACGAATGATCGTCTCCGAGCCATACCCAAGGGCTTGAATCAATGTGGGAACAGCCTCCTTGGCCTTCAAGTCTCCCAACCGCATAATTGCCTTGATCTTCACAGGAACATCGTCAGGATCCTCCAGAGAAGCAGCAACGATCAACTGATCAATCGATTCTGCCCCTAAGGAGTTGATATACTCCTCCGTAATATTATGAGCAGCAAAAGCATACATCCATGAAAGCAACCCAACCACTAGTACAAGAATATGTTTTTTCATACAGCCCTCCTGTATGTTTTCCCTATTATATTTTCAGGCAAAAATTCTCCCTGTCAAGTATTTGAGAGAAAAAATATTCTTTCCCTCAACGTATAATTTTATCGACGCAGGGAAAAGGAAAACTTAAGCATTTTCCTTATTCTCCTCAGAAAGAAAAATAAGATTCAAAACCTCTGGAGCATACTCCACAAAATGAATTACCAAATCCCTTTTAATCTCGTCAGCGATCTCGCTCACATCTTTCTCGTTCTGTTTGGGAACAATCACCTCATAAATCCCTGCACGTTTGGCTGCCAGAAGCTTCTCACGCAACCCACCAATGGGAAGCACATCGCCCTTGAGGGTCAACTCTCCTGTCATAGCAATATCATGACGAGCCCTACGCTGAGCAAAGGTAGAAATAACCGAACTCAGCATCGTAATGCCTGCCGACGGTCCATCCTTTGGTATAGCCCCCTGGGGAACATGAATATGGAGATCCCTCTCTTCAAAAAGCACTGGATCAATCCCATAGTCCGTTGCAATAGAACGAGCATAGGAAAAAGCAATCTTTGCCGACTCCTGCATCACCTCACCAAGGTTGCCCGTCAGAATGAGATTCCCCTTCCCCTTGAAAATGGTAGACTCAATGTAGAGCACATCCCCACCACTCTCTGTCCACGCCATTCCGGCAATCACACCAATACGGGGTTTTTTTTGCATCTTGGTGTAGTCATAGCGGGGAATACCAAGATAATTCTCCAGCTTCTTTCGATTTACGGTAAAACTCTTAAAGGGTTTCTTGACACGCTCACGAACAATCTTTCGAATAACCTTGCCAACATTGCGTTCCAGACTTCGAACACCTGCTTCACGCGTATACCCACGAATAATCTGAAGAATCTCCTCATCTGGAATCTTGATGCGAACATCAGAAAGACCATTCTCCTCACACTGCTTGGGTATGAGAAAATTCTTTGCGATCATCTTTTTTTCCATCTCAGTATAGCCCGGAATCTCAATAATCTCCATACGATCCCGCAGGGGATCGGGAATATTGTAAAGGTTGTTGGCTGTTGTAATGAAAAACACATAGGAAAGATCCACATCAAGGGAAAAATAGTGATCATTAAAGGCATGATTCTGCTCGGGATCCAACACTTCCAACAGAGCCGCACTGGGATCACCACGGAAGTCCACCATCATTTTGTCAACTTCATCGAGAAGAAACACTGGATTCATTGAATTTGCCTTTCGCATGAGCTGAATAATCTTCCCCGGCAGTGCACCAATATAGGTTCTTCTGTGGCCGCGAATTTCTGCTTCATCACGCACACCACCAAGCGAGAACCTCACAAAGTTTCGATCAAGAGCATGAGCAACAGATTGCGCAAGCGAGGTTTTACCTGTTCCGGGAGGACCAACAAGACAGATAATAGGCCCTTTTGATCGGGGGTTCAGTTGTCGTATGGCAATAAAATCAAGAATACGCTCTTTAGCCTCCTTGAGTCCATAGTGCTCTCTCTCAAGGATCTCTGTAGCCTTATCAATATCCTTGTTATCCTGCGTATAAATATTCCATGGAAATTCAACCAACCACTCAACATAGGTGTAGTTCATATTATACTCAGGAGAAGCACTTGACATCTTGCGCAAACGGTCAATCTCTTTTTCTATTTGCTCTTTCACCTCATCGGGATAGGAGCGATTCTTCATCTTCTCGCGAAGCCCCTGAATATAGGGATCATCATCTTGCATTTCTTCATCGGTTTCGTTGAGCTCTCGGCGAATCTCTTTGAGCTGTTCATTGAGAATATACTTCTTCTGCTGTTTTTCGAGACGACTCTGGACACGCTGATAAATATCCTGTTCCATTTTGAGAATATTCATCTCTTTGTTGAGTAAGGCAAGGGTTTGGGTGAGCCGCTCATTGAGATTATTTTCCATAAGAATGCGCTGTTTTTCCTCCACAGAGGAAGGCATATTGGACACCACGGCATCAATGAGCTTCTCTGGCGTATCAACATCAGTCAAGGCAAAAATCGCCTCGCGAGGAATCTTATCATTAAGTTCAAAATACTCCATAAAGGTATCACGAACACTGCGAACCAAAGCCTCAATCTCTTCCTCATTGGCAACAAAGGTCTCAAGTGGCTTCACCTCTGCCCAAGGAAAATCCTCATCACCAACCTCGTGATAACGAAGGTTAATAGCCTCAGCCCGCTCAATACCTTCGACAACAATCCTCACCATGTTATTGGGAAGATTGACAAGCTCAAGAATCCTTGATATACACCCCACCTGATACATATCCTCTTGGGTAGGGGTTTCAATCTCCTTATCCTTCTGAGCCGTCAAAAAGAGATTGGTATTATGCTCATAGGCATACAGGACTGCTCGCACAGAGGCAGGCCTTCCAATAATCAATGGAACAACCATATGGGGGAAAACCACAACCCCTTTCAGAGGAATGATGGGAAGTTTCTCTGGTTTTGCCACACGGCCTCCTTGCTATTCAAGAATAGGTTCTGCCTTTTCCAAAATAACTTCTTTGGTAATAACACACCGCTTCACGCTGCGAAGGGAAGGAACACGAAACATAATATCTGTCATCGCTTCTTCAAGAACAGAACGAAGTCCTCGAGCTCCTGTTTTTCGTTTTTGGGCTTGCTGCACAATGACATCAATAGCATCGTCGGTAAACTCCAGTGTCACATTGTCCATCGCCATCAGATACTGATACTGCTTAATGAGAGAATTCTTCGGATCCAAAAGAACATGTTTCAGTTCTTCATCGGTCAGTTCTGAAAGTGTCCCAATAACAGGAAGACGCCCAACCAGTTCTGGAATAATCCCATACTTCACAAGATCATAGGGTGTCACATACGAAAGAATCTCATCGGAGGTCATCTTCTCAAACTGTTGGCTACGAAAACCAATTTCCTTCTTGGCAAGCCGCTGACGAATGATATCCTCCAACCCCACAAATGCACCACCCACAATAAAGAGAATGTTGGTGGTGTTAATCAAGGGATTGAACTGCTGAGGATGCTTTCTCCCCCCATAGATGGGCACAGAGGCAACTGTTCCTTCTACAATCTTGAGAAGCGCCTGCTGGACACCCTCGCCTGACACATCACGGGTTATGGAGGGGCTTTCACTCTTGCGCGAAATCTTGTCTATCTCATCAATGTAAACAATCCCCATCTCCGCCCGTGCAATAATCTGTTGAAAATCAGGAGAAGCTGGATCCACAGTTCCTCCACCAGCATTGAGAATAAGTCGTTGCAAAACATTCTCAACATCATCACCTACATACCCCGCCTCAGTAAGTGTCGTCGCATCAGCAATAGCAAAGGGAACATTGAGAAGTTTGGCAAGTGTCTTGGCAAGAAGGGTTTTACCACTTCCCGTCGGCCCAATGAGAAGCACATTGCTCTTGTCAAGCTCAACAGCCTCTTCCATCTGGTCATAATGCCCATGATGATGAAGAATCCGCTTGTAATGGTTGTACACAGCCACAGAGAGAATTTTTTTCACCTTCTCCTGACCAATCACATACTGATCCAGAAACTGCTTGATCGCCGCAGGCGTAGGAAGCTGCGTAATATCCAGTCCCAGTCGCTGTTTCTTTTTATCCTTTTCTATCATTTCATAGCAGCTCTGTATACAGTTCTGACACACATATACATTCGAACGATCTATAGACTCAAAAATATACCCCTGATAGTTCTCCAGGGGCATTCCACACAAGGCACATTTCCGCACCTGTCGTTTTGGAGATGCTTCTCGATACTCAGACATGCACTAAGCCCTTTTCTCAATGATTTCGTCAATGATACCATAAGCCTTGGCATCAGCAGCTGACATGAAAAAGTCTCTGTCCGTATCCTTTTCAATCCTTTCCAAAGGCTGGCCGGTATGTTTAGAAAGAATATTATCCAGCACTGATTTGATCCTCAGCATTTCTTCAGCCTGAATTCTCACATCGGTTGCCTGACCTTGTGTTCCACCTGAGGGCTGATGAATCATGATACGAGATTGGGGCAAACTATAGCGCTTCCCCGGTGCACCAGCAGCTAGAAGAACTGCCCCCATGGAGGCGGCCTGACCAATACATATAGTAGAAACATCACATTTGATGAAATTCATGGTATCATAGATGGCAAGCCCTGCTGTCACCACACCACCAGGAGAGTTAATATAGAGATGAATATCCCGCTCGGGATCCTCCGCCTCAAGAAACAAAAGCTGAGCAATCACAAGATTTGCCACCTCATCATCAATCGGGGAACCCAAAAAGACAATTCTATCTTTCAACAAGCGAGAATAAATATCAAACGCTCTTTCCCCTCGATTGCTCTGTTCAATCACTATAGGTACCAACATTCGCCACTCCTTATAATAAATATATATGTATTACAATATACAGAAAAACCCGCAAAAAGTCAAAAATCTCCCCAAACGATTCAAAAAGCACTCGCTGTTGGGTCGTGCCAACAAAAAAGAAGACGAAAAACTCTTTTTGTTTTTCCACGAACCTTTTTTCGCTTTCTTTGTATTGAGCGGGAAAAAGCAGTCTAAAAAACCTGTGTCAAAGTTTCGTTCTCAAAAGCATGACAGCACAAGAAAACTTACGAATCAAGGAATATTGGTGGATGAAGAAAGGGCTTTCTTTTTATCGGTATACCCAATGGTGAGATACTGTTCAAACTCAAGATAGAGCGTATAGACAGCAGGGTAATCATACTCCAATTCACGAACAAAAACCTTAAGATCTGAATAGAGCTTCCACGCCTTATCAAGATAGGTTTTGTCCTCTTTGCCCATTCTCACGAGAAGCATTCCCATATACACACTGTTTATATACTGGTTTTCTCGTGATTTCCGCTGATTTTCAGGCAACTGATAACACTCATCAGCCTTGAGATAATACTTGTAGGCAAGAGAAACAAGCCCCTTTTTGTCATAAATGCGCGCCATTTTGAAATAGATGTCGGCTTCTCGCGGAAGATACTCTGCCGCTGTTTCATAGTAACGAATCGCCTGATTCCACTGCCCCTTTTCATAAAACATATCAGCGATTCCCTTAGCTCGAAGCCCCTTCAGCTCTGCTTGAGAAAGATCGGAGAAATAAAAACCATTGACTTCAACCTTGCCCACACCCGCAAAAACAACCACGCTCACATTAAGCAACAGAAAAAGCGTTACTAACCTTCCATACATCCCCTGCTCCCAACGTAACCAACACTGCCTGAGTACTCATAATTTGTGGTAGTTTTTGCTTCACCTCTTCCAGAGAATCAAAATAATGGAGTCGAGTTGTTCCTCGTATTTTTACTATCTCGTTATAGATCAGAGCACTCGAAACATTCCCAGGGTTGACCTCTCGTGCAGGATAGATCTCTGTGAGCACAATCCGATCAGCAAGCGCAAGAGCCTCAGCAAACTCACGATAAAAGGAGAGTGTTCTCGAGTAGAGATGGGGCTGAAAAACCACAACAAGCTCAGCTCCTCGCTTTTCTGCCAACCGCCGTGCCGCACGCAAGGTTGCCTGAATTTCGGAAGGATGATGAGCATAATCATCAATAACAATGAGATCCTCTGCTTCATACTTCACTTCAAACCGACGACTGGCATTCTGAAAGAGAGAGAGTGTGCGATAGATCACATCCTGAGGAATACCATGCAACTTTGCCGTCACCGTTGCCAAAAGGGCATTGTAGACATTATGCTGTCCCGGAATATTCACATAGAAGGTTCCAATCTCTTCTTTTCCCCGCAAAAGCACAAAACGAGAAGAAAACTCCGAAAGTTCCACATCATGAGCCATGAAATCGGATGGGGTATTTATCCCCACAGAAACGGCATGAGGAAGACGAAGCTTGTCCATAATCTCTCTCAAGACATCATTGTCACGGTTATAAACGATAAGCCCATAGGGAGAAACATTCTCTGAAAGATAGGTCGCAAAAGCCCTCTTAATATTATCAAAATTCTTGTAATAATCCAAATGATCGGCATCCACATTGGTAATCACTGCCGTATCGGGATAGAGTCGCAAAAAAGACTCATACGCCTCGCACGCCTCATAGATAAAAAACTTCCCCTGACCATCATACCCAGAACCACCAATATCCGAGAGAACCCCTCCCACAGCCAGAGAAGGATCCATATCTGCAGCCAAAAAGATCTTAGCAAGCATGGATGTTGTCGTTGTCTTCCCATGGGTGCCCGAAACGCCAATAGCATACTTGGAAGAGGCAAGCATATTGAGAAGCTTTGCCCTTTCAATGGTGGGAACACCAAGCTGTTTTGCCTGCAACAGTTCTGGATTTTCTTCGGTATTGACAGCATTGGTATAGACAACAAGATCAATATCCTCGTGAATATAATGAGCCCCATGGCCTACAAAAACCTCTATACCAAGACGACGAAGATCCTGAACGATAGCCGAATCACTCCTATCAGATCCAGCAACATAATGCCCTCGAGCCACGAGAATCTTTGCCAGAGCAGACATTCCAATTCCACCAATACCAACAAGAAAGACATGAAGACGTTGCTGTAATTGATCCGATGAAAAAAAGGAACCCATAACCTCTACTCCTTTTTTGCAAATTATTTACTGCTTTTGTTTTTGTATCGGATTTTCTCCCAAAAAAATAAGGCATTCTCGCACTCTCGCCACAAAAGAAAAGAAGGGCTGTCCCCTGTTAGACAGCCCATTGGGTGGTACTGGATTCGAACCAGTGACCTTCTGCGTGTGGGGCAGACGCTCTGAACCGTCTGAGCTAACCACCCGTGGACGTGGGCGGTACTGGATTCGAACCAGTGACCCCCTGCGTGTCATGCAGATACTCTAAACCATCTGAGCTAACCGCCCATCCAACTGCAAATATTATACAGCAAAAACATTTTTTTTGCAAGCAAAATGCAAAAATCTCCCCACCACTAAAAAAAAACGGGGTCGCCCTGCGGCAACCCCGTCAAAAATTGTAGCCTCGTTTTACTTGAAGATATTGTAGAATGCAGCTTTACCGGGATAGATAGCAAAATCTCCAAGTTCTTCCTCAATACGAATGAGCTGGTTGTACTTCGCGATACGATCTGTTCTCGACAGAGAACCCGTCTTAATCTGACCGATATTGAGAGCCACAACAAGATCAGCAATGGTTGCATCCTCTGTTTCACCGCTTCGATGAGATACCACGGCGGTAAAACCAGCTTTCTGAGCCATCTGAACAGCATCAATTGTCTCTGTCACCGTACCAATCTGGTTGAGTTTAATGAGAATAGAGTTGGTGGCCTTTATCTGAATACCTTTCTTCAAAATAGAAGGATTGGTCACATAGATATCATCACCCACGATCTGAATTTTGTCTCCAAGAAGCTTGGTAAACTTCTGATAGCCTTCCCAATCGTTCTGATCAAAGGGATCCTCGATCGAAATAATCGGATATTTTTCCACCCACTTAGAGAGAAGTTCAATGAGATCATCGGTAGAGAAAAGCTTGTCTGGATTGGATTTCCAGAACTTGTACCCCTTCTTCCCACCCTCTTCAAAGAGCTCAGAAGATGCACAGTCCATAGCGATGGCAAAGTCAGCATCAAGCCCTGCCTTGTAACCAGCCTTGTCAATAGCCTCAAGAATATACTTGATTGCCTCTTCATTGTCCACATTGGGAGCAAAACCACCCTCATCACCTACAGCAGTGTTATGCCCCGCCTTTTTCAGAATAGCCTTCAGGTTGTGGAACACCTCAGCCATCATTACAACAGCTTCCTTCAGGCTCTTGGCACCAATAGGCATCACCATAAATTCCTGAAAATCTACCTTGTTGTCAGCGTGCTTTCCACCATTGATGATGTTTGCCATGGGTACAGGCATAATCTTGGCATTGGTACCGCCGAGATAGCGATAAAGGGGAAGCCCAAGATAGTTTGCTGCAGCGTGAGCCACTGCCATAGAAACACCAAGAATAGCGTTGGCACCGAGTTTGCTCTTGTTCTCTGTGCCATCAAGATCAATCATAATACGGTCAATTTCAACCTGATTCAAAGCATCAAGACCGACAATTTCTTCTGCAATGGTATTGTTCACATTCTCAACAGCCTTGAGAACACCGCGACCAAGCAAGCGGTTCTTGTCACCATCTCGAAGCTCCACCGCTTCGCGTTCTCCTGTCGACGCACCACTGGGAACAGCAGCCCTTCCCATTGTTCCATCTTCGAGAACAACTTCAACCTCAACAGTCGGATTACCACGAGAATCAAAAATTTCGCGCCCATGAACATCAATAATTGTAGACATAAAAGCCTCCTCTTTCTTTCCCTAAAAATAGTAACAAAATATTATAGCGAGCGACACTCAAGATGTCAAATAAATGCACAAAAAGCTCTTCCGTGAAAAAAGTTACGTACAAAAAAACCAAAGATGGGAGCAACCTTCCTTCTGTTTGCTTTTCTCCTTTTTTTTCCTTATAATATTTGAAATTTTCAATCACAGAAAGGAGTTTTCATGGTACGAACGCGATTTGCGCCATCCCCAACCGGTCAACTGCATGTGGGCAATGTCCGAACAGCACTGTTTGCGTATCTCTATGCCCGAAAACACAAAGGTTCTTTCATTCTCCGCATTGAAGACACAGATCAAGAACGTTCAGAAGAAGCATACACCAACAAACTCCTCAGTGATCTCCGTTGGCTTGGTCTTGAGTGGGACGAAGGCCCTGAGGTGGGAGGACCTCATGCCCCCTACTCCCAAAGCGAACGCCTCGCCATCTACAAGGAATATGCCCAAAAACTCATTGACGAAGGGCGTGCCTACTACTGTTATTGTACCGAAGAAGAACTCGAAGCATCCAAGCAAAAACTCCTCGCCGAAGGGAAACCCCCTCACTACGACGGACGATGTCGCTACCTTACAAAAAGCCAACGCGAGACATTTGAACGCGAGGGAAGAAAACCAAGCATACGTTTTGTAGCATACGATCAGGAATACACCGTTCATGATGTGGTCAAAGGAGATGTTCATTTCCCAAAAGGCATGGTAGGGGACTTTGTCATCATCCGTTCCAATGGCCTTCCTGTCTACAACTTCGCTGTTGTCATTGATGACTATCTCATGGAAATCACCCATGTCCTTCGTGGGGACGACCATCTCTCCAACACCGTTCGGCAGCTCATGATCTATCAGGCACTGGGAGCAAAACCGCCCATTTTTGGACATATGGCTCTGGTACTTGGCCCTGACAAACAAAAACTCTCCAAACGCCACGGTGTCACAAGCATTGAAGAATTTCGTAAACTCGGCTACCCCCCCGAAGCTCTTCTCAATTATCTTGCTCTTCTGGGATGGTCAAGCCCCGATGGGAGAGAAATCCTCTCCAAAGAAGAACTCATCTCCCTTTTTGATCTGGATAGACTCTCATCCAGTCCCGCCATCTTTGATTATGCCAAACTCGACTGGATCTCCAAACACTTCATCATCCAAACACCTCTTGAAAAAATCTACGAAAACGCCATCCCTTTCTTCGAAGAAACAGGCTGGGTTACCCACGAAGAACTCACAGATCCCCAGCGAAGGCAATTTTTCCTTGCTGTGCTGGATGTCATCCGTAGCTACTGCAGCCGACTTTCCGACATCAAGGAGCACCTTGTCTATTTCTTGAAAGAAGACTTTCCCATTGAAGCAGACACAGAACCTTTTCTCAAACTTGAAACCACTCCAAAGGTGCTGCAAGCCTTCTATGAAAAACTTGCGGCAGAGCAAAGAGAGATCGATGAACTCGTCTTCAGGGATATGGCCATGGCAATGATGAAGGAACTGGGAGTAAAAGGCAAAAACTTTTTCCTCCCCCTACGAATTGCCATTACGGGGAGACTTTCGGGCCCGGAGATCTACTTCATTCTTCCCCTTATCGGAAAAGAAAAAGCCCTGCAAAGAATCAAACGACTCATTGACAAGATCTCCAAGGAGAAGTAACCCCCATGCCCAAAAAGGTTGTCCTCCTTGGAGCAACAGGATCCATTGGATCTTCCACGCTTGATGTCATCCGTCACTACAAAGAGGAGTTTGAGCTTCTTGCCGTCAGTGGCCGTAGCCAAGAAAAGCGTCTTCAAGCCATTATCGAGGAGTTTTCTCCCCGCTATGCGGCACTCCCGACCCCTGTCGAATGGATGCAAAACTACCCCAAAACAGAATTTGTCTTTGGTGCAGAGAGCTTAAACACACTTGCCTCCCTTCCCGAAGCCGACATTGTCGTCATGGCCCTTTCAGGGCTTTCTGGACTCTTACCTACCATCCAGGCAATTCTTGCCCAAAAACACCTCCTCTCTGCCAACAAAGAAGCCATCGTCGCCGCAGGCCCACTCATCAACGACCATCTCAACGCGACGGGAAAATCAATCATCCCCCTCGACAGTGAGCATAATGCCCTCTTTCTTTTAACTCGTGGTTTTGAGTCATTATCAATACATCGTCTCGTTCTCACAGCCTCTGGTGGACCGTTCTATAAAAATCCTGCTACCCCGCAAACAACCATCAAAGATGTTCTTCGCCACCCCACTTGGAATATGGGAAGTTACATCACCGTAAACAGTGCCACCATGCTCAACAAAGGCTTTGAAGTAATCGAGGCACACTATCTCTTTCGCCGTCCCTTTGAGGAGATCGATGTCCTCATTCATCCACAGTCGCTGGTTCATGGTATTGTAGAACTCACCGATGGAACATGCGTCATGGTTGCCTCGCCCAGCGACATGCGGTATCCGATTAGCTTTGCCCTCTTTCATCCGAAGTTCCCTCCGCAGCCCCTTTCTCATTTCTCCCTTACCAGCAAGCCGTTGGAATTTCACGAAGTTCCTCGCAATCGTTTCCCTCTCCTTTGGTTGGCATACGAGGTAGGAAAAAGTGGCGGAATGCTCCCCCTTGCCCTCAATGCCTTGAACGAGGAGATTGTAGAAGCCTTCCTCTCCGAAAAGATACGCTTCATTGATATTGAAAACTTAATCCAAAAAGGCATTGATGAATTTATTCAAAGCGAGGAATCGCGTCTTCCTCTTTCGTTAGAAAACCTTCCTATCGCCGAACAAAAAGCACGATTCATTGGCAAAAAACTCATTGGAGCGTGATGTGTTTTTCCCTCACCTTTCACCACAACAGAATGAACAGCTTTCTCTGTACAAGGCAGAACTTCTCCGTTGGAACCAACGAACCAACCTCATTGGGAGATCAACCACCGAAAGTTTTGACACCGACCATCTTATGAACTCTCTCGAGATTGTCCCCCACCTCAAAGGGAATCTTCCCCTCTTCGATATAGGAACAGGGGCGGGGCTCCCCGGTATTCCGATAGCCATCGCTCTCCCCACGAGAGAAATCTACCTCACAGAGGTTGACAAAAAAAAGCTTGCTTTCCTCCACTACATCGTGGCAAAACTCCACCTCAAGAATGCCCATGTGATTGAAATAACCCACCAGTTCTCTTTCCCTGATCCGTGCGATATTGTTTCACGAGCCTATGCCCCTGTTGAACGCATTCTCACATGGACAAAACAGCACACCCCACAAGCCGAGACCTTCTACCTCCTCATTGGCAAAGAAACCAATGAAAACCTCTCTTTTCTCCCCTCACCAACCATACTCCCCCTTACCAGAGGACAACTCCTCATCTTTCAAAAAGAATAAGCTATTTCCAAATCATCAACTCTTCTTCTTCACAAAAAAATCCTTCTCCCGACAACGATCCGTCTCGTACTGGAGCGTCACATGAGAGAACCCAAAATCCTTAAGCCGCGTCTCAATCTGCTGACCAATCTCACAGGCACTTGAAAGCATGCAGTCCTCCATCTCAACATGAGCCTCAAAATAAAAGGTCTTCTCATCGGTTCGCCATGTATGAACATGATGCACATTCTTGACTCCCCCCACCCCCTCCAAAGTGCGTTGAAGTACCTCATAATCCACTGGCACAGCTGCTTGCATGAGAATATCCACGGTATGCTTCACAACCTGCCACGACTCCTTCACAATATACACAACAATCACAAGCGAAAGCACAGGATCAAGCCAAAAAATCGGCTTCCAAAGGAGAATAACTCCCCCTATTACCACCACGAGCGAAAAAAGTGTATCGGCAAAGAGATGAAGATAACTGGATCGCATATTGAGACTTTCATGGGCTTCATGGTGAAGCAAAACCGTAGACAAACCATTGGCAAGAAAGGTTATCCCTCCCACCACTATCATCACCCATCCCCCAACAGGCACAGGAGACAACAAACGAACAATCGCCTCCCTTCCCACAAGAACAGCAACTCCCAAAAGAACAAGAGCATTCACAAAAGCCGCCAAAACCTCTGCACGCTTATACCCATAAGTGTGAGTACTCGTGGAATCACGACGAGCAATAGCCCTCGCCCCAAAACTCAGCACCACAGCAAGCACATCACTGAGATTGTGCAAAGCATCCGACACGAGGGCAAGACTCCCCGAAAGAATACCCGCCACCACCTCGCTAACGGTAATGACCACATTTAATACCACAATGACAAAAGCCTTCTTGCCCTCATGTTCATGAAGATGCATCGTTTTCCTCCTTTAATGAATACAACAGCCATCATTTTCAGGCTGAAATGTTCCCTGCTTGATTTCCTTGATTACCGTATCCACATCTGAGAGCTTGGTAATTGCCGGTTGAATACTACTTGAAAGCAGGTCATCATAGAGCTTTCTCCCCATACCACGAGCCACAAAGAGAGACACTCCTGAAAGTACCTCCAGAAGACGCCCATGCCCATGCCCATGCTCATGCCCACCGTCATGATGCATACCTCCACGAGGATCGTGGTGATGATGAGCATGGGAGTTTTCCACATACTGTTTCTTGTCCTCACCACCATCACCAATATCCACTACCACAAAACCCTTACACCGACCAGGGTGAAAAGCCACCGTCTTTCCATCATCAGAAGCAATAGCTATACGCATATTCCTACCTCCATTTTTGACATATGTTAATTATAATACAAAAACAGCCATCCGTCAAGTTTTTCCAAAACAAAATTTTTCCACTCTTGCAAAAAAAGCCCTCTCCCCTTACCATAGAGTAAAGGGAAAAACAATGCAAAGAACAATACGAAAGCTCATCTTCGGCATAGTCCTGATAGGGTTTCTTCTCGCCATTGGCTCCATTGGTTACCACTTCATTGAAAAATGGTCATGGTTTGAGGCCTTTTATATGAGCATGATTGTTCTCACTACCATAGGCTTTCAGGAAATCCATCCCCTCTCCACAACAGGGAGAATATTCACCATTGGATATGCCCTCAGTGGCATCATTGCCTTTGTGGGTACTCTTTCTCTCATCGGAGCAGAAATTATTGAGTCCTACCTTTCTATTGACAACAGGAGGAAACGTATGCTGAAGGAACTCTTTACCATTCACCAACACTACATCGTCTGCGGGTGTGGAAAAGTTGGAAAACATGTCATTGAAACCCTCCTTCAGGAAAAAAAACATTTTGTTGGCATTGATATCGATCCCAAGGTATTCGATCAAATTCGACAGGAATTTTCTTTAGACAAATCATGGCTCCTCGAAGGCGATGCCACGGATGAAGAAATTCTTTTGCAGGCTGGTATTGAACGAGCCTCGGCAATTTTTTGTTGTGTACGCGATGATATTAAAAACATCTTCATCGCTATGACTGCCAAACAACTCAACCCAAATATCAAGATTGCCGCTTATGTCATTGACGACAAAAACATAAAAAAATTTCAGATGATTGGTGTAGACGAGATCATATCCGGAGACTTTTTGATAGGCAAACACCTCGCATCATCCCTTCTCAACAAACACTTCCTCTCTTTTGTTGGGGACCTCGAACAAGATACAGAAGAAAAGGTCTTCGTTGGCGATGTTGTGATTGAACCAGAATCCCACCTCATCGGAAAAACACTCAAAGATGCCGAGATTTATACAAAAACAGGACTCCTCGTTTTTTCAATCAAACGAGGAGAAAGGGTCATCTACAACCCCAATCCTGCCTCCTTTTTTCTCGAAGCCGGTGATAGACTCATCGTTTTTGGCGACGAAAAAAGCATAAAAACACTCGACCGATATATCAACGGGGGGTAACCGTTTTCTTCATAACACCCAAAAAACTTCAGTTCTTGCTTTTTTTCCGATTATCATTATAATGAATGTCTCATTCATTATAGGAATAAGAAATAGGTATAAAATATTACACATATAGAATACAAGGAGGCGGTATGGCTCTGGCTAAAGTGGTCGATGTCATTGCTGAAAAGTGTGTTAATTGTCATCGTTGTATATCTGTCTGTCCTGTCAAGTATTGTAATGACGGATCAGGTGATCATGTAGAAGTGATTTCCGATCTCTGCATTGGGTGTGGTGAGTGTATCAAAGCCTGTACCCATAATGCACGCATCGTTGTCGACGATCTCGAGGCAGCACTTCAGGCCCTCCAGCGACGCGAACCCATGGTGGCTATTGTTGCCCCTGCAGCAGCAGCCAATTTCCCCTACAACTATCTCCGACTCAACGGATGGCTCAAGAGCATGGGGGTTGAAGCCGTTTTTGATGTAAGTTTTGGAGCAGAACTCACCATCAAATCCTACCTTGAGCACATCAAAGCCAACAAACCAGCCACAGTCATTGCTCAGCCATGCCCCGCACTTGTAACCTTCATGGAAATCTATCATCCGGAACTTCTCCAGTTCCTTGCTCCAGCTGATAGTCCAATGATGTACACCATGAAGATGGTGAAAGAGTTTTATCCACGCTATCGAAACCACAAAATGATGATCATTTCCCCCTGTATTGCCAAAAAACGAGAGTTTGACGAAGTAGGTATTGGGGATTACAATGTCACCATGGTTCGTCTTCAGGAATACTTTGAAAAGAATCATATCATTCTCTCTCAATACCCCGAGGTTGACTTCGACAATGAACCGGCTGAACGGGCTGTACTCTTCTCAAACCCCGGAGGTCTTCTCGAAACTGCTGCTCGCGAAGTGCCCGAAATTCGCAAGAAAACCCGAAAAATCGAAGGTCCTGCTACTATCTACCACTATTTAAGCCATCTTTTTGAAAGCATTAAAAAACAACAGCAACCGCTGCTCATCGACTGTCTCAACTGCGAAATGGGGTGTAACGGAGGAACGGGAACAACAGCCCACAAACTTCCCATGGATGAAGTAGAATTTTATGTAAAACAACGAGCCGAACAAATGATCCAGTACTACAAGAAAAAAGGTATCATCAGAAAAACAGAACGACCAAAAAAACTTGAAAAACTCCTTGAAAAATACTGGAAACCCGGGCTCTACAACCGGACGTACAAAAACCTTTCTCACCTCCTTGACCAAAGAATTAAAAAACCCTCAGACAGAGAACTTCGCGGCATCTATCTCCAAATGCAAAAGATCTCAGAAGAGGATTTCAAGAACTGCTCCTCCTGTGGTTACAATACCTGTGAAGGAATGGGAATAGCTATTTACAACAATCTCAACAAGCAAGACAACTGCCACTTCTACCTTCTCAAAGAACACGTCGAAAGCAAAAACCTCATCCTGCAGGACAAGGCAAAAACAGAAAGTATCCTCGAGAGCCTTAACGAAATCCTTCTTCACCTTGAAGAAGGGATATCCAAACTCACCGCTGCAGCCAAAGAACTTGAGGCTTCGAGTCAGGAGCAAATCAGCGCTGCCACGGAACATGCCAGTGGTCTTACTGAGGTAAGTGCCACCATCGAAGAGCTCTCTGTTACCGCAAAACAAATTGCAGAGAGTACAGAACAACTCGTAAATGCAACAAAATCTGTCGTCAATATCCTCTCCAACAACAAAGCATCCCTCGAAACAGCTTATGACAAGATCTCCTACATTAGCAACCTCATAGAGCAGAATGCCCAAGAAGTTATGGACCTTAACAAAAAATCCGTGTTTATTGGAGAAATGGTCAAAATTATTACCGATGTAGCCAATAAAACCAACCTTCTCTCCCTCAATGCCTCTATTGAGGCTGCGCGAGCAGGAGAGGTAGGAAAAGGTTTCAGTGTGGTGTCTGCTGAAATTCGCGAACTCTCCAAAGAAACAATCTCCTCAGCCAAAAAGGTAACCGCTGTGGCCGAAGAAATCAAAAGCTTCATTGACAAAATTGTTGAGAACTCCCACAGAGAGGTTGAAGAGATACGCCAGAGTGTGAGCCACGTTCAGGAGGTTGTACAGTCCACCAATGATATTATGAATGAGATGAACAACAACTACTCTTTCCTCCGAAAGATAGAAATTTCCACCAAACAGCAAGAAGTCGGAACACAACAGGCAACGGAAACCATGAAACAAATGGCAGAAATCTCCAAACAATCAGTAGAGGTGTCCAATCAGAGCCTCGCTTCCGTAAAAGAGCTTGTTGAATTGGCCGACAATCTCAACCAAATTGTACAGAAACACAGCACGTATCGCAAAGGAGGAGAGGAGTAATGATTAACCTGCTTATTGTCGACGATTCCCCCACCATCCACCAGCTCATACAACAAGTAGCGCAAAAAAAGTTTCCCGACACTTTCACCCTCCATCATGCCTCCAATGGAAAGGAAGCCATCGATATCGTCAACTCCAAACCCATCGATGTTATTGTCATGGACATTGAAATGCCTGTTATGGATGGCCTCACAGCTACAAGGCTTATCATGCAACAAAACCCCAAACCCATTATTGTATTCAGTGCAGCCACAAAACGTATAGCCAATCTTGCTATTCTTTCACTGGAGGCGGGGGCTGTTGATGTTGTAGAAAAGCCAGAAACCATCTCACCAACAGAGCTTGAAAACCACTTGGAGAAGGTGCTCTTCCAGCGCATCAAAATATTCAATGGATTCAAAGTCATTCGTCGATTCAACCCAGAAACTGTGCAAAAGCTTGCAGACCACCAAAAGCGTCTTCAAGAACTCAAAGAAAGAAAAACCAAAACTTCTTCCTTTCCCATTGTAGGGATTGCTTCTTCGACAGGAGGACCACAAACCCTCAAACGCCTTCTCTGCCAGATTTCCAAACCCTCCTATCCTATCATCATTATCCAACACATTCCTCAAGGATTCACAGAGGGTTTCCGTGATTGGCTCATCAGAGCAACAAACCTGGAGTGGGAATACGCCCAACAAGGTGTACATCCAAAACCGGGAGTTATTTATGTAGTAAACGAAAATCGGCATCTCACATTTTCTTCCGATGGACGGTTTCACTTTATCGACCAACCGCCAATTTTTGGTATACGCCCTGCAGCAGATTATTTTTTTGACTCTTTGGGAGATGTGTACAAGGATCGTGCGATTGGTATTGTCCTCACAGGTATGGGAGAAGATGGCTGCAAAGGTGCACACACCATCAAACGCAACAATGGAAGCATTATAGCCGAAGCAGAAGAGGACTGCATTGTCTTTGGTATGCCAAAAGCAGTCATTGAAGCAGGGCTGGCAGACAAAGTAATGAAAATAGACGAAATAGCCAAATTCCTCAACGAACTCACTACTTATTTTTAATCAACATAAAAAGGGGGTACATTTTAATATGGAGAAAGAAAAAATCATGAGAATCCAAGAACGTATCAACGCAGTCACAGGCATTTGCTTAACTGAAGACAAAGACCTAACCGTCGCTATTACCGAACTCGCAGAAAAAAGAAACCTCTCTCCCGAAGAATACTATAACCTTCTCCAACACAACAATGACGCTGTAGTCGAACTTGCCACTGTCTTTACTGTTCAAGAAACAAGCTTTTACCGAAACAAAGATCACTTTTCCACGCTGAGAGAACACCTCTTGCCTTCTCTTTTTGCCTCACAGCCTTCCTCCCTACGAATTCTCTCAGCCGGATGCGCCACCGGCGAAGAACCCTACACAATCGCCATGATACTCCATGAGTTTCTTGGTGAAAAAGTGTACAATTACAAAATCGACATCATTGCCCTTGATATTTCTCCCGAGGCAATCTCACAAGCCAAAACCGCACGCTACACTGAATACAAGATGAAAAACATCCCCACAGAGTACATCAAAAAATACTTTGAGGTTGAAGAGGTAAACACACGCAAGTACTATGTGCTCCACCCAAGAATCAAAAATATGGTCTACTTTCAGACCTATAATCTTCTTTCACAGGATGATTTCCTCCGTAAAATTGGTCCCTTTGATATTATCTTATGTGAAAATGTTCTCATCTACTTTGATCATGCCTCCATCCAACGCGTTATCAATACCTTCTACGATATTTTGAAAACCCCCGGTTTTCTCTTCGTAGGTTATTCTGAGACGCTCAACACCATCGAGCACCAATTTTGCCTACGATGGCACAATCACACCTACTACTATGAAAAATCCTCTCTCGAAAATACCGCACACTCTTCCTCCACCTGTACAGAAAAGACTTCCACACCTTCACCTATTCTTCTAAGCAACACTGAATACTCCTACGAAGACATCTACTACCACCTCTGCAAAGCCTTTCTCTCTCAGAAGAATGATGTTTTTCTCCAGTGGAAGGATGCCTTTTTCTATTTCTTTCACCGTGATCCAAAATTTGTCGCCGATGAACGTATCTATCTTCTCCTCGGAGAGTTCCATATGGATCAAAACGACATCGGCAACGCTCAACAAATGACTGAAATGGCCATAGAGAAAAACCCCCATTGCATCGACGCCCTCAACTTTCAGGCATATGTTTTCTCTCGAATTAAGGAATATCAAAAGGCACGTTACACCCTGCAGCTTGCCCGTCAAATTTCGCCCGATCATCCTATTACACTCCTCCTCACCTACAAGATAGCCGAAATCTTGCAGGACAACAACCTCAAACAAGAACTCCAGCCCATACTTGCTTCTCTCAATACTTCAAACAACAAATACAAAGAACTATTCCCCTACCAACCCTCGAGAAAAATACAGTTTTATGCAGAAATAAACAAAATCCTTATGGAGAAAAAAAATGGATCAAAAAACAACATTCTATGACAGGAATATTCTCGTCGTTGACGACTCACCTGTTATACGCACCCTCATCCAGAAAGTTCTTCAGGAAGGTGGCTATACCAATGTTGACACAGCAGAAAACGGAAAGGATGCCCTTGAGAAAACACACCAAAAAAACTACGACCTCATCCTCACCGATTTTGATATGCCTGAAATGAATGGCGAAGCCCTTGTCGATGCCCTGCGGCAACAGTACCAACAAGATATTATCATCATCGTGCTTAGTGCTCAGGCAAGCAAACAAAAAATTGTCGAAATGATGAGAAAAGCAGATGATTATATCATCAAAGACGATATGGAACTCATCAAAGCCGATATTTTTTTCGTTCTCCAGAAATGCTTTGAAAACCACGAAATTCGCAAACAAAACGAAAGACTTCTCGCTGAACTCATTGAGCGTGATAAACACATGCAGATTGAACTCGAAACAGCCCGAGCTCTTCTCGCTGAATTTAAAAACCTCCATCGGGTTACCAGCAAAACCTTCAGAATGTGTTTTTATAATGTTATGTCCAATACTATAGGCGGGGACTTTTTTACAGCACAGCGCCTCTCAGACCACCACATCGGCGTCCTCCTCGGTGATATTTCTGGGCATGGCATCCCTGCAGCGCTTCTCATGCTTGTTTTCAAAAATGCCTCTCTCGAAGCCATTAACGAAGGCTTCCAGCAGGAAAACCCCACCGCCGCCACCATGAAAATCCTCAACAAAAAGCTCACCAAACTCTTTCCAGAAGCCAAGTATGCCACCATTAGCTATTTTATCCTCAATGAAGAAAACCAAACCATCATGTACACCAACGAATTTCAAAATCCCATTCTCTACTACCACAATGGAAAGTTGGATGAAATCGATAACGGTATTCTCAAACTCATTGGTATCTATGATGAAGAGACACTCCCCCCTGAAGCATTTCAGTTTAAAACAGATATCCTCCCCCTCTCCAAAGGAGAAAGAATATTCCTTTTCACCGATGGCATTATCGAAGGAAAAAATCCCGATACGGGAGAAGAGTTTGGATTAGAAAGACTCAAAAGCTTCCTCCTCCAGTACAGTGATCTCCTCCTCTCCCAAACCATTAAAGAAACCCTTAAGCATTTTTACCATTTTACGAAAAATAAAGGAGAAGACGATATTACTTTTCTCGGAATAGAATTAGCATAAAAGGAGCTGCCTATGCCAAGTGTTAAAGAACTCGTCTCCCAACTCCTCAACAAGACAGAGCAAACAAAACAGGAGAGCCAAATATACACGTACCTCGTTGCCACAGAAGAAAAACAGCACTTCGCTATTCCTATTGAGTACATTGTTGAAGTCTTTGAAATTACACCCGATAACCCCCTCATACCCCTTCCCCTTGTCAGTGACTATATTCGAGGAATTATTAACGTCAGAGGAGAAATTATCCCTGTTCTTTCTCTTAACACCATGCTTCAGATTGATTGTCACCATGAAAAAACTCGCTTCGTTGTGATTATCAACCACGAATTCAAACTCGGTCTTGCCGTTCATCAGGTAAGTGATCTCTATCAGGTAGATACAAGCAAACTCAAACCCATCCAGCACCTCCAAGAACAAAGAATCGGCGATCTCATCTCAGCAGAGTTTGACTTTGAAGAGAGTTGTGCCCAGGTACTTAATGTGATTGGACTCTATGAATCTTCGTTTGTGAAATAGAGGAAATCCATGATACCTCTTGTATATACCCGTATCGGGGAATTTCTTATCAGCTTTTACTACGAAGAAGTCGATCAAGTCATTGAGATAAGCAAAAACACTGTAATAGAGAAAAAAGTGCTTGAAAATATTCGACTCCCACACATTGCTTACAAAGACAAGTGGTACCCTCTTTTTGATCTCCAAAAGATCTTTGGTGTGCCTTCCCAAGGCGTAAAGCACATCATCATAATAAAAAGCAACCAAAATACTCTCCTCTGCGGAGTGTGCACCCCCTCTCCTGTAGAAGAAGCTTCCGTTGAGCGTGAAAACATTCTTGTTTTTCCCCCTTTTCTCCTCTCCCATCAAAAGATAAGCCTGCTCTATGCCTCTGCCAAAATCCAATCAGAGCAAAGTTTTCTCTGTAGTTTTTGTGATATTTTTCATCCTCTCACCATTGCCCAATTCCTACTCAATTCTACCTCAGGAGGAAAGTCATGACCCAAGCCGACGAACTCTTTCAGCTCTTTGAACAGGAAGCCAAAGACCACCTGCAAAAATCCACCAATGCCTTAATTGAACTCGAACAACAACCAACCAATACAGAATACCTCAACCTCATCAAGCGTGAGATTCATACCCTCAAAGGTGCCGCCAGAATGATGGGATTCAAAAACATAAGCCAAGTTGCCCATCAAATCGAAAACCTCTTTGAAAGCCTTGAAAATCAAGAATTTACCTTAACCAAAAGCATGATCACGACGACACTCCAGTGGCTGGATTGGATTACCGAAAGTCTTGAAAAACTTCCCCAAGAAAATCCCCTCCCCGAAAACTTTGACACCCTTTTCCAAAATATGATTAATGGGCTGGTTGCTCCGATTGGAAATCAAAAAAATGTCGAAAAACAAACCCCCAGTCAAGAACAGCCACAACCAACACCTCAGTACCCCCAACCCACCCCCTCAAAGCAGCCACAAGAAAAAATCCCAAAACACGAAAAGGTTGATTACCTTACCCTCCGATTTGATCGCATTAAACTCCTCCTCAACTACAGCAATATTTTCACTTCCTATCTCGGTCGTTTCCGCTACTACGGAGAACAAATGAACATCGAACAACTCGCCAAACTCTCCAAAGACGAAATCCTTGATCACATCGAAAAATGGCAAAGTCAATTCCTCTACGATGTACGTTTTTATGAACTCTACACAAAGCAATTTCAGGATCAGGTCTCGTCCATGATCCTTGTTCCCCTTGCCAGCGTGTTTAACAACATGCCTCGACTGGTACGAGATGTTGCCGTAGCCACGGGAAAGGAAGTCAATCTTCTCATCGAAGGAAAGGAAATCGAAATCGACAAGCAACTCATTGACCACATTCAAAACGTGCTTATTCACCTCTTACGAAACGCTGTTGACCATGGCATAGAACCCCCCGAAGAACGAAAACAAAAGGGCAAATCCCCCATTGGTACCATAAACCTCAAGGCCTACACGCAAATGGATCGAGTGGTTATCGAAGTCGCTGATGATGGACAAGGTATTCGAACTGATACGGTTCTTCAAAAAGCTATCCAAAAAAAGCTCATTTCCCCAGACCATGCCCGCGAACTTTCAAGGCAAGAAATCCTTCAACTCATTTTTCTGCCCGGCTTTTCCACAAAAGACAGCGTCAATGACTTCTCGGGACGCGGTGTGGGATTAGATGTTGTTGCTGAAACCATGCGTCGTTTCAATAGCGAGATTTTTATCGAAACAGAAGAAAACAAAGGAACAAAGTTTATCCTGAGTTTCCCCATCAATTCTTCAATCATCTCAATCACCCTCTTTGAAGGAAACAATGATCTCTACGCACTTCCCTCTCTCAACATTGATCAAGTCCTTCTCGCCCATGAACAACGCATTTCTCTTTTTGAAGAAGAAACCATGCTCGAATACAAACACCAGTGGATTCCTCTCATCAGCATTGAAGAACTGCTTGGTTTTCCCCCTCTCAACAATACAAAAGAGAATATTATTGTCCTTGCCATCCAAAACAGGTACTATGGCATCCTCGTCGAGAGAGTTCTCGGGGAACAAAGTGTTGTCATCAAAAGCCTCTCCGGCTTGAACGAAAAAATCCGTATCATCAGTGGAATTCTCTCCCTGAGCCGAAGAGATGTCCTCGTTCTCAACAGTATTGAACTCATCGAACTCTACCGCCACCGCGTAAGTCGAAGATCATTTACCCCTACCGAGGGATGAATACTTTTCTACCGAGTCAGAACAGCAGCCTTGTCCAACACCACAACCCTCTCTCGTTTCAGAATCTTCTCAGCCTGAACCCCATCATCAAACCATATAGCAAGAAGAGCTTCACCATTTCGAGTGGAAACAAGCGTATACATATACTCCACATTCAGTTTGTTCTTGTGCAGGATCCCCAAAACATGGGCAAACCCTCCCGGCCGATCGGATATGGCAACAGCCACAACATCCGTAAAACGGACAGAATAACCCGCATTCTTGAGTATCTCAAAAGCCTTGTCAGGCTCACTAACCACCAGACGAAGGACCCCAAAATCCTTCGTGTCAGCCACAGAAAAAGACCTCAGATCAATACCATTCTCTACCAAAAGTGAAGTTACCTCAAAAAGTCTCCCCTCTCTATTCTCCAAAAAAACTGAAACCTGTCGTATCATACTTCCCCTCCTATATTTTCCTGTTGTCAATAATTCTCTTGGCTTTCCCCTCACTCCGTTCAATCGTGCGAGGCTCAACCAACTTCACCACCACAGAAATGCCCAACACACTCTGAATCTTGTGTTCAATAGCCTCAAGTCCTTTAATCTCATCAGAAAACACCTTATCATTCACCTCTACCATGACCGTAAGAACATCCAGATGGTGTTCACGATCAACAATTAACTGGTAATGATGAGAAGCCTCCTCAATCTGGACCAATACCTCCTCAATCTGAGAAGGAAAGACATTTACCCATCGGATAATGAGCATATCATCCGTCCGTCCCATGATTCTATCCAACTTCCACAAGCACACTCACCCGGCAAAAACCGTGTCAGATCCCTTGTTCTATAGCGAAGGAGTGGCATACCCTCCTTGATCAGTGTGGTAATAACAAGCTCGCCCTGTTCACCCTCACCTACAGGCTCTCCCGTCGCAGGACTAATAATCTCCGAAAGCCCATAGATATTGATCGCCTTGATGGAAAGGTGTTTTTCTATTTCATTCCGCATTGCCTCACTCCACGGCTTCGCCCCAAAAAGCCCATACCGAAGCTTCAGCTTACTGAAACACAGCCCCTTTTTCTCAGCTTCCTCTGCGAGAGAGAGTACGAAGGAGTAAAGGTGATCATATCAGGATCAAAATCTTCCAGCACCAACAACTGACGGGCTGTATTTCCCCCCGAAATAGGAATAACTGTGGCCCCAATACGCTCTGCTCCATAATGCACCCCAAGCCCACCAGTGAACAAGCCACACCCATAGGCATTTTGAACGATTGAATTCTTCGTGGCCCCTGCTGATGTGAGAGAACGAGCCATTACCTCTGCCCACAACGCAATATCTGCCTCGCTATAACCCACTCCAGTAGGTTTCCCTGTTGTCCCACTCGATCATGCACACGTGTTTCACCTCAGGTACGGCCATCCCAAAAGCCTGACGAATACGATCAAGAAAGCTCTCCACAGAGTGGAATTCTCTCCTTGCCCTCCAAAGCAATACCCGCTGCACGAACCTCCTCCTCAATAATCGGATCAAGTTCTTCGACTACTACCAGTTTGTCCACAGAGCGAGCAAACTCCTCAATCTTTTTGAGCGGGAGAGGATACATCCCCACCTTTATCACAGAAATATCGGCGAAAACCTCCTTCACATACTGAAAAACAACCCCATCTGTGAGAATACCCATCTTTCTTTCAGAAGCATCCTCAATACAGTTCCCCGAAAACTTTTCAGAAAAACTCCGAAGCTTCTTCCAACGCTTAACAACAAGGGGATGTCGTGGAATAGCATTGGCTGGTGCCATCACATACCTGTGCATATCCTTAGTATAAGAAAGAGCAGAACGCACCCTTTTGACATCCTCAATAACCACAGGCGTTCGTGTATGAGAAAGGTGAGTAACCAATCTCAGAATAACAGGAGTATCATACTCCTCTGATATCTCAAAAGCCAAACGAGTAAAATCCTTAGCCTCCTGACTATCCGAAGGCTCCAGAATAGGAATAAGCCCAAACTTACTCCAATGACGACTGTCCTGCTCATTCTGAGAAGAGTGCATACCTGGATCATCTGCCACCACGACAACAAGCCCCGCAGTCACCCCTGTGAGGGTCAATGTCATCAGTGGATCAGAGGCAACATTGAGCCCCACATGCTTCATCGTGACAAGAGAACGCATGCCCGAAAGTGAAGCACCAATGGCAACCTCGAGAGCAACCTTTTCATTCACACTCCATTCACAATTTACCTCTGGATAAATCTCAACAGAGTAGCAATAATCTCTGAACTTGGCGTTCCCGGATAACTCGTAGCCACCCAGGCATTGGCTTCATAGGCGCCACGAGCAACCGCTTCATTTCCCGATAGAAGACGTTTCATGCATCCTTTCTTTGCTGTGATTCAAACCCAATCCACAAACCCAACAAAACAAGCACAATCCCTAGCACAATAGTTGCCATGGAAATCAGAGCATACAATCCTTCATAATTCAACTTAATAAATGAAACCAGATAAAACCCCAAATACATTGTGAATACCCCCAATCCCACCATCAACCAGTTGGGAAAAAGCATCCTGCTCTGTCGCATACAGCCTCCTTTATTTTTTCATCTGATAAGTATACAGCACCTGCGTCGGATATGCAAATTCTATCCCTTCTTGTCGGAATAGCTCAATGAGCTCAATCAAAATACGGTGTTTTACATCCATATGAACCAAAAAATCACTACTCTCCACATAGTAGACACACTCAAAATCAAGACTATAGTCTCCCAGTTGATCAAGATGACAGCGATCAAAAGTAGCCTCAGGAATACGCTCAATAAGAGAGCGCACCATCTCCGGAATTCTCTTGAGTTGTTCCACCTTTGTTTCATACAACACACCAAACCGAAGCACTACCCGCCGCCTCTCCATATGGCGATAGTTATGCAGCTTAACCGCCGTCAAGTCGCGATTAGAAACAATGAGCATCTCCCCAGAGAGACTACGAATACGTGTTGAACGTAGCCCGATATACTCCACCGTTCCCTTGGTATCAGCATCAATGACAAGAAAATCCCCCACCTCAAACGGCTTATCCAGAAAGATCGAAATAAAGGCAAAAAGATCAGCAAGAATCGACTGAGATGCAAACGCAACCGCAATACCACCGATACCCAAACCCGCAAGGATTGCCGTAACCTTGATGCCAATATTATCCAAAACAATAAAACATGCAATAACCCACAAAAAAAGCTGAAGAATACCCCACAAACTTTTTACAAAACCCTCATGAAACTTGGCATCACGATCCGATGCCTTGTGATACCAATACTCCCGAAAAAGGATCTCCAGCACCCGCGAAAGAAGCACCGTAGCCTCATACCCAATCCCAACAATCAGCAACCGTTGAAAAACCAGCCGCCACTTTTCGCCCATAGGAAGAGAAGAAACCAGAATCAACCCCACCACAAAAAACACAAGGGGGATTGTTTGCTTACGAAAGCCCTGCCTCCTCAGCTTCCCCTGATCATGGAGCTTCCATAAGCGAAGCAACCACTTCCTCAAAATCCAGTCAAACCCCAAACTCAAGACAATTCCTATTCCCAATAGTCCCGCAAGCAAGAGATACTGCTGAAATGACATAGCCACAATTTTTTGCTCCATTCCCTTCTCCTAAAGGATATTTCTCCACAGAGCCACCCAATCCTCAAAGGGAACATCAACCGGATTGGCCTTCATACTCGAACTCGTTGACATCCTCACAATCTCCTCTGGAACAAACGAAAATTGCCATCGTCGGAAGTCTCTTTCCACACCCAACATCTGCTTCCACTCTCGAAGAAACCGCACAAACCCATCCACTCCACCATGTTCTCTTACCATCTGAAGCTTATCATACACCGAAGTAAAGCGACTATTCACCTCAACCACATGGTCAAGCAATATGCCACACACCCTCCCATGTGGTATTGAACACAAGCCTCCCAATGTTGCAGCAAACCCATGCACAGCCCCCAAACCTGCATTAGCCAAAGCCATTCCCCCTGCCGTGGAAGCCACCAGAAGCTCTTGTCTTGCCTCACGATCAGAAGAATTCTCCCTAACACGCTCCAGGGCCGAAACAATCCCAGAAAGCGTTCCATCAGCCAGAGCAAAAGCCCACGGATGCGACCTCCTACTCACCGCCGCTTCAAGAAGATGAGTAAACGCATCGAGCGCCGCATTCACCGTTACCTCCCATGGCTGAGAAAGTGTCAGCAATGGATCAAGAAAAACAGCAGAAGCAAAAAGACTCTCATGACGCAACGAACGCTTTACCCTCTTCTCTGGAACAATAATCACAGCATTTTTGGTAACCTCAGAACCTGTTCCTGCCGTTGTAGGTACCCCAACCCACGGCAGCACAGATGAAGAAAGTTTTTTTGTCCCCACTTCCTCAAGATAATCTGCCACACTCCCTTCATGCTTCACCATGGCTGCCAGAGCCTTGGCAACATCGAGAACACTTCCCCCACCGATACCCACAATACCATCGGGATCGAACAATCTCACCTCATAGGCAATCCCATCCACCATGGGAACGGTTGGTTCTCCCCCACTTACAATAAAACTGGCTAATTGCAAACCCTTGTTCTCTGCCAGTTTTCTCCAATGATTCCAGCTCTCTCTATACCAGTGTCCACCACAGACAACAGCCCAACGCTTTCCTGTAGTGGCAAGAAACTCAAGAAGCTCCTTCTCACTACTTCCCTCACCAAGAACAATCGGTGGAACCTTCCACTGCCAGAGCATAGCAACTCCTACGCAAGCTTCTGAATGCAGGCAACAAAAACAAGGGTTTTTTCCCCAACATTACGAATGGCATGCCCCTCATTTGGACCGGTAATCACCACATCGCCAGAAGAGACCCTCGTCACCTGCCCGTTCTCTTCCACCTCTCCTTCACCATCGAGAACGATGTAATACTCCACCTCTGCATCATGATAATGAGCCCCGATACTCCCTCCCACAGGAATTTCAATCCGTGCCACAAGCCTCATATGGTGAAGCCGATCCTGAGGAACGAGATGGGTGAGGGAAACGACTCCCTCACCACCCCGCATTTTTTCTCTCTGTTCGTGTTGCTGCTCGAAGAAACGATAGATCATTATCTCCCCCTACTTCTTAATAAGGATAAACTCAACACGACGATTCTTTCGTCTCCCTTCTTCCGTAGCATTGTCAGCAACAGGATACTGGAAGCCAAACCCCTTCGTTGTCATACGCCGTGCTGGAATACCCTTTTTCACGAGGTATTCTTTTACCGCCTCTGCACGCTGGAGAGAAAGCTCAAGATTTCTCTGCTCACTTCCAATATTGTCGGTATGTCCATGCACCTCAATCTCATAAGCACTATACTTCTTGAGAATCTGAGCAAGACGATCCAGAATAGGCATTTTCGCACTCTTCAACGATGCCTTGCCAAATTCAAACTCAATACTATTGATACGGATGCGCAAACCCAGTTCTGTCTGTTCTACCAGAATATCAACAGGAATAACCCCTACATTGGTGGTGAGCGTATTCCCCACACCATCAACAGCGGTGAAACGCACAACATAATCCTGAGCTGATTCAACAAGCTCACCATTATCCGAACGCCCATCCCAGCGAATGGTCGGTGCGGGATTACCCTTCCCACGAAAAACCTTGAAGGGCTTTTTGTCGGGATCGAGAATCACCATCTCCCACTGTTTCACATTCTGAGGATCATCAGAGAGAAGATGAATATACAGGGTATCATTCTCTCCATCATTATCGGGAGAGAAAAGGGGCGGATCAAACTCAAACGAAACAGAAGGAGGTGTAGTATCCACAGTCACAGGAACACTTGCCTGAGGCTGATGACCGCTTTCATAAACAATCGTCATAGTAAAAGTATACGAGCCATCAGGCACAATCTTTCCAGCCGTACTTCTCCCATTCCATACAAAATTGGTAGGAAGCGTGGATGTTCCCTCCCAACGATATACCTCTTCTCCCAAGGTATTCACTACCCTTGCTGTCCATTTTTCAATACCGGTTGTCTCAGAAACAACTGGCTGGAACACTACCTTTTGATTGGTAAACGAAGGAGAAAATGCCTGAACACTTGCATTAACAAAAAGCGACCGCTTCTGCGTTGTCAACACAATACCCTTGGCTGTCAGAATCGTCTTATTGCCCGCAAGATCCTCTCCATAGAGAATATAATCATACAGCCCATCAGGGAGAAGTTTCCCCGAGGCATCCGTTCCATCCCATGTGAGAGAAGAAGGAACATTAGAAACCCAGTTGTAGGAAAGCACTACTGTTCCATTGGCATCACGAATCTCAGCCCGCCATCGATCCTGAGCTGAAACCTGTTGATCCAAACTCAAGCTATCCTTATTTCCATCTCCGTCTGGGGAGAAAATCCGATCATAGAGGGCAAGACTTCCCGTAGGAGCACTTACATCAAGCACAATCTCGTTCGTTCGAGAAACACCCTGATTTTTTACCTCGTCCCACGCCTTCATCACAGCAAAATACCTACCCTCACCAGCGAGTTTCCCGTTATCAGTTGTCCCATCCCAAACAATGGTCTCAGGAACAAAAACAGCCGACTTCTTTGCCCAGAGTTTCTTCCAGAAGCGCACAAAATCCAGCCCCACATCCCGTTCCTCCTCCGAACGAAAAGTGCGAACAATCTCATTGTTCTCGTTGTAGATGACTACCTCCCACTTCTGGATGAGACTCTCGTCTTTGATATTCACGGGGAACTCAACAACATCCTTCGTTCCATCATAGTTGGGAGAAAAGTAGTAAACACCATCAACGAGTTGATCTCCCTTTGCCTTAAAATCAACAACAGGAGGCTTCTCATCAATATACCCAAAGGCAATCTGAACCCCTCCCATGTGCATAGCCGAAGAAGTGCCCCCTAATGTCACAGGATTATAGGAATAAAAAACCTCAAAGGGAATCTCGTTAATCTTATAGACAAACGAAGCCCCAAGTGTATAGATACCAACACCATTGCCAAACCACCCAAGCCCATTATTTCCAAAAACGAGCCCACCCCTCAAATAGAGGTGATCAACAAGAGAGAATGTCGTATAGCCTATGCCAAACACCTGAAAAGGCCACACATCGAGATTCACCTCTGTTCCAGCCATCGCCTTGATCCAGCCATAGTCCATCCATGTACCAGAGATACCCCCTCGTACCCCGAGAGCAGGCACAGGAGTATTGGAGATTACCTCCGCTGGTTTCCCCAAGCCTTTCAAAACAATGCCGACCGCATTATCTTTAAAACCAATCCCCTTGTCAAAAGGAACAAAACTCTTTCTCAGCCGCATTACAGCACCAATATCACCACCAAAAGCCACATCTATCTGATTGGAACCAGCACCATGAACAAGCATATAGCCATCAAAACCAAAACTCAGTCTGCTATCAATTTCCTTGCTAAATCCAACAAAAAATCCGTTTACTCCACCAAGACTCTGTGGTCCATTGAGAAGCTTTCCTCCCACAGAGAGCACCCCCGTAGGAATAGGAATCGAAAAACCCCCATTGACCACAGACTGCCACGGAGAAAAACCCAACTGCACAGAGGCATTCAACCGCTGCACCTTGGCTGCGGCTGCAGGATTGAGGAAAAGATAACTACTTCGATCATCCGAGGTCGCACCTGCGTAGGCATTTCCTGAACCCGCAGGAGTCACTCCCAGATACACCCACTGACTCCCATCAACAATACCAAAAACGAGAGCCGGTACTACTAACACAAAAAGCCACTGTTTTTGCATAAAATGTCCTCCTGTATTATTTTATTTTCTTTACTGCGAAAACCTATTCGTATAATACTCTTGAAGAGAACAAACATCCAGTTCATTTCCACACTCGGAGAGAGCCTCCAAAACAGCATAAATGGCCGAAACCGTTGTTACCAAGGGGATTCGACTCTGAACTGCCTGACGACGAATATACGCATCATCATGATGAGCCTTTGAGCTTGCAGGAGTATTAAAAATCAAGTCAATCTGGCCATTTTTCATGAGATCCAAGATATCCGGTCTCCCCTGCCCAAGCTTAAACACCTGTTCACAGTTCACATAGTTCTCACGCAGGTATTTCGCTGTATTTTCAGTGGCTATAATCCTATAGCCCAACTGCACCAGTTTACGAGCAGCCTCCACAATCTTTGGCTTGTCTCTATCATTCACCGTAATAAGCACATTTCCCTTTCGAGGGAAACGATCACCCGCTGCAAGTTCCGCCTTGATAAAAGCACGGGCAAAACTTGTATCAATCCCCATCACCTCCCCTGTTGATTTCATCTCTGGACCAAGGATGACATCCGCCTTCGGAAACTTTTGGAAGGGAATCACCACTTCCTTCACAGAGATAAAATGGGGCTTTTCGTAGAGAGGTAGCCCAAGTGAACGAATGGTTGCTTGATTCATCACAATCTTGGTGGTAAGCTTTGCCCAAGGTTTCCCCGTTGCCTTGCTTACAAACGGCACTGTTCGAGAAGCACGCGGATTGACTTCAATAAAATACAATTCATTGTCCTTGATAGCAAACTGCACATTCATAAGACCCTTCACTTTAAGGGCACGACCAACCGCCACCGTCTGTTCGATGATCTTCTCGATCATAGCAGAAGACAAACTCACAGGAGGAAGAACCATTGCAGAATCCCCCGAGTGAATACCAGCCTCTTCGATATGCTGCATAATACCAGCAATCACCACATCCTCTCCATCCCCGAGGGCATCCACATCAACTTCTTGAGCATCATCAAGAAACTTGTCAATCAAAACAGGGCCATCTTTGAGGGCATCCGCCTCCTCCTGAAGATATCGTTCCAATTCCTCACGAGTGTAAACAATCACCATAGCACGCCCACCCAACACATACGAAGGACGAGCAAGAATCGGATACCCCACCTCCTCAGCCAACCGTGCCACATCATGGATACTTCGAGCAATAGCAGAGGGAGGCTGTTTGAATCCCAAGCGCCTAATCAAATCCCTAAAACGATCCCTATCCTCAGCGATATCAATCGCATCACTCGAGGTACCAAGAATGGGCACACCCGCTCTCTCCAGTGCTGTGGCAAGCTTAAGCGGTGTTTGCCCCCCAAACTGAAGAATAACCCCTACAGGCTTTTCTTTATCATAGATATTCTTCACATCCTCAAATGTCAGGGGTTCAAAGTACAATCGATCCGAAGTATCATAATCAGTGGACACAGTCTCAGGGTTGGAGTTCACCATAATACTCTCATACCCCATCTCACGCAGAGCAAACGCTGCATGCACACAAGCATAATCAAACTCCACTCCCTGCCCAATACGATTCGGTCCACTTCCGAGAATCATCACCTTCTCCCGAGAAGAAGGTCGAACCTCATCCTCATCTTCATAGGTAGAATAGTAGTAAGGGGTTTTTGCCTCAAACTCGGCGGCACATGTATCCACCAGCTTGTAGGCAGGAAGCACACCGAGAGCCAAGCGCTTCTTTCTTACCTCATCCTCACGTATCCCATACCAAGAGGCAATCTGAGCATCTGAAAACCCGAGTTGCTTGAGCTCCTTAAGGTCCTCGGCGGAAATATTCTTCCACTGTCTCGAACGATACTGCTGTTCCACTTCCAAAAGTTCGGTAAGCTGCTTCAAAAACCATGGATCAATGCGAGAAACTTCATACACCCGTTCGATTGTCCAGCCCTGCAAGAAGGCATGCTTGAGATAGAGTACCCGCTCAGGATTGGGAAGACGAAGCTTTTCTTCAAGAAAGGCATCATCATACTCTTTTTCTTCTTTCGTCTGCCAACCCACAAGTCCTCTTTCCAGAGAACGCAAAGCCTTCTGAAATGCCTCTTTGAAGGTTCTTCCAATAGCCATCACCTCACCGACAGACTGCATCTGCGTTCCCAAAACAGGAGAAACCCCTTTAAACTTTTCAAAGTTAAAACGAGGAATCTTTACTACCACATAATCCAAAGTGGGTTCAAAAGAAGCAGGCGTTTCCTTTGTAATATCATTTCGAATCTCATCCAAGGTATACCCCACAGAAAGCTTTGCCGCAATCTTGGCGATAGGAAACCCCGTTGCCTTTGAAGCAAGCGCAGAACTTCTCGATACGCGAGGATTCATTTCAATAACAATAACCTCGCCATCAGCAGGGTTTACAGCAAACTGAATATTGGACCCCCCTGTTTCCACCCCAATCTCTCGAATAATAGCAATAGCATAATCACGAAGACGCTGGTATTCCTGATCCGTCAAAGTCTGGACTGGAGCAACGGTAATCGAGTCACCAGTATGAACCCCCATGGGATCAAGGTTTTCGATAGAACAGATGATCACCACATTGTCGTTTTTATCTCGCATAACCTCGAGTTCGTATTCCTTCCAACCGATAAGTGAACGATCGATCTGCACTTCATTCTTGAGAGAAAGTTCGAGACCTTTCTTCACAATCTCTACAAACTCTTCTTGGTTGTACGCTATTCCTCCGCCTGTTCCACCCAAAGTATAGGCAGGCCGAATAATCGCAGGAAACCCAATATGCCCAATAGCCTCCATCGCCTCTTCAAGAGAATGCACAACTCGACTCACGGGCACCTTGAGACCTATACGCTTCATCGCTTTGTTAAACTCTGCACGATCCTCTCCCTTTTTGATGGCATGGTACTGAGCCCCAATCATCTCAACACCATACTTATGCAAAACACCTCTTTCATAAAGCACAATGGCAACATTGAGTGCGGTTTGTCCCCCCAATGTAGGCAAAAGAGCATCAGGACGCTCCTTGGCAATAATCTTTTCGATAATCTCTGGTTCCAGCGGTTCAATATAGGTTCTATCGGCTATCTCTGGATCCGTCATAATAGTGGCGGGGTTGGAGTTCACCAGAACAACCTCATACCCCTCTTCTCGCAGCGCCTTACACGCCTGTGTACCTGAATAATCAAACTCACACGCCTGCCCAATGGTAATCGGACCAGAACCGATGATAAGAATCTTATGAATATCTGTTCGTTTTGGCATCCCACTCTCCTCGAACGCTCTAAAACTTTGTTATTATAAGGCAAAATGAAAAAAAAGTCTATCTAATTATGCGAACCATCCCACGAGAAAAACTTTCACAAATAGAGTTTCAGAAAAAGAGAAGCAAACGCTTTTAGAAACCTTAGCCATTTATACCATAAAGAAATTTTCCTTGTCGAGAGTATGTTACTATTTCATGTCCTCTACAAGCCCAGCATACACACTGCCCAACTCTCGGGCATGGTTAAGAACTGCCTTCATCCAATTGGTAGAAACACTTTTTTCCAGCTCACGATATTGCTTTAAACGCTCATACAGTAACGTTGCCATCATCCGTTTTTGTTTTGCCTGCGGGGATGAATCTCCCTCACTTTTGATGAGAACATCCTCTATCTCTCGCATCAAAACCACACTTGATCGCCCCTGCAAATTTTCCTGAAAGCTAAGAAAGGTATAATGAAGAGAAACATTTGAAAAAGTGTTCACATACTCTTCAAAAGAAGAAAACTCAGATGAAAATGCCTCACAAAACGCACTATTTGTCTTCAGATCCTCATGAAGCATTATCGACAGCGCAGGATTCAAAAAGCCCTCCTGAGCAATAAGAGCCACCCGCTCCGTATAAAACGGTTTCACCCTAGACCAAACCCGAAGAAACCGTTTGAGCTCCTTTTCCTCTTGCGAAGAAGCGCAGCCTCCCAAGAGAACCACAAAAATTACAATAAATAAATACAACTCTTGTTTCATTTCTCACACACCTTAAAACAAAAAGGCAGGAGAGAAACCCCTCCTGCCTCAATGAGCTTCTTACTTCACCTTTTGTACTTTCACACTGCGAGACTGAATGGTGGCAAATCCCAACACAGAAGACAGTACAATATCCAGCAAGTCACTCTCAGTTGTCATAGCCACCTCAGATCTATCTGCATAGTTAACAAGAAGAGAAGCTGTCGAGTTATCACCAAGTGGAATAAGACCGTACAGAACATACAACACCCGTTTCATCTGATCAGGAGAAGTAACTGACTGAGAGCTAATGATAATTTTCTTGCCCTCTGGAGCCTTTACCACTATCTGAGCACATCCTGATACAAACAACACAACAGCAGCCAACAAAAGACCCAGTCTTTTCATAACTATACCTCCTTATTATAGTTTATAGGTTTTATATGTTTAATATTTTTGGTAATTACTCATTTAATTCCACCTAAACAAACATACAAATTATCTTCTATATTGGGCCGATAATTATATCTAAAGTCAAGCTCTTTTAGATAATAAACAAAATTTTCTTTACTCACGCCATAAAATTTAATGAGCCTCTCCTTGGCATAGCTCCAAAAACTCCACAAAGCCGAACCGCAACCAGGACGGGAAAAAAGTTTATTCAGTTTTTCCACCACTTTTTCATCATAATATCTTTTCCTTCCTCCCCTCTTTACTTGCTTCGCTATATCTCCTTCTAAAACAACTCTGCCAATCCTTAACTTGATACCGTGCTTCCTTAATAAGGTGGCAGCATAGCTTTTGTTCATTGCTGTAATATCAACAAACTCATCTAAAAGCTTACTCCTCTCCTTCTTGCTCGCTTTTTGATACCTTTCTGCCATAACCCTGTATAGAGGTTTCCTCTCTTTCATCGTTAACCTCACTTTCTCCTCCTGCCATGGTATTAGCAGGATTATTTTCCATCTTTTTTGAGTAGATTTTTATTTTGAGGCAACGATTGTATTTCGCCTAGATTTATTATGAAGCAATTCGCTTACTTGACATATTCGACCTTCAATGGTACAATATACCAGAGACGGAAAAGAGGGAAATATGGAAAAAAAGAGCGGGCAATTTTACATAGGACGGCAACCTATTCTCAATCGAAACTCTGAAATTCGTGCCTATGAGCTTTTATTCCGCTCCACCGACACCGAAAACCTCTCCAACAGAAACGATCTCTATGCCACCTCTTCTGTCATTGTTACCCTGCTCAATCAGATAGGTATTGACAACCTTATTGCCGGTTATACGGGTTATATCAATGTCGAAAACCAATTCTTTGAAAATCATCTCTATGAAACCCTCAATCCCAAGAGTTTTGTTCTTGAAATTCTCGAGACCTGCGAGGTCAACAAAGAACTCGTCGAAACCATTGCCAATCTTCGCAAAAAAGGCTTTCGGTTTGCTCTTGATGATGTTATCCTCGACGATCAGAGTTATATCAAAAACTTTAGCCCCCTTCTCCCTCTTGTTGATGTCATAAAGATCGACGTCCGAGAAAACACAGAATACGAGATCAGTTCAAAGATCAATTTCCTTCGAAAACATACCAATGCCAAGTTTCTTGCTGAAAAGGTAGAAAATCAAGAAGAATTTTATTTCTACCGAGACAAGATGCAGTTTGACCTCTTCCAAGGATATTTCTTTGCAAAACCAACAGTAATTCAAGGAAGACGCATTGATCCAAAGCGATCAGCTATTATGGAACTTCTTCACCTTCTTGAGGAGGATGCTGATATCGACAAACTCGAAAACGCATTCAAATGCTATCCCGACATCACGGTCAATCTCCTTAAGTTCATCAATTCTTCTGCCTTTGGAACAAGAAGCCGCGTCAACTCCATTCGACAGGCTATAGCCCTTCTCGGCTACAAAAAACTCTTTAACTGGTTAATGCTCCTTGCGTATGTCTATCAAACAGACAACGAAATGGCACTCCCTCTCTTTGAGCTTGCTCTTCAGCGAGCCAAGATGATGGAGACACTTATCCGACAAATCCAGGAGAACAATACCGAGCTGGGGGATAAGGCATTTTTGACCGGGCTATTGTCATTAGTGGATGCTCTCTATAATGAACCAGCAGAAAAAATTCTTCCCGAGCTTGGTGTTTCCGATGAAATCTATGAAGCCATTATTGCCAAAAATAACCTCCTCGGAAAGATTCTCTTTCTTATCGAAAGCAATGAAGCCAACGATGTTGAAGAAATCAAAGCCCTTCTCGATGAGATTAAATTGTCTCTCGAAAGCTTAACAAGCGCCTCTATTGAGGGTTTTACATGGGCACAACTCTTCAAAAGTGTATAAAGGAAGGGAAGAAACATGGCACCGTCTATCCAGATTTTTGGTATAAAAAAAAGCTTCGATACCCAAAAAGCAGAACGCTTTTTTAAGGAACGAAGAATTCCCGTTCATTTTGTTGATCTCAGTGAAAAGGGTTTTAGTCCTGGAGAGCTCAAGGCTATCCAAGAAGTTATACCCTGGAACGAACTCATTGACACTTCTAGTCCCATCTACAAAAAACGCCAAATGCAGTATCTCAGTGTTGACTGGTATGAAGAAGTTCTCGAAAACCCCACACTGGTCAAAATGCCTGTCGTTCGCTACGGAAAAAAGGTTACCCTGGGCTACCAACCCGAAATATGGAAAACATGGCTTGAATAAGCCACAAAGGAGCATACTATGATACCTTTTGAAAAAGTCGAAGGCAAAGACAAAGGTGATGTGAAACTCTTCGCCCTGAGCACGTGTGTCTGGTGTCGAAGAACCCGCCGCCTTCTTGATGAATTGGGGGTCACCTACCATTATGTATATGTCGATCTTCTCCCCGAAGAATCCAAAAAAGAAACGCTCTCTGAAGTAACTCGATGGAATCCAGATGCTTCCTATCCTACCCTTGTCATCAACAATTCTACCTGCATTGTTGGTTTTGAAGAAAATGACATCAGACAACATTTGGGGTAAACCATGGAAAAAGAACGTATTGACACCCTTTACATCAAGCTCAAGAAAGAAGCCGAAGCAAGTGGTTACCATCTCAACCCCGATGAAGGCTTTACCAAGGAATTGGTGGAGGGGCTTCTTGTCAATGAGGAAAGATACGGTTATCAGAGTTGCCCTTGTCGCCTCTCAACGGGAAATCGAGACAAAGATCTTGATATCATCTGTCCCTGTGATTACAGAGACGCTGATCTCAATGAATACGGCACGTGCTACTGTGGATTGTATGTCTCTGAAGCTGTGGCTCAAGGCAAACAAAAACTTACCTCTATTCCTGATCGCCGAAAACGAGAAAAGTCTCAAAAAAATTCTCATCAAGCTCAGTTCTCCTCGCTCCCCTATCCTATTTGGCGATGCAAGGTGTGTGGCTACATCTGTGCCCGTGAAAATCCTCCCGAGGTCTGTCCCATTTGTAAGGCAAGCAAAGACCGCTTTGAACGATTTCTCTAACAGATGTGAAACGTGAAAGAAGCTATCGTGCGGTTTAAAAAAATATCCTCCCTCTTACGTTGTCTTTTTCTTTCCCATGGGAAAAACCCAGGTGAACCAGAAAAGAACAGAACGGACAAGCCTAAAAGTAAGAAATTTGCCTCCCAAGGCTTCATTCGGAGCGATGTGTTTTTCAAAGTTACTAACAGGGGGTATAATCGGCTGGTACTCATTTGTCTCACTTTGTTCGTGGAAAACTGCAAGAAAAGTTTTTGTTCTGTTCGATGAGGGGGATTTTTGGCTCCTTATATATTTCACCAACTTTTCGTTTTTTTATAGCTCTTTGTCTTCTTCCCCTCAGGTGAAGGTGTGGTCTTCAGTCGATAATGTAGAGGAAAAGTTAAGCTGAATATTTTAAATGGGGGTTAAACTATTGAGAGAACAAGGAGAAAAAAATATACTGAACAGGAGCTTTAATCCTCAAAAGCCAAACCAAATATGGGTGTCTGATACAACTTATATTCCCACACACTATGATTGGAGATTCTTGCGCGTGATTTATTATTTATATTCAAGAAAGGTTGTGGGATGGTCTATGTCTCGTAAGCCAGATACTCTGTTGGTAATTTGTGCTCTGGAAATGGCATGTTTAAACAGAAATCCTGACAGAGGTTTACTATTTCATTCTGAGCGTTGGATTCAGTATATTGAAATATTTTACAACAGAAAAAGACTTCATTCTTATCTGGGTTATAGAACCCCAGAAGAGTTTGTGAAAAATTCTTTGCTTAACTGATATTTTAAAAAATTGACTAAGGTTCACATTGTCTAAGAAAACTGAAACGAAAGAGCACTTTTCCCCGAGCTTGCTCACCCTGGACAAAGAAAGTAGAAGATACTCTTTTTGGTTGGCACAACGCTTCCACCCTCTCTTCAACACAAAACCGCTCTTTTATTTGACATATCCGCCAAAGTGTGTTATAATTTTACACTATAACTCCCAAGGAGAGAAGGAGAGAGTATGGCAAGTCTTATCTATCAAGAAAAAGATCTTATGAATGCCTTGCTTGAAGCAGGGGTACATTTTGGACACCAGACAAAGCGCTGGAATCCCAAAATGAAGCCATTTATTTACACCAAGAGAAATGGCATCTACATCATAGACCTGCGTTATACGATGGAAATGCTTCAGAAGGCATACCAGGCTGCCAAGGAACTGGCTGCCAACGATGGAGTCATGTTGTTTGTGGGTACAAAGAAGCAGGCACAGACTTCTATTTTCGAAGAGGCTACCCGTTGTGGCATGCCCTATGTTACCAAGCGCTGGCTGGGTGGTACACTCACAAACTTCAACACCATCCGCAAATCCATCGATAAGATGAAAAAGCTCGAGATGAAGCTCGAAAGCGAACGCAATAAACTCACAAAGAAAGAGGCCATTGACATCGAGCGCACCATTGCCAAGATGAAAGGCTTCTACGAAGGTATCCGTGACATGAAGCGTCTTCCCGATGCTCTTTGGGTAGTAGATGTAAAACGGGAAATGAATGCTGTGCTTGAAGCTCGTGCTCTTGGCATCAAGGTTTTTGGTATTGCTGATACAAACTGCGATCCCGATCTTCTCGACTATCCTGTTCCAGCTAACGATGATGCCATCCGTTCGGTGAAGATCATCACTTCCTTGATTGCCGATGCTATCATCGAGGGTTCGACCATGGCAGCCAAGAAGGAAAGCGCTGTAGAAGAAGATGCTGCCGAGGCATCCAGCACACAATATGAAGATGTGGATGTTGACATCGATGAAGATAGCCTTGTGAAATAAGGAGCAAAGAGTATGGAAATCACAGCAAGCATGATTAAAGAAGTCAAAGAAAAAACAGGGGCAGGCATTGTTGATTGTAAGCAGGTGCTTGCAGAAACCAATGGTGATATAGCCAAAGCCATCGAGATTCTCAAAAAGAAAGGCCTTGCCAAGGCAAGCAAAAAAGAAGGTCGTACAGCAGTTGAAGGTATTGTAAACTACAAGGTGGAGGGCAAGAAGGGGCTCCTCTTCCGTCTCAACTGTGAAACCGACTTCGTTGGCAAAACCCCAGAGTTCAAGGCCTTTGCAGACAAGATTATGGATCTTGTTTTCAGCAAGGCATACCCATCATCCGAAACACTTCCCGAGGATGTTGAAAATCTTCGCAAAGAGGCTATTGCCAACTTTGGAGAAAATATCCTTGTTTCCTGGCAGTGGATTGAGGCAAAAGGCACGCTCTTTCCTTATGTCCATCTCAACAAGGTAGCCTCCATCACAGACTTTGGTAACGCGAACGACAATCCTGAAGTACAGGATGTGATGAAGAAGATCGCCATGCAGATCACTTCTATGAATCCCCTCTCTGTTTCTGTTGACACTCTTCCCGAAAGCGTCCGTAGTGAAATGCAGAAAACTTTTGAAGAAGAGGCTCGTGCAACAGGCAAACCAGAAAAGGTGATTGAAAACATCGTAAAAGGCAAGTTTGAAAAATACTACAACGAAGTGGTACTTTTTGAGCAGCCCTTCATCTTCGACGAAGAAAAGAAGGTCAAAGACCTTCTCACAGAGCTCCAGAAGAGCACAGGTGTGAACTTAGTGGTTCACCAGTTTATACGCATCTCTCTCCAGTAACATACAGCGGCTGTCCTTCAAAGTAGGGCAGCCGTTTTTATATCCGAGCAGAAAATCTTCAGAAAGGGGTTGTTTATGTCATCACCCAAATACCAGAGGGTTTTATTGAAGATCAGTGGAGAGGTGCTTGGTGGAAAAAACGGTGGCCTCGACTATGAAGCCATCAATAGCGTCGCTAGTCAGATCGCTCAGGCAGCAGAAACAGGTATTGATCTCGCCATTGTTGTAGGCGGAGGTAATATTATCCGTGGAGTAGACGCCCAAAACTTTGGAGTAGCCCGCACAACAGCCGACTACATGGGCATGCTCGCCACCGTTATCAATTCGCTCGCTCTGCAGGCTGTACTCGAAGATCGCTACAATCTTCAGACACGGATCCAATCTGCTATCAAGGTTTCTTCCGTTGCCGAAGACTTCATACGGCGAAGGGCTATCCGTCACCTTGAAAAAAAACGCATCGTTATCTTTGCTGCAGGAACAGGTAACCCCTACTTCTCAACCGATACAGCAGCGGTTCTCCGAGCTATTGAAATTCAGGCCAATCTCATGATCAAAGCCACAAAAGTCGATGGAGTATACGACAAAGACCCAAAAAAGTATGCTGATGCCAAAAAGTTTGAATCCATCACCTACCGTGAAGTGCTCGATCGCCGACTTCAGGTTATGGACAGCACGGCTATCGCCCTCTGTGTGGACAATCATCTCCCTATCATGGTGCTCAACATCTTTGAACAAGGCCATATTGTGGACGCTATTCTCGGCAAAACTGTGGGAACATTGATTCACACTGGAGAATAACATGCACATCACAACGGGTAGTCTCAAGGGGAAGCCTCTTCTTGCCCCAACACGCGGCATCCGTCCCACAGCAGAACGCGTACGACAGGCTCTTATGAACTCGCTTGGTCCACGACTGCAAGGGGCTCGCTTTTTGGATCTTTTCTGTGGAACAGGCTCCGTCGGTATCGAGGCTATCAGTCAGGGTGCTGGTTTTGTCTGCTTCATAGAAAACGCCGAACGAAACTACATCTTCCTCAAAAAAAACCTTGCCTCTCTCGATATTGACAAAAACCTCTACAAAACCATCAAAACAAACATCTTCACCATGAAAGCCGATCTTTTGGACAAGGATTTTGACATTGTCTTTGCTGACCCGTTTTACGAAGACATAAAAGATGGTTTTGAAATCATTCATTCTCTTGCGTGGCACGTTCTTCGTCCAAATGGCATCTTCATCTGTGAACATAGTAGCAAGGATTCGCTTGAACGCTACCCCGGCTACCAAACCACCAAAAACTATGGAGATACTGCCCTGTCCTTTTTTGAACGAGGAAGCGTATGAAGGTGCTTTCTTTTGATACCTCTCACCCGCGCCGCACCGTCATCGAACTTCTCTGGGAAACCCAAAGCCTTGAACTCGCTCTCGATATCGAAAGCAGCCAACAAGACAAACTTCTTTACTCCATCCACCACCTTCTCTCGACCATCGGTGGCTCATTAGATATGCTCGATGCCATTGTGGTAGGCAAAGGCCCTGGTTCATTCACAGGACTTCGCATCGGTATTTCTCTCGCCAAAGGATTTGCATGGGCTGCATCACTCCCCCTCTACCCCATTTCCTCGCTCGAAGCCCTCGCCTTTTCATTTCCGTGGGAAATACAACCCCATGCTACTGTCATCGCAAGTATCGATGCTCGTATGAAAAAACTCTACACCACCATCTACCATGCAAAGACACAAGTTCTCCCAGAAAGTGATCTTTCCCCAGAGGAGCTTGCTCATCACATCGCCACTCAACCTGCACCCTACTATTTTGTCGGAGATCTCCTCTACCGAGAGATTTTTACCACCATCCTTGGAGAAAAATCATGCATCTTTCTTCAGCAGTGGATTAAACCCTCTCTTCTTCGTCAAAGGGCACTCCTCCAACGCCCCCTCTCTCATGATGAACTTCTCTCCTTTGAACCCCTCTACCTCAGAAAAAGCGAGGCAGAAAATCAGAAGATTACCAAAAATGCTCAATAACCCACCCCTCACCAGAACCGCCGTCTCAAATCAATAGCCTCCACAGGACAAATCTCGTGGCAACAGAAGCAACGAATACACCGACTGTAATCTATATGCACCTGCTTCCCCTCGTCTATTACCTTCCATGAGAGAGCCTGAGCTGAACAAATCTGAACACACCTCCCACAGCGAATACACTTCTCATGAAGAAAAACAGGCCGTGGAATTATAAGATTCCTCAAAAGGGAAAAAAGCCATGGAAACCGCTCTCTGATAAACCCCATATCAGAAGCCTCTTTCACCAACACATAGCCCTTTGGCTTCACAGCCTCAATGTCCACTCCCTCAACACGAATATCCTCAAGATAACCAGCCGGCATACGTTCTAAAGCCTTCTTCAAAATAGGCACCATCTCCACATCATAGCCAATGAGTCTCGCCGCTACAATATCTAGAGCGAGCGTATCCTCAGAAGCAAGCAAAAGCCCTACAAAACGAGGATTTCCCCCTTGTGGGCCTTGTCCCTCCATAGCCACAACCGCATCCATTACACTCATCACAGGATTCACCATCCGATAGAGATCAACAATCATCTCTGCAAAACGTTGTCTCTCAGGAAACTGAAGATGAAACCTCGACTTCTGAAGCCCCTGCACAAGTCCAAAGAGATTTTTGATCGCCCCTGTATAAAACATCTGGGTGTGGGTTTTCAGCTTAGGAAGAGAAATCACCATATCATTATCCTGAAAGGCTTTCACTACTTCAAAACGCTTCACAAGCACACCCTCCGGGTTCTCCTGGTGAAAGGTTTCCCGAAAATCCCCCAGCCCCACACCATAACGCTCTACCACATCAAAAAGACCAATCTTTTTCATCACGCTTACCATATCCTCAATAGCTGGAGAATCTCCCACCTCCAGAACAAACCCTTCCCTCTTAAGCCAATCAATAACCGCTTCAACCACAACAGGATGCGTCGTCACCGCCTTTTCTACAGACTGGGAAGACAACAGATTCGGCTTGAGAAGAATCTTCTTGCCACGCTCTTTGAGTTTTTGTTTTATTCCCATCTTATCCAGCAGTTCTTTCATTGCCTCAAAAACTTCTTCTCTCTCATACGAATGACAACGAACTGCGTACACCACTGACATAACTCCTCCTACAACTGCTCCAGATACTCAATCGCTTCTCGAACCACCTCATCAGGTGTTGATGCTCCTGCCGTGATACCCACCGTCTCATAGCGCTTCAACTCCTCCACAGGAACCTCTGTAATCCGCTCTACCAGATACGATGGTTTTAACCGTGAACAGATTTCATACAATCGCCGAGTGTTTGAGCTTTTTTTGCCACCCAAAACCACAACAGCATCAACCTGGCTAGCGAGCTGAATCGCCGCTCTCTGCCGTCGTTTTGTTGAAGGACAAATGGTATTGTACACCATCACCTCTTGTCCTTCCCTCACAAACTCCCCAACAATTTGAGCAAAAACCTCCTCCTCAAAGGTTGTCTGGGAAAGAAGCACAGCTTTCCTCGGGAAAGAAAACTTCTCTGGATCAAAAGTGCGATAATCAATCACTTCTACCATGCCATCAAAGTCCGATGTAGAAGCAATCACCTCGGGATGTTCTGGTTCACCAACGAGATAGATCCTCACCTCAGGTTGGCGTTCTCGTTCACGAACAATAATATCCGAAATATGACGAACAAAGGCACAAGTACCATCGATGATTTCTTTGCCTTCCTTCCTCGCCGCCTCAATTTGGGATTGGGGTAATCCATGTGCTCTCACAATCCCCACCCCCTCGCTTACCTCCGCAGGCGAACTCACAAACTCTACACCAAGATTTCGGTACTTTTCAATCACCACAGGATTGTGAATAATATCCCCTATCGAAACAACTTTACGACCCTTTTGAAGTTCCTCATCAAGAATCTGAAGCAATCGCCGCACACCAAAACAAAAGCCATACTGTTCAGCGACTATTACCTTCACGACTTCTTCTCCATTCGCTTCATTACCTCTCGATAGAGAGCCTCTTCCACCTCATCTGGAGTCATATTCGATGTATCAATCACCATGGCATCCTTCGGTTTTACCAAAGGAGCAATCGGGCGCGTTCTATCCAATTCATCACGACGAGCAATCTCTTCTTTGAGTTTTTCAAAGTCATAGTTCTCGCCCTTTTCAAAGAGTTCCTTCTGACGCCGATGTGCCCTTTCCTCCACCGAAGCATCGAGATAAAACTTGCACATCGCATCAGGAAAGACAACACTCCCTGTATCCCTTCCCTCGAGAACATAATTCCCTTCGCGAGCAATCTCCCGCTGAAGTTCAACCAACCTTTCCCTCACCTCGGGAAGTGCAGAAACAGCAGAAACACTCTGTTCCACCTCACGAGAACGAATAGCCTCTGAAACATCCTCACCATTCAAAAGGATCCTCTCCCCAAGAAATCGAAGAGAAATCTTCTCAAGATGTGAAGAGACATCCCCGAGAGAAGCCATATCAAGCCCTTCCCGCAAAAGATACAGGGTTACCGCCCTATACATCGCACCCGTATTGAGAAACGAAAACCCCAATCGTTTTGCTAACCTTTTCGCCATGGTTGACTTGCCACTTCCAGCAGGGCCATCAATGGTGATAATCATAATGTTTCACGAAACTCCTTTGCCTTCTGCAGATACTCCTCAAGTTCTTTTCGCTTGTTGTTGCGAATAAGATGCAAGAGCGTATCAATCTCTCGCGAAAAGTCAACAAGCGATCGTTCGATATTGTCCGCATTTTTAAACACAATATCACTCCACATTGAAGGATTCCCCTGAGCAATACGTGTGGTGTCGAGAAGTCCCTTCCCATAGAGACCAAAGAAGCGCACCTCAGACCATCCATCTCGTTCCAAAAAACGAGAGATGGCCGAAGCTATGAGATGGGGTACATGGCTTGTAGCAGCGACAATCTCATCGTGAAAATCAGCAGAAACCAGCACAATTTGTGAACCAAAACTCTTCCAGAAGTCCCGCACCATCTCAAGAACATGATCCTCATAGTCACCTACAATCGCCACAATCTTTTTCTCAAAGAGATCCGCACGAGCAAACTCAAGCCCCGATTTTTCACTTCCCGTCATTGGGTGCGTCCCCACAAAAGTCAACTGACGAGTATTCACCCTTGCCACACTATCAAGCACATGGCGCTTGATACTTGCCACATCCATCACAATAACATCATCCTTCAGCGAAGGCATGAAACGTTCAAAGATACCAGCTACTTCCTCGGGAGGGGTTGCAATCACAAAAATATCCAAATTCTCTATGAGATCGAGATCCATATCTGTGGCGTAGCCATCAATCATCCCCAGAGCACGCGCATTCTGGAGCTTTTCCTTGTTTCTCCCAAACCCATACACCTGACAACCTGGAAGATAGGTCTTGACAGCAAGCCCTACAGAACCCCCTATCAATCCAAGGCCATAGATGCCTACCTTTTTACACTCCATGGCAACCCCTTCTCTATTTCATATTCTGTATACTCAGAGATTCTTCCCCGTTCCTACCACAGGGGCAATCTTGCGAATCTCATCCATAAGCACGGCAAACTTATGAGGCTTAAGAGACTGAGCACCATCAGAAACAGCCTTCTCTGGATCATGGTGCACCTCAATTTCCAGTCCATCAGCCCCCGCCACAATCGCAGCAAGCGACATCGGAATTACATACCTCCAAACACCTGCTGCATGGCTAGGATCAATTACAATGGGAAGATGCGTCTTTTCCTTCGCCACAGGCACAGCAAGAATATCCAGCGTATTTCGTGTTGCCGTTTCAAAGGTGCGAATTCCTCGTTCGCAGAGAATCACCGATTTATTCCCCTCGGACATAATATACTCCGCAGACATAAGCCATTCCTCAATCGTTTGACTCATCCCTCGCTTTAAAAGAACAGGCGTCCGAGTTTTGCCCACTTCTCGCAACAAAGCAAAATTTTGTGCATTCCTCGTCCCTATCTGGAGAATATCTACATACTTCACACAGGTTTTTACATCCTGTGTATCCATTACCTCCGAAATAACAGGCATATTGTAGTAATCACCCACCTTGCGGAGAATCTTCAACCCAGCCTCACCCAATCCCTGAAAGGCATAGGGCGAAGTTCTCGGTTTATAAGCCCCTCCACGAAGAATATTTGCCCCAGCCTTCTTTACCTCCCCAGCAATAATCATCAGCTGTTCTTCACTCTCCACACTACAGGGACCTGCCATAATGGCAAGATTTCCCCCTCCTATCTTCACACCCCCCACTTCAATGATGGTATCATAAGGCTGAAAGTCACGGCTCGCGAGCTTGTAGGGCTTGGACACCTGCAAAACCTCTTCAACACAGCCTAGTGAAGCAATGGGGGTATTGGCGAGTTTGGTCTTGTCCCCAATAACCCCAATAATGGTTTGATTTTCCCCTTTGGAAACATTGGTGCGCAATCCATGACTCTCGATCATCTTGACAATATGATCGATCTCCTCCTGAGTCGCTGTTGGCTTCAAAACAATAATCATCATCGTCCTCCGCTTTCTACCTCAAAAATTCTCCTGTTATTATACAGAGACAAACCCAAAAAACACAAATAAAATCGCATTTTACCCCTTCTTTGAAAGAAAAAACGCTTCCCAGCGAGCCAAAGGAATTCCATACTTTCCCAGTTCCTTTACCCCATTATCATCATGAAAATCACTCCCTGAAGTGAGAAACACCCCTCTATACCTCCCTGCCACAAAGGCACTCACCGCCTCACTCACCCGTGGATGACGATATTCAATCCCCACCAAACCAAGCTTCAACCACTCATCCACATACATCGCAAAACCCTCCTCTGCCAAAAACGCAGGATGTGCCAAAACAGAAACACCCCCTGCCTTTGCAATCGAACCGATGACATCCTCGGTACGAATCTCCTCCCGTGGCACATAACATCTTCCCTTATTGTCCAAAATCCCCTGGAAAACCTCCCCCGTTGAAGAAAAATATCCTGATTCTACCAGAGCCCTCGCAAGATGCATACGCCCAATAGGCTTATTCTCATACCGCGAGAGAATATCCTCCCATTCCAAGTGATACCCCTCGCGACGGAGCAAATCCACCATAAGCTTTGCCCGACGAATACGGAAGCGACGATACTCAGCAAGCAAGGAAAGAATACCCTCATAGTTTTCCTTAAAGTAAGCAAGAATATGCACCTCTCCCACAACAGGGTGATGGGTAGAAAACTCACACCCGGCAATAAACATCCTCTCGGGATAGTGTGCTTGTCCCAATCGACGGGCTTCCTCGACACCATCCATCGTATCATGGTCTGTCAAAGCCCATCCACCCAATCCCTTTTCGACAACCTTTTGCCACAACTCCTGCGGCGAATACACTCCATCAGAAAAAGACGAATGAATATGACTATCCACAAGCATGGTATACCCTTCTCTATTATAGTATAGCACAAAAATTTCTCCACCGCAAAAAATAGACTTTTTTTTGCTTTTGCTTTACTATAAAAGGAAAATAAGGAGTCACTCCATGCGAAGAGCAATTTTTCTCTCACTTTTTCTTGTCACAACACTCTGTTTTGCCGAAACAAACTCCTTACAACACCTCATTGCTATCGACACCAGCTGGACATTGGAAGGATTAGAAAACGAGGGCATGGGATGGGGGATGCTTCTGGAGTACCAACTTTTCCCAAACTGGGGAGCTCGTCTCCGCCATGCTGTTGTAGAAACGGCAAAACAAGCGGTGGGTAAACGTGTTGTCAACACTGTTTCTTCTCTTCTCGTTGTTTTCCGCCCGTGGGCAACGCAAAACAACTGGCTTCAAGGATGGGGACTCGGAACAGGCTTTGGATACGATGAGGTTCTTACATCAGATTTGGTTTCTGGGGCTGTTGCAGATAGTTTTCTTCTCCCCTTTGTTGATTTTTCCCTGAGTTATCAGTGGCGGATAGGAAAATTTGTCATCGAACCAACGGTGAGCGTCCTTCTCCCCTTTGTTGACCCCAACCGAAGCAAAACAGGAATAGCCATGTATACCGCCCATGTTGATCTTGAAGGGATTACGATCGGAATTCTTTTTTAGGAGACACTATGCCAACCATGATCCTCTACGGATATGAAGAGAGTGAAGCACAAACACTCACCCAGCAATTGGAGATTTTGCTTGACACAGAGATAGCTGCTCTCTCAGCCAGTGGCATGGAAAACGCCACGGTAAATGAAATCATCCTCAAAAGACCAGACAAAGTTTTTCTCTCCCACCCCTTTAAGGTGCTGGTTTTTGTCGACTTTGAAGAAGAAGACATAGAAAAGACCGTTTACAATTTCCCCAAGGATGTCACTCGTCCCATCTTCTGTGGACTGACACCAGACAATATTCAATGGCCATTTGGATACCTTCTTGAACATCTCCTTGAAGAATATCGCCAATGGCAAAAGAAAAAATCAAACTAACTCTATCACCACACACGCATAGGGTGGAGGCATCCTTTCCTCAAGATAAAAGGCATGACTCACCCGAACCCCCACCGAAGGAAGATAAACTGCCACAATCTCCCCTTCCCGTGTTGTAAATACGACACTCCAACGTCGCTCAAGCCAGGGCATTTTATTATCGACCCAGAGATCGTGCACCTTTTTATGGCCGCTACGAAGCGCAATTCTATCCCCCGCTCGAACTTCCCGCACCACCAGTTCCCCCAAACCGCAAGGGACAAAAAAACAGTTCTTCTCCGCCCTCGGGAAAAAAGAAGGCTTTTCTTCAAACTCCCGCCAAAAAACCCTCCACGGACCACAAAGGATTTCCCCTCCCGCTAAAAGAACACATTCAGAAAACAAAGGCCACTTTAACGAATTCACCCAGGTTAGCCATTCCCCATCAAGCCAAAGCTGCCCCTCTCGTGTCGAGAGAAGCATCCGAGTTTCACGATCATCATAATCACAAATAGCCTCTAACCAACTCCCCCGCACAAAAGGCATTTCACGCCTCCACAATCTTCGAACTACCTCCCTTACCCAAAAAAGACCCCATTCCCGTATGATTTTTCGAGGTATTCTCCACCCCCCGTGAAAAAACTCCACACTCTCCTCAAGAGGCTTTGTATGCCATTCCAAAAGAGGGCTCACCTCTTTCAAAAATGAAACAAACTCCACCACCTTTTCCCGAAAGGCTGGAAACCTCCTCTCAACAGAAGGCAAAACCACCCATCGCAAATAGTTCCGATCGTAGGCAATATCCTTATTCGACTCATCCTCACACCACGACTGCCCCCATCGTGTAAGATAGTCTTCAATCTCCCTTCGTGAAAAACCAAGCAAGGGCCTCACCACATACCCCTGCTTCTCCTCCATCACAGCAAGCGACTCAATACCTCCACCACGAAAAAGACGAAGAAAAAAAGTCTCAACCTGATCATCTCCATGATGAGCAAGAACAATCCATTCAAGGTTATGTTGTTTACGCAGTCGTTCAAACCCCTCATAGCGAAGTATACGCCCTGCCTCTTCAATTGAGTAGCCATTTTCCAGAGCAAAACGCTTCACATCTCGAGATTCACTCACAAAGGAGAACCCCAACGCCTCACAACGCGTTCGACAAAACTCCTCATCACGAGGAGCCGTTTCACGAAGACTATGATTAAGATGATACACAACAAGAGAAAACGAAGAAAACCTCTTTTTCAAACGAGATAAGGCAAAAATCAAGGCTGTAGAATCAGCCCCACCAGAGAAGCCTACAACAGCAGAGAAGACATCCCCACAAAGGCGAGTCCAGGTAGAAAAGAGCCTCTCCTCAAAAGGATCTTGCCCCACCATGCTATCCATTATAAAGATTCATAGCCTCTTCAAGCTTACCCATAACGATCAACTCAATAGCGTCACAGGCACGATCAATCACTGGGTCCAGGATAGCCCTCTCCTCGGGAGTGAACGGCTCGAGAACATAGTCCTCCATTCGTTTCCCTTCCGGAGGAGCACCAATCCCAATCCTCACACGAGGAAAGTTATCCGACTTAAGAAACTGAATCAGGGACTTAATGCCATTATGACCACCGCTCGAACCGTACCCGCGCACCCGTATTTTACCGAGAGGAAGATTCAGATCATCGCAGACAACAATGATATTTTCCGGCATAATACGGAGGAAACTCGCCATGTAGAGGACAGCCTCTCCACTCAAATTGACAAACGTCTGGGGTTTGAGAAGCATTACCTTCTCTTTGTCAATCTTGATGCGCGCCACAAGCGATTTTTTCTTCTTGAGATCAATAACCGCATCATAGCGCGCTGCCAGACGATCCAGCACCATAAACCCAAGATTATGCCTGGTATTCTCGTACTCCTCTCCAGGGTTTCCTAACCCTACAATGAGTTTCAAGAGCACGCCTCCTTCGTTTTATTAACGAACTTCAACCAATGTTGTTCCTTCGTGGGTCATGATCTTTATGCCATCAAGCTTCAAATCACGGACAATAAGATAATCCTTCGCCTTAAGATGCGAGACATCAACCTCAATCACCTCTGGCAACTTATCGATCGTTGTGCTAATCGTCAACTTGCGGGCATACACAAACATACTGCCACCCTCTTTCACACCAATCGGTGTTCCCACAAACTTCACAGGAACATCGGTAATAAGAGGCTTTTTAGCAGAATAGGCATAAAGATCCACATGCAAAATCTTACGGCTCACAGGATGAATCTCAATATTCTTAATCAAAACAGAGTAACTATCCTTGCCTACCTCAACAGTAAACGGCCTGTGTGTGCCCAACGACTGAAAGATCTTCTCAAACTCATTAGCAGAAAGAGCAATATACACATTCTCTTTCAATTCTGGGCCGTATATGACAGCAGGAAGAACATTTTTCTCTCGCAGCTTCATCGTGGCAGATTTTCCTGTTGCTGTACGCAGCTCAGCCTTCACCTTCAAAAGCGTCTTTGACATAGTAGTATCCTCCTCACAATCTCTATCACATTATGTCTTTGGCACATTAACAAACAGTGAACTCACCGAGAGATTGAGATGAATCCTCTCAATCGCCTTTCCAAAAAGCTCACTCACAGAAAGAATATGCAGCTTCTCCCCAATAATACTCCGCTTGTTGTCGTCCATATAAATGGTATCCGTCAAGCACAAGCGATCGATATCACAGTTCTGTAGTCGCTCAGCTGCTGGATGAGAAAGCACAGCATGGGTAGAGTAAACCGTTACGGTTTTAACCCCATTTCGCTTGAGCATACTAGCAGCCTGCACAATCGTTCCAGCTGTGTCAATCATATCATCGATCATAATAACGTTCTTTCCCTCAACATTTCCAATGAGATTGAGCACTTCGGCTTCGTTTTTCTTCTCACGACGTTTGTCGAGAATAGCAAGTCCCACATCAATCTGCCGAGCAAAAAACCTCGACCGCTCCACTCCCCCCGTATCAGGAGATACAACAACATAGTCAGAAAGATCTCCCAATTGACGGGCATGTTCAAGAAAGACGGGTGTCGCATACAGATGATCCACAGGGATATCAAAAAAACCCTGAATTTGCGCAGCGTGGAGATCCATCGTTAGCACCCGATTCACCCCTGCCACAGTGAGAAGATTCGCTACGAGCTTGGCTGTAATAGGGACACGGGGCTCTGCCTTTCTATCCTGACGAGCATACCCAAAGTAGGGGATAACAGCCGTAATACTCGCTGCCGAAGCCCTCTTCAAGGCATCAACAAGAATCAAGAGCTCCATCAGATTTTTGTGCCCAGGATTCGAAGTAGGTTGGATGACAAAAACATCTGTTCCCCGAATATCCTCACGAATCTTGACAAAAATTTCCCCATCAGCAAACTCAGTAATATAGACATCAACCAAGTCCACACCAACATAACGCGCTATCTTCTCAGCCAGGGGACGATTCGCACGCCCTGCTATGAGCTTCAGATCACCCGTAGGCACTCGTTTCTCCTTTTAGAAAAACTGGGGCGGAAGGATTCGAACCTCCGAATGTCGGGACCAAAACCCGATGCCTTGCCAGCTTGGCGACGCCCCAGAACTCATTTCAAACAATCTTACGCAGACTGCTCGCTGTTGTATGCTTCCAGAATAGCGTTCTGCATCTTTTCACGAAACTCGGTGTTGATAGGATGAGCAACATCCTTCATCTCTCCACTCCGAGTCTTGCGAGAAGGCATCGCAATAAACAAACCACTATTCCCTTCTATCACCTTGATGTTGTGCACAACAAAGCTGTCATCAAAGGTCACAGAAGCATACGCTTTCAACTTGTTTTCACCTTCCACCTTCTTGATACGGATGTCGGTAATTTCCATAGGTCTATCCTCCTGTAGAAAATTAAAAAACCTCTCCAAAGCCTTTTTTATTCCTCGTGATACACAGGATCAGCACAAAAAACCTGTATACCACCGATGGCAGAAAACCGATGATAGTCAGCTTCCCGCCTTTCAGCCGACTCGTACACATATACCAGCGAAGAACCACTCCCGCTCATAAACGAAAGCGTAGTGCTCGCTTCACGATCCAGAGTCGCTTTCCATACAGCAAGATCTTTCCTCGCTGCAAACACAAAAGGCTGGAATTTATTATACACTATTTTGCGCAAAAAATCAAGTGAGACACGCCCTTTCGGAAGAATATTTTCACGAGAAGCATGGGGAGTGTAATCATCAATCAAACTATACGCCCACGCTGTGCTCACATGAATCCCCGGATAGACAATGAGAAAACACACGTTCTCCAAACGACTCTCAAGGGGTTCAACTTTTTCTCCCTTTCCACTCACCCATGCCATACCCCCTCTAAAGAAAAATGGCACATCACTCCCAATCCGTTCCCCAAGCGGCACCACTTCCTCCAAAGGAATGCCCTCTAAAAGAGCGAGAGCCCGAAGCACTGTTGCACCATTAGAACTCCCACCGCCAAGACCCGCCCCCATGGGAATATGCTTCTCTACACGAACGTGGTAACCATGCGAGACACCAAACCTCTCGCGAAAGAGTCGTATTGCCTTATGAATAGTGGTATCCCCTTCAACCTCCAGAGATTCAAAAACAATACTGTCCTTTTCTGATGGACTCACCTCAATCACATCAGAAAAACTCACCTCCTGAAACAAACTCTCGATGAAATGATAGCCATCTCTATCCTTTCCCACAACATCGAGATAGAGATTTATCTTGGCATAGGAAAGGAGTCTCATTCGATTGGCGTTCCTACCGTCTTCACATATTCTTTGAAGCGGTTTATCAATTTTTTCGTTATTGGTCCCACAGAACCGTTGCCAATCTTTCGCCCATCAATGGAGGAAATGGGCACCACTTCGGCTGCCGTTCCCGTCAAAAATACCTCATCAGCCACAAACAACTCAGCCCTGGTAAGCGGTTCCTCCACCACAGAGATGCCCATCTCACGAGCCAGATCCATCACCGTAGCACGTGTAATGCCAGGCAGAACTCCCATATAAACAGGGGGTGTATAAAGCACTCCCTTCTTGATCATAAAGAGGTTATCTCCCGTACATTCGGCTACATAACCGTCCTGATTGATCATAATAGCCTCTTCTGCACCAGCATTCTTTGCCTCTATCTTGGCGAGAATATTATTGAGATAGTTGAGAGACTTCACCATAGGATTCAAAGCCTCAGCAAGATTACGCCTCGTTGGCACTGTCACAATAGGAAGTCCATTCTCATAGTACTCATCAGGATACAGCTTAATCGTATCAGCAATCACAAAGATATTCGGTCGAGAACAAAGCCAAGGAGAAAGCCCTAACGTTCCAGCTCCCCGCGTCACTACAGGACGAATATATCCATCAACAATGGCATTTGCCTTACAAACGCTGATAATAGCCTTTTTGAATTCATCCTGAGAAATAGGTATCTCCAGCATGATAATTTTTGCAGAATTGTACAGCCGTTCTACATGTTCGTCAAGCTTGAAAATACGGCGATTGTAAGCACGGATGCCTTCAAAAACACCATCACCATAGAGCACACCATGATCAAAGACGCTAATTTTCGCCTCTTCCTGCGGAACCAGTTCCCCATTGAGATAAACAAACTTTCCCATAGGTTTCTCCTCTCTTTTCTCTTTATCCAAGATTAATAACATTATCACATCGTTTTGCCAATTCGTGGTTATGGGTGGCAACGATAAACGTCTTCCCCATACTCCTACAGAGATCCCAGAGCATTTCCTCCACCATCTCCGCATTGCGTTTGTCAAGACTCCCTGTAGGTTCATCGGCAAACACCACCAAAGGATTATGAATGAGCGCCCTCACAATCGCCACCCGTTGCCGTTCCCCTCCTGAGAGCTGATCGGAATAATGATGAAGACGATCCCCTAACCCCACTTTCTTCAATAACTCACAAGCATACTCCCTCTCTTGAGCACGAATCTCTCGCCCACCAATCCGAAGGGGAAGAAGCACATTCTCCAGCGCCGTAAAATCCTCAAGAAGATAATGATGCTGAAAGATAAAACCCACCTTCTGATTCCGAAAATCAGAAAGTCTTTCCTCGTCCAGCGTATCAATCCTTTCACCAGCAAACCAAACCTCCCCCGATGTTGGCCGATCAAGCCCAGAGAGAATATTGAGAAGCGTCGTCTTCCCACGCCCCGACTCCCCCATAAGAGCCACCATCGTTCCCGAAATCACACTCACATCCAGATTATCAAAAACAGCCACCGTATCGACAAGCGTCCTGTACACCTTTGAGAGAGATTTTCCACGAATCACCTCAGTCATTACGCAACACCTCAATCGGGCGAAGTTTGCCAGCCCTTATAGCAGGCCAAATCACTGCCACCATACTACACATCACCGACAACCCCATAATAATCATCAGATCCTCCAGCTGAATATGCATAGGGAATTCTCGTATATAATAAGCCGTTGGATCAAAAAATTCAAATTTTGTTGGTTTTTTCACAGGAAGCAGCCAGTGAAGAGCATAATATGCCACCGTATTACCCAAATTCACAAAACCTTCAATACCGTGGAGAATATTATTGAGATGCAAGGCAAAGAAAAGCCCAAAGAAAATCCCCACAGCACTCCCTACCACCCCGATCAAAAACCCATCCATAAGAAACACACTCATCACCGATTTTGGCCGCAGCCCCATCGCCTTGAGAATACCAATTTCCTCCCGCTTATCCAACACCGTTGCCATCATCGTCGAAAGAATATTAAAACACACCACGATAAAAAATATCGTCAGAATAATCCGCATCATCACCTTTTCGTTGCGAATATTAACGAGATTATTACGATTGAGTGATTTCCAGCTATACACATAAAAGGGAGATGTTTCCCGAATCTTTGGAAGCCACTTCTCTATCTGAAAGGGATCCTTCACACGAATCGCAAGCGAAGCCTTCTCCTCACCCGTTACCTCAAAGGCATCCTCCAAATTCACAAAGACAAGCCCCGCGTCATACTCGGCATATCCCGCCTCAAAAATACCTGCCACTTTAAACTTGTACTGAAGCAAACTCAAAAGATCATCATTCACCAGCGTAAGATACACCCAATCCCCCACCGAAACGCCCAGATTGTCCGCAAGGTTGTACCCCATAATAATCGCATGACGCCATTCCACATTGGTAATCTCTCCCTTTGTCAGAGCAAAACGTTTTTTAAACTCACTGTCATTCACATAAAAATCCTTTGGAAAAGCCTTCACCATCACCCCATAGGTGCCCAATGGACCTTTTATCAGAGCCTGCTGATCCAAAAAAGGCCTCACATCCACCACTCCAGGAAGCTTCTTCAATTCGAGAGCAAGAGACTCATAATCAGAAATGCCTCTCCCATAGCCATAAATCACCGCATGAAAGTCCTTTGAGGCAAGCTTGTCCATAAAATTGTAATGCATACCATTGGCAGCAGAAAGAATCACCGTTGCAGCCATTGCACTCACAATAATCGTGAGCAAGGCAATCACCGAGATCAAGGAAATGCCCCGATCCGATCCCTTAAACTTGAGATATTTCGTAGCAAGATAAAATACAACGTTCATTCAAGTATTCTCCCTTTCCTTCCGATATAAAAATATGTAGTATTATACACCAAAAAGGAAAATATGTAAACTTTCTTGACTTTTTTGTCGGGCAGCAATAAGATACTACTATATTAAAAAAACAAAAAAGGAGCGCGCGGTGGAATTTAGTCCCGATACAAACTACCTCGTGATTAAAGGACGGTTCAAAGCCACAGCATCGAGTTCCTATGGACTTTTTATTGTTTTTATGGACAATGTCACCAAGAATGTGGACAAGATAGAGATTGTTGCGTCTCACTTCAGTACAGTGTATGACACCAACATTAACATGCCCTGGAGTGAACTCCAAGACATCATCACCAAACTCCGCTGGAAGGGAGAATATGCCACAAGCCTCACCCACGATATCCAGTCCAGCCTCGAAGATCTGTTCCAGCCAGGTACAGGCCGTGGAATAGATATATGGAATGCCATCAAAAAGACCATGGTAAACAAGGCAGCCAACTTCTTTGAAGAGTTTTTTGCCCGTCCAACAGGGGACAAGGGAGTGAAGGTAGAGCTTGCCATTGAGACTATCACCAAAAGCGACATCGAAAATGTCAAAAAAATGCGCGAACAGCGAGATATACTTAATTCCCTCAACCTTCAGAATAACCAGCCCAAACCCCAACAAGCAGAGCAAAAACTCGAAGAAAGCGCCGTTGTGCTTGATGTTTCGCTTGTTCTCTCCCCTATTTCAGGTGTCCCGATCTACGAACTCAAAGAAGGCACAAAGATCTTCATCAAAATCACAGAACAAACCAGCCGAGGACAATACTTCAATGATCTTCTTGGAGCCTCCGAAGGCAATGAAATTCTCCCCATTCCTGCGACGGTAAAAAAAGTTTCCAAAGAAGGCAAGATCTACACCGTTCTCGTCGAAATTGGACCAGGAATCTATGGAAAATCTCTCGACGAAGACACCGTGAAAGTCAAACTCTATGATAGCAACCAGGACAAACGCAAACTTCAAAAAACCATCGAAGCCGCCCCCACGAGTATTGAACCCCTAAGTGAGACCCCGCCTTCTTCATCCAACGGAAGTTTTCTCTTTTGGGTCATGGGCGGTATCGGACTGCTTATTATCATGATCCTTGTCTACCTTGGTCTCGGACTGTAGATAGTGCTCTGCAATCCATGCAATCACCATAGAAGTTACCACCCCCACACTCATCAAAAAAACCGTATAGAGAATAATACCACGATTCATCCCAAGAAAGAGCGCCGCCGTAACACCCTGAGCAAGGGCATGCGCCCATCCTCCCCAGAGTGAAACCCCATAAAAAGAAAGCTGCCTCTGAAAAAGCCTGTGCATCACACTCATCACCACACTCGAAAAAAGCGATCCCGATAACGACAACCAAAACCCAAAAGAAATCAACGTTCCCCCAAAAAGATGACTCACCAGCACACGCAACAGCGCCACCTCCATTGCCAAGCGATACCTCGATCGCATCACAAGAAAAAGCGTCACAATGTTTGCTACCCCCAACTTGGCAAGGGGAAGTGGTTTAGGAAGCCACCCATCAATCACCGAGAGAAGCGACGCAATGGCAACAAAATACGCAACGAGAAACTCCTGTCTTTGCGGAGAAAGACTTTCAAAGCTATCAATATCACTCAGTAATCCCATCGAGTGTCTCCTTTTGCTGTGAACGAATGATGATCATCACCTTGTTGGGCATGCAGATAATAGCATCCCCTGTTCGATAAATCCATCCCTTGTGAACACAGATCTGATCACGACAGCTTGATTCCAGCATTCTCACCCTCCCCTGCCGAATCTCGACCTTTCCATGTCCCCCCTCCTGGGTATGCCACTCCACAACACGATCGCTATCAAGCTCATAGCGATAAAGAGCATCACCGACACGAATTTCAACCCAATCACCCCTATCTCCTCTCCACCCCACCAACAACAACCCCAAAAGACTCGCCACAATCACCACAAGGGAGAGAATATCCCCCCTCTTAACGCTTCTCAAAATACTCGACATGGAGATACGTTATCTTTGCCCGTTCCATCTCCTCATCCAAAAGACGTTGATACACCTTCACACGCCGTTCCTTTTCAAGATACTGACGGAGATCAGAACGAACACTCTCAAGACTTCGCTGTTTCCCTTCCACACGAGAAAGCAGCTTGTACACCACAAACCCTCCCTCTGGCAAAAGCATGGTGCCAATTTCAAGAGGAGACAAATCAGCCAAAACCCGCCTCACCTCTTCAGGAATACTTCCCTCCACAACATCCACATGATGCAAAAAAGTCTCACCCAAATCCTCAATGGATTTTTGAAGAGCAAGAATATCCTGTTGCTTTTTGAGAGATTGTACCACCTCTTGCAGTTTCTCCTGATTTGCAGCAGATATTTCATAAAAAGTATACAGCGTTGGTTCTTTAAGAAACTGCATATTCATTTCATAAAACGATGAAACCGTGCCATCAGTAATAGGTTCCTCCTCCTCCATCTTGTTCAAGAGACGTTCGATCATGAGGTCCCCTTGCACTTCTCTTCTCACGTCTGCCTCACTGAGCTGAAACATCATGAGATTGTTCTCCCAATCCGCAGGGGTTTCAAAATTCGAACGGATGGCTTGCATTTCTGCATCAAGTTCTTCATCACCCACAACACAGCCCTCTCTTCGAGCCCGTTCAAGCAAGAGCGTCCGACTGATAAGGGCATTGGATGCCTCAACTCGAAGAAACTTGAGATTCTCTGGAGTAGGTTCATAAACACGTTCATCCTCCTCGAGTTGAATAATATAACGCACCATTGCCCGATCGATATCCCTATCGGTGATCACAACATCATTCACACGAATAACATCCATCTGATACTCTTCCTCCTTTGATAAGTGTATATTATACAACGTTATCAACAAAAAGGCAAGGAAGTCTCCTTCCTTCTCTCCAGTTCCAAAAGATCAGCAAGATCCTGCCAGGAAAGCCGTGTCAAAAACTCAGTATTGCTCGTAATGAGTGCGTGAAAAACATCCCGCTTCTTTTTCTGAAGAAGAAACATCTTCTCTTCGATGGTTCCCTCGGTAAACAGACGAAAAACGTGTACCATTCGCTTCTGTCCCAGACGATGAACCCGATCGATTGCCTGCTTTTCCACTGATGGGTTCCACCACGGATCAAGAAGAATCACCGTATCCGCACCCGTAATCGTTAATCCTGTCCCTCCAGCCCTCGTCGAAATCAGAAAAACAGGCATCTCACCCCGATTAAAATCCTCAACCAGTTCAACACGCCGCTTTGTCCTTCCATCAAGATAGAGATGTTCAACTCCTATACTCTCAAGTTCCCTGCGAACAAGACTCAAAAGCTCCACAAACTGACTGAATACCACAACCCTGTGCTCACTATCCAGCGCCTGGAGAACAAGTTCTCGCAGGGCTCGCATCTTGATAGGCTCCTCCCGACAGGAAATACCCACAAGTTCAGGATGAAGACAAATCTGACGCAAACGAGTAAGCCCCGCCAAAAAATACGACACAGCCTGCTGTGTGGCATTCCGATAGTCTCTCTCATACACTTGACGAATATTCTCCACCGTGGCAAGATAGAGTGTCTTCTGCTCCTCAGTGAGATCCAACCATACCTCCTGTTCAATCTTCGGTGGAAGATCGGTAAGCACCTCGTCCTTTGTCCTTCGCAAAACAAAGGGACGAATGAGCTGACGAAGTTTTTCATACACCTGAGATCGGAGAGAAGGATCCCCCTCCTGCAAAGGAAGTTGGAAATTCTTCACAAACCACTGATACGACCCCAAAAAACCCGGCATAAGAAAATCAAAAACCGTCCAAAGCTCTCCCACAGAGTTTTCTATCGGTGTGCCCGTAATGGCCACACGGTGATCTGCCTGAAGCAATCGTATCGTCTGTGTCCGTTTGGCTTTTTTGTTCTTGATATGCTGGGATTCGTCAAGAACACAGAGATGAAAACGTTTCCCATGGTAGAACTCTCGATCCTGATGCACAATCGTATACGAAGTAATCAGCACGTCATAGTCATCGCTCTTTTCTTGCTTTTGCCTGCGTTCCTCTGGAGAACCTTCCATCACAACAAAGTTTAGCTCTCCTCCTACAAACTTCTCAATCTCCCTTGCCCAGTTATGCATCAGAGCAGTAGGAGTAACAATGAGTATTTGCCCTCGCCCCTTCAGCGAAAGAATAAAAGCAATCATCTGCAAGGTTTTGCCCAACCCCATCTCATCAGCAAGAAACCCACCAAAATTACACCGATAAAGAAAATGTAGCCACCAAAACCCTAATTTCTGATATCCCCTCATTACCCCTTCAAGCACCTCTGGAATCTTCACCGACTGATCAAGAGCCAAACCATCCTGCAAAAAATTTGCATACTGCTGTGGAAGAGACACCTCAAATGATCGAAAGCTCGGAGCCTGACGCAGAACCTCATGAAAGGCAAACATATGAGCGGGATGGATATGTCTCCCCTTCCCCGTATATTCGAGAAACCACAACCCTTGCACCCTATCCACCCATTTCCGCTGCTCTTCAGGAAATGAAAGAATCTCTTTCCCACGAAGAATATACCCAAATTCACGCAAGCGTGCAAGTTGTTCTTCTGAAAGCACCTCTCCCCCCGCCTCAAAGTGGAAATCCACATCCAGCCAATTCATCTTTCCGGGGGCAAGCTTAATCTCAACGCGATCAATCTCCCCCCTCTTCCACCCAAGCTCCTCAACAAAGCTCAGCTTCTCCTCAAGTGCTGGAAGATAGTGACCAAAGAGTGCCTCTAAATCACGAGTGAGCACAACATTCTGCTTCACCTCTCTCAGAAAGGCAGAAAAACTCTCCAGCGTTTTCCTCACAACGAGAGAAAGACGCTCATAAAAAAGACTCCCCTCCTGAACATACACCACCCCCTTTTTGTCTCGCAGAACCACACGCTTTTTCTCAGCAAGCACGCGAGCCATTTCCTCAAACATCAGGGGAAAACGCCTCCCCCCAAATGAGAGATAAAACCCCATTTCAAAAAAACCATTCTGAATTTCGCGGAGATCAACTTCTATCTTCCCCTCTCCCACTTCAACAACTTCAGGAAGTTCCAGATCAAAGCTCTTCTTCAACGAAACAGCCGAAGGGAAAAAATGCGACATATACTCCATATCCACAGCTACCTTTCCATTCCGAAACAAATCAGGAAGCATCTCCTTTGCAAAGGGAAATGCTAAAAAACGCATAACCTTCCCCTGAAGCAGAAGCATCACCGTGGTTGTAACAATGAGCGTTCCCGGAGTGTGATGACGAATCTCAAGGGGATCAAGCGAAACCTCCCCTTTCCACATGACATACCGACGCTCATACTTCCAGTCAGAAAACCGACAGAGCCCCTCCAAAAACCACGCCTCAAAGGGAGCAAAAAGCACAAGCTCAAAGGGATGCTCCCGATGATCCGTATTCCACGAGTAGGAACGAAACGACTGCAAAAACTCATACGCCTCCGGTTCAAGAAACACTTCCCCCGAAAAAATATCAACCTCATCTCGAGAATGTTCAAACCACTCACGCAGCCCAGCATGACGAATATCAAGCGTCGCCTTAATCTTTTCGACCTCCTTTGAGCTTTTATCAGTTATCATCTCAAGATGCACAGTATACCATTTCATACACTTCACTCCCAATGCTTCATAGTAGCGAAAAAGGCCCGTTTTGTCAAGTATGATATCATTCTTTTCACCAGCCTGCCAGTATTTTCTGTTATCGAAACAGAACAAAAAAGAGTGAATTTAAGAATGGGGCGCAATGGGGTTTTATGTGGTGAGGCTGGCATTTGCCCCCTCTTGAAATGCTTGGAGCATCGTCCTCTTTTTTCGACAGCATAAACCATTACAGCACTTTTCTATTGCAAAAATTGAGATATTTTGTATTGTTCTGTATACTATAGCCATCCTTTCAAGTAAGAGGTCGGGTCATGATCAGAGAAGAATGTGGTATCTTTGGCATCTATGGTCAACCAGAAGCCGCACGATACGTGTATCTCGGGCTTCACTTCCTCCAACATCGGGGACAGGAATCATGTGGTATTATCAGTTCTGATCAACATTCTCTCTACAAACAGATAGGACTCGGCAAGGTCTCTGAGTTTTTCGACGAAATCAAGCTCAACTACCTTAAGGGCGATCAAGCAATCGGCCATGTGCGCTATTCCACAACAGGATCGCCCACCCTCGTCAACACTCAACCCCTCTCTGCCATGACCAGCAAGGGACCTCTTGCCATTGCCCACAATGGCAATCTCACCAACGCTTCCGTTATCCGAGAAGAGCTTATGAAAAATGGACAGACCTTCTCTACCACCAGTGATAGTGAAGTGATTCTTCACCTCATCGCTCGTGCCCCCTTCTCCGACATCATTGAATCAACCCAATGGGCACTTTCCCAACTGGAAGGGGCTTTTGCCATACTGGTGATGAACAAAGATACCATCATCGCAGCTCGAGATCCCCATGGTTTTCGCCCCCTCGTCATTGGTTCTCTTGGCGAAGCTATCACCCCCGCCGCCCAGACCTATGTGATCTCCTCAGAAGACACAGCCTTTGGTATTGTAGGGGCTCAGCGCATCCGCGAACTTAACCCCAACGAAATGGTCGTATTCTCCAACGAAGGAATGCGCTCATTGTCAATCTCTTCTAAAAATAGCCCTCATCGACAGTGCATTTTTGAACTCATTTATTTTGCCAAACCATCATCCTGCGTCTTCAACACAAGCGTGTATCACTACCGCTACGAAATCGGCAAACAACTCGCAAGGGAATTTCCCGTTGAGGCTGATTATGTCGTCCCCGTTCCTGATTCTGGCATCGTATCCGCTCTTGGCTACTCAGAAGAATCAAAAATCCCCATGGCTCTTGGGCTGATTCGCAGCCATTATGTGGGGCGCACCTTCATCGAACCATCCCAAAAAATCCGTGATTTCGGTGTGCGTATGAAGTTTATGCCTGTACGCGAAATCATCGAAAACAAACGCATCATCCTCATTGATGATTCGATCGTTCGTGGAACCACCTCCAAAAAGATTGTCCAGATTATTCGAGATATGAAACCCAAGGAGGTTCATTTCCGTGTAGCCTCGCCTCCTGTTCGTTTTCCCTGTTTTTATGGAATTGACTTTTCTCGCCCAGAAGAACTTCTCGCCAACAAACTTCAAACACTTGAAGAAATCGCTCGTTTCATTGGCGTAGACTCCGTGGGATATGTGAGTATTGAGGGTCTTTTCCCAAAAGACATCGCAGAAAAAAACGCATTCTGCCGCGCATGCTTCGACGGTTCCTACCCAACCCCTATCCACAACGTCAACAAGGAGAGTTTTGATCATGAAATCTACCAAGCAAACATTCGATAATCTTCGTGAAACCACCATCGCCAAACACTGCGTCCACCAAGGAAAGTCGTTCTCCTTCTGGAGCGATGAGGTTGTTTTCCCCAATGGCAAAACAGGCAAACGAGACTATGTAAACTATCCCCATGCTGTTGCCATCCTCCCCCTCATAGACAACAAGATTCTCTTCATTCGTCAGTATCGCTATGCCCCTGCTCAAGTGTTACTTGAAATCCCTGCAGGCAAAATGGATCCTCACGAGACCCCTACCGACACCGTTCGACGAGAGCTCCGTGAGGAAACAGGATACGATGCCACTGAGATTACGCCGCTTCTTTCCTATTATCCTTGCCCTGGCTATAGCACAGAGAAAATCCACACCTATGTTGCCCGTGGACTTGTCCCCTCTCCTCTCTCCATGGATGAAGACGAATTCATCGTTACAGAACTCCTCTCTTTTGAGGAAGCGATGAAGGCTATCTCAGACGGTACCATTCAGGATGGAAAAACTATCCTCGCTCTCTTTGCCTACCAAAATATGTTCACTCAGGAGTAAATACGATGACCTACCAACTCATCAAAGAATTCACCTTTGACGCAGCCCACAATCTCACAAACTACAACGGTAAATGCGAACACCTTCATGGACACACCTATCGTCTCCAGGTTACCATCCGTGGACAAAAAAACGAAGAAACCGGCATGGTTTGCGATTTCGCCGAACTCAAACAAATCGTGACAACGCATGTCATCGACAAGCTCGATCATACTTACCTTAACGACATCGTTCCCCTTTCCACGGCAGAAAATCTTGCCACCTGGATTGCCAAAACCCTTGAGCAGCCCCTCCGTCAACGCAACCTCTCCCTTGTTCGGCTTGTTCTCTGGGAAACACCGGGGAGTGCCGTAGAGCTTCTCCTTTAAAAAACAAAAAGTGAGGTGCCTATGATTACTATTATTACATCAGGCGAATCCCACGGAAGAGGAATGATCGCCACCATTACTGGCGTTCCCTCTGGAGTTGAAGTAGATACAAACTTCATCAACACCCAACTCAAACTCAGACAACAGGGATACGGCCGTGGTGGAAGAATGAAAATCGAAACCGATACCGTCGATATCCTCAGTGGTGTAGCATCGGGGAAAACTACAGGCTCACCCATCACACTCATCGTCTGGAACAAGGACTGGGAAAACTGGAAAAACACCACCCCTACCCCTATCCTTACCCCTCGTCCTGGCCACGCCGACCTCATAGGCATGTATAAATACGGACACCTCGATGACGCCCGCAAGGTACTCGAACGAGCAAGTGCAAGAGAAACCGCCGCTCGTGTTGCTGCTGGTGCCCTGGTGAGGCTCTTTCTCAAGCCTTTTGGTATTGACGTTTTTTCCCATATTGTAAACTGGGGAGGGATCACACCATCCCAATCAGCCTCTACCATCGATGAACTCCGTCAAAAAACCCAAACCTCCCCCTTCCGATGGCTTGGAACAGAACACGATGACGGCCTCCTCACCGAGCGCATCAACGAAGCCATGAAAGGCGGATACACCCTCGGAGGAATCATTGAAACCATCATCGACCCTGTTCCTCCTCTCCTTGGCTCCTACCAAACCGCTGAACAAAAACTCGATGCCCGCCTTGCCTCTGCCGTTTTAAGCGTTCAAGCCATCAAAGGCATTGAATTCGGACTGGGGTTTGAGTACGCCAACAAACCGGGAAAAGAAGCAATGGATGCCATCTACTACGGCTCTCAAGGCTACTACCGAAAAACCAACTATGCTGGTGGTATCGAAGGTGGCATGTCCAATGGCAACTCTATCGTTTTCAGAAGCGTCATGAAGCCCCTCCCCACGCAAATGTCTCCTCTTGAGACCGTTAATATCCAGACCAAGGAAGAAGCCCTTTCTGTCAAAGAACGCTCGGATGTGACAGCCGTTTATGCGGCAAGCATTGTCATCGATGCTGTTGTCGCCCCCGTCATTGCCAATGCCCTCCTTGAACGCTACGGAAGCGATCACCTTGACCGTATTCTCGAAGCATTTGAACGAGATCCAGCCCTGCACGAGCTTGGATACAAGGCAATCTCCCACCCACGATAAGCTTTCCCTAACATTTCACCAAATCACTCAAGACTAAGCCACCAAATGCCGAAAATAAAAGAGATAAGGGGTGGTGTCATGCCAGAAGGCGTTGCCTTTCAGATTGCAAACTACAAAAAGGGTGGTTATATCATTGTTGAAGATGAGGAAAACAGCGAGGAATTCTACATCATCCGACAGGGAAAGGTTGTAGAATACCGCTCCGTTTCTGTTGTCCAAGAGGAAGAACAAGGCACCGTTCTGAGCACAGGTGATTTCTTTGGCGTGCTCTCCGCTATGGCAAAACGTCCTCGTATTGAAACAGTCCAAGCCATTGAGGACACCTCCTGTATTGTTGTAAAACGCAACCAATTTGGCGACCTCATCCAAAAAAATACTGCCATAGCAATGAAGATCCTTCGCTACTTCGGCAAGCAACTTCGCTACTACGATTCACAACTCACCAAGCTTCATTTTAAAAACTCTCTTGAAGAAGATCCTTACCACCTCTTTGCCATCGGAGAGTACTTTTTCAACAACCAACTCCTCACCCAGGCAGCCTATGCCTACCTTCGTTATATCAAGTACTGCCCCGACGGAGGGTATGTCAACCAGGCAAAAATCAAACTCGCCAAAATCAACCCATCCCCAGAACAACTCCAACCCAAGAAAGAAAACTTTTACTCCATTTACGAAGACAACCAGATCATCTTCCTCGAGCACGAACCAGGCAACGAACTTTATATCATTCAGGATGGCAAGGTCAAGATCACCAAACTTGTAGGGAACAACGAAGTGCTTCTTGCTGTTCTCAAAAAAGGTGACATCTTCGGAGAAATGGCACTCCTCGACAATAAACCTCGAAGTGCCAGTGCCATTGCCTACGGTCCAACCAAGCTCATGGCTATCAACCGAGCCAACTTTGAACCAACCGTTCAAGCCCACCCCGAAATCGCCAGCAAAATCATTGAACTCCTCAGTGAAAGGATATGGCTCATCTACAAACAGCTCTCTAACAGTCTTATTCCAGACGCCGTGGGGAAACTTTACGATGCCCTCTACACCCAGCTCCAAAAATCCCGTATACCCATTCGACCAGGTACCAGCCATGTATTCGACTTTGGCCCCGATGAGATCATCAAGTTCGTAGGCTTCTCAAACAACGAAGGAAGACTCCACCTCAAGAGACTCATGGATCAGGACAAAACCATTCAAATCATCGACAACAAGATCGTCTGCAAGGATATTGCTTCCCTTGAAAACAGCCTCAAGGTAATCAAACGCCAGCTTGAAATCGAACGGAAAAAACGCTCAGGTGGCAACTCCTCTTCTGACATGCCGCCCTTAATCTGAGGAGAAACGCCATGCTCCTTTTCGTCTATGGAACTCTTCTCAGTGGACAAGAACAGCACTCCCTCTTAGAAGATGCACGCTTCATTGGCAAAGCAAGAACTCGAGGCACCCTCTACGATCTCGGTGAGTTTCCTGCTCTCTGTACCCATGAAATCAGAGGTAATGTCTATGGTGAACTCTACGAAATAGACGAAAACACTTTTGCTTTTCTCGATGAATACGAAGGCTACTCTCCCCACAATGAAAAAGATTCACTCTACCTCCGTGTTGAGATTACCTGCTATACCGCTCAAGGCTCAGCCGTAAAAGCCCAAGCCTACATCATGCCCGAACACCAACTCAAACGATTCCTCAATATTGAAATTATCCCCTCTGGAAGGTGGGAGCAGCGCTAAAGAAGTGACGTTCCACTCTGATAGTTATTAATTGTCACCTTCAAATCCACAAAGCGAAATCCCACAATATAAAAAGCTGCAATACGTATTTCATAAGGCGTCCGATTCTCATCATCCAGCATGGTAAAATAAATCCCAAGCCCGCCAGTCTCCTTGACTTGAATCGCTGGAACCTTCTTCCCCTTATAAGAGACGGTGATTTTGCGGTAGCTAAAAGAGGTAGTATAAACCTCATCTCGATGCTTATAACTCACCCTCACCTCTTCCTTTGGATCAAGTTTGTCATAATCCAATGCCCGAAAATAGAGAAGCAAGGTACTATATTCCATTACGGGCAATTCTGCCTTGAGTTCGTTTCGCTGATAATTCCTTGTTTTATGGTAGTACTCGCAGCGTTTCTCCTCAATAAAAAAATAATGCCTTATATGATCCTCCCACTTCCCCTCTTTCACAAATCGCTCATTGTACACAGGAAGAAGCCTCTGCGGATCAAAGATTGTCACATCCCTATCATCCATGTCATAGAGATGACGAAGATCCTCTCGTGTCAAAATTCTCCCATGAGCCATAAAATACACCATCCCATTGATATTGGTTCTCCCATCCAACCGCATGTAATAGTTACCCACATACTGACCAAGAATATAGATCCTCAGAGAAAACCTTTCTCCATACTTAAATGGAAGGGGAGAAAGAGTCGTTGCCTCCCCGTACATAACCCCTGCAATAATGATCATCAAAAAAAGCACTCGCTTCATACCTACTCCTCACCAATAAACCTACCACCATTTCCCCTAAAAATCAACTCTTGCCCCAATATAAATCTTTCCCTCCGATGATATTTGAGCCCCAAAAGAAAACCCTTCCTCAAAGAGGTACATTATCCCACCTTCAGTGCTCCACAACCGATTGTTCCAGTAGATTTCCCGCATACCCAGTTGCCAGTTCTTCCAGCGAAGAGCCTGCTCACTTCGCACACCCCAAATCCCCTCTCGTTGCACAAAATTTGCCTCCTCCAAAAGCAACACCGAGAGACTTCCAGCCCGAAGGCTCGTAGCAAGACTCGATTGCAATTGGTAGTGATAGTCCTCGAGACTGTAGGTTTCTGGCTCTCCATTGTAAACGATCACTGTATTCTTCCAAAAAAACCATGGCAAGGTGAGATTAGCCGTCACGCCCATGGGAATAAGATGGCGATAATCCCCCTGTGAGTACGAAACATAGAGATACTCATTTTTCCAGCCCAAACGAATACCACTCGCATTCACAGGCTGCTCTCGATACCACGGAGAAGCATCAAACTCCCCCGGATTACCAGCACGCACATCAGCGGGAACGAGTAAAAAACTCTCTCGATTCCAACGGGGAATGGCTGCACCACGGAAACTCACAAAAAAACCACCCTCTGAGAGTTCAATACCATAGTCGTAGAGTGTAATATTAGGCAGAATATACCCATAATTTGTCTCGGGAATATGCGTATCACCATAGCCCTCCAGTGTTACCCACCATGTCCACAAGCGGTGGATCTGTTCCAGCTTCACATAGGCATACCGCAAATGAAAGGTATTGGTATGCGCCCCATAGGTAAACAATCCACTCGTATGAAGAGCGATACCCTGATTGGAAGATAGCCCAACCTCATGAATGGGATCGACAAACAAACCATTGGTAGTCAGCAAAAACCAAACAAATAAAGAAGACATAACTCCTCCTTAGTTTTCTCTCACAGGAAACTCGTACTGAAACTCCACCCGTATCAGCTGATCGTAACGTATCATCTTCCAATCATAAGGAGACGTTGTCGATGGCAGGAATGTGCCATTCACAAACCCCAAGGTAAAGACCGCCCCATTAACAATCTTCTGTTGATAGAACACATTCACGCCGGCATACAAAGGCACACGATAGAAGGGATCCCCCTCAATCGAGACAAACTTCTCTCCCTTGCCAAGCCATTCACTACTCACAAACAAGTGGGGCACCACACGCCAGTTTTCAAAAGAAAGATCCCATCTCGTATAGAAAGCCTGCCCAAACTGGTTGAGTTCAGGACGATTATCCCTATCGGGCAAAAAGTAAGAAACAAGATAGTAAAAACCACTTCGTTTGCCTACGGACGGAAACTCCCACCCAACAGAGCCCACATAGTTCTCTGTGATGCCAATCACATGCTCATGTTCATGACCTCCATTGTGCCAGTAGTGAAACGCAAAATAGAGAGGGATTTCTGCCACCCCCTCCTGAATAAGTCCCACATCAAACCTTTCCCGATGGTTGGTCGTATCAGCAAGCTGCCAATTCATATAGAGTTCACCCTTTGTCCAACGATCCTGCCAGCGAAGTTGTGCCCCATACTCATAAAATCCATGCGAAAACCTTCCCTTGGGAAAGTTCTCATAATCAATCGGTACCTGTGAAAGAGAAATAAGTCGTATCCTCGGGACAATCTCTGTCAACGGATCCAAGATAGGTTCAATAAAAGCATGATCCTTTTCCAATGTTCCCAAAGACAACCAAAGAAAAGGAGCCAGACGAAGACGCGTCTGCACCAAACAAAACACATCAGAAACAGGATACTCCTGCTGAAAGGGCACAACAACCCCTACTCCCAGCTTTACCGAGACCTGATCACCCGAACGTATCACCACATACGGCTGAACAAGATTTTCAAAGTAGGTAAGCGTTGTTCGTGTTTCCTCCCAGGCTGTCCCACTCTCACCGTTATAAGCATACACCTGATTGTACACTCCAAGATCAACTTTCGCCACCATCAAAACTGGCAGTATCCCAAGCAAAAAGGCATACTGTTTCATTTATTTTCTCCTTTCATTTGATTACCATAATGTATATGATAACGAGAAAGTCTCAAAAAAGCCATTATCGATGCACAACAAGTACCCTCGGTAGATCCTGATAGTCATGTTTCACACTCGAACGAAAGCCCACCTGTGCAAAGATCTCTTGCACTCTCTCCCACTTATAATCCACCTCCACTACAACATAGCCATTCTCTGCAAGATGATCACGAGCATAAAAAGCCATCCTCCGATAAAAGAGAAGCCCATCCTCTCCCCCAAAAAGTGCCCTTTTCGGCTCATGAAGACGGACCGCTCTATCAATCATCTCAGCATCCTGAGGAGCAATATACGGTGGATTGGAAAGAATAAGATCATAATGTTTTTTCGGAGGATGCGAGAGAAAATCACAGCGAAAAACACGGACATTGTTTCTTCCAAGACAACGGGCATTCGCACGGGCTATCCACACAGCACGAAAAGAAACATCAATGGCATCAATCTTCGCATCAGGAAAAAGTGTCGCCATGGCAATGGCAATCACCCCCGTTCCCGTTCCCACATCCAGAATAGATCTAAAATTTCGATGAAGTTCCTCCACAGCGTATACTACATGCTCGGTATCAGGACGGGGAATAAGTACCCCAGGAACAACAGAAAACCTCATGCCATAAAAATCCACATATCGAACGAGATAGGCAAGCGGTATTCCTCTAGCGCGGGCAACAACAAGTCTTTTGAATCGCCAACGCTCAGAGAGGGAAAGTTTCTTCTCCCACTGAAGAAAAAGCTCTTTTATCTCACATCCTAAAACAAACGCAAGAAGATAACGTGCCGAAAAATCAGGATCACGCATATCCGTTAATCGTAAAAGCTGCACTGCCCAACGATATAAATCAACCCCTCTCATTAAGCCTCAAGGTTTTTAAGAAGTTCTTCCTGCTCACTCAAAATCAGGTTATTGATCAGTTCATCACAATCACCATCCATGATCATATCCAGCTTGTAGAGAGTGAGATTGATACGATGATCCGTTACCCGATTTTGGGGATAGTTGTAGGTGCGAATCTTTTCAGATCGGTCCCCCGTTCGAATAGCACTTCGACGAAGCGTTGTCTGCTCCTGAAGTTGTTTTTGGATCTCCAGATCAAGAAGCTTTGCCCTCAACATACGCATAGCCGAAGCACGATTCTGAAGCTGCGAACGCTCCTCCTGACAGGCAACAACAATCCCCGTTGGAATATGGGTAATACGAACAGCAGATTCTGTTTTGTTCACATACTGACCACCAGCTCCCCCCGCACGGAAGGTATCAATCTTGAGGTCATCCGGATTGATCTGAATATCCACCTCGTCTGCCTCCGGCATCACCACAACAGAAGCCGACGATGTGTGCAAACGTCCACTTGCCTCCGTAGCAGGAACACGCTGCACACGATGAACCCCCGACTCAAACTTGAGATGCCCATACACATCCTTTCCCTTTACAGAAAAGATAATTTCCTTGTAGCCACCGAGCTCATTTTCATTGAAATCCATGACTTCAATTTTCCAGCGTTTCCGCTCAGCATAACGACTGTACATACGGAAAAGATCCGCGGCAAAGAGTGCCGCCTCATCACCACCCGTTCCCGCACGAATCTCCATAATGATGTTTTTACTCTGGAGTTTGTCCTTGGGAAGCAGGAGAAAAAGAATCTCCTTCTCAAGCCTCTCTTTCTCCTCCTCTAAATGGGGGAGCTCCTCTCGAGCCAGCTGTTTGAGTTCATCATCAGAAGAATCCATAATCTCTTTGTTCTCTGCTATCTGCTTCTCTAGCTTCATGATACGGTTATAAATGTCAACAAAAGGCTCAAGATCAGCTCTATCCTTCGCTATCTTGATATACTCCTGAGAACCGGGCGAGAGTGTTGAAAGTTTCTCTCCCATTTGTTCATACTTCTTCATCAACTCAATAGCTTTGGGATGCATACTTCTCTCCTTTCAAGACATTTATTATAGCACAAAATGCCAAAACAGGCAAACAAAGAGAGATTGTGTCATACCAACAAAAAAGAGGGCCCTCTGCTTTCTTTGCCTCAGTTTTCTCTGACCATAGAAAGGTAAACTGAAATAAGGTAAGAGCAAAAAGCGTTGAAAGAAGGCAACTGGCAAGTCTGCCACCCCAATTTTCAGTCGGTGTGTTGTTCTTTTCAAATGTGCGTTTCATTGTTGCCATGCCAAGTTGTTTATTAAAAAAGCACCCCAAATGGGGTGCTTTCTCTTACTCTTTCACAAGTACCAGCACTTCGTACTGTTTCACTGGAACAGAACCCGACTTCCCTCCATCAGATGCTCCTCCATTTTGATTGGCAATAATCCTCCAGCTTCCTGAGGGGAGGGTCACTGATGTATCAGCCCCTGCATTGTACACAACAAATAACTCATGGGTTCCACCCACCAGATGGTTGGTAACAAGACTCCAGACTCCAGCATTCCCACTCTTCACATGGGCATCCACCTCATCCCACGTTGTCCATCGAAACTCAGGATAGGTTTTTCGGATATAAATAAGATTGGTATAGTACTGATAAACCTGCTGATTGGAGAGTTTGAGAGCCCAGCGAATCTGGTTCACATTATCCCCGGCATTATATGAGTTCTTTGCCTTGTCCCAACCCTCTGCTGCCTTACTTCGGAGGAATTCATCACCAGCATGGAGAAAGGCAATACCCTGTGAGGTAAGAATAATCCCTATGCCAAACTTATCAATATTGGTAGCAGCTACACCTGTCCTTCCACAGTAAGTTATCTTATCCCACCAGCAGAGATTATCGTGTGCTGAGATATAGTTGATTGACTGCTCGGGATCGTAAGCAAACATAGAATCCCAATTATCCGCAAGGGCATAAACACCCTTGGTATACATGATGGATCCCCGCACTCCCGCCGGTATACCACCATTCCAATCAGGTGGAGTACCAAAGGCAAACCCTGTCACATATCCATCATTCTCTCCTTTGAGTCTCTCTCGATACTTGGGATTGAAAGCCCCCACATGAGCACTGGCAAGAAGCGGCATCTTCCCCAGCCGTACCTTGGTACTCTCCGCGGGATCAGCAGCATAGCCATTCCAAGGTTCGCCGTAGAGAAGCAGATTGCGATCGGAATACTTGCTGTTCAGATACTCCCCCCACTTCCTCACCTCATCATAGGGGAAAATACCGATAAGATCAAAACGAAAACCATCAACATTCATATTGGTGACCCAATATTCCAGTGAATCGCGAATCATTCGACTCACCATAGGCTGACTGGCATCGATAGAATTACCACAACCCGAGAGATCGTTTGCAGTATAATACCCGCTGAAAATATACTGGAAAACATCCTTGTTATAGGTATGATTGTATACCACATCCATAATCACACGAATCCCTCGCTTGTGGAACTCGTTCACCATGGTTTTAAACTCCTTGATGCGGTTGGTAAAATCGTTTGGTGTAAGGGAGTACTGTTCCTCGGGGACATTGTAGTTCCAGGGATCGTAACCCCAGTTGTACATGGGTGTATAAAAGTCATATACGGGCATAAGCTGAACATGGGTAACCCCCATCTCAACAATATGATCAATACCCGTTTTCAAACCACTGTAGGTCGTCCCACTTTCCACCATACCAAGAAATTTCCCCTTTTTGGAAGATGTGCCATTCCAACTACTATCAATAGTAAAGTCTCTCACATGCACCTCGTAGATAATAGAGTCCTCGCGATTGGCAAGTGATGGTCGGGGCGCCCATCCACCATCGGGATCGGTTATATTCGTAAAGGGATCAATAACAATATTGGTCAAACCATTGGCTGTTACCATTGTCCCATAGGGATCCCGCACCATGCTGCCATTAACCTTGAAGTAGTAGGGCTTCAACCAGTGGTTGCCAACCACATGGACAAAGTAGATGGAATTTGGCTCTGCTTCAGGGTAGAGAGGCAGATTGGTAGGTGACATGGTGTACTCGCTGCCATCCAGCCAGAGTTTGACTGTTTTGTTTCCTGGTACCCAAATGGCAAAGGTGCTTCCTTCGGGAGTATATACAACCCCAAGTCGTGTTCGATATTCAGTTGTGCCCTTTGAAAAGGTATAAGTGTTGGAATTGGTGACGCTCGAATTGTACCCCATCACCACCAGGGTACAGCTCTCTCCAGCAGTCATATCACTCCCAATGGTAATGGTTGTATTGTCCGTGTAGGAAACAAAAGGCGATCCATTGGTTGAATACGCCGCCTGCGGAGAAACTCCACTCACTCGCAGTTTCACCACCACGGTATTGGTGAAGATGTAGGTCTCCGCCTCAGCCCATGCATAGGGTTCTTCGGGATTGTAATCATACCAGCTGTTGTTTGTCCAGTACCAACCCGTCCCTTTGCGATAGAGATCGGGGGTTTTCACCGTAGTATCGCCGGACTTGTCCTTGAAGAGCAGAGCGCTCTCCTCCCTCCCGGGAATCACATAGCGATACCATCCATTCCCAACATCTTCCATAGCAGGGCAGAACGCCCATATTGTCCCGTTAGGCCAGTAGTGGATGTAAGCTCCAGCCCAATCAGCAGGCTTTTTGAAATACACTGTCAGAGAAGCACCACTCCCACCACCACTACTCCCACCATTCGTTGTCACCCCACAGGCAGTGATAAAAAGGCTAACAAGAACCACACCAAAAAGGAATCTCCATTGTTTCATAAAACCATCTCCCTTCTGTGAACATCCATTTTTGGCATATAGTATAGCACAGTAAAAATTTTTGTCAATGGTAAGAAAGAGAACAAAAAACTTTTCGCGTTTCCCAACAATATCTTTTTCACTTTCTTTGCCCGAAGGCCAAAAGTTTGCCTAAAAACGCCCTTCCCAGGCCCCTACAAGGAGTCTATCATGCCGTTTTTGAGTTCTTCAAGGATACGCTGAAGGGTTGTCCGTTTTACGAGAGTATCATCCATCCGTGCCATACGCCCACGAACACCCTTATTCAAAACCACCTTGATATTGTACTCCGCTTCAGGATAGAGAACATTAATTTTATTTGCCATATTTTTCGCATTGTAAAAGTTGAGAAGTGCCCTAGCTTCATACTCCTGTGCCATTTTTGGATTCTGTTTTGCAGCCATAAAGTACACCACCCCCAGATTATTGTAGGCTCGGGCAAGCTGCGTGAAAACCTCTCGATGGCGAAGAGAGTCGGGATTAATATACTTAATTCGTTTGGCAATATCATTGAAATAATCAATCGCCTTGAGATAATTCACCTCCGCGAGGTCTCCAACACCCATTTTCTGGTAGATGTTTCCGATAGCATAGGAATAATAAGGATTCAACGGATCGGTTGTATAGATTTCCGAAAGAACCCGTAAAGCCTCTTCGTAGTTGCCATACTTGTAGTACAACCATGAGAGATTATAAAACAGCTTGGAATCAGGAGCAAGCCTATCGATCTGTCCCATTTGGTATAACTGATACGCCACCTTGTAATACCCCAATGCCTTAAAAAGCGCCCCTTCCTCATCCTTGAAAGCAAGATCGTTGTAAAAATAGAGATGCCCAAGATTCACATAGGGTTTGTAATAAAACGGTGCAATGCGCTGGGCTGTTTCAAAGAGGGAAATAGCCATTCTCTTCGGTTCAGGGCGTTCGTCCGTCGTGTAGTAGATTTCACCCATGAGGTTATAGGCTTTGGCGTTGGAGGGATTCAGCCCCACCGCATTGGAAAGAGCCCACAGAGCCCTCACAAAATCAAGATTAATAGTCTGAAATCTTCCATACTGATAGAGTGTTTCATCATAAACAGGTTTCTGGTTGGAAAACTTGTTCATCGATGGATCCAGCACATACCCCCCATCGCTTTCACGAATCTTGATCTTAATAAGCGGGATCAGTTTGTCCAAAACCTTTCGTGCGTCAGAGAGTCGTCGTTTGTCAATATAGTAACTCGCCAACCGAGTAAGAATAGGGAAGTTAATCGCCTTTTTGTTCAATTTCTCAATGATCTTGTACCGTCCATCGATGAGCGTTTCATTGGTAATACGAACCGCAATATCTAGTAGACGGAAATGAGCTCCTACATCGCGGGATTTTTTCATGAGGTAGGTTTCATAGAGATCATTGGCTTTTTTAAACTTTTCGAGGCGATCAACAGGATCCTGAATACGCTCTGCCCATTCCACATAGGTTTGTCCCAAGGCATCCACAACACCAAAATCACCCGCAGAACGCTTGTAAAGCCGCGTATACAAGGAAACAGCCTCTTCATAACGAGGGGGATAGAGCTGTTTGTTAAACTCAGCATAATTAAAAATCGTCTGCCTGTCTAATGGCTTTCTTTGCAAGACAGCCTCATACTTCTGACGAGCAAGTTCCCACTGACCAACCCCGGTGTATTTTTGGGCATAAATATTATGCCACTTCACACTGAACCCACCAATCTCCTTTCCCCGTTGAAATTTCTTCTCTGCAAAGACAAAATCCTTTTGATCAATGGCTTTTAAGCCCTTTTCATACTCCTTTGCCGCAAGGGCTGGTTGAACCACCCCTCTCCACATCAAGGCACCCAAAGCCACGGAGAAGAGGAGAATAAGAAGGCTCAATCCCCCTACCTTCCCTAACTGCTGATTGAGTTTTTCAGCCTTCAGAGCCTCTTCAGTGTAGATAACCTTCCGAGCAGGGGCTGCTGGTTGAAAAGCAGTGCGTCTTTCTACCTCAATACCCTTCAAATACCTCTGATCAAACACCTCAAAAGTAGCATCTGGCTCATTCAAAAGAAGCTTCACCAAGAGTTCTCTCAGGGTTTCCTCTGGAAGTTTCCCTTTAACAATAGCCTCACGGATACGCTGTCTTACATCAGGTTTACGGATACGGTTGATCCGCTCGCGAATCCTCACCGCCTTCTCTGGATCGAGCAAAAGTTCCTGCGAGGAACCAAATTGCTCCGCCGGTGCCCCAAAGGAAGGCGTCTCTTCTTCCATTTTCTCAAAATCAAACGAAGGAGGAGAAAAACTTTCAGACGCCCCCGCAGCCTTGGGCTCCATAGGAGATGGCACTTCTCCAAACGGCGACTCAATCGAAGGTGCAAAGGCTTTCTCTCCACCAATTTCCCCAAGTGGGGGTTCTCCTCCACTTTCATCAAAAGAAGGAAACTCATACGGCTGAGGGGTTACCTCTCCCTGCTCAAGGGAAGTCTCAAAACCCTCTATGGGAATCTCTGGTTCAGCAATTCCTGTCTCACCAAACCCCTCAAGGGAAATTTCAGGTTCACCTCCCTGGGAAGAAAGCCCGCCAAAGGTTTCTTCCTCAGAGGGAAGAGCTGGCTCTTCCAGAGAAAATGCCTCTTCAGAAGGAAAAGAGGGTTCTACCGAAGACGCTGGTTCCCCTCCCGTCAGTTCCTCCCCCACACCGAGAGAAGAAAGAAGATCTTCAATCCCTCCAGAAGAAGCTGATGGCTTCTCGGTTTCCGCTCTCATCTGCCCCAAGAGATCGGCAACCTCTGCATCCACCTCCCCCTCGGGAACAGTAAGCTTCATTTCCTCCAGAGAGGGGGCTTCAGAGGGTGCCTCTGATGCAAATGGCATTTCAGCAGGCTCCATTCCCTCGGCTGATTCACCACCCTCTTCAGCTCCTTCTTGCACATTCACCATAATATCCCGTAGCGAACTGAATCGAGATTGCAGCTCATCAAGCTGAGGAGGAGGTCCATCCAACACAGCAAGCTCATTCAAAAGCTCCTCTGAAAGAGAAACAGATTGCCCCATATCAACAGGAGCAGCAGGTGGAGAAGATGATGACGCAACACCAACCCCTTCGCTTTGAAGGAGTTTTTCAACATTATCAAGTGCCTGCTCTCCTACATCAGACAATCGTTCGGGTATGCCATCGAGCGTATCCAGTCCAGCATTTACCTGCGCGGGAGAGAAGTTTTCTTCCTTGCCAAGAAACTTCTCGATACTATCAAATCTCCCCATCGTCTCCTACACCTTTCTTTCACTGGCTACTTTTTTGTATTATCGGCATTTCTGAGGGTTTGCCTTACTTCTCCCCCCCAAAAAACACCCCTAATCCCGAAAAATCACCCCTCCCATCACCCGCAAAGCCCCATTTTCCCGAAGAACGCGAGCAGTTTCCTCCAGTGTACTCCCCGTTGTATACACATCATCCAGTACCAAAACCCTCCTCCCCAGAATCCTCTCCCTCTGCTTTACAACAAACTGTCCTCGAATACGACGCAACCGCTCCTCCCGACTCAGCATTTTTTGCTTAGTGAGGGCAAAACGCCGTGAGAGAATCTTCTCTTCCAGCGAAGGGAAAAAGTGCTTCCAAAACCAAATTACTGGAGAAAAACCCCTTCGCCAGAGAGAAAACCAATCCGAAGGCACCACTGTCACCACATCACATCCCTCTGCCCATCCTGCCACCAGTTTTTGATGAGGAAGGGCTATCCTGAGAAGCTCCCGAGCAGCAAGAAAGTTCCCCTGGTACTTCATCTTCTGGTAGAGCTCTCGCACCACCCCCTCATACACAAACAAGGCACGACTCTTCTCAAGGTTTCCCTCTACCTTTCCCCGCTCATAGCAATCATAACATAGCCCTCTTGACAGAGCCACATCGAGCACTCTATCACACCTCTCGCACCTATGAGGAAAAGATGCAATCGGCTTCACCCGTAGCCTGTCCTCTTCACAAACCAACAACTCTTCCCTTCCAAGCACCTTCCCACACACAAGACAGGTTGCTGGAAACAGGTTCATATCTATTCCACCGTTACTGATTTGGCTAGATTACGCGGCTTGTCAACATCCAACCCCTTCAAACGGGCAATATGGTATGCCAGCATCTGCAGAGGCACAACTGTCAAAAGGGGAGTAAACTCTTCCACCGTAGCAGGAATAAGAATCTGGTCATCAACATACTTGGCAAGAGAAGCATCCTCCTCTGAGAGAATAGCCATTACCTTGCCATACCGAGCTTTTACCTCATGAATATTGCTCACCACCTTTTCGTACAGCCCATCCTTTGGGGCAATGAAAACAACAGGCATAGACTCATCAATAAGAGCAATAGGCCCATGCTTCATTTCAGCAGCTGGATAGCCTTCAGCATGAATATACGAAATCTCTTTGAGCTTAAGGGCTCCTTCAAGCGCCACAGGGTAGTTAAAACCCCGCCCCAAATAGAGAAAGTTTTTTGCATTCATATACTTTTCTGCAATGCCACGAATCACATCACTCTTCTGCAGAATAGCTGTAATCTTCTCTGGAATAAGCATCAATTCCTTCAAAAGCCGCTGTCCCTCATAGAGATTGAGATTTTTCAACCTCCCAAGATAAATAGCAAAGAGAATCAAGCTTACCACCTGATTGGTGAACGCCTTGGTAGATGCCACACCAATTTCTGGTCCAGCATGAAGATAGATACCACCATCGCTTTCCCGAGCAATGGTGCTCCCCACCACATTGGTAAGCCCTAAAACATGCACTCCTTTTCTTTTGGCTTCCCTCAGAGCCTCCAAGGTATCAGCTGTCTCCCCCGATTGACTAATCACTATAACCATATCATCCTTGCTGAGAATCGGATTGCGGTACCTAAACTCCGAAGCGTAATCCACCTCCACGGGAATTTCTCCAAATCGCTCAATAAGATACTTGCCGATAAGGGCAGCATGCCAGCTTGTGCCACATGCAGTGATGATAATTCGCCTCAGCGAACGAAGCCTGTCTTCGGTAATATTGAGCCCACCAAACTTCACCATACCATCATCAAGCACAACACGACCACGAAGGGCATTGTGAATCGCCTCTGGCTGCTCAAAGATCTCCTTCTCCATGTAGGTAGAATACTGCCCCAATTCAATAGCACTCAAATCCCACTCAATCTTTACCACCTCTTTGTCAATCCGCTGGTAATCCAAATCATACGCCTTGTAGTTCTCGCTTTTGAGAACTACAAGCTCTTTGTCCTCCAGATAGATAACATTGCGAGTATAAGCAAGAAGGGCATTGACATCCGAAGCAAGAAACATCTCCTTCTCACCAATCCCTATCACAAGTGGGCTACCATTTCGGGCTGCAACAATTTTGTAGGGCTCATCAGTGGAAATCACCCCAATTCCATAGGTGCCCTCTACAAGCTTCAAGGCCTCCATCACTGCCGATTGCAGATTCCTGTTCCCTTCTTGTTTGTAGAAATCCTCGATGAGATGAACCAGTACCTCTGTATCCGTCTCCGAAGCAAAAGCATACCCTTTTTTGAGAAGGTACTGCTTCAAGGCCTGATAATTTTCAATAATTCCATTGTGAACAAGGGCAATCTTCCCCGAAGCACTCACATGGGGATGAGCATTCTCACAGGTAACCCCTCCGTGGGTTGCCCACCGTGTATGCCCTATTCCTATACAAAAATTCTGGTTATGAAAACGGCGAAAAACGGCATTCCTCAGGTTGGCAATCTTGCCTACTTGTTTTTCCACATAGAGCTTGTTATCCTCTCCAAGAAAAGCCACACCAGCAGAGTCATATCCTCGATACTCAAGCCTCGCAAGCCCATCGAGAAGAATCTCCTTGGCATCTCGACTCCCGATATACCCGACAATACCACACATACACAAAGCCTCCTTTTATGTGCGTGCAAAACCAACCAAAGCCAACGCCACGGCATCAGCAACATCATCAGGGGAAGGCACCTCCGACAAACCAAGCAAACACTGCACAGAGCGCTGAATCTGAGCCTTCGGAGCCCGACCATTGCCACAGATGATGCGTTTCAACTGAGATGGAGAAACCTCTTCCACTCTCAGTTTCATCTGAGCTGAAAGAAGAAGAAGCACCCCACGTACCTCGCTCACCATCATTGCCGTTGTCACATTGCGAGCAAAAATCAACTGCTCTATCATTATCCTCTCAGGATGATAATGTTCAATAATCCCTCTCACGTCCTCATAGATAACCAAAAGCCGCTTTTCAACTGGATCTGACCGCTCTGTTGTCACCAGCCCGTAACTCACAAGAGAGGGAGCTCCCCTTGTAGAATCAAGCACCGCATAACCGAGCCTTTCGAGGCCAGGGTCAATCCCCAGAACCCTCACTGTTTTCCCCCAAAGAAAAGATAATCCACGAGCTGCTCTGCTATGCGAGCCTTGCTCTCCCGTGCAAAAGTCGTGATCCCTCCATCCCGCGTGTACACTATAACAGCGTTTTCATCCGAACCCATTGGATGAAAATCACGCGAAAGCGTATTCAGCACAATAGCATCCAACCCCTTACGAATGAGCTTTTCCCGAGCATTTTCTTCAGCCCCCTCCATCTCAAGAGCAAAACCAATAAGCCGTTTCTCTGGAAAATGCTCTCTCACCGTCGCAAGAATATCAGGATTGGCAACAAGGTGAAGATCAACATCCCCCATGCGTTTAAGTTTCGTCTCGGCAACCTCAGCAACACGAAAATCTGCTGGTGCTGCCGCCATAATAAGCACATCATAGTCTTTCATCATTTTTATAAGAACATCCAACATATGCTGGGTGGTTGTCACCCTTTGCGAAGGAATATAGGCAGGCAAATCCACCTCCACACTCCCCGCTACAATAAATACCGATGCACCCAGCGAGAAGAGTCGCTTGGCCAGCAAAACCCCCATTTTCCCCGATGAGAAATTTGAGATATACCGCACTGGATCAATCACCTCACGGGTAGCTCCTGCACTAACAATCACCCGCAACCCCTCAAGCGGCTTGTGTGGATCGCGATCGACAAGCCCGAGGATCACCTCCTCATCAGGCAATCGCCCACGCCCACTATACCCACACGCAAGTTCCCCCTCATCTGGTTCAAACACCTCATACCCTGCTTCCCTGAGAAGAGTTATATTCCGTCTGGTAAGAGGATTTTCATACATCTTCACATTCATCGCTGGAAAAATCACCTTCCTCTTATCACAGGCAAGAAAGGTAGACAACAACAAATTGTCAGCAATCCCATGGGCAAGCTTCGCTATGGTATTGGCAGTAGCAGGGGCAAGAACCATCACATCCGCCCAATCTCCCAACTCAATGTGAGCAAGCGGACAACGACTATCAAAATCCTCCACCCAAACCTGCCGTTTTGAAAGTGTCTGCAACACCAGAGGAGAAACAAGCTTCGTCGCTGAAGGAGTCATCAACACCTCAACAGCATGCCCTCTCTGAACAAGACGACGAACCATCTGGGGGGTCTTGTAAGCAGCAATACCGCCACTAATACCAAAAACTATATTCATACTTCTTCACTTATTCAAACAACTTCGTCTGGTTGCGTTTCTTCCAGTGTAAAAGGATATACTGTTTGTTATCCTTTACCACGATAGAATAGATTTCCCCATTGGGAGCAGCATAAAAACCGAAATTGACATAGGGAGCCCCTATCATAGGAGCATACTGATAGGCATGCTGATTTTTGAACATATCATAGAAATGGAAACGCACAACCTTATACTTCTCATCATAACCATAGAGAACAATAGTATCATCCCACGCAATCGAAAGAATATCCTCCAGACGATTCTTCTCATCAAGAATCTGACGAGCAATGGTGTTTTTAAGGATACTGTACATTTCAAAGAGAGAACGATAGGAGACAAGCTGCTTCCCTTTTTCAGGGGTTTCTTTAAAAAGATAGTTTCCCATAAAAAAGATCAAGCGCTCATCGTTTTTGAGATTTCCGATACTGTAGAGTTCAGTGGAGTACATCTCCCCATCAATCTCCTGCTGCTTGGCAAGATACTGTGAATCAAACTCAAAATTCAACTCACCCGATGAAGAATACCGACACACCTTCCAGTGCAATTCCCCCAAAACATCCTCTCGAAAATAAGCGTAGAGGTTTCCAAAGAGATCGAGATCAATAGCATCAGGTGCGGGCATGGGTTCTGTGTTGATTCCTCGGAACCCAATCGAAAAAAGAAAACGCCCATTATAACCAAACTTATAAATCGCATAGTTGTTGACATCGCCAATTTCGTTGGAATCAACCACCTGAAGGGGAACACTTCGGTTTGTTAACGGAAGAGAAACAAGAGCATAGATCTCCCCATACTTATTCACAGCAATCTGATACACCGTATCAAAGGCATAGCCCTCTCCCACATTGGAAATTACCATCTGTTGCACAGCCTTTCCAAAGGTTCCCGGTGTAAGCACAAGGATAGCGCGCCTATACTTATCAGCAACATATACCTTTTTGCCAAGAATCTGAATACTGGTGGGCACATCAAGCTGATCCTTGATATCAATATCATCATCAATCCCAGCGTTTGTCAGAAGATCATAATTCGAGCCAATCTGTCCCTCTCCCATACCAAGAGGAGCATAGAGAAACACCTCTCTCCCCATCTGAGGTGGTCGACGAGTACAGCTTGTGAGAACAACGCCCACAATCAAAAGACACAGCGAGAGGTTAACCAATCTTCGCATAGTATTCCTCACTTAATTTTCGGAGTATTTCAATCCCCCTGAGAATAATCTCATCTCTCGTAGCAAAAGATATCCTAAAATGGGTATCCCGTTCGGAGAAGACATTGCCAGGAATAATGAGCACCTTATTCGCAATAGCCATTTCCACAAACTGTGAGGCATTACCCTTTTTGAGCCCCGGGAACATGTAAAATGCACCGCCGGGTTTTACAATGTTGAACACATCTTTTAGCCCCTCGTAGAGCATGTCTCTTTTCCGTCGGTAGGCATCACAGTAGGATTGCATATCCAGTTCCAGCGCCTTGATAGCTGCATACTGAAAGGGAGCCGGAGCACACACAAAAGAATACTGCTGCAGCTTAATCATCGTAGCAATGATATCAGAGGGTCCCACAGCATAACCCAAACGCCATCCTGTCATGGCATAGGTTTTTGAAAATCCTCCCAGCAAAAGCACCTTTTCATACATTCCCACAGGGCCAACAAAATCCCCATCATAAACAAACCCATCGTAGATCTCATCAGAAATCAGGAGAACATCATGCTTTCGGGCCACCTTCACCAGAGCCTCAATATCCTCACGGGTATACACATATCCCGTTGGATTGGCAGGAGAATTCAGGATAATCGCCTTCGTACGGGAAGTGATTGCCTTTTCCACTTCTGCCACAGGTATCCCAAAATCCGGATAAGTCGAAAGAACAACTGCCTTTCCATCAAGCAAATGAACAAGATGCTTATACATCACAAAATAGGGATCAAACACAATCACCTCATCCTCCGGATCAAGAATAGAGAGAAGTGCAAGCATCAACCCTCCCGAAACCCCCGAGGTAATCATCACTTCGCTGAGATGATAGCGTTTCCCACGCGTTTTTTCCACCTGATCAAGAACAGCCTCCCGCAATTCATCAATACCCTGCGTAATGGTGTAGCGGTTCAAGCCTCTGCGAATAGCCTCAATGGCTGCCTCTTTTGCCTCTTCGGGAACATCAAAATCCGGCTGACCAATACTAAAATTGATAGGATTTTCAATCTTGGCTGCCAACTCGAATACCTTTCGAATCCCAGAGGAATCAAGACGTTGAGATCGCCGGGAAATCATACACGCACTCCTTCCAAATGTTTTTTGACTGTTTCTGTCCATTGGGAAATAATCTCATAGTGAAGATAGAAACTCCGCCGATTGACAATCCAACGAGCCGTAGAAGAAAAAATTGTCTCCACAACATGGAGCCCATTCTCCCGAAGTGTAGCCCCAGTGGAAACAATATCAACAATACAATCACTGAGTCCCGTAACAGCGGCAAGTTCTACCGAGCCATAGAGCTTCATAATCTCTGTCTGTACAGAAAGACTATCGAAAAACCGTCTTGCAATATGAGGATACTTAGTTGCCACGCGAAGAAATGGTCTTCTCAAGAGATCTTCAGCCTTGACAGTGTTTCCCGTTGCCACAGCCATGGTACAACCACCAAAACCCAAGTCCAAGAGTTCCATAACATCCGCCCCGTGTTCCATGATATCGTCCTTCCCACAAATACCCACATCAGCTGTTCCCATTTCCACATAGGTAGGCACATCCCACGCTCTCACGAGAATAACCCGCACTCCCTCGCCCACACCAAAAATCAGCTTGCGGGAATCCCGATCGATCCTCTCCTGCACAATACCACTCTTCAGTAAAAGCGCCTCAGCATCCTCTCCCAACCTACCCTTGGGCAATGCTATGGTCAACACAAGGCTCTCCTTGTCCAATAAATTCTTCTGTTATTATAGAAGAAAAATCTTTTTTTTTCAACAATACGAATTGCTCCATAAGAAAAAACCCTCGAACTCATGGTGTGGCTAAAAACCTCTTCCCCGCCATATCCTTTCTCCGCCTTTTCTGCCCTGGGTAAAAAGTTCGCGTCCAAAAATCATCCACACAAAAATTTCACTTTTCGCCCATTTTTATCGTATATTATTAAAAAAGAAGGAGTATATATGAAACAGCTGAAAGGTTTTCTCACTCTTTTGTTAACGGGCATACTCACCCTCGCTTGTCAAACCCAAACGGGAACTTCTTCTGGCACACCGACGGGAACGTCCACCGATGGAGGTGGTTTTCCCGTCTACACCAATCGCTCGTACAACGGAGATGGGTACGACATCATGCTTCAGGGTTTTCACTGGGCATCCACGAACGGCACCTGGTGGAACACCCTCGCCAGCAAGGCGACTGAGATTGGAAACGCTGGTTTCACCATGATATGGCTTCCCCCTGCATCTGACAGTGGGGATAACAATGGCTATCTCCCCCGTCGCTGGAACAATCTCACATCAAAATACGGCAATATCACCGAACTCACCAACGTCCTTGCCTCACTCAAAAACGCTGGCGTCAAGCCCATCGCCGATATTGTGATCAACCACCGTGTGGGAACTGCAGATTGGGCTGACTTCACCGATCCTGCATTTGACGACAACAGAAAAGCTGTCTGTTCAGATGATGAGTGGGGACAGGGCACTGGCAATCCCGACAGTGGTGCGTCCTACAATGCAGGTCGCGATCTCGATCACAGCTACCCTTCCGTTCAAAGTAACATCATTACCTGGATGAAGTGGCTACGTTCGCTGGGATTTGAGGGCTGGCGTTACGACTATGTTAAGGGATACGACGCCACCTACAACAGCAACTACAACGAAGCTACAAAGCCTTACTTCTCCGTTGGTGAACTCTGGCCTGATATCGGAGATTATTCCGCTTCTGGAAGCAGTGTTAACTACCATCGTCAAACCCTCATGGACTGGATAGATCGCAGTGGTGGTCGTTCGACTGTTTTTGACTTCACGACAAAGTGGCAACTCATGCTTGCCGTTAACAATAACGAATACTATCGGCTCAAAGATCCCGATGGCAAACCCATTGGTGCCATAGGATGGTGGCCAAGCATGTGTGTTACCTTCATCGACAACCATGACACAGGGCCATCACCCGGCGGTGGGCAGCAACTTTGGGCTTTCCCACAGGACAAACGAGAGATCGGCTATGCCTATATTCTCACCCACCCTGGTATTCCCTGCGTCTATTGGTACGACTACTTTGAAAGCGGCACCTACCTCAAGAATGTTATTGACACCCTCATTCGTATCCGAAAGGCACAGCATATTCACTCAACGAGCCCCATTGTTATCATCAAGGCAGAGGCAAGCGAGTATGTGGCAAGCATCAACTCCAATACCATTGTAAAATTAGGCCCAGGTATGACCTTCAACACCAACTGGACATTAGCCGCCTATGGCACAAACTGGGCTGTATGGACCAATTAAATCCACAAAGCCTTTTATGAGCGAACCTTATTAAGCATGTGAAGAGATAGAAGATGGTGAGGGTGTGTTTCTAGCACCCTCTCCCACTTCTTGATCGCCTCTTCTTTTTTACCCTCCAAGTAGTCAATATAGCCATCCCACGCCATCGCTTCAGCGTGAGAGGGGTTTCTCTCAAGGGCTAGTGAAATATAGCCTCGAGCAGGACGAATTCCTCCACCAAAAATCTTGGGAGTAAAGAGAAGAATCCTCCCCATTGTCACAAGAACATCAGGAGAGTCAGGATCAAGAGCTAGAGCCTTCTTCGCCTCCGCCTGCATCAAAAGCGCAAGCGATGTTTTCTGTTGTTCAGGAGCGTTCTCTATCTCCATTCCAAGGACATCTGCCCGCATACAATGAAGAACTGCATTGTTTGGCCAGATCACGAGAGCCTTCTGCAACCACCCATCAACAAGACCAAGATAAAAGCTATACTTCTCAAACAAGGGATGATCTTTCCCTTGATTATATGTCATACCCCTCAACTCATTCACCAGAGCAACCCCATCACGACAGAGCTGTGCCAGTATTTCTTTTTGCTGTGTTTTCTCCCACTCATCTTTCAAATTCAAAATCACTTCCTCGCGCTCCTCCCACGAAATCCCCCTTTCATCAAGAGTCGAAAAATTCTCCCCTGTTGCCTTGTTCTCTCGTTCCAGCCACCAGTTTCGCACACCATAGAAGCACACAAACACATCAAGCGACACTTCCTGCATCAGGGCAACATTCTCATAAAAAGCAAGAAAACGCTCTTGTCCCCCTTGCTCGATCATATATTTCACCCACTGCCATGCAAGCTTATAAAAATCCATGGCTTTCCCTGAGAGAATATTCTCCAATGTAAAAAACCGCGCCATTATCAAAGAATCTTGCATGACCTCATCAACCAGATTCTTCTCCACACAAATATTATCAAAATCCTTCTCAGTAAACGGCCATCCTCTATCTTCGCCACCCAACCTCTCCTGAAAATACAACGCCAACCCCTCGTTCAAAAAGAGATGAAAAGAGGGATAAAGAACATGGCTTAGCTCATGGATAATCGTTCCCTTCGACCATGAGTTGAGGGCTATTTCCACTTTGGGCAAAATTGGACGAAAAAAAACATCCCCACGAGAAATGGGCAAAAAGTCGCGAGTAACCTCACACCATATTACATCCCGCAAAGACTGCCCTCCCGCAAACTGAAGAATCAAATCAAAACACCCCTCCACCTCTTCCAAACGAGCTCGATATTCCATTTCTTCGCTTGCTTCGCATATCCCAATCACATGCCGCAGTCGTATAAAACAAAGCTCCCCCGTCGCCAACATTCCTACTTTTTCCGCAATTTCCCTAATAGAAAGATCAAAAGGATTTATCTTCTGAATTTTTCTAAGAAAGAGAATGCCTTTTTCCTGATTTCCCAACAAAAAACTCCCAACTGCTGCCCACAACAAGGCAAGCCCATCATAGGGATCGCTCTTCGCTATCTTCTCATACATCCTCACAGCCCGTGCAATATTCCCACGATGCCAGAGTTGTTCAGCTTCCCTATACCAGTCGCTCGCCATAATCCCTCCTCAAAAAACAAAAAAGTGCTTCACTTCACGAACATCAAGCTTTCCCCTTCCCTGCAGATCCACAGCATAAACAGCATAACTCTCCTGCGATGGATAAAAGCCCACCTCTTCCACCCAAACCTGATCATTGATAAGAAAATCTGGCATCACCACACTCTGACATCGCTTTGATAGAGATTTACACACACTCGCGAGAAACCCCTTCCTTTCCTCATAAGAAAGCCCTTTCACATCCATCCAACGAATATATGCCCCTCTTTTCTGTTTTCCCCCTTCTGTATAGTGATACACCCAAAAATTAAGCCAACCATGCACCCTCCCTCGAAAACGATATACCCATGTTTCGCTCCACTGTCCAAAGCCAAGTTCCCTCTTCAATCGCTGATCACTCATTGCCAAAACATACTTTTCCCCATCAGAAAAAAACTCCTTCATTTCCTGAAAATTTCCTCTATACCGCTCAACTTCCCCCCAAAGTGGCCGCGTCACAGAGTCTTTCCCCTCCACAGAGAGAAAAAACAATCGATAACGCATCACAACATCAAAAGAAAATCCCGCCCTCTTGAGAAAAAAATACCAGTACCGATTTGTATAACGTTCGTGAGCCGCTCCAACCACATAATCTAACCCCTGTTCCTTCTGAAAATAAAGATACCGAACAAACTCCTCAAAGGTTTTGGTATACTCTCGATTCGGCTGCCATGTCACCCAACAAACATTAACAACACGCAGCCTTTCTTTTCCCCTTTGGTACACCATCTCGAGAGAAAGAAATCCTCCATACAAATGCCCTTCTCGCCATATCCACCAAAGAATCGGCTTCTCTTCACACACAAACCTCCATACAAAAAGGGCAAGCGGCCAAATGGGAACAATCCAACGCCGAGCATAATGACGCCGCCACACCCACCGAAGCCACCTATTCCACCACCAGAGTCGTGTTATCTCATTCAGCATCACTCGATAGCTCCTACCACCACTGCATATATCACTGTCTCGTAGAAACCATCTATACCGAGAAAGTCCTCCACCTCCCAATCATAAAGGCCACCCAAGGCACACGCCCCACATCCACTCGAAACAGCAAGAAGGTACATATTCTGAGCAAGATGTCCCGCATCCAGATAGATAAACCGCAACCCTCTCTCCCGATACTTTCTCATCGTCCGAAGAGGCTGAGCTGTTATAAGAAACACTCCCCCCGCATCTCGCACCATATCCTGTTCCGTACAGAGAGCAAAAAGCTCCTCACGAAAATCCCCTTCTTTCAACAACCCAAGGGCATTATCCCGCACATTATAGTGATAAACCCCCATCTCAAGCTCCTCCACACGAAACACCACCGGATAGATCTCAAGAGGATAAAGCGCCCCGGCAGAAGGGCTTGCTCGCAAATACTGAATATCCGAGGTATCATAGGGCATTTCCCCGGTAATACCATACGAGAGAACCATCATTCTGGCAAAAGCCTTCCACGAGATTGCCTTCCCAGAAAAACAGCGCGAACTCCTCCTTCGAACAATCGCCTCCTCAAGACTCATCCCAGGTTCAGCGAGAAAATCTACCACCGAGGGAAGAGGTTTATATTCAACATAGGGATAAACCTTCCACTGTCTTGTCATTGCAGAAACCAAATTTTTGTTCGCCCTTAACTGACCAATATGCACAAAATCCTTCTGACTCTTTCGCCGACCAAACTTGCTGTTTTCATGATAAAGAAAAGCCTCCTCGTACTCCATCCATTCTTTTGGAGGATAGGACAACTCCTCAGCATATTCAAGAGGAGAATACTTTTTCAGTATCATACCACACTCCTTTTCATTATCATGGAAACGGATGAGGATAAGGATTCAGTTCATCCGTTGAAAGCACATCATTTCGCAACCCTAGCTTCTTCGGAAGCGTCAACAAACGCTCACTCCCCCAGAAACGATAACGATGAGCCCCATTCAACCCCACCATTCCCGGAATCACAACACGACTCACATAACCACCACCGCTTCGCACATCCTCTGGAGTAACATCAACCACCACTGGAGAAAACCCCTTTTCCTCAAGAGCTTGAAGAGCCTCCCCAAAGGAGGAAAAACCCACCCCTCTTCGTATCTCTTCAAAATCTCGCCGTCCCCGATCATGACAGAGGAGAAAATCAAGAAGATGTCGAAATTGGGGATAACTATAACAGAGAACAGAATCAGAAAAATCCCGAACCTCATCATCCCAGTTACCACGAAAGACCTTCTTCTGCTGAGAATGTTCATTATTTTTCTTGAGATAGGCAGCATACATCCAGGTTTGAATTACCTCAATCAAGGTTTTATACAGGGCTTCTTCTGCAGACAGAGCGGCTGCTGCCCCAACGGCCAAAGAAGGCACATCATTTCGCAAAGCCTTTGCCTCATCCTCTACCATCACCCCAAAAAACACAGGAATATGAGTATCCGTCGGAAGAAGAAAAACCCTCACCTTCTCCTTCCAGCGACCAAAACGTTTATCGAGAAGATGTCGAATTCTTTCATTCTCTACAGAATCGAGCGCGACCTCTTCGACAGCAAGCCTCGTCCACCACATCACCATAAAAGCATCTCGTTCCACAACCTCAAAAACCCCACTCCTGTGGGCTTGCTCCGGCACAAAATGAAAGGCAAGCCCTGTAGATGTTGTATGATAGATTCTTGTTTCCTTTCCATACTCATACATATAGGGCATATAAACACACGCTGCAGGAACCCACACCTCCTCACCGGTTGAAAGAAACCTTCCCTTCACCCAACGAATCTTACTTTCTCTTTCAAAGGGCTCATAAACAAACCCTTGCTGTTGATATTGCCAAGAAGCAAACAAAGCAAAACTCTTCGGATCAATAGCCCTTTCCCCGTGTTTCACTAATTCCTCATAAGAAGAAAAAAGAAGTTTTTTCACAGGAACCACAGACGAAGCATACCTTTCTAAGGCCTCCCCACACGCAGAAAGAAACGCCGCCTCCCGAGTTTCTCCCACTCCTCCCACAGCAGGATCAAAGGACATCCCCAAAAAAGAAGAAATACGATGCAACTGAGCAGCACTAAAAAAAAGAGAAACATCCTGCGGTTGCAACTCTGAAACATAGTAATAACGTATAATACCCGTAAGGGGAGAAAAAAACGGCTCCATCCTCTTTACCCAGTAGGAAAGAGGGGCCTCGCACACACTTCTCTCATTCAGAGCATCCCACAAAGACACTCTTACTTCATACCCCACGGTCTTCCTCCCTCCAAACCATTTGAGGAGAAATACGATCTACATACCCACACCGTTCACAGTAAGGGAGCTTCAAAACAGGATGAAAATGAATACGATAATTCACAGCATCCACAAGGAAAACGCCCCGGAGAGTCTCTGGATACAAATACCAAGAAAGAAATTTCATGCCCTCCAATACCACCATTGATGCCAAAAACCACCCTATCGGTGCAAAATCAGTACTCCTCGAGGAAATCTCCTGCTCAGCTTTCATCAGTTGATAGACACTCTCATTATCATCGGTACTCTGCCTCCGATCAACATAACACTGATAGCACGCTGTTTCCCCTGGAATGACAAGCGGACCAACAATCCCTCCCGTCCAATCCTCCTCAACATACAACACCGCTCGTTTTTCTTTGATCGCCACATCGTTCCAGCGCAAAAACCATCCATAATTCTGTTTTCCCCCGATTACTATAGCAAGATGCGTTTTCCTTATGAGATCAAGAGCCTTTCCCCGCCAAAATTCATCATCATGCTCCGGAATATTGGATACCAAAACCTCCCCCACTCCATTCTCACGCAAAAGACCAACCACTTTTTCGTGGAGCATGCCTCTCCCTATAACAACAACAGACGAGCTTTGAAGACGCCGTAAATAAGAAAGTCCTCGTTTTTCTTCAAGATACGGCGTGAAAAGATGAAAGAAATTAAGCACTCCCGATAGATTCTTTTTTTCATCGGAAGAAAGATTCTCCAGTTCTTCATCATACTCCTCTACAACCCCCAACTGCACCAACTGAACCAAAACTTCATTTATTTCCTTTTCCGAGATACTCTCTAGGGATGAAAACCTCTGCAAGATCTCTTCCCATGAATGAGGTTCCTCAAGATAGGAAAGAAGATCCCTCACCAGCACACGAACAATTTCCCCGCGAAGCAAAAACCAATTTCCAAGAACATCCACAAAAACACTTTGTTCACTCTCATTTAAAAGAGAAACCGTTTTCCGTTTTCGATATCGCATAGACTTCCCCTCCTTAGAACGCGGGTAGCGATCCAAGCATCTCTGGATAAAACATCCGTTCACTCAACTCCTTTGGCTGGATGTCTCTCATTTCTATCACCGTCCGACGATTGGTCTGAATGCCATCCGTAATCTCCGACTTTGTGGAAAAGAAATAATTCCCCACTTTTGTGTGACTAAGGTAGCGAGCCCTTTTCAAAAAGACACCACTCCGCGTATAGAAGTCCTCACGAACAATCTTTCCCTCGTCATTATTCCACCAGAGAAGAATACGTTGATAGGGAGCCGACGGGGTTTTTGCTATGAGTTCAAACACATCCACACCGCCCTGATTGCTCAAACACTGCACCGTATAGATAGAGAGAAGAGGAGGTTTTACAATATCCCCTGTATTGGCATCACCAAAAAGTCGCTGCCTCGCCGAAATCTTAACACTCTGCCTCGTTTTGGGAAAATACATCCAGTAGTCCTGACCACGTTGAAGCACAGCCTTCCCCTTGTCCAAAAGCGGCTCTCGGTAACGTGCAATCGAAAGCTCCATTCCCTTCACAAAAATATCAAGCACCGCTTGCCCCGTCTTCGTTTCGCCCTCATAGGAGGTCATCACTAGACGTGCCACATAACTCTCTGCCCCCTTCTGAGCATGCTCAATACGCAACAAAACATCCTGGAGATCATCTGCATAACACACACCAAGGAAAAAAAGCATTACCATCCATCTCATACTTCCTCCTCTATACATGCCGCAAGGCTTCAACAATCGAAAAACTCACTGCTTTACGAGCAGGTATCATGCTGGCAACCATTCCCCCCATGACATTAAACCCAAAAGCCCAAAGAAAAATCTTCGCCGAAAACAAAAAGGTAAGCGGATAAGACTCAGATTGGCCAGGATAAGGGGGAAGGGAAATGGCTAACTCATTAAAGAACCTGATGAGAAGCGCTCCGATAACAAGCCCCACACAGCCAGCCACCACACTAATCACCGTTCCCTCCGCCACAAAGAGCCCAAAAACCATTGCAGGAGATGTCCCCATGGCGCGAAGCGTCCCAACCTCGGAAACCCTTTCCATCACAGCCATATACATTGTATTCACAATGGTAAACCCTATTACAACAAGAAAAATCACCGTCACAATAGTAAAAATAGTCCTAAACATACGAATAGTAGGAAGATAGGTGTCATCCAACTCATACCACAACCTCACCTCATAGGGCAACCCCTGTGCTTCTATCATATTTGAGAGTTCTTTCGCATACTTTTCCACACCCTCGCGCGAAAACCCCTCATCAAGAAGCACGACTATACTCTGAACCTTGCTCGTATAGAGAAGCTCTTGCATCATTTCCACATTCCCGAGAACCAGCCGAGAGTCAATCGCCGTTACTCCCGTCGAGATTACATCCCCAACGGTAACATACACAGCCTCAAGCGAGCCTGCCTCTGACATAGACAGAAGAGTCACCATAGAACCAACCGAAAGACCCAGCTGCTTTGCCAGAATCTTCCCCACCAAGATGGTATTTTTATCCAAAAGCACCGCAAGGTTGGCGCCCTTCATTCCTACTTGACTGAGAAGATCCAGCTCCTTCTCTGGATTCACACCATATCCCAGAAAAATTGTCGAACGCTCTTGATTTCCAATAATACCAGAGGTGGTAATACGAGGAGTCATAATCTTTACCCCTCCCTTCCTGCGAATCATCTCCGCAATCACCTTCTGATCCTTCTGAGAAAGTGCTTTCACAAGGGATTCCGCTTCCCCATCCCGATACCCACGCAGCGAAATCTGAAAATGCCCGTGCTGTGCTATCACCGAGTTGCCCAAAAAATAATACACCCCTTCAATATAACTCCCAAAAAGCAGCAGAGAAACCACCCCCATGACGAGCACCCCAGCAGAGAGAAGACTCCTTCGCCGATTCCGAAGCACATTCCGAAAGGCAAGCAAGACAATATTCCCCAACTTCGACATACTATTTCTCCACCTCTTTCAAAAGCTTCTGAGCATTTTCATACATTGATGAAGCACCATCTACCTTTTTTAAGAATTCCTTTGCCTTTTCTTTTTCCTTCTGATAATAAGCCACCAACCCTTTCCCGTAGTAGCACACCGAGGAAAGCTCCTTGCCATACTGTCCGTATAGCGCAGAACGCTCCGCCATATCCTTCAGAAGAAAGTCCGCATCCTCAGGCACACTCTTCAGCATATTGGGAAAATACTGAGGAGGAAGGTTGATATACGAACGAAGCCGCTGTTCACGAATTCTGGGATTAGTGGGGCTCATCATGACCGCCTTGTCCATATAGAACACCCCTTTTCTCCCATTACGCATCTTATCGAGGGGAGTCCCCCACTGACAGGAAAAGAGATACGCCCCGCCGAGCATAGAAAAAACCATTGGCTCCTTGGACTCAAGCGTTTCCACCTTCTCAAAAAGCTGGATCGCCTTTTGTACCATTTTCTTGGCATCCTTCTGAGAAACCCCCAAGGTATTGACAAGCCCATAGGCATGGTAAAGATAGAAAACACCTGCCTTGTAAAACCCCAAAGCCGAGGTATTTGTCGCAAGAAAAGCATCCACATCCTTCTGCCCAGAGAAAAACTTTGCCACATCAACAGGCACCAAAAGCGTCTCATACACCGAAAGATCTTCACCAAAACCAGCAAGCACCACAAGAAAACCCAATATCATTGCATACAAACATTTCATTTTTTTCCTCCTATCGTCTCTCATCTCGAACAATCCTGCCATCCTCAAGATACACCACCCTTTTCACCACATCCAAAATACGACTGTCATGCGTAGAAAAAATAACCGTAACCCCCTGCCGCTCATTACATACCCTTAAAAGTTCAATAATATGATGCGCTGTTGTTGAATCAAGGTTGGCTGTCGGTTCATCTGCCAGCACAAGCGACGGCTTCCGCACCAAGGCACGGGCAATAGCCACCCGTTGTTTCTGCCCACCAGAGAGCTGTGAAGGATAACGAGAAGCATACTCCGTCAGACAAACCTGTTGAAGAAGCTCCATCACACGCTCTTCCCGTTCAGATCGAGAGAGGAGTCTCTGATCAAGCCAGAGAGGATACTCCACATTCTCATACACCGTCAAAACAGGGATGAGATTATAGTTCTGAAAGATAAACCCCAATGTATCCCTTCGAAAGAGTCGAAGCTTCTCCTCACTGAGCGAAAGATAGGAAGCATCCCCATAACGTATATCCCCTCCATCAGGAAAGTCAATAGCTCCTATGAGGTTAAGAAGTGTCGTCTTTCCACTCCCTGAAGGCCCCGCAATAGCCATAAACTCACCCCTTTCAACCTCAAGACTCACACCCCTCAGAGCCAAGACATTCTCTCCACCAAGCTGATAGGTCTTCCTGACATCGTTTAACACAAGCCTCATTGTTCCCCTCCAAAAATCCAAACAAATCCCATCACGATCATCCCAAAGCGTTGTGTCTGTTGAATCTGAACAAAGGGATAGTTATACTCCACCACAAGCCCCTGCTGCTTATTCCACTTCCAGTGGATATCCACCCCCCCTCCAGCAATCCACTTCCACTGCCCACCATCCTCATAGAAAAGGCCATCCACCCCCAGCTCCACACCAATGGCTTGAAGCACATTCCAGCGATAGCTTGCCTGAGCCAACACCCCCAAACAAGCAAGAACATCCTCTTCAGCATACCCCCGCACCTCTCGAACCATCTCCTCCTGATAGACATTTGCGCTTGTTCCAAAGAGAAGAGGCTCTTTCTCCCTCCAAAAGAAACCACCCCCAACTTTCATCATCGAAGAGATACTCTCCAGGGGAATTCTTCCTAACACATGCACCCCTATTTGCTGGTCAAAAGCAGGAATACGCTCACTTTCGTCATACCCCCATCTATACTCCTTGTTCCGCACAAAAACAGTATAGTTACCTATAACCGACCACCTTCCATACTCATCAGTATCAAAGCGAAGCATCACATCACCTGTCTGCGTCCAATAATTTTCTGGCATAGGAATCTCTGTCTTTTCCGCCTTGGCAAAAAAACGATACACAGGTATATAGCTCACCTGCCACATCCATCCATCCCTTTGGTATCGGAATCGTGGACCAATCCCCACCGATGTGCCCCAAAAACTATCATCATCCCGCTCTCCATCTCCATCCTTATCAACAAAATTCCCATCAAACCCAAAGAGCCCCCATGCAACACCACCAATCCCCCCATCAAAGCGAAAAAGCACATTGGCTATATGCTCCATATACACATACGGACCCGTCCAAAGAAACAAACTCTCCACGGGCATACTTCCCCACGAGGGAAGCGTCATCCACGATAGAAAACGAAACTGAGAAAAAAGCCTCTCCGCAACAGCAAAATCCTCAGGATAGGCACGAAGTTTGTACCAAAAACCTCCCACCCCCCATCCCTCCTCGAGAGAAGGCCCAACAAAACCATACAGAGGAAGAAAAATACCCACGCCCCCTACCAGCATAAGCCAAAACCGTTTCATACATTCCTCCATTATGTATTATTACAGAGCTGACTGAAGCACTAGCCCAAAGGAAGTACTTTCCAAAAGTTCCCCAAACAAACTCTCCCGTTTACCACCCATCCAGCTCCATGAGCATTTTATCTCCCACGATTGAAGGCTCTTCCAGTTCACACTCCCATCATACCGCCATGAAAAGCTAGCCAGTTCCATCATGATCGACTGATCCACTTCCCAATGATCCCCAAATCCCTTAGAAAAACCACACGAAACCATCCAGGGAGCGTAGGTTTTCACCGAAAGCATGCCCGTTGCCTGCCGAAGATAGGCCTCAGGTATAGCGACATCCCCCACTACAAAATCCTCATGCCCATAGCGCTCTCTTGCATAGTGCACGCCCCTCCAAAAGACACCCCTCTCCTCCTCATTCCAACTCCTCTCTTGGTAAAACACCTCTGCCCGAAGCGTTATATTCCACTCCAGTTCCACTCTCATCCCCAGCAATCCCTCCCATGCCATGGCAAACATATCCCCCTTCACAAACTCATACTTCGAAGGAGTAATGTTCGTTATCTCATACACACCAGGAATAATCACCACAACATTGGTTGCCTCCGTATCCTCAAACTGAGGATGATACCAAACAACCCCATTCCTATAGCTTGCCTCAGCATACCATGTCCAACGATCCCACGACCAGGCACAGGACACCGCATAATGAGAAACAACAGGATAAAAATCGTTTGTCTTCTCCTCCCAGAGAGCCATCCCTCGCAGAGTCACCCCACCAATCAAAAAAGAAAACGCTCCTCCCCCCATCCACATCGGTTGCGGATTCTGCAAACAATCCCACCACTGATTGGTTGCAGCCTCTTTTGACCATCTCGGGAAAACCCCGTACAGAGAAAGAGAACCTCCATCAAACCACACCTCCCCACGCACCATATACAACCCCTCACCATACCTCCCATAACCCTCTGTATCTCTCAAGAGAAGCATAGGCTTCCAATAAAAACCTTGACTCATATCCCATTTCTTCTTCCCCACCACAAGCCCATAGCGAAAATCATACTGCCACTCTCCATACAACTCTTCCGGAAAAAGTCTTCCATCCCTCTGTCCCAAATGCCAATCATGATCATAGAGCATATCCTTATCAGAAGACCAGCGGAACCTGAGCGTTGTCTCGCCCCTCATGTTCCCCATATCCACCGACATATTCGCAAGGAGAGACTCCTCCAACCCAAAAGGAGAAAGAAAAACCACATCATTGGTTTGAAGAAGCGAGTCCACTCTCTTCTGCCTCAGCAACACTTTGTTCTCATAGGTCACAGTTGACCAACATAACGAGACAAACCACACTAACGGCAAGAGTCTCCAGACCATCGCACACTCCTCATGACAAGTGGGAAAAACACCAGCACAAATATTCCCATCACACTCAGATTGTACACAAGCTGTGCAGGATTACTATCACCTTCACAAATCATCCGCAACCCATCGAGAAAATAACTCACCGGCAAAACTGCTGCAATCCACTGAAAGGGTTTGGGCATCTGCTCCAGGGGAAAATACAATCCTCCCAGAAACATCATCCCATAGGCAACAATATTGAGCACATTCACCGCCCCCTGATAGGTTCTCACAACACCAACCACCCCTAGCCCCACAACCACCAAAGCCACAAACCCCACCACTACATACAACCAAAACCAAAACCACCCCCCAACATCAGATGGTAAAGTCGCATGATAGAGAAGCCCTCCCATTCCCAACAAAAGTCCAACCTGCACCACAACCACGAGAAAGTTCGAGAGCATTTCACCCCCAATAAAGAGCGACTTTGGTACAGGAAGCAAAAAAAGCTGTTTAAGAACACCATACTCCTTATAACCCATCAACTTTCCCACCACGGAAAAGAAACTCACTGAAATAAGGACCAACGCTACCAACCCCGGCAAAACAAAATCAACATACGAACTCTCAAACCGTCCCAAAACCTCTTTCTCCACATACGAAATCTTTCCTTTTACTCCCTTCCTCTGAATAACCTCTTCATAAAGAAAAGAATTGAGAATCGAAAAGGCTATGGTATTCATTTCCTTTTGCCGCTTGTTATACACCACCTCAAAAACTGGTTCTCCGTTGGAGACAATCGCCATCTCAAATCCACGAGGAATCACCACTCCCAATACAACTTCATTATGAAAGACCGCCTTTTCCATTTCTTCACGAGAAACCACCTCTCGAATCACAAAAATCCCCTGCTGCGACAAAAAATTCCTCATACGGAGAACCATCTCCGTTTTGTCCTCGTCCACCAAGGCCACACGAATAACCGGAGACTCATACCTCGAAAACATAGCCCCAAAAACAACCAGCAGAAGGATTGGAAAAGCCACCACCCAGAAAACCCCTACCGGCTCACGAAAGAAAAGTTTTAGTTCCAACCAAAACCATTCCCAAAAAGTGGCCCACAACGTATGCGGCGTTTTCTTCATCAGCTTTCCCCCTTTGTCAACGAAACCACTACATCCTCCAATGAACTTGAGTCAAACTCAAGATCAAAAATTTTGAGCGATCTCCCATGTATCAAATCACCCAACACCTTAAGAAATTCCTCTCTCGAAACAATCTGAAAACGTCCTTCCTTCTCAGAGAGCCACTCCACACGAGAAACTACACCACTTTTCGCGATAGCATCAAGCGAATCAAAAGAATCCGCTACCACACGAGCCCAAACTCTGCTGCCATACTGACGAATAATTTCCTCAGGAGAACCGGACGCCACAATCTTCCCTTCATCCAACACCATCACCCGATCACAAAGAAACTCAACCTCCTCCATATAATGCGAGGTAAGAAAAAATGTTATCGACAATTCTTGTCGAAGACGCTGTAACAACTCCCAAAATGAACGCCTCGCATGGGGATCAAGACCCGTTGTCGGTTCATCCAGAAAAAGCACTCGTGGCTTTCCTGCCAGAGCCAAGGCAAGCCGAAGCTTCTGTTTATTTCCACCACTAAGATAGGGATAAAAAACACGCCGTTCCGAAGAAAGCCCCACCCTTTCTATAAGTTCCCCGACTGTAAAGCCATCAGGATAGGCAGAACACGCCAGCCTGAGAATCTCCTCCACCCTCAGCCGAGCAAACGGTATATTTTCCTGAAGCTGCACCCCCATATACGAACGAACCTCTTTCTTACGGGAAGATACCCCACAGACAAACGACTCTCCTCTATCAGGAACACGAATCCCCTCAATGATCTCAATAAGTGTCGTCTTCCCCGCCCCATTGGGACCAACAAGCCCAAAAAACTCCCCTTCTTCCACTCCAAACGAAATATCAAAAACGCCCTTTTTTTCAGAATATATTTTTGAAACTCCCTTTACCTCAACTACTAAAGAAGACACCATTTTTCACACCCCATATAACATACCCCTTTCTCGCACAGGCTCCCTCTCTCTTCCACCAGTGCAAACTCAGACTCAAAACATCACCGTAGCTTTACAGCCACACTTTAAGACAGTGAGAAATCTACTTGATAGGTGAACTCCATGAACATGAGCAACAGCAAGAACACGAGCAGCAGCCACTTGCCGGAGCAAGTACTGTTGAAGTTGTTGTGAGAGAAATCACTTCCATTTTCATATTACCCTCACCTCCTTTTCAGAGATATTTCTAACACCTCGCCTGTACGAGAAAGAGATGATTTATTTTGTTTTTATTATAACCCAAACCAAAAAATAGTCAAGTGTTTAGAAAAAATTTCCCCCTTCCCCTATGGTACAAAAAGGGGTAACCCCTTTTTTGTTGGCACAACAGCTTACCCTTCGCCCTTTTCCTGAAAATTTGCAAAAAATAGTTATCTATGGCATACTATTAAAGAGGAGGAAGCCAGCATGCGAAACAATCTCCCCGTTGTTGCTATTATTGGTAGACCCAATGTAGGAAAATCATCCCTTTTTAATCTTCTCATCGGGCAGCGCAAGTCCATTATTCATGAAATGGAGGGAGTCACTCGTGATATCAACATGGAACTTGTCCAAACAGAGTATGGGGCTTTTTACCTCTATGACACCGCAGGGTTCCTCAAAGAAGGGGATAGTTTCAACGCTCTCGTTCAAAAAAAAGTGCGAGAAGCAATTGAAAACACCGATATTATCCTCTTCATGGTAGACGGAAGAGAACTCCACCCCCTCGACGAAGAGATTGCCGAGTTTCTCCACGAACATGAAAAAGAGGTCTGGCTCATTGTCAACAAACTTGACAACAAAGACATGGAACTCAATGCCTACGAATTTTATAGCCTTGGATTTGATGAAATCATCCCCTTTTCTGTGGTGCACAAAAGGGGCTTCAACACCCTCAAAGAAAAAATTGAACTCTGGGCACAAAAACACAGCAAAAAAGTTCCCCTCCCCGAACACGAAATCCGTGTTGCCATCGTTGGGAAACCCAATGTCGGAAAATCTCAGCTGGTAAACACCATTCTTGGCTACGAAAGAAGCATCGTTTCTGATGTTGCAGGAACCACACGAGACGCCCTCGATGACATCTTCACATGGAAAAACAAAACCATTCGCCTCATTGACACCGCTGGTATCAAACGAAAATCTCGCGTACAGGACGATATAGACTATTACACCCAGGTGAGAACCATTCAGGCAACTGAACGAAGCAAGATTGTTATTCTTCTCGCTGATGCCGTTGAAGGACTCTCCCATGGCGACAAAGTCATCATTGACATGGTCGCAGAAAAACGACGAGGGCTTGTTATTGCCTTCAACAAATGGGATCTCAAAATGCAGCCTGATGCTGACAACTACGAACTCATGAAAGCCTATCGGGCATATTTCTCGCAGGAAATGCCGGAATTCACCTATGTTCCCCTCCACTTCATTTCGGCAAAAACAGGCTACAAAGTTCCCCAACTCCTTGATGAGGTACTTTCCATCTACGAAAATTTTCACAAACGGATAGAAACATCCGATCTCAACGAATGGCTTCAGGGGATCAAAGAAGCTAACCCCTACAAACAAGCCTCCAACCTTCGCGTTTATTATGGAACACAGATATATGAAGCCCCTCCCGGATTTTTGTTCTTCATCAATAGCAAACAACACCTCCGCAAGGACTACCCCCGCTTCCTCGAAAAACGCCTCCGAGAGGCTTTTGATTTCACTGGAATTCCCCTCAAACTTATTTTTAAAGAAAAAAAACAAGAAGAAAAATTTTCATAAAGGAGGTTGGTATGCCACCCAAGAAATTAACAGGTGCTTCGCAGGAGAAAACTCCCCGCTCAAGCAAAAAGAAAATCTCACTCCAAGAGTTGCAGATCGAAATCGAGAAACGCGCTTATGAAATCTCCATCGAACGCCGCGCTCAAGGAAAACCCGGCGATGAACTCTCTGACTGGCTCGAGGCTGAAGCAGAGGTGAAAGCAAAGTACGGATTATAAGCAGGGTTATGGGGCTGTAATTTTGCAGCCCCCGTCTTCATGTTCTCTAAAGGAGGAATAGTATGAATGAGTATTTTACGCTCTTTCTCACTGTGGCTGTGGTAGCCATAGCGGTGATTTTCGTGATCAGCAAGATGATTGTCATCATCCAGCAAGCTCAGGTCATGATCATCGAACGATTGGGGCGGTATAACCGAACCCTCAAGGCAGGTGTTAACATTGTCATTCCCTTCCTTGAGAAACCCCGCCATGTCAAGTGGAAAATCCAACGAGAATACAATGGCAAGGTGTACTATTACATCACCGAGGTTGATAGAATTGACCTCCGCGAAACCCTTTACGACTTTCCTCGCCAAAACGTTATCACCAAGGATAATGTCACTATCGAAATCAATGCTCTTCTCTACTTTCAGGTCATTGACCCCTACAAAGCCGTATACGAAATCGAAAATTTCCCTGATGCCATCGAAAAACTCACCCAGACAACCCTCCGCAATGTCATCGGTGAACTTGAACTCGACGAAACCCTCTCTTCACGCGAGGTGATCAACGCCAAGCTTCGCACCATCCTCGACGAAGCCACAGACAAGTGGGGGATCAAGATCAATCGTGTAGAACTCCAGGACATTCTCCCCCCCAAGGAAATCAAAGAAGCTATGGAAAAGCAGATGCGAGCTGAACGAGAAAAACGAGAGATGATCCTTCGCTCCGAGGGAGAAAAACAGTCCAAAATCCTCGTTGCCCAGGGAGAAAAAGAAGCCAATATCACCCGTGCCGAAGGAGAAAAACAATACGCCATCCTCCGAGCCGAAGGTGAGGCTACCGCCAAAATCCGCATTGCCGAGGCAGAAGCAGAAGCCATCCGACGCATCAAAGAGGCAGTGGAAACCAAAACAACCGATCCAACACAGTACCTTGTTGCCCTCAAGTACATCGAGGCTCTCAAAGAGATTGCCAACTCCAGTGGTGGCAAAGTCGTGTTTATGCCTTACGAGGCATCTTCACTCCTCTCATCACTTGGCAGCATCAAAGAACTTCTCAAAGAATTGAAATAGCCCCATCATAAAAAGAGGGAGGTTTATGCCTCCCTCTTTTCTTTTTTCCATTCCACCTCAACATTCACCCGAATGCCTCCCCGACTCTTCCAGTTACCGATTACCTTCACCCATCGAGGAGAAACCTTCTGCACAAAATCGTCGAGAATCTTATTGATAGCATTTTCTTGGAAAATACCCAGATTACGATACGAGGTAAAATAAAGCTTGAGTGACTTTTCTTCCACCAGGTAGGCATCAGGAATATACTGTATGATCACCGTGGCAAAATCAGGAAGCCCAGTCTTGGGACACACCGAACTAAACTCATCCGTTACCAGTTCCACCACATAATCCCGATCCGCATAGATGTTTTCGATCACCTCCAGCGATGGTTCTATCACCTGATCCCGAATATGATTTTGTTTGTCGGTATACCCTGAGGTATCCCAGCTTTGATGCATACTGCCTCCTCTCTTTAGAGAATAAAAAGCACAATCACCATAATCACCACCATAATACCCGCCAACAAAAGATCCATACCCCTCCGAAACAATCCCAGCACAAACCGACGAAGAGGATGGCGGTAGTACTCCCTCACATGCAGCTTCGTCTCCTCAGGGAGATCCTCCCAGCGTTCTCGAAATTCAACCACATGCATGATGACCTTGTATACCATCCAGGCAGCCGCTATTACAAGCACCGTCAAGATAATATCAAGATAATCATACATATACCCTTTCATTTTTATTCCCTCTCTGTTGTTAATTTACAAACCCTACAAAATTTCTCGCTTTTCCCCCTCACGCTCTCCCTGTACAACCATAAACCCCAGAAGAAGCCACCCCACCATATCCACAAGTGCCACCCACCACTGCCAGCTACTCACAACACACACCAGAGAGACACCCGCCACAAACCAAACCAATGCCTCAACCCACCACCACGCTTTTCGCGATGATTCGCCAACCTCTGTGTAAAGAAAACTCAGCCAAAAGGCAACACGAAATACCCGATGCCACATCTGAAGACCTACCATTACCGAAAAAAGAAGAAGTGCCAGCGTCACCCATGTTGTCTCCCGCCTTGTTTCACAATCCAGCCACAAAACAACACCCAAAAAACCATACACCATCACAAGTAACACTCGAGCCAAAACCGTCATCTCAAACAGTACAGGAAATGCTGCAAGCAAACACCCCACAGCAAGAAGCGAAAACTTCATTTTTCCCATGCAATCTCCTTCCAATGAAATACTGGACCATCGCTACAACAAAGGGCATAGTGCTCATCGTCCCGCCGAGGAAGAATACAGCCTTTACACGCCCCAAACCCACAGGCCATTCTGCTCTCTGTAGAAAAATACGCCTCAATATCAGGTGCATGCTGCGAAAAAAAGTAAGCCAGAGCGGAAAGCATACGATGAGGTCCGCAGGCAAACACACTCTTTGTCGAAAGATCCATCCCCTGAAGAGCATCTATAACCGTCCCCTTTATCCCAACAGAACCGTCATCCGTTGCCATACACAGATTGTTCTCACCAAACCACTCCAGCGGTGGCAAAAGACTACGAGAACGAGCGCCAACAATCAAAAAAGCCTCGGGATACACCCTTCGTAACCACACAAAGGGCGCCACCCCCACCCCACCCCCAATAAAAATCAGTTCTCCTTTTACCTTTGGAAAGGACTTCCCCAATGGCCCCACAAGCGAGAGTTCATCTCCCCTTTTCTTGTTCGCCAAAAGAGCTGTACCCTTTCCCCGAATCTGGAAAAGAAACCTCAAGGTATCACCATCTCGATCAGCAATACTCAGAGGACGACGAAGAAGCGGATCCAGACTATCACTGACCCGAATGTTTACAAACTGTCCAGGCTGCGCTTCATGAGCAATACGAGGAGCACGCACCACAAAAAGTACATATTCCCCCCTTCTCGTTATCTCAACCACTTGTGCCATTTCTTCATATTTCATGAAATTCATCCCCTTTTCCATTCATAATATTCTAAGCCAAAAACGCCCCGCTGTCAATTTCCAATAAAAAAAGGCCACCCCTTTCGGGATGGCCCTGTGCGAGTCTCATTCCTTTACTTCGCGGGAGCGTTTGCCCGTTGCTGAGCCTTTGCCTGCTCATAGAGCTGCTGGATATCACTCAGACGCTTCAACTCAAGAATACGTTTATCAAGTCTTTCCTTTGCCAGAATACCCCATTGAGCCTCATCATCAATATCCATCTCTTCACGGATAATAGCACGATCAAATTCTACATCAACATCCTTGAAGTAGACCACAAAGTCTCCACCCTGCTCTGTTTCAGGCTTGTACACAATATAGGAATCAAACACAATATAAGGATAGCTGCGAGGATAGAGAGGAATTCTCTGCAAAACCCTATCACGAACATCATCCGTGTATTCGGGATTCTGCCACAAAAGCTTTCTCCAACCCTCAAACCACACAGAACCCATAAAGTAATCCTTGGTCTGATCCAGACGATCGCGGAGACGAATACCAACCTGCATCTGGTAGTTCAATCCATACACCCAGGTAGAAATACTTTTAATCTGACCCACATTGGCAAGAAGACCCATCACAAGAGAATTCTCTTCACCCTCCTCAGAGTTCACAAAAGAACCATCATCATAATAGGCAAAAATATCAAAAGGTGGTTTAATCAAAGCCCACGAGAGGAACCGCCCTTCAATAAAGTGAATACGAGCACCAAGAACCGTACCACCCTCACTTTCCCAGCGTTTACTCTTCACCGGCTTGGTGTACGACAACACATTGTTTTTTGTCGTGTTAGCCGATGGAGCAAGAATAATTCGCCAGTTGGACAAAGCCCAGTCAGCACCTGTAAACTTCACCTCTGGATAACCATAATCCTTAAGGTTAATAGTTGATCTTTGTGCACGGATTGATTCATCCTTCTCCACAACCTTGGTAATATTCTGCTCGAAAGTGGGGAAATGAATCAATTTTTTCTGAATAGCACCAAACCCTGTACTGGTTATCCATAATACACTCAGGATAGATAGAAACGCCACTCCTTTCCTCATATATCCACTCCTTTTAAAAGGTATTTTGCTCTCTTAATAGTATACCACAATCCTTTTTTTTGTCAAGTCCCTCAAGCTTTTTTGTTTTGTGCCGATAATCATCGAGGGATTCACTGTGGTATTCTTATCATCGGAAAAACCCCCTCAAGAAGTTTAATCAAAATGAAAAAAAATCTGCATTTTTCTCACTTTCTTTTCACCACGAGGGGAAAGGCTAAATTCCACGACCCCACCATGAGGGAACGGTACTCCCCTTCAATGAGAAAACTGCATTTTTCTATGCCACTCCCATTCGCTCTCAATGTTTCAAACAGCCCCTCTATCCAACGCTGCACCAAAAGAGGATGCTTCTCAATATCCCTCACCAATTCACCACTCATATTGATAATGAGGTGTTTGGGTTTTGATGGTGTTACCGCCCAGACTCCAAGCACCCTTGCTTCAAGAAACCACACCTCAGGGTAGTATCCAAGTGGCCCCTCAAAAAACTGCCGAGCTAGAGCAGCATCCCTCCCGTACTGTTTTACATACTGCGAAAGAAGACTCTGCTTGTCGACAAATTTCCTTTTCACTTGTGAATAATAAATCATTTGAACACGGGGAGGAGCCATTACCAGAGCAATCACCACCCATGCCAGAAGAAGCACAACAACTCCCCCAAGAATCCACCAACGAATGGATGATTTATACCAGCGACCAAAACTCATAGATTTCCTCTCCTTGCATTGTACTGTTTAATAAAACTATCAACACCCAGAGCAAATGCCTGAGTAAGTTTTTCCTGATAGTCGGTGTCCTGCAGGAGGTGCGACTCATCGGAATGAGAGAGATACCCCACCTCCCACAGAATGGCTGGTAGAGGGCTAAAACGAAGCACATAAAAATTTGCACTCTTTACGCTGACTTGAGAGAATGATCTTTTGAGTGAACGTTGTACCTCTTGAGAAAGTAGCTTGGAAACCCGCGAAACCCCTTCCCTCATCAACACATTGAGTACACTATAAAAACTCTCTGTATGCTTCACATCGTCCATGCTAAATCCAGCATTTTCCGCTACCTCAACAGCTGACGCCCCTGCATCACTTGCCTTATCCGAAAGATAATAAATCTCGATTCCCCTCACCTTTGGATTCAGAGAAATATTGCCATGAATAGAGAGAAACAGAGCCCCCTCTTGGGCATTCCAACGCTCATAGGCAATGTCCACCCTATCGGCAAGAGAAACATAATTGTCACCATCACGGGTAAGAATCACCCTGTAACCCATTGCCTCAAACCGCTTCTTCAGAAGACGCGTCAACTCCATGACCAACACCTTTTCCCGTATTCCTCCACGACCGATCCCCCCCGGATCCTTTCCCCCATGCCCAGGATCCAAAATAATCGTACGAATAGGTCGGAAAAGACTTTTGACAGCCGTTTGATTGGTTTGCGAAGAAGATTTCTGTTCACGATTCGTCAGCACCACTCCAGGGCTTGCTTGGCGAACATTCGTAGGAGAGGAAACACGGTTGGTGTCTTGAAGAGGTTTTATACCATCCTGATGAGTAACAGGCACATTGGTGGTATTCGAAAGAGTGCGAACATTTGTCACCGCCCTCACAAGTTCAATCTGATTGTTCGTTTGATTGGTCAAAGAGGACACAAGCCCCCTTGGAGATCGTGAAGACTCAATGTATTCCCGCACAATCTTTGCCATCTCATCGGGGAGAATCATTTTCCCATTGGTTTCCCACGAAACACCCTGTTCAAAATAATACACCCTCCCCTCAACCACCACATAGGGCATATTGATATACACACGACAGATTCGATTGCTTTCATCCAGTCGAAGTTCCCCAAACCCGAGATCAAAATTGTACCGCAGATTCAACAAATATTCACGTGCCATATCCTCTAGTGAGACGCCCGCCCACCCCAAAGTACCCATCAAAAAAACAAGAAAAAAAATTAGCCTATTCATACTGCATCCACAGGTAATAGATTCCCTTGAGCATGAGATCACTATCCACCACTTGAACCATGGTGCTCGCCTGTCTCACAAGCCGTGCCAGCCCACCTGTTGCTATAACAAGCGGGTCTTGCCACCCCAGTTCAGCCGTTATCCGTCTTGTCAGTTCGTCTATCATGGCACCATGACCATGGAGAATTCCACTCCTGATGCCATCCAGCGTATTCTTTGTGACAATCGTCGGGGGAAGAACAAGATCAATATGGGGAAGCTTGGATGCCCGCTCGGTAAGCGCGCGAAGAGAGGTTTTAATCCCGGGAATAATCACCCCTCCCTCATAGGCTTTCCCCTCAAAGAGAATATCTATCGTCGTGGCTGTGCCAAAATCTATGACAATAGCATTCCTCCCGGGGTATTCCTGTGCCACCGCATAGACATTGAGCAATCGATCAATGCCAATCTCTCGTGGATAGTCATAATGCACAGATATGGGAATATCGCCCGTCTCAAGAACAACCACATGGGATTGATAGTATTTTTCAAACATGTGAATGATTTCATAGTTAATCTCAGGCACAACACTCGCCACAACCACATCCTCTCGAACCGAAGAAGGAAGCTTCCACATCTCTCGAAGCGTAACATACTTTACCATCCAGTCATCATCGGTCATGCTCTTCTGAGTGAGGAAATGAGCACTGCGAATTGGGCGATGATTCCCTCGTTCAAAAAGCCCCATGGTGATATTGGTGTTGCCAATATCAACAGCAACGAGGTAGTTACCATGTTTCATCTTTCAATGGCCTCACCATGAGTTGCTTTATCACATCAAGGGGATTCTCATGGTCATAAATAACCCGATAAACAGCTTGTGAAATAGGCATTTCAATGTCCTCTTCAGAAGCCATCTTCAGCACAGGACGAACAGTCTCCACTCCCTCTGCTACCATTTTCATACTCGCGAGAATCTCCTCTATTGTTTGCCCCTTTGCCAGAGCTTCTCCCACCCGTCCGTTACGACTATGATGACTCATACAGGTGACAATGAGATCCCCCACTCCTGCCAAGCCAGAAAAGGTCGATTCAAGAGCACCCTTTTTCAAACCGAGTCGCCTCATTTCAGCAAGCCCTCTCGTAATCAACGCTGTCATCGTGTTGTCTCCAAAACCAAGCCCACGAACCATTCCCGCAGCAATAGCAATAACATTCTTCACAGCCGCACACAACTCTACTCCAACAACATCACTATTTCGATAGACACGAAAAACATCCGTAGAAAATACTTCCTGAACCCTTTTCGCAGCATCTTCAGAGAGAGAAGCAGCAACAATCGCAGTGGGAACATCCCTACTCACCTCCTCGGCGTGAGTAGGACCGGAGAGAGCCACAATCTTGCTAGTGAAGGGCACTTCCTCCCGCAGAATTTCTGTCATGCGTTTCTCCGAAGGAAACTCAAGCCCCTTGGTCGCACTGACAAGAATCTGATCGGGCTTCAATCGAGGCGCAAAGCGTTTCACTACCGAACGGAAAAACTTGGAAGGCGAAACAAAAACTACAATATCTGCATCATTCACGATTGCTTCATCCGTGGTAAACTGAATATCAGCCGGAAGTTGTACGCCCGGAAGATAGTAGACATTCTCCCGTTTTTCGTTAAAGAGATCGGCCTCTTTTTGATCATAGGACCAAATCTGAACCGTATGGTTCTTGCGAATCTGAAGGGCAAGAGCTGTTCCCCAGCCACCACCACCAAGAATAGCTACCTTCATGTTCACTCCTTAGCCCAACTTTTTCCGAAGAAGTTCATTGACAAGCTTAGGATTTGCCTGTCCCTTGGTAGCCTTCATCACCTCGCCAACAAAGAATCCCAAGAGATTCTTTTTCCCTTCTCGATAACGAGCTACCTCCTGGGGATTCTTGGCCAGAATATCATCGATGAGAGCCTCCAAAGCCGATGTATCGGTAATCTGTTTGAGTCCTTTCTTTTCCACTATTTTTGAAGGAGACTCTCCGCTGTCCACCATCTCGGCAAACACATCCTTCGCCATCTTTCCACTGATAACATTCTCGTGAATGAGATTCATCAGTTCAGCAAGCTTATCACTTGAGATACGTTCTTTGGTCAAACGCTGGATATCCCAGCCAAGTTCATTGAGAACTGCCATCACCTCACTTTGAATCCAGTTTGCCACCTTCTTTGGTTCAATCTTGGTCTTCTTCACCACATCTTCGAAGTAATCAGCCATCTCTTTTTCTTCTGTGAGCACCTCAGCATCCGCGAGGGTGACACCATAGGTGTCAACGAAACGCTGCCTCTTTTCCTGTGGAAGTTCAGGTAACTCTCCTCTTATCTTTTCGACGAGATCCCGCCCAATACGAAGAGGGGGAAGATCCGGTTCTGGAAAGTAACGATAGTCGTTAGCCTCCTCCTTGTCTCTCATGGGAAAAGTCTTGTTCTGACGAGCATCATAAAGACGAGTTTCCTGTACCACCTTCTCCCCACTTTCCAACAATCCAATCTGGCGTTCAATCTCATACTCAATCGCCTTTTTCACGCCGTTAAAAGAGTTCAGATTCTTAATCTCTACCTTCGTGCCAAATTCCTTCTGTCCCTGAGGTCGAACAGAAACATTCACATCACAGCGCAGACTCCCCTCTTCCATATTCACGTCAGAAACACCGAGATACTTCATAATACTCCTCAGTTCTTTGAGGTAGAGGTAGGCCTCCTCACTGGTACGCATATCGGGCTCAGAAACAATCTCCAGTAGGGGAACACCAGCACGATTCAAATCCACTGCAGAATACGGTTCTCCCTCTTTATGAATGGATTTCCCCGCATCCTCCTCCATGTGGATCCTCGTCACCCCAATTCGCTTCACCTCTCCATCGGAGCGCACAATCTCAATGTAGCCCTTTTGACAAATAGGATAATCATACTGAGAGATCTGATACCCTTTGGGAAGGTCGGGATAAAAGTAGTTTTTACGATCAAACTTAGAAAATTCTGCAATATTGGCATGAATGGCAAGCCCGGCGAGAATAGCCTTGTGGAGCACCTCCTCATTGAGAACAGGGAGCACACCCGGTTGCCCCATACACACAGGACACACATGAGTATTGGCTGGAGCACCAAACTCCGTCGAACACCCACAGAAGATTTTCGTCTTTGTATTGAGCTGAACATGAACCTCAAGCCCTATCACGGCTTCATAACTTCTCATTTCTTGCCTCCCGTAACAGCGAAATCGCGGTATCTATTATAGAACAAAATCAAAAAAACAGCAACAAAACCCTCAAAAAGGACAACCTTCAGCATCCACGGTAAAACTCAGTGCTTGATCCTTCTTACTATCCACCATACCAACGCGATAACAAGCCCATACAAAAGCACTGTCACTCCAATACCTACCCAACCCCATTGAGGAAGAGGTTTTTCCTCGCTCTGCCTCTCGGCTTCCTCCTTGACTTCAGAAGGGATCAATGACCAGGCCAGGGAAATACCCAGCGGAATGAGCAAAAGATCATCCAACTGTCCCAATACAGGGATAAAATCAGGAATAAGATCAATAGGACTCAGGGCAAGTCCCACCGTAAGTACAATCACAAGCCTTGCTATCCACGGCGTTTTTGGATGACGAAGCGACACCACCAACACATGGAGCCTCTTCACAAGGTTCTTTTTCGAAAGTTTTTCTTCCGCCATTTGCAAAAAAATCCTCCGTTTCTTTATAATCATCGCTAAGGAGGTTCCTATGCCCCACATCATCATTAGGCTCTACCCCGGCAGAAGCCACGAACAAAAACAAGCAATGGCTGAAGCTGTCAAAAACGCCATTGTTACCTCAATTGGAGCAGACCCAAAAACCATCTCCATTGCCATCGAAGAGGTGGATCCCTCCCAGTGGAAAGAAAAAGTCTACGACCCAGAAATCCGTGCCCATTTCGATGAGCTCTGGATAAAACCAGGTTACACCATGGATTAGCTACACCTCATTGGGAACATCAATAAACATCCACGGCAATCCAAACTCCTTCTCAATAAGCTCTGCCAACGCCTGAACTCCAAACACCTCAGTATAGTAATGCCCCGCATTGATAAAGTTCACCCCCATTTCCTTGGCCTCATGCAAGGTCTGTTCCTTTGTTTCCCCGCAAAGGAAGGTGTCAATCTCCCCTTCAAAAGCCCTTAAGTGGAATGCTGCTCCCCCACTTATCACACCAATTCGTTGCACCCACTCACTGTTTTGATAAATACAAAAACGGGAGGCGGGGAAAACCCCTCTTAATCTCTTCTCAAAATCCTCCCAAGCAAGTTTTCTCTCAGAAACTGCTACATACCCAACATCAATACGCTTCTCAAGCGAAAGCCCAAGCCTTTTTGCGATAAGAGCATTATTCCCATACTCAGGATGAGCATCCAAGGGAAGATGAAACCCAAACACAGTGAGTTGATGAGTAAGCACATAGGCAATACGCTCTTTAAAAAACCCTCTCAAATGAACAAAATCCTTGCCAAAAAAACCATGATGCACCAAAACAGCATCAGCCCCCCGCTTCACAGCCTCCTTTAAAAACTCCATCGAGAGAGAAACACCCACAGCCAAAAGCTTCGGATCCTTTTTCCCCTCAACCTGAATCCCATTATAACAGTAATCCTGAAAACTCTTCACATCCAGAAGCGTCTGGAGATAGCGTTCAATATCATCAATCATACTTTCTCCACTTCAAAAATAACCATATTATCACAGTGTATGACGGTATTGTTTTTATTCTTCCCGAGAAGCCCTACAATTTCATCAGACTTATGCCCACGAATGAGAGCGATCTCCTCCGAATCATAATTCACAATCCCCAGCCCAATCTCACGACCATCCTCAGCCACAATTAACACCGTATCCCCCTCGTGGAAACTTCTCTCTACCCTCACGATACCAGCAGCAAGCAAGCTCTTATGCGAAAGAATCGCCTTTTCAGCGCCACTGTCCACCACAAGCTTCCCCCTCACCCGTTTTGAAGAAATCCACTTCTTCCTATAGGTCATCCCACGAGAAAGCGGGAGAAATATTGTCCCCGTTGAAAGATTGTTCAATACCTCACGAAGAATATTCTCACGAAATCCATTGGCTATCACAGCAGGAATACCAGCCACCGTTGTAATCCTAGCCGCCTGAAGTTTGGTTATCATGCCTCCACGAGTGAAGCTCTCCTGTTGCTTTTGTGCATATCGCATAACACTGTTGATGTTCTCCACCACACGAATAAGTGTTTGTTTGGGTGTTCCATAGTCCGCATACAAACCATCGATATCGGTAAGCATAATATACAGATCAGCATCAACCATCACGCTGACATACGCCCCCAGTCGATCGTTGTCCCCAAACTGGATCTCCTCACTCGCCACTGAATCATTCTCGTTGATAATAGGAAAAATCCCCATTTCGAGCATGGTGTTCAGGGTATTCCTGGCATTGAGATAGTTCTTGCGATGATCCAAAATATCATGGGTCAGAAGCACCTGTCCTCCCCAGATACCGTACTCCCGAAGATAACGCCCCAACAATTCCATTAAAAGGGGTTGTCCCACCCCCGCAAGAGCTTGTTTCTGTGAAAGGGTGAACTCCTGCTTACCAAGATGCATATGATAACGCGCCATCCCAATAGCACCACTCACTACCAGGATACATTCAACACCCTTGTTACGGAGTTCCACCACCTGAGAAAGCAAATCGCGAAGGTGAACATCGTTCACCGTCTCGGTATCCGTGATCTGTTTCGTTCCTAACTTGATAACAACTCGCTTGATTTCAAGTTCCTTTTCAGAGAGCACCAGTTTCATTCTCTTTCTCCCGTTGTTCTTCTCGCTGATAGGTTTGATAGAGAGCCCTTGTCAGTTCATGAAGTCCCCGCGAAACCAAAGCAGAGATGAGAAATACAGGACCTTGCTTTTCAAGGTATTTTACCACTTCCTCATCAACATGTTCAACGAGATCAATCTTGTTCAGTGCAATAAGAAACGGTCGATGATAGAGCCGCTCTGAATATGCCCTAAGTTCCTCGCGAAGCACGGCAAACCTTTCCAAAGGATTGTCTGTGATATCCAACACAAACAAAAGCACTCGCGTTCTCTCAATATGCTTGAGAAACTCTATACCCAATCCCTTTCCCTCGTGTGCCCCCTCAATCAACCCAGGAATATCCGCAATAAGAAGACTCGTATAGGCATCATCAATGGTCATCACGCCAAGATTTGGTTCCAATGTGGTAAAAGGATAATTGGCTATCTTGGGACGAGCGTTGGTAATACGAGAGATCAGTGTAGACTTCCCTGCATTGGGAAATCCCACCAGCCCTATATGAGCGATCATTTTGAGTTCAAGACGAAGATGCTTGCTCTCCCCCGGCTTCCCCTCCTCGGCATAGAAAGGGGTTTGATTGGTAGCACTCTTGAAATGGACATTACCTCTCCCACCCTTCCCTCCATGAGCCACAATAAACCGCGTTCCAACCTCTACCAGGTCTGCAATCAAGGTGTTGGTATCTGCATCCCACACCATTGTTCCCTGTGGCACCTCAATAAGAGTATCCCTACCATTTCGTCCATGCATTTGCTTTCGCATACCATTTTCGCCGTTTTCAGCACGGAAACGCTGTCTATTATGGATATGAGAAAGCGTGCGAAGATGAGGATTGACAACAAAGACAACATCCCCCCCATCGCCACCATCACCCCCATCAGGGCCACCCTTGGGAATATACTTCTCCCGCCGAAAACTTTTTGAACCATCTCCCCCTTTGCCCGCCGCAACCCAGATCTCAACCTCATCCTTAAAAAGCATCATTCCTCCCTGTGCTTCCAAAACCACCATGACCACGCTCTGTCTCACTTAAATCATCGCTCTCGACAAAACTTGCCTGAACCACAGGGGCAATGACCAGCTGGGCTATCCTATCCCCGGGGGCAATCGTACAAGCCTCACGCGAAAGATTAACCAAAAGCACCATAACCTCTCCCCGATAATCAGAATCAATCGTTCCCGGTGCGTTGGGAATTGTAAGCCCCTGTTTCCCCAAACTACTGCGTGGTCTCACCTGCCCCTCATATCCCGGTGGTATTTCAACAGCAATTCCTGTAGGAATACTGACAATATCCCCACGCTGGAGCACAATAGGCTCATCCAGACAGGCAGAAAGGTCAGCCCCTGCTGCCCCTTTCGTGCGATAGAGAGGGAGTTTTGCGTTCTCACGCAATCGTCGGATTTTCACTACCATTCTACGCCTCAATAACAAACTCTTTGTTATCAATCAACCGTGTACTGCCTATAAACACAGCAAGAGCCACAAGCACATGCCCTTGAATGGTTGCCACATCATCAAGGGTGTGAGCATCAACACAGGCAACATAATCAATACGAGCATCCGGAACCTCTTGATGAATAAAGGCTTTCATCTGTTCAACAAGTCTTTTTGCATCTCTTTCGCCCCCTTCTATCCATCGGGTTGCCTGTTCCAAAGCCCGATAGAGAACAAGAGCCTTTTGTCTTTCCTCTGGAGAAAGATAACGATTGCGAGAGCTCATCGCCAGTCCATCTGCCTCACGAACAATCGGCATGGGGGTAATCTTCACATCGAGATTGAGATCCCATGTCATCCGTTCAATGATACGATACTGCTGATAGTCCTTCTTGCCAAAGTATGCCTCATGGGGCATCACACAATGAAAAAGCTTCATCACCACTGTGGTGACACCCTGAAAATGCCCCGGCCGAGAGAGACCACAGAGATGCTGGGGAAGATACTGAACCACAACATGCGTTTGAAAGCCATCCGGATACATCTCTTTCACCTGAGGATAAAAGAGGACATCCACACCCTCTGCTGTCAATAACTTTACATCACTCTCAAATGTTCGTGGATAGCGTTCAAAGTCCTCATTTGGCCCAAACTGGAGAGGATTGACAAAAATACTTACCACAACACGATCATGATACCTGCGAGCCTCCCGTACGAGCGAAAGATGCCCCTCATGGAGAGCCCCCATCGTAGGAACAAAACCAATCGAGAGATGCTCTCCACGCCACTGTCGAGCTATCGCCTGCATTTCTCCAATCGTCTCGACAATCCTCATACCTTCTCCTTGCGTGCCTGATAATCGAGAGCTGCCTTAATAAACGACACAAAAAGCGGATGAGGTTCCAGGGGAGAAGACTGAAACTCCGGATGGAACTGCGTTCCAATAAACCACGGATGATCGGAAAGTTCCACTGTTTCTACAAGCCCATTCTCAGCCTGTCCCGATATTACCAAGCCCTTCTCCTGAAGAAGCGGCACATACTCGGGATTCACCTCATAACGATGACGATGACGCTCCACGATTACAGACCGATTATAAATGGACGCGATCTTTGTCTTCGGAGAAAGAATACACTTGCTTCCACCTCGTCGCATCGTTCCGCCCATGTATTTCACACCCTTGAGATTGTCCAAAAGATCAATCACCGGTTGCGTCGTCGAAGGAGCAAACTCAGTAGAATGCGCTTCAGTAAGCCCACACTCATTGCGAGCAAACTCAATCACCATGCACTGCATCCCCAAACAAATACCAAAAGTGGGCACCTTGTTAGTTCTGCCGTAGTAGAGAGCCTTGATCTTTCCCTCTACCCCACGATTTCCAAACCCACCAGGAATAAGAATACCATCAATCAAAGGGGGAATAATACCCGCAAAACCTATAGAGGGGAGAATATCCGCAACCCGCTTGCGATCATCATTCTTGAGATCTGGAGAAAGGATATAGGCATTCTTACTTACTTCTTTTTCATAAACCGACTTCAAAAAGGCAATGTCCCGCTCATCCTTCACCTGCGGGAGGAGAATGTTGTGAAAATACTCTGCTGACACACGGTACAAAAGCCCCTTCTCCCTATCGTAAATCTCTGCCTCATAGTCCTCTGCATCAATCTTGTGAATCTTCACCTGACACTCATTGGCAAACCCACCATGCTTGAGTGCTGCATCCACCGATTTGTAGGTATCCTCAAGCGTAACATACTTCCCCACCATGGCAATATTTGCCACCTTTTGCGCATTCTTGGCAATATGAACCACCTTCTCCCACGCAGCAAGATTCGGCTTCTTATAAGGAAGCCCCAGTTTCTCCAAGATAATCTTGTCCGCTCCCTGCTGATGGAAGAGAAGCAGCACCTCATAAATCGTCGAAGAAACATTCACAGCAGAAAAGATACAGGACTCATCGATATTGCAGAAGAGGGCAATTTTACTCTTGAGAGCATCAGGCAAAAAAACATCGGCACGACAAAAGAGAAAATCGGGTTGAATCCCCATAGACATCAATTCCTTCACAGAGTGCTGAGTTGGTTTTGTCTTGAGTTCGCCTGAACCAGCAATCATTGGCACCAGTGTCAAGTGGAGAAATTTCACATTGTTACGTCCTTCCTCCACAGCAAACTGCCTAATCGCTTCCAAAAAGGGCAAGCCTTCAATATCCCCAACCGTTCCACCTAGCTCTACAATCACGAGATCGGAATTCTTTCCCTCATCACAGAGCCGAATACGACGCTTAATCTCATCGGTAATATGGGGAATCACCTGCACCGTCTTGCCAAGGTACTGCCCCTGTCGTTCTGCATCAATGACATGCTTGTACACCTGCCCTGTCGTCAAACTATTCGCCTGTGTTGTCTGTATCTGCAAAAACCGTTCATAGTTCCCAAGATCCAAGTCGGTTTCAGCTCCATCGATCGTTACAAAAACCTCTCCGTGCTGAAAAGGACTCATCGTACCCGCATCAACATTGAGGTAGGGATCGATCTTCATCATATTAACCTTGTAACCAGCGGCTTTGAGCAGAGCCCCGATTGAGGCAGCGGTAATCCCCTTTCCAAGAGAAGAACACACTCCTCCCGTAACAAAAATATACTTCCTATGTTCCATAGTCAACTCCTCACCATCTAGCTCTTATTATAGAGAAAAACAAAAAAAACTGCAATTTTCTCCTTCCCACCACATGGGCTTAAATTGTTGTAGCCACTTTGAAAAAAGGAGAAAACTCCAACTAAAAACTTCAGTACAAGATCAGAAAGGGCGTTTTCTTTGCAAGATTTTCCCTCCTGAAAAAAAGCATATAGCCCTCTTTTTTGTTGGCATGGTAACACGGAGACTCCTCAATCCCACACAAATATTGCAAAAAACAAACTTCTTTCGTATCATATTCATTATGAAAATAAACACACCTAAGACTATCCTTTGGGACTTTGATGGCACTCTCGTTGATACCATCAACCTTGTCTTTTTTGCTCTCAAACACACCTTCCTTTACTGTGATGATCAGAACCTCACAGAAAACGACATCCAAAAATTCTTAGGACCACCTGAAGATGAGATCATCAAACAATACTTCATTCACAAAGAGCAAATTGACAAAGGTATAGCATTCTACCATCAACTCTATGAAACATTCCATGATAGTTTTGCTATCTGCCACAAAAAAGTCTTCACCGTTGTCGCAGCCCTCTCCTCCGAAGGAAAGGAACAGGCTATTGTCACAGGAAAAGGACGCCAAAGTCTCGCCATTTCGCTGGAAAAGACACACCTCACAGGATTCTTCTCCACAGCTATCACAGGCAACGACATCCTCCACCCAAAGCCAGACCCCGAGAGTCTTCTCGCCGCCCTCCAAAAACTTGGCGTTAACCCTTGCAATGCTGTGATGATAGGGGATTCAGCCGCTGACTATGAGGCAGCAACATCCATTGGTATCCCCTGCATCATCGTGGGATGGTATCGCTCCCCAAATTTCAATGGCTCATACCAATTCTTCCATGATGCTGAAAGCCTCTTTGTTTTCCTCACTGGCAAGCATCATCCGTCATATCATCCTCTGGCGTTCCCCCAGCCTCAAGCACACGAGCAAAATAGATAACCTTCTCCAACTCATTCTCAAGGTTCACATTGTTGATATAGCAGGGTTTTGAAGGGCGTAGCCGCACGGGAGCAAAGTTCAGCACACCAACAATCCCCACACTCGTGAGCTGATCAAGTACACTCTGGGCTGCATGCTCGGGAACAGCAAGAATCGCCACCTTGATATTGTGCTGTTTCACAAACGACTCCAATTCACTCATCGGATAGAGAGGAAGCCCAGGATTTTTTACAATCTTCTCCTGCAGAATATCAAAAGCTGCTTTGATGTGTATGCCCTCCTTCTCAAAACCACGATAGCGGAGAAGAGCCATACCAAGATTTCCCGCTCCAATAATAATCACCTCCTGTGGCTTGTCCTTGGAGAGAATCTCCTGAATACGGGGGAGAATCTCATCAATAATATATCCACCCTTTTTGCTCCCAGAAATGTCAAAAAGCGAAAAATCCTTGCGAATCTGAGCGGGATTAATCCCTGTCGCATCAGCAAGATTATCTGAAAACACCTTGTGAAAACCCAGTTGTTTCAAACGAGTAAGGGCTTTATTGTAGAGAATAAGCCGCGTAACACTCTTCTTCTTCTCAGCCATAATATACCTCCATGCGATTATTATGATAAATAGTATACATAATTTTCTCTTTTTTTCAAATTTTTTCCCATAAAAAACCAAAAAGATAGAACATAAAAAAACAAAAATGTTCCTTCTCACGACAAACCTTTTGTCACCCCGAACAAAGAAGACAAAAAGGGAGACTGTGGAAAAACAAAAAGTTTTTAGCCATTTTTTTAGCTCAAGAGGCACAAAAAATTTTGAAAAACTATTTTTGATAAAAAATTTGCTTTTTTTTCTCTTCTGCGTTATAATATACCCCACATAGAGAAATGGAGGAATATATGGCTCGTCGATGTGATATTTGTGGCAAGGGTCCCGTGTATGGCAACAATATTTCTCATTCGCATAGAAAGACGCGAACTCGCTGGGAACCCAATCTCAAAGAAATGAAGGTTTCTGTTGATGGCAAAACCGTACGGATGAAAGTCTGTATGAAGTGTTTGCATGCAGGCAAGGCTGATCAGTTCATCCATTAAGACAAGGTAACATTTACGCCTATCCGTTAAGGATAGGCTTTTTTTATTTTCCCTCCAAATAGCTCAGTGTTTCCTCGAGGATGATTCGCTTCCATTCCAGAATATCCCCCTCAACTGTACAGCCCGCAGCCTTGACATGACCTCCCCCACCAAACTGATGAGCAAGCTCGCTCATATCATATTCTCCCTTCGTTCGAAAACTCACCGAAATCTTGCGTTCTTCTCGCTCTTTGAGGAGAATATACACCTCAACTCCCCTAATGAGAGCAAGATACTCAAGGAGCCCTTCCGTTTCAAAACAATTTGTCTCTACCATATCTCTATAGGCAACATACCCAATGGCAAGCCTTCCAACCCAGTGGAGTTCTATATGCTCAATGAGCCTCCCCACCAACTGAAGAAACTCAAAGGGGCGATTTTGATAAATGCTCTCATAAACAACCGTCTGTTTTGCCTTTCTCTCAAGCAAGCGAGCGGCTATCCGTAGCACCTGTGGACCCGCATTCGAAAAACGGAAAAACCCCGTATCCGTTGCCACAGACAAAAGAAGTGCCTGTGCAATATCCGCACTACACCACCACCCAAACCACTCAAAGAGCATCTCCCCCACACTCGATGCCTTTTCATTTACCCAATTCACATCCCCAAAAGCCGTGTTATCCTTGTGATGGTCAATATTTACAACCAACCTAACTCCCTTAAGAAGGGGGGCGACCTTCCCTGTGCGAGAAATATCCCCACTATCAAGCACAAACACCACCGTATCATCCGACACCGAGAAATCCTCTTCTGCCGTCTTCACCTCATCCCACCCCAAAAGAAAGGAATACTTTGGTTCCAGTGCCTCCTCAAGTAGCACTAGAGCATTCTTCCCCTTCTTTTTAAGAAACAAGAAAAGGGCAATGACACTTCCAACAGCATCCCCATCAGGACGAGCATGAGTGGTGAGAACAAAACGTCGATAACGGAAAAGAAGCCACCACAGTCGAATGCGAAGAGCAAGAGAGAGACGACTACTTTGAATCTTTTTCATCCTCTTGAACCTGTTTCATCGCCTCTTTAATCTTCTGTCCCATTTCATCCGCCACAGCGAGTGCATTCGACCACTCAAAACGAAGTTCAGGAGCATAACGAAGCCGTAGCCCCTTACTCACAATCGAAGAAATATACCCAGCCGACGAAATCAATGCCTCAAAGGTCTTGTAGTTGTCTGATTTCTTTTCACCATAGATGCTGACAACCACTTTAGCATGGCGCATATCCTCGCTCATATCCACCTCGAGCACAGAAACCATACTGGTGAGTCGTGGATCCTTCACCTCAGTCATAATCACCGTAGCAATCTCTTTCATCAAAGTTTTGTTCAAGCGTTCGATCCGTCTCCGTGTTGCCATATTAGCCTTCCCTTCTACTTCTGCACCTGCTCAGAGCGGTAACACTCAACAATATCACCCTGCTTGAAGTTCTCATAGTTTACAAACGACATACCACACTCAAAACCTTCCTGCACCTCACTGACATCGTCCTTAAAACGCTTAAGTGCCAGGAGCTTTCCAGACCATACCAGCACACCCTCTCGATAGATTCGTACATTGTCAGAGCGGCGGATAAATCCCTGCGTCACATAGCATCCTGCCACCTTTCCAACCCCACTAATCTTGTACACCTCTCGAATCTCAGCCGTACCAATCACCGTTTCTTTATACTCAACAGTCTGCATATTCTTCACAAGCCCTTCGATGTAATCGGTCAACTCATAAATGATATTGAAGCGCTTGATTGTCACTCCCTGCTCTTCTGCCCGCTCTTTTGCCATGGCATCTGCCCGAACACGAAAGGCAAGAATCACCGCTGCTGCACCTTCCTGAGCAGCAGAAACCTCTGCAAGCATCACATCACTCTCCAACACAGCACCCACTGCCGCATGAAGAATGGTAATCTTCACCTCTGGATTGTTAATCTTAAGCAAGGCATGCTTAATAGCCTCAACCGAACCCTGCACATCCGCTTTGATAATCACCTTGAGCTCTTTGACATCCTGCATGGAGAGCTGCTCCATAGCACTCTCCATCTGAAGCTTCTTGATCCGCTTAGTTTCCTCGATACGCTTCAACTCGAGACGTTTGGCTACAATCTGTTTAGCAAAATCTTCGCTCTCGACAACATGGAACTTATCACCCGCCTGAGGCACCTCATCAAACCCCATGATTTCCACAGGATAGGAAGGATACGCCTCGCTCACCTTATTGCCCATATCGTCAAACATACCACGAACACGTCCCATGGTTGTTCCCACAACGAAATAATCTCCCACATGAATGCTTCCGTTCTTCACAATCACGGTTGCCACAGGACCACGACCAATATCCATCTTGGACTCAACAACATACCCCACACCGGGTTTATCAGGATTTGCCTTGAGTTCCATCACCTCTGCCTGAAGCAGAATCGCCTCAAGGAGTTCATCAATACCCATCTTTTTCAACGCCGAGACAGGGATATACATCGTATCCCCTCCCCACTCTTCAGGGAGAAGCCCCTCCTCACTCAGCTGTTGTTTTACCCTTTCCACAGAAGCATCGGGAAGGTCTATCTTATTGACCGCTACAATAATAGGCACCTTAGCTGCCTTCGCATGATTGAGAGCCTCTATCGTCTGTGGCATCACGCCTTCAACAGCAGACACCACAAGCACCACAATATCCGTTACATTGGCACCACGAGCCCTCATAGCGGTAAAAGCCTCATGCCCCGGAGTATCGAGGAAGGTGATTTCCCCTCGTGGAGTCTTCACCTTGTAGGCACCAATATGCTGGGTAATACCTCCACTCTCATGATCAGCGACATTACTATGACGAATAGCATCAAGGAGTTTCGTCTTTCCATGGTCAACATGCCCCATGATTGTCACAACAGGGATACGAGGTTTGAGGTGATCGGGAGCATCCTCTGACTCTCGAATTTCCACCTCATCCTGAAGGCTACGAACAACCACTTGACAATTAAACTCCTGAGCCACAATCGTCGCTGTATCAGAGTCAAGGGTATCGTTAATCGTTGCCGTTACCCCCAGTTCGAGAAGCTTTTGGATGATTTCTGCCGCCTTAAGATTCATCTTTCTGGCAAGCTCTGCAACTGTGATCACCTCACCAATTTCAATACTCTCAGGAATAGCGTACTCTTTCTTTGCCTTTTTCTTAGGATCCTGAATCTTGGAGAAAAAGATCTCCTCCTGCTCCGTCATATCCTTTTCTTTGAGAATATCCTCTGCTGAGCGAGCACGATGATCGGAAACACGACTCTTTGCCCGTGTCTCCGTACCCTTCCCTGCAAACGGCTGAGGGGTAACCATATTTCCACCTCGTTTCTCACCGCTACCTTCCTGTCCAAAACGCCGCTGGGAAGAACGATCCTGTTGCGAGGAAGAACGATTCTTGTCCAGAGTGAAGCGTTTCCCTTGTTTCCCTTGTTGCCCACCCTGTCTCTGTCCCTGCTGACTCTGCCCATTACGGGAGGAATAATCTCTACCACGGTTATCTCGTGAAGAAGACTGATCTCGTCGCTGCTGTTGTTGCGACTGGGAACGTGAGGAAGAAGATGCACTCTTCTGAGAAGAAGGTGTCTCCTGAGAAGCCTGCCGGGGACTCTCCTGGGCTTTTTGTGCCGCCTGAGGAGTTTTTGTCTCCTCTGCCGGCTTCTTTTCCTCCGGCTTTTCTGTCGACGTTTTAAGCTTAATCTTCTTTTTGATCACAATTTTCTTTCTCTCTTCAGACATACAACTTCCTCCTCGTCACACCCTATTCTTCGACAACCTCGTCTTCAATAGTGATGTTATCCTTAATCACCTGCCATATAGCGACAGCATCATCCACCGATATATCACAAACCTCTGCCAACCGTTCAATCGAATAACACTGTTCAATAATCTCCGCCACGTCCTTAAACCCTGCCTTATGTAGCGTCTTGAGTTGATCACGAGAAAACGGCAGCATTTCCAGAGGAATACTCTCCTCTTCCACCAGTTCCACCTCTGCCTCTTCAGCCTCAGCAAGCCCAAGAAGCTTGTCAACTTCCTTCTGCTTCCTTGCCACATCCTCCTGAAATTCACTATACGGTACAAAACTGATCCTATATCCAACAATTTCTTCAAGCATTTTCTGATGAGAACCCTTCTTTCCGATCAAGGGGGCTACAAACTCATTGGGCACAACCACACGAGCCAAACGTTCCTCCGGATTCAACTCAACATGATAAACCTCTGCAAGTCGATTCCGCAGCACACGACTCTGCACCACAGCATTCCGGATCAATTCCTTCACATCATCTGAATAGCGAATAATTTCTATACGCTCATCATTGATCTCCGCACGAATAGGTTTGATACGAACACCCTGCTTTCCGATTGTCACACTCGCCGGATCAAGCCCCTCATCCGAAGACTGAATCACCACCTTGGTAACCTCTCCTGCTTTGCGGGAAATGGCTTTGATACTGAATGTCCCATCGAGAAGCTCTGGAATATTGAGTTTCAAAAGTTCAACCACCATTTCCTTGCAGGCACGGGAGAGAATCAACTGTGGCTCACTCACCACCGATGAAGGATTCACTCTGAGAAGAATTGCCCTCACCATCATTCCCGAACGAAGCTCCTCCTCTGGAATAGCCTCACTGAGAGGCAGAAAAGCCTCAGCATCACGCCAATCAAGAGTGGCAAGATAGCCCGCCAGAGGTTTATCAACCTTGGACTTGATCTTAGCATTGAGAAGAGAACCCTTCTTGCCGATAAATTCATTGTAAATCCAGTCACGCTGCACCTCACTGAGCTTCTGCTTGAGTACCTGCTTAAGGATCATCACCCCCTGTCTGTCTGTAAAATCCTCCATCGAAAGGGGAACACGCACCTCATCTCCCACCTTGAGAGACTTCTTGCGCGTGTACTGAAGACCCTCATCAGCTGTAATCTCCACAACAGGATCAGTGACCTGTTCAACTACCTTCTTCACCTGAAAAAGCTGGAGCTTCCGGTCTATATGAATTTCCAAGTTTCCATACTCCTTGCCAAACTTCCGACGATAGAGAGTAAGAAATGCCTCCCCAAGAATCTTTTCTCCAAGCTCTCGAGAAATCTTATTTTCTTTCGCAAATTCTGTCAAATAATCCAAAAGAGCCATCGCCCTATTCCTCCTTTTTGTATTCCTCTGTATCAAAATACAATTTTACCTGACTCAATCGATCCCATGGTATACGATAGGTCACTCCACTCATGGTAAAAACCAAACTATCACCCTCAACACCATCAAGTTTTGCCACAACAACCGAATCCTTCAGTCCAAACTCCTGAAAATTCCTCACCACAAGCCGAAGTGGCTTGTCAAGGAAAATCTTCACCTCTTCAAGGCTTTTGAGCTTCCTATCAACACCGGGAGACTCTACCACGAGTGCATACTCGTGATCAAAGCCTTCTTCCACTCTCAGGCGTTCTGCCAAAACCTGCGACACACGCTCACAATCCCCCGTGGTAATCCCGCGATCGGGACGATAGATCACCACCGTAAGGGACGAAGGCCTTCTTCCCCCCTGAAAAAACGCCTCCACCAAAACAAAACCAAGCGTTTCTACCGTATCGCGAACGAGATCAAGTGTTTTCTCTTTCATTCCTTTCCTCAATAACAAAAAAGGAGTCGGTCCGCCGACTCCATCTTCACTCCATGTATAGTATATCATAGAAAAGAAAAAAAGTCAAATAAAGAAGCCTCAAAAAGAAAAATACACAACCCTTTCTCTGTCTATTTCCCATAAATATCCCGCTTATCAATGATCCGCTTTACCTTACCCTGACTCCTCTCTATACTCCTTGGCTCCCCAAGCTTAATTTTCACCTTCAAACCAAGAACGGTAAAAAGCCTATCCGAAATAAGATTTTCCAGATCAACCAATCGTTTCATTTCATCATAAAACATGGCATCAATCATTTCCACCCAAACCTCAAGAAAATCGGTATTGTTCTGCCTATCGACAATAATCTGATAGTGCGAAGCTACCCCCTCAACCTCCAACAACACCTCCTCAATCTGCAAAGGGAAAACATTCACCCCTCGCACAATAAGCATATCATCCGTTCGCCCCACGATCTTCATAATTCTCGCCGTTGTCCTTCCACATCGACAGGGCTCATAGGTAAGCCGAGAGAGATCACCCGTTCTATACTGAAGAAGGATAAGAGCCTCTTTTTCAAGCGGAGTAATAACAAGCTCCACCTTCTCCCCTTCATCAACCCATTCCCCTCTTTCTGGATCAACTACCTCAACAAAGAAAAAGTCTTTGTTGATATGCATGCCATTCTTCTCAAGACACCCTTTAACAACGGCACAGCAAACAGCCCAAAGGGATAATTATCTCTCAGATCACTCTTCTTTGTCATGGGGAGTTTTCTAATATCCTCAAGAGAACGTATATCCTCTGATTTTGCATGGAGCTCATCCATCTTTTTCCTATAAAAAGGCACATTCTCATACACATAGAAAACATTTCTTTTCAGTTTCTCAAGCTGCAACTCTCGCAAGGCTTTTCTCTCCATTTGCTCTCTTGGCGAATTCCAGATAAGCATGGCATCTCCCCTTTATCCAGTCTCTCTTTGTTTCATTATAATGAGAAAAATAATGAGAAAACGATTTCCTTGCCACCTTTTAACAAAAAAAATGCAAATGAAGTGTTGAGGCAATTCTTCAAAGCGATTCGATTCGTTGACTTTTTTCTCTTCTCTCTTTACACTACTACTTACACTACAACACAAAAGACGAGGATAGTATGGCGTTTTTGTCTGTTGAAGAACAGCTCGAACTCATCACACGTGGGGCGGTTGATATTGTTCCCTTTGAAGATCTCAAATCCAAACTCAAACGCTCCTACGATGAAAACAAACCCCTCCGAGTCAAGTTTGGAGCAGACCCATCTGCCCCCGATCTTCATCTTGGGCATACGGTTGTTCTCCGCAAGCTCAGACAATTCCAACAACTTGGGCACCATGTCATCTTTCTCATCGGAGACTTCACGGGAATGATTGGAGACCCAACAGGCAAATCCACCACCCGAAAGCGCCTCTCTCGCGAAGAAGTACTGGCCAATGCTGAAACCTACAAGAGTCAGATCTTCAAAATACTCGATCCAGAAAAAACAGAAATCGTTTTTAACAGTAGCTGGTGTGGCAAGATGAGTTTTGCCGATGTGCTGGATCTCACTGCCCGTTACACAGTGGCACGTCTCCTCGAACGAGAGGACTTTGGCAAACGCTACCGAGAGGGCAAACCTATATCACTGATTGAATTTATGTACCCCCTCATTCAGGGATACGACTCTGTAGCTCTTCGGGCAGACATTGAATTGGGTGGCACCGATCAAATGTTCAACCTCATGGTGGGAAGAGAACTTCAGAAGGAATACGGACAGGAATCCCAAGTTATCCTTACCATGCCCCTCCTCGAGGGAACTGATGGTACCCAAAAGATGAGTAAGTCTTACGGCAACTACATCGGCATTAATGAGCCCCCGTCACAGATGTTTGGCAAGATTATGTCCATTCCAGACAATCTTATCCTCAAGTATTTTGAGCTTCTCACAGATATTCCCACGACAACCATCAAAAACTACGAAAAACAAATGCAAAATGGCGCCAACCCACGCAACTACAAGGTTCTCCTCGCTCAAGAGATTGTTGGCTTCTACTATTCACGCGAAGAAGCCAATCGCTGTCTCGAAGAGTTCGAACGCATCTTCAAGCAGGGGGGCACTCCCGATGAAATGGCAGAGTTTGTCTTGCCCCAGGAGATGGCACTGATCGATGTCCTCGTTCAGAGTAACACCCTTCCCTCAAAGAGCGAGGTTCGTCGTATGCTTCAGCAAAACGCCATCTCCATTGATGGAGAACGCATTACACAAGAAACCTACAAGCTCGCCCCCGGTGACGAACGCATCATCAAAGTAGGCAAAAGAAAATTCTTGAAGGTCAAATGAAGTGCCCCTACTGTCTCTCAGAGCGACTTCGCGTGTGGCGCAAGGCAAAAGACACCATCTATCAGTGTGAGAAGTGTCATTCCAACATCAAGGTGTTCCATCAAGCCATTGATGTGTACGATGATGCCTACTTTGGGGAGCACTACGAACAGGTGTATGGCAAATCCTACGAAGAAGACGAACCAATAATCCGTTCGTACAGTCGGCGACGGCTTGCAACCATCAAAGAGATTGTCCCCTCGGGCCATCTCGTTGATGTCGGTGCAGCATACGGCTTCTTTGTGGATGAAGCCCACCAAATGGGGTATGATGTGTCTGCTGTCGAAATCCACGATGCTTCCATACGTTACATGCAGGACAGGTTCGGCTACCCGGTGTACCGTTCTCTCGAACTCATCACCCAGCCTATCGATATCATTACCTTATGGTTTACGATGGAACATTTCCCTGATGTAAATGCCTTTATGGATACGGTAAAAAACTTGTTACGCCAAGGGGGATGCCTCGCTTTGGGTCTTCCCAATGGGTACGGATCGTTTGCGCGCTTTTGCCCTTCAGAGTATCTCAAGAAACGCCCAATTGAACACCATACCGAACCCTCCCTCAAAGGCATCTCCTCTTTTCTCAAACGGCATGGCTTTCGTGTGGTGCATGAAGAAATCTTTGGACTCCATCCCGAACGAATCGGCCTCCCCAACACAGCCCTTCTCAAAAACATCCTCAAAATCACACGACTTGGGGATACTTTTGAAGTGTATGCAGTCAAACAATAGCCTTCACATCGGAAATACCGTTTTCCCTTGGTGGGTGGGGGCAGCCCCACTCGCTGGATTTTCCCACCGAGCCTACCGAGAGTACTTAAGAAAGTGGGGAGCTGGCTTTGTTGTCTCCGAAATGATCAGTGTTGAAGGACTCTTCCGCGGCGATCGCAAATCATGGGAGATGGTGGATATCGAGGGTGAAATCAACCCCTGGTTACAATTATTCGGAAAACACGACACAAAAAAGTGGTATACTGTTGCCCGTCGTCTTCTCCAACAATACCCAAATATTCTCATCGATATCAACTTTGGCTGTCCTGTTCGCAAGGTTGTACAAACACAAGCAGGATCAGCCCTCCTTGCCTTTCCTCAAGCCATGGGGGATATTGTCAAAGCAGTCAAGGATGCTGGTGCCTCTGTCACAGCAAAAGTACGACTGGGGATTTCTTCCCCCCTGTGGGAGAAGTTTATCCCCGAACTCGAAAAAGCTGGAGTCGATGCCATTACCATTCATGGGCGGTATGCCAACCAATTCTACTCCGAAACAGCAGACTGGGCACAAATTGCCCATATTCGAAAGATCTATAGCGGTGTCCTCATCGGCAATGGAGATATCACCTCCCCTGAAATAGCCCTCTCTCGGAAACAACAAAGCGGTGTTGATGGCATCATGATTGGCAGGCATGCCCTATCTGCTCCCTTTATCTTCCAGCAGATTGCCCAGTACGAAGCCACCTCTTCTTACACGCTTCCCCCGCCAGAAGAAATCAAAAAGATGGTTCTCGAGTATGCTCGCCTCTACCTCACAACAAAAAAGTCCTCCTCTCTCGTTCCCATTCGCGCAACCATTCTCGCCATGATGAAGGGATTTGAAGGAGCACGGCACATCAGAGAAAACCTCTCTCATGTGACAAGCTACGAAGACCTCGCCACCATTCTCAAAACATCCTAAAAAGGTTCCTTAAAAAGAGCTGACTGTTCTGGTGGGTTTTCCTCATTAGCAAGAATATCCTCAAGCCTTGGCGAAAAGAGATCCACCGAGGAACAACGAATCCCATTGCAGGTGATAAAGTACTGGGCTCGTTTCATCACAACCCCCATTTTTTTGAGTGCCTCACAGGAAAGGGCGCTGTGCTTACGAGCCTGCAAGATTCGACGCGCTGATTTCACACCAATCCCTGGTACACGCAGAAGAGTCTCATAATCGGCAGTTGTTATCTCAACAGGAAAAAAATCCCTGTGGGTAAGAGCCCACCAGGTCTTGGGATCAAAACGCTCATCCAGAAAACGGTGCTGGTCATCAAAGAGCTCATCCACATCAAAATGATACCACCGCAAAAGCCAGTCAGCCTGATAAAGGCGATGTTCCCGTTTGAGAGGGGGAAGTGTTGAGAGAGCGGGGAGGCGTTTGTCGTGATTCACAGGGGTATAGGCAGAATAATACACCCTCTTGAGCCGATACTTCGTATACAAAAACTGAGAAAGCCGCAAAATCTGCCGGTCACTATCCGGCGTGGCCCCAATAATGAGTTGAGTCGACTGCCCCGCAGGAACATAGAGGGGGGCTTTCTTTGTCTTTTGCCGATCGGCAAGAAGCGTCTGTCGTTGTTCTTCGATATATTCCATCGTAAAAAAAATACGCCTCGGCTCTTTGTCAGGAGCAAGCATCTGAAGTGATCGTTCCGATGGCAGCTCAATATTGGCACTGAGACGGTCAACATACTTGCCCGCCTCATCGAGAAGATGGGGGCTTACCCCTGGAATAGCTTTCATGTGGATATAACCATAAAACCCCATCTGAGAACGAAGCCTCTTCACCACCTCAAGCATCATGTGCATCGTGGTATCCGCAGACTGAAAAACCCCCGAACTCAGAAACAGCCCCTCAATGTAGTTACGCCTATAAAACTCCACCGTAAGGGAAACAAGCTCATCAACGGTAAACATAGCCCTCGGAGTAGGATTCGACCGTCTGTTGATACAATAAGCACAGTCATAGATACAGATATTGGTGAGAAGCACCTTCAAAAGAGAAATACAACGCCCATCATCAGACCAGCTATGACAAATACCCGCCCGTGCCGTAGAGCCAAAGCCGTCACTCGCATAACGCTCACTCCCAGAACTCGCACAAGAGGCATCATAACGAGCCGCAGCCGAGAGAAGAGAAAGCTTCTCCTCCAGCGTCATCTTACCAAAACCCTCCGACCTCATTATCATATTAAAAAAGCACGAAAAAGGCAAATTTTTTTCCTTCAACGCCGCGTGCTCTCTCCCAACTTGTTTCCCCAGTGGGAGAAAACAGAGGGAGGGGAGTGGCGAACTTGAAAAGCAAAAAAGATTGTCGTGGAAAACAAAAAGTTTGTAGCCATCTTTGTAAATATCAAGAATTCCAAATACAGGGTAGTAATTCTCCTAAGTTCATGTCTTGCCTACTATACTATATTATTATAGCATAGATGGATTATTTATGAGCTATTACCTAAAATTAAACATAACATTTTGCTTTTTGCACACACTCCCCTTATAATAATCCCAACACGAAAAAAGAGGTACAAAATGAAAGGAATTATTCTCGCTGGTGGCAGTGGAACGCGGCTTTATCCCATCACGCGGGCGGTTTCCAAACAACTCCTTCCTATTTTTGACAAACCAATGATCTACTATCCCCTCTCTGTTCTCATGCTCGCCGGTATCCGCGAGGTGCTTATTATCTCCACCCCACAGGATCTTCCCCTTTTTCAAAAACTCCTTGGAAACGGCAACCAGTGGGGCTTACAGCTCTCCTACGCTGAACAACCCAAACCAGAAGGGCTTGCTCAGGCATTTCTCATCGGAGAGTCATTTATTCAAGACGAGCCGTGCACTCTCATTCTGGGGGACAATATCTTTTATGGCTATGGTTTTTCAGAAAAACTGGTTCAAGCAGCATCCCTTACCAAAGGAGCTCGTGTGTTCGCCTACCACGTTGAAGATCCCGAACGCTACGGAGTGGTTGAGTTTGACAGCCAGGGCAAGGCCCTCTCCATCGAAGAAAAACCCGCCCATCCTCGTTCCTCTTATGCAGTAACAGGGCTCTACTTTTACGACAACACCGTTGTGAAAAAAGCCAAAACCCTCAAGCCTTCCGCCCGTGGGGAGCTTGAAATCACCGATCTCAACAAGCTCTACCTTCAAGAAGGTACCCTCGAGGTGGATGTCCTCGGACGAGGTTTTGCCTGGCTCGACACAGGAACCCACGAGAGCCTTCTCGAAGCATCCACGTTCATTGAAACCATCGAACACCGACAGGGGCTCAAGGTTGCTTGCCTCGAGGAAATCGCTGTCCTCAAGGGCTATATTTCCCTCGACGAATTTCGCCGCCTTGGTGAAGCGATGAAAAACAACCAATATGGCCAGTATATTCTCAGACGAGCAGAGGAGATTACCCATGGGATTTGAAACAACACCCATCAAAGACCTTCTCATCTACACGCCTCGCGTGTTTCGTGATGAGCGAGGATATTTCTTTGAAAGCTACAACGAGGAAACCTTCAAACAAGAAGGTATCACCACCCGCTTTGTCCAGGACAACCAATCCTTCTCTCGAAAGGGAGTACTCCGTGGTCTCCACTTTCAGCGTCCCCCTTTCCCACAAGCCAAACTCGTTCGAGTCATCAAGGGAGCAATCTGGGATGTTGCCGTGGATCTGAGAACAACCTCCCCCACCTACAAACAGTGGTTTGGAATAGAACTCTCAGACAACAACTTCAAACAACTCTATATACCACGAGGATTTGCCCACGGCTTTGTTGTATTAAGCGATGAGGCTATTGTTGCCTACAAGACGGACAACTTCTACCACCCTGAAGCCGATGGAGGCATACGCTACAACGATCCCGCCATCGGCATCAATTGGCCTTTTCCCATTGATGAAAATAACCTTTCACCAAAAGACAAAAACCTCCCCTTTCTCGATGCAATCGGGAGTATCTTTGGAGATGAACTATGAAGATTCTCGTTACTGGTGCTCTCGGACAGCTGGGCAATGAAATCAAAACCCTTGCTTCGACAACACCCCACGAATTTGTTTATACCGATAGAGATGAACTTGACATCACAGAGAGCAAAGCTGTAGAAGATGCTCTTTCTGCTGGATTTGACGGGGTGATCAACTGTGCTGCATACACAGCAGTGGACAAAGCAGAGACAGACAAAGACCTCTGCTACAAACTCAACAGCCTCGCTGTAGAAAACCTCGCCCGTTCCTGCCACCGGCACAAAGCGTTTTTGGTGCATATATCAACCGACTTTGTTTTTGACGGAAGACAGGTGATCCCCTATCAGGAGACCGATGATCCCAATCCCCTCTCCGTCTATGGAAAAAGCAAATTAGAAGGAGAACAGCGAGCCCTTGCCCACCATGACCATGTTACCATTATCCGCACAAGCTGGCTCTACTCCATCCACGGAAACAATTTTGTCAAAACCATGCGCCGTCTCCTCTCCGAGCGGAGCGAACTTCGTGTAGTTTCTGATCAAGTGGGGACACCAACCTGTGCCCGTGAACTTGCATCACTGATTCTCAACCATCTTGATGTTTGGAAAACAGAGCCAAATGCCATCTACCACTACTCACAGGAAGGAGTGACAAGCTGGTACGATTTTGCTGTGGCGATTGCCAAACTCTCCCATCTTCCTACACCCGTTTACCCCATTCATAGCGAAGAGTACCCCACTTTAGCAAAACGACCACACTACAGCGTCCTCGACAAAACCAAAATCAAACAAAAACTTGGCATAACCATTCCCCACTGGCAGGATCCCCTTGCCAGAACCATAGAAGAACTCACCAGAGGAGCATAACATGCAAGAAAAAACCATTCTCGTTACCGGTGGTTGCGGCTTCATCGCTTCCAACTTCATCCCCTACTTTTTGGAGAAGTATCCCTCCTACAGGATCGTAAATCTCGACAAACTCACCTACGCCGGAAGAAAAGAAAACCTCGAGGAAGTAGCCAACCACCCGCGTTATCATTTTGTCCGTGGGGATATCCGCAGTCGAGACCTCGTTGAATACCTCTTTGAACTATATGACATCCGTGGCGTTATTCACTTTGCCGCCGAATCCCATGTAGATAACTCCATCCACAAACCGGGCGTTTTTGTCGAAACCAATGTCCTCGGTACCTACATTCTCCTCGATGTGGCTCGACAGTATTGGCTCAAGGCACCCCACGAACCCCGACCGGGCTATGAGGATGCACGATTTCACCATATCTCGACTGACGAAGTGTACGGCACACTGGGAGAGACAGGCTACTTCCAAGAAAGTACTCCCTACGCCCCCAATTCCCCCTACAGTGCCTCAAAGGCAGGCAGTGACCTCATGGTGCGTGCCTATACCCACACCTATGGACTCAACACCGTAACTACCAACTGTTCCAACAACTATGGACCAAAACAACACGACGAAAAACTTATTCCCACTATTATCCGCAATGCCCTTTCAGAAAAGCCTATTCCCATCTACGGCGATGGCAAAAACATCCGCGATTGGCTCTATGTTCTCGATCACGCCAAGGGGATTGATCTCGTTTTCCACAAGGGAAGAACAGGAGAAACCTACAACATCGGTGGACACAACGAACGCACCAACATAGAAATAGCCCAGACAATCTGCCGCATTCTTGATGCCAAACTCCCCCGTTCAGGTGGGAAGTCCTACACAGAACTCATATCCTTCGTTAAAGATCGACCTGGACACGATAGACGCTATGCCATCGACCCAACCAAGATCGAAACCGAACTCGGTTGGAAGGCTGATGAAACCTTTGATACTGGCATCGTAAAAACAATCGACTGGTACATCAAACGCTACACTCAATCCAAAGAGAGGTGTGTACCATGACCGAGATGGGGAAATGGCTTCTTGCCATTGGGATTACCATTACTCTGATCGGTGGCTTTTTCCTCCTCGCGGGGCGCTTTCAACTCCTCTCGTGGTTTGGCCGCCTCCCCGGCGATATCCACTGGAAGAGTGATTCAGTCGAGGTTTTCATCCCATGGGTTTCTATGCTTCTCATCAGCGTATTTTTATCCATTATTCTTCAGCTCTTTGCTCTTTTGAAACGATAAAAGCGAGTATTATCGTAACTTTTGAAAGAGCACAACCCCTTTTGTTGGCATGACACAAAACCTTGGACTTGCTTTTTTGTCCCCTTCTGCTTACAATAATACCTCATCACAATACAAGGAGTTACCATGCAAAAGGGCGAATGGATCTACCTCTACCACGATGAACAAACCTACTTCCTCCCTTACGAACCAGGTTCGCAATTTTCCACCCATTATGGGACACTCCGCTTTCCTGAAAACCTCGAATTCGGCCAAAAAATCGAAACCAACAAAGGCGTCCCCTTCTATGTTCTTCGCCCTTCTCTTGCCGACCTCATGATGAAAGTCAAGCGCAGAACTACCATTATTTATCCAAAAGAGGCCGGTATCATTCTCCTCGAATTGGGAATTGAGTCAGGAAGTCGTGTTATCGAAATCGGTTCAGGATCAGGTTCCCTCACCGTTCTTCTCTCTCGCATCGTTGGCAAAGAAGGCAGAGTCTACAGCTTTGAAAGGCGAGCAGAGCATCAAGAAATTGCCATCGCCAATGTCAAAAAGTTTGGAAAGATCGAGCATGTAGAATTCCTTCTCAAAGACCCTGTTGCCGAAAATGGCTTCGGTGTAGGTGAGGTTGATGCCATCTTCGTTGATATCCCAACACCATGGGTTCTCGTCCCCCATGTATGGAAAGCCCTCCGCCCCGGAGGCCATGTGGGATTCCTCTCCCCCAACATTGAACAGGTTCAAACAACCATCAAACGCCTCGAAGAAAACGGCTTCGTACGCATCAGAACAATCGAAGTATGGACACGAGGAATACGAGTAAAAGAATTCCTCACCCGCCCCTTCGATAGGATGGTGGGACACACGGGCTACCTCTTTTTTGCACAAAAAGTTGATATGCCTGCCACAGAATACCAACCCGAGTACTTTATTTAAAGTTCTCGCTTCTCTATCGAGGTGGCAGTTTCATTAAAGTTCCACACCCCAAGACGGTTAAAAGGAAAGTATCGCAAAAGCGGTTGACCAAAGATATTCCGTCGTGGAACAAGCCCAAAATACCGACCATCCTCACTGAGATCCCTGTTGTCTCCCATACAGAAATAGTAATCATCCCTTACCGACCACTGGGTAATCTCATTCCCACCGAGGAAATAACGACCATTGGTTACCGTAAGCTTGAGCCCCGACTCTCTCTCAACGATGAGTTTGTAGAGATACTTTTCATACCCATGGCTTTTGGAGAGATCGAGAATATCCCCCTTTCGAGGCACATACACCTCAGGAAAATGCCAGAGAAGAGCCATGCGATTCCCCTCAAAATTCTCCACAATCGTATCATTCGTAAGAAACGTCATGGCCTCTTCATAGCGAGGAATACGAAAGAGAAAATACCTCGGCAAAAGGTGCTGAACAATGCGCTTCTTCCCACCATACACCTCTTCATACACAGAAAAATCATAGTAGGCACTTTCTTTATTGGGACCACGTACCCTCTCGTTTTTGAGGATGATAGGCCGTGTTTGAACAACCTCACCATTAATGAGCAAAATCCCATTTGACATAGCAATCCTATCCCCCGGAACAGCCACCACACGCTTCACCAAATTCTTGGGGTTGTCATAGGTGTTGTCAATATTGATAAGAGAGAGAGAAAAAAGAGAAACAACCTCTCCCCAAATACCCGGCGAATTCCACGCCGGAGAGATGAACACAACGATATCATTCCTTGCTGGATTACGCAGTCCTGGAATCTTCCCATGTGCTAACGGAACATACGATCCCATCCCCAGCTTGGAAACCATGAAAATATCTCCCACAAGGAGATTGGGAACCATGGATTGGGTTGGAATCTGGTACGCCTCCAAAAGAAAGATACGAAGAATGAGAACAATCACATACGCCTGCAAAAACTCACTAAGATTATAGAGAATCTTTTCTTTGAGGGTTTGGGGTTTGGGTTTGGGCTTCTTCTTGAATATTCTACGAAAAAGCGACTCTTTCTCATCAAAAGGCTTATTCTCAATCATACCAACTCCTTTTATCAATCTTTTTCGAGAAGAACTACCACCCAACAGCTAATCGTGTTAAGAGCAGTCTTTTCCGATGTTTTCGCCTTGAGCGTAATCACATCCGGGGTAATCCCCAACACGCAAGCGAGATTCTCTGCGATCGTAGCACGATAGGGGGAGAGCTTCGGGGCATCCAACACCAGCACAGCATCAATATTGTGGATCGTAATATCCCCCAAAAAACGGTCTTTTACCTCAGCGAGCAAGTCGAGACTCCTTGCTCCTCGGTAACGAGGATCCGTATCTGGAAACAAACTCCCGATATCCGTGTGGTGAAAAGGCCCAACCAGTGCATCAATCAGAGCATGGACAAGCACATCCCCATCAGAGTGGGCAATACACCCATAGGAGGAATCAATGCGCACCCCTCCAATCCAGAGAGGGAGCCCCAAAGCCAACCGATGGAGATCATAGCCAAGCCCAACACAAATCACCGCTTCACCTCAGTAAAGACAATTCTTCCAGCAGAAGTCTGCAACACGCTGGTCACTTTTACCACAATCCGTTTTCCAATATACGACTGACCGTTTGCCACAACCACCATGGTTCCATCGGGAAGATACCCAACCCCCTGATTGTTTTCCTTGCCTTCTTTGAGCACATCCAGTTCAAGCTCCTCACCGGGCAAAAACACCATCTTGAGGGCATTGGCGAGATCGTTAATATTGAGAATACGAATATCATCAAGCTTTGCTATCTTGTTCAAATTGTAATCATTGGTCACAATATTGGCATGGAGATCCTTGGCAAGATTGATGAGCTTCATATCCACGCCCTTCGTCTCGGGATAATCACGCGAGATAATCCTGAGATCAATGACAGGATTTTCTTTGAGCTTATTGAGAATATCAAGCCCACGACGAGCACGGCTTCTCTTAATCGGATCACGAGAATCAGCCAAAGCCTGAATCTCATTGAGCACAAACTTGGGAATAATCACTGTTCCTGAGATAAACCCTGTTTCCGCCACATCAGCAATACGCCCATCGATTATCACACTGGTATCCAAAATCTTGATCTCTGGAGAGGACTTTTCCTCACCCTCAATGCCAAACCCTCCAAAGGGGCTCTTCTTGTAGAGGTAGGGCAACATAAACCCGAGATACATAAAAACAAAAGAAAAATAAAACTGATATGCCATAGGAAGCTGAAGAAGTACCATTTGATTCAACACATTCCATATCAACTGAGCCACAAAATACCCCAGAATAAGCCCACCAAACGCAAAGAGGATAATCCCCCTCCTCGGATACAACCACCAGTCAAGCAACCAAAGCAGAACAAGAGCTATACCCGCAAAGACAAAGGTGAGCCACTGACCAAACAACACAAAATGAATGACAGCGAGAACAATCAAAATAAGACTCGCTATCACACGACGATAAAGGTATAAATACTTCCGTCCATTCTCTCGCTTCATATACAAACTCCTTTGTTTTACTTATTCGCCTTATATTCGGCAATCTTAATCCCAAGTTCCTCCAGCTGTTTTGGTGTCACCTCTGAGGGAGAATCACACATAAGGTCGGTTCCCTTCTGCGTTTTTGGGAAGGCAATCACATCGCGTATATTCGACAGTCCCTGAAACTCCATCACCATTCTATCCAACCCAAAAGCAAGCCCACCATGAGGAGGAGCACCAAACTCAAGAGCCTCAAGAAGGAACCCAAACTTATTTCGAGCCTCTTCTTTGGAGATCTTTAAAAGTTCAAAGATTTTCTCCTGAAGCCTCATGTCGTGAATACGGATCGATCCTCCACCGAGTTCTATACCATTGAGAACGAGATCATAGGCATCAGAACGAACCTGAAGAGGATCCGTGTCCAGCAAATGAATATCCTCAATTTTTGGAGCAGTGAAGGGATGATGCACAGAATCATAGCGATTTTCTTCCTCATTCCATTCAAAAAGAGGGAAATCCACAACCCAAACAAACTTCAGTTCTCCCTTCTTTCGCAAACCAAAACGATCCCCAAGGTGAAGTCGAAGGTTTGCCATACTGTCATATACCACCTTCTTTTTCACATCACCAACAAAGAGAAGCGTAAAGTTCTCCTTTGCCTGCGTCACTTCAATGAGCTTTTTCTGGATAGCCTCAGAAAAATACTTCACAATATTGGATTCAAGCTTGCCATCCTTGACACGCATCCAGGCCATACCCTTGGCACCATACTTGCCCACAAAGGCAATGAGATCATCGAGATCCTTTCGAGAGAGTTGATCCCCCTGTGGAACAGGAAGACACTTGATCATTCCTCCTTTCTCTGCCACCGTTCGGAAAACAGCAAACTCACTCTCCTTCACAATATCTGTCACATCCACCAGTTCCATGCCAAATCTCAAATCAGGACGATCAATGCCGTACTTTTCCATTGCCTCCTGATAGGTAATATGAGGAATGGGAAGAGGAATGGAGATGTTGTAGTTTTCCTCAAGGACACGAGCCACCATCTTTTCCATGAGAGAAATAATATCCTCTTCACGAACAAACGACATCTCAATATCAATCTGAGTAAACTCTGGCTGACGATCCGCCCTGAGATCCTCATCTCGGAAACACCGTGCAATCTGATAGTAGCGTTCAATACCCCCAACCATCAACAACTGCTTGAAGATCTGAGGCGACTGAGGAAGAGCATAAAACTTCCCATGAGAGAGACGGGAAGGCACGAGAAAATCCCGAGCTCCTTCAGGCGTAGACTTGTTGAGTATAGGGGTTTCCACCTCCAAAAAACCGTGCTCATCAAGAAAACGACGAACAGTCTGGGTAATCTTATGACGCTTGTAGAGATTGTTATACATAAAAGGACGACGAATATCAAGATAACGATACTTGAGGCGAATTTCTTCATTGATCTCTTCTTGATCAATCTGAAAGGGCGGTGTCTTTGAACGGCTGAGGAAATCAATCCGATCAATCTTGACCTCAAAGCCACCTGTGGGAATTTTTGGGTTTACGTTCTCTGGTGTACGAGCCTGCACCACACCACTTACCGAGATCACATCCTCATGACGAGCCTTCTTTGCCACATCGTGAGCCTCTGGATTCGTTTGAGGATCAAAGACAAGCTGAACAATCCCACTTCTGTCGCGCAAGTCAATAAAGGTAAGCCCACCATGATCACGATAATTATGCACCCACCCTGTCAGGGTAACGCGCTTGCCCACCAAAGATGCATCTGAAATCTCTCCACAAAAATGAGTCCGTTGTTGTTCAGGACGAATCATAAAGCCTCCACTTGTTCTCTTTCTTTTTGAAGTATGTTATTGTAAAGACAAAAGGTTTTTTTTGCAAGAACGCCCTTACAAAAAATCCCCCTGTGGCACACACCACAAGGGGACACCAAACCCTGCCAAACACTAACGATTGTTAGGCTGATTGTTGGAGGAACGCCGCTGAGAGGGGATAAACTTGACATCAGATGCCACAATCACCACACGGTTCTTTTTCTGTCCCGTCTCATCTTCCCAGCGATTCTGCCGCAGAGTACCGGAAACAATGATGCGCCTCCCCTTCTTCAGGTAGCTGGAGCAGATCTCTGCCAGTTTGTTCCAGGCTACCACTTCAAAATAACTCACCTCGTCGCGATCCAAATTTCCATACCCGGCATGAGCAATAGCAAAACGCACATAACCAACGCCATTACCCGTGTACTTCAACTCGGGTTCACGAACAACACCACCTTCGACAATCACCACATTCACTGACTTGGACATACCATCCTCCTTTAACGGTATTTTTTCTTGCTATAGTATATATAGGGAAAAAATTGTCAAAGTTGTCAGTTTTCGGTCAAATTCGCTTGACAACAAAAATTTTTTTCTAGAGAAGAAAATTTGCAAGTTTCGCGTTTTTTTTCTATAATTAAAGGGGTAAAAAAGAACTTTAGAGGAGTCAGAATGTTCATTGTTAGAGAACTCCCCTACGAAGAGGCAGAATACGCTCTCCAGCATGGAGAATTTTCCAGTGAGCTTCTTATGTCGTACCCCAAAGTGGCTGTCATTCTCTCACAGGATTGGTGCCCTGACTGGAAAGCGATGCAACGCTGGCTTCAAGCGTGGTTAGAACACAAAAAACCCGCCGAGGATATTGTCGTCTACACCTACCTCTACAATCTTCAGCCCCATTACCTAAAGTTTCTCTCCCTCAAAGAGAACACATGGGGTAACTTTCTCATCCCCTATGTGAGGTACTACTGTAGAGGTCATTTTGTTAGCGAAAGCAACTATGTTACACCAGAGGGATTTCTTCGCAACCTCGGGTGTCAAACACTCTTAGAGAATACCAAGGAGGTTACCCCATGAGGCTGAGACGGAATGCTCGTTTCATCAGTGAGATTAACATGACTCCAGTGATTGATATTGTCTTCCAACTCCTCACCTTTTTCATGCTCACATCAACCTTCATAAAGAGTTCTGCCATCAATGTTGATCTTCCGACCAGCAAAACATCCGATGCTCAACCGGTGCGAGAGGTTACCGTGGTGCTGTTTAAAGACGGCCGTATCACTGTAAACAATCAACCTGTGGCAAAAACCTCCCTCACCTCTCTCATCAGCCAGTATGCCAAAGAAAATAGCGACCTTGTAGTTACCGTTCAGGGAGACAAGAGAGTGGATTATGGCATGCTCATCGAGGTAATGGATGCTGTACGACAGGCGGGTGTCAAACGTCTGAGTCTTGCCACCATCTACAAAGAGGAATAACATGACAACAAGCCCCATCTCCTTCCGTCAGAGTCTTGTGGCTTCACTGGTGATTCACATTTTTCTCCTTGTCTTGCTGAGTTTAGTCTTCCAAAAATCCCCCTTTAAGAAAGAGGTTGAACCCATCATTGTCACAATTGATGCCCCAACAGCCATGGCAGAGGGGGCAGAAAGTCTTCCTACCCCACCCACTCCAAAAACTCAGCCACAACCACTCCCCCAAACCAAACCCACAACCGCTACCAAAAAACAAGAAGCCGAAAAAATCATCTCAACAGCCAAGGAAAAGGCAAAAAAGACCACCACAACCTCCAAGCCTGTCCCCTCAACACAACCGTCTTCTTCCTCAGAGGAAAGCCCAACCCCTGCCCAGAATCAATCAAGCGAAGACGACCTTCTTGCTAAGAGTATTGAACAAGCCCTTCAGACCAGTGGAAAAAAACAAAGTGGCACATCAACCGCCAGTGGTTCAGGTCAGCAGGGAACAGGGACAGATCCCCTTGGTGATGCCAAGTGGAAATCCCGCCCCCGGAGAACTATCTTCTTCCCCGATATCGCTTCGAAAATACGGCAACAGGTGCCCAATCCCTTAATGGGGTACACAGTGACGGCTCATATTGTTTTTGACAGTCAGGGGCTTGCTATCAAGGTGGATATTATTCGCTCGTCTGGAGACCCCACAATTGACAGCATCTTTCTTTCAGAACTCAAAAAGATACGTGTAGAAGCCATATCAGAAGACCGACTAGACGAAATTACCAAGACCTTCAAAATCACCGTTCGTTAAGGATACGAAGAGATGCGGAGAGAGCAACCATGTTTCATCTAATCCGAAAGTACTCCAACCGAAAACTTTACGATATTGCCACTCGTTCATTTATCCGTCAGGAAGATATTATTTCCCTTCTCCTCGAAGGAGAGGAAATTCGTATTGAAGACAATGATACCCACATCGATATCACCAACCTTGAGATTCAAAAAGCCCTCTCCCGTTTCCCCGAACTCCGCAGTCTCTACCTCAACAAAGCTCGCCGTGAAGATCCTCCCTTTCCTACCGAAACAGGGATTGATACCTTCCCCAAAGATGATTCCTCCGCCTATGTCCCCGCTGAAATCCGCCTTCTTGACAAGTCGCTTGAATACCTCTCTGGGGCTCTTCATATCCTCACGGTAGAACCTGTGTACAATGCACCCCTCCATAGCGATATTGTTCAGACCTTTCTTGCCATTGAAAAACGGCTCCGCAAACTCAAAAAAAAACACAAACTTGAGTGAGTATGGCTATTCGTTTGGTTCGTTCCGACGAACTCCCTGTTCTTCTGGAGATGTGTCACTGGTTCACCACCTCTCCTTTTCAATTTGACGACCGCCTTGATGGTGTAGCCGGTGGCTTTGAACCCGCCTTTGGCAAAGAGATGCTCTATTCCCCCTCCACCATCAGCTATGTGGACGAAGAAAACACCACCATTCGTGGATTCATCTCCTTTCATCCCCTCTCCCCCCTCTCCGAGCAGGCTGGAAAACGGATCGGCAACATCCTGCTCCTTGTGGTTCGCCCCGAACACCGCGGAAAGGGCATAGCCAAAACCCTCGTACAACGCTGCCTTGACTACCTCAGAAACCTCCGAGTGGATATTGTCACCGTGGGAACCGACCTCTACAATATCCCCGCTCTTCAGGTATACACCTCACAGGGATTCTACCCACGGTTAGCCTGGCATATCTTCCGCTTCTACTACAACCACGAAGGCACAAGCTCTCCCCTCGTTCGCCCCCTGAGCATCAACGAACTTTCCCCCTTTGAGCCATTATTCTCTCGGCCCCTCTCCCTTCTCAAAGACACCCACATCCAAACAACAAACCTTCGCTCCTACCTCGTCGAAAAATGGAAAAACCAGCTCGCCCAGGGACGCCTCTTCTGTCTCGGCTACTGCCCACACGATAGCCCACAAGCTCTTCTCACCCTCCAGCAAGATAGCCTCGCCGAAAAAACCCTCAAAACCCCAAAGCCCGTTTACAAGATTCTCGATGTTATCGCCCTTCCCAAAACAGGCAACGAAGCCTACTACACCCTTCTCCGTGATGCTGTGACTCGATTTCCCGCGAGCCTTGTTGAACTCTGGGTAGATGCCACCAACACCAATCTCATCCAGTGTGCAGAAGAAGCAGGTTTCCGCCTCGCCTACAGCGGCATAAGCCTCCATGCCTATCTCTAGCCTTAGAGCACCACACGAAATACCAGCCCTACCCTCATACCCTCGACAATAACCTTCTCGTGAAATTGAAACGAATGAAGAACAAGATTTCCCTCCAACACCGACCAAGAGAGATCACAACCTGCAGGAGCCTCAAACGACAACCACCCTAGCATAACCCCCACACGAAACAAGCGCCAGTGATACATCACCTCCCCCTCAACACCCCATCCAGGGAGAACAAATTGAGAGAGAGAGCCCGTAACAATCAGGGCATTTTCCCCCTTTTTGGCAAAGATATACTCCCGTGCACTCTGTTCCCGCACCTCAGTGGCAAAAAGCGTTGCCAAAGCCCCAACCCCGACAACACGAGTAGAAACATACTTCCAGTCCGCCTGCCATCCTAAACCACCACCCACTCCCACCAAATCCCCAGAAAACATACCAAAAAGACTCCCCCTCTCTCCATACCCTATCCCTACCAGACGATAGTACCACCCCCTCACCTCCGCAAAAAAACCATGCCCCATTCCCACCTGCTGCGCCAATTCCACCTCAAGCGACGGCAACCCAGTCTGTGGAAAAAACATCGTTCCTTCCAACCCCAGCGAAAGAGTCCATCCCCCCCGTGCCAAAAACCAAACGAGACACAGCCCTACGAAAACCTTTCCTGCGAAGGATTCCATAGAATCTCTCCTAAAAACAACAAAAGCACCCCATACCCAACACCACCGACAATGGCAAGAGCCTGCTCTATACTCTCATGCCAAAAGCCAAAGAGCACACACTCCACCACAATTCCCACTAAAATCACCCCGCTGTACACAAAACTCTTCTTCACCGTATAAAAACTCATCAAAAATGAAATCAGAGCATAGGGAATAAACCAAAACACATACATCACAAGATAGGACTCAAGCCCTACATACCCCTTCCCCAAAAGCACAGCAACAATAAACGGAGCAAAAACCTTCACAGCCCCCAGATACACCAACAGAAGCACAAACAAAATCCCCACCCCCAGCATGGTAAGAGAACGAGCCCGCTCCCTATTATGCGAAAGAACAGGCAAAAACACCGTGGTAAAAGCCGTTGCTAAAAAAAACGATGCCCGAGCCAAAAGCCCAGCCATGGCATAGTTACCCACCACCGTGCCATCAGGGAAGAAGAACCTCACCAAAAGAACATCCAACCATTGAAGCATAGTATAGGCACCCCCCGAGAACATACTCACAAAGAGCGACCTCCAAAAGTGCGAAGGCCTTTGAAAACTCTCATTGGGCAGCGTTGTATACCATCCCCAAACAGCAAAGGCATAAATAATCCCTCCTACCACCATAGGAACAAGATACGCCCACATCACCATTGTTGCCTTTCCACTCTGAGCAAGCAAAACCCCCATCACAAGCTTCAAAACAGTCGTTGCCACCGTCACCCAAAAAAGCACCGGAAAAGCTTGCTGAAACTGAAGCAGAGTATAGCCAAAAAGCTGAAGATAACTCACAAAAAGCATGAGAAATACCATCACCAGTGCCCAAGAATCATCCACCCTCAGCCAACGAAGAAGCCAGGGAAAGAGTATCCAGAGAATAACCTCCACCCCCGCTAACATCTTGCACATATTCACAAAAAGAAAACGAACAAACGACCGAAGCCCCTCCGGATGATCCCGATACACCTCCCCCATCGTCTGATTCATGAAGAGTTGCATCCCCAGAGCAGGCACCGAAAGAATAGAAAAAAGCGACCCCATGAGAGGACTGAGCAGCCCATATTCAGTGGGACCAAGCAATCTCCCCACCAGCATATTAAAGACAAAATTGAGAAACCCCGTCAGAACCGTTCCGACCGTCATCAACGCCGTATGAGCGAAAATCTCTTTACGGGTGAGTTTCCTCATAAAACCTCAAGACTAGAGAGAAAATTTCCATCAAAAAACTGGGTCGCTCCGCTGGCAAAGCGTATCTGCACACGCCCACCGATAATGCGCACCACCTCACCCTCACCCATGAGACGATGCCGCACCCTCACTCCCGGTTTTAATTCGTCCAAGGTTGCTGGAGTTGAAGACTGCGACTCCTTGGAGCGTTTAAAATCTGACTCTCTGGACTTGGCAAAAAATGAGTCTGTATCCCGACTGGCATAAGAACGATCATAGAGAGAGTGTTTCACCTTTGGTGAAAGAATCTCCTCCTTACAGCACTCTACCGGAATATTCGCCAGAAAAGGAGAAGCAAATGTGGACTTGCTATCCCCGTACTGAAAAATAGACTTTGGCACAGCAAGAAACAACCTCTCCTTCGCTCGTGTGAGAGCCACATAAAAAAGTCGACGCTCCTCATCCAGTTCCGCCATTGTGCTCGCCCTTCCCAGTGGGATCAACCCATCCACAACTCCCAGCAAAAACACCACACGAAACTCAAGACCCTTAGCGTTGTGTATTGTCATGAGGGTTACATGATCTGAGTTATCTTCCCTTTCCTCAGTGGTATTGAGAATAACATAGTTAAAAAAGCTCTCAATGGAGGTATCTTCGTTCATCTCCTCAAACGAACGAGCAGCATCAACAAGGGCTCGAATATTCTCCACACGTTCCTCTTCCTTCTCAAGAGTCCAATACTCCTGAAAACCTACCTTCTCTACAAGCGTTCGCAAAAATACCGAAGCTGGCATTGTGGAAATTTGATCCCGCATTTCAGAGAGAAAATCCGCAAGATCCTGGAGCACACGAGCACGCTCCGACTTCCCCAAAAACTCATCAGCACGACGCATGGCTTCCAAGAGATCTATCCCCTTGTCCCCGGCAAACGCCACAACATTCTGGATCGTTGTTTCGCCAATACCACGAGAGGGAACTCGCACCAAACGTTCCAAGGCAAGCCTATGAAAGGGGTTGAGAATAAAAGCCACATAAGCGAGCACATCCTTGATTTCTGCCCGTTCAAAAAATCGAACACTCCCCACAATATGATAGGGGATATCATGGCGAATCAGCACATCTTCGATATCATGCGACTGAGCATTAATCCGATAGAGAATAGCCATATCCTGAAGGGTATACCCCTTCTGCTGAAGCTCCTTAATCTCCTGGGCTATCCGCTCATGAACAGCAAGTTCATCCTCACCATAGAAGATCACAAGAGGCTCCCCTTCAGCATTCGCTGTCCAAAGGGTTTTGCCAATTCGAGAAGTTATCTCGGATGCAACAGCATTGGCTGCTGTAATAATCTTCGCCGTCGATCGGTAATTCTGCTCCAACTTGATGATTTGAGCATCAAAATCACTCACAAACCGCTTCATGTTTTCAACACGAGCACCCCGCCACCCATAGATAGACTGATCATCATCCCCCACAATGAGGATATTCCGATGAGAATGAGCAAGAAGTGAAACAACAGCATACTGCACTTCATTGGTATCCTGAAACTCGTCCACCATAATGTACTGCCACAAATTCTGATAGTAGGACAGCACCTCGGGAAAGTTCGTAAAGAGCAGGTACTCATTCAGCATCAGATCACCAAAATCCATCACCTGATGTTGTTGCAGTTCCCTCTGATACGTGGCATAGATTCCTCGGAAAACATCCCTTTCCCGTAGATTATTCTGACGCAGTGATGAAAACTCCGCATACTCAGGAGAACGCATCTTGTCCTTGTTGGAACAAATGGAAGCAAAGATTCTCTCTGGTTTGTAAACATTAGCAAATTCTTGAAACTCTCTGGGACCTTCTTTGATGACCCTGCGAAGAATCTTAAGACTATCCCCCTCATCAACAGCTTCCCAGTTTTTTTGATAGCCAAGCAATGGAGCATGTTCTCGCAAAACCCTGTATGCCATCGAGTGAAACGTTCGGATCCAGAGGGAATGAGATGGTATCCCAACCAGCTTTTGAATACGATTCTTCATCTCATTAGCCGCCTTGTTGGTAAAAGTAACGGCAACAATATTCTGTGAGGCGATGTCCTTGCTCCTCAAAAGATAAGCAAACCGATGGGTAATCACACGGGTTTTCCCCGATCCAGCCCCTGCCAAGACAAGATACGCCCCATCCGTGGCAATAACTGCTTCCCGTTGTTTGTCATTCAAGCCCTCAAGAATGGCTTCAACAGAAACGGCCATGAATAGCTCCTTATCAACTCGTAGAAATATTGTGTGGAGAACTCGTTTTTTTTTCAAATTTTCCCCATCACCTCTACACCATAGAAAATCTGAAACAAGAGAAAAAACCGCAAATTTAAGAAAAAACCTTCCTGTTATCCCAACTTTGAAAGAGAACACTCAACTGCAAATATAAAAAAGAAAAAACCTCGACTAAAAACTTGGTCGACGGACTTCCCCATGCTTGTTTTAAAATTTTCTTCCTCTTTACTTATTTCACCGTAGTGTTTGCCGTTACCTGAGTAAACTGAAATAAAGAAAACAAACAACCTCTCCTCCTTATTTACTACGCCTCGCAAACATATGTTATTTCCTTGTTTCAGCTTGACTTTGATTGTGGTGGGGAACTGAGACAAGGTAATAGCAACTGACTTTTACCCCCTCTTGAGATGCGTGGAGGGGGTTTTGGTAAGCTTTTGCCGACCAGGGCAAAAACCCTTAGTCTCTCTCCCTTAACCAAAGCAATCGCAAGAACTGAACAAGAGCCATAAGCGTAGAAGCCACATAGGTGAGAGCCGCCGCCGTCAAAACAGCCTTCACCCCTCGGATTTCACGCTCTGTCATATGCCCCTGTCGAAGAGCAGAGACCGCCCGCCGACTTGCATCAATCTCCACAGGCAAAGTAACGAGATGAAAAAGGACTGTTCCTCCAAAGAGATAAATGCCCAGATTGACCAGCATAGGAATACTCATCAAAAGCCCAAGAAAAAACAGCGGAAACGCCAGATACGAAGCCACTGACACAACGGGGAAAATGGCATTCCTCACCATCAGAGGGAAGAATCCCCGAGCATGCTGAACAGCATGACCCGCCTCATGAGCTGCTACACCAATAGCAGCAATCGAATCACTCCCATAGGTGGCCTGAGAAAGCCTCAGCACCTTTGAGCGTGGATCATAGTGGTCGGAAAGATACCCCGGAGTCGGTTCTATCACCACATCCGAAACACCATGCTCCAGTAAAATCTGATAGGCAGTATCCTCTGCCGTCTTGCCTGACTCTGAAGGCTTCTGAGCATAACGAGCAAAGGTAGTCTGCACCTTCCACTGTGCCCACATAGCAAAGAGAAGCGCCGGCAAAAGCACAATCATGCTCGGATCATAATAAAACGGATACATATTTTTCCTCCTCCTTTTCTATTATCAGTTCAAATAAAAAATACAAAAAACCACCACAAAAGTCAAATTCCCCTCCCCTCATTTCCTTACACACCCCCAACCTTCACATTGCTCACCAACACATGAGGCCCCCCTGTAGAAACCGGAAGCCCACTCTGCCCTCCTTTCCCACATCCTCCCAGACCACCATGATGGACAAGATCATCTCCAATCGCTCGAATGTTCTGCAATGTCGTAAAAACATTGCCAGTGAGTACCACATCCCGAAGCATTTCGACTATCTTCCCATGACGGATGCGGTAGGCATGGGCTGCCGAAAAGGTAAACATCTCCAGATTGGTCATTCCTCCAAGGTAATCACAGGCATAAATGCCATCTTCCACCCCCTCCACCATTTCTTCAAAAGGCACACTCCCCGCTTCAATATAGGTATTGGTCATACGAACAATCGGCTGATAACGGGGATTAAGAGCTCGGGCATTTCCCGTTACCTCAGACTGCATCTTCCATGCAGTTTCCCGTGAGTGCAGACGCCCCACAAGACGCCCATTCTTGAGCAGATAGGTTTTCCTTCCCGACACCCCCTCATCATCATAGGGAGTATAACCCGCCAACCCCTCAAGACTCCCATCATCCACAATGGAAAGCTCCTCCACACCAAACACCCTCCCCTCTCGCATTACAGCCAACATATCAGGATTTTCCGCGAGAAAATCCGCCTCCGAAAGATGGCCAAACGCCTCGTGGGCAAAAACCCCCGAAAGCCGTGGATCCAAAATCACCGTATACACCCCCGCCTCCACAGGCTGAGCACGAAGAAGATCCACCGCCCGTTTGGTAATCACTTCTGCTGTCTGTTCTAGCCCAAGAACCAGTTCCATACCCCCATACTGTCCCACCGACTCCGAAGCCTTCTGCAACAGGGCTCCATCCCTCGCCGTTACCGAAAAGGCTATCCCTGTAAAGGTCTTGGAGAGATTGATGAGACTCCCCTCACTATTGGCAAACACTGTTTCCGTCGTTGTGTCTCGATAGGTAACCGAACGACGAGAAACCAGCGGATGACTCAAAAGATCATGGTAGCGTTGGACAAGCTCCACCTTCTGTTGAAAACTGTAGCTTTTCGGATCAAGAGAAAACGCCGTGCTGAGTCTCTCCCTCACAGGAGAAATTCTCACCACATCGGTAGGTTGCCTCTGTGCCGAAGCCGCAAGACGAGCGAGAGAAAAAGCCTTCTCCGCATAGGAAGCATAATCCTCCCCATTAAAACTACAAAAACCCCATCCTCCCCGATACAGGACACGAATATTTCCACTCTGAGAAACCCCTGTCTGAAGATGTTCAGCCACCCCATTCGCATACACGATCTGTGTCGTATCGCGCTTTTCCAGATGAATCTCATAATAATCCGCACCCTCAAGATAACGAGCCACAAGAGCAATATCCATATTCTACTCCTTACCCTCTTACGGCAAAAAACAAAAGGGACTATTCACAGTGAATAGCCCCTCCTTCACCATTACCAGATATTTTATTGCTTTTTTGCTACAACATCTTCCAAATGTTTCACTTCCTCAGTCAAAGCATTAATCTTTGATGACACAATATGAAAACCTTCAATAATCTCCTTACTTAATTTCTCCATGAAATCCTCGATCTTTTCCATATGCTCACGCGTTGTTACCACACGACCTTCAACCTTGTCAAGCTCAGTCTTAATCTGCACCACCTTCTCCATGATCTCCGTCATACTTTTGTCCATAAAATTTCCTCCTCTTTTCATAGTGTCCATATCATACCAGAAAAAAATGAAAAAAGCAAGCCTTCACAAAAAATTTTTTGCTTTTTTTTCTCTTTGTGGATATAATAAGCGTATAGTATAAAGAGAAAGTTTAAGGAGGTTAATATGCAAAAGAGAAGCCTCGTTGGCATAAGTGCCATCCTATTTGGGGTTCTCTTGATCCAAGGATGTTTTCTTTTTGAAGAAGAAACCCCTGATGTAGAACAGAACAAATCTCTCTCCTACGAAGTGCCAAGTGGATACACACTTTATTTTATTGTTCGTAATCTCACAACATCCACCAAAAAGGTTGCCGTTTGGGGAGAAAACATCTCCTCCATAGGAACTACCAAATCCATCATGGGAGATATTCTTCCCTCACAACCTTCTTCCTATCCCATTATGGGGCTCCCCCCTTCGTTTCAAAAAGACCTCCCCAAAGAAAACTGGCGTACTTCCCTCTCTCGTTTGAGTAAGAATATCCTCTTCACCTTTGAAAGTGCCTCTCCCCTCGGCTATGGCCAAAATCCTTCCAACTGGATCATTGGCACCACCAAACTCTCTTTCAAAGTGGCAAATATTCAATACAATCGCTATGATACCATTACAGCCACACTGGTTGCCATTGGAACCAACACAAACGTAGGAGCAAGCCCCTCTTCTGTTGCGGGTGCAGTGGCTTATATTTTTAAGGATGATGCTGCCACAGTAGATACCTCCTCCATTGCTTACATAGCCGAAAAATTCAACGGGGCAAACGGTATCTATGCCAAACTCACCAATATCCTTGGTGGCTATGAGGATGGAGGCGGTCCATCAGGAGACGGCGGTATCGACAACAACAAAACTATTTACATCCTTCTCCATGACATCCAGGATGGGTACTCAGGGTCAGGTGGTTTTGTTGCTGGTTACTATGACCCCGGAAACGACTTTCCCATAAGCCAATTTCCCAACAGTAGTGAGAAACAGATGTTCGTCATTGACACCTATCCCACGCTAAGTAGTAGTGTCGATATGGCTATCAGCACCCTTGCCCACGAAGCACAGCACATGATTAACTTCGGTCAAAAACACTTTATCGGAGGAGTCGATGAAGAGACCTGGCTTAACGAGGCATGCTCTCTAGCAGTAGAGGATGTCCTGGACGAGTTTGTTACTAATAGTAACGACCGTGTCTATGCTAATGGCTCGCGCATCTCCTACTTCATCAGCCGCCCAGAACGCGGACTCTTCCAATGGGCCGAAGACAACGAAGTCCTCTACGACTACGGAAAAGCCTATGCCTATCTTGCCTTCCTCATGCGCCAAACATCCCCCCGCATCCTCAAGGAGATTGTTTCAGGAGCAGGGAGAGACAAAATCGGAAAGAATGCTGTCAATGCGGCACTCACCGCTGTTGGAGCAGGGAAAACCTTCGAGGAAACGGTACGCCTCTGGCAGAAAGCCCTCATCTACAACAATTATGCTCTCTCCTCATCATGGAGTGGCTACCGCACCAACACTAATCTCCCCGGATTCGAACTCCGTGCCCTGAATCTCCAAACCTACGCAAACGATAGGTCTACCACTGGTCCAGTATTCTACTACTTCCGCTCTTCATCCACAACCTTCACATTCGCCCCCTATTCTACCTACATTTTCAAAGGAAAGCCCTCCAGCGGAACAAGTTGTACAGTATGGATAAGCGATGACCCATCCATCGAAATTGAAGCCATCATCACAAATCTGTAGGAGTAGAGTATGAAATACACACTTACCCTTTTCCTCGCTCTCTTCATAGGAATAGAGGGCTTCGCCCTTGAAAAACGCCCTGAGACCAACATTACAGGACTTCTCGTTGTGTTAGGCAACGAACCATTCACCATGTACGGTGTAAAAACAGATGAAACCAACATATTCATTGTTCATCCAGCGTTTCAGAACAAGGTGAAAAAACTTGAGCAAACCACCTATAACTGGAAGGGATACATCTACACAGGAAAGGAGCTCCTCGACAGTTCTACCTCTGCCTCCATGAAAAAAGCCAATGCCCTCGTGCTGTCTAATGCCACCTATATCATTCCAACCCAATGGAAAAAACCAAAGGCAAAAAAATAGGATGTGCCACACCGGAAAAGTTTTTCTCCTCCTAATCTTCGCACTCTTGGGGTGTTCCTCCCCCAAGAGTACGACCAAACCTGAAGATGTCTATCGCTTCACAGAGCGACCGTATGACGTTGTCCAGGTTGCCGATCGTGAACTCTACAACTATGTTTTCAATGTAATCCGCAACAAACTTGTTTTCTATGTTCTCGAAAACAACCCCAATACCCCGGAACCGCTCGGTGTTGTTCTTGAGCTTGACAGAACACAAACAAAAGGAGGGCTCGAAAAACAGCGAAACGCCCCTGCTCTTCGAGGATGGTTTCTCTTTGCTAGGGACTCCGTTCCCGTCGATGAGGGGTTTCTTGCTGCCTACCGCAATCAAACCCTCCCCGATTCTTACCGCGATCTCGCCAAGGCTCTCTTTTGGATAGAAAGCATCGACAAAGAACACCACAAGGTCTTCGTTCGGTATTGGGTACACACAACGATTACAGAGTTTTGGTACGAGGTGAAAAAAGTTGGTAGCAGATACATGAGCGTTAATACCGTTCTTCCCTAATTACACGCTATAATGCTCGATTGTCCCGAAAGACACTCCCCAGCTTTTGTTGAAGATCGCGATCAAGATAACGAAGGAGAAGATTGCGAGGACGTTGCAATTGGGAAACATCCCGACAGACAATCCGCTGATTGTCCACATCAAAAAGAGCCTTATTCGACAGAACTTTCTGAAGAGCATGATAACCATCAGGGGTATTGAGAGCGGTAAACTTTAGGAGATCCTCCGTTGTTAATGAAAAAACATAACGTACCTTGGGGGAAATATCCACCCGCTCCTTGAGCGCCTGAATGTAGAGAGCATCATAGAGCCGAGTCTCTGGATCGGTAATCATCATGTTAAAGATGTGACGCTGCAAAAACCATATTCTGTCAGACAGCACAGTGATAATTCGTGTCGCTATCTGGGGGTGCTTCTCCACCAATGTACCAAAGTTTTCGCGAGAGATGGACATAAGAAGCGTACGACCAGAGGCAATCGCCGTGGCATTTCTTGGTTTGTTCTCCAAAATAGCCATCTCACCAAAAATATCCCCTGTTTTCAGCACATTGAGAAGAATCTCCTGATTATTCACCACCTTGAGAATCTTCACTTCCCCATTCTGGATAATGTAGAGATTGTTCCCCACCTCATGCTCGAGAAAAATCACCTCCTTGTCATCAAAACTCACATAAAAATCCTTCACATCGGGTTCGTGAAACTCAATCTGTTTCCCATGCTGTTTGTACAATCGAAGAACTGCCTCCTTGGCTTTTGCTACGTTCGTACCATTTGGACACTGCTGAAGGTAGCGAACATACCCATAAACTGCCGTTTTGTACTGGCGCATTTTGGTCTCATAAAAGTTCGCAATATCAAAGAGGTGGGTAGGGTCTTCAAAAACCTGTTTCTGCCCCGAAATCACGGTGAGAATACTATCATAGAGACGAAGCTTCTGACTAAAAAACCGCAGGATTTTCATCGCAATAGGGGTATTCTGAGAAATAAGTACATCAAACTGGTCGCGACGAATCTGAATAAGCACCGTATCCTCAATCGCCTCAATCGTGTAGAGATTGGGACGACGTGCCATACAATCAACCACACCAAAGAAATCCCCCACCCCTAATTCACGATTCTCTTCCGCTATGTGCGACATGAAGCTATTTGTCTGCTTAATCCTGCCCTGCTTGATAATATAAAATGAATCCTGTGGAGCTTGTCCCTCGACAATCGGTATCACGCCCTTTTTTAAAAGAACCGTTTGAAATACCTCTGCCAAGGCTACAGCCCTCCCTTATTCTGGAAGTAGGCATGCACAGTATTCATGTCCTTATCACCTCTTCCCGAAACATTGATAATCACAATATCCTCTGGGCGAAAACGATTTCGTGCCTTGAGACAATACCCTATAGCATGGCTTGATTCCAACGCTGGTATGATACCCTCATGACGAGAAAGATAGACAAGCCCCTCCATCGCATCATCATCACTTACAAAGGTAGCCTCAATCCGTCCTGTCTTGTGAAGGTAGGCCACCTCAGGCCCAACACCGGGATAATCCAATCCTGCAGAAATCGAATGCACAGGCAACACCTGCCCATAGTTATCGAGAAGCACCTTAGTCTTACTCCCATGAAGCACACCAGGAACACCAAAATTGAGTGTAGCAGCATGCTCTCCCGCATCCAATCCTCTGCCTCCTGCCTCTACCCCAATGAGATGCACACTCGTATCCTCGACAAAGGGAGAGAAAAACCCCATAGCATTTGATCCACCACCCACACAGGCAACAAGATAGTCTGGAAGACGGTTTTCCTTCTCGAGAATCTGCTGCCTCGTTTCCCTTCCTATAACTGACTGAAAATCCCTCACAATCGTAGGATACGGATGGGGACCGGCCACACTCCCAATGAGGTAGTGGGTACTCTGCACATTGGAAAGCCAATCACGAAAAGCCTCATTCATCGCATCCTTGAGGGTTTGACTCCCTTCTTCTACAGCATGCACCTTGGCACCAAGAAGCTCCATCCGAAGAACATTGAGAAACTGTCTTTCCACATCCAGCTTCCCCATGTAGATCTCACACTCCATCCCCATCATCGCACACACCGTTGCTGTTGCCACACCATGCTGTCCAGCCCCTGTCTCGGCAATAATGCGTCTCTTGCCCATTCGCTTGGCAAGCAGAATCTGCCCGATCGTATTATTGATCTTGTGGGCTCCGGTATGATTGAGATCCTCTCGTTTCAGATAGATCTTGCACCCGATATCTTCAGAGATCCTCTTCGCATAGTAGAGAGGAGAGGGTCTTCCCACATAATCCTTGAGGTAGTATTCAAACTCCCTCTGAAACGAAGGGTCTTCTTTGGCACTGAGATAGGCTTCCTCCAGCTCGGAAAGAATCGGTGTAAACGACTCTGGAACAAAAACGCCACCAAATTCCCCAAAATATCCCTTCATCGATTCCTCCAGAGGTGATAAATCTTATCAGTGATCTGTTTGGTCACATCCAGCGCCCTGAGATCCTCCTCTGGGGTCTTAATGGGAGAACGATTGTTGAGAATACAATCAATAAAATGCTGTTGTTCCAGTTTCAGGGCATTATCCCTATGAACAAACACACGCTCAACAAGGCTCTCCTGACGATACTTCAGCTCTTCTTTTGCAACCTCATAGAGGGTCTGAGGTTGACGAGTGATAGTAATCTCCTGAGTATCATAGTTCAAAAATACATAGGCATCTTTTTGAGAAACAGCAAGATGCCGCATCTTTGCCTGGGTAACACGACTTGCCGAGATAGATGCCACAACCCCATTCTCAAAATACAGAATCGCTGTTGCCACATCCTCAAAATTAGAATAAACACGCTGTCCAAACGCTTCAACATGTGCAACAGGGGACTTTGCGAGCGAAAGCACAATATCCACATCATGAATCATGAGATCCAGAACCACACCCACATCCCTGATACGACTCTGAGGTCCCATCCGTTGTGCTTGAATAAGATACGGCTCGTTCACAATGTTAGTGAGTTCCTGAACAGCAGCGTTGAAACGTTCTACATGCCCCACCTGAAGAACGAGTTTTTTCTGAACAGCAATATTAAATAGCTTCTCAGCAAAATAGAGCGTCTTCGTGATAGGCTTTTCTACGAGAACATGCTTCCCCTTCATGAGGGCCGTGGAGGCATACTTGTAGTGAAGATAGGTAGGCACTGCAATAATAACAGCATCCACACTCTGCAAAAAACTCTCATAGTCGGTGAAGGCTTTCACATTATATTTTCGAGCAAGGCTTTTTATCTCGTCTTCGTTAATATCGCAAATAGAACAAAAATCAACACCCGAAATCAACGAAAGCGTATTGATGTGGTATTTTCCCATGTGTCCAGTACCGACAATCCCTATCTTCAGCATGCCTTTCCTCCATTTTCTTCATATTTATTGTAAGGCAAAGAATGTTTTTTTTCAAAGAAAACAAAAGATTTCTCCCTCATAGAGTTGCGAGTTTGAAAGTGCTTTTCCCCTGTTTCAGCTATTTTTCCTCATGGAAAAAAAAACTGAAATACGTAAAGAGAAAAACTCGCTTTTGCTCCTCATTTATCACACCTTGAACTTGAGTCAATTTTGTGAAATATCAGTTAAGCAAAGAATTTTTCTCAAACTCTTCTGGGGTTCTATAACCGAGATAAGAATGAAGTCTTTTTCTGTTGTAAAATATTTCAATATACTGAATCCCACGCTCAGAATGAAATAGTAAACCTCTGTCAGGATTTCTGTTTAAACATGCCATTTCCAAAGCACAAATTACCAACAGAGTATCTGGCTTACGAGACATAGACCATCCCACAACCTTTCTTGAATATAAATCAATAAATCACGCAAAAGAGTATCACATCATAGTGTGTGGGAATATAAGTTATATCATACACCCATATTTGGTTTGGCTTTTGAGGATTAAAGTTCCTGTTCAGTATATTTTTTTTTCTCCTTGTTCTCTCCACAGTTGAACCTCCATTTAAAATATTCAGCTTAACTTCTCCTCTACGTTATCGACTGAAGACCAGGGGCATCGTCCCAGAACAAAGAAAGCGAAAAGCCCTCTTTTTTGGCACAACAAGCAACTTGAAAATTTGCTTTTTTCTCTCTTTCGCCTTATACTTATTTCCACAGAAATGGAGAGGTGTCCGAGTCTGGCTTAAGGAGCACGCTTGGAAGGCGTGTGTACAGCAATGTACCGAGGGTTCAAATCCCTCCCTCTCCGTTTTTTCTTTTTCTCCCTCTAAAAATTTGTATTTTTCCTCCAAATGAAATATAATCAATACACCCCTTTCAAGGAGCTTGAGGTGAAAAAAGGTATTATCCTCTTTCTTTTCTTTGGGACACTCTCTGGCCGCTCCATCGATTTTTTTTGGGACAGTGAAAAAGCATCAGCTAACGAGGTTATCCAGAAGATACCCTCTTCCACAAGTGCCATCAACTGGACAGAAGGCAAGGTACGATGTGAGATCCGCATTCCCTACACGGATAACGCTTCTCCCAACATAGGCAAAACACTGGCACAAATTGGGAGCGAAATCCGCACACAACTCCGAAGCCAGCTTATCAAGGCAATGGGATATGTTCGCGTTTCGGATATTTTTCTCCTTCGGGATTACTATTCCCTGCAGAATCAAATACGCAATGAACTTCTCGAAACGGTAGAACACGCCTTTTACTATCCCCTCGTGCAGGAAAAGGGCTTCATGAAGGGGGTGGCAGAACTGGACTTCTATGGCGAGAATGGCATCGCCCCCGTGTTTTTTAGAGATATGAGCAAGGTTTCCCTTACCAACTTCATCCAGAACTCTCGAGATCTCCTCTGGTATGACACAATTATCGTAGACACCTTCCTCTATCCTGAGTTTCTTCCTTCTCTTCACTTTCGTATTTATGACACAGAGGGCAACCTCATTTATGGACCTGAGGTGGTAAGCGAAAGCGTCCTTCAAAAAAAAGGGGTGTGTCGCTATGTGGCAAGCCTGAGTGCAGCCTTCCAGAGAGAGGAGAGAGGGAGTAAAATCTTCTATGTTGTTCCTGTGGGCATGCGAGGGAAAACCCCAACAGAGATAATTATCAGCAAAAACGATGCTCGTAAACTTCTCGCCAACGCCAAAACCCATGAAACCCTCCGTGCTGGTCGTGTCCTCGTTGTAAAACCCAATTAGGAAAACCTATGCCCCTTGCCACCAACCATGACCTCTTCATCCAATCCTACGAAACGCACTACACCTCGCTCATCCGTTCGGGATGCTGTCGGATATTCTTCTACCAAAAGAAAGAAAGCTATCTCCGCCTCCAGATGATAGCAGAAGATTTTTACTGGGAACGCTACATTCCATGGGGAGAATGGGACGAGATATGCTCTCATCTCGAGAAGCAATTCTCTTCCTCCGTTCTTCCCATAAAAAGTATCACAAAAGCCTTTGCCGATTTTTGCGATGGTGTTCATCTCCCCGCAGAGTGGCAAAACTACCGCCACATCCAAGTCTTCACCCACGGCAATCTCCCGCTTTGGGTTTTCCCCGCCCATGAAAGCAACACCATCTGGGAAATTTTTCTCCCTGTTTCCAAACGAAAAACACTTTCAGCCACCAGGGACACCCTCATCATCTATGATGACACCCTCGTCTCAGGGAACAAAGAAAAAGAAACCCTTTCCTCGCTTCTCCCAAATCCCGAAAGCGTTCTCCTCTCATTTGCCTCCTCTGTGCTCTGGGAGAACACCTACCGCACCCTTCACATCATCGCTCATGGAAAAAAGGGCACACTTCTTTCCCCTCCTCCTCTTCTTACCCTTCCCGTCTTGACAGCCGAACTTGCCTTTTTTCACTGCTGTGAGGCAGCCTTCTCGTCCCAATCTATTGTTAGCAGCACCCTCAGCCGTGGCACCCAATACTGTATTGCCCCCTGTGAAACCATCCCCGATGATGAGAATCTCCTCGATGGCATAACTTTCTTTTACACTGCCTTAAAGAAAATCCCCCCTCGAGAGGCATTTCATATTACCTCTCTCGGTTTTCCTTCCATCAAACGTTTCTTTCGCTTCTTCCTTTCCTACGAAAGACATTACCAGTGAAAGGTGCCTGCAAATGCCCCCTCTTGAGATAAAAAAGCATTGCTCTCTTTTTGGTTGCATGACGCAGGCAAAAAGAAGCTTTTTTCTTGACAATCAATTTTCTCTCCTTTATAATACAGTGACAAAATCTTGAGGAGGCTACCTTTGGCAGTCCATATTCGTTTGACCCGCATGGGTAAGGCTAAACAACCGTATTATCGCATTGTTGTTGTGGATAGTCGTGCACCAAGAGATGGTGCGTATATTGAAAGTTTAGGATACTATCACCCCATTAGAGATGGGAAGTTTTCTCTTGATCTCGCTCGCTATGAAGAGTGGATCAAGAAGGGTGCTATTCCCACCGATGTGGTGAAAAATATTGTCAACAAGGCAAAGAGGGCGTAAACGGTGACACAATCACCACTGGTTTTGATTGGAAGGTTTGCAAAACCCTATGGACTCAAGGGTCAAATCAAGGTCCAGTGGTTTGTAGATACGCTGGATGATCTATCGGCTTTTGAACGCTTCTTTATTGAGGATCAAAAGTCGATAGGAGGGTACAAAGAGATCGCATTTAGTGAGATCAAAGAGTACCAAAAAGCCTACGTGGCGAGGATATATGGCATAGAGGATCGCACAGGAGCAGAAGGTTTTGTGGGCAAGTCGATTTATGTGCGAGAGGATGAGTTTCCTCAACTTCCTGAGGGTGAGTACTATGTGAAAGACATCCTCGGGTGCAAAGTCCTCTATGAGGGAAGTATTTTTGGTGTTGTGGATAATTTTTTTGAAGTTGGTCCTACGACGCTGTTTGTGATAAAGACAACCAAGGGTAAATCCCTGGCTGTCCCCTATACTGAACGGTATTTTGTGCGGATTGATATTACCAACAAACAGGTCGAGGCGGGTCATCTCTCAGAGCTACTGTAAGATGCTTTTTGATGTGGTGACCATATTCCCTGAGTTGATCGAGGGGTATTTGCAAAAGGGCATTCTGAAAAGGGCTATTCAAGAGGGCGTCGTCACTGTGAATGTCCATCAGCTCCGCAAGTACTCCCCTATCAAAGGTGGGAGGATTGACGCTCCGATTGTAGGACATGGCAAGGGAATGCTTTTCCGTCCCGAGCCACTGGCAAAGGCGGTGCAGAGCCTACGAACCCCCCAGAGTACGGTAATAGTACTCTCTCCTCAGGGAGAACGGTTTGATGCCAATATGGCACGAGAACTTGCTCGTCTTCCCCATATTATTCTCATCGCTGCACGCTATGAAGGGGTAGATGCAAGGTTTGTCAGAAGATACGGAGACAGGGAAATCTCCATAGGAGATTTTGTCCTGATGGGTGGAGAGCTCCCTGCTCTCTGTGTTATAGAGGCGGTTAGTCGGTTTGTAGGTGAAGTACTGGAGAGTGAAGCCGTTGACGGTGAAAGCTTCGAGAAGGGGCTTCTGGAGCAAGATCACTTTACCGAGCCGGCGGAGTTTGAGGGGCTTGAGGTCCCCCCTGTGCTAAAAACAGGGAACCACGCTCTGATACACGAATGGCGATGGGAAAACGCTCTTGCCAAAACCTATGCAAGACGCCCAGACCTGTTCGAAGAGTATACGCCTGATCTCCCTCGAGTGGAAAATTTTTCCCTCAAGGGGTTGAAGAAGTACAATAAAGCATTGCAAAAGTTTTTACGTGTTATACAAAAAATCGTAAAGGAGTGGAAAGATGGAAGGGAACACGAAGACGAATAAACTCGAATTGAAGCAGAAGCGTTCGGAACAGCGTAAACTCCGCGAAGAGGCAATTCTTGCCAAGTTGGCAAACCTTCCGAAGAAGAACAACCTCGTCGATGTGGAAAAGGCTCTGTTTTCCGAGCAGAACAACGCTGAAAAACTCCCTGTTTTCAATGTGGGAGATACGGTGCGTGTTCATGTGAAGATCAAAGAAGGCGACAAAGAGCGTATTCAGCCCTACGAAGGCGTTGTGATCATGTTTCAGAATGCTGGCATCCGCAAGAGTTTCACTGTTCGTCGTGTAAGTTACGGTGTTGCAATCGAAAGGGTTTTCCCTCTGCATTCACCCTATATTGCCAAGATTGAGGTTGTTCGCCGTGGACGCGTACGACGTGCAAAACTCACCTATCTCCGTGGCCGATTTGGACGCTCGGCTGTCCTCGAGGAGAAAATCGATTAAGCATGGCACGAAAAAATCTGGAAGACCTTCTTGCCTACGAACGTGAGCTCTTTCACCAGGGCTACCGTTACATTGCGGGTATTGATGAGGCGGGTAGGGGTCCACTCGCTGGTCCAGTAGTTGCTGCGTGTGTTCTCATCGACATGGAAGCGTTTTCTCCAATTGAAGGTGTGTATGATTCCAAAGCGCTGACATCCCGTCAGCGCTCTCTTCTTTATGAAAAGATTTGTGAAAGCGTGTGTTGGGGAGTAGGAATAGTCTCAAACGAGACCATCGATGCCCTCAACATCTATCGAGCAACCCAAGAAGCCATGAAGCAGGCTCTCGCAAATTGCTCATTTACTCCCGATATTGTGCTTACTGATGCCATGCCTCTTTCGATCCCCTCTGAGATAAAATCCATTATCAAAGGGGATCAAAAATCCTATGCTATTGCCAGCGCATCCATTATCGCCAAGGTAACACGAGACAAGATTATGGACGAACTCCACAGAGAGTACCCCCACTACGGCTGGAATACCAATCGAGGGTATCCTACAGAAAAACACCGTGCTGCTATCCGCCAGTATGGGCTTTCTCCTTACCACCGGCGGAGCTTTGATTGCTACGGGCAAGACAATCAGGACACATGCCAATAAGATAAAAAACATGATGCTCTACCGTATACGTTCTATCAAAAACAGCATCCGACAAAGGACACCCCTTCAGAGGGAAAAACCGATGACAGCCCTCACAATGAAAGAAATGTACATGCCGCTGAGAAGAGACATAGTATGTCTGCGTTCCCGTTTCTGAGCAGGGAAGCACAAAACTTTCTACCAGTCCCTTCTTCTCCAGATAGGCAAGAGCTCTATAAATCGTAGTAAGATGAACCTCGGGAAAATGTCTATAAATATCCTGCACAGAAAGGGGAAAAGACGATTCATTCTCCAGAAGCTTCAAAACCTCCTGCCGAAGTTCAGAAAACTGCCTTCGCATACCCTACCACGGCAACACCGAGGGGAAAAATCGCACGAGTTGCAAGATAACATTCGCATAGAGTGCTGCCACAAGATCGTCAATCATCACCCCTATTCCCCCCTCTAGCCTCTGTAGCTCCGATATCGGAGTTGGTTTCAGAATATCAAACAACCGAAAGAGAATGAAACCCAAAAACACATACTTCCAACTCTCCAGATCACCAGAAAACGAAAAAGTAAACATCGTCGCCATCATACCCAAAATTTCATCAATCACAATTACCCCGGGATCCTTTTTCTGATAGAGGTGCTTCTCCGCATAGGTGGTGAGCGGCACTGCCATTACAAGAAGCACAACCCACACGCCATACCACCACCATCCCAACGGACTCAACACAATAAATAACGCCAGCCCCACAAGACTTCCGAATGTTCCCGGCATAAAAGGAAAATACCCTGTGTAAAAACCCGTCACAACAAAATCAATAACCTGATAAAAAAACTTTTTCATTTCTTTTCCCCTCCAAAAAGTGTTCGTGTATAATCCCATCCCGTGTAGATTGTAAAGAGAACGATAATGATTGTCAACACAAGGGGAAAATACTCCACCCACAGAGGAAGCCCAATCCTCTTCATCACGAGCACAAAATCAAGAGTATTGTACCACCACTTACCGATGGTTCGAATCACCCACATAAAAATGAGAATAATCGTTATCCCCGTCATCTGAAAGGTGGTTTTTGTTTTGGCAATAAATGAAGTTGAAAACGAAAGATTATGCCGTTTGGCATACCCACGAAGCCAGGTAATCCAGAGATCGCGAAGGACAATCAGAAGTACCACATACCAAGGTATATGCAAAAAAGGCAGCGTACAAAACACCCCATAAACAGCCCACACGAGAAACTTGTCAGCCAGAGGATCAATGTAGGCACCCCATGCGGTGGATTGGTTCAGCTTCCGAGCGAGAATGCCATCAAAGGTATCCGTGAGAGCAGAAATACCATACAGCACCAAAGCCCATGTCAAAGTCTCCCAACTCCCCTCAAAAATCAAAACCACAATAGCAGGAATAAGAAGAATCCGAAAATAGGTGAGAAGATTGGGAATTGTCCAAAATTCCTGCGACTTCATACCACCACTCCTTTGAGATCATAGTCTTGAAAAACACCCTCTATTTTCACACGACAAAAGAGTTCACCACTCTCCTCATCCAGGGGAACATACACCTTTCCATCAATCTCTGGTGCATCATAGGGCGTACGAAAAAGCTTGTAGGACTTCCCTCGAAGCTCCACCCGTTCTCCATCATCAATACACACAACCTCTCTCCCCACAAAACGACCAAGACGCTTCCGAGAAACCTCCCTCTGAAGTGAGGCAAGGTAAGCAATACGGGCTTTCTTTTCCCTTTTGGAGAGCTTCCCATCGAGAGAAAAGGCATAACTTCCCTCCTCATCAGAATAGGCAAAAAACCCCACCCTATCCAGCTCTGCATCTTTCAAAAACCGCGCCAAAACCTCCACATCCTCCTCGGTTTCCCCCGGATAGCCTATCACAAAGGTGGAACGAATGGAGATATCGGGAAGAATCTCCCTCATCCCCGCAATATATCGCAAAAACTCTTCACTACTCCCACCCCGTCTCATCCTCTGCAGAACAAAGCTACTAGCATGCTGGAGGGGGATATCTACATAGGGCACAATCTGAGGATACTCCCGCATCATTCTCACCACATCAAAAACATCATCCTCTGGATAGAGATACATCACCCGAATCCAAGTAAAGCCAACCTTCACTAATTCTGAAAGAAGCAAGGGAAGACGCCTCTCTCCGTAGAGATCAAGCCCATAACTCATGGTATCTTCGGCAATGAGAATGAGTTCCTCAATGCCCTGCTCATGAAGAAAACGAGCCTCCACAAGAATATCCTCAATCGATCGACTCCTCTGCATCCCTCGGATCGAAGGAATCACACAAAAGCCACACTGACGATTGCACCCCTCTGAAACCTTGAGATAGGCATATCCCACACCAGAGAACTGAAGATTTCTTTCCGTTATCCATTGAGTATCATGATATTCTTCCCTATCTACCATCTCGCGCTCACTAAGAGTCTGAAGAATGAGCGAAGGATCCTTCACTCCCATGGCATGATCAATCTCTGGCACCAATGAAAGAAGCTCTCCCTTATATCGCTCCACCAGACACCCTGTAGCGACAATCTCAAGCGAAGGTTTCTTTTGTTTTAGCTGAGCATACTGAAGAATAGTATCAACGGATTCCTGTTTAGCATCCTCAATAAACCCACAGGTATTCACAATAATTACATCAGCTTCCTCTGCATCGCTCACAAACTCAAACGAGGAAGTGCCAAGAAAATAAGCCATTCTCTCTGCATCCACAAGAGCCTTGGGACAACCAAGAGCATCAAGAAAGACTTTCTTCAAAACAACCTCACTTACCTGAGAAAAGTTCGTACCAGTGTATAGCGGTTTCGCTCTTTCTTCCAGTAGATGAGGCTCTTGTTAACCTCTCCCCATCCACCACCGCTTTCCTCTCGGTTATTGACAAGAATTTTGGTTGCTGCTGCATTTCCCAAAGAGAGCATCACATATTGCTTGAAGTGAATTTCTTTTTCAAAACCCCTCTCTACCTGAACAACCTCAGTCTCTCCATTGTCTATCACCAGCCGACAAAAACCACTATCGATACCCTGAATCTTGATAGGAATATCTTTGATCTCATTGGCTGTATAGAGAATCACCTCCTGTCCAATCTGCCCATCCATAAACTGGGAATCAATCCCAAAAACACTCTTAAATGCCAGTGTCTGATCCGCCTGAATGACCGAAGCCGTTAATCGAATTGCCTGAGGTTTCGTTGAAATAATCTCCAGCACAAGATCATTCACAGCATCACCATCGGTATCAAGAGCAAAAACCTCTTGCTGCCGAAGATTATACTTTCTTCCATTCACCTCTACAAGAAGCGACTTATCGAGATTCTGTTTTTCAAACACAATGTGAATAAGTTTATTCTTGGCATTGGTAATGAAAATCTCCTGTCCAAGCTTAAACTTCTGGTCTGCCAAAAGAGAAAGATTCGCTTCTGAAAAATAGGACTGCTTCTTTGCTGATTTTTCTTTGTTGGCAGGAGAGGAAGCAGCAACCTGAACAAACAGCGCCACCAGCCCACCAAAAAGAAGAAGCATCACCACACTGAGAACAATCTGACGCCACAGTGTTTGGGAAACGTGCTCATACCATGGCTTTTTACGACCAACAAGCTCCTCAAGAGGAATTTCGTGATCCAGTTGACTCTGATGTCGATACGCTTGGATAAGTGCCTGCACTTCCAACTCAAGAAACTCTCCATAGGTTTTGAGAAACCCTATAATATAGGTTTCTGCTGGAAACAGAGAAAAATCATTCTTCTCAAATGCTTCCAGATACGCTCGAGAAATATTTGTTTCCCGTGCTATTTCATCCAGAGAGAGCCCCTTTTCTCGTCTGGCCTCGCTGAGCATATCCCCCACGGTCTTCCTCTCGGCCATGGCTACTCCTTCGCCTCTTTTTAATCCAAAACCTCACATGAATATTGTAAAGTAAAGCAAAAAAAAATGCAAGTAATGAATTGCTTCATAATAAATCTACTCGCGAATTGCTCCATAATCTCCTTGGATCCCCTGCTCTTGAGACGCAAAAGCATCGTTCATGAGGCAAGAGCAGGGGAAACGGTTGCTTGGCAAGCTTTTTATCGCCTTAGCATGAAACAAGAACACACAACCCCTCTTTCATTTGTGTTTTTTGAAGATATTCTCTATAATACTCCACAGACACTTTGAAAAAAGGAAAAACTATGCGTTATCTCCTCGTCGGATGGACAAGAAGAACTTCATTTGCCACAGCAAAGGCACTCCTCTCCCGTGGGGAAGAGGTGTATGTTTCTGACACTATTGACAATGATGAGAAACAAGCCCTCCTGCGAGAACTCAATCACCCTAACCTGGTGGGGCTTTTGGGGAGACAATCCCCCGATATCCTCAATGAGGTCAACCCCGATATCATCCTCCCCAGTCCCGGTGTTCCCCTCTCAATACCCCTGCTAGAAGAAGCCCGCCGACAGAAAAGGGAAATCATTGGGGATATAGAACTCTTCTACCGATTTCATTCTGATATGTATTTTTATGCAATCACAGGCACCGACGGCAAGACCACAACAACAACACTCACCCACGCCCTTTTGAACGCTCATCGTCCCACCCTCGTTGGAGGCAATATTGGTATCCCCATCTTTGAACACGAAGAAAAAACAAAAAACATCAAAGACATGGTACTGGAACTCTCCAGTTTTCAGTTAGAGGCGATCGTCCATTTCCGTCCTCGTATTGCTGCCTTCCTCAATCTCGCTGAGGACCATCTCGACCGTTACCCCGATTTAAAAAGCTACCTTGAGGCAAAAAAACGAATCTTCCTCAACCAAACACCTGATGATATTGCCATTGTCAATGCGGATAGCCCATTCTTTGATGAAATCACAAAAGGTGTAAAAAGTCGCCTCGTTACCTTCAGCCGTCTCAAGAAGGCTGAAAGCTGGTTTGATGGCAAAATAATCTATCTCCACAATGAACCCCTCATTGCCCAGCATGAACTGAAACTCAAGGGCATTCACAATAGAGAGAATGTCATGGCTGCCTCCCTCATAGCATCCTTTGCTGGTGTGCCGCACGATACCATCCGCGAAGTCCTCAGATCTTTTCAGGGGCTTGAACACCGTCTGGAACTGGTCACCACCTCCAATGGATGCGAGATCTACAACGATTCCAAAGCAACAACCGTAAATGCCTTGCAAAAGGCTCTGGAAAGTTTTGATAAGCCAATCGTACTGATCGCTGGTGGACTTGACAAAGGTTTGGATTTTGTGCCGCTGAAGCCTCTCGTTCACAAAAAGCTCCGTCACCTCGTTCTCATTGGACAGGCAACAGAGAAGATCGACAAATCATGGGAATTTCCCGCCACCACAAGATCAGAAAGCCTTGAGGATGCTGTCCGTGAGGCTCTGGCAAAGGCACAAAATGGCGATGTAATCGTATTCTCGCCCGGTTGTGCAAGCTTTGACATGTTTAAAAACTATGAAGAAAGAGGAAAACGCTTCAAGGAAATTGTCCTTTCACTTACCGCTCGGTAAAAAAACAAGATAGTAAAGAAAATTTTTCTTGACTTATAAATATTTAAATATTATAATATAATCATAAAAAAGGAGGGAGTATGTCGTTTACTCTGCTCTTCTGGTTTGCTCTGGTGGGAGGAATTCTCACCTTTGTTTCCCCCTGTATTCTTCCCATGGTTCCTATCTATTTGGCATATATGTCGGGAAGTGTGGTTGCCGGTGAGAAGGTGTCTCTTCGAGGCGTTCTCCTTCGCATTGCGGCGTTTGTCGCTGGATTCACCATTGTGTTTACGCTGTTTTCGGTGGTATTTTATGTAGTATTCCAATCTCTTTCTCTTGTTCAACAGTGGATTCAACGAATTGCGGGGCTGTTGGTGGTAGGCATGGGTTTGCACTTTCTCGGTGTTTTTCGCCTCAGCTTTTTGGATCAGGAGATGAAGCTGGATGTGCAGGCTGACCGCTCAAAACCTTGGGGAAGCTTTCTCCTCGGGGTGTCGTTTGCTGCCGGATGGAGTCCGTGCATTGGTCCGATTCTCAGTGCCATTCTCTTTTCATCAGCAACACTGCAAAACCTTCCCTTGATGATTGTTCTTCTCGTTATTTTCTCATTAGGGATAGGGGTTCCATTCTTGATCACGGGGATTTTTGTGAGTTCGGCTGTAGGTTGGATACGATCTGCCAAACGCTTTTTCCCCGCTATTGAAAAAATAAGCGGAATTTTTCTCTTGCTTCTGGGGGGGCTCATGATTCTCAATACTATGGGAATGATTTCTCAGTGGATTTCAGAGGCTCTCCCGTTTTTAGGTTCGTTGGAAACACAGATTATAAAGTAATGGCAAGGAGGAGTATATGATAGGCAAAAAAACACTTGGATGGGTCATTGGCATCGTTGTGGTAATTGCGTTGATTGGGGGTTTGGCCATTAGCCAAAAGACAAAACAAACAGACTTTCCCATGGCACCTCTTTTCACAGAACCAACGGTTTTTGGTGATGGCACGGTACGACTGGAAGCCTATCGGGGCAAAGTAGTGTTTGTGAATTTTTGGGCAACATGGTGCCCACCGTGTCGGGCTGAAATTCCAGACCTCATCAGGTTGCACCAGGATTATGCCGATCGGCTTGTAATCATCGGGGTTTCTGTTGATCGCGGCCCAGATGCACAAAAACTCGTTCAGGATTTTGTGAAGGAGTTTGGTATGTCATATCCCGTCATCATGGGCAATGATTTGCTGGTGAATCGCTATGGTGGCATTTCAGCCATTCCCACATCGTTTGTGATTGACAAACAGGGAAGAATTGTGGAAAAGATCGTTGGCATGCGTAACTATAGCACATTCCTGGATGCTGTGAAAAAATGGTTCTAAAGCATCTCGTTTCACCTTGCAAGCGCATGCTCTTTTCTTCTCCCCCGCTCTTGAGATGAAGGACTCACTATCCCCATGGCAAAGAGAAAAAAAAAAGTGTTGCGAGATTCAAACTTCCCCTTTATAATAAACAGAGCTAAATTGTTTATTTAAGGAAAAATAATGAAAGCTTTTCTTTTCGGTTTTTTTAACTTTCTCGGAAGTCTGGGAATCTTTCTTTTTGGTATTCGCACCATAAGTGAAGCTCTCCAGCGTGCCGGCGGCGAAACAATAAAAAAAATCCTCTCAGCATTCACCAGAACACCGTTTGAGGGTATTTTGGTTGGGCTTGTCATCACAGGGATCATTCAGTCATCATCTGCCACAACTGTCATGGTGGTTACTCTCGTCCACGCTCAGATTCTCTCACTCTATCAAGCTATCAGTGTCATTATGGGTGCCAATATCGGCACAACACTCACAGCGTGGATTGTCTCTGTTTTCGGGTTCAAGTTTGACATTTCCCTGCTCACCATGCCCGCCATCGCCATTGGTTTTCCCTTTGTTTTCAGCAGCAAGGAAAGATTCAGATTGGCTGGAGAATTTCTCGTTGGGTTTGGTCTTCTCTTTTTTGGACTGGGGCTTCTCAAAAATGCCGTCCCTGATCTTAAGAATCATCTTGAAATAATGCAGTTTATTCAAAATATTGCCAACTTTGGGTATGGTTCTGTGATCCTCTCTGTTGTTGTGGGAACAATAATGACTATCCTCATTCAATCCTCAAGTGCTGCCATGACAATCACCATAGCCCTGGCTTACAAGGGCTGGATCCCCGCTAATATGGCATTCGGGTTTGTCCTTGGAGAAAACATCGGAACAACGATTACTGCTTACCTTGCCTCCCTCGGGCTCAATGTAAGTGCAAAGCGTGCTGCACGAGCCCACATGCTTTTCAATCTCATCGGGGTGGCGTGGATGCTCATCGTATTCTATCCCTTCGTAAATCTCGTCGATATACTCATCCCCGGTTCGCTCAACGATCCACAACAGCTTCCCTTTCACCTTTCTGCTTTTCACACATTGTTTAACATTGTAAATACAACGCTTCTTGTTTGGTTTATACCACAGCTTGCCTCCATCGTAAGCCTGTGGGCAAAACCCAAAAAGCTTACCGACGAACACTATGTTCTCAAGCCAATTCGAGTTGGTGCCCCCGACTTTGTTGAGGCAAATATCAGCATAGCAAGACGAGAAATTGGCAAGATGATCGAGATGGTGTATCAGATGGGGCTTCAGTTTCTCAATGTAACCAAAGAGGATGCTAAAACCATTGAAGAGGCAGAGGTCCAAGCACTGGATAGGGATGGCTATATTGAACAAATGCGAGAGGCTCTCTCACGATTTCTCGCCGAGTGTCGCAGCACCATCACCACAGAAAAGCAGAGTTATGAAATAAATGCCTACCTCATTATTATCGGAGAAATACGAAGTATCAGCACCAGTATCTGTATGCTCTTGTCTCTTTTGAGAAAGAAGAAACGAAAAAAACTCAAATTTCACAAAAATGGAATGGATGAGATTATTCAGTACACCTATGAGGTATTGGATTTTCTCAAGTACAATGTTGACTACCTTCAAAAGCGGGTAACTGATCACAGCATTGAAATCGCTCAAAAGATGGAAAAGGCAATCAACGCCAAGCGGAACAGACTCCGCAAACTTGTCGAGAACAAACTCGAAAGCAAAGATACCGACATTGAGGGTGAGATTATCTATATGGAGATGATTAAACACCTCGAGCACATTGGAGATTTTTGCTATACAATTGCCAACTATTTCTCTGAACTCCTGCCATGATATACCGCTCTCTCGGCAAACACGGTCCTGTTGTATCCCTGATCGGGTATGGTGGCTGGGCTCTCGGTGAAGAGGGTTGGCCTGATGTGGAAAGCAGAGAAGCCTGCCGTGCCCTAGAAAAGGCATTTGAACAGGGGATTACCTTTTACGATACCGCTCCCTTTTACGGAAAGGGGCTCTCAGAAACTCGTATCGGGGAGATACTCCACTCCGTACGTTCAGAAATTGTGATTGCCACAAAGTGCGGCATCCACTGGGATGACCATCGAATATGGCTTTCTTTGGCTCGAGATGACATACTTCGTGAAGTGGAAGCAAGCCTGAAACGTCTTCGAACAGATACCATTGACCTCTATCAGGTTCATTGGTATGACCACAAAACCCCTCTTCGGGAGGTTTTTTCTACCCTCCATGAGTTAAAAAAGCAGGGGGTTATCCGTCATATCGGGGTATGCAATATGAGTGTGGAGTTTATTCAAAAGGCTCGGAGATGGGCAGAGATCACCAGTGTTCAATCACTCTACAATATTCTTCAGAGGGATGCAGAAACAACACTCCTCCCATGGTGTCAAGAAGAGCAGGTGGGCTTCATCGCCTACAGTGTGCTTGCCCAAGGCATGCTCGCAAATCGTTTCTTTTCACCCCACCAAAAAACAAAGGATGTACGAAAACACAACCCCCTCTACAAAAATCCTCCCTCCTCTCTTCCCTCGCTTGAGGAAGCCCTCGGCTTTGTGGTGAAAAACCTTGCGGTAAGTTGTGCCCTAGTAAGTATGACAAAAGCACACCATGTTGAACAAAACTGCAAGATTATTGAAGAAATGGGTCATTCTGAAGGATTGAAAATCGAAGAAAGATAACTGTACCGCTGGTAGAGGATTTTCAGTCTCCCAAAGTTATAAGGACCATACTTCACAGGACTTGAAAGAATCACAAGGAGTCGAATCTTTTCATCACGAGTGAGCATCCAGACAGGCTGATGGTAGTGATAAAAACTCGCCTGCTGAATACCAAAAACGCCCTTTCCCCACTCGGCTGTATTCAGATACAGCTCGAGGATGCGCTTCTTGGGAAGAACCACCTCCATCTCAAGGGCGATGAGAAGCTCAAGGTACTTCCGAATATAGCTTTTACCCGGCCAGAGAAAGAGAGTTCTGGCAAGTTGCTGGGTAATCGTGCTTCCACCGTAAAAGGGCTTTCGAAGCTTCATGTTTCGCTGAAAGGCTCGCTGCATCGCCTGCCATTCCACGCCATGATGCCGATAAAAGGTATCATCCTCGAGAGCTATCACCATGGTTTGCACATCTGCAGGAATCTCTTTGAGACTCAGATAAACAATGGGATAGATACGATAACCGTTTACAAACTTCCGATAAAGCATGATACCTGTCATGGGAGGATTAACAAAACGCACAAAAAGAAGCAAAAAAAAACATCACCCCCAGAAAGAAAACATGGAAAAGCACCACCCATCGAACAATCTTGCCCAACAATAAAAGCCAGGGAGAAGACTCTTGCTTTCTCACGCCTTACACTCACTCCAGTTTTTCCCGACACCAATATCAACAATCAAAGGCACATCAAGAGGAAGGGCTCCTTCCATCTCATGACGCACCAAAGAGATGAGCACATCCTTTTCCTCGGGCGGGGTTTCAAAGACAAGCTCATCGTGAATCTGGAGAAGCATGCGGGAGGAAAGATTTCCTTTTGTTATGGCTGCATCGATACGAATCATGGCTATCTTGATGAGGTCTGCAGCACTCCCTTGAATTTTGGAGTTGATAGCCATACGCTCCGAAGCATCGAGAACACCCTTGGGGTGGCGTTTTCGCCCCTTGAGTTCAGGAAAACGGCGAATACGCCCTGTGATGGTGCGAATCATCCCTGTGCTGTAGGCTTCTTCAAGGATGGTCTCCATAAACTCCTTCACTCGGGGGAACGAAGCAAAGTAGGCCTCAATAAAACCCTTGGCTTCCCCAACAGAAATGCCCAGTTGCTGGGAAAGCCCATACGCCTGAAGGCCATAGATGATACCAAAATTCACCGACTTGGCTCGACGACGCATTTCTTCGGTCACCTGCTCTTCTGGCACACCAAAGATTACCGCTGCGGTATGGCTATGAACATCAACTCCCTCTCGAAAAGCCCTCATCATAGCCTCATCACGAGAAAAATGGGCAAGAATACGAAGTTCTATCTGAGAGTAGTCTGCACTCACCAAAGTCCATCCATCCTGTGGAATGAACGCCTCCCGAATAGCTTTCCCCCACTCATCACGAACAGGAATATTCTGGAGATTGGGATCACTGGAGGAAAGCCTCCCCGTAGCGGTAATGGTCTGATTAAAGTGGGTATGGATTCTCCCAGAAAGAGGGTTGATAAGCGATGGCAAAGCCTCTACATAGGTAGAAAGAAGCTTGGCAAAGGTACGGTACTGGAGAATCGCTGCAGGAAGGGGGTGATAGAGAGAGAGTTGCTTGAGAACTTCTTCGTTGGTAGAGGGTTTTCCCTTTTCGGTTTTTTTCTCCGATGGAAGTTTGAGTTCTTCAAAGAGTACCACTGCGAGTTGCTGAGAGGACTGAATGTTAAAAGGATGCCCTGCAAGCTGATATATCCTCTGCTCAAGTTGCCTCATCGCCTCACGAAAAGTCACCGAGAGTTTCTCAAAGTGGGCTCGATCAATAGCAATCCCATAGTATTCCATCTTTGCCAAAACAGGGATAAGGGGAAGCTCTATCTCATAGTACATCTTGGAGAGTTGGAGGGCTTCAATCTCGGGGGAAAATATCGTACAGAGTCTATACACGGCATCAACATCACTGCACCCATAGGTAATAAGCTTTTCCGCAGGAACAGAGAGAATATCCTCTTTTTTGTCCGTAAAAAGATCTTCATAGTGGGGTTTCTTTAGCCTCAGATACTCTTCAACAAGGCTCTCAAGATTGTAGTGCGTTCGCGTAGGAGAGATAACATAGGCCGCCAGCATAGTATCAAAACGAATACCCCTCAGATGAATCCCACGATGAAAGAAAACAGCATACTCGAACTTGAGATTCTGTCCAATCTTGCTGATGGTTTCTTCTTCAAGGATGGGCTTCATAGCGCGAAGAAGTTCTTCCTCTGTCCATGGTTGCCCAAGAAAAAAGGCTCCAGGAATAAAAAAAGCCTCTCCCTCACCAATGGCTAAACCAATGCTTGCAATACGAGCGGTATAGGGATCAAGGGATGTGGTTTCAATATCAAGGGAAACAAAACGCTTTTCCTTCACCGTCTCCAGACACTCGCTTAATTCCTCCCATGTTTTCACAACACGGTAATTGCCCGTAAGGGAAGAAAGAGTAAGACTATCCTCCGAGGCATGAGTCAACTGTTGGAGTTCTTTGAGAAGAGAAGGGAGCTCGTACTCCTTGAGAAGAGAAACCGCCTGCTCGTTCAGCACAAGGGAAGGGCTTGCCTGTACTGTCGTGGTAAGTAGAATATCTCGTTTGATCGTTGCCAGTTCACGACTGAGAAATGCCATTTCTCTGCCCATCTCAAGTTTACTTTTCAAGGCAGGAGTGAGCTCAGACAAATGATCATAAATGCCCTCGAGGTTCTGAAAGCGCCGAAGAAGATCAACAGCCGTCTTCTCTCCCACTCCCTTTACCCCAGGGATGTTGTCCGAAGTATCCCCCACAAGGGCAAGATAATCGGGTATCTGTTCGGGATACACTCCTATCTCCTGAAGCACCATTTCCCTATCGAGAAGATGAATCCCCTCAATCCCTTTCTGGGGACGAAGGGCATAAACATTTCCCCCTACAAGCTGAAGCAAATCCTTGTCGGAGGAAACAATATACACAGGGTGATTTCGCTTGTACTGTTCTGCAAGCGTTGCAATAATATCGTCCGCCTCGTAGTCCTCTTCCTCAAGCACAGGTATCCCCAGGGTTTTGAGAAGATCAATCACCACAGGAATTTGAGACTTGAGATCAGGGGGTGTCTGCTGTCGCTGAGCCTTGTACTCAGCATAGAGACGAGAACGAAAGGTTCGACGAGAAACATCAAAGGCAACAATCGCCCCCTCTGGCTGGTGGATATTCCATGCCTGCAGAATCATGCGAAGAGATCCATAGATCGCTGAAACATTTTGATTTTTTTTGTTAATGAGGGGATTACGAATGAAGGCAAAAAACGCACGATAAACAAGCCCACTCCCATCGATGAGAAGAATCGGCCTTTGTGTCATAGCTTTCTCTCCAGCAAGTATTATAACCGAAAGCAAAGAAAGACGCAAGTAATAAAGAAAAAACGGAAGGGCTTAAGCCCTTCCGTTTAATGCTTTTTCTCCAGATAGAGAATCTTGTTGAGGGCGTTAAGATACGCCTTGGCTGAGGCTACCAAAACGTCCGTACTGGAACCATGCCCAGAAAACACCTTCCCCTCATACTTGAGGGAAACCATGGCTTCTCCCATCGCATCCTGACCTACAGAAATAGACGATATCCCATAGTCCTCCAGTTCAGGACTAATCCCTGCGATCCGATTAATTGCTTTGTAAATGGCATCGACAGGGCCATTCCCGATGGCAGCCTCTCGCATAATCCTATTGCTCTTTTTGAGTTCTACCGTAGCGGTTGGAAGCGCATTACTTCCACTCATTATCTGTACACTCTCCAAAAAGAGGATTTCTGGCATATCGATGGCAAGACATTCCGAAACAATAGCAATCAACTCATCATCATACACTGCTTTTTTCTTGTCTGCCACCTCTGTAAACTTGGCAAAGATTTTTTCAAAATCCTCTCCCTCAATGGAGTATCCCAATTCTTTGAGACGAGCCTCGAGACCATGCTTCCCTGAGTGACGACCGAGAATAATCTCCGAACGAGAACGCCCTATCTGCTCAGGCTGCATAATCTCATAGGTACGACGCTCCTTGAGCACACCATCCTGATGGATGCCCGCCTCGTGAGAAAAAGCATTCTTTCCAACAATGGCTTTGTTGGGTTGAACCTGAATCCCCGTAACCGAAACAACCAACCGACTCGTTTTGTAAATCTCCTGTGTGTTAGTATTCACCTCAACCCCAAAGATATCCTTGCGCAAATTGAGTGCCATCACAATCTCTTCCAAAGCTGCATTCCCCGCTCGTTCACCAATACCATTGACAGAAACCTCTACCTGACGAGCCCCCGCCTCAATCGCCGCCAAACTATTGGCAACTGCAAGCCCTAAATCATTGTGGCAGTGGACACTGAGAACAGCCTTATTGATATTGGGAACCTTCTCCTTGAGCGTCCGAACAATCCTCGTAAACTCAGAGGGAACAGTATATCCTACCGTGTCAGGGATGTTGATTGTCGTAGCTCCCGCCTCAATCGCCGCCGTAACCACCTCCACCAGGTAATCCAATTCCGTACGTGTAGCATCTTCAGCAGAAAATTCTACATCATCGGTGTACTGCTTCGCATACTGAATAGCATACACAGCCTGTTTCAGAATCTCTTCTTTGCTCTTTTTGAGCTTGAACTCACGATGAATCGGGGAGGTAGCAATAAAAGTATGGATACGCTTCCGCTTCGCTGACTGCAAAGCCCGAGCAGCAGCATCAATATCCTTTTCTACAGCACGAGCAAGCGAGGCAATAATGGGTGTTTTGACCTCTTGGGCAATGAGTTGAATCGCATCAAACTGCACAGGGGAAGAAACGGCAAACCCCGCCTCAATAATATCCACACCCAGCTTCTCAAGCTGAAGAGCCACCTTCACCTTCTCATTAATACCCATGCTTGCACCTGGTGACTGCTCACCATCCCGCAAAGTTGTATCAAAAATATATACTTTTTCCGCCATTGTTTTCTCCTTATATTATATTTTCACGAACCCTACAATACTTTACGACAATATCACTCCTATCTTGGGCGAAACGCCCAAAGGATATTATAGATATAAATACCAAAAAGACTCATCGAACTTCCTTTGCAAAAATGCCAAAAAGCCCCATAAACTCATCTCCTTTTTTTATTATATACAAATCATCGGAAAAAAGCAAGTTTTTTGTAATCCCAACAAAAAAGGCTATCCTTAACGGACAGCCTTTTCTCTCATCACCTTTTCCTACTTCTCGACCAATTTGCCCTTCTTGACCTTCGAAATAGACAAAATCTTGGGATCAAGAGACTTCTCAAACAGGGCTTCATTCACATACGCAACCTTGGTGCGATTCTCCCTATTAATCAAAATATACTCTACAACCATCTGATTACTTTCACTCACCTCATGACTACCAAGGCTATAAATCTCATATCCCTTCTCAAGCTTAATTCCTGTACCATCAACAAATCCAGGAGCCACCATAGAGCGATTGGTCGATTCACTTGCGACAGCTTTGTAATAGACCACAAGCTTCCCCAAATAGATATCTGTCGAATTCTCTACCACCACCCACGTTACCCAAACAACGAGAACCACTAAAACGAGAATCACCAGAGAAGCAATCAGAACCTTATTTGTATTCTTCTTTTCCATCATATTCCTCCTTTAATTTTCACATATATTATAAGAAAGACAAAACAAAATAGCAAATTTTCCACCCAAAAATACCCTACTTGCTGATCTCCGAGATAACCGTCTCCACCGTTTGTGCAAAGGCATCTCGCTTTTCTACCGACAATAGATGCTGACTATAGCGACTCTCATTGAACACCGAAACAATCCAGAGAAGGCTCTCCCTCAGCGAAGGCAAATTCACCACCAGTTTTTCAATATACTCTAACGGCCCATAAGAAGGACGATAGGGCAACACCCTTACACTTGCCGCCTCAATCAAATTCACAAAATACCTCACAATCGTCATAATCTCTTCCTTCTTTTCATCACTCACTTCACTACCACTCTCAAACAACGCATAGAGCTGTTTACGTAGCTCCTCGTTTCCAGTCTTCTCCTCCCTTCTCTCCAAAAACCTCCGCCTAATAAATTCTATCCCTGTAATCGTCAACAAAACAGAAACAAAAAGCCCCAACAAAAAACCGAGTGCCTCAAACACCCCCTTGTTTTTTTCATAAAACCAGAGAAAAAAACGCAGCACCCGATTCTTTGGCCTATAAGACCAGAATCGCCCCACCACATAGCCAATACCCCCCAAAAGAAGATAAACCCCTCCAACCACCAGTATCACCACAAGCACCCAACCAAACGACGAAGAAGAAGCTTTTCTTTCTCCCCCCCCTTCCTCCGACGGTGTGGTCTCAATCGACTGGTTGGTCTCCTCCTGCGGAGCATTCTGAAGCCCAATTTCCGTTTGCTTCACCGATTCCCGAAACCTCTCCCCAATAGCCTCCAACGAAATCACAACAAACCGATTGGGCAAAAGCGTCCCCACACCGAAGCAAAACCCCAAAACAACAAGCACCATCCAAAAAGGAATCCCTCTTTTCTCCTTTTCAAGAGAAATCCCCTGCATTCTCCATCCCAGTAGCTGTGACTTCTCATGAAACACCACCCAGCTCATCCAAAACCCTCCCACAAACACAACCAAAGCCAAAGAAAGATGCCCACGCACGCCGGGATTCACCAGCGCCCCAATCCCTGAGACTATCACCCCAATCAAAAAAACATAGAAAAAAAACCTCTCCTCACCTTCCATCGACAGAGTTCCATTGAGACGTGCTATCTCCCCTCCAGCCCACTGCTCATACGAAAGCGACGAATCTGGTGGATACCCCTCGAGAAGATACACAAAAAAACGCATCTTCCGAAAAAGAAAAGAACCAGTCACAACAGCCATACCCCCCACCAAAAACACAAACACCACACTAATCCCCACATCGTGACGAGCCAAAAAACCCTGCCACATCCCCAGAACAACCCCCACAAAAGCCAACCCACTCCCCGCTGCAATCCGCACCCATCTTTTCCACCATACGGTCTTCAGCCCAGCGATTGCCACAAAAAACGATTCCACCACACCAATCCACCACAACTCAGGCAAAAATCTCGAGAGATTGCCCACAAACATCCCTCCCACGCCCACTAAAAAACTCATACAGAAGCCCACAAGAAACAGCCAGAAACCCACTACCTGCATAGGACCTCCCTACAAACGTGTGAGCTGGATGAGTGTTGCCTCATGCTCAGCATAATAACTCTGAAAACCTATAGTCCAAAGACTCAGTTCCTTACTTATCTCTGGCCCTACCTGAATAATGGTGATAGAATGCCCCATATGATAGGCATTGATGAGATGCTGAACACACTCCTGTGAGAGCCATGGCGAAATCACAAAAAGACTCAGCCCCCACGAAATCCCCTTCAAATGCTCTGCCAGCACATCCCGAAACTGAATACTCTTGGACAACTCCACAACAGCAAGCTCTGAAAGCATCCGTGTTAGATGAGCATCTCCCTTTCCCAAGTCCACAGAAAGCACCGTGTCCACCCCATCAAACCGACCATTCACCAACAACGCAACCTCCTGCCTCAAGAAAAAAAGCTCCCTCAACAACGAGGCCGCCACTTCAATCGCACGTTCCACATAGTAATCCTTGTTATGAAAGGTATAATTCTCATCCGCAAGATTCAGTATCACAAGACTTGCCGATGAAATCGCAGGCTGATAGGTATTGATATAAAATTTCCCCTGACGTGCCGAAACCTTCCAGTTGATACGCCGAATCTCATCCCCCACCGTATACTCCTTAAGTCCAGTAATCAGCGTAGGATCCTCAAAAATCGGCATAGGGTTTTTAATCACCCCAAAGGGTTGCATACTCCGATACTTGTGCCCCGTCAAACGAAAAAGCGTAGGATACACAACCACCGACTTGGCAGTATTATACTCCAGTTCACTCTCAAACCACCCCACCACGTCACTTATCACCACCCTTGTAGGACCAATGGTGAACTTCCCCCTCCTTCGCCCCACAAAGGTGTAAGAAAGCATCTGACGTTCCTTTGCCCGCAGGCTCACCACAAAGAGATAACTCTGACGAGGGGCAAGATGAATATCAATGGCATCCCTTACAAAAACATACCCCAACGGAAATACCGACGAATTGAAAAAATGAAGAAAATTCTCCTCCGCCAAAGTAGAAAAAATCCTCGTTGTTTCCAGATAACGCTTGATCTGCAAAAAACGGGGCATATAGCGAACATAGACCCAATTCAACAAAAGAAACAGCACCGACCCATAGATGGCAATCTTAAGCCCCGGCAAATCAACCATCAATGCCACCAAAACAGCCACCACCAGCAAGAAAATCCAAAGTCGTTTATTCATACCCTAACCCTGGTTCTTGGGTTGTTCCATAGGAACGGGAATATTATTCAAAATCCTCTCAATAATCGCCCTCGCATCAATATTCTTCAACCTCGTTTCAGAACGAAGCACCAAACGATGCTTCAACACATCCACCGCCAGTGTCTTAATGTCCTCTGGAATCACATAATCCCGCCCATTCACCAGAGCATAGGCTTGAGCTGCCTTGTAGAGAGCAATACTTCCACGGGGAGACGCACCCAAAAGAATATTGGGATCGTGTCTCGTCGCATCCACTATCTGCAAGAGATACTGCCGTAGTGAAGCATCCATATACACATTGGGAACTTCATTTTGAAGCTTAAGAATATCCGTCACCTCCACAACAGCCTCAAGGGCATTGATAGGGTGAACCTTATTCTGACGAAGAATCACCTCCGCTTCCTCATCAAGATCAGGATACCCCAACCCCAAACTCATAAAGAATCGGTCCATCTGAGCCTCTGGAAGGGGAAATGTTCCTTCAAATTCAATAGGGTTCTGCGTAGCAATAACAAAAAACGGCTGGGTAAGACTCACACTCATACCCTCAATAGAGACCTGTCCCTCCCCCATAGCCTCAAGAAGCGCCGATTGTGTCTTTGGAGTTGCGCGGTTGATTTCATCCACGAGAAGAATCTGAGCAAAGAGAGGACCTTTTCGAAATTCAAACCGTTTGGTATCAGGATTGTAGATCGAAACACCGATAATATCCGCTGGCAAGAGATCAGGGGTTCCCTGAATACGCTTGAAAGTAGCATTCACTGTCTTTGCTATAGAACGGGCAAGCATGGTTTTACCAAGCCCCGGCACATCCTCAAGCAAAACATGCCCCTTACACATCAAGCTCACCAGAAGCTTCTCTATAACAGGCCGCTTCCCCACGATAACCTTTTCCACATTTTTGATAATCTTCTGAGAAGTCTGCTGGATAAAATCAAGATCCATACCCCAACCTCCATACATTTTTTGGGTTAGCTTTATTATACCACATCTTTAGAATTTAGCAATATTTTCCCCTTTGTCCTCAAAATTTTTGCAAAACCTCTCACCGCCCATGAAAAAAGGATAAAGCTCTCTTTTTCTTGCATTCCCTTCGGTTTTGTCTTACAATAAAAAGACGCGACAAGGAGGCATCAATGCAAAAGTACTTTTTCCCACTCGTTCTCATCATTTTCCTCATTGCTGGATGTGGCAACTCTTCAGTAGTCAAGCAAGACATCGCCACTCTTCCAGCCAATATCTTAATGGACAAGGCAGCTGAGCGCTACAGCACCTATGATTACCAGGGAGCACTCGCCTACTACGAGGCTGTCCTCAAATACCACCCCGACAAAACCGAAGAGGTTTCCTGGGCACGCTACGAGATTGGCTATATCTACTACCTACAAAAAAAGCACAGCCTGGCTCGACAGTACTTTGAAGATGCCTATAACACCCAAGGAGCTCCCACAAGCGTTCTTATTCTCTCTGAAATGATGCTGAAAAAACTCCCCCAAACCACCACCACGAACAAATAAGAGGTAACCGTGGGCAAAAGACGCATTACTACAGGTGAATACATCGGCTACATTCTTGAAGCCATCATCGTTATTCCCCTCAGTCTTCTCATTGCCCTTCTTCCCTTCTGGATGGGCTATGCTCTCGCCGATGCTCTCGCCTTCCTCCTTTTTCACCTCGACAAAAAAAACAAAAAATGGGCATACGAAAATCTGAACATTATCTTTGCTGAAAACCCCCTCCCCAAAAAAGAAGCCGACGCACTCGTCAAAAAGGTCTACAAGAACCTCGCCCGTGGAGGGTTTGAATACTTCAAACTCTGGCAGATCACAGAAAAAAATGCCTCGCGTTATGGCTACTTTGAAAACTATCACATCATTGAAGAGTGTCTTGCCCAAGGCAAAGGGGTTATTGTTGTCACCTGCCATCTCGGCAACTGGGAATACTTTGGGAGTATCTCCGTGAAACAAAAGAAAAGCAATCTCGCTGTTATCATCAACCGTCAATTCAATCCCTTTACCGATGCATGGCTCAAATTCATTCGAGAAAAATGGGGAAAAGTTCGTTGTTTTTACAACGAAGTGAGCGATATGAAGGGGATTGTTCGTCATCTCAGAGAAAACGGTGTGATAGCCATTCTTGCCGACCAAACCTACTATTTCAAGCCCATCTTTGTTCCCTTCTTTGGCAAACAGAGTGCCACTGCCGATGGGCCAGCCAAACTCCATCTCCGTTATGGCGCTCCCATAGTGATGGGTTTCAGCATACGAGAAAGCGATGGACGCTACCGATTTGTCTTTGAAAAGCCCTACATTCATCCCTCTACAGGAAATATGGAAAAAGATGCCGCCGAAATCATGACCTATATCAATTCCCGTTATGAGGAGTACATCCGCAAGTATCCAGAACAGTGGTTCTCTCTTCTCCATCCACGATGGGAGAAAACACGCCCCGAAGACTTTGTTGATATTGATTGGGATCCATTTTAAAGGAGGTTGTATGAAATCTCAAACCAACGAACTCACGCTCCCTCTCCGTTCATGGCAGTCATGGATAGGTGAGATAGGTTTTTGGGCATTGGCTATTGTCGTTCCTCTCATGGGACACATGTTCCACTGGAATGTTCGTGCCGTTCTCCCCATGCACTGGGTTATTCTCTTAAGCGGGCTCGTCTATGGAACAAGAGGTGGCTTCATCGCGGGAGCGGTCTCTCCCTTTCTCAACACACTCCTCACAGGCATGCCTGCGTGGAATATACTCCCCGCCATGACCCTCGAGATCGCCACCTATGGTTTTGTGAGCGGAGCCTTGAGGGAAAAAACTCGTCTCAACAGTTTCCTTGCTGTTTTTCTGGCCATTATTAGCGGAAGGCTTGTCTACCTGGGGTATAGTTTCCTCTTTCACCGTTATCAAGGGGATTTTCTCACCTGGGCGTGGAACACCATCCAACCGGGGCTTTTCAGTGCTGTCCTCCAGATTGTTCTTTTGCCCATTGTTGCCACGATCATCATCAAACTTGCGCAAAACAAAAACCATGCATAAACGGCTCCTACTTTTTTGTGGTTTTTTGCCCACCCTCATGGGGTGGGCTGATGCTTATCAGAATCTGCGAAACCTCTTTGATTTTGAACGCTACGAAGAACGTATTCTCTCTCTCACCAACTCTCCAGGGGTTAAGGTATACTCTATTGGAAAGAGCCATAATGGGAGAAACCTCTGGATGATAGAAATCCCCCCTGTTTCTCACGAGCAACACGCTATCCTCCTTATGGGAAGTGCCCACCCTATTGAATGGCACGCCCAGGAAATCCCTTTGAAAATTGCAGAAGATTTTATTCAAAAAAAGCCTCCTCTCCGTTACCGAGTGTATATTCTCCCCATTTTCAATCCCGATGGATTTGCCTATATGAAGGTTATTCCCGTCTTTTATGCAAGCAATAGAAAAAACCGCTACTTCCCACCCGAAGAAAAACGAAGCTCCCTCTACACAAGCGGTGTTGACCTCAACCGAAACTTCTCCTACCAGTGGCAAAAAACCTCAGACGATCCAACACACCCCTACTATAGTGGATCACAACCTCTCAGTGAACCTGAAACAAAAGCTTTAAAAAACTTTGTTGAATCGCACCACCTTTCCCTTGTTATTTCTTTCCACTCCCCGGGCAAAACTGTTCAATACCCATGGGGGTACACAAAAACCCCTCTCAACGACAAACGTCTTATTTCCCTTGCTCGCTCTATAGCCTCCACCATTGGCAACGGCTATAGAGCCGTTCAAGACAGTGCCAATTATCTCAAACCCGGTTGCGAAATTGACTGGTTTTATGGTGAGTACAAAATCCCTGCCCTGAGAATTGAAGTCTCAGACAAGCTTATCGACCGCTTCCTCTCTGATTACCCTGCTATCTTCTCAGCTATTGAGACCATAGTCACAGGCAAGCTCAGCTGGTAGCCCAATCATTACTTGTCCCCTCTTTGAAAAAGCTCCCCATGTCGAACCTTCCCGGGGTAAGAGGGGGATGTTTTACGCAAGCTTTTTCGCCCCAGACAAAGAAAGTAGAACAAAATATCACCGCAAACTCAAAACAACTCGAGCACTTGCTTTTTTCTCTTTTTTTTATTACAATATCCTATGAGAAAAAATTTTATGCTCTTACAATTTTCGCCGATATACAATAATAATGACAACTCTCGCCAAGAGACAGCAAGGAGGAAAATATGGGCGACAACGAAGAAGTTCGCGATGTAGATGTAGAAGAAACAGAGGCTCCAGAATCGGCTATAGCAGAAGCCAAAGGTTTTTCTCTGGGCAAGCTCATAGAGTGGATTTTGTCAAATATGATCACCGTCATTGTGGCAGTTGTTATCTCCGTCGTGGTTTCCTTTTTTATCATCAATGCTGTCACATCCAAAAAGAGCGAAGAAGTCTACCGAACAGTGAAGATTACCCCCAAACCAGCCCCACTTGCTATTTTCATGCTGGATGACTTCCGACTCAATACCGCCGACATTGATGAGCCTCGTTTTGTTCGTGCCAAGATTATTCTGGGATACAACGGGGGAAACAAGCAACTCCAGACAGAGCTTGTTGAACGCAAGGTACAACTCAGAGATATAGTGCTTCGTATCCTCAACCGCAAAGAAAAACGAGACATCGATACAGAAGAAGGCAAAGAACGCCTCAAAGAAGAAATCAAGAAAGAAATCAACAATATTTTGGTGAACGGTGAGATAGAAGAGGTATACTTTGACGAATTTGTGATATCATAATACACAAGAGAGGCAGGCATGACAGAAATTCTCTCCCAGGATGAAATTGACGCGTTGCTCACGGCGGTATCTAGTGGCGAACCCCTTCCCTCGGATATTGGCGGTAGCGGAGGAGGGTCAACACCAGCTGCCCCTGTCAAACGAGACAAGAAACGACTCAAAGTCTACGACTTCCGACGGCCGGACAAGTTTTCAAAAGATCAGATTCGTACGCTTCAGATGATGCACGAGACCTTTGCTCGTTTGACAACCACCTCTCTCTCTGCTCAGCTCCGTACTTTGGTTCATGTTCATGTGGTGTCCGTAGACCAGCTCACCTATGAAGAATTCACCCGTTCTATTCCCTCTCCTACCACCATGGGGATTGTCAACATGGATCCTCTCAAGGGAAACGCCGTGATGGAGCTTGACCCCAGTATTACCTTTGCCATTATAGACCGTCTCTTTGGAGGAAAGGGAGAATCTCTGAAAACCAACCGCGAACTCACCGATATTGAACTCTCTGTGATTGAGGGTATTCTGGTTCGTGTGCTGGGAAACCTCCGAGAATCATGGGCAAACGTTATCGACCTTCGCCCACGACTCGGAAACATCGAAACCAACCCTCAATTTGCCCAGGTTGTCCCTCCCAACAGCATGGTAGTGTTAACCACATTTGATACCAAGGTTGGCGATGTTGAGGGTATGATGAACTTTTGTATTCCCTATATTACTATTGAGCCAATCATCTCCAAACTTTCCGCTCAGTACTGGTATTCAAGCATTCGAAAAGGTGTATCCACAGAAAACCTCTCGCTTCTCAAAGAACAGCTTGGGGAAGTAGAGGTTGAAGTCATAGCCAAACTCGGTGAAACCGAACTTAAGTTTGCAGAAATTGCCGCCATACGAGAGGGAGACATCATCCGACTGGACGAGACCATCAAAGATGATGCAGAAATCATCATTGGTTCCGGTCCAAAATTCAAAGGAAAACCCGGTGTTTCTGGCAACCGTCGTGCTATTCAAATCCGAGAGGTGCTGACACAGATTACCGAAGATGTTCTGCAGGATATTCTGCTGGGTGCTGAGGATTAAGTTTTTGCTAAAAATACCGATACAAAAACAAACACCAAAGGAGGAAACCTATGGGCGACGGAACATTGTCCCAAGATGAAATTGATGCGCTCCTACAGGGAACAGATGAACTCATGACGGAGAGTCTTGGGAATGCCTCCACAAGTTTTGGCGTGAGTGCTCCCAGTGCAAGTGTTGATAGCCTTTCTGAAATGGATAAAAACATCCTCGGTGAACTTATCCGTGAGATTGGTACCAGCCAAGCCAATGCACTTTCAGCCCTCACAGGGATAAATACAACCTTTGGCTCTCCCTTTATTGATGTTGGACCGTTAGAAAACCTAAAAAAAGACATCAAAGGAAGAATTGTCCAGGCAAAGGTTTCCATTACAGGAGGGATTGCTGGTGAATGGGTGTATGTCGTTCCAGAGAAGAGCGTTTTAACCATCACCAACATCCTCATTGGGCAGGAAAACAACACCGAAATAACTGACCTCGTAACCAATACCTTTGGTGAGGTTATCACACAGATTACAGGCTCTCTCATCACCATTCTCACTGAAAAACTCAACAAACCCATTACACCGGGCTTTCCCAACATAGACCTTTTGGAGGATTCTGCAGCCATCTCTGTATCGGGAAGTCCGATGGTCGTTCGATTCAACTATGTCTTCAATATTCACGACCGAGGCAGTGCCAAGGTATTTGTATTCATCAGCGTTCCCATGGCTCGCAGTATCATTAATGCCTACAATGCAGCCAAGGCAACAGCCGCTACCCAGTTTGGCGCGGGAACACCCCAACAGACAACAGGGATTCCTGTTCGCCCTGTAGGGTTTGAACCACTCCAGCTTGGAGTTGCATCCGAAGGCAACGGTAATATTGCCCTCCTCCTCGATGTGAGCATGAAGGTCTCGGTTGAGTTAGGAAGAACACGCATGACCATCAAGGAAATTCTCGGGTTGGGCGAAGGATCCATCATCGAACTGGACAAACTGGCAGGAGAACCGGTAGACATTCTTGTTAACGACAAACTCATAGCCCAGGGAGAAGTGGTGGTGATCGACGAAAACTTTGCCGTGCGTGTCACCAAGATTGTAAGCCCAATGGAAAGGCTCCTTGAGAACACCAGTAGCCGCCACTTGTAGCAAACGATATCGCAAAACAACGAACCCGCTCTTTTGAGCGGGTTTTCTTTTAGGCATGGGGATGAAATTCATCGTAGAGGCTTTTCAAGCGTTCGATAGAGAGATGCGTATACACCTGCGTTGTAGAAAGCGAGGTATGCCCCAGCATCTCCTGAATAGCCCGTAGGGAGGCACCATTCTCCAAGAGATGCGTGGCAAACGAATGCCGAAGGGCATGAGGAGAAAGATGGCGAGAAAGAGCAATCTCATCAACAGCCTGCGAAAAAATGTACCGAACCATCCGTGGAGTAATACAACGCCCAGAACGGGTAAGAAAAACAGCTTCACTCTGGGCGGCATAGGGACTTATTTCCTTCCTGATGGCAAGATATTCCCTCAGAGCACGGCTTGCCTCTTTTCCCATTGGCACTTCGCGCATTTTTTTCCGCTTTCCTCGGATGATGAGAACTCCCTGTGAAAAATTAATATCTGAAAGTCGGAGATGAGTAACCTCAGAAATACGAAGCCCACAGGCATACATGAGAAGAAAAAGACAACGGTTTCTCATTTCACGTGGAGAGGTATTGGGAAGATCTGAAAGCAATTTAAAAACCTCCTCTACAGAAAAAACATGAGGAAGATGACGACGTTTACGAGGAAAGCGAACAAGAGCAAAGGGGTTCACCGATGTTTTTTTCTCGCGAATGAGATAGCGATAAAACGAACGCAAACTCGAAAGTTTTCGAGCAACGGAAGAAGACTCATGCGTTTTACCAAGCTGTGTAATATACTCACGAATCTGGGCATATTCCAAAGAGAGCGGATCCCAGCCCTTGCCCTCTACAAAATTCAAAAACTCTGAAATATCATGGGCATACGCCTGAAGAGTATGCTCTGAATACCCCTTTTCATACCGCAAAAATACAAGAAAACTCTCTACACTTCCTGTCATATATTTTTTATCGACAACCATGCCCAAAAAATAAAAAGGGCTGATCGAAAATACGACCAGCCCATTCTTGCCATCCTGGGTAAATTAACGCTTGGAGTACTGAGGCGACTTGCGAGCCTTTTTGAGACCGTATTTCTTTCTCTCCACCATACGAGCATCGCGAGTGAGGAGTCCAAGATCCTTGAGAAGCTTGTGATACTTCTCCTTATCATAGGCATCAAGAGCACGAGCAATACCATGCCGAAGAGCCTCAGCCTGACCCGTAAGACCACCACCCTTTACCGTAGCATAGATATCCACCTTGCCCTTCAGTTCGGTAACTGTCAAGGCCTGATAGACAGTTTCATGATAGTAAGCAGGAAAATATGCCTCTGCTTCCTTATCGTTAACAACAAACTTCCCCTTTCCACCGGGTGTCAAAAAGACACGAGCCACACTGGTTTTTCTTCGCCCTGTTGCGTAGATTTTTTTCTGTGCCATGTTTCCCTCCGATTATAACTCAACCTGTTTAAATGAGACATTCTTTATGGTGTGCTCACTACCGGCGAAGAGGTAGAGTTTCTTCTCCATCTGCTTTGCCAGTCGATTTTTCCTCATCATCCCATGAATAGCCTTCTTCAGAGGATAGAGAGGATTGCGTCTCATCATTTCGATAAAAGAAGCGGACTTCATTCCACCCACATAACCAGAATAACGATAGTAAATCTTTGTCTTGGGCTTACGTCCTGTTAAAACAGCCTTGTCCGCATTAATAATAACAACAAAATCACCATTATCCAGATGAGGAGTATAGGTAGGTTTGTGCTTCCCCATCAGAATATGGGCCGCCTTGGCTGCCACACGACCAACGGGCTTCCCTGCTGCGTCTATGAGATACCACTCACGCTTGATATCCTTTGCCTTGAGTACAAAAGTCTTCATCTCTGTCTCCTCAATACTCTAAATTGGAAGTATATTATACACTAATTCTTGGAGTTTGTCAAGAAAACAAAGGGCATTTCCAAATAAGGCAAAAAAAATTTAGTGTGAGAGGAAGGGATCATCGTCCTCGGAGCAAGAACAGGGAGGGCATTTTCTTGACAAGCTTTTGCCCTCAGCACAAAGAAAGCGGGAGATGAACGCAAACTCGAAGCAATTCGCAGGCTTGACTTTTTCTTTTCTCTTCTGTATAATATATTCCTTAGAAACGCAATAATATTCGGGGTGTAGCGCAGTCCGGTTTAGCGCACTACCTTGGGGTGGTAGGGGCCGCCAGTTCAAATCTGGCCACCCCGAATGTTTTTTTTAGGAGATTATATGCCCCCTTCATGGCAAGAACAGCGCAAAGCCATGATCGAACATCAGATTCGTGGGCGTGGAATTACTGATCCTCACATTCTTGAGGTCTTTCAAAAAGTAGAACGTCATCAATTTGTTCCCCCTTCTCATCAAAACGAAGCCTATGAGGATCACCCTGTTTCTATAGGACAGGGCCAGACAATTTCTCAACCCTACATCGTGGCCCTCATGACCCAATTGCTTCATATTCAAGTTGGCAACAAAATCCTCGAAATCGGCACAGGGTCGGGATACCAAACAGCCATTCTCGCCGAGTTGGGGGGATCCGTCGTAACCATCGAACGAATTGAGGCTCTCTTTCACGAGGCTCGCCAGAGACTTGCTTCCTACCCTTCTGTCACCTGCATTCTCGGTGATGGTTACCACGGCTATCCCGAACAAGCCCCCTACGATCGGATCATCCTCACTGCAGCCCCTTCTGAAATCCCCCAACCTCTGATAGAACAACTTGCAGAAGGAGGAATTCTTGTGGCTCCCATCGGCGTAGGATACCAAAAACTCTATAAAATCACCAAAGAATCCTCGGGGAAAATCCAACATGAAGAAATCTGTGATGTCATATTCGTCCCTATGATTCCCTCAAGAGTACTGAATAACCCCTCCCCCAATACACCAACACAAAGGAGAAAAGAATGAAAAAACTCATCCTCATCCTCTGTACGGGACTCGCGCTTGCCTGCTCCAAAACAACCCAAACAAAACCAGAACCCCCAAAACGAGACTACGGCCAAGTCATCTATGTACCACGAGGAGCAACAGGTGAATGGCTTCTTCTCGATAGCGAAGGAAACAAACTCCGCCCTGAAAGCCTTTCCCCTACTCTCAAAGTCAACAACCTCCGTGTCTACTTTTCCTACGAACTCATTAGACAAGAGGAAGACGGCGTTCCCCTTGTCAAGATTATCACCATTGCGATAGAATAAGAAAAATTTTTCTCTTTTCTTAAGAAAAGAGACTACTTTTGCCGATACTATAAGCGATAATGGGAGGTAAACATGGCGCAAAGTCTTTACAAGTATGAGATAGTAGGTCGCAAAAACGAAAATACCCTCTTACTCAAGCTTGAAGATGGGAGAGAGATCCAGGTGAAACAGCTTGCTCGCGTAGATGACAACCATGCTCTTTTCAATACCCATGGCATGTATTACAAAGAATTCCCCAGTGATTTCTCCAAGGTACGTGCCTATACTTCCTATATTATTCAGTATGCTCCAGATCTTTACAAGGAGGTCAACCTCCTTGAACAGCAGATCAGCGAACTCGTCAAAAATGGCATCGAACACGGAAATAAAATGGATCCCAACAAAAAAATCAAGGTATGGTTTGACTTCAACAAACGAGCCAAGGTTATCGTTGAAGACGAAGGAAATGGCTTTGCCCTCATGAATGAGTGGAATCAGTTCGCTATTGACAGAACCATCTGTCTTGTGACGCAGGATTTTGAACATTTTGCTGACCTTGTAGCCTGGAAGGGTCCAGAATCAAAAGAAATGGATGGTGGAAATGCCCTCTTTGCTGCACTCGAGTACTGGAATGGCGGTTTTCTCTACAACCAGGGGGGAAATCGATGTGTTGCTGTACGCTACTTCCCGGACAACGCCGAATACAGAAAATACGTCTAAACAAAAAATGCAAAAAAACACAAGAGCCTTTTCCCCTCAAAGGAAAGGGCTCTTTTTTCTATGGCTATTCCTTCTCCTGGTAGGATGTGGCCGCACCCTTCAAAAAGAACAAATCCCCCCACAAAACGAACCCCTCCCCCCTCTCAAAACACCCACATCTTCTGATCATCCCCCTCTTCGACTCTTTCTTGCCGGTGATGTCAATTTTTCCTGGGACATCACCAATACTCTCAACGAAGGAAAAGACCCTTTTGCCTATGTAGGACATCTCATGAGAGAAAGTGATTTCTGTCTGGTAAACCTCGAAACAACCATTGCCACTAACGGAACCCCCGAAATCAAAACCCATGTTTTTCGTAGTCCCCCAACTGTCCTCATGTGGTTGACCAACGCCGGTGTAGATGCTGTTTCCCTTGCTAACAACCACGCCATGGACTATGGAAGTAATGCTCTTTTTGAGATGAAAAAGCACCTAGAAAACTATGGTATTCTCGCAACAGGGGCAGGGAAAAATAGAGATGATGCCTTTGCCCCCATCATCATGACACAGAAGGGAATAACCATAGGAATCATCTGCGCCGGCTTTCAAAAACCAGAAAAACTCCTCGCCACCTCAACCACTGCAGGAACAGCAGGTCTTTTGTGGAAGTACATCATCAAAAAAATTAAAAACCTCCGTCCCCATGTTGACTATCTCATCCTCTTTGTTCACTGGGGGGGAGAGTACATCCCCATCCCTGATACAAGCGACCAACGGAGCAACGCCTACCGTGCTATTGACACAGGAGTCGATCTCATCGTAGGTCATCACCCCCATATTATCCAGGGAATAGAGATCTACAAAGGTAAGTATATTTTCTACAGTGTAGGCAACTTTCTTTTCCCCCAATGGGCCATCACCAATGCTCGCCCAGCTATTGCTTTAAGGTTAGAAATACAAAAGAACTCCAACACTCTTGAAGACGAGATCAGCATTATCCCCATCTACCGTCTCTCCAACACCCTTCAACCCATCATAGCAACTGGAGCATATCAGGACGAAGTAACCAACCTTTTGATTCAGCGATCACTTCCTCTCGAAAATCACTGGGAAATAAAACCTTACGTCGAAAACGGTTTCACCCTTTGGAAGGTAGTAAGAAAAACCAACCTTACACCCTGATCTCTGCCTCAATACCCAAGTCTTCCGTATACTTTTCAATCAGGGGATCCACATATTCTGCGATCAGTTCCTCTACCTGCCATGGTGCTCTTCCCACATACTGAGAGAGATCGCTTACCTTCTCCCAAACATGATCAGGAAGATGAAAAATACCAGAGTTTCGCATCTCAGCAAGCATATCATAGCTCTTCCCCTCACGAATAGCAGCAACCTGTCTCATGGCATATTCACGAATAACCTCATGAAGTTTCTGACGATCGCCACCCTGTTTCACTGCCTCCATGAGAATATTCTCGGTAGCATAAAATGGGAGATTCTGCAGCATAATCGCTCGGATCACGTCGGGGTAGACCTTCATCCCACTAAAGAGCTTTTGACAGAGAATGAGAATGGCATCAATGGCAAGAAACCCCTCTGCCATAGCAATTCTCCGATTCGCCGAATCATCAAGCGTTCGTTCAAGAAATTGATTGGCATAGGTGTAAGCAGCATTGTTTACATCGTTTATCACATAACGAGCAAGCGATGTAATACGCTCAGCAAGAATAGGGTTACGTTTGTAGGGCATAGCCGAAGAACCAACCTGCTTTGTATCAAAGGGTTCTTCTACCTGCCACGAGTGCTGCAAAAGACGAATATCATTGGAAGCACGATGGGCTGTCTGGGCGATATTCGAGAGTAGCTGCAGAATATGCACATCAATCTTCCGTGTAAGTGTCTGTCCTGTCACAGGTGCTACACGCTCAAAACCAAGCTTTTTTGCAACCCGTTTGTCAAGTTCACGAACCTTCTGCCTGTCTCCCTCAAAGAGCTCCATGAAGCTCGCCTGTGTTCCCGTTGTTCCCTTGGCACCACGAAGCATAAGATGATCCAGTCGATACTCAAGCTCCTCAAGATCAAGAAGAAAATCATACAACCAGAGACTTATACGCTTTCCCAGCGTGGTAGGCTGTGCAGGCTGAAGATGGGTATACCCCAGCACGGGAAGCTCTCGATACTCCCATGCCTTATCCCGAAGGATCTTGATCACTGAAACAAGTCTCCTTCGAACAAGAAGAAGAGCCCTTCGGTAGAGAATCACATCGGTATTGTCCGTCACAAAAGCGGATGTTGCACCAAGATGAATAATCCCCTGTGCCTTCTGTGCCACCTCCCCATACGCACGAATATGACTCATGACATCATGATGAATTTCTTTTTCAATCTGCCGTGCGCGCTCCAGATTGAGATTATTACGATTCTTCTTGAGATCCTCGATCTGTTCATCCGTAATAGGAAGCCCAAGCTCCTTTTCTGCCTCTGCAAGGGCAATCCAACAATCCCGCCAGGTAAGAAACTTGGTCTCCTCAGAGAAGATCTCAAGCATCTCACGAGAGGCATAGCGAGTCTCAAGTGGATTCTGGTAAACACCCATACTAATCCCCCATATTGTCAACAAGAGCACGGGCAAACTCACTGGTTCTTACCTCACGAGCGCCGGGCATCTGTCGAGCAAGATCATAGGTCACTACCCCACTCTGAATGGTTTTCTGAAGCCCCTTCTCAATCAGATCAGCAGCCTCTTTCCAGCCAAGATACTCGAGCATCATCTTTCCAGAGAGAATCACCGAACCAGGGTTCACCTTGTCCATACCTGCATACTTCGGGGCAGTACCATGCGTTGCCTCAAAGACAGCATAAAAATCACCGATATTGCCACCGGGAGCCATACCAAGCCCTCCCACCTGAGCTGCAACAGCATCAGAGAGATAATCTCCATTGAGATTCATCGTTACCAAAACATCATACTCATCCGGGCGAAGAAGAGCCTGCTGAAACATATTATCAGCAATTCTATCCTTGATCACAATCTTGTCCGTAGAACCGGTGAGTTCCGATTCAAAAACCACCTTATCTCCAAACTCTCTTTTTGCCACCTCATAACACCAGTTCTTAAACGCCCCCTCAGTATACTTCATAATGTTGCCCTTGTGCACAATGGTAACCGACTTGCGATTGTTGGCAATAGCATACTCAAGGGCTTTGCGCATAATACGCTCACTCCCAAACCGACTCATCGGTTTGATGCCAATCCCCGAATCAGGACGAATCGTCTTCCCTGTCCGCTTCTGAATATAGTCGATAATATCCTTGGCTTCTGGACTCTCAATAGCCCATTCAAGCCCAGCATAAACATCTTCCGTATTCTCACGAAAGATCACCATATCTACCTTTTCAGGGTTTTTCACAGGGCATGGGGTTCCTTGATAGTACTTCACCGGACGAATACACGCATAGAGATCAAGCACCTGTCTCAGCGTTACATTGAGACTCTTAAAACCCTCTCCCACAGGGGTTGTCAGAGGCCCCTTAATAGCAACATAAAACTCCTGAATCGCTTCCACTGTCTCATCAGGCAGATAGGTTCCATAGAGTGTATTGGCTTTCTCTCCTGCATAGACCTCCATCCACGCAATGGAACGTTTTCCCCCATAGGCTTTGGCAACAGCCTGATCAAAAACATACTGAGAAGCCTTCCAAATATCAGGTCCTGTGCCATCCCCCTCAATAAAAGGGATAATCGGATGATCAGGCACAACAAGGGTATTTTGAGAAACAGTAATCTTCTCTCCATTGGTTGGAATCATAATTTTGTTGTATTTCATCCTCTTTCTCCTTCACAAAAAGTGGACTATATGATGAAGCAAAAAGTAATTTTTTTCAAGAAAAGCTCCCTTTTGCGCCAACAAAACAAACAAGCCAAGAATTCTTTTCTTGCTTCACCTTGCGGGAAACTGCTCTTTTCCTCTTTCAGCTAAAATTTTTCTACGGTGGAAAAACTAAAACAAGATAAGGCCAACTCATGCCCCTGTCTTAAAAGTGCCCTTCATGGTTATACTTCCTACAGGTCTCCCAATTATGACAGGCAACGAAATGACCGACTTCTTTCTCTTCAAGGGGTGGAGCCACTTCCTCACAGATGCTCGTCTTGAGATAACATCGATCTTTAAATGGGCAACCCTTTACCTCACCAACCGGAGAAGGAACATCCCCCCTCAAAAGAATACGCTTACGCTTCCTCTCAAGCACAGGATCAGGAATCGGTACATCAGAGAGAAGAGCCTTCGTATAGGGGTGAAAGCTATCCGTATAAATACTATTTGCCTCTCCCATTTCTACAATCTTTCCCAAATACATCACAGCAACCCGATCCGAAATATGCTTCACCACAGCAAGATCATGAGAGATAAAGAGATAGGTGAGCTTTAGCTCACTCTGCAACTCCTCCAAAAGGTTTAAAATCTGCGACTGAATGGACACATCAAGAGCTGAAACCGGTTCATCACAGAGAATAACCTTCGGATTGAGAGCCAGAGCTCGAGCAATCCCTATTCTCTGCCTCTGTCCCCCCGAAAACTCATGGGGATAACGGTTCACAAACGCAGGAGAAAGCCCCACCCTCTTCAAAAGTTCTCTCACCCTATCCTGGATTTCTCCCCGAGAGAGAGAAAGAAGCCCATAGTTTTTAAAAATCTCAAGCGGCTCAGCAACAATTGCCCCAACCGTCATACGAGGGTTGAGAGATGCATAGGGATCCTGAAAAATCATCTGAAAATTCCGTCGCCTCAACCGAAGCTCTCTATAGTTGAGGGAGAGGAGATTCTCCCCTTCAAACCAAATCTCACCATTCGTTGGCTCATGCAGTCGAATCATAGTACGAGCAAGTGTCGATTTCCCACACCCCGACTCACCCACCACAGAGAGCGTCTCCCCTTCATAGAGAGAAAAGGACACCCCATCCACAGCACGAAGCACCTGCGGCTTCTCAAACACGCTCCCACGTAAAACAAAATGCTTCTGTAAATTCTTTACATCAAAAAGTGTTCGCATAAACTCTACTCCTCATAGGGATGATAACAAGCAAACCTTCCCTGACCATTCGTGGCCAATGGAGGCATCTTTTTGGTACAGATATCGCTGCGACGATCACAACGGGGATAAAAGGGACACGCATCAGGGAGATTGAGCAAGTTGGGTGGTGTTCCCGGAATAGAATAAAACTTTCCCTCACGCTTTTCATGAATTTTGGGAATGGAACGAATAAGTCCCACCGTATAGGGATGCCTTGGATGAGCAAAAATCTCATCCGTGGTATTCTCCTCCACAATATACCCCGCATACATCACAATAATTCTCTCCGTCATCCCAGCCACAACACCCAGATTATGGGAAATAAGAATAAGACTCATCCCCTCTTCTTTACGGAGAGTATTAATAAGCTCAAGAATCTGAGCCTGAATCGTCACATCCAGAGCTGTTGTTGGCTCATCTGCAATCAAAAGTTTCGGTTTTGTCATGAGTGCCATAGCGATCATCACCCTCTGCCGCATACCCCCCGACATCTGGTGAGGGTAGCCAGCAAGACGCTTCTCGGGTTCTGAGATACCCACTCGATGAAACAGTTCTATAGCCCTCGCCCTAGCCTCATCACGAGAAACCTTTTTGTGAAGCATTATTCCCTCAATCATTTGTGTTTCAATCTTGAGAAAGGGATTTAGCGATGTCATCGGATCCTGAAAAATAAAGGTAATATCATTTCCACGAATCGCCCGGAGTTCCTCCGAAGAAAGAGCAAGCAAATTCTTCCCCTCAAAGAGCACCTCTCCCCCCACTATCTTGCCCGGTGGTTGCGGAATGAGCCGAAGCATCGAGAGATGACAAACTGACTTCCCAGAACCAGACTCCCCCACCACACCAATAGCCTCGTTCCGCCCAAGCGTATACGAAACACCATTCACTGCATAAATAAGCCCATCATCGGTCTTGAACACCGTTCTGATGTCATTAACCTGCAAAAGTATATTGTTTGCCATATTCTTTTCCTACAGTTTATTTTTTTGCGAGGGATCCAAAGCATCACGAAGCCCCTCACCAAGAAAATTAAGCGAAAAGAGCATCAACGTCAACGCCAACCCCGGAAAGATAATCTGCCACGGATAGGTAGTAATCACGCCCTTTCCTTCTGCTGCAAGAAGCCCCCACGAAGTCATTGGCGCTTGCACCCCCAATCCCAAAAAGGAGAGAAACGCCTCCTCAAGCATGATACTCGGAATGGTAAGCGTAAGGTAAACGACGATAGGCCCCAGAGCATTGGGAATAAGATGACGGAAGATAATCCGTCGACGGGATGCACCGATAGACTTTGCCGCCTCCACAAACTCATTATTCTTTAGCGACATAATCTGCCCACGGGTAATACGAGCAATCGTCATCCAAGAAACCGACGCAATACCCACAAAGAGCATGATAAAGTTTCTACCAAAGATCACCATCAAAAGAATCACAAAAAACATATAGGGAAGACTATAGAGAATATCGGCAAACCGCATCATCATCTCATCGAGTTTTCCCCCAACAAAACCTGCAATTGCCCCATAACTCACCCCTATGAAGAGAGCCACCAAGCCAGTAACAAAACCAATGGCGATAGAAACCCTACTGCCATAGATCACACGAGAAAAGAGATCCCGTCCCAAACCATCTGTCCCAAAGGGATGTGCCAATGAGGGAGGTTGATTGATCTGAGGATTGTCAAAGTTGATCTCCTCATAGGAATAAGGAGCAATCACCGGAGCAAAAAGAGCAATCACAATAAACAAAAGAACAATAATCCCCCCTATGACTGCCATTTGATTCTTCAAAAGCCTCCTCCAAGCATCCTTCCAGAGAGAGACTCCCTGCACCTCTTCAAGTTGAAGTTCGCGATTCTCGTTCATAAAGCACTCCTATTTATAGCGAATTCTTGGATCAAGAATGGCATACACCATATCCACCAAAAAGTTCATGACCACAAGAAGGGTTGCATACACCACCGTAATACCCGTAATAACTGTATAATCACGATTAAACGCCGCCTGCACAAACTCCACACCAATTCCGGGAATATTACAGATACTCTCAACCACCATCGAACCTGTGACAATACCTGCAAAGGCAGGCCCAAGAAAAGAAATGACCGGTATAAGCGACCCCTTGAGCACATGACGAACAAGAATAGTCGACTCAGAAAGCCCCTTTGCCCGTGCCGTCATCACATATTCCTTATACATATTTTCAAGGATACCCACCTTGGTAAGTCGGGTAATATAAGCCATATAGGGCCAAGCAAGGGAAAGCACAGGAATAAGATGATACTCAAACCCTCCCCAGCCCGCAACAGGCACCAAATGCAACCACCGAGCCAAAATCAGAATAAAAATTGAGGCAATCACAAAGAGAGGGAGGGAAATACCAATCACACTGACACCGGTAAATACATAATCAGGCCAGCGATTGCGATAAAGTGCCGACACCAACCCAAAAGCAAGCCCCAGCACCAAAGCCACTGCAAGCGCCTCCACCCCTACTTGAAACGACACAGGCAACTTTCGTTTGATGATATCATTCACCGTAAATACGCGACTACGAAAGGAAGGTCCAAAATCCAGCCGAAAAACAATATCCCCCATGTAGCGAAAATACTGTTTCCACAAGGGTTCATCGAGATGGTATTTCTGTTCAATGTTTCGAAGCACTGCTTCAGGAAGTGCCTTCTCACGAGAAAAAGGCCCACCCGGCACCAGCCTGATAACGAAAAAAGTGACAGTAATAATCACAAACAGGGTAGGAATCATGGCCAAAAATCGCCTCAGCGTATAGCGTAACATAGATTCTCCTCACTTCTAAAAATAAAAACAGCACGGTTTCGGTATCCCGAAACCGTGCAAAGGAAAAAGTGAGATTATTTTTCCAGATAGGCTTCTTTCAAGGGGTGGAGATCAAGCGTATTCATGTATACACCCTTTACATAAGGCTTCCACATCAGAATATTCACATAAAAGTAAATAGGCATCACAGGGAGATCTGTCATAATAATCTCCTCCACCTGACGGAAAATAGCCATGCGCTTCTTTGGATCCTTTTCCATCGCAGCCTTTTTCACCAACTCATCATACTTAGGATTACTGTAACCCGTTTGATTATTTCCACCACCCGTTACAAACATATCAAGGAAGGTGTTGGGATCGGGATAATCACCAATCCACCCAGCGCGACAGATCTGATACTGAAGCTTCGCCTGCTTGTCAAGATACACCTTCCACTCCTGATTCTCAAGAGCGACATCAATACCAAGGTTTTTCTTCCACATCTGTTGAATAGCTTCCGCAATCTTTTTGTGTCCCTCAGAAGTGTTGTAGAGAATCGTCAGTGTGGGGAAGCCCTTTCCATCAGGATAGCCGGCCTCTTTCAAGAGTTGCTTTGCCTTGGCAACATTCTCCTTCTCCCCAATAAAGGGTGTATAGCCATCAAGAGGAGGAACAAAATTGTAGGCTGGCTGCTGACCCGCCTTGAGAATATTATCAATGATGTACTTCCGATCGATAGAAAGATAGAGAGCACGACGAACACGAGGATCCTTGAGAACAGGATCAGTAACATTGAAACGATAGAAGTAAACGGCAAGCTGAGGAGCTACCTTTGTATCAGGGTGCTTCAGCATCTCGTCTATGCGATCCGTAGGTACAGTAGGAAGCCAATCCAACTCATTGTTCAGATACTTCTCAAGGGCAGTATTGTTATCCTCAATAGCATAAAACTCAACCTGCGAAAGCTTTACCTTGTCCTTGTCCCAATAGTTATCATTTTTCACAAAAACAATCTTTTGGTTGGGAAGCCATTCTTTGACCTTAAATGGCCCATTCACGACGAGATTCTCAGGCAAGATCCACTTGTCGCCATACTTCTGTATCACATGCATAGGCACCGGCATATAGGTAGGAAATGCTGTCAAACTCAGGAAGAAGGGTGTAGGATTTTCCAGTGTTACTTGAATGGTATAGTCATCAATTACCTTAATACCCACATCTTCTGCCTTGGCTTTTCCAGCGTTGTAAGCCTCACCATTTTTAATATAATAGAGCTGATAAGCGTACTCAGAGGCTGTTTTGGGATCAAGAGCACGCAACCACGAATACTTGAATGTCTGAGCGGTAATAGGTGTTCCATCAGACCAAACAGCATTCGTTCGGAGCTTAAATGTCCAGACAAGACCATCAGAAGAAACATTCCAACTCTCGGCAACACCGGGAACAGGATTCAGAGTCTTGGGATCATAGGTTGTGAGCCCTTCAAAGATCTGGACGGCAATCATCATCTCAGGATGTCCTGTCATAATCGCCGGATCAATTGTCTGTGGCTCTGTACCATTGTTATACCGAAGCACATCGACACGAGCTTTCTGCCCACATCCAGCAAAAAGAACCAAACTCATCAAGAAAGTAAAGAGAAGACTTCGTTTCATATATCCTCCTTTTGGATAACGTACCCTTTTGTCCCGCACCCCTGCCTTAATATTGTAAGACAAACTCTCATTTTGTCAAGTGCACTTTCAAAACATCCACCTAAAATGAGATGTCATCGCAATTTTAAAAAGAGTAAACTTTAGTCAATTTTGTAAAATATCAGTTAAGCAAAGAATTTTTCTCCTCTTTTTTGTTGGCATGACACTCACACGAAAGATGCCCCTTCTTCCTTGCTTTTTCCACATATTTTTTGTATAATGATAAGGAAGATAAAAAGGAGTTTTTATGGCACTTCGTTTCTACAATAGCCTTTCACGCATGGTAGAAGACTTTGTTCCCCTTACCAAAAACAAGGTGAGACTCTACACCTGTGGACCGACGGTATACAACTACCCCCATATCGGCAACCTTCGCACCTTTCTCTTTGAAGACCTCTTGAAGCGATGGCTTCTCTATCGAAACTATGAGGTCATCCATGTAATGAACCTCACCGATGTGGACGACAAAACCATCAAAAACTCACAGGCTAACAACATGCCCCTCTCCGAATACACTGCCCTCTACAAAAAAGCCTTCTTTGAAGATATCAAAACCCTCAAGATTCTTCCCGCTACCCACTACCCAGCAGCAACAGAATACATTGAGCAAATGATAACCATCATTTCGTATCTTGTAGAAAAAGGCTACGCCTATGAAACCGAAGACGGTGTCTACTTCAAGATAGCGAGTTTTCCCCAGTACGGAAAGCTCTCCCATCTTGATCCATCCTCCCTAAAAGCTGCTGCCAGTGGACGACTCTCTGCCGACGAGTATGAAAAGGAATCTGTGAGCGACTTTGCCCTCTGGAAGAAGTGGACACCAGAAGACGGCGATGTCAAATGGCCATCTCCCTTTGGAGAAGGTAGACCCGGTTGGCATATTGAGTGTTCAGCAATGAGCCTCAGTCTGTTAGGAGAAACGATCGATATCCATTGTGGGGGCATTGACAATCTCTTCCCCCACCATGAAAATGAAATAGCCCAGTCTGAGTGCTACACGGGCAAGCCATTCGTTCGCTACTGGCTCCATGCCACCCATCTCATTGTTAATGGCGAAAAAATGTCCAAATCCAAAGGCAACTTTTACACTCTTCGAGACCTTCTGAATAAAGGACTTTCTCCTCGAGCAATCCGCTACGCCTTGATCACCACCCATTACCGAAAGCCGCTCAACTTTACCTTTGATCTTGCCAAACAAGCAGAAGCCTCACTCAAGCGAATCGACGATTTCTTGTTTTCCCTCAAGCAGATCCAGAAGCCAGGAGAGCCCTATGAACCCCTTCATCAGCTCTTCCTCTCCAAGAAAAACGCCTTTGAAGAAGCGATGGACGACGACCTCAATATTGCAGAGGCCATGGGACAACTCTTTGAAATGATACGCGGCTTCTATGAACACCAACCAAATGCCACTGTGGCCAACGCGAAAGAAATGCTTGAGTTTGTTCTTTCCCTCGAAAAGGTGCTTGGTTTCATCGAAAAAGAAACCCTCGACACCCTTTCCCCCGAAGAAGAAGCCCTTTTCAATGCCCGCATCGAAGCCAAGAAAAACAAAGACTACACCCGTGCCGATGAACTTCGAGCTGAACTGCTCAAACGAGGGATTGAGGTGCGAGATACCCCACAGGGACCTGTATGGAAAAGGTTGTAACCCACCATGATTGTTCCTGCAAACAAGCATTTTTCAGATGAAACACGCCAGCTCATTCGTGAAATCATAGCTGCCCATGACAACCAAGAAGTTGCCTTCTGTGGTTTCATTAACGACAAGGGAATGGTAACAGACATTGAAGCCATAGGTTTCGGTAACGATTTCTCCACTCCCTTCAACCTCTACAAAAGCCTCCAAGGCGATGTTCTCATCCACAACCATCCCCCAATTGACCCTGACCCTACACAAAACCTCAAACCCTCATCCAACGATATCGAAATAGCCACCCGTGTTCAAAACCTTGGCATGGGATTTTTCATCATCGACAATACCTGTGAATATATCAACATCGTTCTCCCTGTTCGCCCACAAACCAAACTTTCTCCAGAGAATATACGGGCTATCTTTGAGCCCAACGGACTCCTCTCAAAAACCATCTCAACCTTTGAAAGCAGACAGGAACAAATCTCCCTCGTCTCCGAAATCGTCGATACCATAAACAACAAAGGCGTTCTCATCGCTGAAGCAGGCACAGGTACGGGAAAATCCCTCGCCTATCTTATTCCCGCTTCCCTCTGGGCTATAGCCAACGATAAAAAAATCATTGTCTCCACACATACCATCAACCTTCAAGACCAGCTCATCTCCAAAGACAGCAGTGTTGTCATCGATATTATCAAAAGCATTACCCCAAAACCTCTCCACGTTGCCATGCTCACAGGAAGATCAAACTACCTCTGCAAAAACAAACTTCGCGACCTCATTGCCGACCCAGACAGACTCTCCTCCCTTTTTGACACCAACCCAGAGGACTATTTTAACCTCATCAATGCCATCGAAATATGGTCTCGACAAACCGAACACGGCACCAGAAAAGACTACCCCGGTGAAATTCCCTCCGACCTCTGGGAAGAAATTGCCAGCGAAAGCGAAACCTGCCAAGGGAAAAATTGCCCCTTCGCAGGCAACTGCTTCTACCAAAAAGCCTACCTCGAAGCAGAAAAGGCTCATGTTCTCATTGTCAATCATTCCCTCGTTCTCTCTTCCATCGATCCCAAAACATACATCTCCTTTCTCCCCCGATTTGATGCCATCATTTTTGATGAAGCCCATCATCTTGAAGATGTTGCCCTCAAGAGTCAGGCCATCGAACTCTCTCTCCGTGGACTACTCCAACGAATGGGAAGACTCTACCACGAATCCTCAAAAAACAAAAGTGGAGGACTGCTCCCTCTTCTCTTGCGAAAACACAATCCCCCCTCCTATGAAGATCAGGAACGCCTCCAAAAACTCAAAGAGAAAATCCTTTCCCAACACCACACCCTCACGACTACCATTCAGAACATCATCGAAGAAGGCCTTTCCCTCGCACAAAAAAACCACTCTCCTATTGCCCCTATTCGTATTACCGAAGAAGTCGAACGAAGTGAATTCTTCCACTATCTCAACATCCAGCTTGGCGGGCTCATCAAACAAATCACAACCTACACTGCCACCTGGAACGAAATCAAAGACCTTCTTCAGAGTACGAGTAGCGACACCAGTCTTCCTCCCCTTCTTCTCTCCATCGATAAAAGAGTGCAAAACCTCAATGAAGTTTCGCCCATTTACCATGCCATCTTCGAACGCGAACAAAGCATTACCGAAGTAGGATGGATAGAAGTGAGCACAAAAAAAATCAAAAATATCAAGCTCTCCCATACCCCCCTCGAAGTAGGAGATTTTCTCAGCCGTGGCATCTTCTCACGCAAACACTTTACCCTCTGCCTTTCAGCAACACTCTCCCTCAACGGCGATTTTTCCTACTTCAAGCAAAGCATTGGATTAGAATACACCCATAACCGCCCCATCACCACCATCTCCCTCCCCTCCCCATTCGACTACAAAAATCAGGCACAGATCCACATTCTCTCCACCGAACGAGAATTCAAAGTAGATGATTTTTTCCTCTCTTGTATCAAAGACTATATTCTGATGAATGAAGGGGGAACACTCGTTCTCTTCACCTCCTATCTCCGCCTTCACCTCAGCTATGAGAAACTCAAAGACGATCTCCTTCGCGAAGGCATCTATCCCCTCGCCCAAGGCCCCCATCAAAAGCACTTTATCATGCAAGAGATGCAAAAACACCCAAGAACAGCTGTTTTTGCCACTTCAAGCTTTTGGGAAGGAGTGGATATCAGTGGTTACAACCTCCGCTGTGTCATCATCGAAAAACTCCCCTTTGATAGCCCCGACGACCCCATCCCCGCAGCCAAACAAATCCTTCTCCAGTCTCGTAATATCTCCCCCTTTGCGAACTACACCCTTCCCCGTGCCCTTCTCCGCCTGAAACAAGGAATGGGAAGACTCATTCGAAGCAAAACCGACAAAGGTATTATTCTCATTCTTGATGGACGCACCGTTTCTCGAAGATACGCCCAAACCTTCAAAGAATCTCTTCCACCCGCACGCATCATCATTGGAGACTACGACAAACTCCAAAAAGAAGCAGAAAATTTCATCACAACCCACTTTGGTTCGTGGTTACAAAACCTTCCACATACTCAAGACAACGTTTCGCAGGAGAGCCAAGCGCACAATCACACGCCCTTACATCAACCCAACGACCCTCGCTAACTTCGACCTCTTCCCCAACTCTCCTCACCTCAACCTCACGCAAAACACGATGATTTGTCACCGAATACCGAATAAAAAAACTCCCCAAAACCTCACCCCCAAGCCTCACCTCAGCTTCCAAGGGAAGATCCCACAACCCCTTCCACCAACGCCGCCCCGGCAAAAGAAGAAGCCTTCCACGTGGAGAAAGATACGCCACACTGTGCTCCTCCATCTCATGATAGACCGTTTTTTCCACCACCACATAATCCCGCCCCCCAAGATAGCTGCAACACCACCGCTTGAGTGGACAAACAAAACACTTCCTTTCTCTCCCACACACAAGCGCCCCCAACTCCATAAAAGCCTCATTCACCTCCCGACTCTCATAGTTTCTTCTCACCCCATACCTCACCAGAACATCCATAACCATCTGGATTCGTTTCTTCTCCGTTGAAACAATCCCGCGAAAACGAGAAAGCACTCGACGAACATTGGCATCAACGACACCGACAACCTCATTGAGAGCAAACGCCCGAAGAGCCGAAGCAGTATATTCCCCCACACCCGGCAACTGAGAAAACTGTTCCCCCGAAAGAATACCTTTCTCCAAGAGAGCTCGACAGGCTTCATAAAGCGAGCGTACCCTCCTGTAGTATCCCAGCCCACTCCAAGCGTGATACACCTCATCAAGAGAAGCCCTTGCCAAAGCCTCCATTGTTGGAAAACGATCGAGAAAACGCGTATAATACTCCACAACCCGTGAAACCTGAGTCTGCTGAAGCATCATCTCAGAAACAAGAACAGAATAAACCGAGCGATCACGCCTCCAAGGAAGATCCCTTTTGTTTTCACGGAACCATGCCATCAAAACATCAAGAAAATTCTCTCCCACGCTCATACTCCTTCCCAACCACAATAAAAAAAGGCTGTCTCTCGACAGCCTTCTTGCCGAAGGAGGGACTCGAACCCTCACGGGATCAGCTCCCACTGGATTTTGAGTCCAGCGCGTCTACCAGTTCCGCCACTTCGGCGTTTCTATTCTCCCATCTCCACTTTTTCGTAGTAACCCAAGACCTTCTTTTCTTTAAAATTAACTTTCTCCATAAACTTTTCCACAGCAGCATCAAACTGAGCCTCAGCAAGGGCAGTATCCCACTCTTCTTTGGTCATCTTTTCAACATAATCCTTGTATTCCACCCCTGCCTCACTTGCCTTCCGCAGCACAACACGAGAAATCATCTCCTGAGAAGCCTCAACACCATTCTTTTTGGCATAATCAATCATAGCATAGTAAAACTTCAAATCATCATACACAGAATTCAACAAACCCTGCATATCCTCAACAACCTTCTTGTCTCCAATGGCTTCCTTCATAGGTGTTGAAGCCTTAAAGTGAGAGAAAAACCATTCCTTGAAACGAGACTCCACCATATCGTAGAGCACACCCTTTCCAAACTCAATATCCAGCTCTTTTACCACAACTGACTTGAGAGCTCGAAGCTTGTTACGATAGTTCATCGAATCAATCTCTCGCTGCATCACATTCTTGAGAAAATCAATATACTTTTCCTTCGTCTGGAAAGGCGTTGACTGATACAACGACTCATCATTGATATCCACATCAGCAGGGCGAAGCACCTTGACAACTTGAGCCTCCGTCTCTCCCTTTGCCTTAATATCCTCGAGAACATCAAACACCAGATTGCCCACTTCTTTCCAATCAAGGACAACCGTATCGCCCGCCTTCTTACCAACGAGCTTTTCAGGGATATCATCAACCCTTACAAAAACAGGGTCTGTCTTGCCCTTAAAAAGGAGATGAACAACATCGCCTTTTGCCGACTTACCAGAGATTTCCTGAGGTTGAACCAGGTCTCGCTTGACCATCTCGGCAATATCCTTGTCTGTAAGTTCAATCTTTTCGTATTCAACGGCACTCAGCTTGATAGCATCCAATCCCTTATGTACTACAACATCTCGACCAAAATAGAACACCACCTTAATCGTTTCATTCTTGCTAATAGGAGAAGCAACCTTGTAATCAAAGAGAGCAACAAGTTTATGCTCAGCACGAAGGGTATTCAACCCATCCTGAAGAACAATCTCCTCCACTTCTTTCTTGACAGCATCTTCATAACGTTGCTCAAGAATCTCAAAGGGAGCCTTTCCCTTGCGAAATCCGGGCACATCAACACGAGCCTGAACACGAACAAGCGCGCGCTGCCATATTTCTGCAGCCTCAAGCACAGACCACGATGCAAAACCAACAGCATAACAATCAGGAAAGGACTGAACAACAACTTCCATGGAAATCCCCTACAAAAAAATGAGCGGGAAACGGGACTCGAACCCGCGACATCTACCTTGGCAAGGTAGCGCTCTACCAACTGAGCTATTCCCGCAGTACTGCCTGCGAGTGAAAGGACTCGAACCTTCACGCCTTGCGGCACCAGATCCTAAGTCTGGCGTGTCTACCAATTCCACCACACTCGCATCTATGGGTTGTGCAGGGATCGAACCTGCGGCCCGCTGATTAAGAGTCAGCTGCTCTACCATCTGAGCTAACAACCCGTTTTATCGCCTTTTCTCTTTATCTCTTCGCGCCCGGCAGGACTCGAACCTGCGGCCTTCGGATTCGAAGTCCACTGCTCTATCCAACTGAGCTACGGACGCGTTTTTTTCTTCTATAATCTGGGTGGATAGTGGGACTTGAACCCACAGCCCCCGGTTCCACAGACCGGTGCTCTCACCAGTTGAGCTATACCCACCACGTGTTGCGCCTGACAGGAGTCGAACCTGTGGCCCACAGCTTAGAAGGCTGTTGCTCTATCCAGCTGAGCTACAGGCGCTCCATTTTCGGGGCGAGTAGATTTGAACTACCGACCCCCTGCTCCCAAGGCAGGTGCGCTAACCAAGCTGCGCTACGCCCCGTCCATACTCATCTATTGTGAGAGTATATTTTAAGGCAAAATTTTTCACCTGTCAAGTAGCAAACCAAAACTACCACTCATTTTCTTCAAAAATATCGCTAGTGGTCTTCAGTCGATAATGTAGAGGAGAAGTTAAGCCGAATATTTTAAATGGAGGTTAAACTATTGAGAGAACAAGTGGAAAGAAATATGACAAGTTTTTCAAACTTGAAACGCTTGAATTGTCTAAGAATAGTGGTAAGAGTGCCCATGCTTTAGAGAATAAATTAGGTATAAGTCATGGTCGTATACACCGTTGGTTAAAAGAATTTGAAGAAGACCCTCATAATTCATTTATGGGTAACAGAAAAAGACTTCATTCTTATCTGGGTCATAGAACCCCAGAAAAGTTTGAGAAAAATTCTTTGCTTAACTGATATTTTACAAAATTGACTAAAGTTCATAGCTCAAAACTTACACAGAGTGACAAGACAAGTAAACAACAAAGCTGACATTTCCTCCTCATTTATCTCACCTTGAACCTTTACCTTTCCCCCACTCTTGATATGAAGAAGTCATTGTTCTCTTTTTTGGGCACAACGACAATAATCAACAAAAATCTTGCTTTTTTTTCAAAAACGATGTAAGATGAAACCGATGAAAAAGAAAATCTCTTTTCAGCTACCGGATATAAGCCTCCAAGTTAAAGTGGTTGTCTTCGTCGCCATTATCTTCGTTTTTTTTGCTATTCCTTTCATCCGCTACACCACTCTTCACCAACGACAGTCGCAGGAAGATCTCATTGCCCGCAACCTCCTCGTCTATCTTGAAGCCTTCAAGAAAAACATCGAAGCGTACGGACAGGACAAATGGGGAGAAATCACCATGCCGACAGATATTAACCTCCCCTCACTTTCAGGTTCCACTGAAAGCGATGAAAACTCCCTCAACCGTTTCCTCGAAAACATCTTTGGCACCCAAAAAAAGGAAAAAAAACTCCAACGTCAGATTGAAGTTCTCAAAACCGCCATCAAGGAACAGTCCCGTCAGCAAAAAATTCAGCAACAACAACAGAAAAAACTTCTCACCCAAAAACAATACCAATCCATTCAAGAGTACCTCAACACCCTCACCAACATTCCATCATTCAACATGGCTTTCTTTGTTGATCCCAATGGCTATGTTGTCTTTCATACTCAGCCAGAAAATGTCGGAAACAAAATAAGCCAAACCAACCGTGAAATCATCTACAAAGGCTACCAACCCCAACTGCATTTCGTTCGCCTTCAGAAATCCTACGAGGCATTCATTCCCCTCTACGATCCCGCCTTCCTCGAAAGCGAAACAGGTAAGCAATGGCTTAATGCCCTTTCCGACATAGAAAAGGGAAACCTCTTCCGTGACAAAAACCTCCCCAAAGAAGTGCGAAGAAATTTCACCTGTATCCATCGCTTCGACGAAACCTACTGGAAATACTTTGACCGAAACGGCAACCTCACCGAGGCAGGTGAAAAACTCAAAAATCGAGGCGTTCTTACCTCTTCCGTTGTTCGTTCCGTCTACACCTTTAAACAACGCTTTGACAGATACAAACGAGGTGAAGAAATCACCCTCTCTCCATCACAACTTTCCAATCTCATCACATGGTTCAGGATAACAGGTGTTTCCGAAAAAGAAGTCGCCACCATCCAAAAATGGTACAAGAGCAAAAAGATTTTTGCCCACACCAACCTCATCTCCCCTTCCCAACGTGCAACACTCCTCTTTTTGGACAAAACAGAGCGCTACCTCCGCACCTATCTCGACTTTTCCTCAGCAACATCCCCCAAGGCATGGAAAACGACAGAAGCCTTTGACACCCTCATCCAAAACTACGCATCAAATCGCATTAATGCCACAGCGGTAAAACCGACAAGCTTCTCCTCCGAAGGATATACTGCCGTCTTCGAAAAGTCCTACTTTGTCTCCGCCATGAAAGAAGCCGCCCAACAATGGCTAAAACTCAGAAACTATCAAACCGAAGGAAGAAACTTTGACATCAACACAATCCACGATCTGTTTACCTCCCTCTTTGCCCCCTACCGAACAGGAACCGTAGCCATTCTCCTCTCGATAGAAAAGTTTGAAAAACAGCAAAAAGCCATCGAGAGACAATCTATTGATCTTGCCATCTTTCTCCTCCTCCGAGTACTCATTTTGGCGTGGATTTTTGTAAGGCTTATGCTTCAGTCGCTTTCCAAACTGGCAGAAGGAACAGAGGAGATTGCATCCGGCCATTGGGGAAAACAGGTAGAGATTTCATCCAACGATGAAATCGGTCGGCTCGCCAAACGCTTCAACGCAATGAGTCTCCGTATTGCAAAAATGTTCCAAGAAGTCAAAGAAAAAAGCCGAATGGAAGCCGAACTTGAGTCAGCAAAAGAGATTCAGAGTGCCATTCTTCCCCAACAGTACCCCTCTATCCCCGGTTACCTCTTCAGCGTCTACTACCAACCCCAAACAGAATCGGGAGGAGACTACTACGACTTTGTTGAAGTAGGCACAAACCGTCTTGGTATCGTTGTTGCCGATGTAACGGGACACGGTGTAGGGGCTGGCATGGTCATGGCTATGCTTCGCTCTGCCCTCCGCACCTATGCCATTGGCAAACTCGACGCAGCACGAGTGATCAAGGAGATCAATCCCATCCTTTTTCGTGATACCCTCCCCACCATGTTTGCTACCGTCTTCTATGGGGTTCTCGATACCACCACCCACGAACTCTACTACACCAGTGCCGGTCACCAACAGGGCATACTCTACCACCCCCAAGAACACAAAATTCGTCTCCTCAAAGGAGGGGGTATGCCTGTAGGCATGGTAGAATCAAGCATCTTTGATCCCGAGATCCAACTCTACAAGATAGCTATCCGATCCGGTGAATTCATTATTCTCTATACCGACGGTATTACCGAAGCCAAAAACAACCAAAATGAAGAATACGGAGAAAACCGCTTCTACGAAGCCATCGCCCGCTATGCCAACAGTGATGTTCACACCATGAAAGACAACATTATCAACGATCTCCAAAATTTCTGTGGTGATACCCCTGCAACCGATGATAGAACCATACTGATTGTTTACCACTCCTAAACTCTACCCGAAAAAGTAAACATTTTTATTCAAAAAAGCCGATAAATAATATATGAGAAAGACGATTATTGCCCTTCATGGTATTGGACTTCACCACAGCTACCTCTACTTTGTCAAAAACTTCTTTGAAGAACACGGTTTTGCTGTGCTCACTCCCGATCTTCCCGGTTTTGGAAAAACCACTTCCCACAATCGTGGAGACATTGACAGTTTCCACACCTACACAAAAGAAATCGCTCAGCTTTCAAAAGAAGTACGCACCAAAAACCCAAAAGAAGAGATCATCATCTGGGGTGAAAACATGGGGGGAACCATCGCCCTCATGTACGGCATTGAATACCCCAAATGTCCCCAGTGCATCATCGCTGTTAACCCCATTCTCTCAACCCAACTCGGATTTTCCCAACTAAAACAGTGGCAACTCCATCTTGCCTCTCAATTCTCCCACGATAAACGCATCGAGTTTCCCTTTCTCCTCCAAGACCTCACCGACGATGAAAAAGTTTCTACCACCATTGCTTCTGACGAACTTGTTTGCCAATCGATTACCACCCGTTTCTGGCTCGCTCTTTCACAGGCTTGCCTCTTTCTCTACACTGACGCCCATCGTCTCACCACACCCTTCCTCATCCAATACTCCAAAAACTCAAACCTCATCCTCGAAAAACCCATCGAACACTTCTACACCAAGGCAAGCGCCACACCAAAACTTAAAGAAAGCATGGAAGGACCTGTTCTCCTCTCCCTCTCAAGAAAACGAGAAGAACTCTTCAAAAAGGCTCTTTCCTTTATCGAGCTCGTTTCAGCACCATCAAACGACAAACCTTAAAAACGATAGGTGAGATCCACCATTCCCCGCTCTCGAGGAAGCACATCACGACTCACCAACGAAAAGAGATAGCTATCCACCCATGTCAGGGTAATACGCACATTTTTCCCCATGGCAACCACCCCAAAGGCAAAAGCCCACTGACGAAGGGGATACGGCGTTGTCCACAGCTGATCAGAAAACACCCCACAGTGAACGGGAATGTCCCTCCATGGCAATTTGCCCCGCCAACCAGCATAAACATCCCACGAAGAAAGAAACGAAACCTCTGGCTTCTCCACAACACCATCACGATCAAAACGTAGCCCTTCTCCATCCGTATAGCGGATTTGAAAGAAAACCTGTCCTCCCTCATACTTCCACGCTACTCCCGACCTCACCCTAAACGGAAAACTCTCCTGCACCTCTTCCCCATAGATAGTATTCTTCCAAACAAGGGGAGACATCATCTCTCCACTCACGCCCACGGTAAAAGAACCCGCCACCTGCCAAAGAATCCCCGCACCACCACGATAACCAAGAACCGTCTGTTGCTGTTCAAAACCCCAAACAGCACCACCAATAACACCCACACGAACCAACGAACCAAGATTCATCGCCACCCCAAGCGATGTTCCATATACACGAAAATCAGAAACCAGCGAAGACAAAAGCCTCCTCACCACCACTCCCACACCATACGACGCCCCCCCATACGAAACGCCAACCAAAGAAAACGGATCAGGAGAAAGATCATACCTCCCACTCAAGGGATCCACAATACGAAGCGAGGCTGATACCCCCCACACAGCACGAAACTCCGAAGGCAATCCCACCGATGCAGGCTGAACATCGATGGATGCAGGGCTTTCCACAAGCGGTGCACCCACCCCACCTATACCACTGACCAGCGCTCCCTCATCCACCCAAAACCACGAGCGCCATCCAAACAAACTTCCTGTGACAACAAGCAAACCAACCAACGAAATCCGCCTTCGCAATCTCCTACTACTCCACACGAAAACTTGCGATTGCCTTATCGAATTGCTGAATAGCCTCAAAACTCTTCTCAACAGCCTCACTGAGCTTGGCATACGACTCCGAAATCGTTGAAATCCCCTTCATAAGACGTTCACTAATTGCGGCCAATCGTTCTGTTGTCTCCTTAAGAGAACCCATAATCTCAGAAACAGCCGCATCATTCTTCTCAATAGCCTGAATATTTTGGGCAATCTGCTGAGAGATAGCAAGCATCTCGTTCATTTCCTCAAGGCTTGTGGTCGCCGTTGACGCCTCCCGACTTGCCATGCTCGCTATAGTTTCCATCTGTTTGGTAACCGCATCCATCTCATTCTGCATGGTTTGAAAAATTTCACTGAGCTTTTCATTCATCGTAGTACTTGTCTCACTCTTCTGAAGCATCTCATGAATCAAGGATTCAATCTGACGAGCCGAATCTGTTGTGTGAATAGAGAGTTGCCTCACTTCCGATGCCACAATGGCAAAACCCTTTCCATATTCTCCTGCATGCGATGCCTCAATAGCCGCATTCATAGCAAGAATATTCGACTGATCAGAAATATCCATAATAAGTTTTACGATCTCACCAATTCGTTTATTGGTTGTCTGAAGAGCACGGCTCACCTCAAGCAACTCCCCAAGCCCACTGGATCCCTCATTGATCACCCCAGAAAGCTTAGAAAATTTCTCTGTGGAATTCAGTGTCATATCAATCATTTCGTTAAAAGTAGCCACGACCTTCTGAAAAGACTGTGACGCATGGAATATTACAGCTTGCTGGGATTGAAACTTCTCAATAGCTTTTCTTACCTCCCCCATCATCTCTGTAAAACGATCACTCGCCTCTCGAATAACATCAACCTGAGCCTCATAATTCTCCCCTGCCTCCTGCACAAGATGCTGGGCTTCCGCTGACTCCGCTTGAGAACTTTCCATAATGTTTTTGGCAATTTCACCTGATTGCCGAACAATAACCTGCATCTGCTGAATAGTGAGAAATGTCTGTTGGAGTTTTCCAAGGATTCTGTTAATCCCCGCTGTCATCACCCCTATATCATCAAAACTCACAATATACACCCTATTCGAGAGATTCATCTCCCCCTCTGCCAATCGAGAAATTTGGTTCCGCAAATTGTTAATATGAGACTGATTCTCCCAGAGTATAGCAGCCAAAAGCACTGCACTGGTCACAAACAAAAAAAACTCAACAAATCCAAAATGGAGAAGCACCTGCTGCCATGACAAAACCCTTTCTCCATCGAGAGCAACAAGACGAACATAGTAAACTACTCCCACGGCACTAAACACCGTAATAAAGAGCAACAAGAGCACCGCCGGCATAAAGATCTTTTGAAATGTTGACTCATAACGCTCCTGAGAAGATTCCAAATCCGTTACACTCAGGAGATATTTTGCTTCAAGCCAAGAGAGATTCACCATCCTTGCTGTAAAAAGCCCATTCAAGGCACCAAAACTCAAAGCCAATACCAACCTACAGAGCCAATAAAAAACATCAATCGTCTTGTGTTCGAGGACAACCTCAGCAAAGAAATTCATGGCTGCACCAGCAGCATACGCCAAAAGCCCCACCATAAAAAGAAATCCCTGAATAGCACGAAAAGAATGAAGTGCCTGTTGACGTAACCACTCAGGAATTTCCTGTTCCTCTTGCGCCAGCTTCGTTGCCCGTGCCACTGGTCTATAAAACAAATAAACAACAAAAGAACATAGCGGAGCAAGTATAGTAACAACCACCGCCATCTTTACCCAAAACGAAAATCTCTCCTCTGCCGGCATAAGAAAAAGAAACGGCAACACAACTGAATAGAAAAAAATGGAAAGATAAATACTTGAAAATACAGCAGCGATAACTTTCATTGTCAGAGAGAATTTTTTCATCCACGCACCCCTTCCGCTAACGATTCTCATTAATTTATCGACACATACACTACTCAATCTTAAGCAAAACACTCCCGCCAACTATTCTTTTCTCACAATACAGGTGAACACCTCTGTATCCTCACCCACCCCACGGTCAAAAATACACTCCCACCCATAGTTGTCCACAATCTCAATGAGTTTTGAAACCTTAAGCGACAGTGTCACACAGAGCGTTCCTTCATTCCGTATCGCAGATTCCAGAGTTATCCCCTCCTGCACAAGATACGGATAATTCTTTTTCACCATTTCAACATCGACTATCTCCATACATCCCACCTTTAGCCATCTTTTCACAGCCTTCATTATTATAGACAAAAAGCTCGTCCCTGTCAAGAAAGCACATTCCCAAGCGACTCCTGCGAAGCTTAGGGAAGAGCAACCCTAAAAAGAGAACAAAACCCTGAATAAAAAACTTGATTGGTGAGTTTGCCACACTTGAAAAAAAACCATTTTTATTGCCACGACACACCCAAAGGAATTCCAACTTTTGCATTTCCTCTTTCATTGCCTTATAATAAAAGAAAAAGTTTCACCATACAAGGAGCGTTCAATGGATTACAGCAAGACAGTCAACCTCCCCAATACCCCTTTCTCGATGAAGGCAAACCTCATTGAGAAGGAACCCAAAATCATCGAAATGTGGGAGAAGAATCGCATCTACTTCAAACAACTCGAAAAAAGGGCCTCCGCTCCTACATTTATTCTTCACGACGGTCCCCCCTATGCCAACGGAGAGATCCATCTTGGAACAGCCCTCAACAAGATTCTGAAGGACATGATCGTCAAATACAAGTTCTTCCGCGGTTACAAAACACCATTTGTCCCCGGTTGGGACTGTCACGGTCTGCCTATCGAACTCAAGGTAGTCGACCAGTTAGGTGGAAAAGCACATGAAATCCCTGTGAAAAAGCTTCGCGAAGAATGCCGAAAATACGCCACCAAGTATGTTGGCATCCAAAGAGATGGTTTCCGCCGACTGGGATGTATCGGAGACTGGGAGAATCCCTACCTCACCATGTCCCATGAGTATGAAGCAGCCATTGTTGAAGCCTTCGGCAAACTCGTCGAAAAGAACCTCATATATCGAGGTCTTCGCCCTGTTCATTGGTGTATCCACTGTAACACCTCCCTTGCTGAGGCAGAGATTGAGTACCATGATCATCGTTCTCCCTCCATCTATGTCAAGTTCCCTGTAAGTAAGCATCAGATAGCCAAACTCCAAGGGAAACCTCTTTTCGTGCTCATCTGGACAACAACCCCTTGGACACTGCCGGCCAACACAGGACTTTCCTTCCACCCCGAAGAGGACTATGTGGCAGCTTCCATTGGTGGTGAATACCTCATTGTAGCTGAAAAGCTTCTCATCTCTGTGGCTTCCGTCAAGGGAACACAACCAGCTGACGTTGTTTCGCTTTCACGCAAGGATCTTGAAACGCTCACCGTTATGCATCCCTGGATCGACCGTGAATCTCGCGTTGTATTCGGAGAACATGTCACCATGGATACAGGTACGGGAATTGTGCACACGGCTCCAGGCCATGGTATGGAAGACTACCTCATCGGTAAAGAAACCGGTTTGGAAATGCTCTCTCCCGTCAACGACCGTGGTGAATTCACTGGAGAAGTCCCAGAGTTTGAAGGTATGAATGTTTTCGATGCCAATGAAAAGATCATTGCCTTCCTCGACGAGAAAAAGAAACTCTACGCTCGCGCTGATATTGATCATAGCTACCCCCATTGCTGGCGTTGTAAAAACCCCATCATCTTTCGTTCAAAGCCACAGTGGTTTTTCAAGGTATCAGATCCAGAACTTGCCCGCAAGGCTCTGGAAAGCCTCCCAAAAATCCAGTGGATCCCTGCATGGGGACAAACCCGCATTGAAAACATGCTCAAAGACCGCCCCGACTGGTGTCTCTCTCGACAACGACACTGGGGAGTTCCCATTCCAGCCTTTTACTGTGAGTACTGTGACGAACCACACCTCGACAAAAAAAGTATCAACCATATTATCGGCCTCATCCACGACCATGGTATCGATGTGTGGTTTGACAAAGAACCCGCAGAACTTCTTCCTGCCGGTACCGTCTGCCACAACTGTGGTGGAAAAACCTTCCGCAAGGAGACAGACATCCTCGATGTCTGGTTTGACTCTGGGGTAAGCAACATCGCCGTTCTCGATAAGCATCCCCAACTTCATTCCCCTGCTGATGTCTACCTCGAAGGAAATGACCAATACCGTGGATGGTTTCAGGCATCTCTTTGGCCCTCTATAGCCATCAAAGAAAAAGCCCCCTTCAAGGCTATTATTACCCACGGTTGGGTGCTTGATGAACAGGGGCGCCAGATGCACAAGAGTCTTGGAAACGCTGTTTCCCCCCGCGAAGTCTATGAAAAGTACGGGGCCGATGTTCTTCGTCTCTGGGTGGTTACCGAAGACTACCGGGGAGATCTTCGCATTGGCAACCACCTTATTCAAAAGGCTGCTGATAGCTACCGAAAAGTCCGAAACACTTTCCGCTTCATCATGGGTAACCTCGATGGCTTTTCTCCTGAGAAAAGGGTTGCCACAGAGAAGCTTCTTCCTGTTGATGGCTACATGCTTTCCCGCTTAAGCTCGCTTGCCGAAACGGTGACGCGCTCCTTTGACCAGTATGAATTCTACCGTGGATTTCGTGAACTCTACAACTTCTGTGCTGTGGATCTCAGTGCCTTTTACCTTGATATCCTCAAAGATAGACTCTACATCTACGAACGGGATGACCACAGACGACTCTCTGCACAAACTGTTCTCTACGAGATTCTCCGCGTGCTCACCATACTTTTTGCTCCCATCCTTTCTTTCACCATGGAAGAAGTCTATCAAACCTATTTCGCAAAAACAGAAGAGGATAGTGTTCTCCTCCAGGACTGGCCAGTTATCCCACCAGAGTGGAAAAACGAATCCCTCAATAAAGACTTTAGCTCCCTTCTTTCCATCCGTGACAGTGTGCTCAAAGCCATCGAAAAACTTCGCTCACGAGAAACGGATCTTGGTGGCTCGCTAGAGACCAAAATCCTTCTCCAACCCAAAAACAACTATGCAAAGGATCTTCTCACTCGTTACCAGGACGATATCCGTTTCCTCTTCATCGTTTCACAGGTGGAGTTTGCCGACATCACCACCCCCGATGAAGAAGACGACAATATCAAGGTACAGGCACTCAAGGCCGAGGGAAAGAAGTGTGCTCGTTGCTGGAACTACTCCGTGCATGTAGGCCAAGACAAGGATTACCCTGATCTCTGCGAACGCTGTGCTCCTATTGTACGAAAGATCGCACGGTAGGTGGTTATGTCTCTCAAGGTAAGCGTTTCTGGGATCCGTGGGATCTGGGGTGAGAGTCTCACTCTTGATGTGCTTGCCTCGTATACAAAGGCTTTTGGAATGTTTCTCCTTTCTGAAAAAGCTTCCTCTCGTCCGTCGGTACTCATCGGAAGGGATGGGAGAAACACAGGTCCCCTTATCTCATCGTATGTGGCAAGCATCCTCAACGCTCTTGGCATTGATGTGTATGATGCAGGTCTTGTTCCCACTCCCTCGATCATCCTCGGGACAAGAGAACAACACTTCGATGGCGGCATCATCATCACAGCATCCCACAACCCCATCGAATGGAATGCCCTCAAGTTCGTAACCCGACAGGGAACATTTACCACTGAAAAGGAACTCCAAGCACTCCTCGGCTTTCTCAACCAACCCTTTTCCCACGCACAATGGAATAGGGTTGGTAAAACAGTACCCGCACCAGAAATTGCCGATCTCCATATCCAGAAAGTCCTCTCCACCGTAGACAGCGACACCATTCGTCTCCAACACTTCACCGTTGTTATCGACCCCGTAAACAGTGCAGGTGGTCCTATTACTACCCGTCTTCTCGAGCAGCTTGAGTGCAAGGTTATAGGAGTGAACACAGAGCTCACAGGGAGCTTCTCCCGTGTGGCAGAACCAACACCTGCCAATCTCTCCCATCTTCCCGATATCATCCTTCGTAACAAGGCTCATGTAGGATTTGCTCAAGACCCTGATGCCGATAGACTCGTTCTCATCGACGAGAAGGGTACCATCCTGAGTGAAGAACTCACCCTTGCCATTGCCATCAACCATGTGCTTACCAAAACTCCCGGCCCCATTGTGGTGAATCTCTCCACATCACTGGTAAACGAACTCATAGCCGAACGCTACCACCAGCAGTGCTTCTACACCAAAGTGGGGGAAGCCAATGTAGTGGAAGGCATCAAACAGCACCACGCCATCATCGGAGGAGAAGGAAACGGTGGCGTCATCTACCCCGCTGCCAACCTTGGCAGGGACAGTCTCGTTGGCATTGCCCTCACCCTTGAAGCCATGGCAACAACGGGGAAAACACTTTCCCAGCTTGTTCAGGATTTTCCTCGACTTTTTTCTATTAAGAAAAAATTTGAAGGCACACTCTCCCTCGAAAAAACCCTCCCCCTTCTTCAAAAAGCCTATCCAAACGGGCGTTTTTCCACCCTCGACGGCATACGCCTTGACCAAAGTGAAAACAACAATCGCTTATGGATACACATCAGAGCCTCCAACACCGAACCTGTTGTGAGACTCATCGGCGAATCAACAGACCAAGGTTGGCTTACTACCACCGTAGAGACAATCGAAGAGATGATCAAACCCCTCTTCACGCATTCCTAAAATTGAAACTGCGTCTCCCACACAAAGATAGGAAGTGGAGAAGCACCCGGAATTGTCCCCAGTTCCTCGGTATAGTAGGTGAGATGGGTTTTCACTAAGGGGAAATCAATCCCAACACCCAAGGTCGGATACCCTTTATACAAACCCGCCCGTAGAAGCAAAAATCCAAGCATTCTCCCCTCTACACCAAAGCGCGTCTTCAACCACCCATTCTCTCGCCAGTCGGTAATATTCACCATATCCGCATAGAGAACAACATTACCGAGAAGATACCTCGAAAGAATGCTTCCCAGCTGATAACTCACCCCCACATCGAGTGAAGGCCACCATGTCGTCATCCCCACATTGTTAGAGATAACAGAAAAACGAGCATCATACTTCACCCACTGAAAACTCGTCGTAAACCAGTCTCTCACCACGATACCCACACCCCATTTTCCCTGTCGATAGAAAAGCCCAAGATCAGAACCCAATGCTTGCCCCATCAGAAAACCATCCTGAAACGAAAAGAGAGAGTTCACCTTGTCCATCAATTCAAGCACAGAGAGACGCTCATTCTGATACTCTATGCGATTGAGAATCTTGATAGAAAGCCCTCCATACAAACGAGCCTGCCGAGGAAGTATCCCTACATCAGGAAGACTAAACCCCGCACCCATCTGAACACCAACATCCAAATAACTCCCCCACTCAAAGTAGGGCAAAAGAGGAGAGGTCCGCTGACGAACAAAGGTACGAAAATCATCAAAGAAAATAATCCCAATCTTATCTCCAAGATATCCAAGATAGAGAGGCCCTATGAGAGAAGTATACAAACTAAGCGATGAAAGCTTCCTCCACTGTTCAGGAGTAAGACTTGCGAGATCGTTCCCATGCGTCTGCAGCTGATTGTACACCTCATACACATCAACAAGTGAAAAATTTGCCGCAGCCCCTAAACTCCCCAACAAAAACTTCCTCTCTGACTGAACGGCATACACAGCAGGATTCATGAACAAAAGCCCCACCTTGTCATCAGCAGCCAATCCTGCTCCCCCTGTGGCCAGAATATCTGTCGGCACACGCAGTTTCCACTCAATTCCCCACACACACTCAACCAAAATAACCAGCCCTATGAGTATTTTTTTCATACGCTCCCCCTACAACCCAAAGTAGTTGGAAATACTATCCAACCCCTGTACCAGGTCTGGAAACGCATTCGTCACTTCAAGCCAATTGGTGATACCTGCCGCAGCCAAGTCGTTGGTCATCTGGGTAAACCCCGCGGGTGTATTGGGATACCCGCCCCGAGCTATGAGATTGGTTACTAGATCTGGATTATTCGTCCCCATCAGATTGGTTACACTCGAAGACATAGCCAAAACCTCCTCTACCGACGACCGAATCGCCGAAAATCCCAATGTCAACGAATTCAACAAATCCCTCGTCTGCTGACTCACCAATTGCCCCATGACATTCGAAAGGCTCACATCCGCATAGGTGAGCATGGTCGTAATGAGAGGTCTTCGCTCTTGAAACACCACCCCTGCACGTGCAAGATCCACAAAGGAACGATTGGTCGTATTGTTGTAAATGGTAAAATCAGGCTCGAGTACAAAGAGATCCGTCGTATCACCCGCAACATTCATATCCCCATCACTATCAAGCGCAAGAAACACCGCATAGAGATTCCCTATCACAAAAAACACCGTATTCACCTGCACATCATTGGAAACAATCCCCTTTGCCTTCCCCTGAATAATCGTAAGCATATTAGATGCGACGATAGCCGCTGCACGGTAGAGGCCGTTCTGAGAAATACGCGTGCTGTCATTTTTCACAATGGCAAGGATAACATTGGTAAACGGCACTTCTTTATAAAGCGCAGCCGTTGCCTGCCCCTCCAAAGCCTTCGCATTCTGTGGCTCAAGGGCTACAGCACGGCTATAGGCAGCATAAGCCTTGTCATATTCCATGTTCTGAATATAGTATTCCCCCAGTCCCAAGAGATAATCCACATTATTTTCCTGCGAAACATCCGTTCCATTAAAAACACTAAAAACGTTACATCCTGCTATCAAAACCACCAACAAGCCAATCCATACTCTTTTCATACCTATCCTCCTCTTTTATTATACGACAAAAAGGAGAGAAAAATGAAATTTTTAAATGAAATTTTTAAAAGATACTTCCTCCCAAAGCTTATAAAAAAGTGGGGTACCTCACCTCTTGAGGCACCCCACGGGCAAACTACTTCGACATCTTTTCTTCGATCGTTGCCTGAGCAGCGGCAAGCCGTGCTATTGGCACTCTGAATGGGGAACAGGACACATAGTCCATACCCTCACGATGACAGAACTTCACCGACGCAGCATCACCACCATGCTCACCACAGATACCAACCTTCAGATTTGGCCGGGTGGATCGCCCTTTCTCAATAGCCCACTTGATAAGCATTCCCACACCCTCCTGATCAAGCGACTGGAATGGGTCTGCCTTAAAAATACCTGTCTTCTTCTCATCAACATAATCGGGCAAGAAGCGTCCAGCATCATCTCTCGAAAGTCCCATTGTCATCTGAGTGAGGTCATTGGTACCAAACGAGAAGAACTCTGCACGCTCAGCAATCTTGTCAGCGAGAAGGGCTGCTCGCGGCACTTCAATCATTGTTCCTACTTTGTATTCTATCTTCATCTTGTACTCATCAAGCACCTTGTCAGCCACCTCTCGAATCCTCTTTTCAAGAATCTCAAATTCCTTCTTGTCCATTACCAGTGGCACCATAATTTCTGGGTAAACCTTCACCTTCTGCTTGGTACATTCACAGGCCGCCTCCATAATAGCCCTCACCTGCATATCCAAGATCTCAGGATAGGTAATAGCGAGACGACAACCACGATGCCCAAGCATGGGGTTAGCCTCCTCAAGCTGAGCCACTCTTTGTCTCACCTTATCTACAGGAACCTTCAGTTTTTGAGCAAGAACCTCCTGACCATTCCACCCATGGGGAACAAATTCATGAAGCGGAGGATCAATAAGACGAATCGTTACAGGTTTGCCATCCATAGCCTTGAAGATTCCAATGAAATCCTCCCTCTGGAAGGGGAGAAGTTTATCCAGTGCTTTGACGCGCTGCTCATAGGTATCGGCAACAATCATACTCTGGATAGCCAACCGTCGTTCCTCGGTATCAAAGAACATGTGCTCTGTACGACAAAGACCAATACCCTCAGCACCCATTTCCACAGCATGCTGAGCATCGTAAGGTGTATCAGCATTGGTTCTCACACGAAGCTTACGAATCTCGTCCACCCATTTCATAAGGGTGTGATACTGCTCAGGAAGAGTAGGTTTAATGAGTTTCATAGCCCCTTTAAAGACCTCACCCGTACTTCCGTTCAGGGTAATCTCATCCCCTTTCTTCACCACAATATCACCCACTCGGAATTCCTCTTTGTTGTAATCAATCTCCATCTTCTCACAACCAACGATACAACACTTTCCCCATCCACGTGCCACCACGGCTGCATGCGATGTTTTCCCACCAGTAGAGGTGAGAATACCCTGGGCAGCATGCATACCTCCCACATCTTCAGGGCTTGTCTCCCTTCGAACAAGAATTACCTTCTCACCCTTGGCTGCCCATTCTTCTGCCTCCTTGGCTGTAAATACCACACGCCCTGTAGCTGCGCCTGGCACGGCATCAATACCCTGCACAATAAAATTCTTCTTAAGCTCTTCTTTCTGCGAGGGATCAATGATAGGATAGAAGAGCCCTTCAATATCCTGAGGACGAATCCTCAAAATAGCCTCTTCCTTCGTAATAAGCCCCTCATTCACCATATCCACGGCAATCTTAAAGGCAGCCATTGGGGTTCGTTTTCCACTCCGACACTGGAGCATATAGAGCTTGCCTTCTTCAACGGTAAACTCAAGATCCTGCATATCTTTGTAATGCTTCTCCAGAATCTTACGCACCTCAACCAGCTGCTTATACGCCTCGGGATTGGCTTTCTCAAACTCAGAGAGTTTGAGAGGTGTGCGGATTCCAGCCACCACATCCTCTCCCTGAGCATTGGGAAGGAAGTCCCCATAAAACACATTTTCACCCGTACTGGGATCTCGAGTGAAACACACACCCGTTCCGCTGGTATCACCCTTGTTTCCAAACACCATCTGAACAACATTCACAGCTGTTCCACGAATACCTGTAATCTTCTCTACCTTTCTGTAGGTAACAGCCTTGTCTGCCATCCACGAATCAAACACTGCACGAATGGCACCCCAGAGTTGTTCTTGAGGATCCTGAGGGAAATCCTTCTTCACATGATGCTTATAGATGTCTTTAAACTCCTTAATCAGTTCCTCAAGCTCCTCTTCGTTGACATCGGTATCCTGTACCTTTTGACCACGAGGAATATTGAGCCTCTTGCGAGTTTTTGCCTCCTTGATACGATCAAAAGCCTCATCAAACTCCTCTCGCGGTACACCCATAGCAATAGAACCATACATCATAATAAAACGACGATAAGCATCCAATGCAAAACGACGGTTGCCTGTCTTTCTTGCAAGTCCTTCCACCGATTTGTCATTGAGACCAAGGTTGAGAATCGTTTCCATCATACCGGGCATAGAGATTGGAGCACCCGAACGCACAGAAACAAGAAGGGGATCTTCAGGATCTCCCAATTTCTTCCCAACAAGATTTTCAAGCCTCTTGAGGTGCTCTTCAACCTCTTCTTTCAAACCTTCGGGGTATTGTTTGTTATTCTTGTAGTACAACTCACATACTTCCGTTGTAATCGTAAATCCAGCTGGCACAGGAAGCCCAATACTTGTCATTTCAGCAAGACCAGCTCCCTTCCCTCCCAGAAGGTCTTTCATCTTACCATTACCTTCTGCCTTACCGGCACCGAAAAAGTACACATACTTCGGTTTCTCAGCCATAGAATCCTCCCTCTATCAAATTATTTTTTCTCCAAAAACCTCGCTTTTCATTATACACCATTTTTGTTTTTTTGCAAGGGGTTAGAAAAAATATTCTTCTAAAAAGCCCTCTTCTGTCGCAAGAACAAGAGCAAAGAGAACACTGTCTGGGCAAGCTTTTTTCACCCTGGCCAAAGAAAGCAAAAACAAAAGAGATAAAGGGGTCTCTCTCCCTTTCATTTGCAAAAATACCCCCTACTCCTTTATAATCTAACGTATGCAAGAACATCTTTCCCTCACCTGTTTCTCTCCCTACGGTTTTGCAGCCAACACCTATCGAATCACCTCTCCTGCTGGAACCATTATTATTGATCCAGCAAGCGAAGAGATTTTTTCTCTCCCCCCTTCCCCACAGCCCCTCTCCATCATTGTTACCCATGGGCACTATGACCACATCCTTCTCGCTAACGATTACCACAATCGCTTTTCAGCCCCCCTCTATGCCCATCCCCTCGAAAACGCCCTTCTCCTCGATCCCGCCCTCAATCTTTCCCTCTACTTTGACACCCCCTTTGCCTATCAACACACCATTGTTCCCCTCGAAGAAGGCAAACTCCCCATCCCTGGTTTCACTGCCGAGGTATGTCATCTCCCCGGTCACTCTCCTGGGTCAGTAGGCATTTTCTTCCCCGAACAAAAGTGGTTGTTTAGCGGGGACGTGATCTTTGATTCATCCATTGGGAGAACGGATCTTCCCGGTGGAGATGAAGCCACCCTCTGGAATTCTATCGAGAGGCTTCTTCAGCTCCCCGATGACACAGTAGTCTACCCAGGCCATGGGGAAAGTTTTTTCCTCTCCTCTTTCCGAAACATGATCTCTCACTGGAAGCACCTATGAACATTCAACCATTCCTGAATGACATCGCCTACGATCTTCCTGAGGAGAAAATCGCTTCCAAGCCCACCGATCAAAGGGAACACTCTCGCCTTTTGGTAATCCCCCCCGGTAATGGGCCTTTTGAGGATCGTTTTTTTGAAGACATTGAAGACTATCTCCAACCCAATGACTGTCTCGTCTTCAACAATTCACGGGTTTTCAAGGCTCGTATCTTCTTTCAGAGAAACGATGGAAGGCTTTTTGAAGCCCTTCTCATAGAACGTATCGACGAAACAACATGGCGCGCCATGGTGAGAAACGCTCGTCGTATCAAACCCCACCACAAATTTTTCTTCCATCACTACGAAATCCAAGTAACCATCGATCCCTCTGATCCCATGTATCGTTTTCTTTCCTTCGATCCCCCTCTTTCCTTTGAAGCGCTCGACAACCTTGGTGAACTTCCCCTTCCTCCCTACATTATCAAAAAACGAGAAAAGGAACACATCCCTCTCCTCACAAGCGAGGATGAGAAACGCTACCAGAGTATCTTGGCAACCTACTATGGGTCGGTAGCCGCTCCTACTGCCTCGCTTCACTTTTCCGAAACCCTGATCGAGAGGCTCAAAAGCCGCGGCATTCAGATTGCCACCGTTACCCTTCATGTTGGACCGGGAACATTCAGAACCATTTCCCCTGACGACGAAGAATTTGAAATCCATCGAGAGTGGATCAACATCCCCGAGACCACAGTAGAAATCCTCAAGAAAACAAAAGAGAAAAAAGGCCGCATTATTGCTGTTGGAACAACCTCGATGCGCACCCTCGAAACCATGGGGCAACTCTTCCCCGACAACTGGCAACCCTACAGTGGCTATACACAGCTTTTCATCTATGGTGATTTCCCCTTCCGCGTTGCAAGCGGCCTCATCACCAATTTCCACATGCCGTATTCTACCCTTCTCCTCCTGGTCCAAAGTTTTGGCGGCAAAGAACGAATCAAATCCGCCTACCAGTATGCTCTTGAACATGGCTACCGCTTCTTAAGCTATGGGGATGCCATGTTAACGTGGCGTATTATTTGACAAAAACCCTCCATTGCTGTATATTTTACAAAGCAAAGGAGAAACAATGCCTCGACCCAAAAAGTGCCGACACATTCAGTGTCACCCTTCTATCAAAGGCTTCAAACCCATGGGAATTCCTGCCAACGAATGTGAACAGGTGCTACTCTCGATCGACGAGTTCGAGGCTCTCCGACTTGCTGATCTCAATGAATTTTACCAAGAAGAAGCTGCAGCCCAAATGGGTGTTTCCCGCCCCACCTTTAGCAACATCCTTTCAAGCGCCCACAAAAAAATCGCAGACGCCCTTATCAATGGCAAAATCATCTTGATTGAAGGGCACTCCCCTCAACAACCCGAGGAAGAAAAACCATGGGATCAGTAGACATCTTTTCAAGTCATAGCGACCGTTACGACAACTGGTTTGCCCTGCATGAGGATCTCTACGAAGCAGAGCTTTCCCTTCTCCGACAGGCTCTCCCGCCCTTTTATCGAGGGATCGAAATAGGCGTTGGAACAGGTCGCTTTGCTGCCCCACTCGGCATCACCATGGGGCTTGAACCCTCAGAAACCATGGCTGAAAAAGCCAGAGAACGGGGCATATCGGTTATTCCTGGCGTTGCTGAAATCCTCCCCTTTGAAGACAAAAGTTTTGATCTGGTATTGATGGTCACGACGATATGCTTTGTCGATAACCCTCTTCAAGCTCTGCGTGAATCCTTTCGCATCCTCCAAAAAGAAGGAAACATCCTCATAGCCTTTGTCCCCAAAGAAAGCACGCTCGGTATGCGCTACGAAGAGAACAGACAAAAAAGCCTCTTCTACCAAAAGGCACAATTCTTCTCTTCTCAAGGAATTAAGGATCTCCTTACCCACACAGGTTTTCGTTCCCCCATCTCCTTTCAGACTCTCATGGGGGAAAACCTCGAAACACAGATTCTTCCTGGCGATGACAAGGGGAGTTTCGTTTGTATCCGAGCCACAAAAAGCTAATGAATTTCCTTCACCATTTCTAATGCGTACCAGGTCTTCTGTCGAAGCTGATCATAGCTTTTCACCACTTCTTCGGAAGGTGTTTCCAGCACACTCAAAAGACCATTTGCCTGAAAAACAAGATTTTCATACACCACACGAAGTGCCTGTTCCCTAGCCCCACTTCCCCCCTGATACAACTGCCGAAGCGTTGACTGGGCAATTGATCGCACCTCCTTTACCCGAGCCATGGCATTTTCTGAAGTATACATACCGTTCGTCGAAAGCATACAGATATACCCGAGCGAAAGATAGCAAAGATATGCCTGACTATACCACACATCATCTGCCCAGATAACCCCCGCCCCCAAAAAAAGAAAAAACGCCACCTTCGCTAATCCCTTCATAGCAACTCCTTAAGCTGTTTATCGGCTGAAGCAAGCCAAAACTTCACACTTGCCCTTCTTGCCACTCTTGCCTTACTTCAGCTTGTTTTTTCCGTGGGAGAAAAACCGAGGCAAGAAAAGACAAAAGCCCTTGCTACCAAACCCTACCTAAGAAAATAGGAACTCTCTCCATCTACGCCCACAATCCCCAGAGCAGGTGTAAAGAAAATACGATAGCGATGGGAGCCCACAGAGAGCGTTACCACCCACACATTCTCAAAGGTTTTCCCTCCTCGAGAAAGCCTCCCCATCCCCTTTGCATTGGTGAGAACAATCCCCTCCCCATACACCCCATCGTACAAGTTACCATTGGCATCGATAAGAAGAAGAGAAGACCCAAAGGAACGCTTCTGAACCCCATCCGAAAGAGAATCTACATACACCTCCCCCTCTGGGGTTACCACAAAACTAATGATATAGGTAAACGACACACTCCCACTATGGGAAATCTTCCAATCAACATTAACACCCGACTCATAGTTCTCATTGTCCAGAATAGTGTAACCCACAACCTCCCAATTCAGAGCATCCCCTCTCCCATTGGTGAGCGTCTGAGACAAACCCACCCTCATAGGGAAAACCGTTACCGATGGAAGTGTTATCGCCCAACCCAAAAAGGGCACAACCAACAGGAGAAAAGCCAACCTATTCCTCATCCAGTTCACTCTCAGAAAACTCTTCAATATCATTCTTGAAATGCTCAAGGGTTGTGCTTGCCAACTTGGAATCAAAATCCTTTCTCCCTTCGAACATACTCTGGAAGCGTTCATATACCTCAAGGGATTTTTCCGTATCCCCATTGTCTTCATACAACTTGGCAAGGAGAAGGGCTACACGAGCATCGGATGGAAACTGCTGGAGATATTCCTCACAGAGCTGAGCCGCCTTGTAGTAGTGCTTTTGCTCTACCTCAATCCTGATCAACCCAATCAGAGCATACTTGTTGGTGCTATTCTTCAGCACACGCTGATAGATCTCCTCCGCCTCCGCATACTTCCCCACTCGAATATAGCTATCGCCCAGTCGGGTTAAAATACGATCGTTGTCGGGTTCCTTGTCAAGAATCTTCTTCCAATACTTGATAGCATCACGGAAACGACGCTTCCCTCGAAGCGAATCAGCAATTCCATAGAGAGCATAGAAATTATTGCGATCAATCTCAAGAGCCCTCTGGTAATAATCAATGGCCTTGTCATACTGTTTCCAATTACGATAGATATTTCCGATCATAGTGAGAATATTGATAAACTTTGGATTGACATCGAGAAGCTTCTTCCAGTACTCGAGAGCCTGATTGTACTTTTTGTTCTTGTAGTAGAGATCACCAATTCCCATGAGAGCAAACTTATTGCGAGGGTTGAGCTCAATAGCAAGAAGATAGTACTTCTCACTCTGTGCAAAATCCCCCAGCTTGCGATACGCATCCGCAATACGGGTGTAGATCAAAAAATCCTGTGGATTCAACTGAACAATCTCAAACCAATACTGCAAAGCCTTTTTCCAGTCTTTGAGACCGCGGTAACTGTCCGCAATACCTGCCAGTGAACGTTTATGAAAGGGATCCAGCTCAAGGGCTCTTTCATAGTAGGGAATTGCCTCTTCAAAGTAGAGTTGCTCTCGCAAACAATCCCCCATACCAGCAAGGATATCCGCCTTCTCATCAGCACTGGCTTGACCCATCATCTCATAAAGAGAGGAATAGATTCTCTGTGCCTCCTCATAATCCTGTTCTTTTAAGAGCGCCTTGGCCTTTTCTAATTGCTCCGCAATATTCATACACGTCCTCCTATTGACTATATCCTTCTATTCAGCCTACTATTATTATAACACAAAATAAAAATTTTGGCAAAATTTTCTCTTTGTCATAGTACTCTCATAGGATTTTTCCTCTCGGCTTCACCTCCATACCAAGATCCTTCAGCGCCTGGAAAAAAGCTTTCTCGTCAAAGCCTTCTCCCCCCTGAAACGAAAAACGGCCCTCGCCTATCACCACATCCCTCACCCCTTGCATGGATGTAAGAAGGGCCTCAACCAGCTGAGGGCAGAACTCTCCCCGTACATCATAGACATACCTCCGTGTCCTCCCAACCGTCACACGAGAACGCCGCGAGCCACACCTACAATCCCTCATGGCAACGGAAACTCCACACTCACCAAAAGCCCTCCGTCGTTAACAAACTCCGTCTTTCCTCCAAGCTGCCCTGCAAGAATATGAAGAAGCTTCATCTCCAACGAAGAGCCCTTTTCCTGCCCCGAAGGAAGCCCAGGTCCATTGTCCTTCACCGAAAGCACAAGCCTCTCCCCCCTCAGTCCGAAAAACACCTCCAATCGGGGGTGATTATGATCCTGAAACGCATACTTAAACGCATTGGTCAACGCCTCCGAAAGCCACAGTCCCAAAGGAATACAAATCTCTAAAGGCAATTGCCTTTCCTCCGCATTAATGACTATCTCCACGCCAAAACGAACCTCATATATCCCTCGAATCGCCTCAATAAGATCCGCAATATAGGTCCTAAAATCCACTATGGCAAAGGAACGCGTCTGGTAGAGTTTCTCATGAACGAGAGCCATGGAACGTATCCGCACCTGAGCATCCTGCACCAACTGATGGATACGCTCATCCTCCCACACCTCTCCCTGCAACGAAAGCAAACTCGAGATAATCTGAAGGTTATTCTTCACCCGATGATGAATCTCTTTAAGAAGAGTCTCCTTTTCCTTTAACGACTCCTCGATCTGCTGTTGCTGAACCTTGATCGTGGTAATATCCACCATCACCCCAATCACCCTCAATGGCTGCTGAAAAATATCCCGCTGAACAATATGAGCCTTATTTATCACCCAGAGCAAACCGCCATCTTTTGAAGGAAGCGCATGCTCCAGAACAAAATCCTGCCGTTTCCCACTACAGTAGGCAAAAAGCATCTCCCGCAGTTCTTTGCTCCATGCCTCATCCAATTGTTCCATCCATTCATCAAACGTACGGGGGAGAACTTTTCCCGTCCAGCTCTCCCATTCCTGAGAGAGCACAATCCCCCCCGAAGGCAAATTCCACTCCCAAAAGAGAGCATGAGCCACGTCGAGAGCTGTTTCCAAACGACGATTGGAGAGAAGCAATTCCTCCTGAAACTCCTTCCGCTCGGTAACATCCGAGATCACTACCATCTTCCCCAAGAAAACCCTTTCAGGACTAAACCAATCCTTACTCTGCACAAAAAACCACCGCTTTGAGCCATCAGAAAGATAGAGCATCACCTCATCCTGAGCCTCATGACCTCTCTCATAGGGCTTCACCGCCATCACCAACGGCAAAGGAAGCACAACCCCCCCTTGACTGCTCCCTCCCAGCATGGTATCAAGATCCGTCTTTGGGACAACCTCAAGCATTCGTGCACCCTCGGGATTAATATAGGCTACTGTGCCCTTCGTTCGAACGAGAAGAAGCCCCTCTCCCAAGGCATTCACCACATCCTGCATCATCTGCCTCGAATACACAAGATTTCTCCTCTCCTGATGAAGCGAAAGCGAGAGTTTCTCCAGAGTTTTCACAAAAACCTCAAGCTCTTCAAACACGAACGAACCTTCTCTCTCATAGGGCTTCTGAAGAAGAATATCCTCCGAAAGATGAACAAACCTCGACAAAAACACCTGAAGAAGCCTCATCAGCCCATAGGCAATCGCCACAGAGAAAAAGAAAACCCCAACAAAAACGGCAATAAGCAAAACAAGATTCCCCCTAATTACATCAGAGACCACTTCCGCCCTGCGTTCTGCCACCACAAACCAAGGTAGCTCCGCAAGTCGCATAATAACATAGGTGTATTTTTTTCCTCTTTCTTCCTCCACCACATTGGTCATCAAAGCATCCGAACGCACAAACTCACGAAATCCCTCAATATGAGCAAGCCCCTGGGATGTATAGACCTTCTCCATATCCGTGTGCACTATATAACTCCCATACTCATCCACAAGCCCAATGGAAGAATCATACCTAGCAAGAAGCGATCCAAAATGAGAAAGCATCATCTCAAGTGAAAACACACAAACCACATCCACGCCCGAAACTGTATCCACCCAAAAGATATAGGGAACTTTATTCACAGGATGATAGAAAACCCACATCCTCTTTAGCCCCTTCTCCTTGACAAACTCCAGGTCCACCTCCCGCCACAAAAGCGATTTTTCTAAAATAACGGTGGTTTTACCCTTTTCCCGCACAACTAAAGCCTCAAGAAAAGAAAAATTAGTAAGCTCAAATGCCTGCCAAAAACTTTTTCGAATACGCTCACTTTGGAAAGTATCCCGAAGAAACAAAGCAAGCAACTCATACCTCTTTACATCCGAGACAATCGCATCCCCTACGAGCACCATAGTGGCTCTCTGTTGGTTATCATACTCTGCTTCCCACCACCGAGAAAGCACCACTGCGGTAAAGGTAGCACTCAGCACAACCGTGACCACAAGGAGGGAAACCATTCCCCAAAAAACAGTTCTCGTTAAACTCAGCCGCTCAGACAAAAAAAAGAACTTACCTTTGTTGGTAGGCATCACCGTATACCACCCATTTTCCGTTGCTTACCACCATCACCGAAAGGGGCCTTGTTGCATCACCATACTTATCCAGAAACACCATAGACTGAAGCCCCTCAAAAGTGAGGGGAAAGAGACTAAACCACCGCTTCTGAAGGTTGCCTCCAGACTTCTGATACAATTGATAGGCAAGCATCATAGCCTCATACCCATACACAAACCCAAACGAAGGCTCCTCCCTATACTGAACCACATAGCGATCATAGAGTTGACGATACACTCGGTTGGTATGCGAAACAACAAAATGTTGAACAGCAACCGTTCCCTCGCCATACTGCCCACTCCAACGAAGAAAGTGTTTATCCATCGTCCATCCCGAAACAAAAAACGATGTTTCGGGCAAGCGTCTACGAATCTTTTGAACCAGGATACCCCCTTCATCCCCCGGAGCAACAAGAAGAACAGCATCACAGAAAGTTTTTACCACCCTTTCCACAACCTCGTCAAAACTCATCTCTTTCCCCGGCTGATAGGAAAACACCACACCACGAGAAAACACATTGGTGAACCTCTCAATCCACGTCCTCGCATAGGGCTCATTTGCCTCACTCCACACCAAAACAGGAAAACGCACCCCCCTTTCACGCATTACATAAAGAATACTCTGTATCTCCTGAGTAGTTTCAGGCACAAGCCTTGCCATATAGTCCTGTTTCCCACTCCAGAGAGAAGAACTCACCGTTGGTGGTATAATCGGAATATGAAGCGCATTCGCGATAGGGATAACACGTAAAGCGGTCGCCGAATCAAACGGTCCAATAATCACAGAAGGATGGTAACGCTTCACCACCCGTTCAATATCCGTTTCAGCAAGATTATGGATATTCACCACATTATAGTTTATTCGTTTCCCCTGCCGAAGATCCGCAATAGCCCACAGAACACCCTCCCTCCCTTCAATATGAAGCTTTGCATTTGGACTCAAAAAATCTCCCACAATAAGAACCCGAAACGGCTGAGAACACCCCCAAAAAAACAAAAAAATCAAAAAAACAAAACCCTTTTTTTTCATACACCACCTCACTGCTTCATTATAAACCAAAAAAATTTTCTTAGCAAATCAAAGATGAGAGAAAAAGCTAATCCCCATCTGGGTCCATCGTGCCAGAACAATCCCCAGGGGAAACTCCTGAGCTATCCATCCCTGTGGCAGAAACGGCAGCTTCCCAACGAGAATAAAGACAAGACCAACAATCAAACCAAACTGCAAAAGCCCCACTATCCCTCCCAAAAGGGAATCCAACCATTCCAGTTCAAGAAACTCGAGAACATCCTCAAGCCAGTAAGAAAACTGCTTCACACCAAAATACACACCCGTAAACAATAGCACAAAAATAATCCAAAACCAAGCCTGACGATATGATGGTGGGAGCACGCCAACAATTGCCTTGCCCACCATCACCCCTGCGACAAGACCCAATACAACAGCCAGCAGGGTAAAAAGCATCGCAATAAGACCCCGCCGAAAACCATACACAAAACCGACAATCAACAAACCGACAATCAAAAGATCATAGTAACGCATACTTTATTTTTCGACCAAACCACGAAAAAAGTAAAATCAAGCCACACCCTCTCACTGTTGAGAAAGGAGCGTCTCAGCCACCTTTAACTGCTGGGAAAAACGAGCCTGAAGCTGAAGATTCCCCTCACACAAATTCCGAAAACGTTCCATATAACGACGAGTCAGGGCAATATCCCCCACCTGATAGGCAAGCAGCCCAAGATTGTATGCCACTTCAGGAATTGGCTGAGAGCGAAAAGCAGGATGATTAAGAATCTTCTCCCCAATAGCAAACGCCTTCGAATTCCAATCAGGCACCTGAAAGGCAATCTGCCATGCAAACAGCAGCGTTTGAAAGTCTGTCGATTGCCCCAACAGATCAAGCAACTTATCCGCCAGAAGAGCATACCTCCCATAGTTTGCCAGTTGTGTGCGCTGAATGAGTTGAATGAGCAAGCCCCCTTTCTGCTCAAGTGAAAAGGCTGCTGGATTGTTAATTACCGCAAGAGCCTCCTGCTCAATATCAGACTGACGAGATTGCATCTCCTTCACCACATTATTCAGAACCTCTGTATACTGCTTCCATTGGAGATACTCCTGATACGACTGGTAGGCTGGATTGAGATAGCCTCCCATATCACGGGGAGGAGCCTCTTTGAGTTTTGCCTCAGATCTCAAGGCAATCGCCTCGCGAAGACCACCAATATTCTCTTCAAGAAGGGGTAAAATTTTTGCCTTACGATCAGGGTAACGATAGAGAGTGCGAAGCAACAACTGATTATAGGACATCACGATGCCAATATAGGTGCGGGATTTTTTATAGTAAGAAACCAGATTGCGAAAATGTGGCCATGCCTCATCAGAGAGATCTTCCCCTACTTCATTTTCCACAAAGGCTGCCAGAGCCCCCATAATCGAAACGCTGTCATACCCATAGGTAATTGCCTCACGATAGAGTTTCTTCGCCTCCTCCCATGAATTGGTAATCTCCTGAGCAATCTTTTTTCTCACCTCAGCTCTCTTTTCCCGATCGTACATCGTCTGATAGTTACGAATTCGCTCACGATAGATGTCCGCCATCTGCATATCGTAACCAATAGCAATCTCTCGTGTCATACGATCCAGATAGGGAAGATTGGAAATAGCATTCCACCGCAACCGATAGCGAGAAAAATAGTCTGCCAATGGAAGGGGGGTGTTGGTAACAAAAACCACCTGTCCCCCTTCAAGACGAACATACCCCTGATTAGCAAGCGACTGAACCTGTTTCATGACATAGGCACGATCCACCGAACGATGAAGCCACTGACTAAAGAGATACCCCGCCTCATCCAAAGAAACCGAACCACGAATAGCCAGATCATCCAACAAACGATTCGCGATAGGCTCCACCTTGTACATGATACCATAGCGACGATAGGTGTAATCCCCCAGTTTCCACACCTCGGGACGCTGCCAGGTGAGATACACCGGACGTCTCCCTTGCCAGTAGGGAACAAAATAGGGATCAAGATTCACACGTGGATCGTTGATATTAGAAATAGGCACATAGAATGGCTCAAGCCCCGCAAAGATATTGCTATCCACCAGATCCTTCCGGCGAACAAGCACCCGCGGATCGGTATAAAGCATAAGACCATAAATCTTTTTGAAGACATTTCCCATCTGATCATAGGCAGAAAGATCAGGTCTTACCCTTTCAGCGTAGATAAAATACAACGAAGCAAAAACCTGATTGTCCCCCCCTTCCGTCATATACACTGAACCAGGCTCACAAGAAGCCATCAGATTTTTCCCATAGTCATGATTCAACCAATCCAGATGATGATCACTGTACTTGTAATTCTGAACAAAAGGCCACAACCCCAAGACAAACAACAGGACAAGCACAGCCCCCTTGAGCAATGAAGAAAATAAAGACTCTTTTTCCTCCACAAAGTATGGCATACATTCCTCCCTTCTCAATAAATAAAAACAGTGTATCACCCACCACAGGCGATACACATCTTTCACCTACGCTTCAATAGCATCAAAGGCACAGGTAGCAGCACATGCTCCACAGTCAATACAAGTTCCAGCATCAATCACGCGCTTACCATTTTGCTCACTGATAGCTGAAACAGGACAAGCAGCCTCACATGCACCACAATTCGTACACTTACTGGCAATAATCTTGTATGCCATTTTGGCCTCCTCAAAAAGTCATTTCTTTCCCAATACCTGTTCTATTCCATAGGCAACATCAAAGAGTTTGTCTTCCCTCAAAGTATCTGCCATCAACTGAATACCCAACGGAAGCCCTCCCGCCGTCCAGCCAGAGGGCAGAGAGAGAGCTGGAACACCTGCCAGATTTGCCGTAATTGTATAAATATCAGAAAGATACATAGCAATGGGATCATCAAGTTTCTCCCCAATCTTAAAGGGTGGGGTGGGAGTAGTCGGCCCAAGGATGACATCCACCTTTTCAAAAGCCTTTTTGAAATCCTCTCGGATAAGGGTACGCACCTTGAGAGCCTTGAGATAATAGGCATCATAGTAACCAGCAGAAAGCACATAGGTACCCAGCATAATTCTTCGCTTCACCTCAGGCCCAAAGCCTTCGGTTCGTGTCTTGACATACATCTCTGAAAGAGTCTTGGCATCCCCTCGGTAGCCATACTTCACACCATCGTAGCGTTCAAGGTTAGAGCTTGCTTCTGCTGTAGCCACAACATAATAGGTGGGCACACCATACTCACTGTGGGGAAGAGAGATCTCCTCTACAATTGCTCCCTCTTTTTGAAGGATGTGAACGACATCTTCAAGGTTTTTCTTCACCTCGGCATCCATCCCCTCCAGTATAAATTCCCGTGGAACACCAACCCGTACACCCTTGAGATCACCACGAAGCTGAATGGATGGGGTATGAACGAGACTCGTAGAATCCTTTGGATCATGCCCCGCCATTGCCTCATAAATCCAAAGAGCATCCTCCACAGTGCGAGCAATTGGGCCAATCTGATCCAGCGATGAAGCAAACGCCACCAGCCCATAGCGCGAAACCGTACCATAGGTGGGCTTCAAACCAACACACCCGCAAAACGCCGCTGGCTGACGAATCGATCCACCCGTATCACTTCCCAGAGCAACCGGAGCAAGTTTGCCACCAACAGCTGCAGCAGAACCACCCGAAGATCCACCAGGAACACGCTTCCTGTCAAAGGGGTTGCGGGTTATACCATAGGCAGATGTCTCGGTAGAAGAACCCATAGCAAATTCGTCCATGTTCGTTTTCCCTAGAACAACCATTCCATGGGCTCGCACTAATCTTTCCACAACCGTAGCATCATAGCTCGCCTTATACCCCTTGAGAATACGTGAAGAACAGGTTGTCTCATACCCAACGACATTGATATTGTCCTTGATGGCAATTGGGATCCCTGTGAGTGGGGTTACCTGCTGCCCCTGAGCACGCCGCTTATCAGCCTCCCGTGCCTGCGAAAGAGATTGTCCAACTCCATCTTTCGATCCCTCATGATCCCAGCTTACATAGGCATGAATTGGCTCAGCAGAACGTTCATCGTTTTCTATTGCATCAAGATAGGATCGGGTTATCTCTTCCGAAGAAAGCTCACCCTTTTCCAAAGCCTCACTCAACTGTTTTACCGTTAGATCTCGGATATCCATCCCATTCCTCCTAACCCTTAACTCCAAAGAGTTGAGCAAGATTTTTGCGGTGCTTCACAATGACAAGCAGCGATATCACAATCGTAACCACCTTCAGAGCCAAACGTTGCGGCTCAAGAAGCCACACACTCACAGGAAGGGCAATCGCTGCCATCACCGAAGAAAGCCCCACTCCCTGTGAAAAATGCTTAAAAAACCCAAGTTTGCGTTCATCCTCATGAGAGAAAAAGACAACCACACGAAAACTCAGCAGCGTCACCAGAAACACAGCGAGTGCCACGAAAAACTCCTGCCAAGCCAAAAAGGCAAACACACCCGCCGATGTTGCCACGCCCTTTCCCCCTTTGAATTTGAGATACACAGGGTAAAGATGCCCCACAATCGCTGCCACACCAATCACCATCAACATGACATCCCTGTCCATAAACCACCCATTCTCTACCAAAGACGCCATCAAAGGATACAAAAGAACAGGAAGCCCCCCCTTCAAGAAGTCAAGAATAAAAACCGGAACAAACCCACCCCAAAAACCAAACTGACGACTCACATTGGTTGCTCCAATATTCCGAGAACCCACCGTCCGAATATCCACTCCCCGTAAAAAACCATAGAGAAGACCAAAGGGAATAGCACCCAAAAGATAAGCCAAAAATACCCACAAACCATAAACAAGATAGGACATTGCGATCTCCTTTGTTTTTCAGAGTTTCTTATTATATCACCTTTTCGGGGTTTTGTCCACAAAACCCCCATCCTTTCCCCTTACCACTTTGGCAGAGAAGAGCTCTCTCCCTTTGCCTTCAAAAGCTGAATGAGTTCTGTTGTAGAAATCTCAATATCCGAGATAATACGCTCAACCTGTGCGACGATATAGTTGTAAGCCACCTGAGCAGGAATAGCCACAATAAGCCCATACGCCGTAGTAATGAGTGCCTGAGCAATACCACCAATTAACTTGGATGGATTATTCATTCCCTGTGTTGAAAGGACAGTACTGGAGATAATCATTCCCAGCACCGTTCCCAAGAGTCCAAGAAGGGTAGAAACACTTGTTACCGTTGCCAGCACAGGAATATTGCGATGAAGTTTGGGAAGCTCATAAATAGCAGCATCCTCCATAGCCTTCTCAATCTCATCCCGACTCTTGTTGTACTGGGTAAGCCCCGCACGGATAATATTTGCAGCCAGCCCAGGGTAATTCTCACAAACCGCTATAGCCTCATCAATACGATGCCCTTTGAGCTTCTCGCGCATCTTTTCCTGAATGATACGGGCATTCTGCCTCACCTGACGAAAAAACAGTACCCGCTCAATAAAAACAGCAAGCCCCACAATAGAAACAAGAAGAATAAAGTACATAACAGGTCCACCCTGCTGAAAATAGTCAAGAATAACCATGGCTTCGCCTCCTTTCTGATTTGTTACGGTAGGTAGTATACAGCAAAAAGAAAAAAATTGCATCTTTCTTCTCACTCACTCCTTTACTGCTACTGCCTGTTGATGCAGCCATACCCTCGACGGCACAAAGGAAACAAAGGTGTTCTCCCCATATTCTCCATTCACCTCAGCATAGAGATAGTGTTCCGTGTAGCCATAGCTTTTTCCCCCGCTGCTCTCTTCAACAAGCATATGAGAAACCCGCCCAAGAATCGTTTTCTCCACCCACTCCATTGCCCTCCGATGGGTAATCTCCTCCAGAAAATGGAGCCTTTCCTTCTTTGTTTGCTCATCTATCTGTGGCTGTCGTGCCGCCCATGTACCAACCCTTGGAGAATAACTGAAGAGATGAACACGACAAAGCCCAATTTTCTCAATGACCTCTACTGTTTCCTGAAACTCCTTCTCTGTTTCTCCCGGAAAACCTACAATAATATCTGCCGTCAAAGCAGTATCCTCCCTCACCTCACGGATTCGCCTCCAGAGCAGAAGCACATCCTCTCGTGTATACTTTCTCCGCATCCGTTCCAGAACTGTCGTACTCCCCGACTGAAGCGAGAGATGAAAATGCGGCGCCATTCTCGGGTGCCAAAGAAACGAAAGAAACCGATCATCAAACTGATCTGGTTGCAGCGATGAGAGGCGCACCCGAAACTCCCCCTCCACCGACAGCATCGCCTCCAAAAGATCGGCAAGCGTTTTGCCTTCCCAGTGATAATCACTAATATTCACACCCGTAAGCACAATCTCCTTAAATCCTCTGTCAACCAGTTCACGAAAACGCTTCATCCCCTCATCAAAAGAAAGCGAACGGCTCCTTCCCCGACCGTAGGGAATCTTACAATAACTACAGAAACGATTGCATCCATCCTGAATCTTGAGATAGGCACGTGTGCGTTCACACTCCACCACCAAAGGAAAATCATCCTTCTTCGTTTCAGTTTTTGTCTCTTGAAGCACAGAAACAAGCGTAAACTTCTCTTCGTTAGAGAGAAGAATATCAGCAAGCCCCCTCTTCCGAATCTCCTCTCCGTCTGTACTGGCATAGCACCCTGTTACCACAACCGTTTTGCCTAGCCTTCTCGCTTGCTTCATATACTGACGAGACTTGCCATCCGCCCTGTTGGTTACCGTACAGGTATTCACCACCACAACATCAGCATCCTCCATCGATCCCACCACCTCAAAACCACCCTGTCGCAACTGCTGTGCCAGTGCCTCCGTCTCAAACTGATTGAGCTTACAGCCCACAGTAACAAGCGTAACCTTCACAAGACCTCCTTGCTATACTATTATTATACACAACATCCATACGAAAAAGCAATTTCTCAAATTTTTTGTACCACCGCTATTCTTCCCCTGTTTAGCTTCCCTTTTTGCAGAAATAAACTCATAGCAAGTGACTTTTACACACCCTCTTGAGATGCAAAAGCATCATGTTCTTTTTTGTTGACATAACATTGGCACAACACTTTTATGCACAAAACCTTGAAGAGAATTGCTTTATTTAGAATTTTTCAGTATAATACAAAGAGAAAAAAGGGAGGTAGGTTATGGAAAGAAAACTCAACTATCTCATTGTTGATGATGATAGATCGATTGTCAAACTCCTATCTGAAGTGCTCACCCTTCAGCCTTACACCTTTCAAACCTTTACCGCCTTTACAGGAGAAGATGCCCTCTCCCTCATCAAGCAAGAAGACATCGACATCATGATTGTGGACGTCCTTCTCCCCGGCATGTCGGGGCCTGAACTCGTACGAGAAGCATGCCGAATCAAGCCAGAACTCTTTGCCATCATGGTGTCTGGATACACTGACATCGAAAAGGTTCGCGAGTCTTTGAAACTTGGCGTCTATGACTACATTATCAAACCCATTAACATTGAAGAGTTCCTCCATTCTTTGAACCGCCTTGTAGATCATATTCACATGCTTGACGAACGCCGCCTCTATATCCAGAACCTCGAAGCCAAAGTCAAAGAAGCAACCGATAATCTTGCCCATATTTTCTATGAAATTTTTTCTTTTACGATCTACATCCTCGAGGCACGAGATATCAACACCCTTCGACATTCACAGGATGTAGCATGGTACAACGAACTCCTCGGCAAAGAGCTTGGCCTCCCCGAAGAAAGCATCGAAAAACTCCGCAGAGGAGGAATCCTCCACGATATTGGCAAGGTCGGCATCAAGGATGAAATCCTCTTCAAGCCCGGGAAACTTTCTCGAGAAGAGTACGAGACCGTAAAACTCCACCCCCTCATTGGCAAAAAGATCCTCTACCCCATTGAACACTTCGATAATGACATCCTCGACATTGTATCCTTCCACCATGAATGGTGGGATGGAAACGGCTACCCACACGGAAAACGCGGCACAGAAATTCCCCTTTTCGCCCGCATAACAGCCGTTGCTGATGCCTACAGCGCCATGGTTGCCGAACGAGTGTACAAACCCGCAAAAAAACCACAAGAAGCTCTTGACGAACTCCGCCGCTGCAAAGGTTCTCAGTTTGACCCCGACCTCGTTGAAACCTTTTGTAGAGTGATTGAAAAAAATATTTCTCATTAAGGAGAAAACCATGAAAAAGACGATTTTTGTCTTTCTCCTTGCTTTAATCATCACCGGATGTTCACAACACACCAAAACCTCCCCACACACAACCTATACCTTCAAAGGAACCATCGTGGGGATTGATCTCCTTCCCGAACTCGCTGAGATGAACCTCAGCCTCACAAAGAGCCTCATCCAAGATGGCTTCTTATTCCGTAAAGAAGGAAACGCCATTGCCATCAAGCAAATCCGAGTGGACACAACACTCTCCTTTGAAGAGCAAAACAACATCTCGCGAAGCACCCTTGGAAAATGGCATATAGCAAGCCTTCCTTTTCAGACAACTATCTCCCTCACCAACACCCTTTCGCGCACCATTACCATTCAAGGAAAGCTTCTCAGTGGCAACTACAAAGCCTCCCCTATTCTCCTCATCCTTCAAGAAGGCATCAGGGAGTCTCTTCAACAGTACACCAACTACACGGGTTATGGCCACCTCATCAATATGCAAACAAAAAAGCTAACAAACGACATACAAATTTTCCTCAAGGTGGTTATGATAGACTATGAGCGCTGAGAAAACTTTTCTCGCCTCCCTTCACCACGCTGAAGAGCTTTTCGCCCAGCAAGCCTATGCAGAAGCCATCCCCCTCTACCGCCAGCTTCTCGATAACCCGGGCAACAACAAACCCACCATCCTTGAACACCTTGCCCAGAGTTGCTATGCCCTCCACCAATACAAAGAAGCCCTCCGCTACTTCAACTGGCTGGCCACCACTCGCCCTCTCTCTTTACAAGAGAGCCTTCTCCAAGGAGAATGTGCCCTCAAGACCCAAGAGTACGCCCAAGCAAAGGCAATCTTCCACACCATCACAGAATCTTCTCGCTCCCCCCTCTCCTTTCAGGGACTCATACGAGCATCCCTCTTTCTTGGTGAAGACATATCCCCCCTCATCGAAGCCTATCTCCAACTCCCCTCCCTTCAACCCTCTGATATCCTCGCCCTTACTGATGCCATTCTCCCCCTCTTCCCCCAACAGGCAGAACATCTTCTTTCAAAAGCACAAGAAATCTTCCCACAAAACCCCGAAATTCTCATGGGGCTTGCCCACTGTGCCCTCCAAAAAAACGAACGACAAAAAGCCCTCTCCCTCTATCGCCAGATTCTTCTCAAAGCCCCCAACAAATTTCCCGAAGCCATTCTCTTTGTCATAAAAGAAGCTATCGCAAAGAAGGCCTTAAACGAAGCAGAACAACTCATTATGTCCGCTATTACCCAAGGACTCTTCAGTGAAACCACCATTGGAGAACTCGTCCAACTCTATCGAAAGCATTCCCCTCAAAAAGCTATTTCCATCCTCATGACAGCCATCAAGCAAAATCCAACTCATTCATCCCTTTTTTTCCCCCTTATTGAGCTCCTCGCAAGAGAAAAAAACACCGAACAACTCTATACCATTGCCAAACAAGCCTACGAGCAAACAGGAGAACCCCTTCCCCTCAAGATAGCAGGAAGCTATGCTATCACCGTAGGCGATCACCAAAACGCTTGCACCTTTCTCACACAGGTATTTGAACAAACCCACGACAAAGAAAGCCTTGAGCTTCTCCTCGTAAGCCTCTTTTCCCTTCATAACTACCAGACTATTCTTCAACTGGCAACGAGTATCGATGCCAACACCCGATACGAGGCCACAACCTACTATATTATTGCACAGGCATACTACAACCTCAACCAACCAAAAGAAGCCAAACAATGGGCAGAACGAGGAAAATCCCTCTACCCCAACGACCCCAACCTCCTCTATGCCCTTGGAATTGCCCAACTCGCCAACCACAACCCACAGTCTGCCCTTCTGCCACTCACACATGCCCTCAAAATCATTCGCGATCCCGAGATTCTTTTAAGCCTTGGCATCTGCCACTTTGAGCTTCAAAACACCGACGAAGCCATGAAACTCTTCCTCGAATACTGCGACAAAAAACAAAACCCACAAACTTGTTCAAACCTTGCCACGATTACTCTCAGCAAGGGCTATCCCGAGCTTGCCAAACTCCTCGTCAAAAAAGCCCTCCAGATCGATCCCCGTTATCCCCTTACACCAACACTGAAGGAACTCCTATGAAAAAGAATACCCTTTTCATCCTTGTTTTCATTCTCAGCTCCTGCCATCAAGAAAGCTTCATTCTCCTCCGAAACCTCGATCGTGCCGAATGGCTCACAGCCGAACAAATCCTCAAAGAGAGTGGCATCTACCAGGATAACATTACCTCCAATAGCAACCGCATATCCCGATCCTCCAACACCCCACCCCAGCAACTTTCCATTCCCCAAGAAAGCCGTTATATGACCGTTCCCGCCAACAAAGAATTCATTGTCCAACTCAGCGGTGACAACACCCTCATCACCCTCAAATCTACTTCTGGTGGCATCACCTACCTCAAAGACCGCTCAGACCCCGAGCAAAAGCTTTTCGCCTTCCAAGCAAAAGAAACCAACGGAAGAGCCCATTTCCAATACTACAGCCTCGATGGAATCCTCCAGAAAAACCTCTACTACTACTTCAATGTTACTGCCCCAATTGCCACCACGCCCCCATCAACCAACATCGCAACACGAAAGCCTCAACTCTCCACCGAAGAAACCAACACCGCAACCAACACCGTAACCACACCCAAGAACAAAACCCCTGTTGAATGGTTCCTCACCAGTGTAAGAAAACTCCCACCCAGCGAAGCCATCAAAAACCTTGAAAACGCACTCATTGACACCACTTTTTCCGAAACGGACAAAGAAACACTCTCCTACGAACTTATTGAAAACTACCTCAAACAACGCCTCTACAGCCGTGCCTCCAACCGTATCGAAGCCCTTCAGGATGCCACCTATCAGGCATACTACCGCGGACTCTACTACGAAGCCCTTCAGAAACCTGCCCAAGCCCTCGAATACCTTCTGATTGCCCTCAACGCCGGTGGAAGCATCATACCCAAGGCAGTCATCGCCACAGAACGCGTCATGTTAACAAGCGGTGTTTCCGACATCAGCCTCATCTCACAACTCGACAGTCTCACCGCCACTATCAAAGATACCACTCTTAAAGCAGAAGCCCTTTACCAGCTTGCTCGACTCTACGAACAGATCCGGAATACCAAACGCGCGCGAGAACTCTACCAAAGCATCCTCAGCGAATCCTATCCCAAAACATGGAAAACCAAAGCCCAAGAAGCCCTCTCTATCCTCACTTCCCAATTTCAGTGAACCTAAAACCAGGCTGGAACCACCATACTGTTGTGTATACCCCACTTTTCCTTTTCTTCTGGTGAAATAGTAAAGAAGTTTCCTTCCCTGTCATAGATACCAAGCGTATTGGTAAACGCCCAGGTTTTGAGATTCTCATGATACACATGTGTATTCCGAAGATCAAGCTCACGCAAATTTGGTATCTTATGCACCCCTCTCAGGTTGGTTAATCCCACATTATCATGAAGAATCAGCACCTCCAGTTGCACCAGATTAGAGAGAGAACTCACATTGGTGATACGATTCTTCCCCAGATTGAGATAGACAAGATTGGTTAAATGCGAGAGTGGCGTCACATCAACAATACGATTATTATACAGACTCAACCGACGCACCTGCATCAGATTGGTGAAAAATCGCAGATCCACAATATCATACCCCTCAAACCGCAGATTCGTCGAAGACAACACAAAAGCCTCCGAATACGTACGAAAAGCAAGCCTCACACCGGGATCTTTAATACTATCCCATGGAATACTCTGAGCCATCATCAAACAGGGCAAAAGAAAACCTATCCACAGTCCTTTCATTTCAATCTCCTCGTTTCGTCCTCTCTTACATTATCGATATTCTTTGAAGAAACTTGACTTCGTGCAACCTCCTCAGTATACCGCCGTTCAATCCACTCCCGAAGCCCAAAGCGTTCCCGTGGCCAACGAAGAATATCCTCCCACATATCAAGCACCAAACCAAAAGCCCTCCAAAAAACCCTCACCCAATACCATGAACCTATCCGATCCAGCGAAAAATACCAACTCTTCTGCACCAACCAAAACGACAAACTAAAATTCACCAGCCGCAAAAGCAAAACACCATAATCAATGACAGGGTCAAGATAAAACCACCCCAAATACAACCCCGTTTTTTTCGTCTGCAAACTAAAGACAAGAACAGGAAAGGTCAACCAAAAAAGTTTCCACACCCGTTTCCAAAACTCGAGCACCCCCGCACGCATCAGAACAACAATCACAAACAAAACCAAAAAATGAGCAAGGGAAACATCCCAGGATAAAAAAAACTCCCCTATCGACAGCATCGACAGGGGAAGTACTATCCACAACCAAAACTTACTTCGCATTCGATGCAGGCTTCGTCTCCAGCTTCTCCTCTACCAGTTCAATAATCGCCCTTTCAGCACCATCATTAGAACGGTACCCCAGACGAATAATACGAGTGTATCCACCAGGACGATTCGCATAGCGTTTCGCAATATCAGTAAACAACTTGTTAAGCACAGCCTCATCACGAACCGTCTCAAACACTTTACGACGAGAAGCCACTGTATCCGTCTTTGCCTTGGTAATCAACTTTTCAGCAAAAGGACGAATAAACTTTGCCTTTTCAACCGTCGTAATAATCCGCTCATACTTAAACAAACTCGTAGCAAGGTTGCGAACGAGAGCTCGTCGATGGGAAGTGGTACGACTGAGCTTTTTGACTTTATTTCCATGCCTCATAGACTACTCCTCTTCCTCGTTTTCTTCCATCTCTTGTTCCATCTCCTGATCGACAGAACTTCCCTTCAAAGACAGGTTGTACATAGCCAACTTGTCAGAAATCTCTGTGAGCGACTTCTTTCCAAAATTCTTAATCTTCGAGAGAGAAACGGGATCATAATTCACCAAATCCCCGATCGTTGCGATACCCACAGACTTCAAGCAGTTATAGGCACGAGCAGAGAGATGAAGATCCTCTATCGGCTTATCAAGAACCTCAGCTTGACTTACAGCACCCCGTCCAATTTCCACCTCTTCCTCTTCAAACGTCGTCAGAAGAGAGAAATACTTGCGAAGGATAGCCGCAGCCATGGAAACAGCCTCACGGGGATCGATTGTTCCCTTCGTCCAAACCTCAAGAATCACCTTCTCACAGTCCGTTCGTTCACCTACGCGGAAGTCCTCGATGATATAATTCACCCGAGTTATAGGTGAAAACAGGGCATCAACAGGAATCTGAGAAATCACACTCTCCTTAGCCAAGAGATCCTCCGCTGAACGATACCCTCTTCCATACTCAATAGTTACATCCATGTAGATATCAGCATCTTCATTAAGGGTAGCAATCTTCAAATCAGGGTTCACAACTTCTATCGTTCCATCCACAGCAAAATCCTTTGCCAGCAGTTCACCCGGTCCCTTCTTGTGGATGTGAATCACCTTCTTTTCAGAACCATCAACAAGTTTGAGATTGATCTTTTTGATGGCAAGAATAATATCCACCAAATCCTCTTTCACACCCTTAACAGGGTCAAACTCGTGATTCACTCCCTCAATCTTGATAGCAGTAATCGCATACCCTGGAATCGCACTCAACAAGACTCGTCGCAGCGAATTGGCAATCGTTACCCCTACTCCCTTATCAAAAGGATAAATAGCAAACTTACCATAAAAAGGGGTAAATGTCTGCCCATCAAACTTTGTCTCGTGAGGCAAAATAATATCCTTAAACAAAAAACTTTGATTCATCTTCTCCTCCACTACCTTGCGTCAAGGATTACTTGGAGTACAACTCAACAATAGCCTGCTCGTTCACCAGAATACCCTGACACATCTCTGCCCGAGTCGGTAGCGATTTTACAGTAGCCTTCACCTTCGAGAGGTCAATCTCAAGCCAGGATGGAAGCTGTTTGGATGAAGCGGCCTCAAGAGAACGAACAACAACATCGATCTTCTCAGCTCCTGGTGCGAGACTAATCACATCCCCTACCTTCACAATAAGCGAAGGAATATCAACCTTTTCGCCATTCACAAGCACATGACCGTGACGAACGAGCTGACGAGCAGCCTTATGAGAAGGAGCAAACCCACTCACATAAATAACATTGTCAAGCCTTCTCTCCAGATACTGCAAAAGCATTTCACCAGTCACACCTTTGTGACGAGTAGCCATTTCAAAATACTTGCGGAACTGGCGCTCGTATACACCATAATAACGTTTCACTTTCTGTTTCTCGCGAAGCTGTGCACCGTACTCTGTTGTTTTCTTTCGAACAGCCCCATGCATACCAGGAACAGGAGAAGCCTTCCGCTTCTCAAGAGCACACTTCGCAGAATAACAACGATCCCCCTTCAGATAGAGACGAACTCCTTCGCGACGACACAAACGACAAGAAGGTCCAGTATATCTTCCCATAGTGTCTCTCCTTTACCTTTAAACTCTTCTTTTCTTGCGAGGACGGCACCCATTATGAGGAATTGGCGTCACATCCCGCAACGTCTTAATCTTCAAACCCGCAGCAGCCAAGGCACGCATAGCAGCCTCACGACCAGGTCCAGGTCCCTTTACACGAACATGAACATACTGTAATCCATGATACTTTGCCGCCTCAACAGCCTTCTCACAAGCAAGCTGTGCTGCATAAGGAGTTCCCTTCTTTGAACCCTTAAATCCAGCAACTCCAGCACTTCCCCACGCAAGTGTATTACCATTCATATCCGTAAGGGTAATAATGGTATTATTGAAAGTTGCCTGAATGGTAGCAATCCCCTCAATAACATTCTTTTTTTCTTTTTTCTTGGCAGTCGTTCTTGCTTTAGCCATATCTATGCCACTCCTTTACTTTTTCTTCTTAATAGTATTGGGGCGAGGGCCTTTTCGTGTACGAGCATTGGTACGTGTTCTCTGTCCCCGTACAGGAAGTTTGTTTTTATGCCGAAGCCCACGATAACACCCAATATCAATAAGACGCTTAATATTCATCGCCACCTCAGTGCGAAGATCTCCTTCCACCTTATAGTTACTTTCAATAATATCACGGATCTTGGCTAGTTCTTCTTCAGTGAGATCCTTTACCTTCTTGTTCGGATCAATCTTCGCCATTTCCACGATCTTGTTCGCTGTGGTCCGACCAATACCATAGATATAGGTCAAACCAATAAAAACAGCCTTATTACCCGGAATCTCTCTACCCGCAATACGAGCCATCCTCTTCCTCCATTAGCCTCGTTTTGATCCACGCTGGCGTTGTTTGTGTTTTGGGTTATCACACACAACCATAACCAGACCATGTCGTCGAATAACACGACAGTTTTCACATATTCTCTTTACCGATGCACGAACTTTCATACCCACTCTCCTATTTATATCGATACACAATTCTACCCTTCGTTAGATCGTAGGGCGACATCTCGAGGGTAACTTTATCACCTGGGATAATCTTAATCGAGTTGAGCCTCATCTTCCCTGAAATGTGTGCTAAAACACATTTCTTGCTTGGTAATTCCACCTTAAACATGGCGTTGGGGAGTTGCTCCAATACTACCCCATCGACCCGAAGTACATCTTCCTTGTCCATCAGGATCTTAATACCTCCTTTATACGAGAAAATACATCATATATTGTAGCATTTCCGTCGATTTCTGTCAAGATTTTGGCGTTTCGATAATAATCAATCAGTGGCTTTGTCTGTTTCTCGTAGACATCGAGGCGCTTCCTAATGGTCTCTTCCTTGTCATCCTCACGTTGAATAAGCTTTGTTCCATCAACATCACAAACACCTGGTACTTTTGGTGGATGTGTCTTCTCATGGTATACAGCCTGACAGGTAGGACATGTCCAACGTCCCAAAAGCCTCTCGAGGATCACTTCCTGAGGAACACGGAGGTAAATCACATGCGTGAGACGAAGATTCGCATCCAAAGAATCAAATGCCTTTGCCTGTTCTGCCGTTCGTGGAAACCCATCAAGCAAGTAACCCCTTGCACAATCAGGCTGAGAAAGCCTCTCCTTCACCAGTTCAATCACCACCTGATCAGGAATAAGCTCCCCACGAGACATATACCCCTTGATCATCTCCACATCAGCATTCCCCTGGTACTCTCCACGAACAATGGCACGGAAAATATCACCTGTAGAAATATGGGGGATACCAAACTCTTCCTTGATCATTGCTGCCTGCGTACCCTTTCCTCCTCCAGGAGGCGCTATCAACGCTACCCTCACCATCTTACTTACTCCTTAAACTCCGCTTCTCAATAAAACCATCGAGACGGTGCATAAGAAGCTGAGATTCAATTTGCTTCAATGTTTCCAATGCCACATTGACCATAATGAGAAGCGATGTGCCTCCCATCAAGTAAGCGAGCTGAGCAGGAATATTGATATATCGCAGGACAAATGTAGGAAGAAGAGCAATCACACCAATGAAGATAGCACCAGGAAGCGTAAGCCTATACAACACCCCGGCAATGTAAGACTCCGTCTGACTCCCGGGGCGCACACCGGGGATGAAATCCCCTCTCCGTCGAAGGTCTTCAGCAATATCATGCGGATTCAACTCAACTTCGAGGTAAAAATAGGCAAAAAATACGATAAACAAGAAGTACACCACATTGTAGAGGGCATGCCCATGCTGTGCCAATGTCTCAAGAGACCTCATTACAGGCACATCCCACACCCTTCTCAAGAAGCTAAAAATCGGCGTAAAGAACATCATGAGCGAGCTTCCAAAAATAATAGGGATCACACCTGTAGGATTGATCTTAAAGGGAAGAGAAGAGGCAATACCCTGAGCTCCCGCACGTCGAGTATGCTGAATAGGAACGTGTCGAAGAGCCTGTTCCTCAAACACAACCAGCACAATAACCAAAAAGAAGATACCCAACACCACAATAAGGTTCATTGGATCCATAGTTCCTTTTTGCACCTGAAGCACAAGCTGAATCAGAGCCTGAGGCAAACGGGCAATAATACCCGCCATAATCAGAATGGATACACCGTTACCGATGCCCCGCTCCGTAATCTGCTCACCCATCCACAGAAGGACAAGGGTACCCGCCGTTACCGTAAGTGAAAACACCACAATAAAAGCCACAGGCGAAAAGGATGAAAGAATAAACTGAGGAGCCGAACTAACAAGACTTCTCGCATACAAAAATCCCTGAATCAGGGTCACAATCACCGTACCATAACGGCTATACTGGAGAAACTTTTTTCTTCCCTCTGGTCCCTCTTTGAATTCACGATCCAAAGAAGGGAAAATAGCCTTCAAAAGCTGCATAATGATCATTGCCGTAATGTAAGGCATAATACCCAGAGAAAAAATAGAAATGTTCTCCCGAGCACCGCCAGAAAAGAGGTTCATGAGATTACCAAAAGCACCTTCATCAAAAAAAACACGGTTTCTCAAAAGCTCAGCCAAATCAACTCCTGGAACAGGTATATGAGCACCAATACGGTAAACAACCAACATTCCCACCAAGAAGAGAAACCGCTTCCGAAGATCCTCAACCTTAAAAATATTCAAAAATGCTTTGATCATGAGAACCTCTTTTCCGTCGTTATTTTATAATAATTCAATGGTAGAACCCATCTTTTCAAGAACCTCTTTAGCACGAGCAGAAAGAGCATCAACCTTCAGCTTGAGGTTTTTGACCTTGAGTTCACCATTCAACAAAACCTTCACAGGAGCGTTCGTATGCCGAATAAGCCCCATTTCCTCCAGTGTCGTATAATCAACCGTAGCCCCGTCCTGAAAACGATTGAGCATTGCCGTCGTCACAATGTTGTACACAACCTTGTGGGGATTCTTAAACCCACGCTTGGGCAAACGACGATACAGAGGCATCTGACCACCCTCGTATCCAGGACGAATCACCGCACCAGCACGAGCCTTCTGCCCCTTATGCCCACGGCCACATGTCTTTCCACGACCGTTTCCTGTACCACGTCCAACAACTTTGGGGGCTTTTCTTGCTTTGGGATTGGGTTTTATTGTCAATACAGCCATACTACCCTCCGCTTATTCCTTACCAAACATCTTTTCAACGGTAATACCACGTCGCTCAGCCACTTCCTTTGCATCCATAAGCTGCATCAAACCGTTCATCGTCGCCTTCACCAAATTAATGCTATTAGTAGAACGAAGCGACTTCGTAAGCACATCATGAATACCAACAAGCTCAAGCAACGGACGAACAGCACCACCAGCAATCACTCCTGTACCCTTGGAAGCAGGGCGAAGAACAACCACGCCACTCTTATACTTTCCAATCACCTCATGAGGAATAGTAGTGCCCTTGATGTTAATCCGTACAGCCGACTTAATAGCCTTATCCTTTGCTTTACGAATCGCATCAGCCATTTCATTAGCCTTACCATAGCCAAAACCAACCATTCCTTTACCATTTCCCACAACCACAAGAGCATTAAAACGGAAGCGTTTTCCTCCTGTGGTTACCTTGGCAGCACGACGAATACTTACAACCTTTTCCTGCCATTCCTGCGTTTGTGCTTTATTCTCTGCCATACTTCACCTCGTTTTAAAATTGTATACCGGCTTTGCGACAAGCATCAGCCAAAGCCTTTACCTTGCCATGGTACTTGTAGCCATTGCGATCAAAAACCACCTTTTTGATCTTAAGTGCCTTAACCTTCTCAGCAACAGCCTGCCCAATAACCTCAGCACTGGCAATATTCTTACCAAGCTTTTTGTCTTTGAGCTCCTTGCTGATCGAGGACACACAACCAAGTACCTTGTTCTCAGCATCAACAATCTGCACATAGAGATACTTGTTCGACTTGTACACAACCAATCGGCACGCACCTTCTTCAACTTTGAGGTGTTTTTTGCTGCGCTTTTTTGCCTTCTCAAAACGCTCAAGCTTACTCTTTACCTTGTCAATCATAGCTTCACCTCACTTATTTCCCTGTTTTCCCTTCTTTGAGTCTCACATGCTCGTCAACATAACGAATACCTTTGCCCTTGTAGGGTTCAGGTGGCTTAATTTCACGAATATTGGCAGCAACCTGCCCAACCAGCTGCTTATCCACTCCAGAAACCTTGAGTACGGTATTGTTATTCTCAAGCGTGAGGGTAATCCCCTGAGGAGGAACAAACTCCACAGGATGAGAAAAACCAACCGTACACACCAACTTCGTACCACGAAGTTCCCACTTGTAACCAAGTCCCTGAATGGTAAGCTGCTTAGAAAACCCTTCAGAAACACCCTTCACCATATTGCGAACAAGTGCCCAGTACAAACCAACATACGCACTGGCCTTATACACCTCTTTGGGCTTTACCATCACTTTACCATCAGCTACTTCAATAGAAACATAGTACGGAAGAAACTTCTGAGAAAGTTTTCCAAGCTTTCCTTCAACGGTTAATGTATCCGTATCCACCTTCACATTCACACCAGAAGGCAGGACAATGGGCTTTTTCGCTAATCGTGACATATGCCCTCCTTACCAAACATAACAGATAACTTCCCCACCAACACCCAGGTTGCGAGCCTCTTTGTCTGTCATCACACCCCTGGAAGTGGTGAGAATAGCAATACCGTAATTGTTATAAACCCGAGGAATTGCATCAGCCTTCACATACACACGACGACTCACCTTACTCACACGCTTGATGCCCTGAAGAACCGATTTACCATTAACATATTTGAGTTCCACGGTGTAGGAATAACGATCTCCCTCGGCGTCCTTAAAATCAACAATATACCCTTCTCTCTTGAGAATGGAGAGAACCTCACTCATCATCACCGACTTTGAGACATTCACCGTGGCATGCATTCGAGCAACGGCATTCCGAATCTTGGTAAAAGCATTCGCCAATCTATCCATATCCATCTCCACTCTCAGTTTTACCAGCTGGATTTGCGAACACCAGGCAAGAGCCCTTCAGAAGCCATCTTGCGGAAACAGAGACGGCACAATCCAAAATCTCGAATATAGGCTCTCGGACGTCCACAAATATTACAGCGATTATACTCTCTCACTTTAAACTTCTTTGACTTTTTCCACTTGACAATCATCGACTTCTTTGCCATAGACCCTCCTTACTTTTCCTTAAAAGGCATACCCATAAGCTTCAAAAGCTGATATGCCTCATCATCGGTTCTGGCAGTCGTCACAAAGGTAATATCCATACCACGGATTTTTTTAATCTTGTCGTAATCAATTTCAGGAAACACAAGCTGTTCACGAAGCCCAATAGTATAGTTCCCACGACCATCAAAACTCGAAGGAGAAACTCCTTTAAAGTCCCGTACACGAGGAAGTGCAATAGAAATCAGCTTATCCAGAAAATCGTACATACGAGCACCACGCAGCGTCACCTTCACACCAATAGGCATTCCCTCTCTCAAATGGAAGTTTGAAATAGAGACGCGTGCATAGGTCTTCACTGCCTTCTGCCCTGCGATGAGGGTAATCTCATCCACAACAGGATCAATAGCACCCTTGTCCTGTACGGTATCCTTACCCACACCAACATTGATAACGATCTTCTCAAGCCTTGGAATCTGCATAGATGATGTATACTTGTACTGTTCCTGAAGCTGTTTTCGCACTACCTCGACATAGTGCTTCTTCAAGCGAGGAACATAGCCACTGGCAAGCGGTGTTGCTGCCTTTGCGTTTGATTTAGCCTTTGCCATGATTAACTCCTCGTCTCTTCAAATTTGTATCCACACTTCTTACAAGCTCGATACTTACTTCCATCTTTATCAACAACGACCTTCACGCGCACACCCTTGTTACACTTTGGACAGAAAAGCATAAGGTTCGAAGCATGGATAAATGTCTCTACCTCAACAAAACCACCATTGGGATGATCCTGTGAACGGCGAACAGCCTTCTTCACAAGATTAATTCCCTTCACAACGGCTTTTTCCGCCTTTCGGTCAACACAAATGACTTCAGACTTCTTGCCCTTATCGCGTCCTGCAATAACAACTACAGTATCACCCTTTCGTATCTTCATAAGCATCTCCTAAAATACTTCCGGAGCAAGCGAGATAATCTTCATAAAATTCTTATCTCGAAGCTCTCTCGCCACAGGTCCAAATATACGAGTCCCACGAGGTTCGCCCTGCTTGTTAATAAGCACAGCCGAGTTACGATCAAAGCGAATCACAGAGCCATCCTTTCGACGAATCTCTTTGGTAGTACGCACTACAACAGCCCGCACAACCTCTCCCTTCTTCACACCAGAATTCGGAAGAGCGATCTTCACACTCGCGATAATCGTATCTCCTACAGAAGCATAACGGCGATTTGTACCACCCTCAACATGGAAGCACTCAATCACCTTAGCTCCAGAATTATCTGCTACTGTTAGACGGGTTCCCAACATTACCATAGTGCGCCTCCCTTAATCCTTTGTCTCAATGACTTTTGTAACAATCCAGCGTTTTGTCCTGGAGAGCGGCCGAGAAAACACAACCTCTACCACATCACCAACATGTGAAGAGTTATTCTCATCATGAGCATACACCTTCAGCGTACGACGAACCTGCTTCTCATACTGAGGATGTCTCTCTTGTCTCTCCACAGCCACAACACGGGTTTTGTCCATCTTATCTCTCACCACTGTACCAATCAGCGTCTTTGCCTTCTTCTGTTCCATACTTAGTTCTCCTTAGCCTGTTTCAGTTCCATCTCTCGGAGAAGCGTGTTAATAACAGCAATCTCGCGACGAAGATTTCGTTTCTCCATCGGATTAGCCAGCTTCTCACTACGGGAACGAAAACGAAGCTGCATCAACTTCTGTTGAAGATCGCTACGCAACTTCAGGAGTTGCTCCCTATTCAACTGTCTGAGTTCTTTTACCTTTTTGGTTGCCATACTCCCCCCTTACGCATCAATACGTTTCACAAACTTGGTAGTAATGGGAAGTTTGTGGCCAGCAAGTCGGAAAGCCTCTTTTGCCTCTTCTTCAGAGAGACCAGCAATCTCAGCAATCACACGACCGGGCTTCACCACTGCAACCCAACCATCAGGCATACCTTTACCCTTACCCATACGGACCCCCTCGCCCTTCTTTGTATAGGGCTTGTCGGGGAAAATCCTTAACCACATCTTCCCGGATTTGCCAAGCTTTCGGCTGATAGCCACACGAAAAGCCTCAATCTGCCGATCAGTAATCCAGGCAGCCTCCAGGGCAATCAGTCCATAATCACCAAAAGAAACCATCTCTCCTTTATGCGCGATTCCTTTCATGGTTCCGCGCTGTTGCTTACGATACTTTGTTCTACTTGGGAAAAGCATTAGCGTCTCCTTCTCTCTACGTTGTCTCTATAGATCCATACCTTGATACCAATCACACCCATCTCGGTATAGCTCTCAGACACACAGTAATCAATATTGGCAGAGAGAGTAGCCAGAGGCAAACGACCCTCTTTAAACTCCTCTGTTCGGGCAATTTCCGCTCCATTGAGTCGTCCAGAAATACGAATCTTGATACCCTTTGCACCACTCTTCATAGCATTGCGGATAGCCTGCTTAATAGCCCGCTTATAACCAACACGACGCTCAATCTGACGAGCAATATCCTGACCAACCACACTGGCATCAAGTTCAGGAACTTTAATCTCTTTCACAGAAACAGAGACACGACGATCTTCTTTAACCAGCTTCTGCAGCTCTTTGGTAATAGCCTCAATCTCTGCTCCCTTCTTTCCAATAATCTGACCAGGGCGGGCAGCATGAATAGTCACTCTCACCTGATCGCTGAAACGCACAATCTCAATGTGGGAAACAAATGCCGCTCCATAATTCTTCCGAATATAGGTACGAATCTTGTGGTCTTCCAACACATTGTAAGCATAATCTCTATCGCTATACCACACAGAATCCCAACCACGACTAATTCCCAATCGCAAACCATTAGGATTTACTTTCTGTCCCATAGCATCACCTCTTCATCTTATTCCATCACCTTGACCACAACTGTCAGGTGAGACATTCTTCGATGAATAATGTCTGCCCGACCACGTGCACGAGGCATAACACGCTTGAAGGCTCCAGCCTCATCCACAAAAATACGGTCAATCACCAACACCGAATTCCTCGCATCAGGATAGCGATTCACAAAATTGGCACGAGCTGAAGCCAGAACCTTGTAGATCATCTTTGCTCCCTTGTTTGGCAACAGCTTCATAATATCCATCGCTTCCTGCAATTCCTTGCCCTTCAGAATCTTTATCAGCTTGCGCAACTTAAGCGGCGAAATGCGCAAAAAGCGTGCTCTTGCTACTGCATTCATGGCTTTACTCCATCTTAAGCTTTCTTTGCCCCGGCATGTCCACGGAATATGCGTGTAGGAGCAAACTCACCAAGCTTATGCCCAACCATATTCTCGTTTACAAAAACCGGAACAAATATTTTACCATTATATACCTGAATTGTCAAGCCAATCATCTCTGGAATGATCGTTGAACGCCGAGACCATGTTTTAATGGGCTGTTTCTCCGATGCATTCTGCATGGCTATGACTTTCTTGTAGAGCTTCGCATCTACATAAGGTCCTTTCTTTACCGAACGACTCATAGGCTCACCTCTCGTTATTTCTTACGCGACAAGATATACTGGTTGGTATACTTGTTCTTTTTGCGTGTCTTGTATCCCTTTGCTGGGACATTGGTTCGGCTCACAGGGGTTGGATAACCCTTCTGCTTACCACGTCCACCACCATGGGGGTGATCAACCGCGTTCATTGCTGTACCACGAACCGTAGGTCGAATACCAAGATGTCGCGCATGACCCGCCTTACCCAAAACAATATTAATACGGTCAGAGTTAGAAACCTCGCCAACCGTTGCCATACACACCTGAAGCACCATGCGAATCTCTCCTGATGGCATGCGAAGAATAGCATACTTCCCTTCACGACCATCAAGCTTCGCATAAGCACCGCCCGATCGAGCAATCTGGCCACCCTTTCCGGGCTTAAGCTCAACATTGTGCACCAACGTACCAACAGGAATGTTCTTCAACGGCAACGCATTACCTGGTTTGATCTCAACATGCTCGCCACTCTCGACAAAATCACCGACTTTTAAATCCTTTGGCGCCAAAATATAGCGCTTCTCTCCATCGACATAATGCAAGAGGGCAATACGAGCGGTACGGTTGGGATCATATTCAATAGCAACAACCTTAGCAGGCACATTCCACTTATCGCGCTTAAAATCAATAATACGATAGAAGCGCTTATTCCCACCACCACGATGCTCAACGGTAATACGACCCTGACTATTGCGGCCGTCTCCGCGCCCTCGTTTTGTACCACCAATCAGTGTTTTCTCGGGTTCTGACTTGGTGATCTCGCTGTAGTCATAACTCACCCGGTGTCGAAGTCCGGGGGTGACCGGCTTAAATCTCTTCAATCCCATAGTTTTCCCTCATGTCCTTCAATTTTTAGGCTTTAAAAAAGTCGATCTCGCCCTTAGCAAGGGTTACAATCGCTTTCTTTCGCCACTTCGTCAAACCTGACTGCATCCGCACTCGCTTCCACTTAGGGTGAACCTTGGTAACATTTACCTTGGCAACCTCAACTCCCTTGTAGGCAGCCTCTACGGCCTTTGCGATCTCAATCTTGTTTGCATCCATGGCTACTTCAAACACATACTTCTTCTGCTCTTTGAGCCTGCTGCTCTTCTCTGTAATCACAGGAGCCAACAGAATAACACTCGGTTCTCTCATATTCACACTCCACTATCCAAAAATCCTGACAAACCGCTCATCGAGAAGCGTAAGGGCTTTGTCCGTAATATAGATTCGATCAGCGTAAACCAGTGGGAGAATATCCATCTGATCAACGTACATCACCGTCACATTAGGAAGATTTCGTGTAGAGAGATAGAGTGCCTTGTTCTGAGCCTCGGTCACAATCACCATCTTCTCCTTTGGATCAACACAGTAGGAAGCAAAAGCCTTCAAGAATGCCTTGGTCTTCATCTCCTGATAGGTAAACCCTGAGATAACACGCAGACGTCCCAATTCATTCATCTTTGAGAATACAGAAATATACGCTTTTGCCTTCATCTTTTGATTGATCTTCAATGAGAAGTCCCGAGGTTTTGGACCAAAGATCACTCCACCACCTCGCCAAAGAGGAGAACGAATCGAACCCGCACGAGCACGACCCAGTCCCTTCTGACGCCAGGGCTTCTTTCCTCCACCACGAACTTCGGACTTGGTCAATGTAGAAAGCGTTCCCTGTCTCTCGTGAGAAAGACGAGCCACAACAGCTTGATAGATGGAATGCTCAGAGACATTCTCTGGCTTATCTACCACTACCATCTTTACATCGAGGGAACCGCTTTTCGTACTTCCCTGAAACACATCCAGCTTCATTGCCTTACTCCTTTACCGAATCTCTCACCATCACGTAGCTGTTCCGTGCACCAGGAATAGCCCCCTTAATAAAGAGGAGACGCTTTTCCGCATCAACACGAACCAACTGCTGATGGAGCACAGCCACATTGGTATTCCCGTAATGTCCGGGCATTTTCTTTCCCTTCCAGACCTTTGCAGGGAAGGTATGTCCACCGATAGAACCTGGACGTCTATGCCAGTGTTTTGCACCGTGAGAAGCAGGTCCCCCATGGAAACCATACCGCTTCATTACTCCCGCAAAACCACGACCCTTCATCACACCGAACACATCAACATACTTCACTTCCTGGAGTGCCTGCAAAAACTGACCATCCTCATAGATAGCCGGCGTATTCAAACGCACCTCGCGAATATAACGAGGTTCGGCACCGTCAAAATCGTACCCCAGGATAGCAGCCACATAACCATCTCTATCCTGTGTTCGTGTGCCCAAAAGAATCATGTCGGAAAAGTCAACAACCGTCACGCCAACAAGCTCCCCGTCAACATACATCTGCGTCATACCTAGCTTGCGTCCAATAATACCGACCTTTTTCGCTTTCATACTACTCCACCTATTATATAGTGTAAGGCCACCTCGCTCTTTGTACAAAGATGGCCTTGAAAAACTCTTGCCTCACCAAGCAGGAAACCCCGCTTTTCCATCACCTCTTGCAACAAACCCTATCCTATTCCGCCTACTGTTTGATCTCAATTTCAACCCCAGCAGGAAGCTGCAACTCAGAAAGAGCAGCAATCAGCTCTGCCGAAGGATCGAGAATATCAACCAAACGCTTGTGGATACGAATCTCAAACTGTTCGCGAGAATCCTTATCCACATGAGGAGATCGCAACACCGTGTACTTGCGAATACGGGTAGGAAGGGGTATCGGACCCGATACCCTTCCCCCTTTATTCTTCACGGTTTCAACAATCATCTTGGCGGATCTGTCAATCAACGCAGCATCGTATGCTTTCAATCTGATCCTAATCCTGCTCACAATCGCCTCACTCGCCTTTATTCGATGATATTTGTCACAACACCAGCACCAACCGTTCTACCACCCTCGCGGATAGCAAAACGCATACCCTTTTCAATAGCCACATTCACGATCAGCTCAATGGTCATGTTCACATTATCACCGGGCATAACAAGATCAGCACCCTTAATAGCAACGATGCTTCCTGTTACGTCAGCAGTTCTGATATAGAACTGAGGACGGTATCCAACATGGAAAGGAGTGCTTCGACCACCCTCTTCTTTCTTCAGCACGTACACTTCAGCCTCAAACTTCTTGTGAGGAGTAATCGAACCAGGCTTAGCAAGCACCATACCACGGCGGATCTCATCCTTTTCCACACCGCGGAGGAGAAGACCAACATTATCACCAGCAAGACCTTCATCAAGAAGCTTTCTGAACATTTCCACACCGGTAACGGTAGTCTTTCTTGTTTCCTTGTAACCGACAATTTCAACTTCCTCACCTACCTTGATCTTTCCGCGCTCAATTCTTCCGGTTGCCACAGTACCACGACCAGTGATCGAGAAAATATCTTCGATAGGCATCAAGAAAGGCTTGTCAAGTTCACGCTGAGGTTCCTTGAAGTAGTTATCAAGAGCTTCAGTGAGTTGCTTAATACAAGCATACTCTGGAGCATTAGGATCTGTCGAAGTAGACTCGTTAGCAAGAAGAGCAGATCCACGAATGATAGGAATCTCATCACCAGGGAACTGATAAGAGTTGAGAAGCTCGCGAATATCCATCTCAACGATGTCGATGAGTTCTTCATCACCCTTAGCAATTTGGTCAACCTTGTTCAAAAACACCACAATCGAAGGCACGTTCACCTGACGAGCAAGAAGCACGTGCTCACGAGTCTGGGGCATCACACCGTCAGTAGCTGCCACTACAAGAATAGCACCATCCATCTGAGCAGCACCGGTAATCATGTTCTTGATGTAGTCAGCGTGCCCAGGACAGTCCACGTGAGCATAGTGACGCTTATCCGTCTCATACTCAACGTGAGCGGTGTTAATCGTAATACCACGAGCCTTTTCTTCAGGAGCATTGTCAATTTCATCATAACGACGAGCTTTAGCCTTCCCCTGAAGAGCAAGATACTTCGTAATAGCAGCCGTCAAAGTTGTTTTACCATGGTCAACGTGACCAATCGTACCAACATTTAAATGCGGCTTTGTTCTCTCAAACTTACCTTCAGCCATTGTCTATCCTCCTTTTGGTTATTGCTATTTCTTCAAAATGGCATCCCAGTTTGCCTTGGGAACCTCAGCATAATTCGAAAACACCATCGAGTAGTTTGCTCGTCCCTGAGAAAGCGAACGCAAAGTTGTTGCATATCCAAACATCTCTCCCAGAGGCACCTTTGCCGTCACCAGACGAGCATTCCCCTTCTGTTCCATTCCCTCGATCTTGGCACGACGAGCACTAAGATCTCCAATAACATCACCAAGATAATCCTCAGGAACAATCACATCCACTTTCATAATAGGCTCAAGAAGAACAGGATCAGCCTGAGCCATGGCATCTTTGAAACCCTTTGATGCAGCAATCTTAAACGCCATTTCCGAAGAGTCCACTTCATGGTAACTACCATCCAGCACATTCACACGAACATCCACCACAGGATAGCCACCAATCACGCCATTATTCATAGCCTCTTCCACACCCTTTTGAATAGCAGGGATAAACTCCTTCGGGATGCGTCCACCAACAACCTTGTCAACAAACTCAAAACCAGCTCCCTCAGGAAGAGGCTCAATCTCCATAATCACATGACCATACTGACCCTTACCACCACTCTGTCGAATATACTTGCTTTCGACTTTAGCACTCTTACGAATCGTTTCACGATAAGCAACCTGAGGCTTACCTACATTCGCCTGAACCTTAAACTCGCGCAGCATACGGTCGACAATAATCTCAAGGTGAAGCTCTCCCATACCATAGATAAGCGTCTGACCCGTTTCCTCATCCGTTCGTACACGGAAAGTAGGATCCTCCTCCTGAAGCTTGCGAAGAACCTCATTCATCTTATCAATATCATCCTTGCTCTTCGGTTCGATAGCCACATTGATCACCGGTTCAGGGAAATCAATAGCCTCAAGCACAACCTTACGCTCTTCACCACAGAGCGTATCTCCAGTAATCGTATCCTTCAAACCAACCACAGCAATAATATCACCAGCTGTCACAAAATCAATCTCATCACGCTTATTGGCATGCATACGAAGCAAACGAGCTACACGCTCCTTCACACCCTTCGTAGCATTGTACACATAGCTCCCTTTTTCAAGCTTACCCGAATACACACGCACAAAAACCAATTTACCCACAAAAGGATCAACCATCACCTTAAAGGCAAGACCAACAAAGGGCTCACTATCAACAGTCTTACAGATCACTTCCTGACCTGTAGCAGGATCAGTTCCCTTCACAGCTGCAATATCAAGAGGTGAAGGAAGATAATCCCTCACCGCATCCAGCATAAGCTGAACACCCTTATTCTTAAGAGCGCTTCCACAAATCACAGGGAAGACCTTACACTGAATAACAAGCTTCCGGAGCCCCGCCTTGATCTCCTCAAGAGTCAACTCTTCACCATTGAGATACTTCTCAAGAAGCGCATCATCCGACTCACACACCGTCTCCACAACATGATGGCGAAACTCTTTCACCTTTTCTTTGTACTCCTCAGGAACAGGCTTCAACTCATACTTCATCCCTTCCTGATCATCATTCGACCAGTCATAAGCCTTTTCCTCAATCACATCAATCACACCAACAAAGGTAGACTCAGACCCCATAGGAACCTGAATAGGCAGCGCCTTTACACCCAGCTTTTTCTTCATCGAGTCCACAGCAGCATAGAAATTAGCCCCAACCTTGTCCATCTTGTTGATGAAAGCAATACGGGGAACATTGTACTTGTCTGCCTGACGCCATACGGTTTCAGACTGAGGCTCCACACCCTCTCCAGCATCAAACACAGCAATAGCACCATCAAGCACACGAAGGGAACGCTCAACCTCGGCTGTAAAATCCACGTGACCCGGAGTATCAATAATATTGATCTTAATATCCTTCCAGAAACAGGTGGTAGAAGCACTGGTAATGGTAATACCACGCTCCTTCTCCTGAATCATCCAGTCCATTTCAGCAGCACCCTCGTGCACCTCACCAATCTTATGCGTCTTCCCCGTATAGTAAAGGATACGCTCTGTGGTGGTTGTCTTACCAGCATCAATATGTGCTGCAATACCAATATTACGCACCTTATCAAGAGGATAAATCTTTTCAGCAGCCATACCCTCTCCTTACCAGCGATAATGAGCAAAGGCTCGATTGGCCTCTGCCATTTTAATCGTATCTTCTTTCTTCTTCACACAAGCACCCGTTCCATTGAAGGCATCAACCAACTCGCCGCCAAGCTTCTCAATCATCGAATGACCTTTGCGCTTTGACGAAAGCGTCACCAACCAACGAAACGCAAGGGCAAGCTGACGTTCAGGGCGAACCTCAACAGGAACCTGATAGGTAGCACCACCCACACGACGAGAACGAACCTCAATAGGAGGCTTGATATTCTCAAGAGCCTTTTCAAAAGCCTCAAGAGGCGGAAGCTTTGTCTTCTGAGAAAGATAATCCATTGCCCCATAGACAATCTTTTGAGCAACAGTCTTTTTCCCATCCCGCATCACACGATTGATAAATTTCGCAACAAGAACACTTTTATACTTTGGATCCGGTGCAATCGGACGAACCAACTTTGCTGTTTTCTTTCTTGGCATATTTCACCCTCTTCTCTTACGATTTTGGTTTCTTGGCACCATACTTGGAGCGGCTTGTGAAACGCTTTTCTACACCAAGCGCATCCAAAGTACCACGAATAATATGATAACGCACACCAGGAAGGTCTTTCACACGACCTCCACGTACAAGCACCACAGAGTGCTCCTGCAGATTGTGACCAATACCAGGGATATACGCTGTCACTTCTATCCCATTACTCAACCGCACCCTCGCAATCTTACGCAAAGCAGAGTTTGGCTTCTTCGGCGTCATAGTGGTCACCTTAACACAAACCCCTCTCTTTTGAGGATTTCCTTCAAGAGCTGGCGATTTGCTCTTATAGAGCACCTTTTGTCTGCCCTTCCGCACCAGTTGATTGATCGTTGGCATACCAAATATCTCCTTGTCCTTTTTTCAGGAAATTAAAGTGAACAATATTATAAACCAAAAACAAATCTTTGTCAAGTTAAAAGCCCTTTTTAGACTAAAGAAGAGAGAAAATTTTCGGTTGATACAACAAAAAACCTCTCAGTCATCGCATGGTTGTAGCAACATCATAAAGAAAGATAGGAAACGGTAAATTTAAAAAAGAACAAAACCCTGACCAAAGGCTGGGTTGGCTCACATGCCACGTGCTTACTTCCGACTCTTTCTCTTCTTGTCTTGTTTCAGCATGTTTTTTTTACCGTGGGAGAAAAAACAGAGATAGGTAAAGAGCACAACCTATATATGCTCCTCATTTATCACACTTCGCGACCAAGAGGCTCTTTCTTTGTTTCAGCTACGAAAACACGACAACACAGAGTGAACCTTTGTCAATTTTGTAAAATATCAGTTAAGCAAAGAATTTTTCTTAAACTCTTCTGGGGTTCTATAACCCAGATAAGAATGAAGTCTTTTTCTGTTGTAAAATATTTCAATATACTGAATCCCACGCTCAGAATGAAATAGTAAACCTCTGTCAGGATTTCTGTTTAAACATGCCATTTCCAGAGCA